>JDSH01000001.1_pt1 | contig 382150 bp, 523 predicted proteins | sample 199451 | NCBI WGS metagenome assembly JDSH01 (sample SAMN02584198, study PRJNA231836) | bioreactor metagenome | isolation source: continuous culture bioreactor electron acceptor NO2- transfer2 day 38 after... | place: Germany: Bremen | reverse complement strand
GATGATGTTTTTTGCGCCGGAGCAAATAAATACAATAAAAACAACGCCTTAATTATGGTACTTTTTGAGTTAGCGTCTATCATCCTAGGCCTGAGTTGACGGTCACCTGCGCTCCAAAGACCGAAAACCCAGGTTATCCACAGACTCATGGCCTGAATCCCCCCCCGAGTCACCACGGAAACACGATGCTTACCGGATGGAATCGAGTCGAGTTTCTTGTGTTCTACATTCCTGGACTTGCGCCCTTGCCCCCCCAATCACGCTGGGTTCGGTTCATTTTAGTGGGTAGCTCGTTTCTGTCTTGGGGGGGGAGAGGTGGTGTTGGGCTTCGACGGTCGCCAGCTCGAAACCGGCGAAGTTCAGGACCTGAACAGGCTCTATCAGCGGCAGTGATCCAGACCCGTCTGAGACCAAGACGAACACTTCTTATATATGCCCCCCCATTTGGGAACCGGCCACATTGCAGTGTTTGGATGCGCGCCGGGAGAAATCTTCGTTATCTCTGGAGTGGGCGGGCAACACCCAGAGCATTCACACAGCCCGCCCCCCCAGCGCAATAGAGCGTGATCGGACAAGAAAACAGAGTGCTGGTTCCGCGCTGAAAGGGCTGAGCAATGGCCTGGGCCTGCCAATGCAAACGGGCAGGCCGGGGGGGGATTGACCTACAGTTGCGCCTTGGCCGAACGACCCTGTCCTTGCCGAGGACGACAGCAAAACGTCAACGGTCAGCTGATCACATTCCAATCAGGCTGACAGGCAGTGTGGCGGCACGGTTGCCTTTCCCTGCACCGCCCCCCCTTTTATATGTCTGCAACATCAGTTGCGGAGAACCACTCATGCCCGATACCTATGTGCCCCCCCCAAGGTCTGGACCTGGACGAAGAAAACGGCGGCGAATGGGCCAAGATCAATCGCCCGATCGCTGGCCCGACCCATGACGCAGACCTGCCGGTCGGGGGGGCACACCCGCTGCAGCTCTATTCCCTGGGCACGCCGAACGGGCAAAAGGTCACGATCATGCTTGAAGAGCTTCTGGCCCTGGGCGTGAAAGGGGGGGCTGAATATGACGCCCACCTGATCAAGATCGGTGAGGGCGACCAGTTCTCGTCCGGTTTCGTGGATGTGAACCCGAACTCGAAGATCCCGGCGCTGTTTGACCGTGACACCATGGCTCGCGTTTTTGAAAGCGGGGGGGCGATCCTGCTGTACCTGGCCGAGAAATTCGGGCGTTTCCTGCCCAAGGATCTGGCACACCGGACCGAAGTGAAGAACTGGCTGTTCTGGTTGCAGGGCTCGGCCCCCCCCTATCTGGGCGGTGGTTTCGGCCACTTCTATGCCTATGCGCCCGAGAAGTTCGAATACCCGATCAATCGTTTCACCATGGAAGCCAAGCGCCAGATGGATGTGCTGGATCGCGAGTTGGAGGACTACCAGTTCCTGGGCGGTGACGAATACACCATTGCCGACATGGCGACATGGCCCTGGTACGGCAACCTTGTCCTGAACAACGCCTATGAGGCGGCGGAATTCCTGGACGTGACCAGCTACAAGAACCTGACCCGCTGGGCGGAAGAGATCGCCGAGCGCCCCCCCGCCGTGAAGCGCGGGCGCATGGTGAACCGCACCTGGGGGGGGCCGCTGGAGGAACAGCTGCACGAACGCCACGATGCCTCGGATTTCGAGCTACGCACGCAGGACAAGTTGGAAGGCTTGCACAGCCTGTAAGGAAAGGCGGGCCCGGCAGGTGCCCGGGCCCGTTTCATTTCAGACCGCCCGCAGGCCGTGCTGCTGTGCCACCCCCCCTGCCGCAATCTCACGCGCTAGGGCCTTGACCGGGGGGGCAGTGCCCGTGCGTGCGCCAATGCGCAGCACATAGGTCAGCGACGGCGGCGGCACAAAGGGTGCGCCAAGCACGCGCATGTCATCCGTCACATAACGTTCCGGCAACAGGGCCACGCCCAGCCCAGCCCGCACGGCCGAGGCGATCCCGGCGGAGCTGGCGCATTCCAGAACCTGGGTCAATCCAGTGTCCGGCTGACCATCCGTCATCGCCCAGTGTTGATAGAAGCAGTCCTTGTCATACGACAAGAACCCAACGGGACTGTTCGGGCGCAACCGCATATCCGCCGCGCAGACCCAACGCAGCGTATCTATATAAAGGATCGTGTCGGTGACCCGCACCTCATGCGCAAAGACCTGCATCAGCGCCAGATCAATCTCCCCCCCCGCTTCCAACTGGCGTTGCAACACCAGGCTTTGGCGCACGTGGGCACGCACGGTAACGTCAGGATAAATCCGGGCAAACCGACCAAGGAAACGGGACAGATCGCTGCTGGTCACATCCTCGGTCAGGCCAAGGCGGATGCGGCCCGACAGGGGGGGCTGTCGACTGAGGCTGCGCATTGCTTCGTCATGCAGCGCACAAATGCGACGCGCGTAGGTCAACAGCCGTTCGCCTTCCTCGGTTAGCAAAGGTGCCCCCCCGGCTCGGCGCGTCAGCAGGGTGCAGCCAATCGCCACCTCCATTCTCTTGATCTTATGGCTGACGGCGGATTGCGACAACGCAAGCTGCTCGGCAGCACGGGTAACACCACCGTGGTCCACAACGGCACAAAGCGTGCGCAGGGCTTCTGTGTCCAGTCGGGTCATGACCTCTCCATGACAGCTTTCGATGACAGCATGAAATCATGCCATTTGCGTCATGCTGTTCGGCTTGGCAGAAAAAGGCAAGACCGATGCCAAGGACAAGCCCATGACCCGCACAAACTGATTTCCCTGTTCGAAGTGACCGGCTCCGGCCTGGCCATTCTTTATGCCCTGCTGATCGCGTCCAATACAGGCAACGAGGTGTTGGGATTTTCGCTTCTGCTGATTTCAGCCTGCCTGTTTGCAGCCTGGGGGGGCGTGCTGGATCGGCGATGGGCATTCCTGCTGCTGCAAGGTTTCTATATCGCCTCGGCCATCCTGGGGGGGCTGATCCGCTGGGGGGGCTGAGGCTTGCGTGATCCCAGGCGGCGTGAAAGAACTTCCATAGTCTTTACGCGTAATTGGAGCCGCCCATGACCTGCACCGCCCGCCTGCAAGGCCTGGACATGGCCCGTTTCCTTGCCTTCTGTGGCATGGTCATTGTGAACTTCAAGATCGTGATGGGGGGGGCTGACGGCGCAGCGGTTGGATGGCCACCTTTGCCGGAGGGTTGGAGGGCCGCGCGGCGGCAAGCTTCGTCGTGCTGGCCGGGATCGGCCTCGGCCTGGCCGCCGCACGGGCGGACTACACGGCCACGCTGGGGGGGGTCACCACGAAACGCGCCCTGTTCCTGCTGGTGGCGGGGGGGCTATTGAACATGCTGATCTTCGATGCCGACATCCTGCATTATTATGCCTTCTACTTCTTCTTCGGCGTGCTGCTTCTGCCGCTACGCGGCCCGGCGTTGGTGGCCGTGATCCTCGGCCTCAACGCATTGGCGGTCACCCTGCTTCTGACCCTGGATTTCGAGGCCGGCTGGGACTTTTCCACCTATAGCTACCCAGAGTTCTGGACGCCGGTCGGCTTCGTGCGGAACCTTTTCTTCAATGGCTGGCATCCCGTCATTCCCTGGTTGGGCTTTCTGTTGTTAGGCATACTTTTGGCCCGCCTGCCGCTCGACCAGCCCCCCCGAGTCCAGGGGGGGGCCATGATGGTCGTGGGACTGGTCGCCATTGCCACGGCCGAGGGGGGGCTCGCCGCCGGGCTTCGCGCTGCGTTTGGGGGGGACCTCGACCCGGACCTGGCCGAGGTCCTGACCACCGGAGCAGTGCCCGCCACACCGCTTTATACCCTGGCCGGGTCCGGCTTTGCCGCCTGCCTGATCGGTGCCTGCCTGTGGTTGGCAAACCGTCCCGTAATGGCTCCCGTTTTAGGCGTGGTCACTCCTGCAGGACGGCAGGCGTTGACGCTCTACCTTGCGCATATCCTGGTGGGGGGGATGGTGACACTGGAGGCCCTGGGCCTGCTCGGAGGACAGAGCATCGGCACGGCGCTGAGTGCAGCCGGGCTTTTCTGCCTGGCCAGCCTGCTCTACGCCTGGGCCTGGTCACGCAAGTTCAAACGCGGTCCGGTCGAGGCATTGATGCGGCGACTGGCGGGATAAAAAACGGCGCTCCGGGTATATCCCCCCCGAAACGCCGTTCCATTGGGCATTTCCAACCGATCAGAAATCCAGGTTCTCAACCGACAGAGCGTTCTGCTGGATGAACTCGCGACGTGGTTCGACCACGTCGCCCATCAGCTTGGTAAAGATGTCGTCGGCCTGGCCCAGATCGTCCACCTTGACCTGCAACAGAGTGCGGGCCTCGTGGTCCAGGGTGGTTTCCCACAGCTGGTCCGGGTTCATCTCACCCAGCCCCCCCTTGTAGCGCTGCAGGGTCAGACCCTTCTCACCCTCTGCCAGGATCGCGCCCAGCAGGTCAATGGGACCATGGATGATCATCTCGCGTTCCTTGCGCGACAGGCGGGCGGGATCGGCATAGATATCACGCGTCTCCATCGAAACCTCGGAGAGGCGGCGCGCCTCGCCCGAGCGCAACACGGCCCCCCCGTCCAACGTGCGGATTTCTTCAACCCCCCCGCGCAGGATGCGCGACAGGCGAATGCCGTGGTCCTGGGTAATGCGCCCGGCCCAGCCGCGTTCATATTCCACTGCGACCTGGTCCAGACGGTTGGCCACGTCATTGGCCACGGCCTGAAGGTCGGCATCCGCCTTGCCCGGATCGAAAGCGCCCGCCAGCGCCGCCTGTTCCAGAATGTTACGCGGGTAATGGGTCGGGAAGGCGTCCAGAATACGTTTGAAGGTGCGCGCAGCCTCGACCACGCGAGCCAGGTCGCACCGGCGATCTCCTCGCCGCCCGCCAGACGCAGCACGGTGCCTTCGATGCCCTGGGCGACCAGATAGTCCTCCAGCGCGGTCTGGTCCTTCACATAGACCTCGGACTTGCCACGGCTGACCTTATAAAGCGGCGGCTGCGCGATATAGAGGTAACCGCCTTCGATCAGCTCCGGCATCTGGCGGAAGAAGAAGGTCAAAAGCAGGGTGCGGATGTGGGCACCATCGACGTCCGCATCGGTCATGATAATGACCTTGTGATAGCGCAGCTTCGAGATGTCGAATTCATCCCGACCAATGCCGGTGCCCAGCGCAGTGATCAGCGTGCCGATCTCCTGGCTGGACAGCATGCGGTCGAACCGCGCGCGTTCCACGTTCAGGATCTTGCCGCGCAGGGGGGGCAGTACCGCCTGGTCGTGACGCGAGCGACCCTGTTTGGCGGACCCACCGGCCGAGTCACCCTCGACCAGGAACAACTCACGCTTGGCCGGATCCTTTTCCTGACAATCCGCCAGCTTTCCGGGCAGAGAGGCCACATCCAGCGTCGATTTCTTGCGCGTCATTTCACGCGCCTTGCGGGCGGCTTCACGGGCCAGGGCGGCTCGATGATCTTACCGACAATCAGCTTGGCCAGCTGCGGGTTCTCATCAAACCATTCCTGCAGCTTTTCGTTCATCAGCCCTTCGACCGCCGGACGCACTTCGGACGAGACCAGCTTATCCTTGGTTTGCGAACTGAATTTCGGGTCCGGCACTTTCACCGACAAGACACAGGTCAGGCCCTCGCGCGCGTCATCGCCGGTGAAGGACACCTTCTCCTTCTTCGCCAGGCCCGAGCTGTTGGCATAGAGGTTGATGGTCCGCGTCAGCGCACCCCCCCGGAAACCGGCCAGGTGGGTGCCACCATGCGCTGCGGAATGTTGTTGGTAAAGGGCAGCACCGTCTCGTGGTAACTGTCGTTCCACCACATCGCGACCTCGACGGTGATTCCGTCCTTTTCGCCGGTGATAAAGATCGGCTCTTCGACCATCGGGGGGGTCTTGTGCCGGTCCAGGTATCTGACGAACTCCTTCACGCCACCTTCGTAATGCAGATCGCTGCGCAGCTTTTCTGCCGGGCGTTCGTCCTCAAGGATGATGCGCACACCGGAGTTCAGGAAGGCCAGTTCACGCAGGCGGTTTTCCAGCGTCTTGAACTGATAATCGAGGTTCGAGAAGGTTTCGGTCGACGCCAGGAACCGCACTTCGGTCCCGGTGCGGTCGCCGCAGTCGCCGACCACCTTCAAATGCTCGACCGTCTCGCCATGGGCGAACTTGGCGTAGTGTTCCTGACCATTGCGCCAGATGCGCAGCTCGAGTGAGACCGACAGCGCGTTCACCACCGAAACGCCCACGCCATGCAGGCCGCCGGACACCTTGTAGGAGTTCGAGTCGAATTTCCCGCCCGCGTGCAGCTGGGTCATGATGACCTCGGCCGCGGACACGCCCTCTTCGGGGGGGTGGATATCCACCGGAATGCCGCGTCCGTTGTCGCTGACAGACACCGACGAATCCGCGTGTATTGTCACCGTCACCGCATCCGCGTGACCGGCAAGCGCCTCGTCGATGCCGTTGTCCACCACCTCATAGACCATGTGGTGCAGGCCCGAACCGTCATCGGTATCGCCGATATACATGCCCGGGCGCTTGCGCACCGCTTCCAAGCCTTTGAGAACCTTGATGGAATCGGCGCCGTATTCAGCGCCCTTCTGTGCGTCATCCGCCATTCGGGAAGTCCTGTTCTGCCTTCCGGTTTTTATATTGGTTCCAGGGGGGGGATGTCACGCAGATGAGGCAAGTTTCTGCGTTACAGGAAAGGGATCGCCAGACCCACGGCTATAAGCAACCCACCGGCGGTCAGGTTCATGCGTCTGATGGCCCTGGGCGATGCCAGAACCCGGCGCACCCGGTCAACGAACCAGGCCAGCATCAGGTTGCCCACCAAAGGCACAACGAAGGAGGCCGTGGCGATGGCCACAATGTCCGGGACTGTCAGCCGCGAGAGGTCAAAGAAGCCCGGCAGCACGCCCATGTAGAACAGAATCGCCTTGGGGGGGTTTCCCAGGATCACGATCAATCCTGCGACAAAGCCCGCCCACATGCCGGGGGGGCGGGTCAGACGACCGTCACGTTCCAGACTGTCACCCGCATGGCACAGGATCGTGATGCCTAGGTAGAGGAAGAAGACGCAGGCAACCCAGCGCAGGACCTCCATCGCGCCACCCCCCCAGGTCGTGGTGACCCAGCCCACACCCAGCACTGCCAGGACAGACCAAAGCACATCGCCAATCGCGACGCCCATGGTCACCGGCCAGGCTTGCCGGAACCCACCCGCCAACGCGCGTGCAACCAAGGCCACCCAGACCGGACCGGGTGTCAAAAACAGGATGAACAAGCCCGCAATGTAGAAGCCAAGCTCGACCGCGGTGATGGTCACTTGATGCGACCTTCCTCATCCAGGTCCCAGAACGGATTGTGGGCAAACTCCCAGACATGGCCGTCCGGGTCAGCGACATAGCCGGAGTATCCACCCCCCCAGGCGGTCTTGACCGGTTTGGTGACTTCGGTCGCGCCTGCCGCCAGCGCGCGGGCAAACTGCGCGTCCACCTCTGCCACGGACGGGAAATTCTGCGCCAGGGTCATTGCGCCATTGCGCAGTTCCTCGACCGGGCGACCTGTTCTTCAGCCAGCATGTCCAGCGGGAAGAAGCCAAACTTTGCTCCGCCCATGTCATAGAACGCCACATTCTCCATCCTGGCTTCCGGCACCCAGCCGATTGCCTCGTAGTAGGTACAGGCGCGATCCAGATCCTTGACCCCCCCCAGGGTGATCAGCGTGACGCGATTGGCCTTCATGGGTCTGCCCTTTCCATATGCGAGGTGCCTTCCACCTCGCTCACTTCGAAATACATTGCCCGGTCGCCCAACGCTTCGAACAGCTCGGGGGGGCCAGTGCCGGTCATGAAAGCCTGTGCACCCAAGGCGCAGATTTCATCATAGAGCGCCGCGCGGCGGTCGGCGTCAAGGTGAGCGGCGACCTCATCCAACAGCAGGATCGGCGGTGCCCCCCCAAACTCATGCGCCAGCGCGCGGCCATTGGCCAGGATCAGGCTGACCAGCAGCGCCTTCTGTTCGCCGGTCGAACAATCCCTTGCGGCGACACCCTTGGCGGCGTAGGTGGCCCCCCCCATATCGGCGCGATGCGGCCCGACCAGGGTGCGCCCGGCCATCAGGTCGCGCGGGCGGCTGTCTGCCAGGGCATCGGCAAGGTCGTCGGGCTCATGGGGGGGCAGGTCGAAATCGTCAGCATGAAACAGGGTCAGGTCGGCGATGGGAAAAGCGGTTTCCGCCTCCGCCTGCGCCGCCGTCAACTGGCCAAGGGCCGCCAGCCGCCCGGCGTGGATACGGGCCCCCCCGGCCTGGGCCATCTGCACCTCCAGCGCATGATACCAATGGGCGTCGTGCTGGCCATCTTTCAGCAAGCGGTTTCGTTCGCGCATCGCCTTGTCATAGGTCAGCACCGCATCGGCATGGGCTGGCTCAAAGCTCATCGTCATGCGATCCAGAAACCTGCGCCGCCCTTCAGCCCCCCCTTCGGTCCAGAGCCGGTCCATCGACGGCACCAACCACAACACTCGCGCGATGCGCCCCCCCAAAGCCACCTGCGGCGCGGGCTTGTCGTCGATCTTGACCTGCCGCGCCGCGCCCGCCTCGGACCAGGTTTCAACCTCGTGCAGCTGATGCAGGCTTTGAAGGACTGCGCGAATCTTCCAGCCCAGCGCCTCGGGCTTGCGGGATATCTCGTCCGGCTTGGCACCGCGCAGCCCCCCCCGTCCGGGTGAAAGCAGGCTGATCGCCTCCAGCACATTGGTCTTGCCCGCGCCATTCTTCCCATGGATTGCCACCGGCCGCCCGTCCAGGGACAGGCGCGCCGCCTTGTGGCTGCGAAAATGGCTGAGGGTCAGCTCGGAGAGGGCCAGTTTACTCACCGTCCCCCCCCTTTCATCTTTCCAGAAATATCCCCCCCGCCGGAGGCAAGAAATTCAATCACGCAACGCCCGGTCACACGCGCATCGGCATGACGACGTAGACGGCGGAGGTATCCCCCCCGCCTTCGCGCATCAGCGTCGGATCGCCCGAGTTGTTGAACAGGAAAACGGCATTTTCGCGGTCGACCTGGCTGGCGATCTCCAACAAGTACTTGGCGTTGAAACCGATCTCCAACCGCTCGTCACCATAGGCCACGGCCAGTTCTTCCTCGGCGGCACCGGCATCCGGGGGGGCGTTCACGGACAGGACCAGGCGGTCTTCGTCCAGCGACAGTTTCACGGCGCGCGACCGCTCCGACGACACGGTCGCCACACGGTCCACGGCCTGGGCGAACTCGGTCGCGTCCACTTCCATCTTGCGGGTGTTGCCCACCGGAATGACGCGGGTGTAGTCAGGGAAAGTGCCGTCGATGACCTTCGAGGTCAGGGTGATCTCGGGCGTGGCGAAACGCACCTTGGTTTCCGACACGGACACGGCAATGGTGGTGTCATCATCATCCAGCAGCTTGCGCAGCTCGCCCACGGTCTTGCGGGGGGGCACGATCACGCCGGGCAGCTCTTCGGCCCCCCCCATCGGCAGGTCGCGTCGATGCGCGCCAGACGGTGGCCATCGGTGGCCACACAGCGCAGCACCTTGCCGTCTTCGCCATCCGAGACATGCATGTAGACACCGTTCAGATAGTACCGGGTTTCTTCAGTCGAGATCGCGAATTTCGACTTGTCGAACAGGCGGCGCAGCACCGGCGCAGGGGGGGCCGAGAAATTGGCCGAGTAATCCGACGAGGCCATGACCGGGAAATCTTCCTTGGGCAGGGTGGCAAGCGAGAAGTTCGAACGCCCCCCCGCCTCGACGGTCAGACGCCCGGCAGTACCATCGTCGGTCAGCTGCACCAGCGCCCCCCCGTCGGGCAGTTTTCGCACGATCTCATGCAGGGTGACAGCGGATACGGTGGTGGCACCGGCGCGTTCAACCATCGCATTGGTCTTGTCTACCACCTCGATGTCCAGGTCAGTGGCGCGGAAAGACACGGTGTCGCCCTCGGCTTCGATCAGCACGTTGGCAAGGATCGGGATCGTATTGCGACGCTCGACAACCGATTGCGCTTGGCCGACGGCTTTCAGCAGCGTGCCGCGTTCGATACTGATCTTCATGTCCCACTCCTGACGACGACCGGGGGGGCGGAGAAAACGCTTCCCCCCCGCCCGGCTATTGGTTTTGTTGGAATGTCCAATGGTTTGACGGGGGGGCCGTCAAGGCCCCCCCGCAGGGTCGCGCTGCACTTATGCTTCGAGAGAGCGGCGCAAAAGCTCCAAATCCTCGGCGATCTGGTTATCGGTCGCCTTCAGCTCATCAATCCGCTTGACCCCCCCGTGCATGACGGTGGTGTGGTCGCGGCCGCCAAAGCGACGCCCGATCTCAGGCAGCGAGCGCGAGGTCATGTGCTTGGCCAAATACATCGCCACCTGACGCGGACGAGCGATGGTGCGCACACGCTTGGGGGGGCCGATCATGTCGGACAGGCGAATGTTGTAATGCTCGCTGACCTTGCGCTGGATCTCTTCGACAGTGACCTTGCGGTCCGAGGCGCGCAGGATATCGGCCAGACAGTCCTGGGTCAGTTCCAGCGTGATCTCACGACCCACCAGCGACGCAAAGGCAAAGAGACGCATCAGCGCGCCCTCCAGAACCCGCACGTTGGTCGAGATACGATGGGCCAGAAACTCCAGCACACCCTCGGCGATCACCAGGTCCTTGTACTGTTCGCGGTACTGCTTGACCTTGGTCTGCAGCACACCCAGGCGCAGTTCATAATCCGTCGGGTGAAGGTCAACGACCAACCCGCATTGCAGGCGGCTCTTGATGCGGTCTTCCAGGTCCTTGATCTCGCCCGGCGCGCGATCGGCCGAGATGATGATCTGCTTGTTCTGGTCCACCAGCGCGTTGAACGTGTGGAAGAACTCTTCCTGGGTGCTGTCCTTTCCGGCGATGAACTGCACGTCGTCCACCATCAGCACATCGACCGAGCGGAACAGAGATTTGAAGTCCATCATCTGCTTGTCGCGCAGGGCTTGCACGAAACGGTACATGAACTGTTCGGCGGACAGGTAGACGACCTTCAACTCGGGGGGGCTGCGGGCCTGAATTTCCCAGGCGATGGCGTGCATCAGGTGGGTCTTACCCAGGCCGACGCCTCCGTACAGGAACAGCGGGTTGAAAGTGACCGGTCCGCCTTCGGCCACGCGGCGCGCCGCGGCATGGGCCAGCTCGTTCGGCTTGCCGACGACAAAGCTGTCGAAGGTGAACCGCGCGTCCAGCGCAGCGCCGGGCAGGTCATCCTTGTCGTCTGCAGATGCCATGGCAGCCGAGGTCACTGCGGGCGCGGCGCTGGCACCATTGCTGGCAGCAGTCTTGCGCACAGCGGGCGTGGCGGGCACCACGAACTCCAAGCGTGATACTGCCACGCCTGCACCCGTCATCTGCTTCAGAATTTTGTCACCGAAATTCCGGTCGACCCAGTTCCCCCCCATGAAATTCGTCGGCACCAAGAAAGTGGCCACACCATTTTCCAGCTGCGCGAATTCCAGAGGCTCGATCCAGTTGGTATAATTGTTCTGCCCCCCCACAGCGTGTTGCAGTTTTCCCCCCCGAACCTGTCCCCCCCATTCTTCGTTTGTCATTGCTCTCCGACCCGCAAAAATATCCCCCCCTCCGGACCCCCCCGCACATGCGTGGCCCAGTGACACTCACCAAAGTTTCCCGTTTACGACTGCCGCCAGGGCAGTTCTTCAACCTTCCAGCCATTCACGCAGCCGCGGTGCGCGTGTGCGTCCAGGTCCCCCCCTTCAATCCCCCCCCAGGACGTTCACGCAATCGGCCTCGTGACCCTGTGCCATCAGATGGGCCTTGACCGCACGGGCCCCCCCGGCAGCTGATCGCACCCCCCCGCTGCGGCAGAGGAATAGGAACACCTTGGGCATCTGATCGCCAAGCTGCTCCAACACCTCGCCCACGAAACGCGGGTTCTGGGACATGTTCGGCAGCTGAGCCCATTCCACCTGTAACAGGCAGCGGCCTAGCGACGAAAGATCCGGCACCCCCCCCACGAAAGCCCATTCGGATTTCGTGCGGACATCGACCAATACGGCAGTTGGGTCCCCCCCTTCCAGGATTTCCCATGCAGCCTTTGGCAAAACCTCACTTATGACCGGCTTTGCCGCTGCGTTCATGCCTTCTGTCCCCCCCAAGTCAACGATGTGAATCGCAGGGAGAAGCTAGCGCGGCTCAGGCGGCCCGCGCAACAGAACTTCACGCTTGACTCTGTCTTTGGCAAAACGAATCCCGGACCGGTCCGGTTAGTGCTTTTTTTCTAAAGGAAAACGAAAAAAAGGGTGTGCCTCGGCACACCCTTTCGCTGGTCCCGTATGGGGGGGCCGAATCTGGTTAACCCAGCGCCTTCACACGCGAGGTCAGGCGCGACATTTTGCGCGCAGCGGTGTTCTTATGCAACACACCCTTGGTAACGCCGCGCATCAGTTCCGGCTGAGCCTCTTTCAGGGCAGCGGCAGCAGCAGCTTGGTCGCCGGAGGCGATGGCTTCTTCGACTTTACGCAGGTAGGTGCGGATGCGCGAACGGCGGGCTTTGTTGACTTGAAAGCGGGCTTCGTTCTGACGGGCGCGCTTCTTGGTTGGGGGGGCGAATTGGCATGGTGTGGTCCTTCGGATCGGGTCGATTACGTTGTCTTAGCGCGAAAGCCCGACCGGGTTCTGAACCGGCTGATTCTGGCCAAGGCGGGCCTCACACGCATGTATGACGCTGCCTATAAGGGAAAGCAGCCGTCATGAAAAGGCTTATTTGTCGCGGAATTGCGCTTCGCGCTTTTCGGCGAAGGCGGACATGCCTTCCTTCTGGTCTTCGGTCGCAAACAGCGAATGGAACACGCGGCGTTCGAACAGGATGCCTTCGGTCAAGGGCAACTGCTCGGCGCGGTTCACCGCTTCCTTGATGGCCATGACGGTGATCATCGACTTTTCGGCGATCTTGCCAGCGGCGGACAGGGCTTCCTTCATCAGGTCCTTGGCGGGCACCACGCGGCTGACAAGGCCGGACTGTTCCGCCTCTTCGGCATCCATGAAACGCCCGGTCAGGTTCATATCCATCGACTTGGCGCGGCCGATGAGCTTTGTCAGACGCTGAGTTCCTCCCATGCCGGCCATCACACCCAGGTTCACCTCGGGCTGGCCGAACTTGGCCGTGTCCGAAGCGATGATGAAGTCGCACATCATGGCCAGCTCACAACCGCCGCCCAGCGCATAGCCGGACACTGCGGCGATGATCGGCTTGCGGATCCGCATGATGGCGTCTTCTTCCGGGGGGGTGAACAGGTCACCGGCAAAGACATCGACAAAGCTTTGTGTCGCCATCATCTTGATGTCCGCGCCCGCCGCAAAAGCCTTTTCCGACCCGGTGATGACAAAGCAGCGCACCTTGTCGTTCTTCTGCCCCCCCTCGGCCAGGGCCTCGCCCAGCTCACCCAACAGCTCCAGGTTCAGCGCGTTCAGCGCCTCGGGCCGGTTAAGCTTGATCGTGGCGACATGATCTTCGATTTCGACGATGATATTCTTATAGGCCATGGTTCCCCCCCTGCCTTTTGTCCCTTTTGGTATTGGCGGGGGGGAGTCGTAATTCCGACCGAATGGCCGATCAAGTTATCTTTGGCATTGCGGGCAGTAGAAAGATGAGCGTCCCCCCCCTGCACAAGACGGGCGATTCGCCCTTCACAACCTTCTGTGACGCAACGTTCCTTCTCGCGGCCATACACGCGAAAGGCGTGTTGGAAATAGCCCAACTCCCCCCCGTCCGCCTGTCGATAATCCTTGAGCGAGCTGCCGCCGCTTTCGATCGCCTCGGCCAGAACCTCGCGAATGATCGGCACCAGGCCCGCGATGCGGGCTGCGGCGATACGCCCCCCCGCCTTGCGGGCCGGGTGGATGCCCGCGCGAAACAACACTTCACAGACATAGATGTTGCCAAGACCCGCGATGATTCCCTGATCCAGAAGAGCGTTCTTGATCGCGGTATTCTTGCCCCCCCTGAGCTGGGCCACCAGGTAATCCTCGTGGAAATCATTGCCCAGGGGGGGCTCCGGCCCCCCCAATGCGGCAATCAGCTTGTGACGCGCGATGCATCGGTCGGGCACAGGTCCATCGCCCCCCCGAAGCGCCGCGCATCGTTAAACGTCACCCGTGCGCCTCCTTCCATGTCGATCACCACGTGGTCATGTTTCTCCGGTGCCGGGTGGTCGTGATGGAACTTGCCCAGCTCAGTGCCGGAAATCAGCATGCGCCCCCCCGACATGCCCAGGTGAATGATCGCTGTCTCGCCCGTATCCAGATCGGCAAGGATGTATTTCGAACGTCGCCCCCCCAACCGGGTCACCGTCGCCCCCCCTGTCAACCGGTCTGCCATACGCTCCGGAAACGGCCAACGCAGCCCTTCGCGCCGCACCTCGGCCCGAGCGATGCGCGCACCTTCCATCACCGGAACCAACCCCCCCCGGCGCACGGTTTCCACTTCGGGCAGTTCGGGCATGGTGTGTCCTCTGGGATATTGGTCTGCGGGTCAAACTGGCCCGGAATTGCGCAAAGCGCAAACCCTCGGCCCAATAAACCGGGTCAGATAACCATCGACGATCCACTTGGGATTTGTTGCAGCACCCCCCCGGATACGATCTCCAGCCCCCCCTTTCGAAGCCGGTCTTCATGCGGCTCGTGGCTTATGCAAATGCGCACCGCCTCGGGCGCATCACCGGCATTCATGGCAAAGCTGCGGCCTTCGCTGACACGAACCCCCCCCAAGCGGGCGCATTCCGCGCCGAAGGCGTCGGCCCGCCACCCGTCCGGCAGCGGCACCCAGACGTGGAAACCATCAGCACCCTGCTGTACCGCCTCGATCCCCCCCAATGCGCACTGGACGATTTGCTGACGGTGGCTTGCGGTCCGTTGCTGAACCTCCGCAAGCTTTGCAGCGGTTCCGTCCCGGATCAGACGGCTTGCGACTTCCAACGCCATTGGTGGCGTCATCCAGACAGTCAGATTGACCGCTTGGTGTAACGCGGGTGCAAGTTTGCGGGGGGGCACGTGCAAGAAGCCCACGCGCAAGCCCGGCGCAACGCTCTTGGACAGGCTTGTCACATAGACCGTATTGTCCGGTGCCAGCCGCGCGATCGGATCGGGCTTGTTGCGCTTGAGCGGCCCAAAGACATCGTCCTCGATCAGAAGCACGCCATATTTGTCGGCAATCCGGGCGATTTCAGCCCGCCGATCCCCCCCGGACAGTGTCACCGTTGTTGGGGGGGCTTGCAAGGTCGGGGGGGTCAGATAGAAGGCCTTCGGCTTGGCATCGCGGCACCACGCCTCGAACGCATCGGGGGGGATTACCCCCCCCTGCCCGTCCATGGCAACAGCCCCCCCGGTTCGCAGGTCAAGACGGGATGCCATCGCAAGCACTGGCGTATAGGTCAATGCCTCCACAAGCAGTAAGTCACCCGGCTGCAAAAGCGCCATCAGCGCGCACAGAATGCCGTGTTGCCCCCCCCAATGACCGGAACGACGCAGTCCAGATTGGCGTCCAGACCGCACGCCGTCACCCAGGCCTGACCCGCCACACGATGGTGCGCCAGATCGGCATCGGTTTGATAGTCGAGCAGGGAGCGCAAGCCCGCATCTTCCGCGATCTCCGTCATGACACGGCGAATATGCGACTCGGAAAAACCGGGCATCGGCAGATTTCGCGACAGGTCAATCGGCCCGGTGTCTTCACGGCGCAGCGTCTCGGGCTCGGCCGTGTCCAGACCGGATTCTGCGGACCGCACGAAGGTACCCCCCCGGCCGACTTCACCCCCCCGCAGCAAGGCGCGCTTCACCGCCTCGGCATATGCGCGGCTGGTGGTGTTGGGGGGGGACATGTTCAGTTGGTACGCAAGCTCCCGATGCGGCAGCAGGCGTGCACCCGCGGGCAATCGCCCCCCCGCCGCGATGTCCTCGGCCATGGCCTCGACAATCTGGAGGTACTTCGGGCCGTCGCGGTTTGACAGGTCTGGTATCCAAATTGCCATCAGATCAATCTTTCTATTGCTCCAATAAAACAATGGATGCAATTCCTTAGATCGTCAACGCAATTTACGGACCCTCGCCATGGCGCACACACACCCGTCCATCGGGAAGGGCATAGTCCTTTCTCTTGTCAGCCTCACCTTGCTGGGGGGGGTCATGCCGATCATCTCGAACCTGCGCCCGTCAGACATAGGCGCGATGAGCTTCGCTTTTGCCTTATCGGTCTGGCAGGTGGTCTTTGCCGCGCCGGTGTTCGGGCTTGAATTGCGGCGCGGAACCAAAGGGGGGGTATTCGGCCTTGACCTGTCGCACCGCGAACGCGGGCGGATGACCCTTGTCGCGCTGTTCACCGGCGCGCTGTTCGGGCTGTCGACCTATCTGTACGTGCTGGGCGTCGAGAAAGCGGGGGGGGCGGCCAATGCGGCCATCGCGATCCAGGCCTATCCGCTGTTTGCCATCCTATGGGAAAGCCTTTTCCTCAAGCGCCGCAAGACGGCCCCCCCGGAACTGGCCCTGACGGTGGTGCTGATTTGCGCCCTCTACTACCTTGGCACCGGCAGAACCTTCCTGATGTCGGGCCTGTCCCCCCCCTGGTTTCTTGTGTCGCTTGGTGTGCCTCTGCTGTGGAGCATCGCGCATGTCATCATCAAAGAAGAGCTGAGCAGCACACCCATCACCCCCCCCGCACAGGTCACGTTCTTCCGGGTCGCGATCTCGACCTTGTTCCTGGCCCTTGTTCTGATCGTCGCGATCCCATCAGGAATAGCCACCGTCGTGGCAGCCATTTTCCACACAATGTCTGCGGTGATGGGCCTGGTCTATTTCCTGGAACTGATCGTTTGGTTCTACGCGGTGCGCCATATCGACGTGTCGCTTGCCAGTTCGATCACCACGCCCTGGCCTGCCCTGACAATGGTTCTGGCCGTGCCGTTTCTGGGCGATACCATCGCCCCCCCTTATCAGATCGCAGCCCTGGCCGTCGTCGTGGCGTGCATCTATGGACTGACACTTGCCAGCCTGCGCAAGACGCGCGCGCAACCGGCATCAGCGAAGGATCAAAGCCCGTCGCGTCGCGCATAGCGATCCGCACCATTCACCGTTGGTTTCCCCCCCACTTGCGCACAAGCAGGAGCTGATTGGGAAGCGGCTCAACTCCGCCCAAGAAAACCACCCAGCACCTTGCACCTTTGCACAGGAATGATAGGCAGGACATCTACGTAACCGTTGCTGCCATGTCAGATCCATTTTGCTCGGTGGGATCATGACCAACATGAAGACATTCTTGAGGGCGCTGTTCCTCTCTTTCTCCGTGGCCATGTCGCCAACGGTCGGGGGGGCAAGTTTTGACCGGTTGGATTTCACTGTCGGCGGAGGTGACACCGACCTGCAATCCCGGCTGGAGGAGGCCTCGCTTCTGGTCACCGCGAAAGCCGAGGGCAAGAGCGATCCGCGTGATCTGGTGGCCGCGGCGCTGGCTGACTACACCAAACTGCTGAACACACTTTACGCCGAAGGCTATTACGGCGGGGGGGTCATTCACATCCGCATCAACGGGCGCGAGGCGGCGGGGGGGATCTCGCCGTTTTCACCCCCCCCGGCGCACGTGGACAGTATATCAGTCCAGATAACCCCCCCCGGCCCGCAGTTCACCTTTGGCACCGCCAGTATCGCACCCCCCCGCGTGCCTGATCCCACGCCCACCCCCCCCGATTTCGCGCCAGGCGCACCTGCACGCAGCACCGCCGTGGGTGACGCGGTGCAGACGGCCGCCGGGGGGGATTGGCGCGATGCGGGCCATGCGCTGGTACGGGTTGAAGATCAGGCCGTGACCGCTGACCACCGGCGCGGCACGCTGGACGCCCGCATCGCCCTTGCCCCCCCCGGTCCACGGGTCCGGTTCGGCGAGCTGAACGTCACCACCCCCCCCTCAGCCGTGCGTGCCAATCGCATCGCGCGCATTGCCGGGCTGCCAAGCGGACAGGTCTTTTCGCCCGAGGTATTGGAAAAGGTCGCATCACGCCTGCGGCGCACGGGCACGTTTTCCTCGGTCGTGCTGACGGAAACCACCCCCCCGCTGCGCGACGGCAATGTCATGGACATCGACCTGGCGTTGGTGGACGCCAAACCACGCCGTTTCGGCTTCGGGGGGGCGGAACTGTCCTCTCTGGAAGGGCTCAGCGTGTCGGGGGGGTTCTGGCTGCACCGGAACCTCTTTGGCGGCGCAGAACGGTTCAAGGTCGAGGCCGAGGTCTCGGACATGCTGGATGGGCTCGAAGGCATGGATTTCGCGCTGAATACGCGGCTGGACATTCCTGCGGCGTTTGGCACGGACACGGGCGGCTTCGTCACGACCACGTTGGAATACGTGGACGACCCTGCCTTCCGGGCATCCGTGGCAGGGATCGGTTTCGGCGTGCAGCGCCAGTTTTCGGACCGGTTGGAGGGCGAGGTCGGCGTCGCCTATACCTATGCCTCTGTCGATGATGACCTGGGCCATCGCCGCTTTTCCCTGCTGACCTTGCCTGCGAAACTGACCTGGGACGGGCGCGACGACCCGCTGGATGCGCATTCGGGCCTGTATGCGCAGGCCGAGCTTACCCCCCCGTTCCACAACCTGTCTGGCGGGGGGGCGACCGGCGCGCGGGTTTGGGTGGACGGGCGCGCTTACCTGAGCTTCTCGGACGACCGGCTTGTGTTGGCTGGACGGGGGGGACTGTTCGGCAGCGTCTTTGGTGCGCAAGCCGCCGCCGTGCCCTCGGATTACCTGTTCTATTCCGGCGGCGGCGGCACCGTGCGCGGATTTCCCTATCAGTCCCTGGGCATCGACCTGGACCCGGACACGACCATCGGTGGCCGTTCGTTCTTCGGCGCCTCTGGCGAGGTCCGATACCGTCTGAACGACAGCTTCGGCTTGGTCGGCTTTGCCGATGTCGGCCACGTGGGCGAAGACAGCCTGCTGGACTTTGACGGCGACTGGCAGATCGGCGCGGGGGGGCTTGGTGTACGATACTACACCGGCCTGGGTCCGATCCGCCTGGACGTGGCCATGCCGGTGTCAGGGCCCGGAGGCTCCGGCCCGCAGCTTTACATCGGGATTGGACAATCGTTTTGAGACGCCTGGCAGCCCTTCTTCTTGTCATGCTGATGACCGTCCTGCCCGGCTGGGCGCAAGAGGACGGCAAATCCTTTCTGGAAGGCTGGCTGGAAACAAACCTGTCCGGTGCCGGGCGTGACGTCCGGGTAACCGGCTTTTCAGGCGCGCTCAGCAGTCAAGCCACACTGGACGAGCTGACCATCGCGGATGACGATGCGTCTGGCTGACCCTGCGGGGGGGGTACAGCTTGATTGGACCCGCAGCGCGCTGCTGGCCGGACGACTTGAGGTCGACCACCTGCGTGCCGAAGAGATCGAGCTTACCCGCCCCCCCCGCTATCTGAGGAAGATGCGCCGCAGGCCACCGCCTCGCGCTTTTCCCTTCCGGTGCTTCCGGTTTCCATCGACATCGGCGAGGTCGAGGCCAAGCGCCTTGTGCTGGGTGAGCCGGTGCTGGGAGTGGCGGCGGTGGTGACGCTGGAAGGCGCGGCCAGCCTCAGCGACGGGGGGGCCGGGCAGGCCACCCTGTCGGTCGAACGCATCGACGGGGGGGCCGAAGGCGCGCTGACGCTGGCAGGTCCTATGCAAACGCGACGCGGCAGCTGGAACTGGACCTGTCCCTGACCGAAGGTCCCGGCGGCATTGTCACAACCCTGACCGGCATGGCGGATGGCGCGCCCATGTCACTCAGCATCGCAGGTAGCGGCCCGATCGAGGACTTCACAGCCGATATCAACCTGTCCACCGACGGACAAAGCCGTCTGTCGGGGGGGCAGGTCAGCCTGTCTGCCGACGCCCCCCCGTCCAGCGACGCGGCCCTGGGGGGGTTCCGGGCATCCTTGGCAGGCGATCCCAGCCCGCTCTTGTCCGGGGGGGACATGGTGCGTTTCTTCGGCAGCGATGTCTTGCTGGGCGTGCAGGGCGAACGCCACCCGGACGGGGGGGATCTGGACCTGACATCAGTGCGAATTCGCACCCGAGTGATGGAGTTTTCAGGCACCGCACGGATCAACGCCCTGGGTTGGGCCGAACGCGCGCAGATCATCGGAACCATCGCCGACCCCCCCGACGGCGCACCGGTTCCGCTGCCAGGCAGCGAAAAGGAAACCTGGCTGGATCAGGCCCAGGTGAGTTTCGATTTCGACAGCGCGGTGGGGGGGCCGGAGTGGACCGGCTCCGTCACCGTGACCGGTTTGAGGCGGGAGGATATCGCGTTGGAAGCGTTGCGGCTTACCGGCAACGGCACGCTTTCCCCCCCACAACCGCGCGGTTTGGCCGCGCAGATCACCGGTACGCTCGACGTCCAGGCCACTGGCATCGCCCCCCCCTCTGACCCCCCCGCTTTGGCGCAAGCGGTCGGGCCGTTCCTTACCGGGCAGCTGAGCTTTGCGAAACGCGACCAGGCACGCATTCGGGTGAAGAACGTCAACCTGCGCGGCGCGGATTATGCGCTGAGCGGGCAGGCCTCCTTCGGGGGGGTCGACTGGCAGCGGCTGGACCTGCTGACCACCGGCGATATGCTGCTGCAGGCGCAGGACCTCTCGCGCTTCGCCACGCTTTCCGGTCAGGCCCTGTCCGGCGCGGCCGACCTGCGCATCACCGGGACGGCATCATTGGTGCGCGGGGGGGCGTTTGACGTGATCGTGGACGGTACCGGCCAGGATCTGGCAATCGGGATCGACGCGTTCGATCAGCCTTTCGCAGGGGGGGCAAGCCACCTGTCCTTCATGGCCTGGCGCGATCTGGACGGCACACGGGTTGAGGATTTCGAGATCCTCTCGACCGGGGGGGCCAACGCCACCGGATCGGCCACCCTTGCCCCCCCGAATACCAGCCACGTGGCCGCACGTATCAACGTGGCCGAGGCCGGCCTGTTGGTCGATGGCCTGTCCGGTGCGCTGTCCCTGGACGGAACTGCCGCACGATACGGGGGGGACATCTGGCAGGTCGACCTGGACACCACCGCACCGGGCGAAACCACCGCCACACTATCGGGCGAGGTCACGATGGGCCGCGACGGCCCAACCCACGTGAACGGTCGACTACAGGCCGAGGTCGGCACGCTTACGGCCTATTCCCGCCTCGCAGGGCGCAACCTGTCCGGGGGGGCGGCGACCTTGACCACGGAAGGGCAGTTCGACCCCCCCATCACCCAGGCAATCACACTCAGCGGCAATCTGACGGGCAGTGAGTTAAGGCTGGGTCTGGGCAGCTATGACCGGCTGACGGCCGGGCAAAGCACCGCCGATTTCACCCTGCACCGCGAGGGCAATGGTGTGGTGATGATCGACAAGCTGGACCTGACCACCCGTGAGCTGGACATTCAGATCGCCGCGGGCGCAGACGGCACGATGGACCTTGACGCACGCCTGCGCGACCTGGGCCTGGTGGTGCCTGGACTGTTCGGCCCGTTCACGGCGGATGGCACGGCCCGTCAAACCGGGACCGGATGGCAGGTCGCACTGAATGGCGCAGGACCGGGGGGGGACGGATGTGAACGTGTCCGGCTCGGTCGCCGCTGATGGCAGCGCGGTCGATCTGGCGCTTAGCGGGAATGCCCCCCCGCTGGCCCTGGCGAACCCGTTTATCGCACCGCGCCAGCTGGACGGTTTGGCAACCTATACCCTTGCACTGAACGGCCCGCCCGAGCTGTCGGCCCTGTCGGGTACGGTTCAGATCGGCGGCGCGCGCGCTGCGCTGCCCCCCCTCCTGCGCCTTGCGCTGGAGCCGGTCAATGCCACACTGAACATCTCGGGCGGGCGGGCGCAGGTGGATGCACGCGCCACGGTCTCCTCCGGCGGACAGATCACCGTCTCGGGCCCGATCGGCCTGACCGCCCCCCCCTATCTGGCCGACATGGCCCTTGGCATCAACGCGGTCGGGTTGAAGGACCCGACGCTTTACGACACCACCGCCAACGGCACCCTTCGCCTGAGCGGCCCAGTCACCCGCAACGCCCTGCTGGCAGGCACAATTACCCTTGGCACCGTCGAGCTGCGCATTCCCGAAACCGGGTTCGGTGCCGATGGTGCCTTGCCGGACCTCACACATATCGGTGCCCCCCCAGCCGCCGTGCAGGCCACCCGCGCACGGGCCGGGCTGATCGGGCAAAGCACCGCAGGCGGCGGCACCGATCTGGGGGGGCTGGATCTGACCATCTCTGCCCCCCCTGATCGCGTATTCCTGCGCGGCCGTGGGCTGGACGCGGAACTTGGCGGGGGGGAACTGCGCCTGGGCGGCACCACTTCGCGGATCGAGGCGCAAGGCGGGTTCGAGCTGATCCGTGGTCGTCTGGACCTTCTGGGCAACCGCCTGACCCTGACCGAGGCCCGAGCAACCCTTCAGGGCGACCTGGACCCCCCCTATGTGCTGGTCAAGGCCGAAACCCAGATCGACGACGTCACGGTGCTGATCCGCGTCGAAGGTCCGGCGACCGAACCTGAGGTCAGCTTCACCTCATCCCCCCCCGACCTGCCGGAGGATGAGATATTGGCGCGGCTTGTCTTTGGCCGGGGGGGGCTGGATCAGATTTCTCCCTTCCAGGCGCTGAAACTCGCCTCGGCCGTGGCAACCCTGTCCGGACGCGGCGGGGGGGCAGGCACCATCAGCCGCCTGCGCTCGGGCTTCGGGCTGGACGATCTGGATGTGACCACGGATGACGAAGGTGAATTGAGCGTACGCGCCGGGGGGGCTTACATCTCGGACAATCTCTATTCCGATGTCACCGTCGGTGCCGATGGGCAGTCCGAGATCAACCTGAACCTCACGGTCACTCCCAGCGTCACGGTGCGCGGGCAGGTGTCGTCAGATGGTGATACCGGGATCGGTGTGTTTTTCGAACGCGACTACTAGACCGACATCAGTCACACGCCGTACCTAACCGGGCGTGCCCAGCCCGGACTGCGGCTGCATTCGAATGGCGAAATTGGCACGGTCCTGTCGATTCTGACGACAACCTTGTCCGAAACCGCATCAGTATCCCCCCCGCTCGTTCTCAACGCTAATACCTCGGCAAACGCACGAGGAGCCATCATGCGATATTCCGCGCTGAGATTGATCAAGGAGAGCCTGACCGGGCACAAGGGCTGGCGTCCCCCCCAATGGCGCGATCCGGCACCGCAGGCCGCCTATGACTATGTCATCATCGGCGGCGGCGGTCATGGGCTGGCAACTGCATACTACCTAGCCAAGGAATTCGGCGCGGCGCGTATCGCAGTGCTGGAAAAGGGCTGGATCGGCGGCGGCAATGTGGGGGGGCGCAATACCACGATCATCCGCTCGAACTACATGCTGGATGGCAACGAACCCTTCTACGAGTTTTCAATGAGGCTTTGGGAGGGGGGGTTGGAGCAGGACCTGAACTACAACGCGATGGTCAGCCAGCGCGGCATTCTGAACCTGGTGCACACAGATGCCCAACGCGACGCCGCGCGTCGGCGCGGCAATGCGATGATCCTGAACGGGTCCGATGCGGAGTTGCTGGACGCCGACGGCGTGCGCGCGATGTATCCGTTCCTGAACTTCAATGACGCGCGGTTCCCGATCAAGGGCGGGCTTTTGCACCGGCGCGGCGGCACCGTGCGCCACGATGCGGTGGCCTGGGGGGGCTATGCGCGCGGGGGGGCGGACAGCCGCGGCGTGGACATCATCCAGACCTGCGAGGTCACCGGCTTTCGCATCGAAAACGGCACCTGCTTGGGGGGGGTCGAGACCACGCGCGGCTTCATCAGCGCGAAAAAGGTCGGTGTCTCGGTTGCGGGCAGCTCCAGCCGAGTCATGGCCCAGGCGGCATGCGCCTGCCGATCGAAAGCCATGTGCTGCAGGCCTTTGTGTCCGAGGGGGGGCTGAAACCCTTCATCCCCCCCGGCGTGATCACCTACGGCGCGGGCCACTTTTATTGCAGCCAGTCCGACAAGGGCGGACTTGTGTTTGGCGGCGATATCGACATGTACAACTCATATGCCCAGCGCGGGAACCTGCCGGTGGTCGAGGATGTGGTGGAAAGCGGCATGTCCCTGATCCCAGCGCTGGGCCGTGCGCGCCTGCTGCGCAGTTGGGGGGGTGGCATCATGGACATGTCGATGGACGGCTCGCCCTTCATCGACCGCACCCATATCGACGGGCTCTATTTCAACGGCGGCTGGTGTTACGGCGGGTTCAAGGCCACGCCGGCGGCGGGCTACTGCTTTGCGCACCTGCTGAAAACCGACCGTCCCCCCCATGAGACCGCCAAGCCTATCGCCTGAACCGGTTCATGACTGGCCACATGATCGACGAAAAGGGCCAGGGCGCCCAACCGAACCTGCATTGAGGATCCGGCCATGATCAACAAATTCGCCCGCGACCTGATTGAACACTGGCACCTTGGCTTCGTCGCCAGCGCCGATGCCGATGGCAATCCGAATGTCTCGCCCAAGGGCACCTTCGTGGTGCATGACGAGACCACGATCAGCTTCGCCGAAATGCGTTCACCCGATACGCTGGCCAATATCGCCACCCGTCCCCCCCAGGTCGAGGTCAACTTCGTCGATATCCTGACCCGGCGCGGTGTGTTGATCCAGGGTGAGGCCAGCTATGTTTCCCGTGACGATGCACGCTACCCGTCACTGCGCCCGCTCTACACCAACCGCTGGCCCGATCTTGAGCACATGTTCTCGGGTTTCGTGGTGATCAAGGTCACCGCCTGCAAACCGCTCGCCACGCCCTCCTATGACATGGGTGTCAGCCAGGAAGAGCTCTGTGCCAAGTGGGTGCAGCGGGTACGCGACATCAACATCATCCACAAACAGGCGGAGGCCGACGCATGCTGATCAACCATCCCCCCCTGCTTGGCCCGCGTGATGCACAGGAGTTTACCTATCTGGGCGACGCAAGTCTGATCGACCGACCCGACTGGCAGGCCGACAACGCGGCTACGGCTTTCCACGACTACCTCTACCTGCGCGACAATCCGGCGGGCGAACACCGCGAGCTATGGTTTCACGAACAGGGCGATCGGTCCTGGCTGGTAGTCACGCGCAATACGGTGACCCACGAGATCACCAAGGTGGAACTGGCCCGCGACGTGGCCTTGGCGAAAGGGGGGGCTGCGAAATGACCCAGATGAACCGTTTGAGCGGCGGGTTGATTGACCAAACCACTACGCTGAATTTCTCTTTCGACGGCAAGACCTTCCAGGGCCACTCTGGCGACACGCTCGCCTCGGCCCTCCTGGCCAATGGCGTGCGCCTGATGGGCCGCTCGTTCAAATACCACCGTCCGCGCGGTGTTCTGACCGCTGGCTCCGAAGAGCCCAACGCGCTGGTTGAGCTGCGCACAGGCGGGCGGCAGGAGCCCAACACCCGCGCCACCGTGGCCGAGATCTTCGAGGGCTTCGCCGCCAATTCGCAGAACCGTTGGCCGTCGCTGGAGCGTGACGCACTGGCGATCAACGATCGGTTCTCGAACTTCCTGACCGCCGGATTCTATTACAAGACCTTCATGTGGCCGCGCGCCTTCTGGGAAAAGCTCTATGAACCGGTGATCCGCAAGGCCGCAGGTCTTGGCAGCCTGACCGGAGAGGACGACCCGGACGCCTATGACAAGGGCTTCCTGCATTGCGACCTTCTGGTGATCGGCGCGGGCCCCCCGCCGGTCTGGCCGCCGCGCTGACGGCGGGTCGTGCCGGTGCGCAGGTGATCCTGGCGGATGAGGATTTCCGTCTCGGTGGTCGCCTATTGGCTGAGGTCGCACCGCTGTGCGATACCTCCGGCACCGATTGGGTGTCGCAGGTGCAGGCAGAGCTTGGCAGCCTGCCCAACGTGCGGGTGATGTCGCGCACCACGGTCTTTGGGGGGGCCTATGACCACGGCATCTACGGCGCAGTTGAACGCAATGCCGATCACCTGCCCGCTCCGGCCGCCGACAAACCGCGCCAGACCCTGTGGCGGATCTATTCCAAACGCGCGCTGGTGGCGACGGGGGGGGCCATCGAACGGCCCATCGCCTTTGAAAACAACGACCGCCCCCCCGGCGTGATGCTGGCCGGGGGGGCACCCGCGCCTATGCAAACCGCTGGGCCACCACACCCGCGCGCTCTGTCGTGGTCTTCGCTAACAACGACGACGCGCACCAGACCGCCCGCGACCTAATCGCCAAAGGTGTGGAGGTGCCCGCCGTGGTGGATGTCCGCGCGGATGCGAACCGCATAGAAGGCACCGAAGTTCTGACCGGGGGGGCGCAGATTGTGGACACCAAGGGCCGCCTGGGTTTGCGCTCGGTCACAGTGCGGCTGGCAAACGGTCAGACCCGCGTGATCCCCCCCTGCGGCGCGCTGGCCATGTCTGGCGGCTGGAACCCGAATCTGGGCCTGACCTGCCACCAGCGCGGCCGCCCGGTCTGGGATGCGGAACTCCACTCTTTCGTACCGGGTGTCGACCTGCCGTCGGACAGTTGGTCGCCGGGGGGGCTGCAATGGGCGACATGTCGACCCATGCCGCGCTGACCGGCGGGGGGGCCGCAAGAGCCGTCGAGGCGCTGGCCGACCTCGGGATCAAGGCCACCCCCCCGGCGGAGCTGCCTAGGGCCGAGGACGCGCCGGTAAGCCTCACCCCCCCATTCTGGCACGTGAAAGGTGCCAAGCGCGCCTGGCTTGACTATCAGAACGACGTCACCGTCAAGGACGTGAAACTGGCGCATCAGGAGAACTTTACCTCGGTCGAGCACCTGAAACGCTACACCACGCTGGGCATGGCGACCGATCAGGGCAAGACCTCGAACATGGGGGGGGCGCTGGCGGTAATGGCGGAGCTGACGGGCAAGTCGATCCCGCAGACCGGCACCACCATCTTCCGCCCGCCCTATACGCCCGTTTCCATGGGCACGCTGGCGGGCCGCGCTGTGGGCAAGGACTTCCACCCGACCCGCCTGACCCCCCCCAGCCACAAATGGGCCGAGGAGCAAGGCGCGGTCTTTGTCGAGGTCGGCAACTGGCTGCGCGCGCAGTGGTTCCCGAAGCCCGGCGAAACACACTGGCGCCAGTCGGTCGACCGCGAAGTGTTGGCGACCCGCAACTCGGTCGGCATCTGTGACGTGACCACGCTGGGCAAGATCGACGTACAGGGCGCGGATGCGGCAGAATTCCTGAACAAGATCTACGCCAACGGTTTCGCCAAACTGCCCGTCGGCAAGGTGCGCTATGGCCTGATGCTGCGCGAGGATGGTGTGGCCTATGACGACGGCACCGCCGCCCGCCTGGCCGAGGATCACTTCGTGGTCACCACCACCACCGCCAACGCGGTCACGGTTTACCGCAACATGGAGTTTGCGCGGCAATGCCTGTGGCCAGACCTGGATGTGCAGCTGATTTCGACCACCGAGCCTGGGCGCAATACGCCGTGGCCGGTCCCAACGCACGCAAGCTCCTGAAAAAGATCGTGGACCCGGAGTTCGACATCTCGAACGAGGCGTTTCCCTTCATGGGGGGGTGCGGTGAAATCACCGTCTGCGGCGGTTGCCGCGCGCGGCTGTTCCGCATCTCCTTCTCAGGCGAACTGGCCTATGAGATCGCGGTGCCCACCCGCTATGGCGACGCGCTAATGCGCGAGATGATGGCGGCGGGCGAGCAGTTCGGCGTGGTGCCCTATGGCACCGAGGCGCTGGGCGTGATGCGGATCGAAAAGGGTCACGCGGCGGGCAATGAGCTCAACGGCACCACCACCGCGCTCAACCTGGGTCTGGGGGGGCGCATGGTGTCGAAGAAGAAGGACTGTATCGGCAACACCCTGTCCGAACGACCCGGGATGAACTCGGCGGATGCGCTGAACCTTGTTGGCCTGCGCCCGGTCAACCCGGCGGATGCGATGCCTGCGGGTGGCCACCTGATGGCCGCGACCGGCCCTGTCGATGCCGCCCACGACCAGGGCTACGTCACCTCAGCCGCCTATTCGCCGATCCTGGAAAGCTCGATCGGCCTGGGCTTCGTCAAGTCCGGCAGCACTCGCATGGGTGAACGCCTGCGACTGGTCAATCCGCTGGAAGGCCAGGAAGTCCTGGTCGAAATCACAAGCCCGCATTTCGTGGACCCGGAAGGGGGGGAGAAGCTCCGTGCATAAACTGAAACCCATCACCGCGCTGGGCGCAGACATGCCCCCCCGGATCGACACCATTGGCGCTGTAACGATCACCGAGAACCCGAATAAGGCGCTGGCCTCGGTGGCCGCGCGTCGGGGGGGGCAGGCGGATGCACTTGCGCAGGCCATGAAAAAGGCCCTGGGTCTGGACATGCCCGCCCCCCCCGGCAAGTCCACCCAGGTCGCGCAGCATGCCGCATTCTGGATGGGACCGGAACAATGGATGGTCACGGCGGCGCATGACGGCCACGAGCTTCTGGCCACGGACCTGAAGGCGATTGTCGGTCCGGCAGCTTCGGTCACCGAACAAACCGATGGCTGGTGCTGCTTCGACGTGACCGGGGGGGCGGGTCTGGCGGATCTGTTCGAACGGCTCAGCCCCCCCGCGCCCCCCTGCGCCAGATGTCACCTGGTGACGCGACCCGCAGCACGCTTGAACACCTCGGTGTCTTTCTGTGGGTTCAGGCCCAGGACAGGGTCGCGGTGTTGGCACCGCGTTCCTCGGCCGGATCGTTACATCACGCGTTGATTACCGCCGCACGGTCGATTGCCTGAGCGTCAGTCATAGGGCAGCGCATCGCTATCCTTGACCCGCATCGAGTTCTTGGCACGCCGGTCGTTGATTGGCGTAATCCCGAAGGTCTCGCGGTAATGGCGCAGGAAGGTGCCCGGCGTGTCATAGCCGACCATATAGGCGACCTCGGTCACCGGTGTGTTGGAATAGAGCACCAGCTGACGTGCCTGGTTCATGCGCATCTTGCGATAGTATTTCAGCGGGCTCTGACCGGTCGCCTCCTTGAAGCTGCGTTCCAGCGAGCGGGTGGACAGGCCGACCACTTCGGCCACCTCGCTGATCTGCACGGGGGGGCTTTCGATATGTTCGGCGAAATGGCGGATCGCGCGGGCCACCGGTTTGGGCAGCAGGTCCAGGCTCTTACCGGTGGAATGGGCCGGGGGGGTCTTCTGCGCGGTCGCGGCGCTGCGGATGAACGGGTGCTGGAACCAGCAGGCAACCTCGGCCATGACATCCCCCCCGCCCAGGCGCTGTTCGATCAGGGTCAGCATGTGATCAAAGGCCGCTGACGCGCCCGAGATCGTGGTGAACCCGTCCTCCTCACACACAACGGTGCTGCGCATCGGAATGTCGGGAAAGGCGCTCTGGAACGCCGCCTCATAACACCAATGCACCGACAGGGGGGGCGCGGTGCCGGTCAATCCGCTGTCGGCCAGGGCGAAAACACCAGCGCTGATTGCACCCAGACCCGCCCCCCCACCACGGCGCAACCTTTGCAGGGCGGCATTGGACCGCGCGCGGGTCTCGAACCGGGCGTTTGGGCTGGCGGTGAACAGGATCAGGTCCATCCCTTCGACCTCGGCCAAGGTGCAGTCCGGCGCAAAACTCACCCCCCCGGCTGACGAGGTCACGGCCCCCCCTTCGCCTTCAGCCATGACTGTCCAGCGAAATGCCTCCTGACCCGAGATCTCGTTCGCCGCCCGCAGGTTCGATGCAGGACGTCAGGCAGGCCATCGGGAAACCCGGAAACAGCAGGATACCCAAGGTGTACGGGGGGGCGGAATTCTGGGTCATGACGACGCCCCCCCCAGATCCATTTCGGACGCACATTCACGGATGCGTTGTTCCAGCAGACGGGCGGCGGGGGGGGACATGGTCGAATCGGCCCGGCGCAGCAGGTGAATCGTGCGTTTTGCCTGGGTATCCGCCAGGGGGGGACGAAAGGTCAGGCTGGGCGAATAAGAGGTCCGCACCGCCATTTCCGGCAGGATCGTGACACCGATTTCCGCATGGACCATCGCAAGGATCGAGGTGAGGTTGTGCGCCGATAAAAGCGCCCGGTCATGCAGATCCCGCGAGGCCTGCGCACCGATCCCGGCCGACAGGCTGTTGGCGATCAGCCGCTCCCCCCCGGCCAGCGCTTCCCAAGACACCGGGCCTTGGGTTTGTGCCAGCGGGTGGGACGGCGCGCAGATCACGCCAAACCGGTCGGACAGCAACGGTTCACTGTGCAGCCCCCCCACACCGTTTTCACCCAGCGTCGCGATACCGATGTCGATCCGGTCCCGCGACAGCTCATGCAGGATCGAGCTGGAATCCATGTCGCGCAGCACGATGTCGACATTGTCGAAGTCGTTGATGTGGCGCGAAAAAACCTGCGGAATAATGGTCCCGGCGACCGAGGGCACGGTGGCGATGCGCACATGCCCATGGGTGGCCTTAGCAAAGCCCTCGATGGACTTGACCGTATTGTCGAACTGCTGCAATTCGCGCTCCGCCTGATCCAGGACGAACGTGCCCAAGGCGGTCAGCTTGTTCTTGCGGTCGGTTTCAAACAGCGGTTCACCCAGGTGAGTCTCAAGTTGTTTCAGCATCATCGACACGGCGGAAGGGGGGGTGCGCCCCCCCAACCGCTCGGCGGCGTCGCTCAGATTGCCGCTGCGGGCCACGGCCGCGAAGCCGCGCAGCATTTCGATTTTCAGCGCCATCGCTTCATCGCTTCAGATCAATTGAAATCAGGTTCAGTTATTTGAGTTTGATTGAAGCGCGTCCCGGAGTCCATACCCAAGCAAACGAATTCCGTGTGAGGCGACACATCATGACCAATATCCAAAAGAACCTGATTGCCGGCGAATGGCTGGCTGGCACTGGCGAGATCGAGAACCACAACCCCCCCTCGGACCTGTCCGATCTGGTCGCGTCTTTGCCCAGGCCAGCGGCGACCAGCTGGACGCGACGCTGGACCAGGCCCGCATCGCACAGCGTGAATGGGCCGCCTACGGGATGGAGCGCAAGCAGGCCGTGCTGATGGCGATCGGCAACGAGCTGATTGCCCGTTGTGAGGAGCTGGGCACGCTGCTGTCCCGTGAGGAAGGCAAGCCTTTTGCCGAAGGCAAGGGCGAGGTCTACCGCGCCGGTCAGTTCTTTACCTATTACGCCTCCGAGTGCCTGCGCCAGCTGGGCGAGAACGCCGATAGCGTACGCCCCCCCGGCGTCGAGATCGACGTGCGCCGCGAGGCCGTGGGCACCGTCGCCATCATTAGTCCCTGGAACTTCCCGACCGCCACCGCCTCGTGGAAAATTGCCCCCCCGGCTCTGTGCTACGGCAACGCCGTGGTGTGGAAGCCCGCCAACGTGACGCCCGCCTCGGCTGTTGCGCTGGCCGAGATCATCAATCGTCAGGACATTCCCAAGGGCCTGTTCAGCCTGGTGATGGGGGGGGCCGGTCGCGAAATCGGGCAGCATCTGGTGGAAAGCCCGAAAGTGAACGCAATTTCCTTCACCGGCTCGGTGCCGGTGGGCAAAGGCATCGCCTCGGCTGCCATCCAGAACCTGACCAAGGTGCAGATGGAGATGGGGGGGTCGAAGAACGCCTTGGCCGTCATGGATGACGCCGACCTGGACCTGGCCGTGACCCTGGCGCTGGGCGGCGCTTTTGGTGGCACCGGTCAGAAATGTACCGCGTCCTCGCGTCTGGTTGTCCACGAAGCCGTGCACGATGCCTTTGTCGAAAAGCTTGTAGCCGGAACGCAGGCGATGAAAGTGGGCCACGCGCTGGAAGAGGGCACCCAGATGGGACCCGTCGTCAGCGAACAGCAGCTGAATGAAAACCTGGCCTATGTCGATCTGGGCAAGTCGGAAGGGGGGGCCGAGCTGGCCTGCGGCGGCGCGCGGCTGGAAATGCCGACCCAAGGCTTCTACATGTCGCCGGGCGTGTTCCTGAACACCACCAACGATATGCGCATCAACCGCGAGGAAATGTTTGCCCCCCCGCTGACCAGCGTGATCAAGGTCGGCAGTTACGACGAGGCGCTGGCCACGGTGAACGACACCAACTTCGGCCTGACCTCGGGCATCGTGACGAAATCACTGGCCCGCGCCACGCATTTCCGCCGCAACGCGCAGACCGGTGTTGTCACCGTCAACCTGCCGACCGCCGGTACGGATTATCACGTGCCGTTCGGTGGCCGTGGCGACAGCTCCTACGGTCCGCGTGAGCAGGGCAAGGCAGCGGCCGAGTTCTACACCACCGTCAAGACCGCTTACATCAGCGCAGGCCCCCCCGTCTGATGCGGATCGACGGTCTGCAATATGCCAACTGGTCGGAAAAGATCTTCCGCCAGTTGCGCGAGGGGGGGGCGTGGACGCGATCCACGTCACCATCTCGTACCACGAGAATTTCCGCGAAACGGTTCTGAACTTCGAAAAGTGGAACCGCTGGTTTGAACAGTACCCCCCCGACCTGATCATGAAGGGGGGGCAGTGGGTCAGCGATATCGACAAGGCGCGCGAGACCAGTCGCACGGCAGTGTTCTTCGGTTTCCAGAACCCCCCCTCGCCCATCGAGGATGACATTGGGCTGGTGGAGATTGTCCACACCCTGGGCGCACGTTTCATGCAGCTGACCTATAACAACCAGTCGCTTCTGGCGACCGGCTGTTACGAGGCCGAGGACACGGGCCTGACCCGCATGGGCAAGCAGGTCGTCAAGGAAATGAACCGCGTGGGCCTGGTCGTGGACATGAGCCATTCGGCGGACCGGTCCACCATCGAGGCGGCGGAGTTTTCGACCCGCCCCCCCATCGCCATCACCCACGCCAATCCGCATGACTGGTCGCCCGCCCTGCGCAACAAGAAGGACGCGGTCATTCGCGCGGTCACGGAAAACGGTGGCATGTTCGGGTTCTCGGTCTACCCGCACCACCTCAAGGACAAGTCTGACTGCACGCTGGAAAGCTTCTGCGAGATGATCGCGCGCACTGCGGACACTTACGGGGGGGTGGAGCATCTGGGGGGGATCGGCACCGACCTCTGTCAGGACCAGCCCGACAGCATCGTCGAATGGATGCGCGTGGGCCGCTGGACCAAGGAAATCGACTATGGCGAGGGATCGAAATCCGCGCCCGGATTCCCGCCGATGCCCAGCTGGTTCGAAGACAACCGCCATTTCGGCAACATCGAAACGGGCCTGCGCGCCGTCGGTATGAGCGAGGCCGAGGTCGCCGCCATCATGGGCGGCAACTGGTACCGCTTCTTTGCAGAGAATTTCGGCCCCCCCAAAGCGGCAAGCTGACGGATCCGGGGGGGGAGTGAAACTTGGCCTGAAGCGAACAGGACAGGCCATACTTAGGGAGGGATAGATGTCGGAAGCATCTATGGAAACCAACATGCAGGAAAGCCGCGTGAACAAGCCGCTTTTCCTGATTTCGGGGGGGGCTTCATCGCGCTCTTTTGCATGGCGGCGTTGGTCAATCTTGACGCGCTGTCGGCGGCTGTGGACTGGGGGGGCTTCGATGTCTCGGCCACCTATTTCGGGCTCTACTGGCAGGTGCTGCTTCTGGCGACCTTCCTGATTGGCCTGGTGCTGTGTGTCCTGCCCGGTGGCAAGGCGATCATGGGCGGGCTAGTTGCGCCCGAGTTCACCGTGTTCCAGTGGGGGGGCTCGATGATCATGTGTACGCTGCTGGCTGGTGGCGGCGTGTTCTGGGCCGCCGGGGGGGAGCCGATTGCCCACTTCCTCTATTCCCCCCCGCCGCTCTTCGGTGCGGAAGGTGGCACGGCAGACGCCGTGAACCCGGCGATTGCGCAGAGCTTCATGCACTGGGGGGGTTTTCTGGCCTGGGCGATCCTGGGGGGGTCGCTGTCGACCGTGATGCTGATGCATTACCACTATGAAAAAGGTCTGCCGCTGGCACCGCGCACGCTGCTCTATCCGGTGTTTGGCGACAAAATCCACGGGCCGATTGGGCTGATCGCCGATGCCTCCTCGATCATCGCTGTTGTGGCAGGCACCGTGGGGGGGCCGATCGGTTTCCTGGGTCTGCAGGTCAGCTACGGCCTGTCCGACCTGTTCGGTCTGCCTGATGTCTTCGCCACGCAATTCGTGGTGATTGCGGGCCTGGTGGCAATCTACACGATCTCGGCCATGACCGGTCTGTCGCGTGGCATTCAGCTTCTGTCCAAGGTCAATGTGATCCTGGCCGCGGTGCTGCTGGTCTTCGTGCTGGTGGTGGGGGGGCCGACCGGCTTCATCTTCGGTTCGTTCTTTTCTGGCTTCAGCACCTACCTGGGCAACTTCTTCCAGATGGCGCTCTACCGTGGCGACGCCGGCATCTTCGGCGAGCCCGGCTGGCTGGGCTGGTGGACCGTGTTCTTCTGGGGGGGCTGGTTCATGGGTTACGGCCCGCTGATGGCGATGTTCATTGCCCGCGTGTCGCGCGGCCGGTCGATCCGTTCGATCATCATCATGCTGTCGCTTGTCGCCCCCCCCATCGTGACCAACTTCTGGTTCACCATCATCGGCGGCACCGGCATCTCGATGGAACTGTCCGAGGCGGGCACGATCTCGACCGCCTTCGAAGGGTTCAACCTGCCCGCCGCCCTGCTGGCGATCACCAACAACTTGCCGATGGGCTTCCTGGTGTCGCTTCTGTTCCTGATCCTGACCACGATTTTCGTGGCCACAACCGGGGGGGATTCGATGAGCTACGTGATTTCCGCTACCATGAGTGACGGAGAGAACCCGCCCGCCATGGTGCGCGTGTTCTGGGGGGGCGTGGCCATGGGGGGGGTGATGGCGGTGATCCTGATCTCGGTCGGGTCGGGCGGCGTGTCCAAGCTGCAAAGCTTCATCGTCGTGACCGCCGTGCCGGTGTCGCTGATCCTGCTGCCGTCGCTGTGGGATGCCCTGCGCATCACCCTGGCGAAGGGCCGCGAAAGCTGACCAACCCGCCGGGCGTCTTCGGGCGCCCGGCACCGCATGCCCGACCTGTTCACCCAATTTCGGGCCCCCCCTCGAACGTCCTGATTGCAAAGGCTGACCGGAATGACCGACATCCTCCGCCGCGACCCGAACACTGTAATGCGCCTCGCGCGCTTGGGGGGGTCCATCCACCAATCCCGCCTGTCCTTCATGCGCGTGCTGACCCGCCGCCTGGCCCGCGAGGCTGGCGTTTCGAACAGACCGCGTTTGAGGTCAACGACAAGGGCGAGGGCCACGCGGTCTATACCGCCCATGGCCCCCCCGACCGCGCCTATTCGCTGATCGCCTATGCCCATGACCTTCCGGCCGAGAAACGCTCGGACCGGGTGATCGCGGACGCTTGGGACGCCACCTTTACCCTGTTCGACGGGGGGGTGCCGACGGATGCCGATATCGAACGCCTGTCGCACAATATCCCGGTGCAGGAAGCCGGGCGTGTCAGCGGGTCCGAGCTGTCCGTCTCGCGCGCCAACCGGTCGGTGCGTCTGTGGGAACATGTGGTCAGCGAACTCGCCGCCGGACGTCAACCCGACGCGGGCCAGATCGAGGCCGTGGGCTACCTGATGCGCACCACCGCGGTCTATGGCTCCGGCAAGCTGGGGGGGGCGGCGGACCGCGAGATGATTGCCGACCGCCCCCCCGAGTTCCGCGCGCCGTTCCAGGTTGAAATGCTCTCAGTCTACCTGACCCGTTGGTTCGTGCTGGACTTGGTGCAGCATATGGCGAACCGCCGGGCCGCCGCTGCGGGTGCCGAAGCCGCGCAACTGTCGCCGGAGCTGGCGCGTTCGATGGGCATCGGCAATTCGACCGGTCTTGGCATGGCCCCCCCCTTCCTGCTGAACCATCCGGTACTGTTCAACAACTGGGTCGCCGCGCGGGAAAACGCCATTCAGGCCGTGCGCAACCTGGACAAGGCCAATGCCGAAGAGGTGACCCTGTTCCGCCAACTGGTCGACCGCAGCAAGGCCTCGATTGCCGCCTGGCATTCGGAGCATCCGATCCAGGTTGAAAAACTCACCAACCTACAGGCGGATGTGACCAAGTTGGATGGGTATCTGGCGCAGAATGATCTCAGCGGTGCCCAGCCCTGGAACGCGCTTTATCTCTGGGCCGAACAGGAGCTGTCACTGGAAGGGCAGGAATGGATCGCCTCGTTGATCCTGGAACCTTACAGCGCGCTGGTGGATGGCTTTGCCGAGGATATGGCCGCCGACAACACCGCCACTTTCCGCATCGCAGGCGCGATGAGCATCGGTGAGCTGCGCGCACTGCTAACGGACGTCTACGCCTGGGCCATCGACACCGATTGGCAGGCCCCCCCCGAAAACCGCGCGCGGGCCTGGTATGTCTCCGAGGAAAAGCTGGAGCCGCGCCTGGGCGAACGTTTCGAAGAGCCGATCGAGGAATACGAACAGCCCCCCCTCGCCCCCCCGGGCCGCGATGCCGCCCAGCTTTATCGCGCGCTGACCCATTGGCCGGATGAGGCGCAAGTGGCTGAATTCCTGCTGCGCCACCCCCCCGAACACCGCCACGTGCTGCGCCGCGCCCAGATCGTCGGCCGCGCGCCTTATGCCGAGATCCGCGACAATACAATCTCGGACCGGGTGCTTCCAATCGACATGCTGCGCTGCAAGCTGGCCTTCTTCGGGGGGGCCACGCAGTTTGACCCACGGTCCGATCGCTGGGTGCGCATCTGCATGTATGGCAACGCCCCCCCACTGCCAACCGAACTGACCCCCCCGGAGAATGCCGATTTCTGGGTCTTCCCCCCCGATGAAGAGACCACGCTTGAGGAGGCAGGGGGGGCATGAGCCATTCGCTGAACGAAATCGAAGCCATGAGCAAACGCGCCGCCCGTGGTGCGGGCCTGTCCTGGGGGGGCTTGGCGGAGGAAGCCGCCAAGGGCACCCGCTGGCTGTCCGCCTTCGGCTTTCCGGGCACCGAAATGCTGGCGGAGCTTCTGACGCTGAACGACCGCATCCCACCAATTGACGTGTCGCCGGTGTCGCTGCGGGCCGAGGTCTGGCATGCCCCCCCCGCCCGCCGCATGAGCCCGTTGATCGCCGGGGGGGCCTCGCTCAGCGACTGTGCTGTGCGCCTTCTGGAACGCGGCACGATCACGATGGAAAACGTGACCCTGCCGCTTCTTGCCGTACCCTTCATGGGCGGCGCGGCGTTGCGTCTGGGGGGGGTGCCGGTGGCCGCCGAATGGAACGGCGCGCGTCTGGCGACGGACGGGCAGCAGCTTTGCGTTCAGGGCGAACCCGACGCTCTGCGTGCGGCGCAGGCCGACAGGCTGGTCTTTACGGCCCCCCCGGCACAAATGACCGGCAAACGCGAACCGGTAATGCGCGCCGAGGTCTGCGAGGACAGCTGGACCACCCTGGGCGCTTCGCCCACCGGACCTTTGCGCCTGCGACCGAAGAAAGCCGCTTGCTGGGGGGGGCCGGTGCCGGGCTCAGCGACAACGACTGACAGACCAACAAGAAGAAAGAGTGACATGACCGCGACCGAAACCCTCTCCCTGTCCGATATCGAAGACCTGGCCTTCCGCGCGCTGGTCAAGGCCGGCACGTCCGAGGCCAACGCCCGCCCGCTGGCCGTGGCGACCGCAATGACCGAAGCCGATGGCGTGGCTTCCCACGGGCTTGCCTATATCCCGATCTATGCCCAGCACGTGGACTGCGGCAAGGTGGATGGGCAGGCCCTGCCGGTGGTGGACCAACCGCGCCCGGCGGTGGTGACCGTGGATGCGGCCACCGGCTTTGCCCACAGCGCCATTGACCTGGGGGGGTTCGAAAAGCTGATCCCGCTGGCGAAAGAGATGGGTGTCGCGGTTCTGGCCGTGAACAATTCCTACAACTGTGGCGTTCTGGGTGTGCACACCCAGCGCCTGGCCCAGGCGGGTCTGCTGGGGGGGATTGGTTTTACCAATGCACCTGCCTCCATTGCGCCTTCGGGCGGGGGGGCCAAGCCGGTGGTTGGCACCAACCCGTTTTCAATTGCGGCTCCCGGCGCGGATGGCACGGCCGAGCTGCTGATTGACCAATCCGCCAGCACCATGCGAAAAGCGAGGTGATGAAACATGCCCGCGAGGGCAAACCGGTGCCCGAAGGCTGGGTGTTGGATGCCGATGGTCAACCCACCACCGATCCCGACGCCGGGCTGAAGGGCTCGATGGTGCCTTCGGGCGGTTATAAGGGTGTGGGCATCGCCCTGACCGTCGAACTGATGGCCGCAGCGATGGCCGGGGGGGCCACGCTTGGATCCGTCGCCAGCCCCCCCTTCTCGGGCACCGCAGGCGGGCCGCCCAGGACCGGGCAGTTCTTCATTGCCATTGATCCGGGCGCGACCTCGGGCGGTCTGTTTGCCGAAAAACTGGCGGACCTCATCGCCTCGATCCGCGACCAGGACGGCGCACGTCTGCCCGGCGATGGACGCCAGGCCTGCCGCATCCGGGCCGCCAGCGAGGGCGTCGCGGTCAATGCCGCCTTGCTTGAGAAAGTGCGCGCGCTGGTGTGACGACAGCGGCGATCCCGGAACCGCCGCATCCACATAAGAAAACCGGTGGTCAGCCAAGGGACGCCAGGCCAACCACCGGTCTCCGGGAGGAGGGTCGGCCCCCCCCGGTCAGGGGGGGCCGGCCACTTGGGTTTAGTGGGCCGCAGCGTCTGCGGCGTTCTTCATCAGGTATTCCATCACCAGCTCGCGTTCGCTGTCTTCCAGACCGGCCCGTTCGAACATCGACGGCACGATGCCTTTCCACTGCTGCTGCGTGTAGTGGGTTACTTCACGCGGGGGGGCGTGGCAGACGGTGCAGCGTTCGAAGAACATCTTTTCGCCGGGGGGGGTCATGTCGGCGTAAAGCGCGGCCGTCAGGGCATCCAGCCGGTCCAGGCCAAGTACCTCATCATCAATGGATGCAACTTCCATGTCTTCGATGATGGCGGGCGGGTGGTAAGCCATGTTCGGGCCTTCCGGATCCTCACATTTGCGCATCTCGATCAGAGTGGTGTTGGCCGTGGTCGCCTCGGACAGACCGGACGCCCGCTGGGTCGAGGTCAGGAAATTCGCAAGACCCGAGTTGTCGCGGCCCTTGCTGTCCAGCTGTGGCCAGCCCCCCCCTTCGTAGATCGAGACCACGCCGGGCATGATGTCATCGCTGACAACCGCGCCTGCGATCACCGTGCCACGCTTGTTGTAAAGCTCGACCAGATCACCATCTTCGATGCCACGCGATGCGGCGTCTTCGGTGTTGATCCGGACCGGTTCACGCCCCCCCTGCACCATGTAGAGATCACGCAGCCGTTCCGAGTTCCCCCCCATCTGGCTGTGCAGACGGAACCACGGGTGCGGTGACACGACATGCAGCTGGCCTTCCCTGGCCGACCCAAGATATTCGTGTTTCTCCATCCACATCGGCATGCGGGGGGGCAATCTTCCAGCTCAAACCCGGCGATGGTGTCGCAGAACATCTCGATCTTGCCAGAGCTGGTGTGCAGCGGGTTCGCTTCGGGGGGGTCTTCGTAGAAGGCACCATGACGGGTCCATTTACGGGCCTCTTCCGGCACCGGCATGCGGGCATAGCCTTTTTCCCAGAACTCTTCGAACGGGATTTCCTTGGCGGCACCCGATGCCTCATAGGCCAGCTTGATGTGGTACATCTTGTCTTCGCTGTCGGTGAACTGCGCCCAGAGCCCCCCCAGCTTGTCGGCCAGACCTTCGAAGATCTCGTAGTCCGGCTTGCTGTCCGCAATCGGTTCGATCACTTTCTTCATCGCGTAGACGCGGTCGTTGGAATAGGTGCCGCCCGAGGTGATATCGTCCTGTTCCAGCGTCGAGGACGCCGGGAACACGATGTCGGACCACCGGGTCGCCGCCGTCCACCAGACATCCACGCAGACGATGGTTTCGACTTTCTGCAACGCGCGGATCAGCCGGTTGGTGTCCTGCTGGTGCGACATGAAGTTGTTGCCCGCGTTGAAGATCATCTTGATGTCCGGGTAGGTGTTGGTCTGCCCGTTGTAGAAGAAGTCGACGCCTGGGTTTTCCAGCGCCTCGGTAATGCGCGAGGCAGGCACGATTTTCTTCACGAAGTTGCGGCCCTGGCTCATGCCGACCGGGGGGGTGGCGTTGCCGCCCTGGGGGGGCATGCCGCCGTTGCCATAGTGCCAGCTGAAGCCAACACCCTGCCCCCCCGGTTTGCCGATCTTGCCCAGAAGCGCCTGGAAGTTGACGATCGACCAATAGGCCATCTCGCCGTGTTGAGCCCGCTGGATCGCCCAGGACCCCCCCGCGATGGCGGTTTTCGAGGTGGCGATGGTCTCGCACAGGTCCTTGATCTGCTGTTCGTCGATACCGGTGATTTTCGCGGCCCAGGCAGGCGTTTTCGGCTGCCCGTCGGTTTCACCCTTCACATAGGCGATCCACTTGTCGGCACCGACGGTGTATTTCGCCATGTATTCCTGATCATCCCAGCCCATTTCCAGCGCGTGGTAGGCCATGGCCAGGAACAGCGCTGTGTCGGTGTTGGGGGGGATAATCCGGGTCAGCTCTGCACCCAGGTATTCATCCGACGCGGTGCGCTGCGGGTTGATCGAGATGAACTTGACGCCCTTGTCGCGGATCTCTTCCCAATGGGCGTACATGCCGTGGTCGGCAACGCGGTATTCGATCCGGTTGTTCTTGATCGGGTCGCAACCAACCAGCACGAAGACCTCAGTGTTGTCGCGGATGGTTTCCCAGGCGGATTGGGCCGAATAGACCTCCATGTCGCCGATGATATGCGGCATGACGACCTGGCCGGCACCGGCGGACCAGTCGCCCGCAGTGTTGGTGCAGCCGCCCATGAGGTTCAGAAGACGGCCCTGCAGCACGTTCGGGCGGAACACGCCCGCGTTCGACCAGCCGCCATAAGACGAGCTGAAGATTGCTTCGTTGCCGTGGTTGGTCGCCGTATCCAGCAGCGCCTTGGCCGCCAGTGACCAGGCGGTGTCCCAATCGACGCGCACCCATTCTTCTTGCCGCGCAGTTCCGGTTTGGTATCACCGGTTTCCCATCCTTCCAGATAGGATTTGCGCACCATCGGATAGTTCACGCGGGTCTTGTCATAGGTGCGGTCCATGACGCCATAAGTCAGCATCTCGGTCGGACGGGCGTCCAACTCCATCATCGTGTTGATGCCGACCAGCTTGCCGTCGCGCACGACGGCTTCGAACGGGCCGAAGTGGCTGGCGTGGAAGGTGCGGCCCGAGAAACTGTTCGGGTCGATCGAAGCCAGTGCGGTGGATCCCATCAGGCTGGCGGAGCCGAAGAAGGCGGCGCCCCCCCCTTGCAGGAAAGCGCGGCGGGTCGGGGGGGTGGCGAGTGTCATGGTGTCCTCCATGGATCGGTGCATTTGTCTGGCTCCGACATTAGGCACGCACTGTGAACCGGTCTTTCGTCACGCGTGAACGGGCTGTTCGAATTTGTAAAAGAATGTAAAGGTGCATTCCGGGCCTTTGTGAAAAGGGCTACGAAAGGGTGAAATGAGCCAGCATATCGTCATTGTCGAAGACGATGCCGTGACCCGCCGCCGCCTGGCGGGCGCGCTTCGCAAGCAACTGTACCGGGTCAGCGAGGCCGAGGATGCCGCCCAGATGGAGGCGATCCTGGCGCGCGATCCGGCGGATCTGTTGTTGGTGGACATCAACCTGGATGGCAAGGACGGGCTGACGATCACACGCGAACAGCGGGCGGCCTCGAACGCGGGCATCATCCTGCTGACCAGCCGCGACGACCAGATCGACCGCATCGTCGGGTTGGAGATGGGGGGGGCGGACGATTACGTCACCAAACCCTTTGACAAACGCGAGCTATTTGCGCGGGTGAAGAACCTGTTGGCGCGCATCGAACAGATCAAGACTGCCGCGCCGGTGGCAGAAGCCGCCGCGCAGGTCGGCGCATGGACCCTTAACCGGTCACGGCGGCGGCTGGAAGCCGGGGGGGACGGGCGCATCGAACCCTTGACCCGCGCCGAATTCGAACTGCTGGATGCCTTCATGCGCCACCCCCCCGGCGTGATCCTGTCGCGTGACCGCCTGCTGGAAATGACCCAACACCGCCAGGGCGCACCCGAGGATCGGACCATCGACGTTCTGGTCGGACGGTTGCGCCGCAAAGTCGAACCGGACCCGGCGCGGCCCGACTGGATCATCACCGTGCACGGAGAGGGGGGGTATCTGTTCGTCGAAGAGGGTGGTTGACCGCTAGTTCGGCAACTGCAAACCCAACTCCGCCGCTGTTTTCCTAAGCTGCGCCAATGCGGGCTTGGCCACCTTGGCCACCAAATCACCCGTGCCCGATAGGTCCGCCCCCCCATCCCTGGCCCGTGCTTCGACCCCCCCTGCCAAAGCCTCGCAAAGCTCCGTCAGGTGGAAGTTCGCCGCCGCCCCCCCTTTCAGGCGATGGGCCAACTTGCGGGCATCGTCGTGATCTCCAGCTTCGGCGACAGTCGCCAGCTGCGGCAAGCTGTGGTCCATCTGGGCGAAGAACTCGGCCAGGATCGCAGCGGTTTCTTCGGCACCCAGGTCCTCGATATCACCGGACAGGCTTGCGCGGGTCTCAGGGGGGGTATCGGCAGAGTTTGCGCGCCCCCCTCCAGCACCTCATGCAGCAGCCGGGGGGGCGAGATCGGTTTGGTCAGGACCCGTTCGACCCCCCCCAGCCGGGATCGCTCTTCCACGGTGTCCTGCAAGTGATGCGCCGTCAGGGCCACCAGACGGGGGGGCAACGGGTCAAGTTCGGCCCGCAATTGCCGCGCCACCTCGTCACCGCGCATATCGGGAAGGTCGATATCCAATAGAACCACATCATACCGCTGTGCCCTTGCCAGCGCCAAGGCACGTGCGCCATCCTCGGCCTCCATGACCTGGCAGCCCAACCGATCCAGGTATCCGCGCGCGACCATGCGGTTCACCGGATTGTCCTCGACCAGCAGGACAGAGACCCCCCCCAGATCGGCGCGCACGGCTTCCTCGGACAGGCGCGTCACCTGGGCTAGATCCCCCCCCGGCGGCAAAGCAGCGTAAGGGTAAACCGCGCACCTTCCCCCCCCGGCGCGCTTTCAACGCTCAGCAGCCCGCCCATGACCTCGGTCAACCTGCGTGAGATCGACAGACCCAACCCCCCCATGCCCTGAATATCCGCACGTCGGCCAGGATCGGCGCGACCATAGGCATCGAAGATATAATCCATGTCCTTGGCGGCGATGCCGATCCCGGTGTCCTGGACGGCAAAGGACAGTACGTGGCCCCCCCGGTCCGGATCCAGAACATGGTCGATCTGCAAGTCGACCGCCCGGCCTCGGTATATTTCGTGGCATTGGACAGCAGGTTCACAAGAACCTGGCGGATCTTGACCACATCACCCAACAGGGCTGGCGGCAGGTCGGGGGGGGCCGCGCTGATCGCATGGGCCAGCCCTTTGGCCTCGGCATTGACCGCCAAGTAAGTGCCCAGCTGGCCGATCAGGCACGCATGTCGAAATGCACCGGCTCGTTGGCCAGCTTGGCCTGTTCGGTCGACGCATAGTCCAGCAAATCATTTGTCAGGCCCAGAAGCTGTTCGGCGGAAGCGCGGGCGGTGCGCAGACGTGGGGGGGGCACCTGTTCGCTGTCGCTTTCCATCAGCCGCAGCATGCCGATAATCCCGTTCAGGGGGGGGTGCGGATCTCGTGGCTCATCATCGCCAGGAATTCGGACTTGGCACGGTTGGCGGCCTCTGCCTCGGCACGGGCGGCATCATGGGCCTTCATCTCGGTCACGATCTCGCCCGTCCGCTGGCGGACCGTATCCTCAAGCTGATCACGCAACTCGCGCGCGCGGGCGGCGCGGGTGCGCAGAATGTGCAGGGCCCGTTCCATCGCGCCAATCTCATCAGGGCCGGATACGGGAATGTCCCGCCCGTAATCTTCGCCCGCCAGCGCTTCGATGTGCTCTGCGACCCCCCCCGCAGACGCCCCCCCACGACCCGTCGGCGCGCATATTGCCAGGCGATGATCGCCGCGATCAACGCGATCGCCAACAACAGGGCCAAGCCGCCGACGACCTGACGCGCCAGCCTTTCGGTCCGGCGCTGCGTCGCTTCGGCCTCGGTGCGCAGACGTTGCAACAGCTCCTGCGAAAAGCTCGACAGTCGGGTGACCTCGGCGCGGATCCCATCCACCAGGCCCATCATCAGGGTCTCTGCCTCCAGCTGGGTTTGACGAAGTTCAAGGCTGCCATCGGGACCGGTTTCCAGGGCCAGTTCATCCAGAAGCTGCGCAGCCCGCATCCGGGTCGCGGCAGAGGCCAGATAGTCCAGGCGCGCACGCGCTGTGCCGATCTCGTCCTCAGCCTGCCACGCCAATCCGGTTAGTTCGCCGGTGCTTGGGGGGGAGCTTTCAAGATTCAAAACGGCACTGCCGATCCGGTCGATGGACCGGCCCAGTTCGACCTGCCGGTCAAAGGCAAAGAAATCCTCGTCCGCCAACGTATCCAACATGGGCCGCGCCGCGTCTGGAGATTGGGTGTAGAGGTCCGCGATCGTCGCGGTCACCCGGACCCGCGCGATATCCAGTTCGGTGTCAACAAGGGCGCGAAGCTCGGACATGCGCAGGCGCACCGCCTCCAGACGCACCGCCATGTTCTGGCGCGAGCGAAGGCGGGACCGGCTGGCTGCGGAAAGCTCGTCCACCAGCGCACGTAACGGAGCCAGCGACGGAGGGCGGCCCGACACAAGAGTGCCGGATCCTTCCAGCGTCGCGAACTCCCCCCCTTCGAGCGCATCCAGATGCGCCCCCCCAAGAGATTGCACCAGACTGTCCAGATCTTCCGGGTCATTCACCTCCGAGAAGGACGGCGCAAGAACCGCGACAAAACTGCTTTCATCGGCAATCTTGCGTGCGGTGGCCGCGGCGGGCAGGTTGTTCTGTATCAAGGCGCGCTGCTGAGCGGACAGATACCAGTTGGACACCAGCGCAATCGCGCTGACGACAACGGACAGGCCCACGATGAAAGTGAACACAAGCAGAAGCTGTTGGTCGAAACGGGCGCGCTGCATGGGGGGGCGAGCCTATGGGCAAGCGTCGCTGGCCGCAATCACCCTGGCGCTGTTTTGCATCCTTCTGCCATCGGTCCATCCCGCCCGCGCACAAACCCAGGTGCGCCCGGTTTGTGTCGTCGTCCCGCATTTCAAGGACGAGTACTGGTTGAGCGTTGGTTACGGGCTGGAACAGGAAGCGCGTGAGACCGGCGTGCCGCTGTTAATCTACGAAAGCGGCGGGTATCACGCACTGCAACGGCAGGTGGACCTGCTCCACACCTGCGTAGAACGCGGCGCGGGGGGGGCCGTTCTGTTTGGCGCAGTGTCTGCGGACGACCCGGCGCTGCTGAGTGCCGTGTCCGCCGTTGCCCGCCATGTTCCCGTAATCGCCCTGGTCAACGAGCTTCATGCCTCGGATCTGGCCGGCGCAATTGGGGGGTCGATTGGCGGGAAATGGGACGGTCCGTCGGCACGTTCCTGGCCCGCCGCCATCCGGCCGGAAGCCCGCCTGCGCGGATCGGGTTCGTCACCGGCCCGCGTGAAAGCGGCTGGTCCCCCCCCTTGCTTGAGGCTGGCCTTCACGAAGGCCTGGCCGGCTCCGCCGCACGGGTCGTGGTCACCCGGCACGCGGACTCCGGGCTTCGGGAACAGCTGCGCGAGGTCGAAGAGGTGCTGCGTGGGGGGGAGCCTGTGGATTACCTGTTGGGCACCGCCCCCCCAGCAATCGAAGGGGGGGCCATGGGGGGGCTGGCGGCCCGCAGTGACGGTGACTTTCCTGCGCTTATCGCCAGCTATATCAGCCACTCGGTCCTGCGTGGGCTGCGCAATGGAACGGTGATCGCGGTTCCCTATGACGATCCTGTCCTGCAAGGACGACTGGGCGTGCGCATGGCCCTGGCGGCCATGTCCGGGCGGGGGGGGCTGCCCCCCCGCGGGAACGACCCGCGGATCGAATTGATCGTACCGGACAACGCCGACCGGATCTCTCTGGCACCCGCCGGTCTGCGCCTGTTTCTGGAGTAACGCGGGGGGGCTTGCCCGGCCGCTGGTTTTTCCACCCAACGGGCCGCGCGAATGCGCTTCAACGCTTGACAAAATGCCGCAGGACCGATTTCTGTACCCCCCCCGATGGTTCCCGCAACGCCAAAGGCCGCGGGATGAAAAGGGAACACGGTGCGGTGTAGCCAACAGGCGCCAAATCCGTGACTGCCCCCCCCGCAACTGTAAGCGGTGAGCAACGCCAAGCTACCACTGACCCCCCAGAGGGGGGGTTGGGAAGGTCGGCCGCGCCATGATCCGCGAAGTCAGGAGACCTGCCATCCAACTGAAACCAACCCGGAGCGGGGGGGCGCTCTGGAAGGAGGCTGGATGACACGTTCTTCGTGTAAACATACACCGGGCACCTTCGGTCTGCGCTTGATGGCAAGCGAGGGCGATCATGTCCGAAGCCCATGACCACACCATTCTGATCTGCGCGACCTGCGCGGGGGGGCCGGAAGCTGCACGCCGCATGCGCGGCGATCTGACACCCAGGCTGCCAGCCGGGTTCACCATTCGTCCGGTCGATTGCATGGCGGGTTGTGATACGCCGACTACGGTCGGGGGGGTCCAGGCACCCGGCAAGGCGTCCTATCTGTTTGGACCGATCGAAAACGCTGCGGATATCACGGCGCTGGCGGAGTTTGCCCGGCAATACGCAGCGCATGACACGGGGGGGTGGACCTCGGCAAGCGACCGCCCCCCCAAGGCGCTTTACCACAAGACGCTGGCCCGTCTGCCGGGGGGGGTAAAGGCGCGGGAGGCCGCCCATGTCTGATTTCCTGAGTGTCACGAACCTGGCCTATTTTGCATTGAACGGCGACTGCCTGCTTTGCGATGTGTCTTTCAACCTGCCTCGTGGCGCGCGCCTGGCGATTGCCGGGCCAAACGGGGGGGCGGGCAAGACCACGCTGTTGAACCTTCTGTCCGGGATCGAAGAACTTGCCCTGGGAGATGTCAGCATCGACGGGCAAAGCTTGCGCCAGATGCCGCTGGCAAGCCGCGCGCGACGCATAGCGCTGGTCAGTCAGCACTCAACGCCGGACGGACGGCTGAAACTGCGTGAATACGTGGCGCTGGGGCAGATGCCGATATGGGCGGATTACTCTGCGGCCGACCATGCGGCATCCATCGACCGCATCCTGTCGCTGACTGGCCTGAGCAAACTGGTCGACCAGCCGATGGACCGGCTGTCTGGCGGCGAACGGCAGCGCACACATATCGCGCGGGCGCTTGCCCAGAAACCGCAGGTCCTGTTCCTGGACGAGCCGACAAACCACCTCGATCCGGACGCCAAGGGGGGGCGCATGCTGTCCCTGGTCGCCGCGCTTGGCGTGACGGTGATCATGGTGGTGCACGACCTGGTGATGATCCCCCCCGAGTTTGCGACCCATGTCGCCTTGATGAAGGACAGCCGCCTGACCGGGTTTGGCACGGTCACCGAGGTTCTGACCCCCCCAAAGGCGGTCCATGACACGTTCGGTGTCGACTACCTGCTGTTGCCGCATGGCGAACGGCAGATCCCGACCCTGGATATCCGAAAAACCGAAATCCGCATCTAAAGGAGTGAATGAGGATGAAAACGCTTTGGTCCGCAGCCGTGCTGCTGGGTCTGGTTCAGGCCGCCTCGGCCGAGGTCACCGTGGACAATTGCGGTGCGCCGCTGGTGTTTGAAAAGACACCCGAGCGTCTGGTCGTGCATGACATGAACATGACCGACATGGCCTTTGCACTGGGCCTGCAGGACAAGATCGTCGGGCTGACCGGGATTACCGGCTGGTACAAGACCAGCCCCCCCGACTTTGACGCACTGCGCGGCGATATTCCGGAACTGGCCCCCCCGAAATACCCGACGGTCGAAAACCTTGTCGCCGCCTCGCCCGACCTGTTCTTCGCCGGCTGGTATTACGGCATGAAACCGGGCGGAGAGGTCACGCCGGACACGCTGGCCCCCCCCTTCGGCATCCAGACCATGGTGCTGACCGAAAGCTGCGTACACCTGCACGAAGACCGCCCGGTGGCCTCGATGGATCTGCTGTTCAATGACGTTCTGCGTCTGGGCGCGGTCATGGACGTCAGCGACAAGGCCGAGATGCTGGTGGACGGCTGGAAAGAACAGCTGGCCGCGATCGAAGCCAAGACGGCAAATGCCGCCAAACCGCGCGTCTTCCTGCTGGACGGCCCGGCGGATGCCCCCCCCTTTACCGCCGGCAAGTTCGCCATTCCCGACGCGATGATCGCGGCAGCGGGCGGTGAGAACGTCACCCACGACATGGACACCAGCTGGGGGGGCCGTACCTCGTGGGAGGCGGTTGCCGCCGCCAACCCGGAGTTTCTGGTGCTGCTGGATTACCAAACCGGCAATGGCGCCGCCGACACGTTCAAGTTCCTGCAAGAACATCCGGTCATGGCCCATATCGACGCGGTCAAGAACGAGCGCTGGATCGGCCTGCGTTACGAAGAGCTGACCCCCCCCGGACCCGCGAATATCGACGCGATCGAAGCCATGGCAAAGGCCATGCACCCGGACCTGTTCTGACATGGGCCGATTTGGCCTGACACTGATTGGAGGGGGGGCGGCCATTCTGGTCGCCCTGATCCTTCTGTCCGTGCTCTATGGCACAACGTCCATCCCCCCCCTGGCCGAGGTCTTCGCCGCCATCGCCACCGGCCTTGGCTGGAGCGACGCGGACCCCCCCACCCCCCCGATGGGCCGGATCATCTTTGACCTGCGCCTGCCGCGCGCCCTGTTCTCGGCCATCATTGGCGCAGGGTTGGGCATTGTCGGCGTCGTCTTGCAGACGACCACGCGCAACGATCTGGCAGACCCGTTCCTGTTCGGGCTCTCGTCCGGGGGGGCTGCTGCTGGCGCGGTTCTTGTGATCACCGTCACCGGTGACATCCTGGGCATCTGGACCCTGCCGCTGGCGGCCTTCTGTGGCGGTATCGTTGCCTCTGGCATCGTGCTCATGCTGGTGCAGCGCCTGCGCACCAGCGCACCGGAAAAGCTGATCCTGGCTGGTCTGGCCGTATCCTTTCTGTTTTCCGCCATCACAAACTACCTGATTTTCGCCGGCGACTCGCGCGCCGCCCATTCGGTAATCTTCTGGATGCTGGGTGGTCTGGGCCTGTCCCGGTGGGAGACCTTCCCCCCCCTGGTCCTGCTGGGCCTGGCGATGATCTTCACCTATGCGCTGTTTCGCCGCCGCTGGCTGGACGCGCTGCTGGCAGGCGACGTCACCGCGACCAGCCTGGGCGTGCCAGTGCATCGGCTGCGCATGATGCTGTTTCTGGTCGCGGCCCTGTCTACCGCGACCTTCGTCTCGGTCGCGGGCGTGATCGGATTTGTCGGGTTGATGGTCCCCCCCCATCTGGCGCGCGGGTTGGCCGGCCCCCCCTTGCATGCCCGCCTTATCCCCCCCACCGCAGCACTGATCGGTGCGATGCTGTTGACCGCTTCCGACATCCTGTCGCGCCTTTTGCTTGCCCCCCCGCAGGAGCTGCCGGTGGGCGTCGTCACAACCTCACTGGGCGCGGTCTTCGTCTTTGCCCTGTTGCTGGGAAAACGGGCACAGCACTAGAATGCGCCACTGTGTTTGCGGTTCCTGCGCAGTTGCCTGTATCACAAGTGAAATCCAGACCGCCACGAGGCCCCCCCCATGACTCAGTTCGCCACCTATCCCAGCCTGAAGGACAAGACCGTCTTCGTCACCGGCGGGGGGGCCTCCGGCATCGGGGGGGCCGAGATCGTTCAGGCCTTTGCCGCACAAGGGGGGGCCCATGTCGGTTCATGGATTTCGACACCTCGACCGCCGAAACGCTGCTTTCCAAGCTTGACGGGGGGGATCATGCCTTTGCCTCCTGCGACCTGCGCGACATAGACGCGCTGAAAGCCGGATTTGCCGATCTGGCCGCTCAACTTGGCCCTGCTCAGGTGCTGGTCAACAATGCTGCCCGCGACGACCGGCACGACTGGCGCGAGGTTACGCCGGAGTATTGGGACGAACGCATGCAGACGAACCTGCGCCATATGTTCTTTGCCGCGCAGAGCGTTGCACCTGCAATGATTGCAGCGGGCGGCGGGGGGGTGATCATCAACATGGGTTCCAACGCCCCCCCGAAAGAGGCAGTGGGCGGCATGACCGCCTATGCCACGGCAAAACAAGCCGCCCATGGCCTGACACGCAGCCTTGCGCGCGACCTTGGTCACCACCGCATTCGGGTCAACACGGTAGTGCCCGGCTGGATCATGACCGAACGCCAAAAGGCGCTTTGGGCCACACCCGAGGCGCTGGCCCGCCACCTGGACAAGCAATGCCTGCCTGACCCGATTGACCCGGTCCATGTGGCGCGCATGGTCCTGTTTCTGGCCTCGGACGATGCCGCCATGTGCACGGGCGGCGAATATCTGGTCGAAGCAGGTACCGCCTAAGGGCAAATATCCGAAATCGGGGGGGGATTTTCACCGATTTCTGTCATAAATGACAGTTATATGCCCTCTTGCCTTTACATTGCGAAGGCAGGCACCATCTTCTGTGCATTCGACATGGTTAGGATATTCTCATGCGCGACGACCGGCAGGCACAATCGCTGAAGTTCACTTCGGACCCTGGGGGGGCGGGCCGCTCGAAATACGTCGCGGCAGCGCTTCTGGGCCTGGTTGTGTTGTGGATGGGCAGCGGGGGGGTGTTTTTTCCCTCTGACCCCCCCGAAGAAGACTCCGATGGGAAATCCGAAACCACAAGCGCGGTGGCGGTGCAGGTCCTGCCCTCGACCGCCGCGCCCGTAACCCGGCATTTCATCGCCAAGGGCCAGGCGCTGCCCCCCCATCGCGACAGCCAGGTTCGCGCCGAGGCTTCGGGGGGGAATGTGGTCGAACTGCTGCTGGACAATGGGGGGGCCACAGTGACCAAGGGCACGGTGATTGCGCGCATCGACGACACCCAATACCAAAAAGCCGTGACCGCCGCGCAGGAGGAGTTTGACCGCGCCAAGCGCGAGTTGGACAACGCCCGAACCTGCGCGACCGCGGCACCGCCACAAATGATCGCGTGATCGAGGCCGAGGTCGATCTGGCCGCTGCCGAGAACACCCTGACACAGGCCCGTGAGGCACTGGCGGATACTGCCGTGATCGCACCCTTCGACGGCCGCCTGGAAGAGCTGCCCATTGAGGTCGGCGAGTTCATTTCCGCCGGCGAACCCGCCGCACGGGTGGTTGATATCTCGCCCCCCCTGACCGTAACCATCCAGGTGCCACAGCAGCTGCGTAATCGGCTGGTCCTGGGGGGGGCCGAAGCCCAGGTTGCGTTCCTGACCGGCGAGGTCGCCACGGGTACAATCCAGTTCATCGCCGCCGCCGCCGATCCAACGACCCGCACCTTCCTGACCGAGATCGAAATCGCCAATGATACCGACGCATTCCGGCTGGTATCAGCGCCGAGGTCACCATCGCCACGGGCGAGGTCACCGCGCATTTCATCTCGCCCGCAATCCTGTCACTGGACAGTCAGGGGGGGCGGCTTGGCGTGAAAACGGTCACCGAAGATAACCACGTCGCCTTTCACGAGATCACCATCGCCACCGCAGGCACCGACGGGATCTGGGTTACCGGCCTGCCGGATCAGGCACGCATCATTACCGTCGGCCAGGGCTTCGTCACCGAAGGCGACCTGGTCGCCCCCCCGCAGGACATGGCGCAATGAACGCGCTGATCGACTTCGCCTTTGCGCGCGCGCGCGTAATCCTTCTGGCACTGGCCGCCATCCTGACCGTCGGCACCTGGGCTTACATCTCGATCCCGAAAGAGGCCAACCCCCCCGAAGTGCCGATCCCGATCGTCTATGTGGTGACGACGCTTGACGGGGGGGTGTCCCCCCCCGAAGATGCCGAACGGCTTTTGCTGGAACCGATGGAGACCGAACTGGGCTCGCTTGAGGGCCTGGATGACATCGTCGGCCATGCGGGTGAGGGATACGCAAGCGTACAGATGGAATTCAACCCGGACCTGCCGGTAGACGAAGCCATCGACAAGGTGCGCGAGGCGGTGGATCGCGCCAAGGCTGACCTGCCGCAGGAGGCCGATGACCCCCCCACGGTACACGAGATCAACACGGCGCTCTTCCCAATCCTGAATATTGTCCTGTCGGGCGCGGTGCCGGAACGTACGCTGAATGACATGGCCTCAGCTTTGCAGGATGATATCGAAGCGCTGGCAGGCGTTCTGGAGGTTGATATCGGCGGCACCCGCGAGGACCTGTTGGAGGTTATTGTCGATCCCACGGTCTTTGAAACCTACAACATCACCTTCGCCGAGCTGATCACTCAGGTCACCCAGAACAACCTGCTGGTGGCCGCGGGCTCCATCGACACGGATGCGGGCCGCGTGGTGTTGAAGGTGCCCGGTCTTATCGAAAACGTGCAAAGCGTGCTGAACCTGCCGATCAAGGTGTCGGATGGCACGGTCGTGACCTTCTCGGACGTTGCCACAGTGCGCCGTACCTTCAAGGATCCCGCAAGTTTTGCCCGAATTGACGGCCAGCCCGCCCTGGTGCTGGAGGTCAAGAAACGCGTGGGTGCCAATGTGATCGACACGGTCGCCGCCGTGCGCGAGGTGCTGGCAGCGGCCCAGGCATCCTACCCCCCCGAAACCGTGCAGGTGCAGATCACCTATGACCAAAGCGACGACGTGGTCACCATGCTGGACGACCTCGAAGCCAATGTGATCACCGCCGTGATCCTGGTCATGATCGTCGTGGTCTGGGCGCTGGGTTTCCGCTCTGCGCTGCTGGTGGGACTCGCCATCCGGGCGCTTTCCTGGCCGGTGTCGCAGCGATCTGGGCCATGGGCTACACGATGAATATCGTCGTGCTCTTCGCCCTGATCCTGGTGGTGGGCATGCTGGTGGACGGGGGGGCCATCGTCACCACCGAACTTGCCGACCGCAAACTGCAGGAAGGCGTTGAAGTGCACGAGGCCTATGCGCAAGCCGCCAAGCGCATGGCCTGGCCGATCATCGCCTCGACCGCGACCACCCTGTCGGTGTTCTTTCCGCTGCTGTTCTGGCAGGGCATCATCGGCGAATTCATGAAATACATGCCGATCACCGTCATGCTGACCCTGGGCGCAAGCCTGTTCATGGCGCTGATCTTCATCCCGGTCCTGGGTGGCATCATCGGTCGCCGTCAGCCGCAATCGGCCCGCGCCAAGGCCACGCTTCAGGCCGCTGAACACGGCGACCCGCGCAAGATACCCGGCCTGACCGGTGCCTATATCCGCCTGCTCGAATGGGCGATCCTGCGCCCCCCCGGCGCGGTCGTCATGCTGGCTGTGGCGGCCCTGCTGGCGGGCTTCGGCATCTACGGGCAGTTCGGCCGCGGGTTGTCCTTCTTCCCCCCGAACCCGAACCCAGCGCCATGGTGATCGAGGTCCGCGCGCGCGACAACTATTCAATCTGGGAACGTGACGCATTGGTGCGCCAGGTCGAAGACCGCCTGATCGGCCACCCTGAGATCGACACAGTCTATGCCCGCACGGTCCTGTCCGACCGTGATGATGCCGAGATCATCGGAACCCTGCAACTGCGCATGAACGACTGGGACACTCGCCGCAAGGTGGCCGAGATTATCCCCCCCGAGATCCGCGCCCAGATGGCCGATATCGCGGGTATCGTGGTGCAGGTACAGACACAGAGCGAAGGTCCCACCTCGGGCAAGCCGGTCAACCTGAAGCTTGCCTCGGACGACCGCATGGCGCTGACCACCGCGACGAAACAGGTTCACGCGATCATGGACAGGATCGGCGGCTTTACCGACGTGACCGACACCCGCCCCCCCCTGCCCGGCGTCGAATGGGCACTGGTCCTGGACCGTGAGGAAGCCGCGCGCTTCGGCGCAGATGTGGCTCAGCTGGGCCAGGCGGTGCAGCTTTTGACCCAGGGCGTGGGTGTGGCGACCTACCGGCCCGATGACGTCGATGGCTCGGTCGATATTCGCGTACGCTTCCCATCGGAGGACCGCACCCTGGACGAGCTGCAGACCCTGCGCATCCCCCCCACTGCCGCGGGTCTGGTGCCGATCAGCAACTTCGTGCGCTTCGAACCGGTGCCTCGGTCCGGGCAGATCACCCATAACGACCAGCGTCGCGTCATCACCATCGAGGCCGACGTCGCCCCCCCCGGCCTGTTGGTCAACGACCAGATCCTCGCGTTGGAAGCCGCCATAACCGAGGCGGGTCTGCCGGGCGATGTGACCTATTCCTTCGCCGGCGAAGCCGAGGAGCAGGCCGACGCGATGACCTTCCTCATCGGTGCCTTCATCACCGCCATCGTGCTGATGTTCGCCACGTTGCTTTTGCAGTTCAACAGCTTCTACCAGGCCTTCGTGGTGATGAGCGCGATCGTTTTTTTCGATCGCCGGGGGGGTTCTGGGCGGGTTGCTGGTGACGGGCCAACCTTTGGCGTGGTCATGGGCGGGATCGGCGTGATTGCCCTGGCCGGGATCGTCGTGAACAACAACATCGTTCTCATCGACACCTACAACGACCTGCGCCGGGGGGGCGGCATGCCACCTTTGGAGGCCGTTCTGCGCACCGGCGCGCAACGCCTGCGTCCGGTGCTTCTGACCTCAATCACCACAGCATTGGGCTGATGCCGATGGTCCTGGCACTGACGATCAACTTCGGAGCCCGCAGCATTCAGGTCGGCGCACCCTCGTCGCAATGGTGGACGGAACTCAGCTCGGCCATCGCGGGCGGGCTGGTCTTTGCCACCATCCTGACCCTTGTCGTCACGCCCGCCATGCTGATGCTGGGCGAGCGTACTTGGTTCAAGGCCCAGCGCGCGGCCCGTGCCGCCGCAGCCGAATAGCGCTTACAGGAAGGGCTGCGCCTTCATCGTGTCGGGGGGGATCGGCACGCCCAGACGCTTCAGAATGGTTGGGGGGGCCAGTTGCAGCTGGTCCAGCCGTTCGTCATAGTCCGGACCCAACGCTTCGCCGAAGTAGTAAAGCGCGAAGTCCTGCTGCAACTCGCTGTGCCCGCCATGATGGCCACGCTCGTCCTGTCCATGGTCGGCGGTGACGATCACCTCATACCCCCCCGCCTCGCGCCACTTGCGGATAAAGGGGGGGGCCAGCATCTCGTCCGCGACGAAACAGGCATGATCCATTTCCGGGCAGTCATGGTGGAACCGGTGCCCCCCCATGCTGTCCAACGTACAAGCATGCAGGATCCCGTAGTCCAGCCCGTGCACCTGACACAGTCGCGTCAGCGTCGCATAGAGGTCCACGTCCGAGGGCGTCATCTGGTTGGCATGGCCATAGCCGGTCATCGTGTGGAACCGGCCGTGGTTGATTGTCATGCTCTCGGGCTCGTCATATTCGATGTCGCGCACGTAATCGAACGGGTGACGATTGAAGAACTGGGACCAGAAGGAATGGGTCACCGCCCCCCCGGTCACGCCACCCGCCTTGCGCACCTCGGAGAAGATGTCGGGGGGGTGGGACAGGCGAAAGACATTGCCATTGCCAGTGCAGCCATGTTCCTGCGGCGTCACGCCGGTGTGGATCGAGGCATAGCAACTGGCCGAGGTCGACGGCAGAACCGCCCGCATCTTCCAGCGTTGCGCATCGCCACTGTCCACCCAGCCTTCCAGATTGCCAAACAGACGCCGCCAATTGCGCCAGGGCACCCCCCCGTCCAAAATGATCAGCAATAGTTTCCGGTCCATTGCGCGGTCTCCTTTATGCGCGTCGGTTTGGTTGAGCCTAGTCGGGCCAGATGACGGAAATATGCCAAGTCACGTCAAGGCTGGTCTTTTTGCGACTGGTTTTTTGGGGGGGGAAGCAGCGGGGGGGCGGTGCCCGGCCCTGGGTGGGTGCTCTGCTACCGGTGTTCGCAGGAAGCGGGTTGCTACGCCCGGTACGCTGGTTTGAATTGAAACGTCTCAGTGCGCCTTCCTGTGGGGGGGAGGGGGGGCCCCCCCTCTCGGCAGATTGCCATGGGCAATCGCCTGCCGGGTCAACGCAGGTGCCGCCCCCCCGCTGCGCGGCGCGAAAAGGGGGGGGCCGCCTGTCGGCAGCCCCCCCCTCACGTTCCAGTCGCGAATCAGTTCCCCCCCGCGCTTTCCATCTTGCGGTTCGCGATCACCTCTTCCAGCCAGCCCAGGCGCATTTCAGGTACCGAGGACAGCAGCAGGTCGGTATAATCGTCGAACGGCGGGCTCAGGACCTCGGTCTTGGTGCCGTAGCGCACCAGATTGCCCTGATACATCACCGCAATGCTGTCAGCGATGGCCTTCACCGTCGCCAGATCGTGGGTGATGAACAGATAGGCCACATCCTCGATTTCCTGCAGGTTCAGAAGCAGGTTCAGGATCTCTTCCGCCACCAGCGGGTCCAGCGCCGAGGTCACCTCGTCACAGATGATCAGCTTGGGCTTCGCCGCCAGCGCCCGCGCGATGCAGACACGTTGCTTCTGCCCGCCCGACAGCTCCGCCGGATAACGATCAATGAAGGCCTCGCCCATCTCGATCTCGTCCAGCAGCTCGATGATGCGCTTGCGCTTCGCCGCGCCTTTCAGGCCGAAATAGAACTCCAGCGGGCGACCGATGATCGTGCCGACGGTCTGGCGCGGGTTCATTGCCACATCCGCCATCTGATAGATCATCTGCAGCTCGCGCAGATCGTCCCGCGTGCGGCTTTCCATGTCGCGGCTCAGCTCGCGCCCGTCGAACTCGATCCTCCATCGCGGGGGGGCGGCAGAAGCCCGGTGATCACGCGCGCCAGCGTCGACTTGCCCGAGCCACTCTCGCCCACCACAGCCAGGGTCTGACCCGGCCGCAATTCGACATTCACGTCATGCAACACGTCGAAGTTGGTGCCCTTGTAGCGCGCCGTGATATGTTCGCATTTCAACAGCGGTTCCGTGGTCGGCGGCTTTTCCGGGTGTTCGCCCGAGCGGACCGACACCAGCGCCTTGGTATACTCTTCCTGCGGATCATTGATGATCTGATCAACCGTGCCGTATTCGACCGTATCGCCCATGCGCAGCACCATGATGTCGTCAGACACCTGGGCCACAACGGCCAGATCGTGGGTGATATAGAGCGCGGCAACCCCCCCGGTGTCCCGGATCGCTTCCTTGATCGCCATCAGCACGTCAATCTGGGTGGTCACGTCCAGCGCAGTCGTCGGCTCATCGAACACCACCAGATCGGGCTCCGGACACAGCGCCAACGCGGTCATGCAACGTTGCAACTGCCCGCCTGAGACCTGGTGCGGATAACGATCCCCCCCGATGTTCTCCGGATCCGGCAGACCAAGTTTCTTGAACAGCTCTACCGCGCGGGCTTCCGCGTCCTTTTTCGAGAACTTACCCTGGCTGACAGCCGCTTCGGTCACCTGGTCCATGATTTTTTTGGCCGGGTTGAAGCTGGCAGCAGCGGACTGAGACACATAGGTCACCTCGGTCCCGCGCAGCGCGCGCAGGTCCTTCAGCGACGTGTCCAAGATGTTGCGCCCGTTGACCCAGACCTCGCCCCCCCCGTCAGCTCGACCCCCCCGCCACGCCCGTAAGCCATGGCAGACAGGCCAATGGTGGACTTGCCCGCACCGGATTCGCCGATCAGACCCAGCACCTTGCCCTTTTCCAGGTCGAAGGAGACACCGTGCACGATCTCGATATCCCTGGGTTTTTCACCCGGCGGATAGACCGTGGCACCAATCTTGAGGTCGCGAACCTTGAGAAGTGTATCGTCGCTCATCCGCGGCCCCCCCCTTTCAGGCTGGTGGTGCGGTTCAGCACCCAGTCGGCAACAAGGTTGACCGAGATGGCCAGCGTCGCGATGGCCACGGCGGGCCAAAGTGCCGCGCCAATACCCCCCCAGACAATGCCATCCTTGTTCTCCTTCACGATCCCGCCCCCCCAGTCGGCCTCGGGCGGTTGCACGCCCAGACCCAGGAACGACAGGTCGACACGAACAGAACCATGAAGATGAAGCGCAGGCCCATCTCGGCGACCAATGGGCTCAGAGCATTGGGCAGGATCTCGCGGAAGATGATCCAGACACGGCCCTCACCGCGCAACTTGGCAGCTTCGACGAAGTCCATCACGTTGATGTCCACCGCGACAGCGCGCGACAGGCGATAGACGCGAGTGCTGTCCAGAAGGCCCATGACAATGATCAGCATCGGGATGGTGACCGGCATGACCGACAGGACCACAAGGGCGAAGATCAGCGTCGGGATAGACATGATCAGGTCGACGAAACGGCTCATCAACTGGTCGATCCAGCCACCGATGACAGCGGCGGTAAAGCCCAGAACCGATCCGGTGGTGAAACTCACGATCGTGGCCAGGGTAGCGATGAAGATCGTGGTACGCCCGCCGTAGATCATGCGCGACAGCAGGTCACGACCGATATTGTCCGTGCCCAGCCAGTGTCCTGAACTCATCGGTTCCCAGACACCGCCGACGACCTCGGCCATGCCATAGGGTGCAATCAGCGGTGCGAAGATGGCGGCCAGGAAGTAGGACGCGTGAAGATCAGGCCGATCATTGCGGCCAAGGGGGGGATTCTCATCATTTCGGATGCCTCAGACGCGGGTTGGCCAGGATCGAGACGATATCGGCAACCATGTTCAGGCCGATATAGACCGCAGCGAAGATCAGGCCACAGGCCTGCACCACGGGCACATCCCGTTTGGACACGTGGTCAACCAGGTATTGGCCCATGCCGGGATAGGCAAAGACGACCTCGACCACGACGACGCCGACGACCAGATAGGCCAGGTTCAGCATCACCACGTTGACGATTGGCGCAATCGCGTTCGGGAAGGCGTGGCGCGCGATGACCTGGAAGGCCGACAGGCCCTTCAGCTCGGCGGTTTCGATATAGGCCGATTGCATCACATTCAGAATGGCGGCACGGGTCATGCGCATCATATGCGCCAACACCACCATCGTCAGCGTAATCGCGGGCAAGACCACCACGTTCAGCCGTTCGCCGAAGGCCATGCCATCGTAGACAGTGGCAACCGAGGGGGGGAACCACTGCAGCTTGGCGGCAAAGAACAGGATCAGCACATAGCCGATGAAGAACTCTGGCAGCGAGATCGAGGCAAGCGTCACGCCCGAAATCAGCTTGTCCGGCCAACGCTCGCGGTAGCGCACAGCCAGCAGGCCCAACAGGATAGCCAGCGGAATGGCGATGACGGCAGCCACGGCGGCCAGAAAGACGGTGTTGCCAAGGCGTGAGCCAATGGCATCAGTGATATCAGCACCCGAGGTCAGCGCGGTGCCCAGGTCCCCCCCGGTCAGCGCACCGCCCAGCCAGCTGAAGTAGCGGCTGAGTGCGGGCTCATTCAGGCCCAGTTCCTCGCGCAGGTTGGCAAGCGCTTCGGGAGTTGCGGATTGCCCCCCCAGGATCGACTGTGCTACATCACCCGGAAGAATCTGGGTGCCAGCAAAGATCAGAACCGAGACGGCGAGTAGAAGGAGGAGGCCCAGCGCAAGGCGCTGGGCCACCAGGCGTGCTGCAAGGCCCATCTTAGCCGACAACCCACATTTTCAGCGGCGCATAGAAGTTCATCAGGTCAAAGCCTGCGGACTTGTCCCAACCGGCGACCTTGTCGCTGGTGGCGTCGATGAAGTCGTTGAACATCGGGCAGATCAACCCGCCTTCGTCGCGCAGGATGGTCGACAGGTCGGCATACATCGCGGTGCGTTTGGCCACGTCCAGCTCGCCGCGGGCGGCAATCAGAAGCTGGTCGAACTGCTCGTTGAAGAACCGGGTGTCGTTCCAGTCAGCCGTGGACAAATACGCGGTCGAGAACATCGCGTCCTGAGTCGCGCGGCCACCCCCCCAGTAGGAAGTACAGAAGGGCTGCTTGTTCCAGACTTCTGACCAATAGCCATCATTCGGTTCGCGCTTGATCTCAAGGTCGATGCCCGCCGCTTTCAGCGATTGCTGGAACAGGGCCGAGGCATCGGGCGCGCCCGGGAAGGAGTTGTCCGAGGTGCGCAGCAGGACCGAACCATCATGCCCGAGGCCTTGAAGTGATGCGCGGCTTTGTCCGGATCGTACTCACGCTGCTCCGCTTCGGTGAACAGCGGATAGCCGCGTTGATCGGCGAGTCGTTCCCGACCGAGCCGTAGCCGAACAGGATCTTGTCCACCATCTCCTGGCGGTTGATGCCGTATTTCAGCGCCAGACGCAGATCCTTGTTGTCGAACGGCGCCGTGTTGGCATGCATGATGAACACATAGTGACCGGGACCGGAGGTGGTGCGAACCTCGACACCCGGAATGCGGGTGACCAGACCTGCGACCTTCGGCGGCACACGGTTGATCATGTGAACCTGGCCGGACTGCAGCGCCGAAGTACGGGCGGTGTCGTCGTTGATCACGATCAGCTCAACCGTGTCGGCATGACCCTGACCTTCGATCCAGCTGTTGGGGGGGTTGCGTTCGAAGACAAAGCGCACACCCGCCTCGTGATCCTTCAGAACGTAAGGGCCGGTGCCAATCGCGGCATTCGGATCATCCTTGCCACCGTTGGGCTGGATCATCAGGTGATAATCCGACAGCAGGTAGGGAAGGTCAGCGTTCGGTGCATCCAGTTCGACGATAAAACTGCCGTTCTCGGCGCGCATCGCCACAATCCCGCGCAGCAGGCCCAGCGCACCCGATTTCGATTCCTCGCCGGCGTGACGTTCGATCGTCGCCAGCACGTCATCGGCGGTCAGCGGCTGACCGTTCGAGAAGCTGATGCCCTGGCGGATCTTGAAGGTCCAGGTCTTGGCATCCGGTGTCGAGCTGAACTCTTCGGCCAGCACATTGTCCAGCCCGCCATCAGCAGCCAGTTCCACCAGCGGCTGGCCCCCCCACATGCGCAGCACCGAGCTGGCAGTGGCGTTGGTTGCCAGACCCGGATCCAGCGCATCGGTCGCCGAACCGCCCTGGATGCCGACCTTGATCGTGCCGCCTTTCATCGGACCAGCGGCATGCGCCGCCGACGACAGCAACGTGCCCGCCGCAGTCGCGCCCAGGCCCAGCGCCGAAGCGCGTCCCAGGAAGGACCGGCGGTTCATTTTGCGCTGGATTACACGCGAGGCAAGATAGTCGAGTTCTTTGGACATTCTGAGCTCCCTGAATGGCGGGCCCTTCGGGGGGGCCCTTGTTGTTTTTTTGCACCGGTGAAGCTTTGCCCAATATTTCGCATCGGGCAAGGGTTCTGTCGTTTTCAGATGGCCTGAAAGCGACATACTCACAAGCAATTACGAACTATCTGCGCTTCTTCGTCGCGGGCATGCAAAAGTGTACTGCCTCATAGGCCTCGATTCGCGCGCGCAGGTGGAAATGGGTCGCATCCGACCACATGCGGGTTGACGCCTCGGTACGTACCGCCCAGTCGCCGCGGCGCAAGGTCTGGGTCCAACTGGTTTCCCCCCCCACGGCAGATGTTGGGTCATCCGGGTGAATGACCCAGCGTTCGCGCGCAATGGTTCCGGTGATCAGACCGTGGTCCGCATCCTCGATTTCACCGAAATCATCTTCGATCATCAGGGTCATGTATCCGGTGCCATGGTCGGTCTTCGTCACCCGGCTGTTTGACGCCTCGCGCAGGGTGCGCATCGCCCAGGGCTCGGCCGCATCAGGCGGTTCGAACTGCCATTCGTCATCCTCCGCTGTGGACCGCACCGGCAGGTCCAGATAACCAGCGGTCAGGGTCAACGTGCCCTGGTCCGGCGCGGGCCAGACCATCGGCCAATAGGCGTTCGAAGTCGACACGCGCAGCCGGTGCCCGGCGGGCAGGCGATAGGCGATCTGGTCAAGCTGCAGGGTCAACCCGACCTCTTCCCCCCCAACCGGCATCGGCCGCGGATCCGCCGCACTGTCGCGATGGGCCAGATTGAGCACCCCCCCCAGGTGATCCGTGTCGACGCCCCCCCATCGGGATGCACATGGCACAGGCGTACCGCAAGCTGCCCCCCCTGCGGGCGATCCGACCGCAACCTGAGCCGCACCGCCGGCGCGCCGACAATATCCATGTCCGTCGCAACCGGGTCACTGTCAAAACAGACCGACAGGCTGTCATCCTGTCGCTGATCGCCGGGCAGCTCCGGCCCCCCCAGCCAGATCGCGCAGTATTCACCGCCTGCAGACCCGGTGCTCTGAGTTGACGAGATGATCTCGCACAGCTCCGCGCCACCATCTCCCAACCGCCGCCCATGCCCGAAAGGCAGACGCTGCACAGGAACTTCGGCTGGGTCCCTGGACATGGCAATCCAGCGACCGGGGGGGCGGTGTTCATACCAGGTTGCCGGGCGTACCCCCCCATCCATCAGGTAGTAACGCAGATCCGGGTCGTCCTCGACGCCGGTGTCCTGTCCTTTCAACCAGCGATCCCACCAGCGCAGAGCCTCCTGCAAGAACCCGATGCGCGGCTCCGGCACCGCAAAATGGGGGGGGTATTTGTGCACCCAGGGACCTATGATCCTTTGACGGGTGCGGACAGGTTGCGCACCAGTGCGGGCACCGCATTCTTGTAGCATCGCCCCCCCAGCCACCAACCGCCAAAGTTGCCGCCTTGATCGCCGAAAAGTCCTCACACACGGACCCGTGCCGCCAGTAGCGTCCCGTGATTGGTGCTCCAACCACTTGGCGGCCAGGAACGGCAGGTTCTCCAAGCGCTCCACCCACATCTCGCGCCATTTCTCGCCAGCCAGCGCCGGGTCGGGCGGACGCGAGCTATAGCTCCACATCGTGCCACCCCCCCAGCCCAGATTCTCATTCAACAGGCATCCGCCCTTGTAGTGGATATCATCGGCAAAGCGGTCCACTGTGGAACAAAGCGTAATGATCGCCTTCAGCGGTTTGGGGGGGTCCAGCGCGGCAACTTGCAGCGCGTTGAACCCGCCCCCCCAGCTGATTCCCATCATGCCGACATTGCCATCGCACCAGGGTTGGGCCGCCAGCCAGTCGATCACCTCAAGCGCATCCGCCTGTTCCTGCTGTGCGTATTCATCCTCCATCACCCCCCCGTCACTGTCCCCCCCGTTGCCGCGCATATCCACACGAATGCAGGCATAGCCCCCCCGCGCCGCGAAATACGGGTGCGTCAACGCATCCCGCGCGCAGGTGCCGTCGCGTTTTCGGTAGGGCAGGTATTCCAGGATGGCGGGCACCGGCGCGCCATCCGCCGGTCGCCAGATACGGGCCGACAGGCGGGTGCCGTCGGACAGGGTGATGCCCTCGTCAGGCAATTCGATGATCTCATGCTGGGTCATTGGACCATGGGGGGGAAAGGAAAAGGGCACCCCCCCGTCAAGTGTCGGAGCGCCCTTTTCGATGTCGTTTTGAAGCGATCAGAAATTCAGCGAGATATCGCGGTGATAGGATGCACAGCTTGCCATCGCCAATGCCTGTTCGCGGGTGAACCGTTCCTGCAGGCGCACGCCCAGCGTGCCGCGAATACCGTCCATATAGGCCTCGACCCCCCCCGGTTTCAGCGCCTCTGCCTGGGCACGCCAGACAAGCTGTTCCTCGAAGGCGGCGACGGCCTTGTCGAACTCCTCCAGCGCTTTTTCGCGGTCCGGCGTCTTGGCGCGCAGGGCCTTGCGGGCCTTGTCGAGCGCCTTCTTGACGTCACTTGCCCCCCCCTCAACCGATCCGAACTGACGCGCCAGTTCCTTGACCAGCTCCTGGCTTTCGTCTTCGGACAGGGTCTCGATCTTACCCCCCCGCATCTCGCGCAGAGGGGGGGCTTCGAGCGCAGCAAATGCCTCGTTCGCCTCAATGACGGCCAGCACTCGACCGCACCTTCCCACGCCCCCCCGTCGGCCGCCCGACGATAGGTGGTACGCGCCTTGGTCTCGGCTGTCGTAAGCTCGGCAAAGACCTTGTGCTCTTCCTCCCATGACGCCGGGATAGTCGCCTCCAGATGCTCGGCCTCGGCACGCAACACGGCGATCTCGGCTTCCAGCTCGGCACGTTCAGCCGCCTGAGCTTCGTCACGCATCCGACCGGCACGGGTCTCCATCTCCTTGGCGTGCGCCTCGATATTGCGGATCTGCTTTTCGATCCCACGCACCAGGGTCAGTTGCGGACGATAGACGCCGGCAGCCTCTTCGACCGCCTCAGCGGCAACAAAGACCGCCTGGATCTGCTCCAACGCCTTGTCGGCATTGTCGAGCGTATCCTCGAAGTCCCCCCCAGCCAGGCCTTTGGGCAGAGCCGACAAGTCCAATCCCCCCCGCGCAGTTTGGATGGCTTGCTGGGTCGCGGACTCCTCGGCCAGTTTCTGGCGACATAGTCCTCGAGACACAGCTGCAATTTCGGATTACGCGGCGGCGGGCTGCTTTCAGACAGGAAGCTCACCCGGTTCGGCAGGTAGTTCACCAGCGGCGGATACAGCCCGACAATTGCCAGCGCGATCAGCTGCAGCGTAATGAAGGCAATGACACCCTTGTACATCTGCACCGTTTTCACCACCGCAGGCGCAACGCCCCCCCGCAGGTAGAACAGCGCAAAGCCGAAGGGCGGGGGGGTCAGGAAGCTGGTCTGGATGTTCAGACCGATCATCACGCCCAGCCAGACGGCGGTGATGTTCGCCTGCGGATCGGCCAGCAGGATCGGGGGGGCGACGATCGGCACCACGACCACGGCGATCTCGATGAAGTCCAGGAAGAAGCCCAGGATGAAGATCACCAGCATGACGATGACGAACTGGGTCCAGAACCCGCCCGGCAGGCTGTTCAGGAACTCGCGCACCAGTTCCTCGCCTCCGAAGGCGCGGAAGGCCGCGGTCAGCATGCTGCGCCAAGCAGGATGATGAAGACCAGCGCAGTGGTCTTGGCGGTCTCCAGCATCACGCCTTGCAGGGTCGCTTCCAGCTTGAACACACGCCAGCCCGACCAGATCAGCGCAGTCAGGAACATCAGCGTGGCAATGACGCCCAACAGGATGCCCAACCGGTCGCTACCATCGCTGACGGCCTTCACGTTCATCTCGAAGTTGGACAGCGCAAATCCGACCAGCACCAGCGAGGCGATGGCCAGAAGCGCGGGCGCATAGAGCCCCCCCTTGGATTTCTTGGGCAGGCGATAGCCCGCCATGATCATCGCACCTGCGGCACCGATGGCACCCGCCTGGTTCACCGTGGCGATACCGGCGATAATCGACCCCCCCAACACCAGGAAGATCAGCGCCAGCGGCGGCACCAGGGTGATCAGCACGTTCTTCAGGAAATCGCCGTCATACTTGCCCTCGTAGGGCACGGCGGGGGGGGCCTGTTTCGGACGCAAGATTGCAAAGACCAGAATATAGATCATGTAGATCCCGACCAGCAGAAGGCCAGGCACAAAAGCACCCAGAAACATCTCGCCGGCCGAAGTCGAGGCCACGTCGAAAGTGGACGGCATCGACAGTTCGCCGGTGGCCTCCTTGTGCAGCGCCTTACGCAGGCTCGACGCCTGGTCGGTGGCGCTGGCCAACTGGTCGGCCAGGATGATCAGCACGATAGAGGGCGGAATGATCTGCCCCCAGCGTGCCCGAGGCCGCAATGGTCCCGGTCGCGAGCGACGGCGAATAGTTGTTGCGCAGCATTGCAGGCAAGCTGATCAGGCCCATCGCCACAACAGTGGCACCGACGATGCCCGTCGTGGCCGCCAACAGCGCCCCCCCCACGAAAACAACCGAAATGCCCAGTCCGCCCGGCACCGGGCCGAACAGGCGGGCCATGGTGACCAGAAGGTCCTCGGCGATCTTCGAACGCTGCAGCATGATGCCCATGAAGATGAAGAGCGGGATTGCGATGAGCGTATCCCTCTCGACCTCCCAAAAGACGCCCCCCCTAAGGTTCGTTACCCCCCCCGCCGACAGCCATTGCTGCGGTCCACCAGAATGGAAGAAGGCATCGGTACTGCCCGCAAAGATATAACCCGTGCCAGCGGCGAGGCCGATGGTGATGATCGCGGCCCCCCCCGGCAGCGAAGGCGACGGGAAAGCCGGATCCCAGCGCCATGGCCATGATCAGGATGAGAAGGGCGAGGAAGAAAAGTTCCATTGTCGTGTCCTATCCGTTCTCAGTGCGCCGCAGGGGGGGTGATGTCGCGATGACCGGGTTCATCCCGCTTGTCCGCGACCGCGTCGAAGAAATAACTGACAAACTGGATCAGCATGGTAATGGCGAAAAGGCCAAGGAAGGCGGCCATCTGGTATTTGATGAACATGCCGACGGACCCGGTTTGCGAGACCTCGAAATTGGCAACCGGGCTGTTGATGATCGACCGCGCACCGTTGAAGCCGATGCCGATGATCACCCAGCAGGTGCTCATGCCCAGGGCGATGGCACCGATGGCGTTGACGAAACCGCGGGTCGTGGGACCGAAACCCGCATAAAGCACGTCAACACGCACATGGCCTTCCTCGAACAGGGTATAGGCCGAAGCGAACAGGAACAGGGCGGCGTACCAATACCGCACCAGATCGCCCATCAGCGCCTGTTCGTAGGAGAAGACAAAGCGCGAGATCACGATCAGCAGTTCCGCGACCACGACCATCAATGCCAGCCAGGTAAAGCCCAGGGTGCGGGTAAAGAAAGCGATGACAAAACCCGCCGCGATCAGCGGCATGTGGATATAGGGACCGACCCAACGCGCCTTGCCGAACAGGCGGGCGGTTTCCTCGCCCAGCAACACATCAAAGATCTTTTCGACCCGCATGAAGGCGACCGTGGCATCGACAATGCCAACCAGGAACACCGCCCAGAACAGGGCGCGGATCAGATAAACGTTGAAGCGGTGGATCAGATGCGCATCCCAGCGCAGCGCGGTGGTGGTCGACCGCATCACGTATAGCACCGCAACGGCAAGCGCGGCACCATAGATGGCAAGCTCCAGCCAGGTGCCTGCCGTGGCTCCGCCCGAGGCGATCGAGGTGACCGGTGCGATGCCGAACCCGACGGTCAGCACGTTGTTAACCTGAAAGGCGAACAGTACCGCCAACATGCACCAGCCAAACAGGCGGGCAAGGATGGCGGGATCACCGGTGCGCGGAATTTCGATGGGTGTGCTGGCCATTTGGTCCCCCCCTCAACTGGCAGCGCAGGCCGGTTTCGACACCTGCCCGCTTTGAAAAAGAGCGGGACCGAAGCCCCCCCGCTCCCATGTGTTTTGCAAGCGGTATGGGCTTAGCCGCCCAGACCCAGCACGCGGTTACGCTCGTTCACGAACTTGGTTTCGAACAGCGCCATGGCACCGCCGATTTCACGCAGCGCGGCCTGGAAGCGTCGTCGACTTCGACGGCCAGGTCCGAGTGATCGCGGGTTTCTTCGAACACTTCCGCAGCGGCTTCACCGAAGGCGTCCCAGACGTCTTCGCCGAACTCGCGCACTTCCACGCCCTGCTCGTCGATCAGCTTGGCCAGGTACTGGCCGTTCAGCGCCATCGCCTCTTCATACATGTTGGCGGTCTCTTCGGCCGAGGCGGCCTCGATCACGGCGCGTTCCCAATCCGACAGGCTTTCCCACCAGGCTTTGTTCATGCCCAGCGCCAGGTTGGCGTTCGGCTCGTGCATGCCGGCGGTGTAGTAATACTTGGCCGCTTCATAGAACTTCATGAAGTAGTCGTTGTACGGACCCACCCATTCGGTCGCGTCAATCGCGCCCGACACCAGGTTTTCATAGATCTGGCCACCCGGCAGCGACACGGTCGACACGCCCAGTTTCGACATCACGTTGCCGCCCAGGCCCGGGATACGCATCTTCAGACCCTTCAGGTCTTCGGGGGGGCTGTTGATTTCCTTGTTGAACCAACCACCCGCCTGGGTGCCGGTGGCACCACAGACCAGCGATTTCAGGCCGAACTCGCCCGACACCTTGTCCCACAGGGCCTGACCGCCGCCGAATTTGACCCAGGCGTTCCATTCCACCACGGTCATGCCGAAGGGCACGGCGGTGAAATAGGCGAAGGCCGGGTGCTTGCCGACCCAGTAGTAATCCGCAGCGATATAGGCCTGGCTGTTGCCCGAGGCGACTTCGTCAAACGAGTCGAACGCACCAACGCGTTCCCCCCCGGCGGCAAAGTATTCGACGTTGATCGCTCCGTCCGACAGCTCACCGATGCGCGCGGCCAGACGCTGGGCCGAGATCCCCCCCAGACCGGGGGGGAAGTCGCGCGGCCAGGTCGAGACGATGGTCATGGTCTTGCCGCCTTGGGCGAGGGCCGGGGGGGTCGCCAGCGCGGTTGCACCGGCACCAAGGGCTGCGCCCTTCAGGAATTTACGACGTTCCATTTGAAAAAAAATCTCCTCCGAGTTTGGACAGTATTCTTGTCACAACGCTCCCGGCCAGTTGTCCCGGCAGGGGGGGCTGCATGCCAATTACTACGGAAGTGGGGGGGCTAGATTTCAAATGGATTTTTCCTGAAGTGGTAATATATCTTTACCAACCAAATGCCTCGTTTGGGGGGGCAAGCCCTGCAAAATCACGACCTGTACCAAAGGCATTAGGTATTTCTACCCTACACCCGCCTGACGCGAGTACGGTTTTCTTGACGTTAGGTAAATTGGTCGCAGTGTTTCTAAGCCACAGCGTTTGGTTGAAATCGAAAGACCTCACTCTCCCTACGGACCGCGCCAACGATGAAATCTGCCGCCGTGCGAATACGTGGTTGGTCGCGAATGCCTCCGGAATCAACAACCAATAGGCGCGTTGGAACCCAACCCGCTCAGGCAGCACCGGCACCAGACCCCCCCGGTCCCGCGCCATATAGCTGGGCAGCACGCCCAGCCCGGCCCCCCCGCCGCGCACCGCATCCAACTGCGCCTGCACGGTTGCGGCGCGGTAAGTCTCAACCAAATTCGGGTGGATCGCGCGGTTGAAATCCAGCTCGTCAGTGTAAAGCAGATCGCCGATGTAACCAACGAAGGGAAAACGCGGCAGATCTTCCACGGTTTCGGGTGGACCCCCCCTGCGGTTCAACAGGTCCGGCGCGCCGTAAAGGCGCAGATCATAGTCGACCAGCTTGCGGCGTACCACACGGCCGGTTTCGGGCCGTTCAAGACTGATCGCGATGTCTACGTCGCGTTTCCACAGCTTGTGGGCACGCGGAACGGGGGGGACCAGTTCAAAGGCCATTGACGGCTGAGCCACCGCCAGCCGTGGCAGTTCGCGTGACAAAAAGGCGTTGCCGAACCCGTCCGGCGCACCGATACGCACGGTGCCCGACGCATCGCCCTGCCCCCCCGCCAGCCGGTCACCGATCGCGGTGCCTGCATCCTCCATCCGCTGGGCAAGCGCCAGGATCTCGATCCCGGCCTCGGTCAGGCGAAAGCCTTCGCCCCCCCGTTCGAAGAGCTCGACCGACAGGCTATCGGTCAGCCGCGCGATATGGCGTGCCACGGTGGTGTGACTGACCCCCCCCAACCGCCGCGCCGCACCGGTCAGACTGCCCGTCCGGTGCGCCTCCAGAAAAAAAAGCGAATGTCATCCCAGTGATAGAGCATGTGAACCTTTCCGAACGAAGACTGTGCATAATCGTTCATTGCCTGAGATCACTCTTGTCCCGATCCTGTCCCGGATCAAGGAGGCCGCGCATGAAACAGCTGGGCAATTTCGACTATATCATCGTCGGCGCGGGATCGGCGGGCTGTGTGCTGGCCAATCGCCTGTCCGAGGATGGCACGAAACGTGTGTTGCTGTTGGAGGCGGGCGGCAGCGACAATTACCACTGGATTCACATCCCGGTCGGATATCTCTACTGCATCGGCAATCCACGCACGGACTGGATGTATTCCACGCAAGCCGAACCCGGTCTGAACGGGCGTGAAATTCTTTATCCGCGCGGCAAGGTGCTGGGTGGGTGCAGTTCGATCAACGGGATGCTCTACCTGCGCGGCCAGGCGCGGGATTATGACATGTGGCGTCAGGCGGGCAATGCGGGCTGGGGGGGCTGGGACGACGTTTTGCCGTTCTTCAGGAAGTCCGAAGATCACTTCGACGGGCAAACCCAGATGCATGGGACAGGCGGCGAGTGGAAGGTGAACAAGCAACGCCTGAGTTGGGAGCTTTTGGACCGTTTCGCCGATGCCTGCGAGGCGGCGGGCATTCCCCCCCGCACCGCAGATTTCAACACCGGCACCAACGAGGGCGTGAGCTACTTCCAGGTCAACCAGCGCAATGGCTGGCGCTGGAGCACCGCGAAAGGGTTTCTGCGCCCCCCCGCCAAGGGTCGCGCCAACTTGGTAGTGGAAACCGGCGCGCAGGTGGAACGGCTGCTGTTCGACGGCAAACGCGCGACCGGGGGGGTGCGTTTCGTGCAGAACGGCGGGCCGGTGGAGGCGCAGGCAAATGCCGAGGTCATCCTGTCAGCAGGCGCAGTGAACTCGCCTCAGCTGCTGATGCTCTCGGGCATCGGCCCGGCGGATCACCTGAAAGAGCACGGGATCGACGTCCTGCACGACGCGCGGGACATCGGCGGCAATCTGCAGGACCACCTGCAACTGCGGCTGAGCTACAGGGTTGAAGGGGGGGTAAAGACGCTGAACCAGCAAGCCTCGACCCTATTGGGAAAGGCGGGGGGGATAGGGCTGCAATACCTGCTGACACGCTCCGGCCCCCCCATGTCGATGGCCCCCCCAAGCCAGTTGGGTGCCTTCATCCGGTCCCATGAAAGCGTCGAGACACCAGACCTTGAGTATCATGTGCAACCTCTGTCCCTGGCCAGTTTCGGCGGCGATCTGGACCCGTTCCCGGCCTTTACCGCCAGCGTGTGCAACCTGCGTCCCGACAGCCGGGGGGGCACGATCCGCCTGGCCTCAGCCGACGCAACCGACGCACCGTTGATTGCACCCAACTACCTGTCCACCGAAAGCGACCGCCTGACCGCTATGCGCGCGATCCGGCGCACCCGCGAGATCGTCGCCCAAGCGCCTCTGGCACAGTTCAAACCGGAGGAGGTCCGCCCCCCCGGCCCCCCCGCCTATGAAAGCGACGCCGACCTGGTGAAGGCGGCGGGCGACATTGGCACGACCATCTTCCACCCGACCTGCACCGCCCGCATGGGCCAGGACGAACACGCGGTGGTCGACGAACGCCTGCGCCTGCGCGGGATGGAGGGGGGGCTGCGCGTCGTCGATGCCTCGATCATGCCCAACATCGTATCCGGCAATACCAATTCGCCTACGATCATGATCGGCGAAAAAGCCTCGGCGATGATCCGCGAGGATGCGCGTTAAGGCAAACGGGGGGGGCTCCCGCCCGCCGGGGGGGCTGCATGACGGCATCCGCGCCGGTTGGGCCCCCCCGTTCTTCTGCTGCTCATGCTGCACATGAGCCTGGGTGCGCTCTTGCAAAACGGGCGTCCATTCAACAGGTTTCCCTTGGCTATGCATCGGATTGCCAAGGAGACACCGCGCCATGAACCAGGTTGAAACCCAGTATCGCCGATCCGGCCCCCCCACGGACGCCGAAGCCGTTTACGCCGTCATGCTGGCGTCTGTCCGGCGGCTGGCCCCCCCCGACCCTTACAGCCAGGAGGTGGTCGACACCTGGATGGACGGTCGCAGCGTTGAGGATTATCGTGATGACTGCGCCAGTGGAGAGATCTGGATTGCGGAGCTGTCCGGTGAGGTCGTCGGGTTCTCGCAGGGCACCCCCCCCGGCGAGGTAAAACGACTGTTCGTCAAGGAGGCTGCCATCGGCCTGGGCATCGGAACCGAGCTGATGAAACGGGCCCTTTCCGATGCGCGTGCAAACGGCGAGACAGAGGTGATCATCGACGCCACGCTGAATGCCGCCTCCTTCTACGAAGGCTGGGGGGGGTTTCACCGTATCGGCACCGGGGGGGTGTTCCCAGGCCGGGAGGGCTTGCCGCCGATCGAAATCGTGCACATGACGCAGAGCTTCTGAAACAGAAAAGGCCCCCCCGGAACCGCTCCGGGGGGGCCTTCTACATTTGTCCGGTCCGATCAGACCTTGCGCACGGCCCCCCCCTTGGCAGCGGAGGTGGTCATTGCCGCATAGGCCTTCAACGCGGTCGAAACCTTGCGTTTGCGCGGCTCGGCGGGGGGGTGCCAGCCTTCTCGTCCTGCGCCTTGCGGCGGCTGGCCAATTCCTCGTCGGACACGGCGAGGTTGATGGTGCGGTTGGGAATGTCGATCTCGATCTTGTCGCCGTCCTGCACCAGGCCGATCGCCCCCCCACCTTCCGCGGCTTCCGGCGAGGCGTGACCGATCGACAGGCCCGAGGTCCCGCCCGAGAACCGCCCGTCCGTCAGCAGCGCACAGGCTTTGCCCAGGCCCTTCGATTTCAGGTAGCTGGTCGGATAGAGCATCTCCTGCATGCCCGGCCCGCCACGCGGACCTTCGTAGCGGATCACCACCACGTCGCCTTCCTTGACCTTGCCGGTCAGGATATCGTTTACGGCCGCGTCCTGGCTTTCGCAGACATGGGCGGTGCCGGTAAAGGTCAGGATGCTTTCATCCACGCCGGCGGTTTTCACGATGCAGCCGTCCTCGGCGATATTGCCGAACAGAACCGCCAGGCCGCCGTCCTTGGAGAACGCGCTTTCCGCTGAGCGGATCACGCCATTGTCGCGGTCCGTATCCAGCTCCTTGAACCGGTTGGCCTGACTGAACGCCTGCGTGGTCCGAACGCCGCCAGGCGCGGCCTTGAACAGGCTTTCGGCCTCGGGGGGGTTGTTGGCGACCTTGATATCCCACTTGGCGATGGCTTCACCCATCGACGCGCTGTGCACCGTCGACACATCATTGTGCAGCAACCCGGCGCGCGACAGCTCGCCCAGGATCGAGAAAATGCCGCCCGCCCGATGCACGTCTTCCATATGCACGTTGTGGATGTTGGGCGCGACCTTGCACAGGCAGGGAACCTTGCGGCTGAGCCGGTCCATGTCGGTCATGTCGAAATCGACCTCGCCTTCCTGGGCGATGGCCAGCAGGTGCAGCACGGTATTGGTCGAGCCACCCATGGCGATGTCCAGCGACATGGCGTTCTCGAACGCTTCGAACGTGGCGATTTCGCGCGGCAGCAGGCCCTTTTCCTCGTCCTGGTAATGGCGCTTGGTGATCTCGACGATCTTGCGTCCGGCCTCCAGAAACAGCGCCTTGCGGTCGGCGTGGGTGGCCAGCGTCGAGCCATTGCCCGGCAGCGCCAGACCCAGCGCCTCGGCCAGACAGTTCATCGAGTTCGCGGTGAACATGCCCGAGCACGACCCGCAGGTCGGACAGGCGTTTTCCTCGATATGCTGAACCTGCTCGTCGGTGAACTTGTCATCCGCCGCGGCAACCATGGCATCGACCAGGTCGATCTTGTTCATGTCCAGATCGGCAATGTCGATCTTGCCCGCTTCCATCGGCCCGCCGGACACGAAGATCACCGGGATGTTCAGGCGCATCGCGGCCATCATCATGCCCGGCGTGATCTTGTCGCAGTTCGAGATGCAGACCATCGCATCCGCACAATGGGCGTTGACCATGTATTCGACGCTGTCGGCGATCAGCTCCCGCGAGGCAGCGAATAGAGCATTCCGTCATGGCCCATCGCGATCCCGTCATCCACGGCGATCGTGTTGAACTCCTTGGCGACACCACCGGCGGCCTCGACCTCGCGCGCAACCATCTGGCCCAGGTCCTTCAGATGCACGTGACCGGGCACGAACTGGGTGAAAGAGTTCACGATGGCGATGATCGGCTTGCCGAAATCACCATCTGTCATCCCCCCCGTCGCGCGCCAAAGGCCACGCGCGCCCGCCATGTTGCGGCCGTGGGTCGAAGTTCTGGAGCGATAGGCTGGCATGGTTGCACCTGGCTTATGTGATTGGACGGCACCCTTTTGATCCTTCGCGGGTGAAGAAACAAGGGGGGGGAGGCTGCCCAAGCCGTGCTTTCGTGATCTTCCTGGGAAAAATGGTGCCGATGATAGGCTTTGAACTTTTGGTGCGGCAAAGTTCGTAGAATTCCGGTTTGGAAAATTTATCATTCAAAAACAAATTTGTACCAATTCCTCCGCCTTCCGCGTTGTTCCGGTGCATCCCTATACCTACATGTTTTCCTGATGGGGGGGCCAATGATGGGGGGGCTGGAATTGAGAGAACTAAACAAGCTTTCAGCGGCAAAGGTGAAGGCAGCGCCGCAGGGTCGCTATGGTGACGGTGGTGGGCTTTGGCTTCACAAGAAGGATGTAGTGCGTGGAAAGTGGCTTCTTTTTGTCAGAGTGCATGGGAAAAGGCGGGAGATGGGCCTTGGAGCCTTTCCCGAAGTGACACTCAAACAGGCCCGTGAAAGCGCAACCTACTGGCGGTCGTTTGTTAGAGACGGAAAAGACCCGATAAAAGAGCGACAAAGACAGCGCCGTGAAGCAGAGCGTAACTTGCATTTGCTGGCGGAAGTGGCACGCGATGCATATGAAAGCCGGAAAGCTGAGCTGAAAGAGGATGGCAAAGCTGGACGATGGTTCAGTCCCATTGAGCTCCATATTCTTCCCCCCCGTTTAGGAAAAGTCCCTGTTGCGGAGATAGATCAAATTGACCTCCGCGATACCCTCAAGCCCATTTGGCATACCAAAGCTGCTACCGCAAAAAAAAGGCGATTAACCGGATGGCAATTGTGCTGCAGCACGCCGCCGCGCTCGGGTTGGATGTTGATCTGCAAGCGACTGCCAAAGCCAAAGCCCTGTTAGGTGCCCAGCGCCACAAGGAAGAGCATATTCCGGCGATGCCATGGCAAGAGGTGCCGGGGGGGTTCTTTGCAAGCCTTTGCGAAGGCACACCAACACATTTAGCTCTGCGCCTCCTCATCTTAACGGCAGTTAGGTCAAACCCTGTTCGTTTTGCTAGAACAGAACAGATTCAGAATGATGTTTGGACAGTGCCAGCCGAGGCGATGAAGGGGGGGCGCAAGGGCGCCACAGAGGCATTTCGGGTGCCCCCCCTGTCCCGTCATGCGTTGGAAGTGGTCTCAGAGGCGCAGGAAATGGCTCGGGACGGGTATCTGTTCCCAAGCCCCCCCCGCAAAGGTGTGATTTCAGATGCGACCATGGCGCGGCTAATGGAGCGCAGAGGGCTTTCCTATCGCCCACACGGGTTCCGGTCGAGCTTTCGCGATTGGGTGTCCGAGAGGACAAACACACCATTTGAAGTGGCCGAAACTTCACTTGGCCATGTTGTCGGTGGAGCCGTAGAGCGAGCCTATCGCCGCACAGATTATCTTGAGCAACGGGCCGCGCTACTGCAGCGCTGGGCGGACTTTGTCACGGGTGAAAGTGCCCAGATTGTGAAAATCTGTTGAAGAACGGTAAGCAGATGACCTTTGACGAGGGCGTAGAGCAGGCTAAGGTTTTGATAGGTTCATGGCTAGCAAGCAACAGCCAGAAAATCACTCAAACCAGTCTCAATCGGAACACGGTGGAAAAGTTTGAATTCGCACCAGCCGAGTTAATTGCCCAAAGTGAAACTGACCCGAGGGTTTTCGATTTTCTTTGCCGGTGGACCGCTATCTCTATTCAACGGAAAGAGCCTCTCCGACCGGAAATACGTGGTTGGCTATGTGAGTATCTTTGGGGGGGCAATCGGCCAAGGCCTAGTATGCCATCCGGAAAGCCGTCGGGCGGAGAGTTCGATGCTATGATTGCATTGACTGTCCGAACGCTACAGGAGCTGGGGGGGATGACTGCATCCAGAGGCGAAGCTAGCCCACCAACCAGCGCAATAGACGCGGTGGCTATGGTCATGAAACAGCGACGGCTGCAACCGAGTTCATACGCGCGAATTAGCAAGATCTGGTTCAGGGAAAAGAAGAAATGGGTCAATTACTCCTAGGTATTTAGCCCATGAGCTCTGCGTCTGCTTAGTCCAGTTTGGTCCTGAATTGAACCTATGGAGGCCAAAATGCCGAAGACACTTTACCGTCGCTCTGATGTTGAAATGCTCACTGGCTCAGCCGAACAACGATTTACGAGTTGATGAAATGCGGCGAATTTCCACGTCCTGTCCGTATCGGTGCCAAGGCTGTGCGCTGGCGGGAGCAGGACTTGGATGATTGGCTAACCGGCTTGTCCCAAGCAGAATAAGAACCCCCCCGCCCCCCCCAATCACTTGGGCGCGGGAGTGTTTTGGTAACCTGACTAACCGAGACCTATACCGAACGCCCATCCGCACAAAGGAAATTCGGATGACAGTTCGATTTGTTTTTCAAGTCCTCCCGCGTTCTCACGAGACGCCCTTTCGAGTAGCGCTCAGAGGACGCAACGCTTGGGCCATGATTGAACTTCTAAAAGCTGGGTGCATGGGTTGCACGTCAATCACTCATCCTGCCCCCCTAGATGGTCAGCCTATGTTCACAACCTTCGAAAACTAGGCATAACCATCGAAACGATCCATGAACGCCACGAGGGAGAATTCGCTGGGACTCATGCTCGCTACATCTTGCGTGATGATGTCAGAGAGATTGGACAGATGGCATGATCCGGAAGAACGGCAAACTGTCAGCGTGGGTGCAGGCACAGTTCGAGCGTTTTCGATGCCTAAGCGGATGTGGTCAACAATCGGTCTTATCGCTCTCAGACACCAATCTCGGGGGGGCGTGCGTGCATGGCTAGTAAGTACACGAGAGGCAAGCGGGGGGGACAGGGAAGGTTTGTTCAACTTCCCGAGTGGCTGTTGGCGTCCCAAGCTTGGAGAAGTCTGAAACCGGGGGGGCCGAGGGCGCTTTATATTGAGTTGAAGCGGCAATACAGGGGGGCAACAACAACGGCAAACTATTTCTTAGCCACAGAAACGCGGCAATCGCTCTGGGCGTGTCTCGAAACACCGTCGGCGGCTACTATCGAGCGCTCAAGGAAAAGGGGGGGTTTATTGTTGAAACGCGGGGGGGGCATTGCTTGGGTCCGTCAGGAGTAGGTGAATCCGCAAGCTATGCCCTGACTGAGAATCCGCTTGATGGCGCAATCGCGACCAAGGACTTCATGTCCTGGAAGCCGTCGCAAATGAAAAAGCCCCCCCGCACAATTCCCGGTCATTCCTTGGCCAAAAAAACCGCACCAAACCGGCTAAAAATCCGTTCGTTTGAGAATTTGAACGCAAAGCTATTGGGATGGTGTAAGCCAAATGCGGCCAGTGACCGTGCCCAAAAACCATGACATATATACATCTAACCATATTAGTGGTGCGCATTCAGCTAAAGACTTGGTGGATGCTTGCATTCCACTGGCAATTCCAGCAACACTCTCTTTGTTAACTATCTCCAACCCGCTCTGTCGGGTCACCCGCTGAATACGTCACGTGTAGCAAAGGGTAGCTCCCGGCGCTTGTGGCTAATAGGCGGGAACTTTTCCGCTTGGAGATAGTTAACAATGGCCCGACACCAGCCGGGCCTATTGGGAACTTAGATATCTCAAGGGTGGGATAATGAGGAAATCAATCTGCCTATTGGCGCTTACTCTGACATTAATTGGCTGCGTTTTGCCCGCTACGGATGTGACATACTGGTATCGCCCCCCCAACACAACCTTAGACCAAAAGTCCGAAGACATCTTCAATTGCGAAGTAAAGGCGGCCAGAGCAGTGCCTACCAGAACGCAAGTTAGGACAAACCCGACCTACTACAGCCCAGGATACACCACCTGCAATTCCTATGGATGCACAACGGTTGGCGGTAGTGTCAGCGGTGGCGGTGTTTACAGTGTCGATGCCAATAGAAGCTTGAGGCATGAGTATATCAGTCGGTGCATCGGTGAGCTTGGCTACAGGTGGGCACCTGTACCGAGATGCCCCCCCGCAAGCGTCAAAGTGTCGCCGGAGTTGATGCGTGTCCTGCAAGGCAAACTCAGAGCGCCAGACGGAAATGTTTGCTGGATCTCCATAGAGGGCGGGAGAGGCAATGTTCTCTACGAAGGAGAGGCGATGGACGGGTGATCACGCCCTAACTGTCTTGTCGCCCGTGTCGTCCTTGTGGACGGACTTCTTGGGCTTCACCAACTTTTTGAGGCGCTCGTTAAAACGCGCTTCGTCGTCTTCCGCGCTTAGTTCGCGGGCCCCCCCTTCTTTGAGGCGTTCGAATTGCTCCCATCGCGCCAGTCCTCATTTGACGGGGGGGTGCCTAGTTGATAGCGGCGTTCCAACTATTGCTCCTAGCCAGGTTGGAGCGTTTATCAGCGCGCCACTACCCTTAGGATGCCCCCCCAAGGTTCGAGTTCTCAACCGGTGTTACGCTCGACGCTCACAACATCTATCTTCCCATGTGCACGTATTGGTCTCAAAACCTACTAAATTCGGATGTTTGCGCTGAAATGTGCATCTATCTCCGAGGTTCGATTTTGGGACCAAACTCATACAACCAGTTGCGCTGTTCAAGCGGATAGCTGCCATTTATGGCATTCGCGGCGAATGACCGGAGCCAGCCCTAAGCCGACCTTGGCATTAGTCCAGCGCTACGGCGACAACGCGGACGGAGCTGACCTTCGCAGTAAGTAAGCCAACGGCTGCTTTCACGTCTATCAGTTGCTTGACCTTCGACGCATGAGCAAGTGAATTGGCTTGGATGGGAGCAACGGTCATGCAACGCAAACTTACGCCATGGAAAAAGAGCAGAAAATTTGGTGATGTCTACGGTGGTCGAAAATGGCCCAAAATTGCTGATAGCATCTTTAATAGATGCCACGACTTAGAGGCCCCCCCAGAGGTCGGTCGTGATCTCCCTATTCTCTTGCAAGACAACCCATCAAGAGACTTCTATTTTCCAATATCTGCTTTAGAAGCCAAAACCGCCTTAGAAGAACTTCCAAACTATGACGTGTCGGGCATCACGCATATCTGGTGCCGTCGTCTTAGAAAAACAGAATTTAACTCGCGCTCACAACCCCCCCTTGCTCAATTTGTCTGCGGCTCTGGGGGGGTTCGAGCGATAGTGCTTTATCCGTGGTCGCGAGATCAAACACGAACCTTCTCCCAAGTCTCAGACCAATCGCTTTTAAACGAGATGCGGAGGTTGGGGGGGTTTGTTGTTACAAAGTCGAAAGGTGTTTGGTCTGTCTCTGCCACGGAAGAGCAACTTCGGCTGTTCTATATCAATCACCTTCTGTTCCATGAAGTCGGTCATCATGTCGATTGGTACTGTCGCCACTTCAGCGCTGCGAATGAAAAGGCCACTGAAGATGCGGCCAATCAGTACGCTAACGAAAAATCTCAAGAAGCGCTTGATGCTCTTGAGCGACTTCAAGAATTTCGAAGCTGGGATGCCTGAAAGAGGTCATTGACGCAACGCGCAGCACCAGGCGATTTGGGCTCCAAGTTGCCGTTTGCTGCACCTGGCACGGATGACCGCAGGCAGCCCTAAGCCGACCTTGGCATCAGTCCAACTCTACGGTGACAAAGCGGGACAGAGCAGCCGTTGGGTCTGGTCGCACGAACGTCTGCTATTGCAATGCTCCGAGCTTCTCCTGCCGGTAATCTATTGCTGCGTGCCATAAGACCGCAGACATGATCACTAACCCACCAAGAACAGCCACCGTGGGCGGAAATTCATTCAAAATTACCCATGCAAGCAGTGTTGCGCAGGGTATCTCGACAGTTCCAAGAAGCGCCGATTGCGCGGAGGGGGGGATGAGCCGTGTGCCTTCTGTCCAAAGTATTACCGCCGCGGCGAAGGTCACTCCAAACAGGATTAGTAATGCTGCATCTTGCGCTGAGACATCAAGAGGCGTCCCGATCAACGCACCGACAAGGAAGAGTTGCAGTGCTGATGCACCGCCCGCCCAAACGACCGGCACATCGGCAAACTTCCGTATTAGAACAATATAGGCGGCATTTCCCAGGGTCATCGCGACGGCCAGCAGATCACCAGGCAGCTTTCCGGCACCCAGTCCACCTGATACGATGATCGCGACACCAAGTAATGAAAGAGCACCTGCAACCAAGGTGCGACCCTTTGCAACTTCACGCATGGCCAGCCAAGCCAATCCCGCTGCAAAAAACGGAGCAGTGGCATAGATGACCGCAACGTTCGCCACATATGTTAGTTTGAACGCATAGATAAACGCGATACTTGCCACGCTTCCGACACTCGCCAGTATCCAGCCTCGCAGGCCCAATCGAAACGCGTGTCTTCGTGGCGCATCGCCTCTGCGGTATTCGACATAAGCAATGACGGCCAGCCCGCCTATTAACCCGCGCCAGCAAGCTATGGTCCAGCCCTCCGCCTCGATCATTTTTGTCAGGACGCCAGAGACGCTAAAAACGACCGCTGAAAGCGCCACGAGGACGATCCCCCCCGTCAGATGTTGTGAATGCCGCACTCTCTCAACTTTCGACTGTTGCCTTTGGTTTATAGCAAGACACTGTTGCCAACGGGATGTCAGCAGTCTTTGGTTGGACTATTCGAAAAGCGGCCTTTCATGGTATCCGCAGCATCCGTCACTTCGGGCTCGCGGCCGACGTTCGTTGCTCCTAGCGCGGATGACCGCAGACAGCCCTAAGCGGACCTTGTTCAGAGAAAAAAACCGATACTGTCCACCCATTCGAGGAGCATACATGACCGTACTTGAAGATGTGAAGGAACTCGTGAACGACACTTACTGCCTGTCTGATCAAAATGACTAATCCATGTGCCACGGTGTAATTGACCAAGCATCTCCATCAATGGCTGAATGCCGACCTGTAACTGCTCCCACAGACTTTGGATGGCGCTTGGTAGATATGCCGAACTCACGCATCATTCGTTCAACTGAATGGTCGTGCCTAGCGCGTGCTAAAGATGACGATTCTGCTGTAAGGAATAAATTGCCCGTTGCTGAAGTTAGTCTCTTAAAGTCTTTGGGGGGGCTAGGAAGTCCAGAACCTCGGTTCCACGGGGGGGTAACGACAGCGATCACATCGTCAGTCAAAATGTTGTCCCAAAGGTCCTTATTGTGCCCGTTCTCCGATCCATGATGCGGAACCTTAAACAAACTGACATCACCACTAGGGCGGTTCGTCGATCCAACGATGGACGCCCATCCCGCTCGTGCATCTGATGTGTTTTCCAAATCCGCGCCCAGAATTACATGGGTTTCTCCGATGGCAATCCATGCCGCAACCGAATGATTATTCTTCCCTTCAGGAACGGCCCGACGCATCGTTGTCCTAGCCTTTGGAAGAAGCGCAGCGAAGCGGCTATCGCTCTCCAGAACCTGAAAATCTGATGGGGGGGATAGCGTCCAGATTTCGCAGCCTTCGCCATGCGCGAGTTCGCCGCTCGGGATGTTAACAATCCGCTTATTTTGCCCTCCGCGATAGGGCTGCTTTCTTATGGGATCCCTCATCTTTTCGAGCACTGCAGCAAACTCATCGACACCTGTCCCGAGCGGCGATGCTGTGTTTGTTGAATAGGCAGAGAGAAACTTGAGAAATTCATCTTTAGTTAGCGCTTCAGAAATACAAATCGCAGCGACCTCACACCGCTCTAGGAGTTCATTGAGGCCACGAATATGATCGTCGTGCCAATGCGTTACCAATACCAGCTCTACTTGTGTCGCTGGGTCAACGCCGATCCTATCAAAGTACCTTAGCGCGACAGGTGGTGTCTTTGCCCCCCCATGTTTGCACGAGTCGACTACGATCCAGCGGCCGCTTCCAACATGAACAACTATACATTCGCCGTACCCAGGGCCAAATACTGTGACTTCGATTTCGTCAGGTAGTGGAGGTGTCTTCATCGGCCCAATCAATGCCGTTCACGACTGCTATCAGATGTGACTGAGCGCGGTCCATGGCTTCTTGCCTCCAAGCTGGGAGCGTCGAAAGATTAAACGAGAAAACTGTTGCCTGGTTCCGGAAAGCGCCTGCACACCGATGACTAAGCGGAACAATGCTCCAGGCTGGACTAGATCACGATCACCGGGGGGGTCAACGCGATCAAGCGAGAACTCAGAGAATTCATCGAAGTCAACTTCACTCCCCCCCTTCACGACCTTCATTTTGCAACTGAAGGAGTTGTCGGCGACGGCCTCGACAACTCCTTCCCATTCAACAACTTTACCAGTCGAAGAAGGAGATGTTCTCACCTGCAACTCGGTTGGAGACGAAGCTCGGCGGACGACGCCCTTGATAATATCAATGCCGATCACGTCATGCACGATATCGTCGTCAAAACGCCGATACTGTTCTGCGGACATTCCATCGGCTTGGATCCGATCCGCTTCGATCTCTTCTCGGGACAGAAAGCGGTTTATTGGTTGGGTAACTTCATCAGAAGTTGGAAAACCATGATTGGTAGCATACGCAGTTTGAGTCATCATCCCGCCATTTCTGCAAAGTGTTTGATCAACTCGTCGCTGTTTTTTTAGTGCGCTCTCGAACTCTTTGTCCAACTTCTCGATCGCCTCTCTGGCCCCCCCGGCATATTCTTGCAGATCTTTCATTTCATAGTGGCGATTTGTTGAAACGAAGATGCCCGTGCTTTGATCAATGACGTTGGAAGGCTCCACCCTAGCTTCAAAATGGCCGCGGGAATCGGCATCTTCCAAAACCTCTCTCATTCGAATGGACATCATTCCACCGAGCAGGGCTCCGCTACTTTCTTCAATCCTCTTGCCAAATTCACCCCCCCACGGAGCAATTGGTGCAAGGATCCGTCCGACTTCAGTTCTTTTCTCGTTAGATGAAGCTCTAAAATGCACAGTCTTATTTATTCCAAAGCTGGTTATTTTGGAGTGCGGCAGCACGTCGCCAAAAACCTTAGAAACGAAATCCAATACTCGAATCTCTGGAGCCACGGAAGTCTCGACTTGAAACTTGTTGACATCGACGTTTATCGAAATGTCTCCCAATACGATCATCGAAATTTCGTTGTGAACAACCTTAGTCTCAGCAACTGCGGCTACCTCGCTGGAGATAATGTCGTGCTTTTCAAACCAAGATGGATGAAAGATTGCCGGGTTGAAGCTACCCAGCAAAACAATTGACCAATGTGATCTTTCAATTTCCACCAAGATTTTTGCCTACCATCCCCCCCGAGAGATCCGAGTCATTCATGATCCCAACCTAGCTTCGCATATACCCATCGAAACGTAATCTAGCAACACTGCCAACGACAGCAGGCTACCATAGTGATCTAGACGACAATGATTAAATCGTGGTTTGTAGGGTCTGCAAACACTATCAATTAACCGCCATGTGAGGCAGACAACGTCGCACCACTGACCAACACCTGCTTCGAGTTGCCGAGTCGCAGCTTCCCGGATGCCTGCCGGAAGTCCGCTTTTGCCCGTTAGGGGGGGCTTTGCAAAGTCCGCTTCCTGCGCATTGCTGTCATTGGGACATCGCGCAGAAATAGTTGAAATGGGCCTCCCGGCCGTCATCCGCTGAACCTAGCCTACCGTGATGGCGCGTTACAGCAAGGACTCGGTTGGGTCAGCCAATTGCCTCAAAGGCTGGCAACACTCCATATATGAGTTCTAATGGTGGGGGGGCGATTGGTGGGGGGGCCAACACAAGCCAATCAACGAAAAGTAATTGTTATACAATAATAATTCCGAGAAAATGGTGCCGATGATAGGACTCGAACCTACGACCCACGCATTACGAATGCGTTGCTCTACCAGCTGAGCTACATCGGCACGCGCGGGGGGGTCTTTAGCATCCCCCCCGCGTGGGATTGGATAGCCCCCCCAAAATACGGGGGGGCTGCCCTCAGTGTTTCGCTTCGACTTCAGGGGGGGCCAGGATTTCGCCATCCACCGGGGGGGTGTCAGCATCCACGTAATCTGCGTGGGGGGGCGGTTCAGGGGGGGTGGTGTCCGGCTCTGCCTGCTCTCCATCCACCGGCTCCGACGCATCGACACTTCGGCCTCGACCTCAGGGGGGGCCGGCTCAGGCGCAGGTGCCGCGACGATCAGCGGCAGCATGTCGGACCCGGCCATGACCGAAGCCTCACTTTCCGGCGGGGGGGTCTTCCAGGACAGGGTGTCGAAGCCGCCACAATTGTCACAGACCGGTGCCCAGGCACCGTGGATGTTGTTGCAATTGTCGCAGACCCATTGCGGACCGCGCGGGGGGGCGGTCACAGCCTTGGCCAGCCAGGCGCGGATCACTGCGTCCTCGGCCCCCCCTTCGCCGCGTTCGATCGCGGCCATCAGGGTCAGCGAACGCTGGGTCGGCTGGGTCTCGGCCAGGTCACCCAGCGCCTTGCGGGCGGCGGGGGGGAAATCCTCGGCGGCGATATGCAGTTCGGCCAGCAGCATGCGGGTGTCGGCATCGCCTTCGCGGTGTTTGGTCAGCGCGCGGAAGCGTTTCAGCCGCGCCGCCGGGGGGGCCTCGTCCGGTTCGATGGCGGCAAAGGCCGCGGCCAGGTCCGGATGGGGGGGCTGGGCGATCCAGGCCTTGGTGATCACCTTGGATGCCTGCCGTTTCTTGCCCTGTTCGACCAGCGCACGGGCGGCCATGGCGGCGGCGGGCACCAAGTCGGGGGGGCTTTGCTTGTTGGCTTCGATGGCGGCCAGCTGTTCGGCCTCACCGGCCGCGCCATTCAGCAACACACCGGCCTCCGACAGGGCCAGAACCGCGTCACGGCGCTTGTGCACGTCCCGCGGCAGCGCGCCGTATTTCAGCTTGGCCCCCCCCAGGGTCTCGCGCGCACCCGTCCAGTCGCCGCTGTCGGCCTGCAGCTTCAGCAGAGTATCCTGCGTGTCCACGTGACGCGGCTGGAGCGCAAAGGCCTTTTCGGCCAGTTTCATCGCCACATCGGTATTGCCCTTGTCCAGCTCGGCCTTCATCAGACCGCGCACGCCAACGAACCGGGTCCGGTCGTCCTTGAGCAGTTTCTTATAGGCCTGATCGGCGCGGATCTTGTCGCCCTGCATTTCGGCGGCCTGAGCCACCAGCAGCGTGGTCAGTTCGGGCTTTTGCAGGTGGCGTTCGGCCTTGGTGGCCTTGGACAGGGCCGTTGCCCCCCCGTCGCCCGAGGCCAGCGCCATCATCGCCTCGCCCACCTCGCGGTAGCCCTTCTGTTCGCGGTTGCGGTCAAAGTAGCGCGAGATGGCAGTTTCGTCACCGTTCAGGAACTTGAACACCGCGTGCAGGAAACCCAGCACCATCAGCCCCCCCAGCCAGACGACCGCGACCAGTAGCACGGCACCGATAGCCGCCTGAAGCACGCCCAGCGACAGCTCCCATCCGCCAAATTGAATCAGCAAACCGCCGTCGCTTTCCATCAGCCATTCGGCACCGATGGTCAACGCGGCAACGGCAACCACGAAAAGGATGATCTTGAACAGGGACCACAGCATCGTCGTTACCTCACTTATTCAGTTGGGTGGCGAGCGCCTGGCCCGCGTCCAGGGCCGCCGCGCGGGCCCGGGCAGTGGAAATCCAATCGGCCAACGCCGGTTGCGCGGCCTCGGGCAGAGCGGAAAGCTCGCTCAGAGCGACCGCGATCTGGCCGTGACGCAATGCCTCTTCGGCGCGCGACAGCACCGCGTCGGCATCATCGCCCTCCTTCGGCTCCAGGGACCGCACGCCCAGCTGGGTGCGCAGGAAGGCCTGGGTGCGGCTCATCGAACCATCTTCGACCGCCGCCTTGATCGCGACATCAAGCGCCGCGCGGGCCGCTTCGGGGGGGAAGCTTTCCTGAAGCGCGGCCAGGGTCGGCACGCCATCTGCCGCCATCGCAGGCAACGGGTCGGGCAAGGGGGGGGCACCCATGACTTCGGTCAGCTCGGCGGCAGCTTCGGCAAAGGGCGCACCACTGTCCAGCGCGGCCAGGACCCCCCCAGCCAGAGCAGCCCGGGTCGCCGCATTCGCCGCCAATGCCTGGGCATCTTCCTGCACCGCGCTGACCTTGGCCAGCTCCGCTTCGAACATCGCGCGCAATTCCGTCAGCTCCCGCTGATAAGCGGCAGCCGCGGCTTCGGCCGCTTCGGTACCATCACCGGTCGGCAGTTTCTCAACCGCCGTCAGACGGCTGTCCAGATCGGCCAGCGTCGTGGTCACCTCATCCAAAGTCACGGTCAACTGCGCGCCCATCTGGGTCAGATCATCCTGTGAGGCCAGCGCGGCAACCGCCGTGGCCAGTTCACCCTGCGACGCTTCCAGCGCATCCAGCCGCAAGGCCTGAGCCTCAACCTGCGCGGTCAGCGGGTTCGGCTGTTCGGCACTTCGGGGGGGAAGGGCCATTGATCCGGGTATTGCGCGCCGACAAAGCCAAGGGTTGCGGCAATCACGCCGCCCAGGACCATCGGCCCGAACCCACCCCCCCGGCGCGGGGGGGCGGGTTCGGCTGGTGCCAAACTCGGTTCCGCGGTGGGGGGGGTAGGGGGGGAGGGGGGGTCGGCGGGCGGCTCGGTTGCCTCGGGCATTTCCTCGGGCGCATCCTCGTCAGCGCCGGCATCGTCAGCAGCCTCATCCACCTCGGCGCGGTCCTCTTCACTCAGGACGATTTCAGGCAAATCTTCGACAGTTTCCGCCGCGTCCGCAGCCACGTCTTCGTCGGTCTCAGGGTCCGAACCCTCTTCCACCGGGTCCGGCTCGGCTTCCTGCGGGGGGGGTCCTCGGCGGTGGTTTCTTCCAGGACAACGGCTTCTTCAACCGGTTCCTGTACCTCTTCCTTCGGGGGGGTTTTCGGGGGGGACTTGGCCACGTGTTTGAAACCTCTCGAATCTTCCCGGCGACATCGGCCGCCCTCGGTTCTCAACCTATATGCGCGCCCGTGGGGGGGCCTCAAGCAATCTCGCCACGCAAGGCTGCGGCAATCCGCTCAATCATGACGGGTCCTTCCGGGCTGGCGCAGACCTCAGCCTCGCGTCCGGTCGCTGCCGCATACGCCTGCGCCACGGCCTGAGACAGCGCAATGACATGCACATTTGCCCCCCCCGGCTGCGCCGCCTGTCCAACCAACCGGGCCGAGCGCGGCGAATAAAGGGGGGGAAGAACCAGGGGGGGGCCGTCCCCCCCTTCAATCAACCGGACCGCATCACGTGTCATTGTTACGGCCTGCTGGGCGTAAACCACGGCCTCATGCGTCTCTATCCCGCTGAACTCAGCGTCTGCGCGATCTCACCGCGGGCATGTTCCCCCCCCGCAGATGCAGCAATGGCGACGCCGCGCCGGTTTCCAACATGCGCTCCACCAAGCGCGCTGCATCCAGCGCCACAACACCCATGTCAGCGCCACGTTCTCGCGCTGCTTCGCCGGTGCGCGCGCCCACACAATACACCCGCCGACCGGTCAGGTCCGGCGCGGCAGCCACCCCCCCGTTGACCGAGGTCAGGATCAAACCGGCATATCCCTCCAGCTTGACCGCCACATCGCGCGTTTCGATTTCCAGCACGGGCGAGATCAGACAGGCGATATCCGCGCCCATCTGTTCCTGCACATCTGCCAGAACGCGGCGCGACTGCGCCTCGGGTCTGGTCAGTAGAAGGATGGCTTGGCTCATGAAACTGGCGGGATTGTGTGATGCACCCTCAGGTGTTACCCCCCCGGCAGAACCCTTTGCGCAATGGCGGTGAGATGACTGATAGCGTAACCATCCTGGGGGGGCTCGAAAGCTCCTGTGACGATACCGGCGCGGCGGTGGTGCGCCACAAGCCGGATACCCACCAGAGCTGTTGTCCAACGTGGTGGCCGGGCAGACCGAGCTGCACGAAGCTTTCGGTGGCGTCGTGCCCGAGATCGCCGCCCGCGCCCATACCGAGAAGCTGGATCATTGCGTCGAACAGGCGTTGGCCGAAGCCGGGCTGGGCCTACACGATCTTGACGCCATCGCGGTTACCGCCGGACCCGGACTGATCGGCGGCGTTCTGGCCGGCGTCATGTGCGCCAAAGGGCTGGCGGCAGGGGGGGCAAGCCTGCCGCTGGTCGGCGTGAACCACCTGGCGGGCCACGCATTGACCCCCCCGCGCCTGACCGATCAGGCCGCCTTTCCCTATTTGATGCTGTTGGTCTCGGGCGGGCATTGCCAGTTTCTGATCGCCAAGGGGGGGCCCGACGATTTCACCCGCCTAGGCGGCACCATCGACGACGCGCCTGGCGAGGCCTTCGACAAGACCGCCAAGCTGCTGGGCCTGCCACAGCCGGGCGGGCCATCGGTGGAACGCGAAGCACGCGAAGGTACTCCGAAACGCTTCAAATTCCCCCCCCGCCCGCTGCTGGATCGCCCCCCCGGCTGCGACATGAGCTTTTCCGGTCTCAAGACCGCGCTTTTGCGGGAACGTGACCGGTTGGTCACAGAACATGGCGGGCTGCGCATGGTGGACCGCGCCGACCTCTGCGCCGGATTTCAGGCGGCCGTTATCGATGTTCTGGCCGAAAAATCCCGCCGTGCCCTGCGCGAATACATGGCGTTGGAGCGTCCGAACCGATCCTCGCCGTGGCGGGTGGCGTGGCGGCCAACCAGACCATTCGAGCCGCGTTAGAGACTGTTTGCGCCGACTTTGACACCTGTTTTTCGGCCCCCCCCGCTGGCGCTGTGCACAGATAATGCCGCCATGATCGCCTGGGCGGGCATCGAACGGTTCCGCAGCGGTCACCGCGACGGGTTCGACCTTGCAGCGCGGCCCAGGTGGCCTCTGGACCACCGCGCGCCAGCCATGCTTGGATCGGGCAAGAAAGGGGGGGCAAAGGCATGAGTATTTCGATCCTGGGCGCAGGGGGGGCATTCGGCACCGCTTGGCGATCTCCATGGCGCGCGACGGGCGGTCGGTCACGCTGTGGGGGGGTCGCGATGTGGCCGACATAGGTCGCGAAAACACTCGCCGCCTGCCCGGCCATACCTTTCCCGACAGCCTGCATGTGACCCCCCCGGACTTGTCACAGGCTGCCCAGTCCAACCTGTTGCTTCTGGCCACGCCAATGCAGCAACTGGCCGGGTTTCTGGAGGCAAATCAGGCTCTATTCCGGCACAAAACCCTTGTTGCAACCTGCAAGGGGGGGGTCGACATGCAGTCCGGTCTTGGCCCGGCCGAAATCATCGCAAAGACCGTACCCGATGCCACACCTGCCATCCTGTCGGGCCCCCCCAGCTTCGCCGTGGACATTGCAGCAGGGCTGCCCACCGCGCTGACCTTGGCCGCCGACGATGGTGAGGCATTGCAAGCGGCCCTGTCCACCGACAACCTGCGGCTCTACCGCTCCACCGACCTGATTGGGGGGGTGGAACTGGGTGGCGCGCTGAAGAATGTCATCGCCATCGCCTGCGGGATTGCCATGGGCGCGGGGGGGCTGGGTGAAAGCGCCCGTGCAGCATTGATCACGCGCGGCTTTGCCGAAATGCAGCGCTTTGCTGCCCTGAAAGGCGCACAGCCGGAAACGCTGGCAGGGCTTTCGGGTTTCGGCGATCTGGCGTTGACCTGTACCAGCACCAAGTCCCGCAACTACACCTTCGGCCAGACGCTGGGCCGTGGTGAAACACCGCCCGAAGGAACACCGTCGAAGGGCGCTGGACCGCGAAAGCAGTGTCTAACCTGGCCCAACAGGCCGAGATTGACATGCCGATCACCAATGTCGTGGTGGGCATCCTGGACCAACATATCACCATCCGGGAGGGGGGGGTGGACATGCTGCTCTCCCGTCCCTTGAAGGAGGAATGAATGCTCATCGCCGTGATCTGCACCGATAAGCCCGGAGCGCTGGACACCCGCCTGGCCAACCGCGACGCCCATGTCGCCTATCTCAAGGAAACCGGTGCCGTACAGGCCGGGCCGTTCCTGAATGACAAGGGCGAGATGTATGGCTCGCTGGTTGTGCTCGACATGGACAGCCTGGACGCCGCCCACGCCTGGGCCGAAAATGATCCCTATGCCAAGGCCGGACTGTTTTCGGATGTGAGGATCGAGGAATGGAAGAGGGTGATCGGATGACATACTGGCTGTTCAAATCCGAGGTCTCGACCTGGAGCTGGGATCAACAGGTCGCCAAGGGTGACGAAGGCGAAGAATGGGATGGTGTGCGCAACTACCAGGCACGCAATCACATGCGCAGCATGAAGGTCGGCGACCTGGGTTTCTTCTATCACTCGCAGAAGGAAAAAGAGATCGTCGGCATCGTCGAGGTCATCGCGGAAAGCCACCCCCCCGACAGCACCACCGATGACGACCGCTGGGACTGCGTCGACATCAAGGCGGTGCGCACCCTGCCAAAACCGGTCGCGCTTTCCATGTGTAAGGAAGACCCGCGTCTGGCCGAGATGGTGCTGGTCAACAACTCCCGCCTGTCGGTGCAGCCCGTCACCGAGGCCGAATGGCAGGTCGTGCTGGAATTGGCAGGCGACAAGGGCTGAGATCTGACCCATACTGACCCGTAAAACGCGAACAGGGAGAAAGACATGGGACTGATCAGCGTGATCGTGGCCGCCATCGCGGCCTATGCCTTTGGCGCCATCTGGTACATGGCGCTGTCAAAACCGTGGATGGAAGCAGCCGGGGGGGTCGAAACCGGCGAGGACGGCAAACCCGTCAATGCCTCGGATCCGAAACCCTATATCGTGGCCTTTCTGATGGCCGTTCTGGTGGCGGGCATGATGCGCCACATCTTCATGATGGCCGGGATCGACACACTGGCGAAAGGGTTCACCACCGGGCTGGGTCTGGGTCTGTTCATCGCCGCGCCTGGATCGTGAATAACGTGATGTTCAGTGACCGATCGAAACGTCTGATCTGGATCGACGGCGGCTACGCGGCCGGTGGCTGTACCGTGGCTGGCGTGGTTCTGGCGCTGTTCTGATAAAAAAGAAGGGGGGGTCCGACCCCCCCTCGGACCCCCCCTTCTTCCACCCCCCCACGCGCTCCCTCAGCACCGCACGTGTCTCTGAAATTTAGGGTCCGACCGTCCTGGCCTTCGATTAGAAGCTAGGCAAATCCATCGAGTCGGGCAAGTCCGTTTCCCCCCCGCAAAATTCGTTCAAATACAGGGACTTATCCGCAACCCCCCCTCGTTAACCACGCAAAAGGGGGGGCGCGCAAGAACCGCACACCCCCCCTGAAATCCTTGGGAATTCTCCCGACCCGGTCGGATCAGCCGTAAACGGCTTCCTTGCCGAAATGCTTGACCAACATGTAATAGACCACGGCGCGGTACTTGTTGCGCTCGGACCGGCCATAGGTTTCGATCACCGCATTGATTGCATCCATCAGCTGCGGCCCGTCATTCAGCCCCCCCAGTTTCTTGATCAGGAAGTTGTTTTTGACGGTCTCCAGCTCCCCCCCTTCCTGGGTCGCGGCAACAGTCGACGCATCGTCATTGTAGATCGCCGGGCCACAGCCGATCGTGACCTTGGTCAGCAGGTCCATGTCAGGGCTCATACCACACTTGTTTTTAAGATCGTCGGCGTACTTGGCGATCAGATCGTCACGTTTTCCCATTTCAAACTCCTGAGTTGAATACCGGGCGCGGGCGCCCCCCCACCGGCGACAGGTTAGGGGGGGCAAAGCAGGCAAACACAAAGGAAAAGATTGGCGCAGAATTCCCCCCCCTGCCGGATCGTGCCACAATGCGGCAGGCTGGCCGCAGAAAATCGCCTTAGGATGGAGAGAAAGATGGGTCTGTGGAATTTCATGAAGGGTGCCGGCAAATCCCTGTTCGGCGGAGACGAGGAAGCAACGCCTGAAGCGCTGACCGAAGAAGTGGCGGACCTGGGCATCGACACGACCGGACTGGACATCAAGGTGGACGGCGAAAAGGTCACCGTGTCCGGCGGTGAAAGCCTGAGCGCCGAGGACCGCGAAAAGGTCATCCTGCGGTCGGCAATGTCGAAGGCGTGGCCGAGGTCGAAAGCGATCTGGAAACCGAAACCGTGTTCCACACGGTCGCGAAGGGCGACACACTCTGGGCCGTCTCGGAAAAGGCCCTGGGGGGGTCCGGCGCACGCTATATGGAGATCTTCGACGCCAACAAGCCGATGTTGTCGCATCCCGACAAGATCTATCCCGGCCAGGTGCTGCGCATCCCGTCGTAACGCCGAAACATTCATTTTCCCTCGACCCGTCGTGGCTCTGTCCGCGGCGGGTTTTCTTTTTCGCGGGGGGGCGTGGCCTGGCGCTGTGGCAAATTGACGCAAAACCGTCCAAACGGTCGAAACTTTTCCCTTGAGCCTAACGCCGAAACCCTGTCAGATCGCCTGCGAACAAGACGCAGAGGGACTGACGGACATGGGCTATTTGAAATCCACCCCCCCGAACAAGGACGGCTATTTCGGCGACTACGGGGGGGGCGCGATGCTGCCGCCGCCGCTGGAACCGCATTTCAAGGAAATCCGCGAGTCTTACGAGCGCATTTCGAAATCGGCCGATTACATTGCCGAGCTGCGTCACATCCGCAAGCATTTCCAGGGCCGTCCCACTCCGGTGAGCTATTTCAAGAACCTGTCCGACCTGACCGGCGGCGCGCGCATCTATGCCAAGCGCGAGGATCTGAACCACACCGGCGCGCACAAGCTGAACCACTGCATGGCCGAAGGATTGCTGGCGAAGTTCATGGGCAAGACCAAGCTGATGGCGGAAACCGGTGCCGGCCAGCATGGCGTGGCCCTGGCCACCGCCGCCGCCTATTTCGGTCTGGAGTGCGAAATCCACATGGGCGAGATCGACATCGCCAAGGAAGCCCCCCCGAACGTCACCCGCATGAAGCTGCTGGGAGCCGAGGTCGTTCCGGTGGGCTTCGGCGGGCGTTCGTTGAAAGAGGCCGTGGACAGCTGTTTCGGCAGCTACATGGAACAGGCCGACACGGCGCTGTTCGCAATCGGTTCGGTCGTCGGCCCGCACCCGTTCCCGATGATGGTGCGCGACTTCCAACACGTGGTCGGCGTCGAGGCGCGCGAGCAGTTTCTGGAAATGACCGGCGAGCTGCCCGACATGGTCGCGGCCTGCGTCGGTGGTGGCTCAAACGCGATGGGCCTGTTCTCGGGCTTCATCGACGATGAAGACGTGGCGCTTTATGGGGGGGTCGAGCCTCTGGGCACGTCGTCAAAGCTGGGCGAACACGCCGCGACCATTACCTATGGCGAGGATGGCGACATTCACGGCTTCCGCACCATGGTGCTGAAGGACGACAAGGGCGAGCCTGCCCCCCCGGTGCACACTGTTGCCTCGGGTCTGGACTATCCGGGCGTGGGTCCGGAACATGCCCACCTCCACCGCACGGGCAAAGCCAATTACACCGCCGCCGATGACAAGGAAGCCCTGGCCGCCTTCTATGCGCTCAGCCGTCACGAGGGCATCATCCCCCCCGCGCTGGAAAGCGCCCATGCGGTGGCCTTCGCCATGCGCGAGGCCCCCCCCAAGCATCCGGGCAAGTCGATCCTGATCAACCTGTCGGGCCGTGGCGACAAGGACATCGACTATGTGACCGAAACCTTCGGGTTCGGCGAAAACCTCTGAAACGAAAAAAAAGGGGGGGGCCCGCGTGGCCCCCCCCTTTCCTTTGCGAAACATCGCTGCGATCAGAACTTCAGACCGATGCGCAGGTCCAGGTTGTTGGACTTGGCGTCCCCCCCGCCCCCCCCGGCAGATCATTATAGCGGTTGTGCGTCAGCTCGCCGCCAATGAACATGTTGTCGGTCAGCATGTGGTCATAGCCGACGCCGACCAGATAACCATCGGTCGAGCCCCCCCCGGTCGAAACATCAGCGTGCAGATAGCCCACGGTCCCGTAGATCAGCCTTGGCCAAGCGCGACACCATAGCGTCCCTTCAGCTCGAGCTGGTCTTGCAGGTCTCCACCCCCCCCGGACAGGGTCTTGTTCGGGTCGGAGTAGCTCAGCTCGACCCCCCCGGCGACGGATCCGCCCAGATCGAAATTGTATCCGGCAAAGGCACCGTAGGAGGCGTCAGACCCCCCCCGGCCAGGCCGGAACCGCTGTCCGCGATTCCACCTTGCAGACCCCCCCCATAGAAGCCGGTCCAGTCCTGCGCCTGAGCTGCCATGGGCAGACTACAGATCGCAACGAATGCGGCTGCGGTAAGTGTCTTCATCTCATCTCTCCTCGTGAATTCTCACAGTCGGAATTTGTCATGAGGCCGATCATTTTGCCGCCCTCGTGTAATAGACGTAGGGAGGCGAACGCACCTTCGCAATTGTCGGGAACCTGCCGATCTCACGCAAATGGGCACCTTCTTGCCGCAGGATTCGCGAAGAGTTGCCGGTATTATTACACACGGAAAACGTGATCAGCTTAGCGCTTGAAGTCACCCGTCCGGCATCCTGCGCGTCAGCGACAAAATCCCCCCCAACCGGTGTTCTGCATGTGGAAATGATCCGCGTGCAGGCGGTTGTAATCAGGCCCCCCCAGAATCGGGCGGAACCAGTCGCAGGAACCCTTCCAGATTGCGTGCAAAAAGGCGGCTTCGGGACCATCACCATCCCAATCCGCCAGCAGAGTCAGGCGCCGCCCGTCCGCCAGACGCACACCGGTAATGTCGATCCCATCGGCGGTGGCATGGCTGCTCCAGGCCTCTTCCCTGCCGCGTGCGGTGCGCATCCGGCGGCAGTTGTAACTGCCGATCTGCAACAGCTCGGACACCTTGGTTCCTAACAGGTCAGCCGCGGCGGGTTGCACGACGTGATGCTCCCACAGGGTCAAACGCAGTGCGGTGGCGCAGCGGGTTTCGACCGGCGCGATCCTGGCCGTGGTCAACCCGGTCAGCCGCCCCCCCCGCCCGGCGATGCCGCAGTGTTCGCTAACCACCAGATCGTCGAGGTGGCTGAACGCCACGCCCGCCTGATCCAGCACGGCGCGGCAGGTTGCCTCATCCGCGACGGCGCGCATCAATTGCAGCCTGGTGATCGGCGTCACCGGCGCGGTGACCACCAGATCCTTACGCGGGTTCCAGTGATCCGGCAGCGGGCTGTTGGGCAGACCGGCCAGCCACCACCCACCCCCCCCGGCCAGCGCAGCCAATACGCAAAACGTCCAGAAAACGGAAAACGCCGCCCGAAGGAAAAACGGGCGGCGTTTCTTCTCATCCGACATGCGCGGATCAGTAACGGTAGTGCTCGGGCTTATAGGGCCCTTCCGGCGTCACACCGATATAGGCGGCCTGATCCTCGCTCAGCGTGGTCAGCTTGACGCCGATCCGCTCCAGATGCAGGCGCGCAACCTTCTCGTCCAGATGCTTGGGCAGGATGTAGACGTCATTGTTGTACTCGTCGCCTTTGGTCCACAGCTCGATCTGAGCCAACACCTGGTTGGTAAAGCTTGCCGACATCACGAAGGACGGGTGGCCGGTGGCGTTGCCCAGGTTCAACAGGCGGCCTTCGGACAGCAGGATGATGCGGTTGCCCGAGGGCATCTCGATCATGTCCACCTGGTCCTTGATGTTGGTCCACTTGTGGTTCTTCAGTTGGGCAACCTGGATCTCGTTGTCGAAATGGCCGATGTTGCCGACGATGGCCATATCCTTCATCGCGCGCATATGCTCGATGCGGATGATGTCCTTGTTGCCGGTGGTGGTGATGAAGATGTCGGCGCTATCCACCGCGTCTTCCAGGGTCACGACCTCGAACCCATCCATGGCGGCCTGCAGCGCGCAGATCGGATCGACCTCGGTGACCTTCACGCGGGCACCAGCACCGCGCAGCGACGCGGCCGAGCCTTTGCCCACGTCGCCATAGCCACAAACCACAGCGGTCTTGCCCGCCATCATCGTGTCGGTGGCGCGGCGAATGCCGTCGACCAGCGATTCCTTGCAGCCGTATTTGTTGTCGAACTTCGACTTGGTGACCGAGTCATTCACGTTGATCGCCGGGAAGGGCAGCTGACCCTGTTTCACCAGGTCATACAGGCGGTGCACGCCGGTGGTGGTCTCTTCGGAGACACCCTTGATTGCGTCGCGGGTCTTGGTGAACCAGCCGGGCTTTCCGCCATGCGCTTGGCGATCTGCTTGTGGATCACCTCTTCCTCTTCCGACCCGGGCACGCCCAGGTCCTCACCGGCCTCGGCGCGGGCACCCAACAGGACATACAGCGTCGCATCGCCACCATCGTCCAGGATCATGTTCGGGCCTTCGGGGGGGAACAGGAACGAGCGGTCCAGATAGTCCCAGTGCTCTTCCAGCGACTGGCCTTTGATCGCAAAGACCGGCGTGCCGCCTGCGGCGATGGCAGCAGCGGCGTGATCCTGGGTCGAGAAGATGTTGCAGCTGGCCCAGCGCACATCAGCACCCAGCGCGACCAGGGTTTCGATCAAAACGGCGGTCTGGATCGTCATATGCAGCGAGCCGACGATACGCGCGCCCTTCAGCGGTTTCGCGTCACCATATTCGGCGCGCAGCGCCATCAGGCCGGGCATTTCGGTTTCGGCGATATCCAACTCCTTACGGCCGAACTCGGCCAGGCTGATATCCTTGACGATGTAATCCTGGGTCACGGGAAACTCCATCACGTGTTGCGTGTTGGAGGCGCCATATCACCCGGAGGGTTAACAGGCAATGGACCCGGAGGAATGTTATCCCGCGATGCCGGGATCGGCGACAGGTTGCGCAGGCATTTCGCCATGCCAGTTCTGCCCGGCGGCCAGAATGCAACTGGTGCCATTGGCCTGGGTCAGAAGGATGGTAAAGCTGCCCGTCTCGGGGGGGCTGGACCAGACTTCCAGAAGCTGGGTCGCGCCGGACAGACCGCCGCCGACAAGGGCTTCCTTGTAGCCGCTTTCCAGTTTCTCGACGACAATGTCACGAGGGCCACAGGCAGCGGTGGCATGGGCGGCCGGGGGGGGCCAGGGACGCGGCACCGAACACCAGGGCCGCACTCAGAATACGCTTGAACATGACAGGTTCCTTTCCGTTTTACCGGACAGGCTGCCCATTCATTCGTATCGTTTTCCTCGCCTCAGAGACTTGTTATGCGGCAGCTTGCCCGCGTCTGCTTGATTGCTTCAATATATATGGGAATTATGGCAAGAATGTGCCGGACACGTCCGTCCACCTTTGCGTGAGCCTTGTGGATGAGCCGTCAACCCATTGATTTACAAAGATGAAGTGAAGCTTCACACCTCTGTGTAGGACCCTGTAACATGACCGAGATGACGGCCAATCAACCGGCGCAGAGCCGCCAATGCGTGCTGATGGCCTGTGACGCGGGGGGGTACTTTCCCTTTGCCACCCTGCTGGCCCGCCAGATCGCCGATGCCTTTCCAGCGCGCAGCTTCGACATCTGCATCCTGTCAAACCAGGACCTGCCTCACCTGCCGCTTTGCGACACGCTCAACCTGCGCATGCTGAGCTTTGACATGCCAGCGGACTGGCAGGTGCTTGCGACTGACAAGAAGATCACCCTGGCAGCCTATCAGCGGGTTGTCGCCCCCCCACGCCTGCTGGCGAAAGATTATGACCGCATCCTTTATCTGGACTCGGACATTATCTATGAACGCGGCGACATTACCGCTCTTCTGGCGCTGGACATGGGCGCGCAACCTGTCGCGGCGGTGCTCGATAATTTTCAGATGCGCAAACCCAACCGACACCAACCTGAATTCAGGGCGGCGGGCCTACCCCCCCCTGCGCCCTATTTCAATTCGGGCGTCATGCTGATCGACGTGCCCGCCTACCTCGATCAGGAGATCGAGGCCAAGACCATGAAATTCGCCCGCACCGACAACGAGGTCATGCGCCGCAAACATGATCAGAGCGCCTTGAACCTGGCACTGCACGGCAACTGGGCTGAACTGGGTCCGGTCTGGAACTGGCCCAGTTTCCACCGCTTCTTCTTCTTTTCCCATTTCGTCGATCCGTGCCTGGTGCATTTCATGAGCTCGCGCAAACCCTGGCGCGATACGCAGGGCATCTATGCCGCCGGGCATGTGGCCACCTATGCCCGCCATCTGGGCGAGCATTTCCCCCCCGATCTGGCCGCGCAGATGCCCGCCCGCCCGGCGATGGGCGACCGCCCCCCCTGGACCTGGGCCGCGATCTATCTGCGACACGCGTTCGACTACCGGCGCATCGCCCGCTATGTGTCGCGCTTTAACTCGGACATGGACGTGAAATGAAGCACTCTCCACGCGCCTGGCAACGTATGCTTTCGGGCCGCAGGCTGGACCTGCTGGACCCCCCCACACCGATGGATATCGAGGTCGAGGATATTGCCCACGGCTTGGCCTTTGTTGCCCGCTGGAATGGGCAGACCTACGGCGATTACCCCCCCTATTCCGTGGCCGAACATTCCCTGCTGGTCGAACAGATCTTTGCCCGCATGAACCCCCAGGCGCCGGTGAAATGGCGTCTGGCCGCATTGCTGCATGATGCGCCCGAATATGTGATCGGCGATATGATCTCGCCGGTGAAAGCCGCCGTGGGGGGGCCCGGCTATGGCGAGCTGGATGTGCGCCTGACCGCCGCGATCCACATTCGTTTCGGCCTGCCTGCACAGTTGCCCGCCACGGTGAAGAAGGCGATCAAACGCGCCGACCGGATCTCGGCCTGGCTGGAAGCCACGCAGATTGCCGGGTTCGACGTGCCGGAATCGAACAAGTTCTTTGGACGTCCCAACCCGGACGTGATCCGCGGCCTTGAGATCACCCTGCGTCCCCCCCCGGTCGAAGTGCGCCGCGACTTTACCGCGCGCCACGCCGACCTCATGGCGCAGCTATGATCACGACGCGCGCCGCAGCCCCCCCCGCCGATGCCCACGCCATGTGCGCGCTTCTGAACCCGATCATTGCGGCAGGCGGCACCACCGCCTTCGGCACGCCCTTCGACACGGCACGCATGACCGCCGACTGCATTACCCCCCCGCGGCATTTGATCCGCTGCACGTTGGCAGTTGAGGATGAGGCGTGCTGGGCTTCCAGATACTCGAACACGCCGATCCGAACTGGAAAGGGCCAGGCTGGCTGCCCGAAGGTTGGGCCGTGATTGCCAGTTTCGTCGCACAAGACCAGCAGGGACGCGGGGGGGTCGGTCAGCGCCTTTGGCGTGAGACACTGTTGGCGGCAAAGGTGGCCGGTGTTGCCAGTATCGACGCCACAATTCGTGCGGACAACGTGCCGGGGGGGCTTGCCTATTACGCCGGTCTGGGCTTTCGCGACTATGATCGGATCGAAGCCGTACCCCCCCTGGCGGACGGGCGCAAGACGGATCGCATCCGTAAACGCTTCGACCTCTAAGCCACGCCTTTCAGCCAATCAATCAACAGCTTGACGCGCCCGGTAACACGGCCTGCGGGGGGGTAACGATGTAATAGCCCAGCTCACTTGGCGCGACCTGGTGCAATGCCACCAGATTTCCTGCCTTCAGATCTGCCTCGACTAGGGCGCGGGCCTGCATCGCAACACCCAACCCGGCGCGAACTGCCGACAGCACCATTGTATTGATGGCATATGAGGTCACGTCCGAGGAACTCAGGTCCAACCCGGCCTCCTCGGCCCAAAGGCGGGTCTCGTCCCAACCTTCTTCGATAAACCAGGGAAGGTTGGCAAGCGCGCCTAAGTCATCGCCGTTCAACCCCCCCTGCAACACCTCTGGCCGACCAACCACGACGAAGTTTGCAGGCACCAGCATTTCCGCCTCGACCCCCCCAGGCCAGTCCCCCCCGCGCCCAAAACGCAGCCCCCCCAGGTCAAACCCGTCGCGCACCAGATCGGACACGTTCTGATGCGGGATCAGCGCAAGTGGAATGTCGGGATGCGCCGCCCGAAACCCGCCCAGCCGCGGCATCAGCCAGTTTTCCGCGAACGAGGGCGTCAGCGTGACCTGCAAGGGCCGCCCGCCGCGCATCTGGCGCAGCTCGCGCACCCCCCCGGCGGCAATCTGCCCAAACCCCCCCTGCGACAAGGCGCTGGCCAGGCGGTGCCCCCCCTCTTCGGTCAGTTCCATGCCGCTGCCGGCCCGGCGCGCCAGACCCGTGCCGAACTCCGCTTCCAGCCCACGCACATGCTGGGCCACGGCGGCATGAGTCACATTCAACTCGCGCGCCGCGGCCGAGAACGATCCAAGCCGCGCCATGGCCTCAAACGCCCTGAGCGCCGCCAGCGAAGGAATGTCACGCCAGTCCATATGTTAGCTCCGCTTACAGTCCGGAAATCATACTGATTGGACGTAACCCCCCCAAAAACAAGGCTTTCTGGGTATAGATCCCCCCCGAAAAGGAACAAGCTCATGTTTCAGATTGTCGCCAAAAGCCTGCGTATCGCCAGCCGTACCGATGCCAGGAACACCGCCACCAAACCCTGCCTGCCGCGCGAGGCGGACCTGCCACGTCTGAATGTGCCGGTGGGCTGGGGGGGCAGCCTCAGCGCCCCCCCGCGTCGTCCAAGCCATCGCCTGACGCCACGCGCGACCCTGGCCCCCCCGTGTAATCCTTGACCAGCGGCTTGCCGTTGAACGTGTGGGTGCAGCAGGGGGGGCAAAGCGGTTCGAACGTTGTGTGATTTATCCCTGGGTCAACAACGGCCAATCGCCCCCCCGCTGCATCCACATAAAGCCCACTGTAATAGGTGCTTTCACCCGCGCGCATGATCGGTCGGCAGTCCGCCTCCGTCCGCGCCACCATGTAGAATATCGGTTCCGGATCATCGAGGCGGCTGACAGCCTCGGCATGGACCGCGTCCCAATCCTCCCCCCCCACCTTGGATAGCAGAAACCTGAATAGCGGCGTGTAGTCCCGCCCCCCCTGGCGACGTTTCGAATGCATCGAGGTCTCGCCACCCGCTGCGCGCATGTCTCGCGCCTCTCCATGCAGATCCTCACGATGCACCCTGTAAGTGCGCCGGTTCACCTTGCGCCACAGCGGTTTCTTCTGCCCCCCCCGGCTCATCCGCAGACCTGCCCGGCGTGGGCATCGCCCTGACGCCAGCCGACAAAGCGGTGATCGGTAAAGGTCAGCACCAGATCGCCCCCCCAGGCCAGTTGCCGCACGATCCCTTGCGGGCAGGTGCCCAGCGCAACGGTGCGGTGCGCGCCCAATGACCGGTCCAGAACAGGCACGACCCCCCCCGAGGGCGCGCGACCGAAATCCACGCGCAAGCCTGCGGGACGAACTTCAAGCCCGCCCGGATCGGGATGGAAGGTAACAGAGGGCGTGGTCGGTTCAGAGGTGCAGGCGGCCAGCGCCAGCAGCACGACCGCCTGTCTGATCACTTCGGCGACCGTTTCGCAGGATGCGTTGCAGCGTGCGGCGGTGCATGTTCAAACGTCGCGCGGTCTCCGACACGTTGCGGTCACACAGCTCATAGACCCGCTGGATATGCTCCCAACGCACGCGGTCTGCGGACATCGGGTTTTCCGGCGGCGGCGGCAGCTCGTCGCCCTTGGCCAGCAGCGCATTTGTAATGTCGTTGCGTCGGCGGGTTTCGACAGGTAATCGGTCGCGCCAGCTTTCACCGCCGCCACCGCCGTGGCAATCGCGCCGTATCCTGTCAGCACCACGATCCGGCAATCGGGCCGCTTTTCACGCAGCACCTCGACCACGTCCAGCCCGGTGCCATCCTCCAGCCGCAAATCGACCACGGCGAAAGCGGGCGGGCGGGCGGTTGAAATCGCCTTGCCCCCCCCGGCAACAGAGGCTGCGGTTTCCACTTCGAAGCCACGTTTCTCCATCGCGCGGGCAAGACGGCGCAGAAACGGCTCGTCATCATCCACCAACAGAAGCGTCTTGTCTTCGCCGATATTCTGCAACTCGCGGTCCGTCATGGACACCCCCCCCAGAACCTGTTCGCATATTCACTTTGTCTTATGCTTTTGCGACCTGAGGGTCAATTTATACCGGTGTTGCCTGTGGCGCATGTGTCACTGTTTTGCCGCGTCCAGGAAACAGCCGACCCGATCCGCCATCTCTTCGGGCGTGTCGCCGCGCTTGAAGAACTCCATGAAACCATGTCCCGGCATCACGAAATAGGAGAAGGTTGAATGGTCGACCAGGTAAAACTCGTCATCCCCCCCTTCTTCCTGCTTGCGGTAATAGGTCTTGTAGGCCTGGCTGGCCGCCTTGACCTGCTCCGGCGTGCCCGTGACCCCCCCGATCAGATCGGGATGCATGAAGTCGGTGAAATCAGCCAGGCGTTCAGGCGTGTCGCGCTCCGGATCAATCGAATAAAACACCGGTTGCACGTCATAACCGCGCTCTTTCAGCAGATCCACGGCCTCGGCATTGCGCAGATTGTCCATCGGGCAAACGTCGGGACAGAAGGTATAGCCGAAGTACAGGATCGTCGGCTTGGTGATGATATCCGCATCCGTGACCGCACGCCCGGTCTCATCCACCCCCCCTTCGAACGGCCCCCCCCGATCGAGCAACGCCGGTCCCGACTGTTGATGCCCGACAGGCAGCAAACTGATCTTCACCGCCACCACGGGTCATGATCCATGTGGCACCCAGCAGAGCGACCACCGCGACGCTGGAGACGATTGCGATATTACGAGCCATGGGGGGGTCCTCCGGCAAAAAATCCTATCGGATTGATCCGATACACTGGCGCGACTAACAAGGGAACAGGATGACGCATCACGTTTTTTTGCTAAGGACCGCACCCCCCCGATGGCCGACCTGACCCCCCCCGCGATCTGTTCCAGGAGGAACCAGGCACACGCTGCTGCGCCTTCATACGCTGGTTACCCTGCGCTGGGTGGCCGTGGCCGGGCAGGTGATCGCCATTACCGTGGCGCAATATGCCTTTTCGCTGGACACACATCTGGGCTGATTGCCTTTGTCATCGGGCTGTCGGTCATCGCCAACCTGATTTCCATCGTTGTCTATCCGCAGGGCACCCGCCTGAACGAGCTTCAGGCAATGATGATGCTCCTGTTCGATCTGGGGGGGCAGCTGACCTTGCTGCTCTACCTGACCGGCGGGCTGCACAATCCCTTCGCAATGCTTCTGGTGGTGCCGGTCACCGTGGCGGCCATGGCCCTGTCGACACGGGCCGCGGTTCTGGTCGGCGCAGTGACCGTGACCCTGACCAGTTTTTTTTGGGGGGGCTCACCCATATTCCCCCCTGCGCAACACGCTGGGCGTGGCGTTGCGGGTGCCGGATGTTTTCGTGCTGGGATACTGGGTGGCCATTGTCATCGCCGTGGGCTTTGTCGCGCTTTATACCCGCCGTGTCTCGACCGAGATGCAGTCCATGTCCCAGGCGCTGCTGGCCACGCAGATGGCCCTGGCGCGTGAGCAGAAACTGACCGACCTGGGTGGCGTGGTCGCGGCCTATGCGCACGAGCTGGGCACCCCCCCGCTGGCCACGATCAAGCTGGTCGGCGGTGAACTGGCCGAGGAACTGGACGGAGAGCTGCGCGAGGATGCCCAGCTGATCAGCGAACAGGCCGACCGCTGCCGCGATATTCTGCAATCCATGGGACGGGCCGGAAAGGACGACCTGCATCTGCGTCAGGCCCCCCCATTGGGTGCCTTTCTGGACGAGGCTGCCGAACCTCATGCGGGCCGCGGCAAGGACATCCTGGTCGAGGTCGCCGACCCGCTGAACCAGCCCGTCATCCTGCGCCGGCCCGAGATCATTCACGGCCTGCGCAACATGATCCAGAACGCCGTCGATTTCGCGGCCACCTCAGTCTGGGTCGAAGCCTCCTGGACCGACCGCGCCATTACCGTGCGCATCATCGACGACGGGCGCGGCTTTGCGCCTCACCTGATCGGACGCATCGGCGACCCGTTCCTGAGACGCCGCAAATTGCCCTCGGACAACGGTGAACGACCGGGGGGGTACGAAGGCATGGGTCTGGGCATGTTCATCGCCAAGACCTTGCTGGAACGTACCGGTGCCGAACTAAGCTTCGCCAACGGGGGGGCCGAGCCCTATACCGGGCGCACCCGCCCCCCCGGCCAGAAGGCCGGCGCCATTGCCGAAGTCACCTGGCAACGCGGGATGGAAGGCATTGAAGTAGAACAGAAAAACATGGCCCTTGGGGGGGAGAACACTCCGTTCCGGGCTTAAGCTGTCTAAAGAGGCATCTGCATGTGTTAAAGCCTCGTTAACCTTCCTACCCTTAAGGTTAATACTGCAGAAACCTTGATTCTTCGGGGGGGACAGCCGAAATGTCAAACTCACTTATGGCCCTGGCGCTTGTCGCCACCTCTTTCGTGATCGCCCTGGCGGTGCTTCTGGCCTTCGCCCTTTTGGCGCGGGGGGCAGACGGCACAGCTGCTCACCTACAAACAGGCCGAAGAAAACGCGGTCGTGTTCCTGTTCGAAGGCGAACATCTGGTGGACGCCAGTCGCGAAGGCGCGGCGCTTCTGTCCTCCAGCCACCGCACCGGAACCGAATGGGCGCATCTGGCCGGGCTTCTGCAACCCCCCCGCTTTCCCGGCCTCAAGGACTGGATTCGCGATCTGGCCGATATGGGCGAGATGAGCCTGACATCCTCCGATGGCACCAGCCGGATCGACGCCGAATGGCATCACGGCGTGGCCCGTCTAAACCTCGTCGATGCCGAAACCGCCGCAGGCCAGGTCGAACTGGACCGCCATTCGCTGACAGCCATGCGCCACGAGCTGGACACCCTGCGCGCCACCGCCGAACACGTGCCCTACATGGTATGGCGCGAAAGCGAAGACGGCATGATCACCTGGGCCAATCGCGCCTATCTGGACATGGCCGAGGCGATGGAGCCGTCAGGCGAAGCTCCGCCCTGGCCGCCGCGCCCGATCTTTGACCGCCCCCCCCGCCTGGCTGCGGTCGAGGACCGCAAGGCGGACGAGCCACGCCGCGTGGCGCTAAGCCTGCCCGGCGATGACACCCGCCATTGGTTCGACATTCATCAGGAGCAATTGGGCGAAGAAACCCTGTTCACTGCCGCCCCCCCCGCCGACAAGGTCGTGCGCGCTGAAACCGCCCTGTCGGAGTTTGTCACCACCCTGACCAAGACCTTCGCCCATCTGCCGATTGGTCTGGCCATCTTCGACCGCGAACGCCGGTTGGCCCTGTTCAACCCGGCGCTGACCGACCTGACCGCCTTGCCGATCACCTTCCTGGTCGCCAAACCCACGCTTTTCGCCTTCCTCGACAGTCTGCGCGAGAAACGCATGATGCCCGAGCCCAAGGATTACAAATCCTGGCGTCAGCAAATGTCGGAACTGGAAGCGCAGGCTGTTGATGGCACCTATGAAGAAACCTGGGCCCTGCCCACCGGCCAGACCTACCGCGTCACCGGACGCCCGCATCCGGACGGAGCCGTCGCCTTCCTGTTCGAGGATATTACCGCCGAAATCTCGCTCACCCGCCGTTTCCGCAGTGAGCTTGAGATGGGTCAATCCGCGCTGGATTGCCTGGACGAGGCCGTGGCCGTCTTCCGTCCCGGCTCCGGTGTGCTGGCCATGTCCAACGCCGCTTACGCGGATATCTGGGGGGGCAACGACCCCCCCTCGACCAGCTTCGAGGACATGACCATTACCGAAGCCTCGATCAACTGGCAGCGCCTGTCGGCACCGACACCCGTTTGGGACAAGCTGCGCCGCTTCGTCGTCAGCCCGGGCGATCGCGAGGAATGGACCGCCTCGGTCGCCCTGAAGGATGGGCGCGTGGTCGATTGCCGCTTTGCCCCCCCGATGGCCCGCGGTGCCACCCTGGCCGCCTTCCGCATCGCCGAACCCAAGTCGGACGAGCTGCGCCCGATGGTGGCCGCGCAGGGCTAGGTAACGATCCGCGCTTGCGGGCCGGGCGCGGGGGGGCGTTAAAACTCCCCCCCGCATGGATCTGACCCACCGATTTACCTCCGCCAAGGAAACCGCCCGTTTCGCCGCCGCCCTCGCGCCCACTTTGGGGGGGCCGGGTGACGTGCTGCTTTTGTCGGGCGGCATCGGCGCGGGAAAGACCCATTTCGCCCGCAGTGTGATCCAGACGCGCCTGGCCGCCGCTGGCCTGGTCGAAGACGTGCCCTCGCCCACCTTTACCCTGGTCCAGACCTATGAGGACGGGGGGGTGTCCGAGATCTGGCATGCGGATCTCTATCGCCTCACCCACCCCCCCGACGAGGTGGAGGAACTTGGCCTGATCGACGCCTTCTCCGACGCGATCTGCCTGGTGGAGTGGCCGGATCGGTTGGGGGGGGATCTGGTGCCCGACGGTGCTGTGTCGCTGGAGCTATCCACGACCGCGACCCTGGGCGAACGCATCCTGTCCGCAACCGGCCCTGCCCCCCCCTGGATCACCCGGTTGGAGGCCGCATTGAATGGCTGACCGCGCCGCCTTGATCACCGATTTCCTGAACCGCTCCGGTTGGGGGGGCAACGCCAAGTGCGCGCCCCCCCTGGCCGGCGATGCCTCTGCCCGTCGCTATGAACGCCTGTCTCAAGGCGGGGGGGATATCGCCGTTTTGATGGACGCCCCCCCCGGTGGCGACATCCGCCCCCCCTTCACCCGCGTGGCCCGGCATCTGTCCAGCCTCGGTCTCAGCGCCCCCCCGACGATCCTGGCCGAAGACACGGGCCACGGCCTGCTTCTGATCGAAGATTTCGGCGACGGGCTCTATGCCCGGCTGATGGAGGCTGCCCCCCCCTCCTGCGAGGAGGCGCTTTATATCGAAGCCGTCGAGGTGCTGATCACCCTTCACGCCCACCCCCCCGCCCCCCCCAGCTGGCTCCGGATTTCGGCCCCCCCACCACCATGACCATGGCCATTGCCCCCCCCGCCTGGGACTGGTATGCCAAGGGTATCACCGGCAGCGCCGAAGGTCTGGAAGCAGCCCAGACCCACCTGGCCACGCTCCTGACTGAAACCGTCTCCGGCCCGGTGCTGATCCTGCGCGACTATCACACCGAAAACCTGTTCTGGCTGCCGGATCGCGACGGCATCGCCCGCGTCGGCCTGATTGATTTCCAGGACGCGCTGGCAGGCCCTCGCGCCTATGATCTGATCTCCCTGACCGAGGACGCGCGGCGCGACGTGCACCCGGCGCTGGCGGACCGGATGATCACCCACTATGCCACCCGCACCGGGCTGGACGCCGACACCTTCCGCCGCGCCGCCGCAACCTGCGCCGCCCAGCGCAACCTGCGCATCCTTGGCGTCTTCGCCCGGCTGTCGCTGCATTTCGGCAAACCGCACTACGTCGACCTGATCCCGCGGGTCTGGAACCATTTGCAACGCGACCTGTCCCATCCCGGTCTGGCCCGGTTACGCGATCACTGCGGCCTGCCCGAACCCACCCCCCCCGAAACCTGCAAATCCTGAGGGACAAATGCGGCACCATCCCAACGCTGTCATGATCTTCGCCGCCGGGTTCGGCACGCGTATGGGGGGGCTCTGACCGCCAGCACGCCAAAACCGCTGATCCCGGTCGCAGGCCGCCCCCCCCTGATCGACCACGCGCTGGACCTGACCGAGGGGGGGCTGCGCGTGGTGGCCAACACGCATTACCTTCCCGAGCAGCTTGAAGCTCACCTGACCCCCCCAAAAGGCGTCACGCTGTCCCACGAACCCAGTATCCTGGAAACCGGCGGTGGATTGCGCGCTGCCCTGCCGATGCTGGGGGGGGACGGGCCAGTGTTCACGCTGAATTCGGATGCGATCTGGACCGGGGGGGCGAACCCGCTGCGCGCATTGGCAAAGGCGTGGGATCCCGACCGGATGGACGGCCTGCTCATGCTCATTCCTCAGGACAACGCACGCGGCCACATGGGCAAGGGCGATTTTCTTGTGGCGCCGAATGGGCATCTTTCCCGTGGCCCCCCCGGCGCGATCTATTCTGGTGCGCAGATTATTCGCACCGATTTGCTGCACGAGGTGGAAGGCGACGTGTTTTCCCTGAACATCCTTTGGGATCAGATGATCGACACCGGTCGCCTCCATGGCATCACCCACGATGGTGCCTGGTGTGACGTTGGCCGCCCCCCCGAGGGCATCGCCACCGCCGAAGCGATGCTGGCCGATGTTTGAGCCCAACCCCCCCATCCCCCCCCGCGTCTTCGCGCAGGACCCCCCCGGTGTCGACTTTCCTATCGCAGTCGTTGCGGGTCTGATCGAACGTTTCAAGGGCCACCCGCCCGAGGCGCTGGCCCGGGTCGAACTTTACGTCAACACCGCGCGCATGCAGCGCCGCATTCGCTCGCTGCTCGATGACGGCCCCCCCGCCCGCCTTCTGCCCCCCCGCATCCGTCTGGTCACCGACCTGGCCCGTGATCCCATTGCCGCCGATATCCCGCCCGCCGTCACGCCGCTGCGCAGGCGGTTGGAGCTGGCCGGTTGGATCACCCAACTGCTGGACGCTCAACCCGACCTGGCCCCCCCGCGCGCGGCGATCTATGACCTGGCAGACAGCCTGGCCAAGCTGATGGACGAAATGCAGGGCGAGGGCGTCTCGCCGGACGCATCCGGGGGGGGCTGGATGTCTCGGACCAATCCGGCCATTGGGCCCGCAGCCTAACCTTCATTTCGGCAGTCGACCGGTTCTTCGGCCCGGACAGCGGCGAGGCCCCCCCGGACAGCGAGGCCCGCCAGCGTCTGGTGATCGAACGGCTGGCGAAACGGTGGGCCGAGACCCCCCCGCCAGATCACCCGGTCATCGTCGCGGGCTCCACCGGGTCGCGCGGGGGGGCAACGGGCCTGTTCATGCAGGCGGTCGCGAAGCTGCCCCCCCAAGGGGGGGCCCTGATCCTACCTGGATTCGACCCTAACCTGCCGGAAAATACCTGGGACCAGCTCGACGACGCCCTATCCGCCGAGGATCATCCCCCCCAATACCGCTATGCTCATCTGATGCGGCTATTGAACCTGCGGCCCGGCGACATCCGCCCCCCCTGGACCGGCGCACGCGCACCCAGCCCGGCGCGCAATCGCCTGGTGTCGCTCGCCCTGCGTCCCGCACCGGTCACCGATCAATGGCAGGTCGAAGGCCCCCCCACCTTCGAAGGGGGGGTAACCGACGCCACGCAGAACATGACGCTGATCGAGGCCCCCCCGTCCCCCCGCGTGCCGAGGCCTCCGCCATCGCCACCGCCCTGCGCAAGGCTGCGGAAGACGGGCACACCGCCGCCCTGATTACCCCCCCGGACCGGGCGCTGACCCGCCAGGTCACCGCCGCGCTGGATCGCTGGGGGGGCATCGTTCCGGACGACAGCGCCGGCCGTCCCCCCCTGCCCCCCCTGACCGCACCGGGCCGGTTCCTGCGTCATGTCGCCGATCTGTTCGGCCAACGCCTGACCGCACCCGCGCTGTTGACCTTGCTGAAACATCCGCTGACCAACACCGGCAGCGGCGCACGCGGCGATCACCTGCGCCACACCCGAGATCTGGAGCTTGACCTCCTGCGCCAGGGCCTGCCTTTCCCGACCCCCCCGGCCGACCTGGATCATTGGGCCGCCAAAAAGGACGATCGTCCGGCCTGGGCCAAGTGGGTTGGGCAGATGCTGTGCGGTCATGACACTGTCTTAACCCGCAGCCTCACCGACCACATCACACATCACCTCACCCTGCCGAAGCCTTTGCGCCGGGCCCGAAACCGAAGGCTCAGGTGCTTTGTGGGAAGAGCAGCCAGGCCGCGAAGCCCTGCGCGTGGTTGGCCAGCTGGCGCGCGAGGCGGAACATGGCGGCGACTTCACCCCCCCGTCCGACTACCGTGACCTGTTCCAGGCCGTGCTGAACACCGGCATGGTGCGCGACGCGGTCACACCGCACCCGAACATCATGATCTGGGGGGGCACGTTGGAGGCCCGCGTACAAGGTGCCGACCTTGTCATCCTGGCCGGGCTGAACGACGGCACCTGGCCCGAGATGCCCGCAGCCGACCCCCCCTGGATGAACCGCAAGATGCGCCATGACGCCGGGCTTTTGCTGCCCGAACGGCGCGTGGGTCTGTCGGCCCATGACTTCCAGCAGGCCATCGGTGCCAAACAGGTCATCCTGACCCGCGCCATTCGTGATGCGGAAAGCGAGACCGTTCCCTCCCGCTGGATCAACCGGCTGACCAACCTTCTGGCAGGCATGTCCGAGGAAGGCAAAACGGCGCTGGAAGACATGCGCGCGCGCGGCGCGACGTGGCTGAAGCTTTCCCAGGCGATTGAAGCCCCCCCAAAAGGCTCTATTCCGCCCGAAAAACGTCCTTCACCCTGCCCGCCGGTCGCCCATCGCCCCCCCGACCAACTCAGCGTGACCCGCATCGCCAAGCTGATCCGCGACCCCCCCTATGCGATCTACGCCGAACGCATCCTCGGACTGCGCCCACTGCAATCGCTGCACCAGACCCCCCCCGACGCCCCCCCCTGCGCGGAACGGTTCTGCACGCGGTGCTGGAGCGCTTCATCAATGAACGGACCGGTCAGGATGACCGTGACACCCTCATGCGCATCGCCGCCGAAGTGCTGGAAAACGAAGCCCCCCCCTGGCCCGCCACCCGCGCGCTTTGGCTGGCCAAGCTCGACCGTGTCGCCGATTGGTTTCTGACGCAGGAGGCCCAGCGCCGTGACTGGTCCCGCAATCTGGCCAACGAGGTCCGCGCCAGCCACCGCTTCGACGCGGTGAACTTCACCCTCACGGGTTATGCCGACCGGATTGACGAAGCCAATGACGGCACTCTGGTGATCTACGACTACAAAACCGGCAACCCGCCCACGGCAGACATGCAGAAGCATTTCGACAAGCAGTTGTTGCTGGAAGCCGTGATTGCTGAACAGGGCGGTTTTGCCGATCTGGGCCCGCGGATCGTCTCGCAAGTGGCCTATATCGGGCTCGGCTCCACGCCCAAACTGGTCTCTATTCCACTGGAGCAGGATGAAATTCGGGCCGTGGCCGAGGAGTTCGAAACCCTGATCCACGCCTACCAGGACCCCCCCGCGCAGGCTATACTTCGCGCCGTGCCGTGCACAAGCAACGGTTCGATGGCGACCACGATCACCTTGCGCGCTACGGCGAATGGGACGACAGCCAGGTGCCCGAACCGCAGGAGGTCGGTCCATGATCCGCAACGAGGCAAGCCAGGCCCAGGTGGATGCCGCCAACCCGCACAGCTCAACCTGGCTCGCGGCTAATGCGGGATCAGGCAAGACCCGCGTTTTGACCGACCGCGTGGCCCGGCTGCTGTTGGGGGGGGCGTGAATCCGCAGAACATCCTCTGCCTGACCTATACCAAGGCCGCAGCATCCGAGATGCAGAACCGCCTGTTTGCCCGGCTGGGCGACTGGGCGATGAAAAGCGATACCGACCTGACCGCCGCGCTGGTCGATCTGGGTGTGGATGACGCCGCCGACCTGTCCCGCGCCCGACGTCTGTTCGCCCGCGCGATCGAAACGCCGGGCGGGTTGAAGATCCAGACGATCCACAGTTTCTGTTCATCTCTGTTGCGCCGTTTTCCGTTGGAATCGGGCGTGTCACCGCAGTTCACCGAGATGGACGAACGCGCGGCGTCCCTGCTGCAATCTGACCTGGTCGAGGAAATGGCCGATGGTCCCGACCGCGCCTTGGTCGCCGAGCTGGCACGCCATTACACCGGAGAAGATTTCGCCGGGCTGACCACACAGATTGTGCGCCATCGCGACGGGTTCACCGGCGCGGACCAGCCCACGATCTGGTCCTGGTTCGACCTGGACCCGGCATTTGACGAAGCGCAGCTGGCCGAACAGGCCTTTGCCCCCCCCGGTGACGGTGCCATGTTGGCCGCATTGATCCCGATGCTGGCAGCGGGATCAACCACCGAGGCCAAGGCGGCCGCAAAGCTGGCCTCAATCGACACAAACAGCCTGAGCGTCGCGGACCTGCCCACCCTCGAAAGCGTGCTACTGACCGGAGCAGGGGGGGCAAAAGCACCCTATTCGGCCAAGATCGGCAGCTTTCCGACCAAGGGCCTGCGTGAGGGGGGGGTAGCGGCCGGGCTCATGCCCAAGCTCGACGGGCTGATGGCGCGAGTTGAAACAGTCAGACCCCCCCTTAGAAACAGTCTCTATTCTGCCCAAAAAACGCTGGCTTTACACAATTTTGCCCAGCGTTTCATCGAGCTTTACGAGACCCGGAAACTAACCCTTGGTTGGCTCGACTTTGACGATCTGATTCGCAAAGCCGGTGCGCTTTTGTCCGATCCGGCGGTTGCGACCTGGGTGCTCTACCGTTTGGACGGCGGCATCGACCACATCCTTGTCGACGAGGCGCAAGACACCAGCCAGCGCAATGGCAGGTGATCGAACGACTGGCGGCCGAGTTCACCAGTGGTGAGGGTGCGAAATCCGGCGAAGAACGCACGATTTTCGTCGTCGGCGACCCGAAACAGTCGATTTATTCCTTCCAGGGCGCCGAACCCGCCGAATTCACCCGGATGCGTGACAAGTTCCACGGCGAGCTTGCGCAGATCGGACAGCCGTTCCAGGCCATGCAGTTGCAGTTTTCTTTTCGGTCCTCCCCCCCGGCCGTCTTGGGTCTGGTCGACCACACGCTTGAGGAACAGGACGGCCTGGGTGAAAGCTTCCTGCACCGGGCCTTCTTTGACGACAAACCCGGTCGCGTTGATCTTTGGCCGGTGGTCGAAAAAGTCGAACACAAAGAGGATCGCGACTGGTTCGACCCTGTGGATCGGCCCGATCCACAAGATCACCTGTCCACCCTTGCCCGCGCGATTGCCGCGGATATCGCCGAGAAGCTGAATACAGGCTCTATTTCGTCGGAAAATGGCGAAACACGTGCCATCGAACCCAAGGATATCATGGTTCTGGTGCGCCGTCGCTCGCCCTTGTTCTTTGCCATTATCGCAGCCTGCAAGGAGCTGGAACTGCCAATCGCGGGCGCGGACCTTCTGCGCATCGGAGGCGAGCTGGCGGTAAAGGATCTGGTCGCGCTCCTGTCCTTCCTGGCCACGCCCGAGGACGACCTGTCCCTTGCCGCTGCCCTACGCTCGCCACTCTTCGGTTGGAGCGAACGTCAGCTTTATGCCCTGGCCCAGGGACGCGGGAAACTGCCACTGTGGCGGGTGTTGGAGGAGCGCGCCGAAAACCACCCGGACACCCACGCCATTCTGCGCGACCTGCGCAACCATGCGGATTTCCTGCGCCCCCCTATGACCTGTTGGAACGGGTGTTGATCCGCCATGACGGCCGCCGCCGCCTGCTCGCCCGACTGGGCAATGAGGCAGAGGACGGGATCGACGCGCTTCTGTCCCAGTCGCTGGCCTATGAACGGTTGCAGGTGCCCAGCCTCACCGGCTTTCTGATCTGGATGGAAGCCGAGGAAGTTACCATCAAGCGCCAGGTCGATAGCGCGTCCAACCAGGTGCGGGTCATGACCGTGCATGGGTCGAAAGGGTTGGAGGCAACCATCGTCTACCTGCCTGACACCACCAAGCCGCATCCACAGGATCGTGACGAGCTGATTGACGTCGACGGGCACCCCCCCTGGTGGAAACCACCCGCCGCGCAACGTCCCGGCCGCCTGTCCGAGGTCCTGCAAGACCGCCGCGCGCGGGATCGCGAAGAATGGCTGCGACTGCTCTACGTGGCCATGACGCGGGCCGAGCAATGGTTGATCGTCGCCGCCGCCGGGGGGGATGTGGGCAAAAGCGCCAAGGACAGCTGGTACGGGCTGGTCGAAGCGGGGGGGTTGGATCAGGCCGGGGGGGCCGTCCGGGCAGAGTTCCCGACAGGCCCTGGCAAGCGGTTTGAAACCGGGCTCTGGACCGCGCGCCCTGCATCTGCGCCCACAACGCAAACACCTTCTGTAACCTTTCCGGAATGGGCCGAATCCCCCCCGGCGCCACAGCAGCCTGCGAAAGCGCTTGAGACCATCACACCATCGGACCTGGGCGGTGCCAAGGTGCTGCCGGGTGCGGTTGGCGATGGCGATACGGAGGCCGCCATGAAACGCGGCAGCCAGATACACGTCTTGCTGGAGCATCTTCCGCTTCATCCAGAACCGGACTGGCCTGACCTTGCTGAACGCATTCTGGGCACTGGCGAGCTTGCCGCCGATCCCAAGGACGTGCCCGACCTGCTGTCAGAGGTTACCGGTGTTCTGACCGCACCGGACCTGGCCCCCCCGCTGTTCGCGCCGGACACGCTGGCCGAGGTGGACCTGACCGCCCCCCCGATCGCCGACAAGCGCCTGCATGGCATCATTGACCGTCTGGTGGTGACGCCCGAGCGCGTGTTGGCGGTGGATTTCAAGACCAACACCCTGATCCCGGGCCGCCCCCCCGAAGACACGCCTGAGGGGGGGCTGTTGCGACAGATGGGGGGGGCCTATCGCGCGGCGCTTGTGCAGATCTTTCCGGACAGCGCGGTGGACACTGCAATTCTCTGGACCCGCACCGCAGAATTGATGCATCTGGAAAACGATCTCGTGATGCGTACATATGGTCGCCTTGACGGGACAGGCAACCATACCTAGGTTCACGACCAACGCCGTATTAGCAGGAGCAATGAAATGGCAACTGTCGCTGTCACCGACGCCACCTTTGACGCAGAGGTCCGCAATGCGGATGTCCCGGTGGTCGTAGATTTCTGGGCCGAGTGGTGTGGCCCGTGCAAACAAATCGGCCCGGCTCTGGAAGAGCTGTCGGACGAGCTGGCCGGCAAGGTCAAGATCGTCAAGGTCAATGTGGATGAAAACCCGAACACTCCGGCCCAGATGGGCGTGCGGTCTATCCCTGCCCTGTTCCTGTTCAAGGACGGCCAGGTGATTTCGAACAAGATCGGGGGGGCCGCACCCAAGGCCGCGCTGCAAGGCTGGATCGACGAAAGCGTCTGACCCAAACGCCCAAACGTCGGACACAAAAAAACCCCCCCGCTCGACCGAGCGGGGGGGTTTTCTTTGTCTTACGCGTCATCGCAACAAAGCCGAAGCTTAGTCGGCCAGGGCCACGCCCACCAGAACCAGCAGCATCAGCGGGATCAGGATGCCAGCCGACGAGGAGGTGGAAGCTTCTTCGACCACAACAACGGGCTCGACGATCGGGTCAGCCATGCTGCCGGCGTGAGCGGCGGTGGCGGCGGTAGCGATCGCAGCAGCGAGAGCGATTTTTTTCATGTTACTTCTCCATAGTTGGCACGCATTACGCGCGCCGGTTTCTGATCAGAATGACGCCAGAAACCGGGATTGGGAACAAAATGCAAGGGGGGGGAATAATCGGGTTGCTTTAACCTGTTGTCAGATAAGCAACACTTGTGTTCCCGAAACGGCCAAAGCAAAGAGCTCCGAGATGTGTTCGTTATAAAGGCCAATGCAGCCATTTGACGAGCGACGGCCGATCTTGCGCGTGTCATGGGTGCCGTGAATCCGATAGTATTTCCACCCCCCCAGATACAGCGCATGGGTGCCCAGCGGGTTATCCGGGCCGGGGGGGCCGATGAAATCAGGCCATTCCGGGTTGCGGATTTTCATCGACGGGGGGGTCGGTGCCCAGCTGGGCCCCCCCTCAACCTTGCGCACGACATTGGTGCGTCCACGACGGGTCATTTCCTCGGTCAGCGGCACGGAGGTCGGATAGAGCTTGTAGATCGTCTCATCCTCGTTCCAGTAATGCAGCGCCCGCGAGGTCGTATCGACCAGGATCGCCCCCCCCTTGCGCAGATTCGAGAAATAGGGCTGCCACTGCAACGACCGGAAGGACGAGATATTGCGGCGCACGATTTCCGGCTCTTCCTCCATCTCGGTGGTCGAGGGTTCGTTCTGCGCCAGCGCCGGGGGGGCGGCAACCATACCGGTCGCGGCCATTGTGGTGCTCAGAAAGGCGCGGCGATTGAGCTTGTTTTCGCGATCCGCGGACATGGTACGGCTCCAACTCGGTCTAATTCAATTCACACATTCTATATTGCGCGAAAGCCTCAGTCGCAAATCAAACAAGCGTCAACTTGCCGAAATGACCGCCCATGGGTTTGATTGACGCGGATTGAGCCTGTAGATGTGGCGGGAAATTTTTCGGTTAGGGTGAAATGCTTATGAAACGTCTGGTCCTGATTCTTTTCGCTTCCGCGCTTGCTTTGGCCGGTTGCGAGACCGGTGCGCAGCAGATCGGTGCGGATGGCAAACCGCTGCCGCGCCCCCCCTATCGCATCTCTGCCGGGTCGAAATCGACCATCCAGTTCCGCATGCTCGACAGCGTCAATGAACTGCGCGCCGCCGCAGGGGGGGCCGCTCCGGTCAAGCTGGACAGCAAGCTCAATGCCGCCGCCGCCACCCATGCCCGCGACATGTCGGTGCAGAACCGGCCGTGGCATTTCGGCTCTGATGGGTCCTCGCCGCTGGATCGTGTCGCGCGCGTGGGCTACCGTGGGATCATGCTGGGCGAAAATATCTCGGAAACCTACGAGACCGAGCTGCAGACCCTGTCCGCCTGGATGGAGCAAGCCGACACGCGCAATGTGATCCTGGATCCGCGCGCGGTGAACATGGGCTTTTCCTGGCATCAGGAATCAAACGGCAAGATCTGGTGGACCCTGCTTATGGGCAGCGCGCCGGTGGCTGCGCCTCAACCCTCCAGCTGATCCTCGGACACGGTTCTGACCGGAGGGCTTTCGGCAAAAATGTCCACCGGCGTGCCGTTCCTGACCATGGAATAGATCACCTCGATCTCTTCGTCCGAGACCGAGATGCATCCAGCGGTCCAGTCCGGCCCGTCCTGATCGCGTCGCCGTGGCCCGCCGTGAATGAAGATGTCTCCGCCCGGACTGCGGCCGCGGGCATGGGCATAGGTGCGATCGGCATTGTTCGGGTAGGAAATCCCCCCCAGGCTCAGGTGAAAGGCGCTGTCCGGGTTGCGGCGGTTGATGAAATACCGCCCCCCTCGGGCGTGCGTCCGTCACCTTCGAACTGCTTGTGCCCCCCTCGGCGCATAGCCCAGGTCAACCGTATAGGTCTTCAGCGCCAGGCTGCCATGCAGCAGATGCATCGTGCGCGTGTCCTTGAACACGACAATGCGGGTCACCTCCGGCCCGTCATAGGCCAGGAATTTCGAACGTGGTTTCGCGCAGGAAGACAGGGCCATTACCCCCCCGACCGCCGCTAGGATCATCATGATGGTACGCATGCGCACTGCCGCCTCGTGTTTTGGCGCTCATACACGAAACGGCTCTCTGTCGGAAGACCCGAGCCGATCACAATTCAGCGGGTAAGCACCGCGGCCACCTCGACATGGGTAGACCAGCGGAACTGATCAACCACCTTCACCGGCTGCATGTCGAACCCGGCACGGATCAGGATTTCTGCGTCACGGGCAAAGGTGATCGGGTTGCACGAGACCATGGCGACGCGGGCCAAATCGCTTGCCGCAATCTGCTCCACCTGCGCTTCGGCCCCCCGGCGCGCGGCGGATCAATGATGGCGGCATCAAACCGGTTCAGCTCATCCGGCAGCAGGGGGGGGCGGCGAAACAGGTCGCGTGTCTCGGTCGTGACCCGATGCAGCCCCCCCGGCGTGTGACGCCACCCGGCGTCCAGCGCAGACGTCATCGCCTCGATCCCCCCCTCAACCGCATGCACATCGGCGTGGTCAGCCACCGGCAGGCTGAAGGTCCCGCTGCCCGCAAACAGGTCCACCACACTCTTCGCGCCCCCCCCTATCCCCCCCTCCAGCACAGTCGCCAGAAGCGCCGCCTCGCCGTCCTGCGTCGCTTGCAGAAACGCACCTGGAGGCGGTGTCACACGGGCGCGGCCAAAATGCTGGACCGGCGGTGTCATCGTCGCGATCACCTCGCCATTCCAGGTCAGGCGTGCAAGACCGTGCTGCCCGGCCAGTTGGCCCAGAGCCGTCTCCAACGCGCGATCCAACGGTTTGCCGTCACGCAGGGACACATCCATCCCGGCCTCGGACCGCGTGACCGTCACGCTCATCTCGCCCTTGCGCGAGCCACCCAGGGCGGCAAGCTCCCGCAGGTCGGAAAGGTTGCAATCAGGTCCGGGTGCAACAGGTGACAGTCCGTCACCTCGGTAATCACATCCGATTTCGGCGCATGAAATCCAACCAGAGCGCCCTTCTTCGTACGCCGCACCGACAGGGTCGCGCGGCGGCGGGTATGCGGCGAAGAGGTCTCTATTCCAGCCAAATCCGCCTCAATTCCTCGGGCGGACAGGGCTTCGCGCACTATGCCCATCTTCCAGTTGGCGACAAATTCGTCCGAGGCATGCTGCAACGCGCAACCACCACAGCTGTTCACATGACGACACGGCGCTTTCACCCGATCGGGCTGGGGGGGGTCACGATTTTAGGGGGGGCGGGGGGGATGCGGTCGCCGTCCAGCCCCCCCCTCGATCACTTCACCAGGCAGGTCCGCGCGGCAAAGATCGGACCCTCGGCGATACCGTCGCCCTTATGCCCCCCCAGGCGCGTGATCGTGACCTGCGTCATGCCAGCAGCTCCTCTTTCGTCAGCGTGAAGCCCGAGGCGACCCAGCGCGCCTCCAGTTCCTTCAACCGTTTGCCCAGCGCCACGCCTTGCAGCGCTGGCATCAGATCCTGTGCAGAAACCGGGAAGGCACCACGGGCCTGATCGCCAGTGTTCAGTCTCTGCTCCAACCCAAAGGCATCTGCCCATCGGTCATCGCGGCGCGCAGCAGCGCCACGTCCCGCGCGCGATCAGCTCCCATACGATAGGACAGTTCTTCGTCCCCCCCCGCCGTGTCAGACAGGGCGTCGCGCAGTTGATCCAAAACCTTCGCCTCACCATTGGACAGGCGCAGGCGATCCTTCAACCCTTCGCCGCCCAGGCAGGTCAACCGTCGCATGGCATCTGGCGCAACGCCGGCTTGTTCTTCCAGATGCACCAGCACCGACAAGAACCGCGCAGTGGCCCCCCCAGGCAAAACCCGTGCCAGAACTCCGGTCTGCACCATCGACGCCACCGCTTGTGACGGGTTTGGCGCAGTCAGCAGCTTGCGCATCTCCGACCCGACGCGTCGGCTGAAAGCGTCTCTAACCCGGCGGAATTCGCGGCAATTGCCGCCAAACCGTCCGCATCCAACCCGCCCTCGGGATTGCCGTAATGGGCGTGAAAGCGAAAGAACCGCAGGATGCGCAGGTAATCTTCGCGAATGCGATCCTCGGCCACATCAATAAAGCGCAGATAGCGCGCGCGCAGGTCGGAAAGCCCGCCAAGCGGGTCTACGATGGCCCCCCCATCCGGCCGGGCATAAAGCGCATTCATGGTGAAATCACGCCGATGCGCATCCTCTTCAACGGTCTTGGCAAAGGCCACCACAGCACGGCGCCCGTCGGTTTCCACATCCTTGCGAAAAGTGGTGATTTCAAACGGTTCATGATCGACCACAACTGTCACCGTGCCGTGGTCATAACCCGTTGGCACCGGTTTGAACCCCCCCGCCCGTTTGGCCGCGGCAATTACCTGATCCGGTGTCGCGTCGGTCGAGATATCAATGTCCGAGATCGGAACACCCAAAAGCGCATTACGCACGCAGCCGCCGACGAACAGCGCCTGAAAGCCCGCATCGGTCAGCATCGCGCAGACCGCCTGCGCCGCAGGCCCGGTCAGCCAGTCGTCAGTGATCCGGGTCATCCCTGCACCCGGTCCGCCAGCGCCCGAAGCATGCGCGCGGTCGCACCCCCCCAGATGTAATAGGGGGGGCCCCCCCAGGGCACGGTGTAATAGTGCCGTTTCGTGCCCTGCCACATCCGCCCCCCCTCGACCGTAAATCGCGCGGGATCAGAGACATGCGCGAAGGGCACAAGGAACACTTCGGCCACCTCGCCAGGCTCCGGGACAGCGTCAAACTCGTGTCTAACCCGGCCCAAAATGGGGGGGGTAACGGTAAAGCTGGTCACCGTTTCATGAAACGGCAACCTTCCCAGAAGCTCGACATTTGCCGGATCCAGGCCGATTTCCTCCTGCGCCTCGCGCAGGGCGGCCTGTTCGACGGTTTCGTCACCATCCAGCTTGCCGCCCGGAAAGGCGATCTGTCCGGGGGGGTGGTGCTTCAGCGCCGAGCTCCGTTTGGTCAGGATCACCTGCAAGCCGCCCTGCACCTCGATCACCGGAATCAGCACCGCCGCGGGCCGCAGTTTACGGTTCGGCGGCAATTTGACTCCGGGATTAAGGTCAAAATCCGACGAGCTGGTCCCCCCCTCCGGGCCCAGCGCCGCGCGGATCGGGGGGGCGAAAAGGTCAGTCATTCTGCCCCCCCGCCTCAGACCCGATATCTGTCTCCTCGGCCTCAAACCCCCCAGTGTGTTTGGGTCGAACTCGTAATGCGCACCACAGAACTGACAATCCGCCGTCACGATGCCCTCATCTGTCGTCATGTGGCCAATGTCCTTGGCCGAATAGATCGACATGGAGGTGCGCACACGTTCCTCGGAACAGGTGCAGCCGAACTCGATCCGCTGCGGGTCGAACACACGCGGCGCTTCTTCATGGAACAGACGCAAGAGAAGCTGTGTCGGCTGAACGGTGGGGGGGCCGATCAGCTCCATTTCCTCGACCGAATCCAGAAGGATATTGGCGCGGTTCCAGTTCTCGTATTCATCCTCGGACAGCATGTCGATGGCGCGGATGATACCCTCGTCATTCGGGCCGTTTTCTTCGTCTTGCTCCAGCAGCGGCGACGCCTTGGGCATATGTTGCAGCATCACACCGCCCGCACGCCAGCTTTCCGCTTCACCCGCCAGCATCGAGCGGCCAAAGGTCAGCTGGAACCGGGTCGGCAGCTGTTCGGATTGGGCGAAATAGGCCTTGGCGCAATCGGCAAGGCTGGCACCCACAATTGGGGGTCATGCCGGTATAGGGTTTCGTTTCACCACCCTGATGGATCAGGATCGCCAGATAGCCTTCGCCAATCTGGTCGAAACCGGGCGCATTGGGGGGTCCAGCCGTTCCTCATCATACGAGGCATAGGCGCGGATGCGGCCCGGCTCGCCCTCCTTTTCGGGGGGGGCGTAATAATCCGTGGCAATCAGGCGGGCCGCCCCCCCCTTGCCGCGCACTTGCAGCGACAGCTTCCAGCGCAGCTTGATCGTCTGACCGATCATCGCGGTCAGCATGGCGGCTTCGGCCACCAGGTTTTCGATCGCCGGGGGGGGTAATCGTGCTGTGCCAGGATCTGATCCAGCACACCATCCAGGCGCAGAACCCGCCCGCGCACATCGGACTTGTCCAGTTGGAAAGGCAGGATGGTGTCATCCCAGGCGATTTTGGCTCCGAGGCTCATGAGGGTTTCCTATTGGCGTTCAGCTTGGCATACCGCGTCTATGTAGGTGCGGCAAGCGAGGGGGGGAAAAGGGCGTGATCCGGCGATTTGGCGAATCGAGGCAGTTCGGGCGGCGCTATACGCTGCGTCCGGGGGGGGTCTATGCAATCCTGCCGCGTGGACGTGACCTGCTGCTGACCCACCAGGAAGAGCCGGAACCGAGGTACAATTGCCCGGCGGCGGCATTGATCCGGGGGGGGAAAGCATGCTGGGCGCTCTGCATCGCGAAGTGTTTGAGGAAACCGGATGGCGCATCGCGGGTCCGCGCCGCTTGGGTGCCTTTCGCCGCTTTACCTATATGCCGGAATATGACCTCTGGGCCGAAAAGCTCTGCCACATCTATGTCGCACATCCGGTCCGGCCGCACGGGCCACCCACCGAGCCGGGGGGGCACGAGGTGCTTTGGGCCCCCCCGATGGAGGTCGCCGCAGAAATTCTGGGCAACCCGGGCGACCGGGCCTTTGTCGAGGCTTACCTGTCGCGCTGATACTCGATCATCGCGCAGGACAGATCATCCGGGAAATCCTGCGTGCCGCAGAACAGGTCCAGATCCCAGGTCAGCGCCTGAAAGAAATCGGCACCGGCCAGCTCTTTGTTGCGTACGGCAATTTCTTCAAACCCTTCCTCTTCCAACTGGGTGCCATCATCGCCTTCGCATTCGGTAAACCCGTCGGAATAGAACATCAGCCGTTCACCCGGTTGCAGACGAACACTGAAACTGTCGTATTTCGCACCCGGGATCAGCCCCCCCACCGGCATGCCCCCCCCGATCCGATATACTCCACCCCCCCACCATCCGCGTGCAGGAGCATCGGATTCGGGTGACCGCATTGGGTCATTTCGACTTCCCCCCCTGTACGCAGATCCAGATAGCCCAGAAGCAGCGTGAAATAGTGATCCGACTCAATCTCGTCATGCATGATTTCATTCAGAAGACGCGCAACATCCTGGGGGGGCGGGCGCGGGAAATAGACGCCATCCGCCACCCGCTTAAGCGCGACATTATGTTCGGGCGATCCCTCGGACAGGTAAGACGCCAGACGCGCCGTCAGCAGCGCCGAGGCAATACCATGCCCGGACACGTCGATTGAATAGACCGCCACACGATGCTCATCCAGGCGGAAGAAGCCAACCAGATCACCGCCCACGTGGCCGCAGGGCTTCAGCATCACCGACACTTCGGCCGCGCCAAAGTCCCGGAACCTTTCGCGCACCAGTGCCTGCTGCATCTCACGTGCTTCAATCAGGTCGCGATCCAGATTGTCATAGAGCGACGAAATTTCCGCCAGCGTCGCACTGACCAACCGGTTCTTTTCCTGCAATTCGCGCTGCATGCGCAAGATCCGGTCGCCCGCATTGATCCGTGCACGCAATTCTTCGGCATTGGGGGGGGTTTTGACAGGAAATCATCCGCACCCACATCCAGCCCCCCCTGCGCCACAGCACCCTTTTCGGTCTTCGAGGTCAGAAGGATGAAATAGCCGTATTTCTCGCGCTCCATCGCGCGAAACTGCTGGCACAGTTCCAGACCGTCCATACCCGGCATCATCCAGTCCGACAGGATCAGGTCGATGTCTTCACTTTGCAGCAACGCCAGCGCGTCTTCACCGCTGGCCGCTTCGATCACATTATACCCCCCCTGACGCGACAGGGAGGCACCCAACACACGGCGCTGCGCCCGGCTGTCATCGACAACCAGTATTGTCTGTACCACACCGGTATCCGTGGGATCCTCCGGCTGGACATTCTGCGCGACTAAAGCACTCACGACATGACCTTTTTTACTGCGAGTCACCGACTCGTTTGTCCGAGTTACGCAGCTCCACTTTAACAGCCGCTTAAAGCTAAAATTTTGAACGTTTGCCTGCCCCCCCGGTTAACCACATGGCAAGACCGATGGGCGATTATCGACGCGCAACCGCGTAAGGAGTCGGTCAATGATCAGTTGGGATCGGGTGAATGAACTGCGTGATGAAATCGGCGACGATGATTTCGCCGAAGTCGCCGAAATCTTCCTCGAAGAGGTTGAGGAGGTTATCGACCGTCTGCGCACCGATCCCCCCCAACCTGCGCTGTTCGAACAGGACCTGCATTTCCTGAAAAGCTCAGCCCTGAACCTGGGCTTTGAAGCGCTGTCAAAGGTGTGTAGCGACGGCGAACGTCAGGCCGCAGCGGGTGAATTTGACCCCCCCGCCGGCCTGGGCACTGTCTTCTCAACATTCGACGCATCGAAAGAAGCGTTCCTTGCGAATGGCGTTTCCGCATAAACCCAAGGCGGGTTGGGCCGAAAGCCTTAGATGATGAACTCCGCCAGAACCTCGTCCTGGGTAATGTCTGACCAGACGAAACCTTCGGCGTCCAGCTTGGCAAACAACGCGTCGAAATTCTGAGACGCCGAGGTTTCGATCCCGATCAGCACCGATCCGAAGTTGCGCGCGGACTTCTTCAGGTATTCGAACCGCGCGATATCATCATCCGGCCCCCCCAGCATCGCCAGGAAATCGCGCAGCGCACCCGGACGCTGCGGCAGACGCAACAGGAAGTATTTCTTCAGACCCGAATAGCGTTGGGCCCGTTCCTTGACCTCCGGCAGACGTTCAAAATCGAAGTTCCCACCCGAGGTCACGCAAACCACGGTCTTGCCCCCCCTGATCTGATCCGCCAGGTCCGCCAGCACATCCACCGACAGGGCCCCCCCGGCAGGCTCCAGCACCACACCTTCGACATTCAGCATGTCCAGAATGGTGGTGCAAATGCGATCCTCAGGTGCGCTCAGCACATGTTGCGGCGGCACATCCTTGAGCGCCGCAAAGGGCCGCGCACCGATCCGCGCCACAGCCGCACCATCCACGAAACTGTCCACCTTATCGAGCTTTACGGCCTTACCCGCCGCAATCGCAGCGGTCAGGCTCGCCCCCCCGCCTTCGGGTTCGACATAACGAATGGCCACATCCGGCGCGACTTCACCAAGAAACCGCGTAATCCCCCCCGCCGACAACCCACCACCACCGACCGGCAAGATCACCATGTCGGGCGCGCGGCCCAACTGGGCCAGGACCTCGGCAGATACGGACGCCTGCCCCCCCTCGATCACATCATCATCATCAAACGGGGGGGCCAGGAAATGCCCGCCAACCTCGGCGCAATAGGCCTGGGCGGCGGCCAATGTGTCGTCAAAGTAATCGCCGACCATGCGGATCTCGATCGCATCGCCTCCGAAAATCCGGGTCTTGTCGATCTTCTGTTGCGGCGTTGTCACCGGCATGAAGATCACGCCCCCCCGCACCCCCCCGAAATGCCGCGCCACATAGGCCACGCCCTGGGCATGGTTCCCAGCACTTGCGCAGACGAACACGCCCTGTTCCGGATCCGCCGCCAGCGCCTTGCCAATCGCATTCAGCGCGCCGCGGATCTTGTAGCTGCGCACGGGGGGGCTCAGATCCTCACGCTTCAGCCAGATATCAGCCCCCCCAAAACGGGCTGACAGATGATCATTTCGTTGAAGTGGCGTCGCGGGGGGGAAAATCGCCCGCATCTGCTGTTCGGCCACGCGGGCTTTTCGGATGAAGTCGCTCATGAGGGCGCATCTTGCGCAATTGGCCCGCTCTGACAAGCCCCCCCCGCGACCTTGCCCCCCCCACGCACAAGATCGGCTAAGCGCGCGAGGAACCGCTCGTGAAAGGGAAAAAGATGATCTCGTCCAACACCGCGCCGCAAAAAGCGCCCAAGAAAGTTGTCCTGGCCTATTCCGGTGGCCTCGACACGTCGATCATCCTGAAATGGCTGCAGACCGAGTATGGCTGCGAGGTGATCACCTTTACCGCCGATCTGGGTCAGGGCGAAGAACTGGACCCGCCCGCGCCAAGGCCGAGATGCTGGGCATCAAGCCTGAAAACATCCATATCGAAGACCTGCGCGAGGAGTTCGTGCGCGATTTCGTCTTCCCAATGTTCCGCGCCAATGCGCAATACGAAGGCCTGTACCTGTTGGGCACCTCGATCGCGCGCCCGCTGATTTCGAAACGTCTGGTCGAGATTGCCGAAGAACATGGTGCCGACGCCGTGTCCCATGGGGGGGCCACCGGTAAGGGCAACGACCAGGTGCGGTTCGAACTGGCGGCCTATGCGCTGAACCCGGAAATCGTGGTGATCGCGCCCTGGCGTGAGTGGGACCTGGGCTCGCGCACCAAACTGCTGGAGTTCGCTGAACAGCACCAGATCCCCCCCGTCGCCAAGGACAAACGCGGCGAGGCCCCCCCCTTCTCGGTCGACGCAAACCTGCTGCACACCTCCTCCGAGGGCAAAGTGCTGGAAGATCCGGCCGAGGACGCGCCCGATTACGTCTATCAGCGCACCGTGCACCCGGAAGATGCGCCCGACACCCCCCCCGAGTTCATAGAGATCGAGTTCGAAAAAGGCGACCCCCCCGTCGCCATCAACGGCGAGAAAATGTCGCCCGCGACCATCCTGACCGAACTCAATGAATATGGCCGCAAGCACGGCATTGGCCGTCTGGATCTGGTCGAAGGCCGTTACGTGGGCATGAAGTCGCGTGGCATCTACGAGACCCCCCCCGGCGGCACCATCCTGCTGGACGCCCACCGCGGCATTGAATCGATCACCATGGACCGCGGCGCGATGCATATGAAAGACGAGCTTATGCCGCGCTACGCCGAGCTGATCTACAACGGCTACTGGTACAGCCCCCCCGAACGCGAGATGCTGCAGGCCGCCATCGACCACAGCCAGGAACACGTCACCGGCACCGTGCGCATGAAGCTCTACAAGGGTCTGGCCCGCGTGGTTGGCCGCTGGTCGGATCACTCGCTCTATTCCGAGGAACACGTGACCTTCGAAGAGGACATGGGTGCCTACGATCAGACTGACGCCGCCGGCTTCATCCAGCTGAACGCGCTGCGCCTGAAACTGATCGCCATGCGCAACCGCCGCATCAAACCCTAAGTTCGCGTAACGTCACCGTTGCCGCACCCCCCCGAATGCCCGCCTAGCACAGGCGGGCATTTTGTCTTGGGAGGACCCAATGCCGCTCACCACCATCGCCGACGGGATCAACGCAAACCTGCCCGAGGGCGGGTTCGATGGATCGCTGAAATTCGACTGCGGCAAGGACGGGGGGGTGATCGTGCTGTCAGACGGCGCGGCCTCGACCACGGATCAGGACACGGATTGCACCATCCGCCTGTCCACCGAGAACCTGACCAAGCTGCTGACCGGCAAGCTGAACCCGATGACAGGCGTGATGATGGGCAAGCTGAAGGTTTCGGGCAATGCAGCCGTAGCGATGAAGCTGGGATCTCTGTTGAAGGGTTAGCCGTTTCTTGCAAGAAAACGGTCCGGAGTTTTCGAAACTCCGGGTTAGATCTTCTCCGCCCTCATCCGCTCATAAAACGGCAGCGCCGCCTGCAACACTGGCTGCAAATGCTCCGGAACCTCCGGCAGCGGCCCCCCCTCGGCCCCCCCGGCGAACCCGGTTGAGTTCCACACCGCGCCGTACCAGTGTTTCGCCCAGACGCCATCATCCTGTGTCCGCCCTTGGGCCAGGACAGCATCGCGGGGGGTCCCACTCCAACCCGATCGCATCGCAGAGCTTGCGCAGCATCCCTTCCGGATCATCGCGGATGTCATGGCTGTCGATCACCACGCCGCCGACCGCGTCAAACAGCTCGGCTTGCTGACGAAAACCGATATCCTCCAGGGTCGGGTTTTCACGTTTCGCCGCATAGCTTGCGATGACGCGCGCCGGGTGGCGGATCAAAAAGACATTGCTGACCTCGGCCATCCAGTCACGCGGTACCCCCCCGTCGATCATGTGTTGGGTCATGTGTTTCTGATAGAAATGCGGTTTGGCATCGGGGGGGTTCAGACCCATCAGGTCGCGCACAACCTCCACCGGGTTGCGGGACTGGCTGGCCAGGATCTCATCCCGCATCGGGTGGTCAATCCCGGTCATCTCCAGATAGGCCGCATAGAACGGTTCATCCACCACCGCACAATCCGCGCGATTGCCAAAGGCATACATCATGGCCGTCGACAGATTGCGCGGCCCGCTCCACATTACGATCTTCATTCTGCATTTCCTGCTGAATTAGAGCCTTGTAGAGGTCGCGCAGCCGTTCCGTCACCGGCCCCCCCATCTGCCCTGTGCCAATCTGCCGTCCGTCGATCATGCCCACCGGCGTTTGCGCGCCAAAAGTGCCGGTCAGAAACGCCTCATCCGCGCCATAGGTGTCGACCAGCGAATAATTGCGTTCATGCACCGGGATACCGTTCGCGCGGCACAGGTCGATGACTTTCTGCCGGGTGATCCCGTTCATGCAGTAATCCCCCCCGGTCGAGGTCCAAACCTCCCCCCCTTTGCGCACGATGAAGAAGTTGCAGGCATTGGTCGTGTTCACGAACCCGTTCACGTCCAGCATCAGCCTTCATCCGCCCCCCCGGCCTTTTCGGCGGCAATACAGGCCAGGATGCAGTTAAGCTTGCTATGCGAGTTCAACTTCGGGTCCTGCGTCATCGGCAGACCGCGAATATGCGGTACGGTGGCCAGGGTGATCGGCCGCGGAATGGACGGGCGCGAATGTTCCATAATGATGGTCACGGTCGGGCCGTGTTGGCTCAGCCCAGGATGCTGGAAAGGCCGGGTCTTGACCCCCCCGCGTGTGATCATCAGCCGCGCATGGGCATCCGTGGTCATGCCATTGGCCTTTTGTGTCTCTAACACGGCGGAAATGACCTGATCTCGGGTCATGCCGATATCCAGGTCAATCGCCTTTGCGGCTTCGAACAACCGATCCATGTGTTCGTCGATGAAGGCCCAGTGCCCGTCATACAGGCGCAGCCCCCCCTCCCAGACGCCGTCGCCCAGCATAAAGCCCGAGTCATAGACGGACACGACCGCCTCGGCCTTGGGCACGACCCGGCCATTCAGCCAGATCAGGATATTCTCATTGCGGGCATCTTCTTCGGCCTGGTGCGTTGTTACGTGATCGGTCATTTGGCCTCCTGGCGTTCAAGAAATGCGTCGGTCTCGGTTCGGGTGGGAATGGCATCGGCAGTGCCGGGACGGGTGACCTGAATGGCCGAAGCCGCCTGACCCAGACGCAGCGCCTCGGGCACGGGCAACCCCCCCTGATCCAACGCCGCCACGAACGTACCGATGAAACAATCCCCCCCCGCCCCCCCGGTCGTGTCTACCGGGGGGGTCACGGAAAAGGCTGGCATGCTGATTTCCGTCCTGCCCAGCCAGGTCACGCCTTGCGCACCTCGGGTGATCAGCCGGTCCGGCAGGGCAACGCCGCCCAACGCAGCCTGCAATTGCGCGGCCTCGACCTCGTTCATCACCAACAGGTCGGTATAGGGCAGCATCTCGCACACCGCCTCGACCGAAAACGGCGCGGCAGAATAGACCACGCGCATCCCCCCCTTGGCATGGGCCAGCTCCGCCGCCGCACGCCGCAGGTTGGTTTCGTTCTGAAGCAGCAGAAAATCCCCCCCAGCCTGCGCGTCTGACAGGGCCGTTTCAAGGTGAGATAGAGACTGTTTCAGATTCGCGCCAGAGAAGATGACGATCATGTTCTCGCCCGCGTCATCGACGCAGATATTGGCGTGGCCGGTGGCCTCCTCGACCTCAGCCACCCGCGCCTCAACCCCCCCGAAAGCGCGCAGCTGATCGACCCAGGGGGGGCCACCCTCGGCCCCCCCGACCGCGCCGATATGCACGGCACGGGCACCGGCGCGCGCCACCGCGACCGACTGGTTTGCCCCCCCCTTGCCGCCCAGCCCGGTCATATGCCCGCTGGCCGCAAGGGTTTCGCCCGGCACCGGGATATGCGGCACGCGGTAGACATGGTCGATATTGATCGAACCAAGGTTGTAGACGGTCATCTCCCTCCGCTCCTGACGGGTTTTCAGCGGAGGGGGGGAGCAGAGATCACCCGATCTTGCAAGCGGCAAGCATCGCCATGTTCAGGATGTCATTCGCGGTCGAGGCGGACGAACAGATCTGGATCGGCTTGCCGGTGCCCGACAGGATCGGGCCGATGACCGTGGCACCGGCCAGTTCCTGCATCATCTTGACCGAGATCGACGAGCTGTGGCGCGCCGGCATGACCAGGATATTGGCCGGGCCGGACAGTTTGCAGAACGGGTATTGCGCATGATGTCTTCGTTCAGGGCCACATCCGCCGTCATCTCGCCGTCGAACTCGAAATCGACGCCCCCCCGCTTGGCCAGGATCTCCGGCGCGTCATGCATCTTTTCGGCGCGTTCCGAGACCGGATAACCGAAGGTCGAGAAGCTGACAAAGGCCACACGCGGTCCAGACCCAGGCCACGCGCCACGCGGGCGGCGGCCTCGGCGATATTCGCAAGGTCCTCGCTTTCCGGCCACTCATGCACCAGCGTATCTGCGATCAGCACAATGCGCCCCCCCTTGACCAGCAGCGCGGTAATGCCCACCGCCCCCCCGTCCGAGGCCTTGGCGTCGAAGACATGGTTGATCAGCTCCAGCACATGGGCAGACTTACGCGTGGCCCCCCCGGTGACCAGACCGTCACCGTGGCCATGGGCCAGCATCAACGAGGCGAAGACGTGGCGATCGCGCGCCGCCAGACGGTGAATGTCGTGCTGGTCGAAGCCATGGCGTTGCAGACGTTCATAAAGGAAGTCCTTGTAGGTCGACAGGTACTGGGTATTGGCCGCATTCACCACGCGCAGCTCACGCACCGCGTCAGCCAGGCCCTCGGCTTCCAGCTTTTGTTTCACGTCATCTTCGCGGCCCACGACCAGCGCCCGACCAAAGCCCTGACGCTGATACTGCACAGCGGCGCGCAGCACCTGCGGATCGTCACCTTCGGCGAAGATCATGGTGGACTGGGCCTGACGCGCCCGCGCCGTAATCCCGCGCAGGATCGAGGCGGTCGGGTCCATGCGTGATTTCAAGGTCAGCTCATAGCTGTCCATGTCAATGATCGGACGGCGTGCAACCCCCCCGGTGTTCATGCCCGCCTTGGCAACCGCGGGCGGGATCACGTGGATCAGGCGCGGGTCAAACGGCGTGGGGGGGATGATGTAATCGCGGCCAAAGGTCAGTTTCTTGCCATAGGCCATGGCGACCTCGTCCGGCACATCCTCGCGCGCCAGTTCGGCAAGCGCCTGCGCACAGGCGATCTTCATCTCGTCATTGATGGCGCGGGCGTGGATGTCCAGCGCGCCGCGGAACAGATAGGGAAAGCCCAGCACGTTGTTGACCTGGTTCGGGTAATCTGACCGGCCAGTGGCAACGATGGCGTCATTGCGCACCTCGTGGGCCTCTTCCGGCGTGATTTCCGGATCCGGGTTGGCCATGGCGAAAATCACCGGGTTGTCGGCCATCGCCTTGACCATCTCTTGCGTCACCGCCCCCCCCTTGACCGAGACACCCAGGAACACGTCCGCGCCTTCCATCGCCTCTTCCAGCGTGCGCAGATCGGTATTGACCGCATGGGCCGATTTCCACTGGTTCATGCCCTCGGTGCGACCCTGATAGATCACGCCCTTGGTGTCGCAGACAATGCAGTTTTCATGCCGCGCGCCCATGGATTTAAGCAGTTCGATACAGGCAATGCCCGCAGCCCCCCCCGCGCCGTTCAGCACGATCTTCACATCCTCGATCTTCTTGCCGGACAGATGCAGCGCGTTGATCAGCCCCCCCGCCGCGCAAATCACCGCCGTGCCGTGCTGATCGTCATGGAAGACGGGGGGATATCCATCTCTTCCTTGAGCTTCTGCTCGATGATGAAACACTCGGGTGCCTTGATGTCTTCCAGGTTGATGCCGCCAAAGGTTGGCCCCCCCATCAGCTTGACCGCTTCGATGAACTTGTCCGGGTCTTCGGTGTCCAGCTCGATATCAATCGAGTTCACGTCGGCAAAACGCTTGAACAGGACCGCCTTGCCCTCCATCACCGGTTTCGAGCCCAGCGCGCCCAGGTTCCCCCCCAGGCCCAGAACCGCCGTCCCGTTCGAGATCACGGCGACCAGATTGCCCTTGTTGGTATAGTCATAAGCCAAGGCCGGGTCTTGCGCGATCCGCTCACAAGGCACCGCCACACCGGGCGAATAGGCCAGCGACAGGTCGCGCTGCGTGGTCATCGGGACCGAGGGCGTGACCTCGAACTTGCCCGGTGTCGGGTCGATGTGGAAGGCAAGCGCCTCTTCGTCGGTGATTCTGGCTTTGGGCATTTCTTCGATCTTTCGTTTCGGTCGTCTTCGGCGCATCACCCTTACAGGGGGGGCTTAACCGGGCCTCAACCGCCTTTTACGCATGATTATGTCTTGCACCGCCGTATTTTGCGCAATTGTTGGAAAGATGTTTCCTTTTAGATCGCAATTTTCGAAATTCAGAACCCACCACGGGTGGAATTTCTCTGCCAATCAGCCTTTCCCTGCTGATTTTCCCGCCATTCCGCCGTACCCTCCGGGCCGAGCAGTAACGGAGTTCACACGTGTCCCAGAAAATCCTCCTGACCGGCGGTGCCGGGTTCATCGGGTCCCACACCTATGTCGAGCTGGCCGACGCAGGCTATGAGGTCGTCATCCTCGACGATTTCTCGAACGCCCGGCATGACGTTCTGGACCGGTTGGAGGTCATCGCGGGCGGCAAAGTCACCTGTTACGAAGGCGATGTGCTGGACCGCGCGCTGCTGGATCGCATCTTTGCTGAACATGACATTGCCGCCGCCGTGCATTTCGCCGCCAAGAAGGCGGTGGGCGAAAGCACAGAAATCCCGCTGGAATACATGCAGGTCAACATCGCCGGGCTCTATTCCTTGCTGGCCGCGATGAAGAAGGCCGGGGGGGTTTTTAACCTGGTCTTTTCCTCCAGCTGCACCGTCTATGGCGAACCCGAGGTGCTGCCGGTGACCGAAGACGCGCCGCGCAGCTTCTCCCACCCCCCCTACGGCTTTACCAAACTCACCTGCGAACAGTCGCTGGAGCAAATCGCCCATCACGATCCGCGCTGGGCCTTCGGCATTCTGCGCTATTTCAACCCGGCGGCGCCCATGCCACCGGCTGATCGGCGAGGACCCCCCCAATGACATTCCCAACAACCTGATGCCCTATATCTCCAAGGTCGCGACCGGCGAATTGGAGCGTTTGGGCGTCTTCGGCAATGATTATCCCACCCCCCCCGACGGCACCGGCATTCGCGACTATATCCACGTGACCGACCTGGCGCAGGGGGGGCATGTGCTGTCACTGAAGGCACTGCTGGAGACCGGCGACAGTCACACGGTGAACCTGGGCACCGGCCAGGGCTATTCCGTGCTCGACATGCTGCACGCCTATGAGCGCGCCTGCGGGTTTGACCTTTCCCACGAAATCCTGCCCCCCCGCCGTGCGGGCGACATTGCCGAGGTCTACGGCAATCCGTCGAAGGCGCAGGACGTTCTGGGCTTTCGCGCACAGCTTGGCCTTGATGACATGTGCGCAAGCTCCTGGAACTGGATTTCCCGCCGTAAAAATCGCTGACCCCCCCCTTTCACCTTCCGGGTGCAATCCGTAATCTGTGCGGACACAGAACCAGGGGGGGGCACAGGTGACCACAGCGAAATCCGCCGTGACGCCGATGATGGCGCAGTATCTTGAGATCAAATCCGGCTATCCGGATGCGCTCCTGTTCTATCGCATGGGCGATTTCTACGAGATGTTCTTCGACGACGCCATCGCGGCGGCCGAGGCGCTGGACATCGCCCTGACAAAACGCGGCAAACACCTGGGTGAAGATATTCCCATGTGCGGCGTGCCGGTTCATGCCGCCGAAGGCTATTTCCTGACCCTCATCCGCAAGGGCTTCCGGGTCGCTGTCTGCGAACAGATGGAAAGCCCCCCCGCCGAGGCGAAGAAACGCGGGTCCAAATCCGTCGTGAAACGCGATGTGGTGCGCCTGGTCACCCCCCCCGGCACATTGACCGAAGACAGCCTGCTGGAAGCCCGCCGCCACAACTTTCTGGCGGCTTATCACGAGGTCCGCGATGATGCCGCCCTGGCCTGGGTCGATATCTCCACCGGCGCGTTCCGCGTCATGCCCTGCCCGCCGGTGCGCCTGGCCCCCCCGGAGCTTGCCCGTCTGGCCCCCCCACGTGAGCTGATCACCAGCGAAGCGAAAGAGGCGGATTTGGCCGGAATAGTCTCTGAATTGGGCGCGTCCCTGACGCCACTGGGCCGGGCCGCCTTTGACAGCGCAGGTGCCGAAAAACGCCTGAAAGAGCTCTATTCGGTCGGTGATCTGGAAGCTTTCGGCCAGTTCTCCCGCGCCGAGCTGGGCGCGATGGGCGCGATCGTCGAATATCTGGACATTACCCAGAAAGGCAAACTCCCCCCCCTGCTGCGCGCCCCCCCTGCCCGCGAAATGGCCCACGGCACGATGCAGATCGACGCCGCCACGCGCCGCAACCTGGAACTGACCCATTCCATGTCCGGCGGGCGCGAAGGCTCGCTTCTGTCCGCCATTGACCGCACCGTGACAGCGGGTGGCGGTCGCCTGTTGGAGCGCCGCATCTCCTCACCCTCCCGCGATCTGACCGAGATCCACGCGCGACTTGAAAGCGTGCGTTTTCTGCTGGAACAGGGTCGATTGACCGCCGACCTTCGCGAAACATTGCGCAAAGCCCCCCCCGACATGGACCGCGCGCTTTCGCGCCTTGGCCTCGACCGCGGCGGCCCCCCCCGCGACCTGGCCGCCATTCGCAACGGTCTGGCCGCCGCTTCGGACATGGCCGGGATGCTTCCGGGTGATGCTCCTTCCAAAATCGCCCAGGCGGGCGCAGCGCTCGTCGACCATGACGACCTGCTTGACCTGCTCGACCAAAGCCTGATTGCTGAACCGCCCCCCCTTCTGGCCCGTGATGGCGGCTTCATCGCGCCGGGTTACGATGCGGACCTCGACGAGGCCCGCCAGCTACGCGACGAAGGGCGCGGCGTGATCGCGGGCATGCAGGCGGAATATGCCGAACAGACCGGGATTTCCTCCCTCAAGGTCAAGCACAACAATGTGCTGGGCTATTTCATCGAAACCACCGCAACGCACGCCGACAAGATGCTGAACCCGCCGCTGTCGGAACACTTCATCCACCGTCAGACAACGGCCAACGCCGTGCGGTTCACAACCGTGGCGCTGAGCGAGATGGAGACCAAGATCCTCAACGCTGGCTCCCGTGCCCTGGAGATCGAAAAACGTCTCTATTCCGCCCTGACTGGCGAAATTCTGGCCAAAAACGCAGAGATCGCCGAAGCCGCCCGCGCCCTGGCGGAGATCGACCTGGCAACCAGCTTCGCCGACCTCGCCCGCGCCGAAGACTGGTGCGCCCCCCCGGTGGTGGATGACTCGCGCGCCTTCCAGATCACCGGTGGCCGCCATCCGGTTGTGGAACGCGCCCTAAAACGCGATGGCGCGCCGTTTATCGCCAATGACTGCACGCTCGCCGATGGCTCGGATGGGGGGGCCGACATCTGGCTGCTGACCGGTCCCAACATGGCCGGTAAGTCGACCTTCCTGCGCCAGAACGCGCTGATTGCCCTGCTGGCGCAGACCGGCAGCTACGTTCCCGCCCGCACAGCCCATATCGGGCTTGTGTCTCAGCTCTTCTCCCGCGTCGGGGGGCCTCCGACGACCTGGCGCGCGGCCGCTCGACCTTCATGGTCGAAATGGTCGAAACCGCCGCGATCCTGAACCAGGCCGACGACCGCGCCCTGGTGATCCTTGACGAGATCGGTCGCGGCACCGCCACCTATGACGGGCTGTCCATCGCCTGGGCCACGCTGGAACATCTGCACGAAACGAATCTCAGCCGCGCGCTGTTCGCCACGCATTATCACGAGCTCACACAACTCGCCGGCAAACTGCCGGGCGTCGACAACGCCACCATCGCGGTAAAGGAATGGGAAGGCGAGGTCATCTTCCTGCACGAAGTGCGCAAGGGTGCCGCCGACCGCAGCTACGGGGGGGTCCAGGTCGCCAAGCTCGCGGGCCTTCCCACCAGCGTCGTTGACCGCGCCCGCGTGGTTCTGGAAGCGCTGGAGAAAGGCGAACGCGAAGGCAAACAGCAAAAGGCGATCATCGACGACTTGCCCCCCCTGTTTGCCGCCACCCCCCCGGCCCCCCCCGTCGCCGCCCCCCCCGCTGAACCGTCGCAGGTCGAAGAAAAACTCGCCGGGATTCATCCCGACGAGTTAACGCCCCCCCGCGAGCGCTCAATCTCGTTTACGAGCTTAGAAAGATGCTGAAAGACTGACTGACTTTCATCTTTCTTCAAATATCCTGGGGGGGGTCTGGGGGGGGTTAGCCCCCCCCAGCTCCTTAAGCAGGAGTGGAGCTGACCCCCCCCACCTGCGCGGGCCTGAGCAGCCGGTCATGCAACATGAACCCTTCGGCCATCACCTGAATAACATCGCCCGCCTTGGTGCCGGGCACCGGGGGGGCTTCGAACATCGCCTCGTGCTGTTCCGGGTCGAACTTGTCGCCCACCTCGGGCGAGACCAGACGAATACCGTGTTTCTCGAAGATGTTCAGCAGCGACCGCATGGTCAGCTCGATCCCTTCGATCAACGGCTTGGACGCCTCATTGTCGACCTTCGCCGCCGCTTCCACCGCGCGTTTCATATTGTCAAACACCGGCAGCATGTCGCGCGCCAGTTTCGAGCCGCCGTATTGTTCGGCCTCACGCCGATCCCGTTCACCACGCTTGCGCGTGTTTTCGGCATCCGCCAGCGCCCGCATGAAACGGTCCCGCATATCGTCGCGTTCCGCGCGCAGCTGCTCGACCTCGTCGGCGGCCTCTGCTTCGGTCGGCTCTGTTTCGACAGCCTCACCCTGTTCGGCCATCAACTCTTCGATCGCCGCTTCCACATCGATGTTGTTCTTCGCGTCCGTCATCTTTTCCAACCTTCACCCGCGACCCGCGATTAGTTTTCCGACCAGTTGCGCCGTGTAATCCACGATGGGCACGATGCGTCCATAGTTCAGCCTGGTCGGACCAATCACGCCCACGGCGCCAATGATCTTACGATCAGCGTTCATATATGGGGGGGAAACCACCAAAGAGCTACCCGAAAGTGAGAAAAGTTTGTTCTCGGACCCGATAAAAATGCGTACACCCTCGCCATCCTCGGCCAATTCAAGAAAATCGGCGATGTCCCGCTTGCGTTCCAGGTCATCAAACAGGCTGCGAATACGGTCCAGATCCGCCTGATCCGCCGTATCCAGCAGATTCGACCGCCCCCCCCGTACAATCAGGCGTTCATAAGTCTCACCTTCGTTTTCCCACAAGGCCGCGCCGCTTTCGACCAGCTCGGCGGCCAAAGCGTCCAGCTCCTGCCGCCGCGCCTTGATTTCGGCGACCATGACCCGGCGCAGCTCTCCAATCGTGCGCCCTTCGGCCAAAGCGTTCAGGAAATTTGCGGCCTCCCGCATCGAGCTGGGCGTCTGACCGGGTGGAGGCGTAAAGACGCGGTTTTCTACATGCCCATCCGCAAAGACCAACACAACAAGTGCACGATCATGGGCCAGAGACACGAATTCAATATGTTTGATCGGCGCTTCATGCTTTGGCGTCAACACTAGGCTGGCCCCCCCCGCAGTGATCCCCCCCGACAGGCCGACCCGACACGGTCCAGCATCTGCCCGACATCCGGCTCCGCCCCCCCGCCCAGTGTCTCGTCGATCTTCTGCCGGTCGGTGCCGTCCAACTCGCTGACTTCCAGCAATCCATCGACGAACATGCGCAGCCCCCCCTGTTCCGTGGGAATGCGCCCGGCCGACACATGCGGACTGTCCAACAGCCCCCCCATGAACTCCAGGTCCGACATGACATTGCGGATCGTTGCGGGGGGGGACACTTTTTCCGTCAGGCTGCGCGTCAGGGTGCGCGAGCTACAGGCTCCCCCCCGGTCTCCAAATACCCCCCCTCGACCAGACGCCGAAACACCTCGCGCGACCGCGCATTCATCTCTTCCAACAGCTTCGGAGCATCCGTCATGCTATCTCGCCTTGCCTTTTCGCGGGCCTTGTGTGACCTACATCCCGACTTTTTACAAAGGGGGGGAATGCCATGCGCCCGTCTGGTCGAAATGTAGATGAAATGCGCCCGATTTCAATTGAAGTTGGTGTGACGAAACACGCCGAGGGCTCTTGCCTGATCAAGGTCGGCGATACGCACGTGCTGTGCACCGCCACGTTGGAAGAGCGCGTGCCGCCCTTCCTGCGCAATTCCGGCAAGGGCTGGGTCACTGCCGAATACGGCATGCTGCCGCGGTCCACCACCTCGCGCATGCGTCGCGAAGCTGCTGCGGGCAAGCAGGGTGGAAGAACCGTTGAAATTCAACGGCTTATCGGTCGCTCTCTGCGCGCGGGCGTGGATTTTCAGGCTCTGGGCGAACGTCAGATCACCGTGGACTGCGACGTGATCCAGGCCGATGGCGGCACCCGCTGTGCGGCGATCACCGGCGGCTGGGTGGCGCTTCGCCTGGCGGTCAACAAGCTCTTGAAAGCGGGCGACGTCAAAATGGACCCGATCCTCGACAATGTCGCGGCCGTCTCCTGCGGCATCTACGCTGGTCAACCGGTGTTGGATCTGGATTATCCCGAGGACTCTGAAGCCGGTGTCGATGGCAACTTCGTCATGACCGCCGGAGGCAAGCAGATCGAGGTGCAAATGTCCGCCGAGGGGGGGTCGACCTTTACCCGCGATCAGATGAACACGCTGATGGATCTGGCCGACAAGGGCGTGGCGGAGCTGGTTGCGCTGCAGAACGAGGCCACCAAGTGACCCGGGCTTTCGACGGCGACAAGCTGGTCATTGCCTCGCATAACGCGGGCAAGATCCGCGAGATCGGTGCGTTGCTTGAACCTTTCGGCGTCGCCGTCGTCTCCGCCGGCGACCTCGGGCTTGATGAGCCCGAGGAGACCGAGGATACTTTCGCGGGCAATGCCCGTATCAAGGCGCATTTCGCCGCGAAGGCCTCCGGCCTGCCCGCCCTGTCCGATGACAGCGGCATTACCGTCGACGCGCTGGATGGCCAGCCCGGCGTTTACACCGCCGATTGGGCCGAAACCCCCCCGAACGGCGCGATTTTCCCATGGCGATGACCAAGGTTTGGACCCTGCTGGAACAGAAAAATGCGCCCGAGCCACGCTCCGCCGCTTTCAACTGCACGCTCTGCCTCGCCTGGCCCGATGGTCATGACGAGATCTTCGAAGGCATCGTGCGCGGTGCGGTGTCCTGGCCGATGCGCGGCGATCAGGGATTCGGTTTCGATCCGATCTTTGTCCCTGACGGACATTCTGAAACCTTCGGTGAGATGGACCCGGCAAAAAAGCACCAGATGAGCCATCGGGCTGATGCTTTCGCCAAGCTCGTATCGGGCGTTTTCGGCAAGAATAGTGTCTGATCTATCACTTGAAAACTGGCAAGAGGCCGGGTTCGGCCTCTACCTCCACTGGCCCTTCTGCGCGGCCAAATGCCCTTACTGCGATTTCAACAGCCATGTCAGCCGGTCAATTGACCAAAACGCCTGGCAGGCGGCCTACCTGTCGGAAATCGACCGCTACGCCGAACTGACCCCCCCTGGCCGGGTGCTCGACAGCATCTATTTCGGCGGCGGAACCCCCCCTTCTTTGATGGAGCCCGCGCTTGTCGGGGGGGCGATCCTTGACCGCATTTCCGACCACTGGACCCTTGGCAACAACGTCGAGATCACGCTTGAGGCCAATCCGACCTCCATCGACGCCGCCAATTTCGCCGGATACCGCGCCGGCGGCATCAATCGCGTCTCTGTCGGCGTGCAGGCGCTGAACGACGCCGATCTGCGCAAGCTTGGGCGCAAGCACAGTGTTTCCGAGGCAAAACAAGCACTTAGCCTTGCCCAATCCACTTTCGACCGGGTGAACTTCGATCTAATCTACTCTCGCCAAGACCAATCCCTGGACGACTGGCGCACCGAACTCACCCAAGCGCTCGATTTGGGGGGGCCGAACCACCTGTCGCTCTACCAGCTGACCATCGAAGAAGGCACCGCCTTCGGCGACCGTTTCGCCTCCGGCGGCCTGAAGGGCCTGCCCGGCGATGATCTGGCCGTGGACCAGTATTTCCTGACGCAAGAGCTTTGCGAAGGGGGGGCTGGCCTACCGGCCTACGAGGTCTCAAACCACGCCCGCCCCCCCCCCCCCCGGCGAGGAAAGCCGCCATAACATGGTCTATTGGCAGGCAGGCGACTGGATCGGCATCGGCCCCCCCGGCGCGCATGGGCGCTTGACCCTTGGCGGCCGCCGGGTCGGCACCGAAACACCGCTTTCCCCCCCCACCAAGTGGCTCAAAAACCCCCCCGGCGAAAGCGCCCGGGAGGAAATCCCCCCCTTGGACGAACAGGCCGTCGAGTACCTGCTCATGGGTCTGCGCTTGCGCGAGGGGGGGATTGATCTGGAGCGTCTGAAATCCCGCTTCGGGCTGGAACCGGAGCTGCAGAAACTGAAAAGCCTGCTGGAATTGTCCCTGATCGAGCTCGACGGCCCCCCCACCCTGCGCACATCGCGCGAAGGTCGGCCCGTCCTGAATGCAATCCTGCGGGAACTGATTCCTGACTAGGCGCTTAGCTTGCCGCAGATATCGTCCAGTTGGTCCAGGTCTGCGTAACGGATCGTTACCACGCCGCTTTCGCCGCCTGGCTTGTGATCAATCGTCACCTTCATACCCATGGCCGCGGACAGATCCCCCCCTTCAAGGGCGCGCGTATCTGCGTCCTTTTCGGTCTTCGCAGAGGGTTTGGAGCTTTTCGCCGTCGGCTTCGGCCCCCCCTTGGCCAGCCGCTCGGCATCCCGCACCGACAGGCCTTTCGCGGCAATCTGCTTGCCCAGCCCAATCGGATCTTCGGCGGTGACCAGCGCACGGGCGTGGCCTGCGGTCAGCGCGCCTTCGACCACCATATCCTGCACCTCATCGGGCAGGTTCAAGAGCCGCAGAAAGTTCGCGATATGCGACCGGCTTTTCCCCCCCAGCGCTTCCGAAACCTTTTCCTGCGTATGCCCAAAGCGATTCATCAGATCGCGATAGCCCTGCGCTTCCTCAATGGCATTCAAATCCGCCCGTTGGATGTTCTCGATAATCGCGACTTCCAGCGCTTCGGTATCGTTATATTCGCGAATGATTGCAGGCACTTCGTGCAGCTGCGCCTGCTGCGAAGCACGCCAGCGGCGTTCCCCCCCCGCGACGATCTCAAACGTATCCTCGTCCCGCGGGTTTTTACGCAGGATCAGCGGTTGGATCACACCTTTTTCGCGGATCGAGTTGGCCAGATCGTCCAAACGTTCCTTGGTGAAATGACGCCGCGGCTGATCCGGGTTCGGGAAAATCTTTTCGACCGGCACCATCTGTTCGGCACGGCGCGTGCGATCCTGGGCCGCTTCCGGCTCCTGCGCCACATCCGCCATCAACGCGGACAACCCGCGCCCCCCCAATCCACCACTCGGTTTTCGTGCCATTGCCGCCTCCTTAACGTGCGATCAGTTCTTGTGCCAACGCGGTGTAGGCCAACGCGCCTTTGGACGTGGGATCATAGGCCATCACCGGCAAAGCGAAAGAGGGTGCCTCGGACACCCGGACATTGCGCGGAATGACGGTGCCGAAAACCAGATCACCCAGGTTTGCGCGCGCATCTGCTTCGACCTGGCGCGACAGGTTGTTGCGCGCGTCGTACATGGTCAGCACGATGCCTTCGATGCGCAGCCCCCCCTTGTTCGCGGATGCGCGCACTTCGCGTACCGTCAGCATGAGCTGACTAAGGCCTTCCAGCGCAAAAAAACTCGCTTTGCAGCGGCACCAGGACCGAATCCGCCGCCACCATTGCGTTTACTGTCAGCAGGTTCAGCGACGGCGGGCAGTCAATCAGCACATAATCGAAGCCCAGATCCTCGATCCCCCCCGGATCACGCAGGGCGTCATGCAGCAGAAAGCTGCGTTTTTCGTTGGAAACCAGCTCGATATCCGCCGAAGACAGGTCCGTCGTCGCCGGCGTCAGAAAAAGCCCTTCGACCCCCCCGGTATTCATGACCACATCGGCAATCGGGGGGGCCTCATCCACCAACAGATCATAGGTCGTACGCTTGCGGTTCGCGACGTCCACGCCCAGCCCGGTCGAACAGTTGCCTTGCGGGTCCAGATCGACCAGCAGAACCGCCTTGCCTTCCGCGGCCAGTGCAGCACCCAGATTTATGGTCGTCGTGGTCTTGCCCACCCCCCCGCCCTTCTGGTTCGTCACGGCAATGATCTTCGGTCGCCGGGGGGGGCGGATCGGGTCAGGCACGATGGATATCTCCCAGGGAAAGAATGACGGCTTCGGAACTGGTTTTGCTGGGATATGTATCCGCCCGGAAGGACCACAATTCAAGCGCTTCCTGCAGCTCGGCCGCGTGGTTTGCCCCCCCTTTCAGAAACAGGGCGCGGCCATTGGGTGACATATGACGTTCCGCAAAACCCAGAAGTTGGGTGAGCGAAGCCAGGGCGCGCGCCGACAGGATATCCGCATCCAGCGGCTCAACCTGTTCGATTCGTTTGGAAATCACCTCGACCTTTACCCCCCCCGTCTCCCGCGCCACCGTGCGCAGAAAGGTCGCCTTGCGCAGATCACTTTCAATGCAGGTCACGCGCAGACCGGGGGGGCGTTTTTCCGCCGCCAATACGGCAACAATAAGGCCGGGAAAACCTCCCCCCCCGGTGCCGATATCCACCCAAACCTGCCCTTCCGGTGCAATTTCTAACAGCTGCGCACTGTCCAGAAAGTGCCGGATCCAAATTTGACCCAATGTAGACGGCGCCACCAGGTTGATTGCCGGGTTCCATTTGGTCAGCAGCGCAGCGTAGCAATCCAGCCGCGCCAATGTTTCACGTGAAACATCCACCTGGGCCAGAAAGCCCGCCCGTTCGTCGCTCATGCCCGTTTTGCCCGTGCCGCCTGGCGCAGTTTCGCCAGAATCAAAGTCAGCGCCGCAGGCGTAACCCCCCCTTCGACCCGACCCGCCTGGGCCAGGGTACGCGGTCGCGCGGCGGTCAGTTTGGACGACAGTTCATTCGACAGCCCTTCCAACCCGTGATAGTCGAAATCCGCAGGAATTTCATGGGCTTCGTCCCGCTGCAATGCCTCCACATCCCGCTTCTGCCGCTCAATATAATTGGCGTAGAGCGCATCCTTCGAGATCTGATCGCGGATTGGTGCTTCAATCGCAGCCAGCTCCGGCTCCAGGCCCAGAAGATCGTCGAAACCGATATCCCGGAAGGCCAGCAGATCAAAGCCGCTGCGCTTCGTGCCATCCTTGCGCACCTGCATGCCGGTCTTTTCGACCTCCTGCGGGGGGGTAAAACGGCGTGCGGTCAGCATATCCTTCGCGCGCACCAGCTTCTCGGCCTTTTCCTCAAAAGCGGCGCGGCGCGTCTCGCCAACCAGCCCAAGGTCAATCCCCCCCATCGGCGTCAGGCGCTGATCCGCGTTGTCCGCCCGCAGAGACAGCCGGAACTCGGCCCGCGAGGTAAACATACGGTAAGGCTCCGTCACCCCCCCACGGGTGATCAGGTCGTCAATCATGACCCCCCCAATATAGGAGTTGGAGCGCGAGAATATTGCAGGCCCCCCCCGTCCCTTGATATTGAGGGCCGCATTCAGGCCAGCCACAAGACCTTGTGCCGCGGCTTCCTCGTAACCCGTGGTCCCGTTGATCTGCCCGGCCAAGTACAACCCCCCCGGCACATCGCGCAGTTCCAGCGTTTCCGTCAGCGCCCGCGGATCAACATAGTCATATTCAATCGCATAACCCGGTTGCAGGATCTTCGTCTGCTCCAGCCCGAAGATCGAACGCACATAGTCCTCCTGCACTTCAAGGGGGGGCAGGGACGTGCTGATCCCGTTCGGATAGACAGTGTCATCATCCAGCCCCCCCTCCGGCTCCAGAAAGACCTGGTGGCTCTCCTTGTCGGCAAAGCGCACGATCTTATCCTCGATCGAGGGGGGGCAATAGCGCGGCCCGACCCCCCCGTCGATATGGCCGCCATACATGGCGCTGCGCTCAAGGTTTTGTCGAATGATCTCATGTGTTTGTGCGTTTGTATGGGTGATCCCGCAGGCGACCTGCCGCACGAAGGGTTTGTCGTGCAGGAAGGAAAACACTTCAGGCACATCATCGCCCGGTTGGCTGCCCAGTGCGTCCCAGTTGATGGTCTTCCCATCCAGGCGCGGTGGCGTCCCGGTTTTCAACCGACCCAGCGGCAGGCCGAAGCCGTCAATGCGCTCTGCCAGCTTGATCGAGGGCCTGTCGCCCATGCGCCCGCCGTCTTTGCGCACATCGCCAATATGGATGACGCCACGCAGGAAGGTGCCCGTGGTCAGAACCACCGCACCTGCGTGCAGCTCGGACCCATCCGCCAGGACCACGCCAACGACGCGCTCGCCCTGCATGATCAGGTCAATTGCTTCGCCTTCAACCACATCCAGATTCGCTTGCGCCCGCATCTCGGTCTGCATTTCCCGGGCATAAATCCTGCGGTCCGATTGCGCGCGCGGGCCTTGTACGGCTGGGCCCTTGCGGCGGTTGAGCAGGCGAAACTGGATGCCCGCCTTGTCCGCGACGCGGCCCATGACCCCCCCGTCCAGCGCATCCACTTCACGCACCAGGTGGCCCTTGCCCAACCCGCCGATTGCCGGGTTGCAGGACATGACGCCAATGCCGTCAAAACGCAGCGTGATCAGGGCCGTGCGCGCACCTATCCGCGCAGCAGCATGGGCGGCGTCGGCACCCGCATGCCCGCCTCCGACAACAATCACATCAAAATCAGACTGTTTCACGTGAAACACTCCTTGCTGATCCCAAACAGATGTTTCACGTGAAACATCACTTCCCCCCCAGACAAAAAGACGCGAAGATCTCGTCCAGGATATTCTCCACATCGACCCGCCCGACCAGAGAATCAAGGGCGCGGATTGCTGTGCGCAGCTCTTCTGCTGCCAGTTCCGCGCGGTCCGGGCCGTTCAATACCTCGATTCGCGCGTATTCCAAAACATCCAGCGCCTTAACAATCGCCAGCCGGTGCCGTTCCCGCGTGGCCGTTCCTGCCTGCGCCGCACGGCCGCGCAGCACGGATGACGCGCGCGCGATCAGCTCGTCCACGCCCTGCCCGGTTTTGCCCGACAGCGAAAACCCTTCTGCACCGCGCAGATCGGCCTTGCCGTGGGCGATCACGTCACCGTCCTGCGGGTCCACCCCCCCCTGCACATCACCGCTCTCGTCCAGCAAAAACACGCGCAAATCCGCCGCCGTCGCCCTGGCCTTGGCGCGTTCAATGCCGATGCCTTCGACATGATCGTCGGTTTCGCGCAGCCCGGCGGTGTCCAGCACCGTCACGGGCAACCCATCCAGCTCCATACGGACCTCGATCACATCGCGCGTCGTGCCCGCATATTCCGAAGTAATCGCCGCCTCCCGCCCCCCCGCAAGCGCGTTCAGCAGCGTGGATTTGCCAATATTGGGCGGGCCGACGATGGCGATCTCGAACCCCCCCTCGCGAATACGTTCAGAAATCCGCGCGCCCTCGGCCTCGGTCCGCAGTGACGCCTCAACCCGGTCCAGCAGGCCCAGAACCTCCGGCGAGACATCGACCGGCACGTCTTCATCCGCGAAATCAATCGTGGCTTCCAACAAGGCCGCAGCACGGATCAGATCAACCCGCCAGAGCTCCGCCTTGTCGCCCAGCGCACCCGACAGCACACGAAACGCCTGTTTGCGCTGCGCCTCAGTTTCCGCGTCGATCAGATCGGCCAAGCCTTCAACCTGCGCCAGGTCCAGGCATTCATTCTCCAGGGCCCGGCGGGTAAATTCCCCCCCCGGTTCCGCCAGGCGCAGCCCCCCCTCGATCTGCCCAAGAACGCCCAGAACCGCGTTGACCACGGCCGACGAGCCGTGCAGCTGAAGTTCAACAACATCTTCACCAGTAAAACTTGCACCCGCGTCAAACCGCAGAACCAGCGCCTCGTCCAGCACCTCGCCATCCCAGACCAAGCGCCGCAAAGCCGCCTGTCGCGCCGCCGGCAACGCACAAAGCTGCGCGCAAGCCGAAAACGCAGATGGCCCGGAAATCCGGACCACCGCCACGCCAGCCTTGCCCTGCGCGGATGCGAGTGCGTAGATCGTACCCATGGCTAACCCATTGATAACGAACGTTTATGCGTTCATCGAGTCGAAGAACTCACCATTCGTCTTGGTCTGTTTCAACTTCGAAATCAGGAACTCGATTGCGTCCGTGGTGCCCATCGGGTTCAGGATGCGACGCAGGACATAAGTCTTTTGCAGGTCCTTCGCATCAACCAGCAGATCCTCTTTCCGGGTGCCGGATTTGAGGATGTCCATCGCCGGGAAGACGCGTTTGTCGGCCACCTTGCGGTCCAGCACGATTTCCGAGTTACCGGTGCCCTTGAATTCTTCGAAGATGACCTCATCCATGCGCGAACCGGTGTCGATCAGCGCGGTGGCAATGATGGTCAGCGACCCGCCCTCTTCAATATTGCGCGCGGCACCAAAGAAACGTTTGGGGGGGCGTTGCAGAGCGTTGGCGTCCACACCACCGGTCAGAACCTTGCCCGACGACGGCACGGTGGTGTTGAAGGCGCGGCCCAGGCGGGTGATCGAATCCAGCAGGATCACAACGTCCCGCTTGTGTTCCACCAGACGCTTGGCCTTTTCGATCACCATCTCGGACACCGCCACGTGGCGCGAGGCAGGCTCATCAAAGGTAGAGGATACGACCTCCCCCCCCTTCACGGACCGCTGCATGTCGGTGACTTCCTCGGGACGTTCATCAATCAGCAGCACGATCAGATAGCATTCCGGATGGTTCGCCTCGATGCTGTGCGCAATGTTCTGCAGCAGCACCGTCTTGCCGGTGCGCGGCGGGGGGGCGACGATCAGCGAACGCTGGCCCTTGCCAATGGGGGGGGCCACCAGATCAATGATGCGCGCGGACCGGTCCTTGATGGTCGGATCCTCGATCTCCATCTTCAGGCGCTCATCCGGATAAAGCGGTGTCAGGTTGTCAAACGCAACCTTGTGCTTGGCTTCAGCCGGGTCGGCGAAGTTGATCTTCTCAACCTGAGTGATCGCGAAATAGGTTTCATTGTCGCCCGGTGCCTGGATGATACCTTCGATGGTATCGCCAGTACGCAGCGAGAATTGGCGGATCATGTCGGGCGAAACATAAATGTCGTCTGGGCCCGGCAGATAGTTCGCCTCGGGCGAGCGCAGGAAGCCGAAACCATCCTGCAGCACTTCCAGAACGCCATCGCCGCCAATGACCCATTCGTCATCGGCCCGCTCGCGCAGGATCGAGAACATCAGTTCCCCCCCCTTGCGCATGGTCGAGGCGTTCTCGATTTCCAGCTCTTCAGCCATCGTCACCAGGTCTTTGGGACTACGGGCTTTCAGCTCGGCAAGATTAAGACGGTCTTGGGACATGAAATACTCCACGCGCACTGTCAGCGCGGTATAGGGTTCTGTTCTGGGAAACAGCGAATGGCCGGACGGCCTGCTTGACGGCTATCTAAGCAGATGCGTGCGTCGAGTCAACGGATGCAGCAACAGTTGGCTCAGAACTTGAAGATCACCGAAAACACGATCACCAGCATCAGCAGCGTTGGAAATTCGTTCATCATGCGATAGCGCCGCCCGGTGAGCGTATTGGTGCCCGCCACGAACTCCTTGCGCCGCACAGCCAGCCACATGTGGAACCAGGTCATGGCAATCACACTTGCACCCTTGGTCCAGGGCCAGACCATGTCCCAGGCGACAATACCGGGGGGGGTCAGAACAAGGCACAGGCCGAAGATCCAGGTCGAGATCATCGCAGGGTTCATGATCGCCTTCAGAAGCCGTCGTTCCATGGTCTGAAACAGCGCGTCGGTCTCATTGCCCGATCCCACCACCTCGACGTGATAGACGAACAGCCGCGGCAGGTAGAACAGCCCGGCCATCCAGGCAATCACGCTGACGATATGCATCGCTTTCGCGAAGTTGTAGATCGTGATCAGGAAGTCTTCCATTTTCTCTGCCTCTGCTCGGGTGGGTCTGGGCGAAACCCCCCCTCGGACCTTCCTTATAAAAAAAATAAAAGAAAAGAAAAAGATGATGATTTGGATAGGGCCTGTGGATACCGTGGATTATTGATTTGTCCCCCCCAGCTTTCTCCGCGTCAATGTCAGCTTGTGGATTTTTGTGGAGGAAATGACAGTGATCCTGTCTTTTCAAGGCTTTAAAGATTTTAAACTTCGGGGGGGATAAATGCCGGGGGGGCAAATGTTAAACAACCCGGTTTTCCCGCCTTAAGATCTTTAAACCTTCCACGGTGGATCGACCGGGGGGGAATTTGCGTTAGGGACTCGGGGGGGAGTAATGCACAGGCTTGCCGGGGGGGGTGCGATTTCCCCCCCACCAACAGGCCCCCCCCGGAACAAACCGCAAATATCCACAGGGTTGTGAACATGGCGCGACAGATCATCCTGGCCTCCGCCTCGAACATCCGGGCGCAGCTTCTGCGCAACGCGGGGGGGATTGACGTGGAGGTCGTACCTGCCGTGTGGATGAAGAGATGATCCGCGGAGCATTGGAGGCGGAAGGTACTGGTCCGCGTGATGTGGCGGATGCTTTGGCAGAAGCCAAGGCTCTGAAAATAAGCCAAAAAAATCCAGATGCTCTGGTGTTGGGCTGTGACCAGGTGGCTGAAATCGACCGCCAGATCTTGTCGAAACCGGAAAGCCCGGAAGAAGCCATCGCGCAGCTTACCCGCTTGTCCGGCCAGACACATCGCTTGCTGTCGGCTGCGGTAATCTGTCACCAGGGCAAGCCCCCCCTCTGGCGTCACGTCGGCACAGTCCGTCTGACCATGCGGGAGTTGTCCCTCGGCTACGTCACCGACTATGTTATCCGCAACTGGGACAGCATCCGTTGGGCGGTCGGGGGGGCCTATAAGTTGGAGGAGGAAGGCGTGCGTCTTTTCGCCCGTATCGAGGGCGATTACTTCAACGTTCTGGGCCTGCCCCCCCTGATGGAGCTGATCTCCTACTTGATCATGCGTAAGGACTTGAAAATATGAGTGAAAAGCGCATCCCCCCCCTGGCTGGTGTAATTGGTGATCCCGTGGAACATTCCCTGTCGCCGCGCCTGCATGGGCATTGGCTGAAGGCGATGGGCCTGCCCGGTCATTATGTGCCCCCCTGCGTGTTGGTGTAGATGACTTGGAAGAAGTCATTCGCGCCATGCCGAAAATGGGTTTCGTCGGGTGTAACGTGACCATTCCTCATAAGGAAGCAGTGTTGAAAATCGCCGATGTGGTCACCGACCGCGCGGCCCTGATTGGCGCGGCTAACACGTTGATTTTTCGCAAGGATGGCAAGGTTCTGGCGGACAATACCGACGGGTATGGGTTTATCCAGAACCTGCGCCAGGGCGCGCCGGGCTGGAACCCCCCCAAGGCCGGACATGCGGTGGTCTTTGGTGCCGGTGGTGCCGCCCGCGCGATCCTCGCCTCATTGATCGAAATCGGGGGGGTCGAGGACATTCGCCTCACCAACCGCACCCGCGCCCGCGCCGATGAGCTGCGGCACGAGTTCGGATCCAAGATCACAGTGGTTGATTGGGTGCAGGCGGGGGGGAACGTGTTGGATGGTGCCACGACGGTGATCAACACGACCTCGCTTGGCATGACCGGTGGCAAGGAGTTTCGCATCCCGCTTGACGCTCATGCCCGGCGCGGTGGTCACTGACATCGTCTATACCCCCCCTCTAATCACACCGCTTTTACAAACGGCTGCCGAGACGGGCTGTGTCACCGTGGATGGGTTGGGCATGCTGTTGCACCAGGCCGTGCCCGGCTTTGAGCGTTGGTTCGGCACACGGCCGGAGGTGACCGAGGACCTAAGAAAGGCAGTGCTGGGCAATGGCTGACCCGTATCTCATTGGCCTTACCGGCTCCATCGGCATGGGTAAATCGACGACGGCGGCAATGTTTGCCGAGGCCGGCATTCCCACCTGGGATGCAGACGCCGCCGTGCACCGGATCTACGCCCCCCCCGGTGGTGCGGCGGTGGAGCCCATCCGCGCGATCTGTCCCGAGGCCATAGTGGATGGCGGTGTGGATCGTGACCGGCTGAAAGACTGGATGATGCGCGATGCTACCGCCTTGAAACAGATGGAAAAAGTCGTGCACCCCCCCCTGGTCGCCGACGACCGCGCGCACTTCCTGGAAATGACTGACAGCCCCCCCATCGTCCTTCTGGATATGCCTCTGCTGTTCGAGATCGGCGCGGCGGATCAGGTTGATCTGGTCGTTGTCGTCACTGCCCCCCCGCCGGACTTGCAGCGCGAACGCGTTCTGGCCCGTGGCACGATGAACGAGGAACAGTTCAAGGCCATTCTGGCAAAACAGATGCCAGATGTGATGAAACGTGCCAATGCCGATGTGGTCATTCCGACCGAAACGTTGGATGGTGCGCGCAACGCCGTGGCCCAGGTCATTGCCCACGTAAAGGAGCAGCTTGCTAATGCGTGAGATTGTGATGGATACGGAAACCACCGGGTTCGACCCGTTTACAGGTGATCGGATTGTCGAGATCGGCGGGATCGAGCTGATCAATCACATGCCGACCGGGCGAACCTATCACCAGTATATCAATCCCGAACGGTCGATGCCCGAAGGCGCGTTCAAGGTACATGGAATCGGTCCCGATATTCTGGAACCACCGCAACCTGTCGAACCGGGCGCGGTCACGCTGCGCGACAAGCCTGTCTTCGCGCAGGTGGGCAAGGATTTCCACGATTTCGTCGGCGACGCGAAACTGGTGATCCACAACGCGCCCTTCGACATGAAGTTCCTGAACTGGGAATGGAAACGCATGGGCCTGCCGGAGCTGCCCATGTCCCAGGCCACCGACACGTTGGAAATGGCGCGGGCTAAGTTCCCCCCCGGCGCGCAGAACACGCTGGACGGTCTGTGTCGCCGCTATGGCATCGACAACTCGAACCGCACCCTACACGGCGCGCTTCTGGACTCGGAAATCCTGGCAGAAGTCTATCTGGAGATGATCGGGGGGGGCGTCAGCCCGGCCTCGTGCTGAACGTCATGTCCGGAAATGGCGGCGGAGGAGTGGCTGATGATGATTGGCGTCCGCGCCCGCGTCCGGAGGCTTTGCCGTCGCGGATCACAGACGAAGAAGCCGCCGCCCATGCCGAATTCGTTGACGGCTTGGGCGACGGCGCGCTTTGGAAAAAAAATTCAGCTAAGCCTTTAGCTTAGCTGACAGGCTGGCCTTTAGCTTAGCTGACAGGCTGGCCTTCCTTCTCGGCGGCCACGCGACGTTCGATTTCACGGCGGTACAGTGCCATGAAGTCGACCGTGTCCAGGTTCAGCGGCGGGAAGCCACCGTCACGGGTGATGTCCGACACGATGCGGCGCACGAAGGGGGGGAACAGCATGCGCGGGCATTCGATCAGCAGGAACGGATGCATCTGATCTTCCGGCACGTTTTCGATGTGGAAGATGCCGCCGTATTCCAGTTCCAGCAGGAACAGCTGATCGCCGCTGGCCTTGTTTTTCGAGCTGACGGTGAACTTGGTCGAGACCTCAACTGGTGCTCGGTCGGGCGTTTCTTGGCGTCCAGCGAAACCTCGACATTGATGTCGGGCTGCACTTCCCCCCCCTGCACGCCCTTCTGGGCCAGGACGTTTTCGAACGACATGTCACGGATGAACTGGCCCAGCACCTGCATCTTGGGCTGAACGGGTTGTTGCGGCTGCGGCGTGGCTTCGTCGGCCATTGCGGAAATCTCCTGCGTAAGAACTTTGGTCGGGAGCGTCCTTAGCAGGTCCGGGGGGGCGGGGGGGCCTCAACGACTTGGGTTAAGTCGGGGGGGGCTTTTCGTCGCTTGGCTGAGCGGATATGTCCGGGACATGAGCACGATGATACCCGCCTGGGTGGACGGCACCCTGCAACCTGTCGAAAAACTCGCGGCCCATCTGGACGGGCTGCGCCACAAGGCCGTTTCGGTCTTTGTGGTGCATGGGGGGGGCGAGGTGCTGATCCAGCAACGTGCGGCGGGAAAATACCATACGCCGGGGGGGCTTTGGGCGAACACTTGCTGTACGCATCCGCATTGGGACGAGGATCCGCGCCTCTGTGCCATTCGCCGGCTGGAGGAAGAGCTGGGACTGGTGGGCGTCGATCCCGTCTGGAAGGGCCAGATCGAATATCGTGCCGCAGTGGGTGGCGACATGGTGGAACATGAGGTTGTGGATCTGTTCCTGGCCACGCCTGCCGACCGCCCGACGCTGAACCTGAACCCGGAAGAGGTTCAGGCCACGCGTTGGGTGTCATTGGAAACGCTGGAAGCCGAGGTTGCCGCCACGCCGGAGGCCTTTACCCCCCCCTGGTTGCGCATCTATCTGGCCGAGCACAAAGCGTCAGTGTTTGGTGCTTAGTGTTTGGTCCAGCCTGACGGGCCTTCGACGCCCGGATGGGTCGGGCGTTTTTCCGGTGTCACATCGGTAAACTCTCCATCCACGACATCTTCGCTGGCCGGGCGATAGTGGGTTTCCTGTGCGCCCCCCCCTGCATCCCCCCCATGGAAAAACTCTGCACCTTTACCCGTGCCGCAATATAGCGCATGACCGCGCGGCGCACGGCGGGTACCAACAGGGCAAAACCGACCGCATCGGTAAAGAAGCCGGGGGGGGTCAAAAGCAGTGCGCCAGAGAACAGGATCATCGCCCCCCCATGGGCCAGTGGCTCGGTCGGGTTATTCAGCCGGTTGAAACTGGATTGCAGATCTGCCAGCGCCCGCATCCCCCCCTGCGCCCGCACCAGGGTGGTGCCCAGAATGGCCGTCACCACAACCACGCCAAGGGTCGGCCACAGCCCGATTGCCCCCCCGCCGACCTGGATGAACAGCGCGATCTCAATCAGCGGGACGGCAACGAACAGTGCAAAAAGCCACATGTGATCCTCGTTTCTTGATCGGGGGGGCTGCGGTGGACTTGGCCCCCCCTTGGGTCACCTACATAGGGGGGGTCATGCGCGTGGGTTTCAAACGCGCCAACGAAGGAGCATCCATGAATAACGGCATCATCCAGCTTCTGGTTCTGGCCGGAATTGCCCTGTTTCTGATCCTGCGCCTGCGCGATGTGCTGGGCACACGCGAGGGGGGGTTTGAAAAGCCGCAGGTGACACGCCAGCCGGATGACCGGCGCATGACACGCGACGACCTGCATGTGATTGATGGCGGGCCGGATGCCGATATCGCCGATCACGTGGATCCCGAAAGCGCAAGCGGCCGCGCCCTGGCCCAGATGAAACTGGCAGAACCCAGCTTTTCCGTGGGCGAATTCCTGGGCGGCGCGCGTGGGGGGGCCTATGAGATGATCCTGATGGGGGGGTTTGAAAATGGTGACCTGGCGCAGATCAAGCCGTTCCTGTCGGACGAGGTTTATGAAAGCTTCGCGGCCGTGGTCGAGGATCGCGACAAGCGCGGCCTGAACATCGAAGCCAACTTCGTGGGCCTTCGTGAGCTGAAACTGGTGGATGCCGCGTTCGACGCGAACACCAGTGAGGGTGAAGTCACTGTGCGTTTCGTCGGCGAACAGACCCTGGTGGTGCGCGACAAGGCTGGCGAGATCATCGAAGGCAACCCCCCCAACGAGGTCAAACGCCAGAAGGATGTCTGGACTTTTGCCCGTACCATGGGTTCCGACAACCCGAACTGGCAGCTGGTCGCGACCGGAGCTGACCCGTGCTGCGCCGTCTGGTTGCCGCGCTGGCCCTGACGGCCACTTGGGCCTTTCCGCTCCAGGCGGGGGGGTTGGACGAGGCCGAGGTCACGATCCTGTCCTTCGACCAGCTTGAAGGCTGGGACGCGGATGATCATCAGGCCGGGCTCCAGGTCTTTCTGGACACCTGCCGACAATTTGATCACGTCGATTGGCAACCGATCTGTGCGCTCGCTGAAACGCAGACCAGCGGGCGCATGTTCTTCGAGCTTTTCTTTCGTCCTGTGCTGATCGAAGACGGCAGGGCACCTCTGTTCACGGCCTATTACGAACCCGAGCTGCGCGGCGCGCGTCGCCCCCCCGACGCGCGTTATCGTTATCCCGTCTATCGCAAGCCGCCCGGCGATGCGTCATTCACCCGGCGCGAGATCGAGGAAGACGGCGTGCTGCAAGGTCGTGGGTTGGAGATCGCCTGGGTCGAAGACCCGGTCGAGCTGCAGTTTTTGCAAATCCAGGGCTCTGGCCGCATTCGCCTGCCTGACGGCAGCTCGATCCGCCTTGGCTATGGCGGGTCGAACGGACATCGGTTCCGCTCGCTTGGAGACCGGCTGGTCGCGCTGGGCATCTACAACCGCCACCAGGTGTCCGCACAGGTGATCCAGGCCTGGGTCCGGCGCAATCCGGACAAGGGGGGGCGCGAACTGCGATGGCACAATACCAACTATGTCTATTTCCGCGAAATCGGTCGCGTAGCTGCCAGCGAAGGCCCGATCGGGGGGCGATGAACCGGTCGATCACCGCCCAGCGCAGCCTGGCGGTGGACCCGGAGTTCACCCCCCCATTGGGCGCACCGATCTGGCTGGAAAAACACGGCACCGCCCCCCCCTTCAATCGCCTGATGATCGCCCAGGACACCGGATCACGCATCAAGGGGGGGGCGCAGCGGGCGGATATCTTCATGGGCACCGGTGAGCTCGCCGGGCTGGAAGCCGCCAAGATCTCGGACCCTGGCCGCATGATCATCCTTCTTCCGATCCAACGCGCCTATGCGCTGAAGCCCGAAGGTTGACCATGGCGCGCAAACCCCCCCGACATCTAAGCCCCCCCGAGGAACGAGAGCTGTGGCAGAAGGCGACGGCGAAGGATGATCGCTTGCATCCGGTGCGCGTCGATCCCGCACCGACCTGCCTGCCAAACCACAAAAGCCGGCGAAACCCGTGAAGGTCCAGCACCACAGTTCCGCGTGGGCCAGGCCACGAAACACCACGCCCGCCCCCCCCATGACATTGCCCCCCCGGCAATTGCCGATCAGGTCGCGCGCCACCCGATGCAGATGGATCGCAAGACGTTTGGCAAGATGAAGAAAGGGCGCCTGGCCCCCCCAGAAGCGCGCATCGACCTGCACGGCATGACCATTGCCGAGGCACATCCCGAACTGACCTCGTTCATCCTGCGCGCGGTCACCCGCAACTTCCGCCTGGTTCTGGTCATTACCGGCAAAGGCAAGAAGAAGGACGAAGGTGGCCCGATCCCCCCCGTACGCCACGGCGTGCTGCGTCACCAGGTGCCGCATTGGCTGAACACGATGCCGCTGAAATCCCACGTCTTGCAGATTTCCGAAGCGCATCTGAAACACGGCGGCGGCGGGGGGGCCTATTACGTCTATCTGCGCCGCCGCAAGGGTTAGGGTGCTGCACGCGGTGTGATCACGACATTCGTCATGTTCTGAACCACCAGAACCGTGCCGGGCAACAGCCCGATATTTGCCGCCCGGTCACCGGCAAATGCGCGATCCAGTGCGGGAACCGAGTTCATCAGCCTGAGAAAACTGGGTGAGGCAAGCGCCGTGTTGTGGCTGGTTTCGGCGTCGTCAAACGCCGAAACATCCAGCACGGTGACATTCAAATCCGCCAGCTCGCGCACATCCTCGATATTGCCCAGACGATCGCGCCGTCCGGTCAGCGCGGCTGACAGGCGCAGGATCTTGTCCCGCGAGGAACTGAAGATCACGAAAGGCTGCGGCAGTTCGCCGATGCGAAAGGCTTGCTGACGAAACAGCTCGATATCCACATCCGGCGAAATCAGAATGACCCCCCCTTCGATATGGCGATCAATGAAGGACCGGTCACGAATGGCAATCTGGCGGAGTGTCTCCATGATCAGAAGCGAACCCATGGAATGGCCGACCAACACGATCTTGCCGCCAGCTGCGGCGATTTCGCCCATCATCTGCTCCATCCCGTCACGGGCGAACAGCATCGAGTCACGATCATATCCATAGCCCAGTGGATTGCCTGCGCTGGGCCAGGAATAATGCACGGCGACCTCGGGCATGCCAGTGTCATGCACCATTTGGGCAAAGCGATACATGCCCTCGGCAAAGGTGTTGTTGTACCCATGTACAAACAGCGCAACACCTCGGTTTTCCGGGGGGGGCCGCAGCGCCATTTCCCGTCGTACCTGGTCGCGAACCCACGTCTGTCATATTCAGCGAAGTCGCGGGTCAGGAAGTGACGGGATGGATCCGGCGTTCCCCCCCGCGGCCATTCGATCTGGCCAATCTCGTGACTGTCCGGGATCGAAATATCGAGCCGCCCGAATCGCATCATCTGATGGCGTTCGGCATTTGGCTGGCCGTCTTCGTTGAACCCGCGCGTGGTGCCGACCAGAAACGAGTGAAGCGTGCCTCCATCCCCCCCAGGCAGATAGGTGATCATCCGCGTGGGGGGGTGCAGGCGGCAAGCACAAGAACAAGAAACAGAATACGACGCATAAGACACCCTTGTTGGTCCCCCCCCTAGCGATAGTCCGAAATTCTGGGTCTGCCTAGGGAAAGATCAGCGCTGCTGCCAGTCGTTGTAACGTTTGATCAGCTCGGACTCACAGGCTTTGAAGCCAAGGAAAGATGCCAGCGCAACGCAGCCATAACCCAGAATTTGCAACAATTGAACAGCGCCACCAAGCCGCACGGCTTCCCAGCCGTGTTTGCTTAGAAAGTCCAGATTATGCATGGCCATGGTCAGCAGGTTGACGGAACTGAACGCCAGGACAACCCCCCCGCACAGACCTGCCAGGAAAAACACCGCGAGCGCCGGATAGCGTGACAGGCTGAGAACCCGTTTCATGCCCGTGTGCCCGTCGGTATTTGTCGGTTACAGCACATAGCGGCTCATATCTGCCGATTGCATCAACTCGCCCAGGTTTTCCTGCACGAAGCCAGCGTCCACCGTGATCTGGTCGCCTGACCGGTCGGGGGGGGCCGAGAACGACAGCTCCTCGAACACCCGTTCCATCACCGTATAAAGGCGTCGCGCGCCGATATTTTCAACGCTCTGGTTTACCTCGGCAGCGATCTTGGCCAGCGCGGCGATTCCGCCTTCGGTAAAGCTGACGATGACCTCTTCCGTGCCCATCAGCGCAGTGTACTGGCGGGTCAATGCATTGTCCGTCTCGGTCAGGATGCGCACGAAATCCTCTTCGGTCAGCGCGCGCAACTCAACCCGGATCGGTAGGCGGCCCTGCAGTTCCGGCAGCAGGTCCGAAGGTTTGGCGATGTGAAAAGCACCCGAAGCGATGAACAGGATATGATCGGTTTTGACCGGACCATGTTTGGTCGAGACGGTGGTGCCTTCGATCAGCGGCAACAGATCACGCTGCACGCCTTCGCGGCTCACATCCCCCCCGCCCCCCCGCGCATCAGAGCGGGCGCAGACCTTGTCGATCTCGTCCAGGAAAACAATGCCATTCTGTTCGACCGCTTCCAATGCGGTCTTGTTCACGGCCTCTTCATCCAGAAGCTTGTCCGCCTCGTCCGCGATCAGCACCTCATAGCTGTCGCGCACCGTCATCTTCTTGCGTACGGTGCGCTGTCCGAAGGCTTTACCGAAGATGTCACCCAGGTTCATCATGCCGCCCATTCCGGGTTGGCCTGGGATTTCCATCGCCCCCCCCATCGGGTTCGAGTTGTCCGCCACGTCCAGTTCGACAAGCGTATCGTCCAGATCACCTGCGCGCAGCTTCTTGCGGAACATCTCACGCGTGGCTTCACGGGCGTCAGTGCCGGCGATGGCCTCGATCACGCGGTCTTCTGCCTGAGCCTCGGCGCGGGCTTTCACGTCCTCGCGCATCTGCTCGCGGGTCTGCAGGATCGCGGCATCCACCAGATCGCGCACAATCTGTTCCACATCGCGACCAACATAGCCGACTTCAGTGAACTTGGTAGCTTCGACCTTGATGAAGGGTGCGCGGGCCAGCTTGGCCAGGCGGCGGCTGATCTCGGTCTTGCCGACACCGGTCGGGCCGATCATCAGTATGTTCTTCGGGTAAACCTCGTCACGCAGGTCCTTGGACAGCTGCTTGCGCCGCCAGCGATTGCGCAGCGCCACCGCCACGGCACGCTTGGCGTCCTTCTGGCCGATGATGAAACGGTCCAGCTCCGAGACGATTTCGCGGGGGGGGTCAGGTCGGTCATTTGGAAATCTTCTCCACGGTCAGGTTGCCGTTGGTGTAGACGCAGATATCGGCGGCGATCGCCATGGCCTTGCGAGCGATAGCTTCGGCATCACCATCGGTCTCCATCAGACCACGGGCGGCGGCCAGGGCAAAGTTCCCGCCCGAGCCGATCGCGGCAATGTCATGTTCCGGCTCCAGCACATCGCCCGCGCCGGTAATGACATAAAGATCCGCACCATCGGTCACGATCAGCATCGCTTCGAGCTTCTGCAGGTATTTGTCGGTGCGCCAGTCCTTGGCCAGTTCGACGGCCGCGCGTTGCAACTGCCCCCCCGGCGTGGCCTCCAGCTTGGTTTCGAGCCGCTCCAGCAATGTAAAGGCGTCTGCGGTCGATCCGGCAAAACCACAAACCACATCATAGCCGCCGGGGGGGCTGAGCCTGCGCACCTTGCGGGCGGTGCCCTTGATCACGGTCTGGCCCAGGCTCACCTGCCCGTCACCCGCGACCACAACTTCGCCCCCCCCTTGCGCACGCCGATGATGGTCGTGCCGTGCCAGCCGGGAAATTCGCTGTCTGCCATATCATGCCTCCATTCGTCCAAGGCTATATGGACATGTGTACCGCAGGGCACAAGCGTTTGCAGCTTTCGCGTCTGGACGGTAGCGTGCGCCCATGGCTCAACCGAAGATCCTGCGCATCTATCTGGACCCCCCCATTCCGCTGAAACAGGCCCGCAAGGCGCGTTCGGCATTCTGACCCGCATTCAACAGGCATTGGAGCCGCGCGGGTTCCGGGTGGAATGGCGGGAAAACAGCGAGGTGGAGCGTATCGCGTCCGGCGCTCGGCGCGGCTATGCGCTGTTCCTCATGGACGACCCGTTGCACGGCCGCGCGCTGACCCTGCGCAAGGCCTATTACTATCCGTACTGGCGGATTGAGGCGACGGGTCAACGATGGGAGTTTGAGGTTGCGCGCAAGCCCTTTGATCCTGCCAAAACAGACCCTATTCAGGCGGAAAGCTGGGTGAACAACTGGCGTAACTGGCTGTTCAAGCAGAAGGGATTGCAGGGGGGGGTGACCCGCGATGGCCCGGTCTATGTGCCCCCCTCCAGGGCCGCCTGACCGAACACCGCTCGTTCCAGACCATGAGCCGGTTGGCATGATCCGCGCCCTACAGGCATCGACAGACAAGCCGATCCTGTTGGGCTTGCATCCGGGGGGGGAGGACTATACTCCCAGCGAGCTGGCCGCCGTCCAGAAGATCGCCGATACCGACCCGCGCGTGACTGTGCAAACAGGCGGCATGATCGAGGCGCTGCAATGCTGCGACTATGTGGTCACCCAGAACTCCACCGCCGCGCTGTCAGGTTTCTTTTTTTTCACAAACCGGCTGTGCTGTTCGGGCAGGTTGATTTCCACCACCAGATGCAGAATGTCGCCGAGTTGGGCCAGGATAGAGCCTTGTCCGAGGTCAAAACCGCCTCACCCGCCTTTGACCAGTACCTGCATTGGTTTATCCACCAGAATTCCATCAAGCGGATGCGCCGGATGCGGGAGACCGGATCGTGGACCTGCTGAAAAGGCGCGGTTGGGAGGTTTAGAGCCAGCCCGCCAGTTCCCGCGCGGCAATGCCAGCGAGCGCTTCGATATGCGCGTCGTCGTCATTCAGGCAGGGGGGGATGTAGGTAAAGCTCTCGCCGCCCGCCTCTTCAAAGCTTTCACGGATCTCTTCGTTGATCTCTTCCAGAGTTTCAATGCAATCGGCCGAGAACGCAGGCGCAATCACCGCGATCTTCTTCTTGCCCGCCATGGCCAGACGCGCGACTTCCTTGACCGTATAGGGTTTCAGCCATTCCTCGGTGCCGAAAACCGATTGGAAGGTGGTGGTGATGTCCTCATCCGACCAGCCCAGACGCTCCTTCAACAGGCGGGTCTGCTTCTGGCATTGGCAGTGATAGGGGGGGTCACCCTCTTCCAAGTAACGGATCGGCATGCCGTGGTAGGAGACGACCAGGATATCCGGTTTCTCGGCCATCTTCGTATAGGCGTGGCGCACACTGTCGGCCAAGGCATCCAGATAGGCATCATCGTCGAAATAGGCGGGTACGGTGCGCGCGGCGGGCTGATGTTTTTCTGCCATCAGCGCGCGGAAGAACTGGTCGTTCGCGGTGCCCGAGGTTGCACCGGCATATTGCGGGTAAAGCGGGAAGAACAAGACCCTATCACAGCCCATTTCGACCATTTCGCGCACTTTGGACGGGGGGGTCGACGGGTTGCCGTAACGCATGCAGAACTCGACCTCGACCTGATCGCCATAACGCTCCTGCAACACAGTGCGCAGCTTGTCGGCCTGGTCGCGGGTAATCGTCATCAGCGGGCTTTCGTCCCGTTCGGTATTCCAGATCGACCGGTAAGCTTCGCCCGAGGTAAAGGGCCGCTTGGTCAGGATGATACCTTGCAGCAACGGCTGCCATTTCCACGCCGGATAGTCGATCACGCGCTTGTCCGACAGGAATTCATTCAGATACCGGCGCATGGACCAGTAATCGGTCGCATCGGGCGTGCCCAGGTTGGCAATCAGCACGCCCACCTTACGGGGGGGTTTGATCGTCGGGTGATTGGCGGGCTTTTCCATGGGTCTGTCCTGTCTGGCGCGTTTCGTTTCAGATAGCGGCTTTTACCGGCGGGTCAATCGGGCAGTTTGCCCTCTTTCGTGCCAAGCGCATCCGCGAGGCTCTGCAGAGCTGAGCCGGGGGGGCGCAACGGTTTCTGCTGGCTTTCATGCGGAGCCCAGCCGGTAAGAAAGATGAATTCGAAGGTGGCGGGGGGGATGCGCCCGTCCTGCCCGAAGGCGGTGGTATAACGCGCAGCGGCTTCCGCAAACAGCGCGCGCGGTACGGGGGGGCGGCGCAGGCGCTGGGCCAGAGCGTTGCCTTCACCCATTGCGCGCAGATCGCGCATCAAGGCCAGCGCGTCTGAATACGTGACGTGGCGCAGGGAACTGTCTGCCACCGGCAGGGCAAACCCGGCCCGTTGCAACAGCGCGCCGAGGTCGCGGATTTCCCCCCCCATCGGGGGGGCAACGCGGGGGGGAGACAGTCCGCCCATCTGGGAACTCTCGGCTTCGGCCAACACGGCCCGCAATTCGTGCAACGTCTGCCCGCCGAACATGACGCCCATGAACAATCCGTCGGGTTTCAGGGCGCGATGGCTTTGAATGAGCTGCCCGACCGGGTCATTGGCCCAATGTAGCGACAGCCCGTGGATCACCAGATCATGGGCACCGGGATCCAAGTCAAGCGTGTCAGTATCGGGTACGATCACCGCTTCGGGAAAGATTTCTGCCCAGATTTGCGGAAAACCGGTCACGACGGCCGGTTTGGTAAACCTCCTGTTAACCTCTGTTAAGCGATCCTGCACTTCGAAGGCGGCCTCGCGTTGCAGGAACATGCCCTCGTCGGTTGCGCGGGAACGGTTGCAGGCAAGCTGGGCAAGGTCAGTCAGGATCGGAGGCGTCTGGGTCATGGGCGCGGACCATAAACACGAGGACAGGGAATGCAATCTCCGCTGAAGCTGCTGTTTCCGCCGCAATGCGTGACCTGCGGTGATCCGGTCGAAGGGGGGGAGTTCGGTCTGTGCGGCACCTGCTGGGGGGGAAAGACACCCTTCATCGCGGGGGGGCTGGTCTGTGACTGCTGCGGGGGGGCACCTTGCCGGGGGGGGAGGACGATGGCGCTGCCGTCATCTGCGATGACTGCATGCAGGTTGAAAGGCCCTGGGCGCGCGGACGATCTGCGCTGGTCTACAAGGACAATGCGCGGCGCATGGTGATGGCGTTGAAACACGGTGACCGGCTGGATCTGGCGCGCCCGGCGGGCACCTGGATGGCGCGGGCTCTGGTGCCGATCCTGGAGGCAGATGCGCTTGTCGTGCCTGTTCCGGTGCATTGGACCCGCCTGATGAAACGCCGTTACAATCAGGCTGCGGTCTTGGCGAAATCACTGGCCGCCAAGGCGCGGTTGGAGTTTGCTCCCGATGTACTGATCCGCCCACGGCGCACCCTGCCGCATGAACACATGGGCAACGAGGCGCGCTTTGCCAATATGGAGGGCGCGATCGAGCCGCACCCGAAACGTGGTGCGCGGCTGGATGGGCGCAAGGTGCTTCTGGTCGATGACGTCATGACCTCCGGCGCAACCCTGGCGGCAACTGCCCTGGCCGCGCGCGCCGCCGGAGCCCGTGACATAAATGTCATCACACTGGCGCGGGTGGTGAAGGATGCCTAAATAGGGCGAAACCTGATAGGATAGCCCAATGAAAACCGTGACCATCTATACCACCCAGCTCTGCGGCTTCTGCCACGCCGCGAAACGCCTGCTGACCCAGAAAGGCGTAACGTTCGATGAAATCGACGTCGCCATGAACCCCCCCGACAAGCGCCAGGAAATGATGGTGCGTGCCGGACGTCACACCGTGCCGCAGATCTTTGTGGGTGAAACTCATGTCGGCGGTTGCGACGACCTTTATGATCTTGAGCGGTCCGGTAAGCTCGACCCGCTTCTGGCGGCCTGATGCGCGCGGGGGGGCTGGTCCAGATCACGGCCAGCGACGACCCGGCGGCGAACCTGCCGGGCACGCTTCAAATGGTGCGCGAGGCCGCTGCCGACGGCACCGAGTTTGTGCTGACGCCCGAGGTCACCAACATCATCTCGACCAGCCGCAAACATCAGGAACAGGTGCTGCATCACGAGGAAGACGACCCGACCCTTGCCGCGCTTTGCGCCGAGGCCAAGGCGCTCGGCATCTGGCTGCTGATCGGCTCGCTGGCGCTAAAGACGCACGACCCGGACGGGCGCTTTGCCAACCGGTCCTTCATGGTCAGCCCGCGCGGTGAAATCACGGCGCGTTACGACAAGATCCACATGTTTGATGTCGAGATCGACGAGACCGAAAGCTACCGCGAAAGCGCGGGGGGGTACCGGCCCGGAGACCGCGCGGTGCTGACCCGCACCGATTTCGCCACAGTGGGCATGACGATCTGCTACGACATGCGGTTTGCGCATCTGTATCGTCGCCTGGCCCAGGCCGGGGGGGCACGTATCCTGACCGTGCCCGCTGCCTTTTCCCCCCCGGTCACCGGCAAGGCGCATTGGGAAAGCCTGCTGCGTGCCCGTGCGATCGAGACCGGGTGTTTCGTTTTTGCTCCCGCGCAATGTGGGCAACATGGACCCAGCCGCGGCACCCATGGTCACAGTCTGGCCGTGTCGCCCTGGGGGGGGAGGTTCTGGCGGACGGCGGTGACGCACCCGGCGTCACCTTGGTTGATTTCGACCTCTCGGACGTGGATAAGTCACGCAGGCGCGTGCCGTCCCTGACCCATGACCGAGATTTCGAAGGCCCCCCCTGAATGTCCGAAGATCCCATCGACAGCCTGTCCGTTGCGCTGTTTTCCGAGATGTTCATGGCCGATCAACTGGCCAAGAGCCGCCTCACCAAGCGCTGCCGAAAGGCATGGAGCTTAGCCATTTTTCGGTCCTGAACCACCTGGCGCGCTCCGGGGGGGAGGAGAAGAGCCCGGCCCAGCTGGCCAAGGCCTTTCACGTGACGCGGGGGGGCGCGATGACCAATACGCTCAGCAAACTGGAATGGGCGGGGGGGCACGTGCATATCCGCCCTGACTGGGACGATGCGCGGCGCAAGTTCGTCACGATCTCGCCCGCCGGGCGCGCCGCACGTGATGCGGCGCTTCAGGCGATCACCCCCCCGATCATCGCCAATATGGTGACCAAAATCGGCCCCCCCGACCGCGTGCGCCAGGCCCTTCCGGTGCTGCGCGAAATGCGTCTGATGCTGAGCGATCTGGAATGAAGTCGCTGGAGTTCGCCACGGACCTGCTGGTGCTTTCCGGCCGGACCGAGGTCGAGGGTTACTCTGACCGTATCATTCAACGTACCCCCCCCGACGAGCCGCAGTTCTGGTTTGGCAACCGTACCATTTTCCGCAAGCCACCCCCCCACGATGTCGCGCCGCTGATCAAGCAGTTCCACGCCGACCATCCCAAGGCCCGGCATATTTGCCTCAGCTGGGACATCCCGAACCTTCGGCTGCACAAGGTTGAACCGGTGCTTGCGGGCAGTGATCTTACCGTGGAACAGGCAGACACCTTGACCCTGACCGACCCGCTCCACCGGGCCAAAACGCCGGACGGGCTGACTCTGCGCGCCTTTGAACAAGCCTCTGACTGGAGACAAAGCGCAGAGGTTGCCTTTCACCAATCGCTTGCCGAAGCTATCCGGAACCGGGCCTGCACCGTTTCCACGCCGAGCGGATCCGGCAACACCAGACCCAGATCGCCAAGGGGGGGCTTGGTCAATGGTTTGGGGGGGCCTTTGACGGCGACACCCTTGCGGGCGACATGGGCATTTTCCACGACCAGCGCCTGATCCGCTATCAACACGTGCAGACGCACCCCCCCGCCTATCGCCGCCGCGGCATCTGTTCCGCCTTGCTCGCCCACGCGCTTGACTGGGCCCAGGCCCGCGCGCCGCAAGCAACCCCCCCTGTCATCGTCGCCGAAGCCGACAGCGATGCCGGCCGCCTCTACCGTCGCGCAGGTTTTTCCCTGACCGAAACTACGATCAGTGCCTACCGGGCTCCGAACTGAGCCCGTTTCTGTTTTATCTTGCCAGAAGTATCCTCGCCGGAGCCAAGCGTCCGCTTGCGGCGCGTTGGCCTGATAGCACCTTCGAAGAAGGTGTGAGAGGGCAAGACTCTGCCGCGCGAAGCGCGGCTATGCCCAACAGGCAGCAAGCCGAAGGCGCGGCTGGGTGGCGGGAGCGCTACGCTGAAAAGGAATCTACAGGGTCTGTTTCACCGCCGCGGTGACATAGTTCACCGACAGATCCCGATCCGAGATCGACCAGCTCCACGTCAGCGGATTGAACACGAAGCCCTTGCGGTCCACGTTCTCCAACCCGGCCACACCGATCATGTTCTGCAGCTCGTCGGGTGTGATGAATTTCGACCATTCATGCGTGCCCTTGGGCAGCCAGCGCATGATGTGTTCCGCGCCGACAATGGCGACCGCAAAGCTCTTCGGATTGCGGTTAATGGTCGAACAGATGAACAGCCCACCGGGTTTCACCAGCTGCTGGCACGCTGTCAGGAAAGCCTGCGGATCAGCGACATGTTCGACGATCTCCATCGCCAGTACCACGTCGAATTGTTCCCCCCCTTCGGCAACCAGCGCTTCCGCCATGGTGCAGCGGTAATCAATTTCCAGTCCCATCTGTTCGGCATGAACAGAGGCTGTCTTGATATTGCCCTCGGCCGCGTCGGCCCCCCCTAGCACGTCGGCCCCCCCAAGACGGGCCATGGGTTCCGACAACAGCCCACCACCGCAGCCGATGTCCAAAAGACGCAGGCCCGCGAAGGTTGGTCGTCCGCCAGCACCCGCGCAAATTCGGCGGCAATCTGCGAGGTAACGTAGTCCAGCCGCACCGGGTTCATCATGTGCAGGGGGGCTTGAACTTTCCCGTCGGATCCCACCATTCTGCTGCCATGGCCTCGAACTTGGCGACTTCGGCGGGATCGACGGTGGTTTGCATGTGCACTCTTTCTGATGGCAGGCGTTTCGGGCGCGTTATATAGGGAATATATGGACAAGGCCGCAGGAAAAAAACAGCGCAGGCGGGGGGGAATTGTTCCCGCGGGTTGAGCCCTTTGCCCGGCGTATGCTGGATGTGGGCGACGGCCACAAGGTGTATTACGAAGAGTGCGGCAACCCGACGGGCATGCCGGTTGTTGTGCTGCACGGCGGCCCCCCCGGCGGCGGCTGTTCCCCCCCAGCGATGCGCCGGTTCTTTGATCCGGACAAGTATCACATCATCCTGTTCGATCAGCGCGGCTGTGGCCGCTCGCGTCCGCATGCCAGTGTCGCGGCAAACACGACCTGGCACCTGGTGGCGGATATCGAGAAGATCCGCGAGGCCGTGGGGGGGGTGGATCGCTGGATCGTCTTCGGCGGCAGCTGGGGGGGCGCAACCCTGTCGCTGGTCTATGCCCAGGCCCATCCGGACCGCGCCGCCTGGCTGGTGCTGCGCGGGGGGGTTTTCCTGGGCACGCAAAGCGAGCTTGATTGGTTTTATGGCGGCGGGGGGGCTGGCAAGTTCTTCCCCCCCGAACTTTGGGCGCGGTTCACGGACCTGATCCCCCCCGATGACGAACACGGTGACCTGATTGCCGCCTATCACAAACGCCTGTTCAGCGGCGACAGGGTTGAGGAAACCGCCCATGCCAAGGCGTGGGCCGGGTGGGAAAACGCTCTGGCCTCGATCGAAAGCAATGGCGCGATGGTGGACAGCCCGGCAGAATACGCCCGCGCCTTTGCCCGACTGGAGAACCACTATTTCGCCAATCGTGTCTTTCTGGATGACAGCCAGCAGATCCTGGACAATATGCGCAAGATCGCCCATGTGCCGGGCACCATCGTGCAGGGGGGGCGTCATGACATGATCTGCCCGCCCCCCCACACCGCCTGGGCGCTGCACAAGGCCTGGCCGACGTCCGAGTTCCGCATGGTGCCCAAGGCGGGCCATGCCCTGTCCGAGCCCGGCATCGCCGCCGAACTGGTGCGCACGATGAACCGGCTGGCGCGGCAACGGGCTACTCTGGGCCTCTGACTTCACGAAACCGTGCGCGGATGCGCGCCGCTTGTGCGCCCATGTGGCTTGAGCCGCAGGCCCCCCCTCCCGGCCACACTGGTGTCAGCCACTTTGGGAGGTAGCCATGACAGATGATGCAAAGAGAGCCCCCCCGGCCATCGAGACGCGCGAAAACGGCCCGCTGATGGCGCGCGGCGTGACGCGCATGACCGGCGCAGACGGCAGCCGGTCGACTGCAAACCGGTCATGGCGCTCTGTCGCTGTGGACGATCCGGCAACAAACCCTTCTGTGACGGCTCCCATAATAATGGGTTCTCGGATGAAAAAGGCACACCAGCGGGCCGCGACCGCCTGATCGCCTATGAGGGTGCCGAAGCGACGGTGTTCTATAACCCCCCCATGCTCTGCAGCCACGCCGCTGAATGCGGACGGCTTGCCAGCCACATCTTCAACCCGGCCCGGAAACCCTGGGTGCAGCCCGACAAGGGCACGGTGGAAGACCTGGCCGAGGTCATGGCCGCCTGCCCCCCCTCCGGCGCGCTCAGTTTCAGGGGGGGCGCGGATGGGGGGTGCCCGACCACCGTGTCACGGCCCGCGCCGAGGTCACCGTGGAACCAAATGGCCCCCCCTATTGGTCCAAGGTGTCGCGCCCCCCCCGAACTGCCCACCGGAGACGGTCAGACCGCAAATAAATACGTACTCTGCCGCTGCGGGTTGTCGGGCAACAAACCCTTCTGCGACGGGTCACACCGCGATGCGGGTTGGAAAGACGACGACTGACCCCCCCATATGGCGGGTAGGTTGATACAAGGAATTTCCATGACCGACACCACCCGCTTCTGGGACAAGATCGCCCCCCCAAAATACGCCACACGCCCCCCCGTGGGCGACGTGGCGTCCTATGAGTACAAGCTGAAACAAACCCAGGCCCATATGCGCCCGGACATGGAGGTTCTGGAGTTCGCCTGCGGCACCGGCACCACCGCGTTGCACCATGCGCCTCACGTCGCCAGCTATCGTGCCGTGGATATCTCGCCCGAGATGATCCGCATTGCGCAAGCCAAGGAGGGTGCCGATCAGGTTGCCTTCGAGGTGGCCGATTTCGACGCGATGGAGATCGCGCCGGACAGTGTCGACATGATCCAGGCCCATTCGGTCCTGCACCTTCTGCCTGACCCGGCGGCGACCATTGCCAAGGTGCATGGCGCGCTGAGGCCCGGCGGGCTTTTCGTCAGCTCTACCACCTGCCTGGGCGCGGCCTGGTGGCTCAAACCCATCGCCGCGCTTGGCCGCGCGCTGGGCAAGATGCCCACGCTGAGCTGGTTCAACGAAGACGACCTGCGCGCCATGCTGACCACCCAGGGGGGGTTCGAGATCATCAAGGACTGGCAACCCGAAGGCTCGATGAAGGCGGTGTTTCTGGTGGGACGGAAGGAGTAAATAGGTGGGATCACACCACATATTGTGAGTAAACCCGGCACTCTGCCGACAGTTTGTGTCCTAACATACTGGTCGGACTCGACTTTTTGAGGGAATCAGGTTAATAGAAAAGGCGTCCGAGGTGCAACTCGGACGCCTTAACCGTCGATCTGGCGACGGCGTCTTATATTTTAGACACCGTGAGAATCTCACGGAATCTAGGACTCCGTCAAGTCAAATCGGCATTCTGAAACGTCGAACCGAAAGGATATCGACATGCACTATTCAGTGTATAAGGACGGCCGCAGTGAGTGGCGCTGGCGTCTAAAAACCCAAAATGGAAACATCATCGCAGACTCGGGCGAAGGGTATCGCAACAAGGCTGACTGTCTTCACGGCATCAACCTTGTCAAAGGCACCCTTAATACGCCGGTGTATGAGGTGTAAGCCTGTAGGGGGGGGTGGATTGCGCATCCCCCCCCTTGCATCCGCCCCCCCCTTTCCCCCCCTCTATATGACCAATCAACAGCGGAAGCGCTGGGGGGGTCCACACCCAGAGCTCCACCGGAAACACCGACGGGCCGCTGGCCCGTTTTTTTATGCCCAGAAAAAGGCTGCATGATATATGACCGACCTGGTTGCCAAAGCCGCCATCGACCGCAAGCTGGCTAACCTGCTGCGCCCCCCCGTGATCGAGGGCATGGGGGGGTTTGAGCTGGTGCGCCTGCGTCTGATGGGTGGCAACACGCCCACGCTGCAGATCATGGCCGAAAAACCCGAAGGCGGAATCGAGGTTGATGATCTGGCCGAGATCAACACAGCCGTCTCTGCCATCATGGATGTCGAGGACCCGATCGAGGACAACTATAACCTCGAAGTTTCCTCGCCCGGAATCGACCGCCCGCTGACTCGGCTGAAGGACTTCGACGCGTGGAACGGCTATGTCGCCAAGCTTGAAACCTCCGAGCTGATCGACGGGCGCAAGCGTTTCAAGGGTACTCTGATGGGCACCGAAGGCGGCGAGGTGCTGATTGAGATCGACAACCAGGGCGAGGCCGTGACCATCGGCCTGACCTTCGACCTGTTGGCCGAGGCCAAGCTGGTCATGACCGACGAGCTGATCACCGAGATGCTGCGCCAGCGCAAGGCGGCGGGCAGATCGACGAAACCCAATTTGACGAAATTCAGGAAATCACCGGTTCCGAGGAGGACTGACAATGGCAATCACTTCCGCAAACCAGCTGGAGTTGCTCCAGACCGCCGAGGCCGTCGCCCGCGAAAAGATGATCGACCCCCCCGGTCTGGTTATCGAGGCGATGGAAGAAAGCCTGGCGCGTGCCGCCAAGAGCCGTTACGGCGCGGAAATGGACATTCGTGTCTCGATCGACCGCAAGACCGGTCGCGCGACCTTTACCCGTGTGCGCACGGTGGTTGAGGATGAGGAACTGGAGAACTACCAGGCCGAGTTTACCGTCGAACAGGCCAAACAGTACATGGACGACCCCCCCAAGGTTGGCGATATCTTCACCGAAGAGGTTCCGCCGGTCGAAATGGGCCGTATCGCCGCGCAAAGCGCCAAGCAGGTGATCCTGCAGAAGGTGCGCGAGGCTGAACGCGATCGCCAGTACGAGGAATTCAAGGACCGCGCTGGTACGATCATCAACGGGCAGGTCAAGCGCGAGGAATACGGCAACGTCATCGTCGATGTGGGCGCTGGCGAAGCATCCTGCGCCGCAATGAAAAGATCGGTCGCGAAAGCTACCGCCCGAATGATCGTATCCGCTGCTACGTCAAGGACGTGCGTCGCGAGACCCGTGGCCCGCAGATTTTCCTGTCGCGCACCGCGCCGGAGTTCATGGCCGAGCTGTTCAAGATGGAAGTGCCCGAAATCTACGACGGCATCATCGAGATCAAGGCGGTTGCCCGTGATCCAGGCTCGCGCGCCAAGATCGCAGTGATTTCCTACGACAATTCGATCGACGGTTGGTGCCTGTGTCGGTATGCGTGGTTCGCGCGTGCAGGCCGTGGTGAACGAGCTGCAGGGCGAAAAGATCGACATCATCCCGTGGAACGAGGACACCCCCCCGACCTTCCTGGTGAACGCGCTGCAACCGGCTGAAGTCAGCAAGGTTGTTCTGGACGAAGACGCCGAGCGGATCGAGGTTGTGGTCCCGGACGAGCAGCTGAGCCTCGCCATCGGTCGCCGTGGTCAGAACGTGCGTCTGGCCAGCCAGCTGACCGCGCTGGATATCGACATCATGACCGAGGCCGAAGAATCGGAGCGTCGTCAGAAGGAATTCGCGGAACGCACCCAGCTGTTCATGGATACGCTGGACCTGGACGAGTTCTTTGCCCAGCTGCTGGTCTCCGAAGGGTTCACCAACCTTGAAGAAGTCGCTTATGTCGAGCTGGACGAGCTGCTGGTGATCGACGGAGTCGATGAAGGTACGGCGCAGGAGCTGCAGGCTCGTGCCCGCGACTTCATCGACGAGCAGAACCGCAAGGCGATCGAACGCGCTCAGGAGCTGGGCGTGCAGGACAGCCTGTTCAGCTTCGAGGGTCTGACCCCCCCGCAGATGATCCAGGCCCTGGCCGAGGATGGTGTGCTGTCACTGGAAGATTTCGCCACCTGTGCCGACTGGGAACTGGCCGGCGGCTGGACCTCGCAGAATGGCGAGCGTGTGAAAGATGACGGTGTGCTGGAGCCCTTCGGCATCAGCCTGGAAGACGCTCAGAACCTGGTCATGACCGCCCGCGTCATGCTGGGCTGGGTCGATCTGGCTGATCTGGAAGCCGACGCTGCGGACGGCGAAGAGGCTGAAGGCGAAGCGGTCGAAGGCACCGAAGAGCAAGCTGGGGGGGAGTTCGGGGGGGCCTGATCTCAGGCCTCGGAGCAAGCGCATGACGCGCGGGGGGGGCCAGAAATCGCGGCCGGACGAGCCCGAACGGCGCTGCATCGCGACCGGTGAAACCCAGCCTCGGGCCGGGTTGATCCGGTTTGTGGCTGGGCCCGACGATCAGGTGGTGCCGGACCTGTTGGGAAAGCTGCCGGGCCGGGGGGGCATCTGGGTCTCGGCCGACCGCAAGGCGCTGGAGAAAGCCGTGGCAAAAGGGCTTTTTTTTCGCGCGGGGGGGCGAAGCGTAAGGTCTCAGCCCCCCCTGACGGGCTGGTTGAGGACCTGGAAAAGGCGTTGGCGGATCGGGTCGTGCACCTGATCAGCCTGGCGCGCAAGGCCGGCCAGGCTGTGGCCGGGTACGAGAAGGTGAAAGACTGGCTGATCAAGGAACAGGCTGTTGTTCTGATCCAGTCCAGCGATGGTTCGGAGCGCGGGAAATCCAAGCTTCGCCCGCCCCCCCCGGGCCGGGACCGTTTCATCGGCGTTTTGACGGCGAATGAATTGGGTTTGGCTTTCGGGCGGGAAAATGTGATACATGGCGCGCTCGCGGCTGGTGGTTTGACCTCTCGTGTAGTAGAGGAAGCCGCAAAGCTGCGAGGCTTGCGCGCGCAAGAGGATGACGGCGCAAATCGGCGCCGGAAAGGTACGAAGACCAGATGAGCGAAAATGACGGCAAAAAGACCCTGGGGGGGATCCGTGGCAACCGCCCGGGTCAGGTGAAGCAGAGCTTCTCCCACGGGCGGACGAACAAGGTGGTGGTCGAAACCAAGCGCAAACCTCGCGTTGTGGTGCCCAAGCCCGGTGCGGCTTCGGCTGCCAAGGCGGCTGGTGCCAAGGGTGGCCCCCCCGCGAAGGGCGACCCCCCCTCGAAACGTCCTGCCGGGATTTCTGATGCGGAAATGGACCGCCGCCTGAAGGCGTTGCAGGCTGCCAAGGCCCGTGAGGTCGAAGAGGCCGCGAAACGTGAAGCCGAAGAAAAGGCCCGCGAAGAAGCGCGCGCCCGCCGCCGCGCCGAGGCCGAGGCCAAGGAACGCGAAGAGCGTGAACGCGAAGCCGCGTTGAAGCAAAAGCCGAGGAAGAAGAACGCAAGAAGCGCGAAGCCGAAGAGGCGAAGGCCCGCGAGAAAGCCGCCAAGGCCCAGCCCGCTGCTGACCCGGCTGCCGCCCAGGCCGCCGAAGCCCGTGGCACCGGCAAGCCCTCGTCCGCGCCGCGCAAAACGGATCGCAACGAACGGGATCAGAAACAGAACCGTGGCAAGGGTGGTCGTGATGACAACCGCCGTTCCGGCAAGCTGACAGTGAACCAGGCGCTGCGTGGCGGGGGGGAAGGCGGGCGTCACCGCTCGGTCGCCGCGATGAAGCGCAAGCAGGACCGTCTGCGCCAGAAGGCCATGGGTGGCAACGAGCCGCGCGAAAAGGTCGTGCGCGACGTTCAGGTGCCCGAGGCCATCGTGGTGTCGGAACTGGCCAACCGTATGGCCGAACGCGTTGCTGACGTGATCAAGTCGCTCATGAACATGGGCATGATGATTACCCAGAACCAGTCGATCGACCAGGATACTGCCGAGCTGATCGTCGAGGAATTTGGCCACAAGATCGTGCGCGTGTCGGACGCGGACGTCGAAGACGTGATCGACTCGGTCGAGGACAAGGACGAAGATCTGGAACCCCCCCGCGCGCCGGTGATCACCATCATGGGCCACGTCGACCACGGTAAAACTTCGCTGTTGGACGCAATCCGTTCGACCAAGGTGACCGCTGGCGAAGCCGGTGGCATTACCCAGCATATCGGCGCCTATCAGGTGTCGACGGACGATGGCACTCTGTTGAGCTTCCTGGATACGCCCGGCCACGCCGCGTTTACCTCGATGCGCGCCCGTGGTGCCCAGGTGACGGATATCGTCGTGCTGGTTGTTGCGGCGGATGACGCCGTGATGCCGCAGACGATCGAAGCCATCAACCACGCCAAGGCCGCCCAGGTGCCGATGATCATTGCGATCAACAAATGCGACCTGCCGGCGGCCAACCCGGACAAGGTGCGCACCGATCTGTTGCAGCATGAGGTGATCGTCGAGAAACTGTCGGGCGATGTGCAGGATGTCGAAGTATCGGCCCAAACCGGTGCCGGTCTGGATGAGCTGCTGGAAGCCATCGCACTGCAGGCCGAGGTTCTGGAACTGAAGGCGAACCCCCCCAAACGTGCCGCCTCTGGTGCCGTGATCGAAGCACAGCTGGATGTGGGCCGTGGCCCGGTTGCCACCGTTCTGGTACAGAACGGGACACTGCGTCAGGGCGACATCTTCGTCGTCGGCGAACAGTGGGGGGGCAAGGTCCGTGCTCTGGTCAACGACAAGGGCGACCGCGTGACCGAAGCCGGTCCGTCTGTTCCTGTCGAGGTGCTGGGCCTGAACGGCACACCCGAAGCCGGTGACGTGCTGAACGTGGTCGATGCGGAAGCTCAGGCGCGTGAAATCGCCGACTACCGCATCCAGGCTGCCAAGGACAAACGTGCCGCAGCCGGTGCTGCGACCACGCTGGAACAGATGATGGCCAAGGCCAAGGCGGATCAGAATGTCGCCGAGCTGCCGATCCTGGTCAAAGCTGATGTGCAGGGCTCTGCTGAGGCGATCGTTCAGGCGATGGAAAAGATCGGCAACGACGAGGTTCGCGTGCGCGTGCTGCACTATGGTGTCGGCGCGATCACCGAGACCGACATCGGCCTGGCCGAAGCCTCCGGTGCGCCGGTCATTGGCTTCAACGTCCGTGCCAATGCGTCCGCGCGTAACGCTGCCAACCAGAAGGGCGTCGAGATCCGCTACTACTCGGTCATCTATGACCTGGTGGATGACGTCAAAGCCGCCGCGTCGGGCCTGTTGTCCGCCGAGGTGCGCGAGAACTTCATCGGCTACGCGAGATCCGCGAAGTCTTCAAGGTGTCGGGCGTCGGCAAGGTTGCTGGCTGTCTGGTCACAGAAGGTATCGCCCGCCGTTCGGCTGGTGTACGCCTTCTGCGCGACAACGTGGTGATCCACGAAGGCACTCTGAAGACGCTCAAGCGCTTCAAGGACGAGGTCAAGGAAGTGCAGTCCGGTCAGGAATGCGGTATGGCGTTTGAGAACTACGACGATATCCGCCCGCAGGATGTCATCGAGATCTTCGAGCGCGAAGAGTGGCGCGGACCCTGGACTAAGGGTTTTCACCCAACGCAAAGAACAAAAGGGACGGCCTGCGCCGTCCCTTTTTCGTTTGTGGTCTTTGCGGTGATCAGGCAGCGTGCGCCATGTCGACGGGATAGCCCTGATAGAGCCGTTTGCCGACCCGAACGACAATCTTGCCGTTCACAAGTTCCCTCACAAAAAGACCCTGCACGGAGACACAGCTGCCAAGAACAATAGTGCGTAGCATGTTCGTTTCCCCCCCCAGTTAAAACGATACGGGGGGGTCAAGCTAGCGAGGTGTGGTTAGCAAATCATTAACAATTGTTACGCAATGGTTAGGAATGGGATGAAACCGCCGTGCGGCTACCCTTAGAGCCAATCTCGCAGCATGGGAATCAGCGGAATATCTGCGGGCGGCATCGGATAATCACGCAGGTTCTGCGGTCGTGCCCAGGCCAGTTTCTGCCCTTCTTTCGGATGCGGCGTGCCTTCCCATTTGCGGCAGGCAAAGACGGGCATGAGCAGGTGGAAGTCGTCGTAGGCATGGCTGGCGAACGTCAGGGGGGGTGCCAGGCACGACGCCCAGGTGTCGATACCCAGCTCCTCATGCAGCTCGCGGATCAGTGCGGCTTCCGGGCTTTCGCCCGGTTCGACCTTGCCACCGGGAAACTCCCATAGACCAGCCATGGATTTCCCCCCCTCGGGGGGGCGCTGCGCCAGAAGCACCCGCCCGTCGGGATCAATCAGCGCGACGGCTGAAACAAGGACAACCTTCATTTGCGCAATCCCGGACGGAAAACCGGGCCCCCCCACTTTTTCTGTGATTGCTTGGCCATCACGACCGGTAATCCGCATTGATCTGGATGTAGCCGTGGGTCAGATCGCAGGTCCAGACCTGCGCCTCGCCCGCGTCCAGCCCCCCCATGTCCACATGGATCAGCAACTCGTCGTGCTTCATGTAATGAACGCCATCCTCTTCGCGATAGTCCGGCGAGACCCAGCCACCCTCGGCCACCAGGATATTGCCGAAGGAAATTGACAGTTTGTCCCGTTCCGCATAGGCGCCGGACTTGCCGATGGCGGCAACGACGCGACCCCCCCAGTTTGGGTCCTCGCCCGCCACGGCCGTCTTGACCAGGGGGGGCGAGTTTGCAATGGCCATCGCGTGGGTGCGGGCATCGGCGTCCGTCTTGGCACCGGTCACGCGGACTTCGACAAACTTGGTCGCCCCCCCTTCACCATCACGCACCACCTGGTGGGCCAGATCTGTCATCACCTCGCGCAGGGCGTCGCGGAAGGCAGTCGTCTCCGCATTGACCTCCAACTGCGAGGCACCGGTGGCCGCGACGATCAGCGTGTCGGAGGTCGACGTGTCACTGTCCACGGTAATGTTGTTGAAGGTCTGATCCGTCAGCTCACCCAGCATCTGCTGCAACACGGGCTGGTCGATCTGCGCGTCGGTAAAGATGAACACCAGCATGGTCGCCATGTCCGGCGCGATCATGCCCGAGCCCTTGGCGATGCCTGCGATGTGGACCAACCGATCCCCCCCGACGCGAACCTCGGCTTTCGCGCCCTTGGCAAATGTGTCCGTGGTGCGGATGGCTTCGGCGGCCTGTTCCAGTGCGTCAGGCACTAGTGTGCCGTTCAGCTCGTCCAGGCAATTGGTCAGGATTGCCGGGTCCAACGGTTCGCCAATCACGCCGGTCGAGGCGGAATAGACCCTGTTTTCGGGGGGATACCCAACGTCTCGGCCACCGCACCGGTAATGCTGGCGACCGAGTCGAACCCGGCCTGGCCGGTAAAGGCGTTGGAGTTGCCAGCATTGACGATGATCGCCGCGCCCGCCGACGGGTCCGAGCCGACCTTGGCCTGACAATCCAGCACCGCAGCCGACCGGGTCGAGGATTTGGTGAACACCCCCCCGGCGACCGAGGTGCCCGGTTGCAGCTCGGCCAGCATCACGTCAAGGCGGTCGGCGTATTTCACGCCCGCTTTTACCGCCGAGAACCGCGCGCCGGCAATAACCGGCAGCGCGGGGGGGAAACCGGCGGGTGCCAGCGGCGCGACCGCGTGGGTATGGGTCGTCGCCGCCTTCAGCTTGGCCTTGAGTTTCTTCAGCTTCTTTTCGAGCTTCTTGATCTTTGCCTTGGTGCCCATTGTCATCCGTCAGTCGATCAGAGTTTCGTCTTTCAGAACCATCGGGTCGATCGCCGACAGGTCGGGACGGTCGATCGTGGCGGCGGCCATCATCGCAGCGATGGCTTCTTCCATCGCGGTGCCCTGGATGATTTCTGCCAGTTGATCGCGGACCTCTTCCAGCGGCGGCGGACCCTGCAGGCGCTTGTCGTTGAGCTTGACCACATGCCAGCCGAACTGGGTGGCCACGGGTTCGGATACCGCACCGACTTCCAGCTCCAGCACAGCGGCTTCGAAGGCGGGGGGGACCATCATGCCTGCGCTGAACCAGCCCAGCTCGCCACCATTGGGGGGGCCCGAGGGTCCGGTCGAATGTTCCTTTGCTAGCGCGGCAAAATCGGCGCCGCCGGACAGCTCTTCGATCAACCCTTCGGCTGCTGCCTTGCTTTCAACCAGGATATGCGAGGCATTCCATTCTTCGGTCGGTTCCGCATTGGCAAACTGTGCGTCATAGGCCTCCTGAAGAGCTTCTTCGGTCACGGCCTCTTCGACCACGCCTTGCAACATTTCACCAGCAATCAGGGCGCGGCGTTCGTTTTCCAGGATGGCTTGTGTGCGGCGGTCCAATTCGCCCATCGCCTGGGACAGGACCACCTGCTGGATCATCTGTTCCAACAGGCCTTCGAACAGCACGTCATCGGGCAGCTGCTGATACTGTGGCGGCAGGGCCGCGCGGGCCGCGACAAGGTGACCCAGGGTCAGGGCCTCGCCGTTTACCGTGGCGACGACCGTATCGGCCGTAACATCCTGCGCGCTTGCGGGAAGGGCCAGGGCTACGGCCATGGCCGCCCCCCCCATTAAAAAGCTGTGACGTTTCGACATGAATTGATCCTCGAAAGAGGCCGGAAAGCCCGGCAATGTTGACACTTATACCCCCCCCTGCGCCTACATCCTCCGAAGGCTTGAGAGCGCCGGTTCCTTCCGCCCTAGATACGGGTCGGGACGGGGGGGACGGGCAAGCACCCTCTCATCAAAACGGATTGAACCCAGTCGAGGCGGACGGAACATGCTTGGTATCGGAACTGTGGCGCGCAAGATTTTTGGCACGCCGAATGATCGCAAGATCAAGGCACGCGCCAGGTTGTTGCCAAGATCAACGCGCTTGAGGAGGAAGTCTCCAAGCTGGATGATCAGGGTCTGATCGACAAGACCGAGGAATTGAAGCGGCGGGTTGCGGAAGGCGAGAAGCTGGATGCGATCCTGCCGGAAGCCTTCGCCAACTGCCGCGAAGCTGCCAAACGCGCCTGGGTCTACGCGCCTTTGACACCCAGCTGATGGGTGGCATCTTCCTGCACCAGGCAATATCGCCGAAATGAAGACCGGTGAGGGCAAGACCCTGGTCGCCACCTTCCCTGCCTACCTGAACGCACTGACCGGGCGCGGCGTGCATATTGTTACCGTGAACGACTACCTCGCGCGGCGGGACGCCGAATGGATGGGCAAGGTTTACGGCGCGCTGGGCGTGACAACCGGTGTCGTCTACCCGCAGCAGCCCGATGAGGAAAAGAAGGCCGCCTACGCCTGTGACGTGACCTACGCCACCAACAACGAGCTTGGTTTCGATTACCTGCGCGACAACATGAAGTCCGAACTGAAGGACATGTACCAGCGTGACCATCATTTCGCCATCGTGGACGAGGTCGACTCGATCCTGATCGACGAGGCACGTACCCCCCCGCTGATCATCTCGGGTCCGGCACAGGACCGTTCGCAGCTTTACGTTACCATTGATGCGCTGATCCCCCCCGAGCTGACCGAAGAACATTACACGCTGGACGAAAAATCCCGCAACGTGACCTTTACCGATGAGGGCAACGAGTTCCTGGAACAACGCCTGTCCGCGCTGGAGCTGCTGCCGGAGGGCCAGACGCTCTATGACCCGGAATCGACCACCATCGTGCACCATGTGAACCAAGGCCTGCGCGCCCATGTTCTTTTTACCAAGGACAAGGACTATATCGTGCGCAACAATGAGGTTGTGCTGATCGACGAGTTCACCGGCCGTATGATGCTGGCCGCCGCCTGTCCGAGGGTCTGCATCAGGCCATCGAGGCCAAGGAAGGCTGCAAGATCCAGGCCGAAAACGTGACCCTGGCCCAGGTGACCTTTCAGAACTACTTCCGTCTTTATGACAAGCTGGCTGGTATGACCGGCACCGCGCTGACCGAAGAAGAAGAGTTTGCAGAGATCTACAAGCTCGGCGTGGTCGAAGTGCCGACCAACAAGCCGATTGCGCGTGAAGATGAACATGATGCCGTCTATCGCACCGGCGAAGAAAAATATGCCGCCGTGGTCGAAGAGATCAAGACTGCGCATGAGAAAGGCCAGCCGACCCTGGTCGGCACCACCTCGATCGAGAAATCCGAGATGCTGTCGCAGATGCTGAAGGCGGCAGGCATTCCGCATGATGTGCTGAACGCGCGCCAGCATGAACGCGAGGCGCAGATCGTCGGTGATGCCGGTCGTCTGGGTGCGGTTACCATCGCCACTAACATGGCTGGCCGCGGCACCGACATTCAGCTGGGCGGCAATGTCGAGATGAAGGTAATGGAAGCTCTGGCTGCCGATCCGGAAGCTGATCCGGAAGCCATCCGCGCCAAGATCGAAGCTGAACATGCCGAAGAGAAAGCCAAGGTGCTGGAGGCCGGGGGGGGCCTCTTTGTTCTGGCCACCGAACGCCACGAAAGCCGCCGTATCGACAACCAGCTGCGCGGCCGTTCCGGCCGTCAGGGTGATCCGGGCCGTTCCGCCTTTTTCCTGAGCCTCGAAGACGACCTGATGCGCATCTTTGGCTCGGATCGTCTGGACAAGGTCCTGTCGACCCTGGGCATGAAGGAAGGCGAGGCCATTGTGCACCCCCCCTGGGTGAACAAGTCGCTGGAACGCGCCCAGGCAAAGGTCGAAGGCCGCAACTTCGACATCCGCAAGCAGCTGCTGAAATTCGACGACGTGATGAACGATCAGCGCAAGGTGATCTTCTCCCAGCGCCGCGAGATCATGGAGACTGAGGACCTGTCGGAAATCGCGCAAGACATGCGCCACCAGGTAATTGATGACCTCGTTGACAGCTTTATGCCGCCCAAATCCTATGCGGATCAATGGGACACACAGGGGGGGCTTTATGCTGCGGTGATGGAAAAGGTCGGCATGGACGTGCCGGTGATCGACTGGGCGGCCGAAGAAGGCGCCGATGACGATACCATCCGCGAGAAGCTCTATGACGCTTCGGACGAGATGATGGCCAAGAAGGCGGTCGATTTCGGCCCCCCCGAAACCATGCGCAACATCGAGAAACAGGTGCTGCTGCAGACCATCGACAAGAAATGGCAGGAACACCTTCTGACGCTGGAACACCTGCGTTCGGTTGTTGGCTTCCGTGGTTATGCGCAGCGCGACCCGCTGAACGAATACAAGACCGAGGCCTTTCAGCTGTTTGAAAACCTGCTTGATGGGCTGCGCGAGGATGTGACCCAGCAACTGTCAAAGGTGCGCCCGATGTCCGAAGAGGAACAGCGTGCGCTGATGGAGCAGTTCATGAAACAGCAAGCTGCCCAAGCCGCCGCTGCCGCGCCCGCGCCGGCTGAAGAGCCCGCAGGCGAGGCCGTGCCGGGCTTCGACGAAAACGATCAGAGCACCTGGGGGGGTAATCCGGGCCGCAATGATCCCTGCCCCCCCTGTGGCTCGGGCAAGAAATTCAAACACTGTCACGGCAGTTTCTAAGCCTGATCGGAAACAGTTTTGCATTTCGCCCCCCCGCTCTGTTTCGTCAGGGCGGGGGGGCCGAATTCTGTTTGAAACATGGCGTGGATTGGGCGATCTCAACCTTTCCTAAGGAAAATGGCGTCATCCTGAGGTGGTAAAGCCATGTGAATTCCATCAGATCGGCGCAATCGCCTGCGATTCTCACACTGGTTCGGAGTGGAAGGAGATCGCTATGCCCGTGATCGACAGGAAGAAAGCCAAGACCGCTGGTGCGACCCTTGTGATCGCAGCCGCTGCCGGGTTTTTCATGCAAAACGGGGGGGTTCCTCTGCCTGGGGGGGGTGCACCGCTTACCAAACCCGCTTTGGTTTCCGCTGCGGTGCCGGATGAACCCGCAGTCGATACCCCCCCCACGCTGGACACCCCCCCCTGCCTGCCCCCCCTCCGACGGAACAGGTTCCGGAAGTGCCCGTGCTGATGTGGCACCAATTCTGGTCGAGCCACCGAAGCCGATCCTGCCCTTTGCCGATCCTGAGGTGCCCAGCCCGGTGATTGAGGCAGCGTTGCAAACAGAACCGGGTGCGCTTGATGCGCCTGAACCGATGGCTACGACCGAATGCGAAACTGGCTTTACCGCCACTTCGGCCCCCCCGGCTGCGATGGTGTCTCTGACACTGGAAAGCCCATGCCATGCCGGCCAGGTGGTTGAACTCCTTCATGAGGGCCTGCGCATCAATGAGCGGCTGGATGATGCCGGTCTGGTCCGTGTTGACCTGCCCGCCCTGTCCGAAGATGCACGTTTTGCCGCGAATTTCACCGATGGCGGCCACGCGGAGGCCGAAATCTTCATGCCGACCCTGGTGGACTACGAACGCATCGTGCTGGTCTGGCAAGGTGTGACCGGCATGGGTCTGCATGCGCTGGAAGGTGGTGCCATCTATGATGAACCCGGCCACCTGCATGCCAACAATTTGGGCAGCCCTGATCGTGCAACCGCAGGTGATGGTGGTTTCATGACCGTTGCGGGCTCTATCCCCCCCGGCGGTTGGACCGCTGATATCTATACCTACCCGGTGACCCTGATCGACGCGGACCGCAGCCCCCCCGAGATTTCGGTCGAGGCAGAAATCCTGGCCGAGGCCTGTGATGCGCCCACCCAGGCCACGCTTCTGCGAATTTCCCCCCCGCGTGACGGGTCAGGTGCCTCGGACTTGTCCTTCGGTGCGCCGGGTTGCGACGCCGTGGGTGAATTTCTTGTGTTGAAAAACCTGCCCCCCCAAGACCTGAAAATCGCCAGCAACTGAAGCTGGCAACAGGGGGGGCGGGCCATGACCATTCTGCGCGCGGCGGTCCTCGCCGCGCTTTTTCTTTCGATTGTTGCTACGCCCTTGCGGGCCGATGACGTCACGCTGCGCGCCCGCGATGGCTCGATCGAGCTGGACGGCACTTTGCTGAGCTTCGATGGTGAGTTCTATCGTATCGACACGGACTACGGTGTTCTGACCGTCGATGCCTCCGGGGGGGTCAGCTGCGATGGACCGGGCTGTCCGAACCTTGGCAGCTATGTTGCCGAGTTCACCATTTCCGGCGCTCAGGAAATGGGTCGTATTCTGATCCCCCCCGCGCTGATTGAAGGCTTTGCCCTGCGCCATTCCTATGCGTTGCAGCGCGAAGAAGTAACGGGAACGGGCCTGCTCTACACGCTTTTTGAAGGCGATGCCCGCCAGCCTGCGGCGCGGATCACCATTCGCCTGACCACCTCCGCCGAAGCTTTGCCGACCTGCTGGGCAACCAGGCGGATATGGTCCTGTCGATGCGCGAGGCAACGGGACAGGAGCGCACGATGGTGCGCGATGCCGGCCTGGGCGATCTGCGATCCCTGCGTCAGGTCCGGGTGATCGCACTGGATGCATTGGTGCCCGTTGTGGCCACTGGCAACCCGGTCCGGCGTCTGTCGATGACCCAGCTGATGCAGATCTACTCCGGCAAGGTGACCAATTGGTCGGAACTAGGGGGGGGCGAAGATGCGCCGATCACCCCCCCCTATCTGCGCGACCCTTCCTTTGGGTTTGGACATGTCTTTGTCAGCGATGTGGTTCAAAAGCAGGGTGGAGAGCTGGCCGAAACCGTGTTGATCCAGGGCAGTGATGCCGCAGTCGCCCGCGCGGTTGCCGAAGATCCCTTTGGCATTGGCATGACCGGATTTTCGCGCCCCCCCGGCGCGACGGAGGTGGTCACGCTGACGGGCACCTGCGGGTTCGACCTGGCGGCCACCCGCGCCACGATCAAGGCCGAGGATTACCCGCTGACCACGCCGATGTATCTGTATCTGCCGGGTCGACGCCTGCCCCCCCGGCTTGCACGGGACCTGCTGCGTTACATGCGTTCGGACGCAGCGCAGTTCGTGGTGCGTCGCGCGGGTTTTGTCGATCAGCGGTTCGACGAAATCCCCCCGCGCGAGAACAGGGTGACCGGCTGGCCAATGCTCTGCGCGCTGCTGGGCCGGAAGTCACGTTGGAACAATTGCAGCGCCTGGCGACGGTCATGGCGGAAAATGCGCGACTGTCGCTGACCTTCCGGTTTGAAGGCGGCTCTGTCGTGCTGGACGCCCCCCCGTCGCGGTCCAATGCGGCACTGCTGGCACGGGCGCTGGAAGCCGGGCGCTTTGACGGGCGGGCGTTGACACTGGTCGGGTTCGGCGATGGGCAAGGCAGCGCGGACCAGAACCTGAAGATAGCCCGTCGCGCGCCGAAGCCGTGCGCGCCGCGCTGGCTGAGGAAATCGAAGGCCCGCTGCCGGACATGGCCGTGGATGCGTTTGGTGAAGCCCTGCCCATGGCCTGTGATGACAGCGCCTGGGGGGGGCGTGGTGTGAACCGGCGGGTGGAGGTCTGGATTCGCTGACGCGGGTTACAGGTAGCCCTGTGCACGGAAGCTGAGTTCACGTGATTTACCGATGATCAGGTGGTCATGAAGCGTCAACCCCCCCAGCACCTTTGCCGCGTCCTCAACCTGCTGGGTCATGGTGATGTCGCTTTCTGAGGGTGTCGGATCGCCAGACGGGTGATTGTGCACCAGGATGATCGCCGAAGCATTCAGCTCCAGCGCGCGTTTCACCACCTCACGCGGATAGACCGGCACATGGTCCACCGTGCCCTGCGCCTGTTCTTCATCGGCAATAAGCATGTTCTTGCGGTCCAGGAACAGCACACGGAACTGTTCGGTCTCGCGGTGCGCCATGGTGGTGTGACAGTAGTCCAGAAGTGCATCCCAGGATGACACCACGTGTTTCTTCATCACCTTGGCGCGGGCCAACCGGTGCGCCGCAGCCTCGACAATCTTCAACTCCTGAACCACGGCATCGCCCACACCCTTGATCTGACACAAACGTTCCGCGGGTGCTGAGAGCACTCCATTGAAATCCTTGAAGGTTTCCAGAAGCAGGCGCGCCAAAGGCTTCACGTCCTGGCGGGGGGGAATGGCGCGAAACAAAACCAGCTCCAACAGCTCGTAATCCGGCATGGCCGCCGCGCCGCCGACCATGAACCGTTCACGCAGCCGCTTGCGGTGATCCTTGATGTAGGAGGGCAGCTGACCCTTCGCATCCTTCGCAACCGGCACAACCGGCGCCTCGTCCGTGTCGAACAGGCTCTGGGGGGGCATCTCGCCAAAGGAAAAGGGCCGAGTCATCATGACCCGACCCTTGCACGTGATTGGTAAATCAAAGGTTAACGATCAACCTTTCATCCCATCCCAGAAGCTTTTCACCTTCGAGAAGAAATTCGAGCTTTCCGGGTTGTTCTCTTCGCCCAGGGTTTCGAACTCCCGCAGCAGCTCCTTTTGCCTCGAGCTCAGGTTGACCGGAGTCTCGACCCCCCCCAGCTCGATATACATATCACCAGAACCGCCGCCACGCAGGCTGGCATGCCCTTTCCGCGCAGGCGCATCTGGCGACCGTTCTGAGACCCGGACGGGATCTTGACGCGGCTACGCCCACCGTCGATCGTCGGCACCTCGACCTCGCCCCCCCCAGGGCTGCAGTGGTCATGGAGACCGGAACGCGGCAGTGCAGGTGGATGCTTTCGCGGTCAAACAGCGCGTGGTCCTGTACCTCGATGAAGATGTAAAGGTCGCCCGCCGGACCACCGCGCATGCCGGCTTCGCCCTCACCCGCCAGGCGGATGCGGGTGCCGGTTTCGACGCCGGCGGGGGGGATGTTCACAGCCAGCGAGCGGTCTTTCTCCACACGACCCGCGCCATGGCAGGACTTGCAGGGGGGGTTCTTGATCATCTGACCCATGCCCTGACAGGTCGGCAGGTGCGTTCGACGGTGAAGAAACCCTGCTGCGCGCGGACCTTGCCCATGCCCGAACAGGTCGGACACATGGTCGGCTCCGCGCCGCTTTCGGCCCCCCCGGTCCCGTTGCATTCTTCGCAGGCCACGGAAGTGGGCACGTTGATCGTCTTGTGCAGGCCCGAGTAGGCTTCTTCCAGCGTGACCCGCAGATTGTAGCGCAGGTCCGAACCGCGTGCGGCGCGTTGTCCGCCGCCACGCTGCCCGCCGCCCATGAAATCGCCGAACAGATCGTCAAACACGTCCGAGAAGGCGGAGGCGAAATCGCCCTGGCCGCGGAACCCGCCACCGGGATGGCCACCACCGCCCATGCCACCTTCAAAGGCTGCGTGGCCATAGCGGTCATAGGCCGCCTTCTTGTCGGCATCCTTCAGGACGTCATAGGCCTCGTTCGCTTCCTTGAACTGGGCTTCGGCATCCGGGTTGTCAGCATTGCGGTCGGGATGAAGCTCTTTCGCCTTCTTGCGATAGCCCTTCTTGATCTCGTCCGCCGAGGCACCCTTGGCGACGCCCAATACCTCGTAATAATCGCGTTTTGCCATCAGTATTTTATCCCTAGGAAACGCATACGACCGGCCCGATGATCCGGGCCGGTCGCGTTAGGGTCCGACCAGACCCGGACTTAGCGCTTGTCGTCGTCCAGATCTTCGAAGTCGGCGTCAACGATATCGTCGTCCACACCGCGCGGCTCGTCAGCATCAGCACCGGCTTCGGCAGCTTCACCAGCAGCCTCTTCCTGGCTGGCCTTGTAAATGGCTTCGCCCAGTTTCATGGCCGCTTCGGTCACGTTCTGGATGCCCGATTTGATCTTCTCGGCGTTCTGCTCTTCCATCACGTCCTTCAGGGCGGCGATGGCCAGCTCGATCGCTTCGATGGTGGTCGGGTCGACCTTGTCCGAATGCTCTTCCATCGACTTTTCGGTCGAATGGATCAGGCTTTCGGCCTGGTTGGTCGCTTCGACCAGTTCCTTGCGCTCCTTGTCGGCCTCGGCGTTGGCCTCGGCGTCCTTGACCATTGCGTCGATATCCTCGTCGGACAGTCCGCCCGAAGCCTGAATGGTGATCGACTGTTCCTTACCGGTGCCCTTGTCCTTGGCGCCGACCGACACGATGCCGTTGGCGTCAATGTCGAAGGTCACTTCGATCTGCGGCATGCCGCGCGGGGGGGCGGGCGGGATGTCCTCAAGGTTGAACTGACCCAGGATCTTGTTGTCCGCGGCCATTTCGCGTTCACCCTGGAACACACGCAGGGTCACGGCGTTCTGGTTGTCTTCCGCGGTCGAGAAGATCTGGCTCTTCTTGGTCGGGATCGTGGTGTTGCGGTCGATCAGGCGGGTGAAGACACCACCCAGGGTCTCGATGCCCAGCGACAGCGGGGGGGTCACGTCCAGCAGGACCACGTCCTTGACGTCACCTTGCAAAACGCCGGCCTGAATGGCGGCACCCATGGCGACAACTTCATCCGGGTTCACACCCTTGTGCGGCTCCTTGCCGAAGAACTTGGTCACTTCGGCGATCACCTTGGGCATGCGGGTCATGCCGCCAACCAGAACCACCTCGTCGATGTCGTCCTTGGACAGGCCAGCATCCTTCAGCGCGGCCTGGCAGGGCTTCAGCGACGCCTTGATCAGATCGCCGACCAGGCTTTCCAGCTTGGCACGGGTCAGTTTCATGACCATGTGCAGCGGCGCACCATCCGCACCCATCGAGATGAAGGCTGGTTGATTTCGGTCTGCGAGGAGCTCGACAGTTCGATCTTGGCTTTCTCGGCGGCCTCTTTCAGGCGTTGCAGAGCCATCTTGTCTTTAGACAGGTCGACCTGGTTCTCTTTCTTGAACTCATCGACCAGGTACTGGACGATGCGCATGTCGAAGTCTTCGCCACCCAGGAAGGTGTCGCCGTTGGTCGACTTCACTTCAAACAGGCCGTCGTCGATTTCCAGGATGGTCACGTCGAAGGTACCACCGCCAAGGTCATAGACGGCGATCGTCTGCGTGTCGGACTTGTCCAGACCATAGGCCAGAGCGGCGGCGGTCGGTTCGTTGATGATACGCAGAACCTCAAGGCCCGCGATCTTGCCCGCGTCCTTGGTGGCCTGACGCTGCGCGTCGTTGAAATAGGCGGGAACCGTGATGACGGCCTGGGTAACATCTTCGCCCAGGTACGACTCAGCGGTTTCTTTCATCTTGCCGAGGATGAAGGCCGAGATCTGGCTGGGGGGGCTGTATTTCTCGCTCGCCGCTTCGACCCAGGCGTCGCCATTGCCGCCATCGACGATGGCATAGGGCACCAGCTTCTTGTCTTTCTCGACAGCCGGGTCGTTCATCGCGCGGCCGATCAGGCGCTTCACCGCGAAGACGGTGTTGTCCGGGTTGGTCACGGCCTGGCGTTTGGCCGGTTGGCCGACCAGGCGTTCGTCGTCCTTAAAGGCGACGATGGAGGGGGGGGTCGTGCGTGCCCCCCCTTCCGAGTTCTCAATGACTCGCGGTTGCGAGCCGTCCATGATGGCGACACAGGAGTTGGTGGTCCCGAGGTCGATACCGATCACTTTTGCCATGCGCAAAATCCTCTCATTGGCGATGTTGTAGGAACCAGCCTTGGTAAGCACCGGCCCCCCCTGATCCCAGATTTCAAGCCGGTTTCGGAGTGTCTGAACCCGGCGTCTCGGCGTATATAAGTAGGCAAAAAGCGCCCTGCAAGCATTCAAAACGGGGGGGGTGTGGGGGGGCAAAAAAACGAGTCAAAATCGGGGGGGTTTTACCGATGAGAAAGGATTTCGGCGCACCGGATGTGGTGCTTGGTGGCGCACAGGTCTGGAAAGCGCGGCTGGATGTGGGAGCGCAAACAGCCATGGTTGCGGCGCTTCGTGGGGGGGTGGTCATGGCGGCCCCCCCTTTGTTCTCGCCGGAAACGCGTTGGGGGGGCAAGCCGATGAGCGTGCGCATGACCTCGGCCGGGCGCTATGGTTGGTATTCGGATCGGCGGGGGGGATATCGTTATGAACGGTGCCACCCTTCGGGGGGGGTGGCGTGGCCGCCGATCCCGGAGTGTGTGTTGGATGTCTGGAAGGCTGTTGCGGGCACACACCGGGCACCGGATTGCTGCCTGGTCAATTTCTACGGCGAGAATGCGCGCATGGGGGGGCTGCATCAGGATCGGGACGAGGCGGATTTTTCCTACCCGGTGGTGTCGATTTCACTGGGCGACGCCGGGCTCTTTCGCGTAGGCGGGGGGGTTGAACGCGGCGGCAAGACACAGTCGATCTGGCTGGAGTCCGGTGACGTGTTGGTTCTGGGCGGTGAGGCGCGGCTCGCTTATCACGGGGGGGTCGACCGCATCCGTTTTGGCTCGTCGTCGCTGCTGAAGGAAGGCGGGCGGATCAACCTGACCATGAGGGTGGTGGATTAGCGCAATCAGTTCGTTAGCGAACAGCAGCCCGACCAATGTTGGTACCCGGCGTCATCCCGGATCAGGAAATCACCGGTCAGACCGTATTCGCGATCCGACATGTCGTCACTGCACACGGCCCGTGCAATGACGGCGTGCACGACCCCCCCCTCGGTGCTTCCAGCCACGATACTGTAACGGTCGGCCCTGCCCAGCGCCTGCAAGCGTGTCTGGGTCGCCATAAGCATTGGCACGCCCTCCATCGGCGTGACGGTGACCGTTCCGCTTGCGTCGAGGTCCAGCGACCAGAAGGGTTCAGTTCCAAAGCAACGGGCTGGAAGTGGAAAATCGTCATGCACCCCCCCGTCGCGCGCCAAAAACCGCATCGCGACCCAGCCGGAGCCTTCACCGGTGTTGACCAGACCCCCCCAGCGCCCGTCATCGGTTACGCGAATGACCTCGACCCCCCCGGCCGCATTGGGCGGCAAGGCACTGATCGGCGCGCCGGAGGTGCCGGGTGTTGGGCGGATGTTCAGAACATCATCGGCGGCCACGCCTCTGACTGTATGTGTGGCGGGATAGCTCTCTGCCCAGCAAAGCACGGGCAGCAGGCTCAGCATCAGGCGTAAAGCCACCTCATCGCCGCGCGCCCCCCCAGGACAGGGATGCATGCCTGCGCGTATAGCTTTCACCCATGAATCCGATCACCAACAGAACGGAGGCCAGGATCAGCGGATAGGTCGTGTTTGAATAATGCGGGTTGTAGTTGATGAAGGCGAACCCTCGTGCCTGGTCGATGACGTGAAACAGCGGGTTCCAGTCGAACATCTTCAGAATGAAGAACGGCAGTGTATTGGCCAGGAACATTTTGCCGGATGCCAGCATGTTCGCCCGCATGTAGATGGTCGAGGCAATCGACACAAACTGCGGGAACCAGGCTTCAGCGCCAGAAAACACATGCCCACGGATACGCCCACAAACCAGGCCAGCAACAGCATGGAGAAGGCACCCACGGATCATTGATCTCCACCGACCCGGTTATCGCGTTGTAGATGAACAGGACCAGAACCACGGACAGTACCTGAATATAAAGCGTGCCCAGCGCGTTCGAGACGATCGAGACAAAGGTCGACATCGGCGCGTGCTGCATCATGGGGGGGCTGGCCGGCCCTTCGGACCCAACCACGGCACCCATCGCCTTGTTCTGGGTCATGAACAGGAAGATTCCCGACATGATGTAGACCATGAAGTCACCACGTATCGCCACACCGCGTAGGCCAAGGAAGTTGAACATGATGTAGAAGACGAAAACCAGGGTCATCGTCTGCAACATGTTGATCGCCAGTCCAACGATTGCGTTCGGATGGCTTTTGCGCACGCTGCGCGCGGTCGCATAATAGATCACCTCAAGGATGCCCAGCGCGCTTTGCGTCGTCGTACGATATCGTGTGTCGGCCTGAAACATCGGTCCGCCTTTTGCCTGCTCTGCAACAGTTTTCGCAGGGAATTCTTGCCGTTCCCTTACGCGCACAGCATAAGGGGGGGGCTGAATTCTGTAATCAACTCACGCGCGCGTGCGGTGCCGAAGGAGCCCCCCCTGACATGGATTTTGCGAAACTTGAAACCGTGATGCGCCGCCTGGCTCTGGAAGCGGGCGATGTGATCATGGAGATCTACAACTCAGACGATTTTGAGGTAAAGTCGAAGTCCGATGACAGTCCCGTCACCGCCGCCGATGAAGCCGCGGATGCGTTGATCTCGGCCGGGCTGCGCGCCGAATTCCCGGACGTGCTTCTGGTGACCGAAGAACAGGCTGACAGCCATGACGCACAAGCGCCGGAATTCCTGATCGTTGATCCGTTGGATGGCACCAAGGAATTCATCCACCGCCGTGGCGATTTTACCGTAAACATCGCCTATGTGGTCGATGGCACGCCCATTCGTGGCGTGGTCTACGCCCCCCCCGCCAAGGGCCGCATGTTCTTCACCCGCGCCGATGGGTCGACCGTGGAAGAGGCCGGGCCTTTCGACAAGGGCGTAATGGGTGCGGTCAAGGAAATCAAGGTTTCGACCCCCCCAGACAATGACGCGCTGTTCATCGTTGCCTCCAAATCGCATCGTGATCAGGCGACCGAGGATTACATCAACAAATACAAGGTGAAGGACTCGAAATCAGCAGGCTCCAGCCTGAAATTCTGCCTGGTTGCCACCGGTGAGGCGGACCTCTACCCGCGTGTCGGCCGCACCATGGAATGGGACACGGCCGCCGGTCACGCCGTGCTGAAAGGTGCAGGTGGGGGGGATGTGGTGCGTTTTGACGACCACACACCGCTGACCTATGGCAAGCCAATCTACGAAAACCCCCCCTTCTTCATCGCCTACGCGCCTGGGGGGGTCGATCTGAAAGAGGCCTGATGTCCACCCTCATTGTTATTCCCGCCCGCTATGCCTCGGTACGTTACCCGGGCAAGGCCCTGGCCGAGCTTCGCGGCGCAAGCGGGGGGGTGGCGAAGCCGCTTATTCGCCGCAGCTGGGAGGCCGCCCAGGCCGTGCGCGGTGTGAATCGCGTGGTTGTGGCAACCGATGACACCCGCATTCGCAACCGGGCAGAGGCGTTTGGCGCGGAGGTCGTGATGACCTCGTCCTCCTGCCAGAATGGCACTGAACGCTGTGCTGAGGCGCTGGATGCGCTGGGCGGCGGCTTCGACATCGTTGTGAACCTGCAAGGCGACGCGCCCCCCCTGACCCCCCCGCCCTGGTTTGTCGAAGCTTTGGTCGAGGCGCTGGACGCCCATCCGACTGCCGAGGTCGCCACGCCCGTCCTGCGCTGCGATGGCCGCGCGCTGTCGGGCTTCCTGGAGGACCGCAAGGCGGGCCGCGTTGGCGGGACCACCGCTGCCTTCGGGGGGGCGGAAGGCAAGGCGCTTTATTTCTCCAAGGAAGTGATCCCCCCCTATACCACCCACGGCTGGCCGGATCATGAGATGACGCCAGTGTTCCACCATGTGGGTGTCTACGCCTATCGCCCCCCCGCCGCCCTTGCCGCTTATCCGCTGTGGGAGCCGGGTAGTCTGGAAGAGCTCGAAGGGTTGGAACAGCTGAGGTTCCTGGAACGGGACCGTCCCGTACAATGTGTTGAGGTGGACGCGCGCGGGCGTCAGTTCTGGGAGCTGAACAACCCCCCCGAGGATGTGCCCCCCGGATCGAAGCGATGCTGGCAGCAATGGAGGTGGAATAGTGTCACATGCGCCGGTGTCGGTCATCGTTGTCAGTCACGGCCGCCCGGCTCTGCTAACCCGCTGCCTGACCGGCCTGTCACAACTCACCCATCCAAATTTCGAAGTTATCGTTGTGGCCGACCCGAAGGGGGGGGCAGAAGCCGTGCGCGCAACTGGCCTGTCGGTGAAACTGTCGGAGTTCGACGAGCTCAATATCTCCGCTGCGCGCAACCGGGGGGGCCTGAGCCTGGCATCTGGTGATCTGGTGGCCTTCATTGACGACGATAGTGTGCCCGAACCCAGCTGGCTTGACCACCTGACCGACCCGTTCGAGGATCCGCGCGTTGTTGCCGCCGGGGGGGGATATGTGCGTGCGCGCAACGGCATCTCCTTCCAGTGGCGGGCGAATACGGTGGACGCGCTTGGCGCGCCTGCTCCGCTGCAACTGGACGGCGATGCGCCGCAGCTTTTCGCAGCCAAGCCCGGCCACGGCATCAAGACCGAGGGCACCAACAGCGCTTTTCGCTGTGACGTGCTGGCGAAGATCGGCGGGTTTGATCCGGGGGGGTTCCGGTTTTATCTGGATGAGACCGATGTGAACCTGCGCCTGTCCGGGCAGGTGACCGCCATCGTGCCCTTGGCTCAGGTCCATCATGGTTACGCCCCCCCATCGGTTCGGCGTGGGGGGGTGGATCGCATGCCCAGGTCCTTGCACGAGGTTGGGGGGGCGTCTTCGGCATTGTTTTTGCGCAAACATGCGCCCGACCATGACCCTTGGGGGGGCGCTCTTGCAGCGTTGGAAGCCCGACAACGTGATCGTTTGCTGAGCCATATGGTCGCAGGAAATTGCGAACCGCGTGATGTGAAGCGCATTCTGGCGACGTTGCGCGCGGGATGGTCGAAGGTCTGGCGCGCTCGACCGACCCGCGGTCGCCCCCCCTGCCGAACACGCCGCCGCCCTTCGTGCCGTTCTGCGCCAGCCCCCCCGCCCCCCCAGAATCGGTGCACCTGTCGGGCCGCGCCCACCAACGCCGTGCCTTGCGTGCGCAGGCGCGCAAGCTGGTGAAAGAAGGTAAATCCGTCACGCTTTTCCTGCTGTCCCCCCCGACCACGCTTTTTCACCACTTGCGCTTCCATCCGGATGCTTTTGGGAGCAGCGAGGCGGCATGTTTGGGCGGGCAGTGCGCGGCGAAAAAAAACCTTTCAACTCATGGGGGGGTTTCACGCTCGGGTTGCAAAAGAATGGAAACGTGTTGCTGGGCTGCGCCACTCGATAAAAAGGTTAATGCCACGCGGTGACGTGACAAGGGTGCCCGATTAGCGTTAGGAAAAACGAAAGCAGAATGCCGCAGGATCGGGTAGAATTCCGGGTGTAACCAGGACGCCATCCCGGCGGTCGTTTAAGAGGTGGGACAATATGAAACGCAAAGTGACGAAAGCCGTCTTTCCCGTGGCGGGATTGGGAACGCGGTTTCTTCCGGCGACCAAGAGCATTCCGAAAGAGATCATGACGCTGGTCGACCGGCCGCTGATCCAATACGCGATCGACGAAGCGCGTGCGGCCGGCATCAAGGAGTTCATCTTTGTCACCTCGCGCGGCAAGGGTGCGCTTGAGGATTACTTTGACAACTCGCCGATCCTAGAACAGGAACTGCGCAAGAAGAACAAGGGTGAGTTGCTGGAGGTGTTGAAAGACACCAACATGGACAGCGGCGCGATTGCCTATATCCGCCAGCACAAGGCGCTGGGCCTGGGTCACGCGGTCTGGTGCGCCCGCCGCCTGATCAACAACAACGAACCCTTCGCGGTAATCCTGCCCGACGACGTGATCGCGGCGGAAAAGCCCTGTCTGCAACAGATGGTCGAAGCCTATGAAGACACCGGTGGCTGCATGGTCGCCGCGATGGAAGTGCCCAAAGACAAGGCTTCGGCCTACGGCGTGCTGGACGTGAAGGAAGACATGGGCACGATGGTGTCGGTGCGGGGGGGCATGGTCGAAAAGCCCCCCCCTGCGGACGAGGCACCGTCAAACCTGGCCGTGATTGGCCGTTATATCCTAAGCCCGAAGGTGCTGCAGAGCCTCAACCGCATGAAATCCGGCGCGGGCGGGGGGGAAATCCAGCTGACCGATGCGATTGCTGAAGAGATCAATCAGGAACGCGATGTCTATGGTTATCGTTTCCGCGGTCAGCGGTTCGATTGTGGGTCAAAGGCCGGGTTCTTGCAGGCCACAGTCGCCTTCGGCATGGCGCGACCTGAGCTGCGCGATGAGTTCACCGCGTATCTTGAGGATATGGTCGGCCTGACCAAGGCGGCCGAGTAACCCCCCCCATGACCGGCAATACCGGGACGCAGCACGGGCGGGCCAGATGTCTGGACCTGTCCCGCCTCGTCTCGCGCGTCGGCCGTGGACCATGGACTGGCGTCGACCGGGTCGAGGCCGCCTATGCGCGCGAACTTCTCACCCGTGAGGCACCGTTGTTCGGCCTTGTGCGCACCAGCATGGGTTTTGTCCTGTTGGACCGGGGGGGCGGGGGGGTGCAGGCGCTGTGGGATCGGCTGACCGGCGTCGAGCCTGGGGGGGGCACCCGACCTGCTGTCCCGCCTGTTCCTAAAATCCTCCGAGGCCAAACGTGCGGCGGAAAGCGACCTGCGGCGGCTTTGCCTGACGCGGACCGGACGTGGCGGGTTGCGATCCATGCTGCGAAGACATCTTCCGAAGGGACCACCTGGGTGAATGTAGGCACTCGAACTTGCAACGGCATATCTTTGAGGCTTTCCACGCCATTGGCGGCAAGACCTCGGTCCTGGTTCACGACATGATCCCGCTTGATTTCCCTGCCTATCAACGCCCCCCCGGCACGGTCCAGGACTTTCGCGCGCGTATGCGACGTGTGTCCGACCTGGCGGATCTGGTGATCTATAACAGCGCACAAAGCCGGGCAGATGCAGAACGGTACTTTGCCGATTGGGGGGGGCGTGTACCGAATGGTATTGTTTCGCATCTGGGTACAATCCCCCCCCGCCCGACCAAAGTCCCGATCACGCCTTGTGAGCCTTATTTCGTCACCCTTGGCACGATTGAGCCGCGCAAGAACCACCTTCTGCTTCTGACCGTCTGGGAGTATCTGGTGCAGGAACTGAAAACGCCGCCCGAGCTGATCATCATCGGCAACCGCGGCTGGAACAATGATGAGGTCTTCGCGCGGCTGGACAAAAACCCGGCCCATGTGACCGAGCTGAACGGGCTTGATGACGGTGAGGTTGCAGCCCTTGTGCAGGGTGCGCGGGCGCTTCTGTTTCCGTCGCTTGCCGAGGCTTTGGCCTACCTCCCGCCGAGGCGCTGGCGCTGGGCACACCTGCGGTTGTGAACAACCTGCCCGTTTATCGCGAAATCCTTGGAAACAAGGCCATTTACGCCGATGCACGCGACATGTATTCTTGGTCGAAAATCATAATCGGTTTGACGATTGGTAACGAGGCGAGGCAAGAGGCAACAGAGCTTCCCACTTGGCAGGATCATTTCAACCTTGTCTTAAAGGTGACGTGATACCCAAAAGGGGGGGGACCCTGCGGGTGCCGATTGTGGAAAAGGGATACGGTTGGGCGCGTGGAGGTCATATCGGCTGAGGCTGCAACGCAAGCGATGGCGCATTCGCGCCTTTCGCAAACGTCGTGAATTGGTCGAAATGGTGGATCGCACACAGGCGATCAAACCCAAGGACATTCTGCTTTTCTCGACGCTCAGAAACGAGCGCATCCGCCTGCCGTTCTTCCTGAAATACTACCGCGACATGGGTGTGAATCATTTCGTGATCGTGGACAATGACAGCGATGATGGCTCGCGGCAGTATCTGTTGGACCAGCCCGATGTCTCGCTCTGGACCACCGAAGCCAGCTATAAACGTTCGCGTTTCGGGGGGGTCGATTGGCTGAATTGGCTGCAACGGAAATATGCCCATGGCCATTGGTGCCTCGTGGTCGATCCGGATGAGTTTCTGGTCTACCCGTTTTGCGACACCCGCCCGCTGCGGGCGCTGACGGACTGGCTGGATGCCTCAAGCATCAAAAGCTTTGGTGCGATGCTGTTGGACATGTACCCAAAGGGTCCGCTGGATGCCCAGCCCTATCGTGAAGGCCAGGACCCGTTCGAGATTGCCTGCTGGTTCGATAGCGGAAATTACACGGTCGAAAAGAACGGCAAATTCGGCAATCTCTGGATACAGGGCGGGCCGCGCACGCGCGCGTTTTTCTATGACAACCCGGAACGCCCCCCCGGCGCTGAACAAGATCCCTCTGGTGAAATGGGACCGAAACTATACGTTCGTCAGCTCCACTCACATGGTGCTGCCGCGCGGGCTGAACCTGGTCTATGACGAATGGGGGGGGTGAAAAGGCGTCGGGCTGTCTGCTGCACGCCAAGTTCCTGGACACATTCACGGCGAAGGCTGCCGAGGAGCTGGAGCGCAAACAGCACTACGCCGGCAGCCACGAATATCGCGCCTATCACCAGCATCTGAAGGACGATCCGGACCTTTGGTGCAAGTGGAGCGAAAAATACATCAACTGGCGCCAGCTTGAGATTCTGGGCCTGATGTCCAAGGGGGGGAACTGGGCATGACGGTCGGGGGGTGGTCATGCTGGTTCATGAGGCGTTCGACCGCGCCGAGCAAGTCGCGCGGCACTGGGCGACCCATGGCTGCCCGGTTGTGATCCATGTCGACAAAAGGGTCAAACGCGCCACCTATGCCAAGTTCGTCAGTGACCTGTCCGATCTGCACAGGGTGAAGTTCTGCGGCCGCCACCGCTGTGAATGGGGGGGCACCTGGTCCTTGGTCGCGGCCAGCCAGACCGCGTCCGAGGTCATGCTGCGCAACTTCGATGACGTGCGCCATGTCTTTCTGGCGTCGGGCAGCTGTTTGCCGCTGCGCCCGGTCGAGGACCTGATCGACTACCTTGCCGAACGGCCGATGACGAACTTCATCGAAAGCGTGACGACCGAGGATGTGCCCTGGACGGTCGGTGGGCTGGATGCTGAACGTTTTACCCTACGCTTCCCGTTCTCCTGGAAGCGCAATCGCTGGCTCTTCGACCGTTATGTGAGCCTCCAGCGCCGCACCCGGTTCAAACGCAAGATTCCCGACGGGATCGTGCCGCACCTGGGCAGCCAATGGTGGTGCCTGACCCGCCAAACTCTGTCGGCGATCCTCGAGGACCCGGAGCGCCAAACCTATGACCGCTATTTCAAACGGGTCTGGATCCCGGATGAAAGCTATTACCAGACGCTGGTCAGGCTCTATTCCACCAACATCGAAAGCCGGTCGCTGACCCTGTCCAAATTCGATTTTCAGGGCAAACCGCATATTTTCTACGACGACCACCTGCAGCTTCTGCGCCGGTCGGACTGTTTTGTCGCGCGCAAGATCTGGCCCCCCCACGCGAACAAGCTGTATGACGGGTTCCTGTCGAATGCGGCCAAGTTGATGAGCGGGGGGGCCGAGCCGAACCCCCCCGGCAAGATCGACCGCATTTTCTCGAAGGCGGTAGAACGGCGCACCAAGGGGGGGCGTCCAGGCCTGGTGATGCAAAGCCGCTATCCCAACGAAGGCTGGGAAAACGGCACGACCTGCGCACAGTATTCGGTGTTCGAGGGCTTTTCCGAACTGTTCGAAGATTTTGACCTCTGGCTCAATCGCATGGTCGGCGCGCGGGTGCATGGACACCTGTTCGCGCCGGAGCAGGTGCAGTTTGCGGGCAACCAGACGGTGTTCTCCGGTGCGTTGACCGACAGCGCGGCGGTGCGGGACTATAACCCGCGTGCGTTCCTGACGTCGCTTATCTGGAACACCCGTGGCGAACGGCAGTGTTTTCAGTTTGGCCCACGTGACAACCAGGCGCTCAACTGGTTCATCGCCAAGGACCCGAACGCACAGGTCAACGTGATCTCGGGTGCCTGGGCGGTGCCGCTGTTCAACTCGAACCGGAATTTTTCCGACATCCGGCGCGAGGCCGCGCGTTTGCAGAAGATCGAGGCACAGCATCTGGAGGTGCTGCGCAGTTTCTATTCCAAGGCGCGGGTGCGGATCTGGACCATGGCGGAATTCGTCGACAACCCGATGGAACCGCTTCAGACCATCATCGACGAAATCGGTGCACGCAGCCCGCACCGCCTGGCGGAAGCGCCGAAAATGGTCAATCTGGATGGGTTCGGACAGTTCCTGCAGAACCTCAAGAACCAGGGCATGCAGCCGCATCTGATGGGGGGGGATTTTCCAGCTGGTGCCGATCCTGTCAGTACCCCCCCACGCAAGACGCGCAAACCCTATCTGGTGAAATAGAGCATGGCCCGCAAATTCGACTACTTCATCATCTTTGCCGAGATGCGCACGGGTTCAAACTTCCTTGAATCCAATCTGGACCAGTTCGACGAGATCAAATGCTATGGGGGGGAGGCGTTCAATCCCTATTTCATGGTCACACCCAAGCTGAAAGAGCTGTTTGGCGTCACCGTCAAGATGCGCGATGCCGACCCGATGGTGCTGGTGCGCCGGATGATTGAACACGCGCCAGGGATGCCTGGGTTCCGTTTCTTTTCCGACCATGATCCGCGGGTATTCGATGCCGCGATCAATGATCCCCCCGCTGCGCCAAGGTGATCCTGACCCGCAATCACGTGGAAAGCTATGTCAGCCGCAAGATTGCTTGGGAAACCAATCAGTGGCAGCTGAACGATGTGAAGGATGTGCGTAAGATCAAGGCGCGGTTCGTTCCTGAGGAATTCGAGAAGCTGGTCTATCGCTTCAAGGCGTTCCAGCTGCAGATCAAACAGGCGCTGCAGAAGACCGGACAGACGGCCTTTTATATCGACTACGAAGAAAGCCAGGATCTGGACGTTCTGAACGGGCTGGGCCGGTTCCTGGGGGGGGTCGACGGCGAGCTGACCGAGTTTGCCGGAAAATTCAAGAAACAGAACCCCCCCGAGCCACTGCAAGATAAGGTCAAGAACTACGATGAGTTGGTCGAGACCGTGGCCAAGATTGACCTGTGGGATCTGGGTCGAGTGCCAAACTTCGAACCGGCCCGCACACCGGCGGTGCCGACTTATGTGCATGCCGGAGAGGCACCTCTGATCTATCTGCCGATCAAGGGCGGGCCAGAGGATCAGGTGAAAGGCTGGATGCGCGGATTTGGGGGGGAGCCGGAAAGCGGCTTCAACCAGAAATCCCTGCGCCAGTGGAAGCGGCAGCATAAAGGCCATCGTACCTTTACCGTGTTGCGCCATCCGGTGGCACGGCTACACGCGGCTTTCTGCAAGCACTTCCTGCAAGACGGGCCGGAAACCTATTGGGATATCAAATCCGCACTTCGCGACAACTTTGACGTGCCCCCCCTGCCTGAACACCTGCCCGGTGACGACTGGGACCGCCGCGCGCATCACGCGGCATTCCTGGGGGGGTTCATAGACTTCGTGAAGAAGAACCAGACCGGGCAAAGCGGTATTCGCGTCGATGCCTCCTGGGCCTCGCAATCTGCGGTCATGCAGGGGGGGTTCGGTCAATTCATGCTGCCCGACCATATGCTGCGTGAAGATCAGCTTGAAGTGGGGGGGCTGGGAAACCTGGTGGCAGAAGTGGGTCTGAATATGCCAGACCTGCCTGCGGCCGATCCTGACCAGCCCCCCCATGCGCTGGAAGACATCTATGATAAAGAGATCGAAGCGGCCGTGCGTGGGGGGGTGTACCAGCGCGACTATATGATGTTTGGCTTCGGTCCCTGGGGGGGGAAATAGGTGCGACGAAACGGTCGATTTGAGCAAACCGATCAGGAACGTTCAAAAAGTCCGGATTTATGCCTTAAGCGGCCTGAGTGTTCTGTGACTCGGTCAGCAGCGCATGCAGCGTGGTCGCATCGCCATTGGCACGCAGCTTGCCACAGATCCCGCTGTCGCGCATGGTGCGCGAGACCAGCGCCAGCGCCTTCAGATGTTCGACGCCTGATCCTTCCGGTGCAAAGAGCGCGAAGATAAGGTCGACCGGCTGTTTGTCGACCGCATCAAAGTCAAAGGGCCTTTCCACGCGGATGAAGGCCCCCCCGATTACCTCGTCGATGCCCTCGATACGTGCATGGGGGGGCAAAGCCACCCCCCCGTGGCCCACGCCTGTGGGCCCCCCCAGGTTTTCACGTTCCTGCAAAGCGGCAAAAGCCGCAGAGCCGTCAATGCCATGGCTGGCGGCCACCATGTCCCCCCCGAGCTCCTGAAACAGGCGCTTTTTCGACGTGGCAGTGCCCATGACTTTCACGGCCTCGGGCCGAAGAATGTCCGAAAGTTCCATCTCGATGTCCTTGCGGCCCGTGGCCTCTGGCGCTTACGCGTCCTTCGGGTCGATCCAGCCGATATTACCGTCTTCGCGGCGATATACGACGTTCACGCCTTCTGTTTTCTCGTTGCGGAAGACCAGCACGGGGGGGGCGTGGGCCAGCTCCATCTGCATCACCGCTTCACCGACCGACAGCGACGGAATTCGGGTCTCCATCTCGGCGATGATCATCGGGTTCAGCGTGGCGTCCACGGCCTCGTCATGACCTTCTTCTGCCGCGAGGATATACGAGGCCCCCCCGCCGAAGACTTCAACCGGGTCAACACGATCCTTGTGGTGATCTTTCAACCGGCGCTTGTAGCGACGCAGTTGTTTTTCCATTTTCTCGGTGCAGCCGTCGAACGCAGCATAGATTTCGGTCGAATGGGCCTTGGCTTGAGCGGTCAGGCCGGTCGACAGGTGCACGACGGTTTCGCACACGAACTCATGGGCATTTTTCGAGAAAATCACCTGCGCGTCAGTCGGACGTTCGGCGTATTTCGCCACAACGTCACCCAGCTCGTTTTTCACATGGGTTTGAAGCGCCTGACCGATCTCGATCTGTTTGCCGCTGATTTGATACTGCATCCTGTCTCCTCTTGGGTTAGCAGGTCACGTTGCCCGCCGGCCCATCATGGGCCACGGGGGGGGTTCCTATCCGTTTTCTGATTGAGTTTCCAGACCGTCCCGAGGGGGGGTTCGGGAGCGCCTGGTGCATGGCCCTTGAGCCATGGCACGAACGGGAAAAGGCTTGTTCATGCATTAGCCTCATTTGGCGACGAGTCGGGGGGGGAATGTCAATGACACGCCCTCAGGAAATCCTGAAATTCTGGCCCAGGTAGACACGCCGCACATTCTCGTCGCGCACAACTTCGTCGGTCGTTCCGCTCATAAGAACGCGCCCGTCATGCAGGATATAGGCGCGGTCGACGATCTCAAGCGTTTCGCGCACATTGTGGTCGGTGATCAGCACGCCGATACCACGATCTTTGAGGTCATGGACCAGGGTTCTGATTTCCCCCCCGACGGCAATCGGATCGACGCCCGCAAAGGGCTCATCCAGCAACAGGTATTTGGGATTCGCGGCCAGGCAGCGGGCGATTTCAACCCGGCGCCGTTCGCCGCCCGACAGGGCCAGGCAGGTGCGCGACGCAGGTGTCCGATGGAAAACTCGCTCAACAGCTCCTCAAGACGTTCGCGGCGCTTGTGCCGGTCCCGTTCAGCCACTTCGAGGATGGCGAGGATGTTGTCTTCAACATTCAACCCGCGAAAAACGCTCATTTCCTGCGGCAGGTATCCTATGCCGAACTTTGCGCGGCGGTACATCGGCAGCAAGGTTACGTCGCGCCCGTCGATCATCACCTGTCCTGCTTCAGGCGTCACCAGGCCGGCGATGGAATAGAAGGTGGTGGTCTTGCCCGATCCGTTCGGGCCCAGCAGGGCAACAACCTCGCCTCGGTTCAGCTCCATCGAGAAATCCAGGATAACCGGCTTCTTGCGGTAGCTTTTGCGCAGGCCTGTCACGCGCAGGCCCGCGTCGCCATCGGCAACACTAAGGTCGGGACGGTCGGCCATTATTGCCCTCCGGGCTGCAGGATCGTCTTCACGCGCCCGTCCATCTGGCCCGTGCCGGAGGACAGGTCGACAGTCAGCCGATCGCCGGACAAGGCGTTTTTTTTCCCTGGGTCAGGATCACGCTGCCAGTCATCACGACCACGCCGCTGGTCACGGTATAGACCGCCTCGGCTGCCTCGGCTGCTTCGGCACCGTTTACCAGGGTCACGCCGCCCGTGGCGTGCAACTTTGATATCTCGCCGGTGGATCCTGCGCCGGTCACATATTCGACCCGCACCTTGGCGGCGGACAGGCGCATGTCGCCCTGACCGATCAGCACGTTGCCGGTAAAGGTGGCCGAACCGTCCGACTGATCCACTGCCAATTGCTCGGCCGTAATCTCGATTGGAAGGGAGCTGTCATGCTTGAGCCCGCCAAAGGCGATTGCTGCCCCCCCCTGCGCAAGTGCTGGCATGGCCAATAGAACAGACATGATAATTGCAAGAATATGTTTCAAATCACCGATCCCCCCCCGGACCTTTGGGCACATATATCAGCTTCACCCCCCCATTCTTGAAAACCAGAAGATAGGTCGAAGCGTCCCCCCCATCCACGGGTGCAATCCGCGCCTGCCCGGCGTTCAGAGTTCCCAGCGGTCCTGTGGCCTGCACCGCCCCCCCGTCACTCTCCATCTCGGCCCGGTCAAGTTTGGTGGTCAGGCCGGTGGCTTCGATCCGGTAGTCGGTCGAGGTGGTCACGATCACGCCGCCGGACAGGGTCAGCAGGCCCGCAGCTCCGTCGATCAGAGCTTCTGTTGCTTCGATATCGACCTGCGCGCCGTCCGGGGGGGTTTCGATTCGGGCGGTCAGTTCCTCTGCGCTCATTCCTTCGGCGTTGTCAGGCAGGGGGGGGCGGGCGGTTTCGGCAGTGATCGACAGGGCTGCGCCATCCTCGGTCACGCCAGAAAACGCTGGGGGGGCGAGATACGCTGATCGCGCACCATGCCCTCGACATCCACATTGGCAAAGGGGGGGATTGCGCGGCTGGGGGGGTCGATGGTGCGCGAGATCAGGAACATGGTCGACAGCAGAACCAGCGCAATCACTGGCAGCAGCACCTTCAACCACGCGACCACGCGCGAATATGTATTGTCATATGTGGCCATCGACCTGCCTTTCGCAGGTTATGTAACATCCCACGCCGTGTTTCCAATGGGTCGGCGCGGGACCAGCGGTTCAATGCGCGAAGATATCCTGCTCCGGCCAGCCTGCCAGGTCCAGCTGCGCCCGGGTCGGCAGGAAGTCAAAACAGCTCTGCGCGATCTCGGTCCGGCCTTCGCGCTCCAGAAGCACATTCAGCTTTTCGCGCAGTTGGTGAAGGTACAGAACATCCGAGGCGGCGTAATCCAGCTGTGCGGACGTCAGTTCGGGGGGGGCACCCCCCCAGTCGCTCATCTGCTGCTGTTTCGAGATATCCACTTTCAACAGCTGGTCCAGCAGGTTCTTCAACCCGTGTCTGTCCGTGTAAGTACGCACCAGTTTCGACGCGATCTTGGTGCAATAGACAGGTGCCGTAACCACACCGAAGGCATTCAGCAGCGCGGCAATGTCGAAGCGTCCGAAGTGGAACAGTTTCAGCACATTCGGGTCAGCCAGCATGCGTTCCAGGTTCGGGGGGGCCGAGGTCTGGCCCTTTTCCACCTGCACCAGATGTGCATTCCCGTCGCCACCCGACATTTGCACGACGCAAAGCCGGTCGCGATGGGGGGGGTTCAACCCCCCCATGGTTTCACAGTCGATGGCTACGACCGGCCCCCCCAGGTCCAGCCCATCCGGCAGATCGCGTTTATAAAGGTGATTGGCCATGTTGAAGCCCCCCCTTGTTCCGTTCGCCTTTTGATAGGCGCAAGATGGCCGGGGGGGATCAACGCCCGTAATAGCTCGCCACGACGTGTTCGGCCTGGGCGAAGAACAGCCAGCGCGAGGCGGCCACGCCAATCAAATGCAATATCACGGCCATCAAGGCCGCCAGGTGTCCGGCGGGTAAGGCCAACAGCAACAGGGCGGGCAGGACACCGATGCAGATGACCGAGATCATGCGCAGCTTGTCCACGTGTTTGCGGCCGACCTGAAAGGCCATCTCGTCCAAAATGTAGTTCCGCGCCGTGTGGGCACTTTCCAACAGGCGCACCTGGCCGATTTCACCCAGCCCGGTGGCGGTGCCCAGATCTCCGGTGGTTGAGCGCGTGTCGCCCTGTTTCCAGGCGGCCAGCTGCGCGGCGGTGACGGCCAGGATCAGCACGCCCGCCAGTTTTGCCTGACCGGCCAGAAGCGCACCCCCCCCGGCAGCCGCGTAAAGCAGGAACAGAACCGGCGTGAGCCACATATGCCAGCGCGCAATGGTCTTCAGCTGGGTGTAGATCATCGAGGTGGTGAAGACGGTTAGAACCGCAAAAACAGAGCCTATTGCGCCTAAAACCGCCAATTCCATATCCAGGAACACCCGGCCCAGTGCGACCGGGCCGAAGGTCAACAGGGTCGCAACCGCCATGATCCCTTCGCGCGACAGCCAGGAACTGCGCCATTGGGAAAAGGCGTAGATTGCGTTCTTGGGATTGCCCAGGTGGAAGGTGGACGCCACCAGCCCCCCCGCGCAGCTGAGCGCATAGGCCACGGCGAAGAAGACGAAGGCGACCCAGCCGGAAACATCCGGCAGGCCCAGGCCCAGAAAGGCAAACAGCCCGAAACCGAGGCCGGAGAGCGTGGTGAAGATGATGACGGAAGGGGGGGCCGGATGCATCAGATTTTCTCCAGAGCCTTATCGAGCCACCCCCCCAGGAAACCTTTTGCCTCCGTGGCCACGGGTTTCAACGCAGGCACTTCCATTTCATCCTTGGGGGGGCGCGGCGGCAGGTATTTGTTGACGGGTTTGGTGCCCTGTTCGGGCATCAGGTCAAAGCCGCCACGTTCGGCGACGAGCTTGGACACGTCCGAATTTGGGTCGCCCAGATCGCCAAAGTGCCGCGCGCCGGCGGGGGGGCAGGTACGCACGCAGGCGGGCACGCGGTCCTCTTCCGGCAGGTTTTCATTATAGATCCGATCGACGCAGAGCGTGCATTTCTTCATCACCCCCCCTGCATCCCGGTCCAGCTCCCGCGCGCCATAGGCGCAGGACCAGGCGCAAAGACCGCAGCCTATGCAGCGATCCTCGTTCACAAGGACGATCCCGTCCTCTTCGCGCTTGTAGCTGGCACCGGTGGGGGGGCAGACGGTCACGCAGGGCGCATCCTCGCAATGCAGGCAGCTTTTCGGGAAATGCACGGTCTGGGCGGCTTTACCTTCCGGCTGAACCTCATAGCTGAACACACGGTTCAGAAAAGTGCCCTGCGGGTCTGCGCCGTAGGGGGGGTCGAGATCCGACAGAGGCACGCCGTAGTTCTGCGTATTCCAGCCCTTGCAGGCGGTCACGCAGCCATGGCAGCCGACGCAGGTGTCCAGGTCGATGACAAGGCCCAGCTTCTTCTGGGTGGACGAAGGCAGGCAGGTCATATCTTCCTCGCGACCTTGGCGGGGGGGCCTTTGCCCACGGGGGGGGACTTGATCGGCGGGTGCGCGGGCTGGCTTTCGGCGGGTTTAGGCTCTGCTTTCTCGATTTTTACCCGCAGATCGAACCAGGCGGCCTGGCCGGTGATCGGGTCCGAATTCGCCCAGCGCAACCCATCGCCCTTGGGCGGTTGCAGTTCGTGAATGAGGTGGTTCAGAAGGAACCCCCCCTCGCCTGCCTCCGACGCGCCTTCGTCCAGCGCCCAGGTGCCCTTGCGCTTGCCGATGGCATTCCAGGTCCAGACGGTGTTTTCGTTCAGCCCGGCCTGATGTGCAACGGGCACGGTGATTGACCCGTGGACCGAAGTAACGGTGGCATAGTCGCCATCCTCGAACCCATGCTTTTCCCAAAGTTTCGTGGCAGATAGAGCCTGTTCTTGCCGGTAATCTGCCTCAGCCAGGCGTTCTGCGTACCCCCCCAGGAGTGATACATATGCATCGGCCGTTGGGTCAGTGCGTGGATCGGGAATTCGTTGGAGTCGACATTGCCGTCCTCGAAAGGTTCATACCAGATCGGCAGCGGGTCCATCGTGCGCCCCCCCACACGCTCGCGCAGATGATCGGGCGGCTGCACCGCGCCGTGGCCTTCGGCGGCCAGCTGGAATTTGCGCATCGGTTCGACATAGAGGTTGAAGACGTAAGGTGCCTCGGCATCGAACAACCCGCGTTCGACGGCCCATTCCTGATAACCCTTGTTCCAAGGCTTGTAAAAGGCGGCCTCGTCCGGGACATGTGACACCCAGAAGCCGCCGTTTTCGATATAACGGTCGATTTGGGCCGGGTTAGGGTCGCCTCGGCCCTCGCCCGTGCCGTCTGCACCCCCCCGGAACCCGGCCAGCGGGCCGACGCCTGGGCGGCGTTCGTGGTTCACGATGTAATCGGCGTAATCTTTGTATTTCGGCCAACCTTCTTCGCAGACGAAACCGGGCAGACCCAGCTTGGCACCAAGCTGCAACAGAACGGTCTGGAACCCACGCACATCGCGGTCGGGTTCGACGACCGGCCAGCGGATCGCGTCCGCCGCGCCATCTGCTTCGCAGATCGGACGGTCGAGCAGCGAGATACAGTCATGCCGCTCCAAATAGGTCGTGTCGGGCAGGATCAGATCGGCATAGGCCACCATCTCGGACGAATAGGCGTCCGAGTAGATGATGCGTGGAATGACATATTCGCCGTCCTCGCCCTTGTCGGTCAGCATGCGCATGACCTCGGTCGTGTTCATGGTCGAATTCCAGGCCATATTGGCCATGTACATGAACAGCGTGTCGATCTTGTACGGGTCGCCCGCATGCGCGTTCGAGATCACCATATGCATGAGCCCATGCGCCGACATCGGGTTTTCCCAGGTAAAGGCCTTGTCGATGCGCTTGGCGTCGCCCTCGTCATCCAACAGCAGATGCTCCGGCCCAAGCGGGTAGCCCAGGTGCGGGCCGTCCAGAGGCTGGCCGGGGGGGGTGACACCCGCGTGCGGGCGCGGATGCGCCTCGGGCGGCTTGGGGGGGTAGGGCGGTTTGAAGCGGAAACCGCCGGGCACTTCAACCGAGCCCAACAGGATTTGCAGGACATGCAAGGCGCGGCAGGTCTGGAACCCGTTCGAATGGGCCGAGATGCCGCGCATGGAATGGAAGGACACGGGGGGGCGGCCGATCATCGTGTCGTGCCTTTCGCCTTTCCAATCGGTCCAGGGCTGGTCGATCACAATCTCTTCTTCGAAAGCCACGCGGGCCAGTTCGGCAGCGATTGACTTGATGCGCGTGGCGGGCACGCCGGTGCGCGCTTCGACCGCCTCGGGGGGGGAGTAGGCCTGGTCCAGATAGCGTTCGGCCATCAGCTGGAACACGGTACGGTGGGTCACGCCGTCTTCGACGAATTGCCCGGCCAGGTCCGGCGTGATCGCGGGGGGGCAGTCGTAATCCATCAGCTTGCCGGTCTCGCGCGCCAGCACCTGGGGGGGCTTGCCGCTCTTGCCGCGCAGAAACAGACCCCCCCGTTCCGGCGAATTCGGCTCTTCGTTTACGATGAAGCCTGCGTTGGTGTAGCGGCAGAGGTAGTTCAGATCGACCTTGCCAGCCGCCATCAGCTCGTGCACCAGCGCGAGGATGAACAACCCGTCCGTGCCCGGGGGGGTAATGCCCACCCATTCGTCCGCAATGGCGTTGTAGCCCGAGCGGATCGGGTTCACGCCGATGACCTTGGCACCGCGTTCCTTGAGCTTGCCCAGACCAATCTTGATCGGGTTTGAATCGTGATCCTCGGCCACGCCGAACAGCATGAACAGCTTGGTGCGGTCCCAATCAGGTTGACCGAATTCCCAGAAGGCCCCCCCACCCATCGTGTAGATACCCGCAGCCGCCATGTTCACCGAACAGAACCCGCCGTGCGCTGCGTAGTTCGGTGTTCCGTAGGCTTGCGCAAACCAGGACGTGAAGCTCTGCGACTGGTCGCGACCGGTAAAGAAGGCCAGTTTCGACGGATCGCTCTTGCGCAGGGGGGGTTCGAGCCAACCGGCGGCGATGTCCAGTGCTTCGTCCCAGGAAATCTCCTCGAACTCGCCTGATCCACGCGGGCCCACACGTTTCAACGGCGCGCGCAGGCGCGAGGGCGCATAATGCTGCATGATCCCGGACGAACCCTTGCCGCACAGCACCCCCCCCTTGTTCACCGGGTGATCGCGGTTGCCCTCGATATAGGCGACCTGGCCATCCTTCATATGCACGTTGATGCCGCAGCGGCAGGCGCACATGTAGCACGTGGTCTTGCGCACCTCGTCGGATACGGGCGGCGAGGTGTTAAGGTCGAACTGGCTGGCCTTGCTCATCAGGGGGGGTCCATTGCGCATGGGAGTGTCGAAGCTTGAGACAATCAGTCACAGGCGCAGGACGGTAGGTCCAGATCAGGGCGTCACTAGGTCCAGTTCAGCAATCTTCGGCGCAATAGACGCGATAGAGCGTCTCGATCACCGCCAGGGCCTCGGGCGATGAGAAGGTGTAGAACACCGATTGCGCCTGTCTGCGGGCCGAAACCAGCTTTTCGCCGCGCAGCTTTGCAAGTTGCTGGCTGACGGTGGACTGGCCCAGCCCGGTTTCTTCCTGCAGCTGCGAAACGGATTTCTCCCCCCCTTCGACCAGCTTACACAGAATGAGTAGGCGTTTCTGGTTGGAAAGAATCCGCAAAAGGTCACTGGCCTGCTCGGCCGTGGCACTGAGTTCGTCGATGTTCACGCGCGTCTCGGCTCCCCCCCGTGGTTTTACCCAAACTGTCCGGATTTCACGGGATTTGTCAAATGGCCCCCCCGCCTTGTGGCGGGCGGAGCCATGCTGGGCGGCCTTTGTTTACAGGCTGATGCGGAAACGGGCGAAACCGTCAGGGCCATCCCCCCCTGCGGGTTCGATCGTCACCCCCCCCTTCACGTCGCCGATATAGTCCGCAGCCTTCGGCCCGGTGTCGAACAGGACCGTCGTGCCGGGCAAGGGCTTGAAGCTCCAGTTGGCATCGGCGGACGGGTTGATCGTGCCCTGTTCCACAATGAACCGTACAATGACGTCGCGGTTCGTGTCGGGGGGGGCTTCCAGAATGGTCGTCTCGCCGCCCGTGCCCGGGAAGCTGCCGCCACCGCCTGCGCGATAGTTGTTGGTGGCGACGATGAACTCCATGTCGTCGGTGACCGGTTTGCCATCATACATCAGGTCGGTAATGCGGCTGGCGTCCGGGTTTTCCATCTCGCCCTTCGGGCCAAATCGCGACGGCTGGCTGAGGTCGATCTGATAGGTCACCCCCCCGTCGATCACGTCGAAGTTGTAGCTGGGGGGGAAGGACGGGTTCAGCAGCACCTGGTCGGCCTGTCCGGGCGTGACCTGGTTGAACATGCCTGCAGAGCGTTCCAGCCAGCCTTTCAGCTCGGCACCCGAAATGCGCACGGCGCGCACGGTGTTAGGATACAGGTACAGATCCGCCACGTTCTTGATCGCCACATCGCCCGCAGGCACATCGGTAAAGTACTCGGGACCGCCACGGCCCCCCCCGGCCTTGAAGGCGCAGCAGCCGACAGGATCGGCAGGCCGGCATGTTCGGTGCCCGCCAACATCTGTTCTACATACCAACGCTGTGCGATCGACACGATCTGAACGCTGGGATCATCTGCCACCAGGGCAAAGTAGCTGTGCAGTGGTGCAGCGGTCTTGCCGACGGCGCGGCGCACATAGGCCAGGGTTTCGTCGTGCTCCTTGGCGACGGCGTCCAACACCGGTTGGTGGTCACCAACCAAAGCGGTGATCGAGCGGTCCTCGTTGCGCTTGGAAATTGGCCGCGCTTCGCTGGCAGAGGATACCATGCGCCATTTATTACCGTCACGTTCCAACATCAGGTCGATCACGCCCAGGTGCGAACCCCCCCAGAACCCGCCCATAACGGCAGGTTTGCCGTGAATTGTACCCTGTTCCACATTCACGCCCGCGAAATCCGCATAGGTAGGCGAGGGGGGGAAAACCAGGTGGCTGTGACCGGTCATCAGCGCGTCGATGCCGGAAACTTCCGCCAGCGGGACCGAAGCATTCTCCATCCCGTCCGTGCGCTGTGCCGAGCCGATGCCCGAGTGTGACAGGGCGATCACGATATCCGCACCCTCTTCGCGCATCTGTGGCACCCAGGCCTCGGCGGTTTCAACAATGTCGCGCGCCTGCACATTGCCGTCCAGGTGGCGACGGTCCCAGTTCATGACCTGCGGCGGCACGAAGCCGATGATGCCGACCTTGATCGGATGTGCATTGCCCGCCCCCCCATCCGTGACAGTGCGGTCCAGGATCACATAGGGCTGCAACAGCGTGTCGTCCCCCCGCGCGGGCCAGACCCCCCCATAGTCTTGGCGATGTTGGCGCAAACCACGGGGGGGAAGTTCGCGCGTGCGAGCGATTTCATCAGGAAATCCAACCCGTAATTGAACTCGTGGTTGCCCAAGGTCGAGGCATCGAATCCCAAAACATTCATCGCCTGAATAACCGGGTGCTCGTCGCCCTCCTTCATGCCCCCCCGTTCATAGGCAATATAGTCCCCCCCCATCGGGTTGCCCTGTAGGAAGTCGCCATTGTCCACCAGAAGGCTGTTTGTCGCCTCGGCGCGGATGCTTTCAACAATCGACGCGGTACGCGACAGGCCCACCGTGTCGCGTGGCTTGTCTGCGTAATAATCATAAGGAAAGACATGCACATGCAGGTCGGTGGTTTCCATGATGCGCAGATGTGCCTGGTTCGGTGCGGCATTGGCGGAATAAGGGTGCAGAAGGCTCAACGAAGCACCGGCAGTGCTGGCAAGGAATGTGCGTCGGGATAACGTCATGGGAAGCTCCAAAGTTGATCGCTCAGAGCCTAGATGTTGGCGGTAACAAGCACACGACGCGATGCGGCGAATGCGCTAATTCCCGCCTAGCGGGTGGCGGGCACTTTTGACATGTCTCGGGTTGCCCAGATTTCATTGGCCATTATCTGCGCAGACTCCATGCTGTCCGCCTTTCCCATGGTCTTCAGCGCGATGGCATGGTGCCCGTAATTGCGCCGGTGGCATATGCGTCCGTCTCGACGCCCGCCCAAATTGCACCCAGACGGGTGAAATCCATGTCCTCGTCCTTTGGCGCGTGGCCATCGTCCAGCAGGGCGGGCCAGGTTTCGACCTCGGCCTCATCCGTGCCGCGGGTTGTCCAGACTTGGGTCGGTTTGTTGGGACGGCGTTCCGCCTCGCCGCCGTCGCCGCGAAAGACGGACATGGCGGGTTCATCCATCAGTTGGGCGGCACCTGCGTGAATGTCCATGAAACCGCGATGGAAGATGCCCAGGATCGAGGCCTTGGCGTGGAACGGGTTCAGCATGCGGGTGAAACTGTGCACCGGGCTGCGCAATCCCAGGATCGGGCGCAGGTTGATCAGTTCACGCAGGCGGTCGGACAGCACCTCCAGCGGCACGTAGGCAAAGCCCGTGGTGCGGATATTGTCCGCAGCCTCATCGAAGGACGTGCAGATCGGAATGCCCAGATGAGCCAACACTTCGCGGGTATAGATCCGGCCCGGTGTATGGCCTTCGGTGCCATGCATGAAAACGCGGTAGCCCGCGCCAACCAGCGCCAGGGCCGACAGGATATAATAGGGCAGTTGTACACGTTTGCCCGCATAAGATGACCAGTCCAGATCGACCTCGGGCAGATCCTTGGGCAGGTCAAACCGCGCCTTCGACCCCCCCATGGCAAACCCGGCGATCTCGGACGGGCTTTCCTCTTTCAGACGTAGAAGCATCAGGAAGGCGCCGACCTGTTCGGGATGCGTCTCACCCGCCAAAAGCATTTCCATCGCCTCGCGGCTTTCCTCGACCGTCAGGTGCCGCTGCTTTGTCTTACCGCGACCCAGAATGGCGACGAATTTCGAGAACGGATGCTGTGCCATGAAGACCCCCCCCTGTTGCGCTGGGCGCAAACTGGCATTGCACGTGGGCTTGTGCAAGCTGATCGGGATTGTCACAAAACGGTTACGCAGGGCCCCCCCTAAGCCGCCCTGACTGACCAGATCTGGAGAGACCCCCCCATGACCCGTATCGCCATCAATGGCCTTGGCCGTATCGGAAAACTCGTTCTGCGCGCGCTGCACGATACCGGGGGGGTACCAGGAGAGATCGTGCTGATCAATGAACCCGTGGGCGATGCACATATGCATGCCCATTTGTTTGAATTCGACACGGTGCATGGTCGTTGGGACGCGCAGATTTCCCATGATGATGACAGTGTCACCGTGAACGGCCAGAAGATGCGCCTGACCAATGTCTGGTCGATCGAGGAGTTGCCGCTGAGGGAACTCGGCGTGGACCTGGTGATCGACTGCACTGGTGCCTTCAAGACCAATGCGAAACTGGCACCTTACTACGCCGCCGGGGGGGTGAAGAAAGTGGTCGTCTCTGCTCCCGTAAAAGAGCCTAACGCAGCCAATATCGCCTACGGTGTGAACCATCATATTTATGACGGCCATGACCTTGTGACGGCGGCCTCCTGCACCACTAACTGTCTGGCCCCCCCGGTGGTCAAGGTCGTGTTGGAGAAGCTGGGCATCAAGCATGGTTCGATGACGACGATCCACGATGTGACCAATACGCAGACCATCGTCGACAAGCCGCATAAGGACCTGCGCCGGGCGCGCTCGGCGCTGAACTCGCTGATCCCGACCACCACCGGTTCCGCCAAGGCGATTACCCAGATCTTCCCGGAGCTGACGGGCAAGCTGAACGGCCACGCGGTGCGGGTGCCGCTGTTGAATGCATCGCTGACCGACATGGTGTTCGAGCTGGAGCGTGAAACCACCGCCGAAGAGGTCAATGCCCTCTTCAAGGAAGCTGCCGCAGACGAGTTGGAGGGTATTCTGGGCTATGAAGAACGTCCGCTGGTCTCAACCGATTACACCCACGACCCGCGCAGCGCCATCATTGATGCGCTGTCGACCATGGTGGTGAACGGCACGCAGCTGAAACTCTATGCCTGGTATGACAACGAATGGGGGGGCTACTCCTGCCGCTTGGCGGATGTGACCCGCATGGTGGCGGCGGACCTGTGAGCAAACCTGAAGGCTGAGCGCCTATATCGCCGTCACGGCGGCTTATTGGGCCTTTATGCTGACCGACGGCGCGCTGCGCATGTTGGTTCTGCTGCACTTCCACACGCTGGGCTTCTCGGCCTTTACGCTCGCCTGGCTGTTTTTGCTTTATGAGTTCATGGGCATTGTCACGAATCTGTCTGCAGGCTGGGTCGCGGCGCGCTTTGGTCTGACTACGACGCTCTATGCGGGTCTATCCCTGCAGATTGTGGCCCTCGTGGCGTTGTCGCAGCTGTCGTCGGAATGGGCCGTGGGTTTCAGCGTGGTTTACGTCATGGTTGTCCAGGGACTGAGCGGGATTGCCAAGGACCTGGCCAAGATGTCGTCGAAATCTGCGGTGAAACTGCTCGCGCCAAGTGGTCAGGGCGGGTTGTTCAAATGGGTCGCAGTGTTGACCGGGTCGAAAAACGCGGTGAAAGGCCTGGGCTTCCTGCTTGGCGCGGCCCTTTTGGCGCTTTGGGGGGGGTTTACCACGTCGGTCGTCGGCATGGCCGCGGTCCTGATCTTGATCCTGATCGCCGTGGCTCTGTTCATGCCGTCTGGCCTGCCCAGAGGCTCTAAATCAGCGAAATTCAGTCAGGTCTGGTCCAAGGATGCCAATATCAACCGCCTGTCGCTGGCCCGCATGTTCCTGTTCGGGGGGGCGCGGGACGTGTGGTTCGTGGTGGGCATCCCGATCTATTTCTACGGCGTGCTGTCCGACGGTTCGCATGAAGGCAACCGCGCGGCCTTTTTCATGATCGGTACCTTCATGGCGGTCTGGATCATTGCCTATGGTGCTGTGCAGGCCTGGGCACCGAGGCTGCTGAGCGCAGCGACCCGGCCCGAAGGCGAGATGACCCATGCCGCCGCCACCTGGGTCGGGCTTCTCACGCTGGTCATCGGCACGCTGGCCGCCCTATCGCTCTTTACCGGCCCATGGTTGACGCCAGTGCTGGTGGCAGGACTACTGGTTTTCGGCTTCGTCTTTGCGGTGAACAGTTCAGTGCACAGCTACCTTATCCTGGCCTTTACCTCGCATGAGCGGGTCACGATGGACGTGGGCTTTTATTACATGTCCAACGCGGCGGGACGGCTGATCGGTACGCTCCTGTCCGGGCTCAGCTATCAGGTCGGCGGGCTGCCCCCCTGTGCCTGGGTACGGCAGCGGTGATGGCCGGGGGGGCCAGCTACTTGTCTGCACGCAGGCTTGCAGCGCAGCAGACCCCCCCGGCCTAGCGTGCAGTCATGGATTACGACAAACTGATCGACGCCGAGACCTGGGCCTTCATCAACCGCACGGGCGCGTTTTATCCGCCCGATGCCACCGAAATGTCCATTGCGCAGCAACGCCGTGTCTATGACCAGATGTGCGAAGCCTTCCGCCAGCCGCGGCCCGAAGGCATTTTTTTGCCAAGATAGAGACTTTTCAGGCGTGCCCTGCCGCCTCTACGAGGTGAGCGAGACTGATGCCACGGTCGTCTTCTTCCACGGCGGTGGATTTGTTGTTGGCGGTCTGGACAGCCATGATGATGTCTGTGCAGAGATCTGCGCTCGCACCGGGTTTCGTGTGCTGGCGGTAGATTATCGACTGAGTCCCGAACACACGCACCCCCCGCCGCATTTGACGATGCCGTCGCGGCCACGACATATGCCGCGCGGACCTGGCCCGGCACTCTGCTTCTGTGCGGCGACAGCGCGGGCGGGAACCTTGCCGCCGCCACAGCCCACGCCTTGCGCGGCCAGGTGGATTTCGCCGGACAGGTGTTGATCTATCCCGGCCTCGGTGGCGACCATGACACAGGATCATACCTCACCCATGCGAGTGCGCCGATGCTGACGCGGGATGAAGTTCGCTACTACATGGGGGGGATTCGCGAAAGTGATCCGGGCGACGCTTGCGCTGCTCCACTGCTTGACAAAGACTTTTCCAACTTGCCCAAAACAGTCACTATTGCGGCAGAATGTGACCCATTGGCCGATGACGCACGGGTCTACGCCGCCAAAATCAATGCGGCTGGTGGACAGGCGCATTGCATCGAGGAACCCGGTCTGACCCACGGTTATCTGCGCGCCCGCTCCACGGTTACACGCGCGCGAGATAGCTTTGATCGCATCATTGCAGCCCTCACCGTGCTGGGTCGGGGGGGCGACTGGCCCTTCTGACCTTTCAACCCGCGCGCCCATCGCATAAGTTGCGCGGGAACAGTCAAGAAGGGGGGGACACACATGGCCCAACGTCTGCACTTGGTCTTCGGCGGAGAGCTCGTCGATCCCACCAAGAATGTCTTCAAGGATGTCGAGGCGCTCGATGTGGTCGGAATCTTTCCGGACTACGCCAGCGCCTATGATGCCTGGAAGGCGGCCGCACAACGCACCGTCGACAATGCGCATATGCGATATTACATCGCCCACCTGCACCGCCTGCGCGAGGAAGAGGCCGAGGCCTCTCCGACCGAGGAACTGGGCAGCTGAACCGTCCCATGGGGGGGTTCGCGCCCGGTCTGCAACTGCTGCTGACACAGCAGCGCAGGCGTGGCCTGCCTTGGGCGCGACAGCGCCTGATGACCCTTACCCAGGCGGGTGATGAAGACCCTTCGCGCGGGGGGGGCGAGCGGCTGGGCGAGGCGTCGCTTCCGCGTCCAGGTGGCCCGCTGGTCTGGTTCCACGCCGGTGGCGAAAGCGAGGCGATGGCGCTGCCGGAGCTGATCACGCGCCTTGGGGGGGCTGAGCGCGACGATCTGAATGTCCTGATCACCACCGAACGGTTCAGCCTGCACCAGCAGCTCGAAGCGTTGTTGCCTGAGACTGCAATGCACCAATACGCACCCTACGAGGTGCCGCAGGCGGTCGACGCATTCCTGACCCATTGGAAGCCTGACTTGGCGGTTTGGGCGGACCGGTCGCTGCACCCCCCCGTCCTGTTAAGCGGAACGGCCGAGGTTGACCTGCCGGTGGTCATGATCGACGGGCGTATGCCGGACGAGGCCAGCCAGCGCTGGCGTTGGCGGTCCGGTATGGTGAAGGCTCTGCTTCGCCGGTTTGAGCATATTCTGGCTGCCGACGAACAAAGCGCCCGTAATCTGCGCCGACTGGGGGGGGCGAGTACGGATCAGGTTGAGCTGTCCGGCTTCCTTCAGGAAGGCAGTGCGCCCCCCCTGCCTTATGTTGAGAATGAGCGCGACTATCTTGCCAATGTCTTTGGTGCGCGGCCGGTCTGGTTGGCGGTCAGCGTCGCACCGGGCGAAGAGGGCATGGTGATCGACACTCACCGCCAGGCCTCGCGCCGGTCGCATCGCTTGCTGTTGATCCTGGTGCCGGAATGTCCCTCGGATGGCCCGGCGATGGCGGCCCGGCTGTGCGAAGATGGCTGGCAGGTGGCCCTGCGCAGCGCGGATGACGAGCCTGGCCCGGATGTTCAGATCCTGGTGGCGGATCAACCTGGGGGGGAGCTGGGGGGGCTGTGGTATCGGCTCGCGCCTGTAACAGTGATGGGGGGGCAGACTTTTGATGGCCAGGCCCCCCCGCGCAATCCGCATGAGGCGGCGGCCCTGGGGGGGTCGGCGATCCTGTTCGGCCCGCACCCGGCACGGTTCCGCGAACGGTTCAATCGCCTGGCCGAGGCCGGTGCGGCCCGCCGTGTGCGCGATGCCTCGAAACTGGGGGGGGATGAGCTTGAGGCACTATTGTCCCCCCCGGAACGCGCGGCCACCATGGCCGCTGCCGCGTGGGAAGTTTCAACAGCAGGGGGGCTGAGGTGACTGACCGGATCTGTGAGCTGATCCTGGGCAATCTGGACCGGCGGGGGGGGATCTGACATGCGTGCCCCCCCGTTGTTCTGGTTTACCGATCCTACCCGTCCAGACTGGCGTTCGCGTCTTCTGGCACCACTCGGAAGGCTTTATGCCGCCGCAACCGCCCGCCGCCTGGCGCGTGGGGGGGGAGGCTACCGCGCCGGAGTGCCGGTGATTTGCGTGGGCAATATCAATGCAGGTGGCACCGGCAAGACGCCAACCGTGATCGCGCTGGCTCAGTATCTGACGGCGCAAGGCATCGCGGTCCATGCGGTTTCGCGTGGGTTCGGGGGGGGATCGGAACAGGGGGGGCCGCTTCGGGTCGAAGAACGGGCGCACTCCGCAGGTCAGGTTGGCGACGAACCCTTGTTGCTGGCGGCCTTCCTGCCCACTTGGGTGGCCAAGGACCGTGTCGCCGGGATCAAGGCCGCCGAAGCCGCTGGTGCGCGGGCAATCCTGATGGATGATGGGTTCCAGAACCCAGGGGGGGTCGAGAAAGACCTGTCCATTGTCGTGGTCGATGCGGTTAAGGGCTTTGGCAACGGGCGCTGCATCCCTGCGGGACCGTTGCGGGAACCGGTCGATGTGGGTCTAACCCGCGCGGACTTGCTTCTTTCAATCGGGCCAGACACTGCGCAAAGCCGGTTCGCGGCGACTTGGCCCAATCTACCCAGCACCCATGTCACAGGCCATCTTGCGCCGTTGATGACCGGAATGGATTGGCAGGGGGGGCTGGATGTGTTGGCCTTTGCGGGATCGGCCACCCTGAGAAGTTCTTTGCCACCCTGCGAGATCTTGGTGCGAATCTGCGCCGGGCCGAGGCGCTGGGCGATCACCAACCGCTGACCGAGGCGTTGATGAAACGGCTTGAGATGGAGGCCTTCACCATGGGAGCGCAATTGGTCACGACGGAAAAGGATGCGGTGCGCCTGCCCGCAAGTTTCCGGCCCAAGGTGCTGACCTTGCCGGTGCGTCTGGAACTGTCGGATTGGGGGGGGCCGCTGGAGGCGGAGTTCAGCCGGATCGGGCTGAAATAGGGTCTGTCCGGTGGGCAGGGCGAGGCCCCCCCGCCCACCAAAGCGTTCGTCTTACATGCCCAACTTGGCGTCGATGATCGCCTTCAGGTCGTCATAGGGCATGTTCGAATGTTTCTCGCCGTCGATCACCAGGGTTGGGGGGGTGGCGTTGATCTCGTCCGCAGCGGCGTTCTGCTGATAGGCGGCAACCATGCTTTCGGCCATGGCGCGGTCGTTCAGGCAGGCCTCCATCTGGTCGTTGCTCATACCCGCCGTGCGGCCCAGCGCCTTGAGGTTTTCAAGCACCTCTTCCGGGTCGCCCGAGCCAATCCAGTCACGCTGTCCACGATAAATCAGGTCATTCATGCCGTAATACCGCATGTCACCACCGCAGCGCGCAATCATGCCAGCCCAGAGGCCGTAGCGGTCGAAATAGACCTCGCGGTGGATGAACTTGACCTTGCCGCTGTCGACATAGTCAGCTTTCAGCCGGGTGCCGGAGTTGACGTGGAAGTCCGCGCAATGCGGGCAGGTGTAGGACGCATATTCAATCACGGTGACCGGCGCGTCCGGGTCGCCGAGAATGATATCGGCAGCCGGGGGGGTCACATCCCCCCCGTCGGCGGCCATCGCCGGGGGGGTAATTCCAGGCAGCGCGCCATCCTTTTGGGTCATCAGGTAGGCACCACCACCAATGGCGGCCAGCGCTCCCAGGGAAAGAGTAAATGCACGACGGTCCATGTTTCAGCCTTTTCTGTTGTCCTGCCGAGATAGGATGTTCTGTCCCAGCCTTTCAAGGGCCTGGCGCAGACTATCATCCTGCACCGGCGCGGCGGTCTCGGCCGCCTTTTCCTTGACCTGCGGGGGGGTCATCTGTTTGTCCGGTTTCGGGGGGGCCGGTGTGAATTGCGCTTGCCCCCCCTCGGCAAAACCGGTGGGGGGGGCGGTCTGTGTGATGCGTACGCGGGCAATCGCTGCATAGCCATAGACGGCGTTGACCTTTTCGCGCAGCTGTTCCTTTTGCATCTCCAGCATCGGGGGGGCCTGTGCCCCCCCGGTGGTCAGAACGGTCAGCGTGGCACCAAAGCCCTCGCGACCATATTTCACGTCCACGGGCCGAGCGACGCGGGCGGTTTCATCGCCGACGATCTCGGCCCAGTGGGTCAGAAGGCGCGACACGGCGAAGCCCCCCCGGCTTTCACCGACCTGGCGAATCCGTGACGTCAACAGCGAGGCCGTGCGTTCAAACCCGCGCATGCGGCGTTCGGGCTTTTTCGGCGGCTCCTTTGCGCCCCCCCGTTTCGCACTATGTCTGGCGTCCTTGCTCATGGCCGCTATTCTAGGGGGGGTCCGGCGGCGCTATGCCATAACAATCGGCAGAAGGGTAAAAAACAAATGCGTGATTGTGGGATGGCCCCCCCGTCTTCTGAGGAATTGCTGGACTGGTATAACCGCCATGCGCGTGCGTTGCCCTGGCGCGTATCACCTGCTGACCGCGCCGTGGGCGTGGTGCCGGACCCCCCCTATGCCGTCTGGCTGTCCGAGGTCATGTTGCAGCAGACCACCGTGGCTGCGGTGAAGGACTATTTCACCCGTTTCCTGACCCTCTGGCCCACCGTGCAAGACTTGGCGGCCGCCGAGGATGCGCGCGTGATGGGCGAATGGGCCGGGCTGGGTTATTACGCCCGCGCCCGCAACCTGTTGAAATGTGCCCGCGAGGTCGCGGCGCGCGGTGGCTTCCCGGATACGCGCGCAGGCTGATGGAACTGCCAGGCATCGGGCCCTATACCTCGGCTGCAATCTCGGCGATTGCTTTTGACCGGGCCGAAACCGTGGTTGATGGCAATGTTGAACGGGTCATGGCGCGGCTGTTTCGGGTGGAAACTCCCCCCCTACCCGCCGCCAAGTCGGAGCTGACCGCTCTCGCGGCTGAACTGACGCCGAAGGAACGCCCCCCCGGAGATTACGCCCAGGCCGTCATGGATCTGGGTGCCACGATCTGCACCCCCCCAAAGAACCCGGCCTGCGGCATCTGCCCTTGGAATAGCGCCTGTTTGGCGCGGGAGGCCGGTGTGCAGGCCAGTCTGCCCAAGAAGACCCCCCCCAAGACGCCAAAACCCACCCGATACGGCATTGCTTATCTGGCGCGGCGTGCGGATGGTGCCTGGCTGGTTGAACGTCGCCCGGACAAAGGTCTGTTGGGCGGCATGCTGGGCTGGCCGGGGGGGGCCGCGTGGGGGGGGATGAAGCACAAGAGGCTCCGCCGATTGCCGCCGATTGGTATGATCCGGGGGGGGTGGAAGTCCGCCATACCTTTACGCATTTCCACTTACGCCTGGCTCTGCGTGTGGCCGAAACTCCTATGGATGCAGTGCCTGACCGCGGCAGCTTTCAGCCTGTCCGCCCAAGTGATCTGCCAACCGTCATGCGCAAGGCATACGACCTGGCGCGATCCACCCTGTTGCCCCCCCCTGTGTCGCATTGAGATCAAAGGGATTTTCCTGTAAAGGACACGCCGGGGGGGGTACAAGAGAGGTCCGTCATGGTTCCCGCGTCCAAAGTCTCGAAACTCACCAGCGCTCTGCCGTTCGCCCTGTCGCTGTCGCTGCTGCCCACGGTCTGGCTGGCGGCCACGCAAGGCGGTTGGTTCCTGCTGCTGCCTCCGATGGGCACCTGGTGGCTTTATGCAATCCTGGACACGACCCTGGGCCGCAATACGCAGAACCCGGATACGGAGACGCCCGAGGCGGACCTGTTCTGGTATCGTCTGATTACCTGGATCTGGCTGCCGATTCAGGTCGTGCTGATCTATTCCACCCTTTGGTACGTGACCCGTGCCGGGCACCTGGAGCTGTGGGAAAAATTTGGCGTCTTCTTCGGTGTCGGTGTGCTGACTGGCGCGGTGGGCATCGTCTACTCTCATGAGCTGATGCACCAGTCCAACCGGTTCGAACGCTGGCTGGCAGACCTCCTGTTGGCGACCGTACTCTACAGTCATTTCCGCACCGAGCACCTGCTGGTCCACCACCCCCCCCATGTCGGCACCACCCGTGACGGGGGGGTGACGGCGCGTTATAACGAAGGGTTCCATCGCTATTTCTTCCGCGTATTGCGCACCGGGCCGGGGGGGTCGCTTGGCGGGCGGAGAAAGCGATGCTGGCGCGGCGCGACCTCAGCCCGCTGGACGCCGCCAACCCGTTCTGGCGCTACGGGGGGGCGCTTCAGATGATCGCGGTGATTCTGGCGGTGATCTTCGGCGGCTGGCTGGGGGGGCTGGCCCTGTTCATCTGGCAAGCCTTCATCGCGATCTGGCAGTTGGAGCTGACCAATTACGTCGAACACTATGGGCTGACCCGCAAACACCTGGGCGAGGGGGGGAAATACGAACCCGTGCGGCCGCATCACAGCTGGAACTCGGACCAGATGGCGTCGAACTGGCTACTGATCAATCTGCAACGCCATTCGGACCACCACTATAAACCCGCGCGGCGCTTTCCGTTGTTGCAGACCTATCCGGATCACGAAGCGCCGCAGCTGCCCTATGGCTATCCGGTCATGACGGTGGCGGCGATGATCCCGCCTCTGTGGCGGCGTGTGATGAATAAGCGTGTGCGCAAATGGCGTGGGATGTATTATCCGAGATCACCGATTGGACGCCCTACAAGGCGGGCACCCTGCCACCGCCGGCCATTCGCTAAGGCCAGTAGACCGGTGCGTCGCCTGGCTGCCAGGCCGGGCGTTTTTGCATGACATTCGCCAGTCTGTCAGAGGCCAAGAACGTCTCTAACCATGCCGAAACACGCGGCGTGGCCTCGGCATCGAAGCGCGGCTTGTCGATCATTGCGAACTGCCGGACGAAGGGCAGGATGGCGAAGTCGGGCAGGCTGGGGGGGCGGTCGCCGAACAGCCATCCGTTTGCGAGTTGCCCTTCCAGTGTGCCCAGCATCTTCATCGCCTCAGCGCGGGTCTGTTCCGGGTCGCTGTCGGGATGGCGCACCGCGTATTTGGTTAGGTCCAGCGCGCGTTTGAACTCTCCGTCGAACCGCGCGATCAGTCCTGGTGCCGGTTCACCCATCACCCCCCCCTCGGGATCATTCTGCCCGAGAGACCAGAGCATGATGTCCAGGCTTTCGTCCAACACCTCGCCCGCCACCAGGCAGGGCACCGTCGCGCTGGGCGAGGCCTTCAGAAAGGCTTGAGGCTTGTCGCGCAACACCACTTCGCGAAGCTCGACAGTCATCCCTGCACTGGCCAGGGCCAGCCGAGCACGGATCGCATAAGGGCAGCGGCGGAAGGAATAGAGCACCGGGGGGGTCATGCCCCCCCCGTTAGAAGCCAAAAAAAACCCCCCCGCCACAAGGGCGGGGGGGTCAGTGAGATAGTGCCGTGGATGGGCCACAGGCACTGGCGGTACCTCTGTTGCGGGGGGGGTCTTATGCCCCCCCCTGGCGAATTCTGTCTGGATGGACCGTTAAGGTCAGTTCATCTCGGCGCGGATCTGCTGACGCAGAACGTCAATCGGCACGCGTTTGCCGTCTTGCTTGAAATGCCAGTAGGTCCAGCCGTTGCAGCTGGGTGCACTTTCCAGCGCGGCACCAACCTGGTGGATTGATCCACGCACATCGTCCGAGATCAGCGTGCCATCAGCGCGCACCTTGGCGGTCTTGCCGCGCGGGCTAACCAGCATTTCGCCGGGGGGGCGCAACATTCCGCGTTCCACCAGCTGGCCGAAGGGCACACGCGGTTCGGCGCGTTTCGACGGCGTGGTGGTCAAGGCTTCCTTATCGAACTTGCGAATCTTCGCGATACGTTTCTCGGCCACCTTGCGATACGCCTCTTCACGCTCGATGCCGATGAAATCACGGCCCAGCATCTTGGCGACCGCGCCGGTGGTGCCGGTGCCGAAGAACGGGTCCAGGATCACGTCGCCGGGGGGGTTGGTGCAGCCGACCAGCACGCGATGCAGCAGAGCCTCGGGCTTTTGCGTCGGGTGAGCCTTGTCGCCGTTTTCATCCTTCAGACGCTCGTGCCCGGTGCAGATCGGAATGACCCAGTCCGAGCGCATCTGAACACCTTCGTTCAGCGCCTTCAGCGCTTCGTAGTTGAACGTGTATTTCGCGCCTTCGCCCTTCGAGGCCCAGATCAGCGTCTCATGCGCATTGGTAAAACGCTTGCCGCGGAAGTTCGGCATCGGGTTCGACTTGCGCCAGACCACGTCGTTCAGGATCCAGTAGCCCTGGTTCTGCAGCTCGGCGCCCATGCGGAACACGTTGTGATAGGATCCGATGACCCAGATTGCACCGTTGGGTTTCAGGATGCGGCGCGCGGCCTTCAGCCAGGCGCGGGTAAAGTCGTCATAGGCGCGGAAGCTGTCGAACTGGTCCCAGTCATTGTCGACCGCGTCGACCTTGGAGTTGTCCGGGCGGTGCAGCTCGCCTTTCAACTGCAAGTTGTAGGGCGGATCAGCAAAAATCAGATCGACGGAGTTCTCCGGCAGACTGTTCATCGCCTCGATGCAGTCACCATCCAGAATCTGGTTCAGGGGGGGCAGCTTCACAGCCGCTTTTGTTTTGGTCTTCGTCGTCATTTCTGCCTCATTGTACCGGCGTGTTTTCACGCTCTGGGGGGGATCGGTGCATTCGCACTCGTTTTGATGGGTCCAGAATGAGTCAGGAGCGATTCGCCGTCAAATTCTTTTTTGAATCAACGACTTACGATTTAGTCTTGATACAAGATATTGTGGATGGGTTTGAACGAACGTCTATGGTGTGGGGGGGTCACCCCCCCAAGATTTCGGAGCCCCCCCTCCATATGCGCTTTGGTCCCGTATCCTGCGTTTTTTTTCCCATGCGTATCCGGGGGGGTGCTGTTGCGCCAAATCCACCATGACATAATCCCGACATATTTTGGCCACAATTGAGGCCGCCGAGATCGACAATGAGCGCGCGTCACCCTTGACGACCGTCTGGTTGGAAACAGTCAGGCCGCGCGGCACTTGGTTGCCGTCGATCAGCACATGGTCGGGCGGGGGGGTTTTCAGACCTGCCACTGCGCGTTCCATCGCCAGGTGCGAGGCGCGCAGGATGTTGATTTCGTCGATTTCCTCGACGCTTGCATGGGCGATGGAAACCTCGGCCATGTCGAGGATCTGTTCATACAGCGCCTCGCGCCGTTTCGCGGTCAGTTTCTTGGAATCGTTCAGGCCGGGCGGAATGTGGTCCGGGTCCAGAATGACGGCGGCGGCTGTCACGGGGGGGCCCGCCAGCGGGCCGCGACCCACCTCATCCACACCGGCGATACGGGTAAAGCCGCGGCTCATCGCGGCCTGTTCGAAACTGAAATCGGGGGGGCTTTGCGTTTTGGTGTCTTTTGTCATGTCTTCCTGTCGCGTATCGACGCGCAGGGGGGGGCAAGAAAAAAAAGGCGGGAGGCCATGCCCTCCCGCCAAGTTGGCCCCCCCCACGTGCCACTCTCACGCGGGGGGGGCCGGAAGGCGCGGCCAGGTTTCTGGGGGGGATACGCACCGCGCCTGTTTCGGAGGCCGGGTCAGCCGTTAGCGGCGACCGGCAACGGTGTAGCCTTCGCGGCGCAGGCAGCGCGGCTTGAACACATCGCGGCGCACGCGGTCACCGTGGCGGTTGCGGGTCTTGATGGTGACCTCGCAGCGGGCCGGCAGGCGATGGGCACGGTCATAATGACGTTCAAGGCAACGCGCGCCCCCCCAGAAACGTTTCGTACCATCACGGGTTTCGAACCGTTTCAGACAACGGCCGGGCAGGGCCTTGCGGCTGGGGGGGCGATCCGGGCGGTGCACATCGCGGTCCCGGCGGCGGTCGTTCTTGTCATCAATGATCGCGCCGACAATGGCCAGGCCCAGAAGGGCAGCCACCCAGGCGTCGGTATTGTCTTTGGCGCTGGCGGGAGCGGCGCTGATCGGGCTCAGCGCGATCCCCCCCAGGCTCAGGGTCACGGTCGTGGCAAGACGGGCAAACGGGGGGGTCATCATTGTCGTTTCTCCTGTTGGGGGGGCATGGGATCATGCGTTCGGGATGAGACAACGATGGGGGGGTCGGGGGGGGCTCTGACACACAATATCGGCCCCCCCTTGTCATGGCATAACAACGCTCCGAACCCCCCCCTTTTGTTATTGAATAACTCAGCGTCCACACGCAGGATCGCCTCATGATGAAACATGCTCTTCTTACCCTTGGCCTGATGGCCGCAATGGCCCTGCCGGCACAGGCGGGTTGCTATGCGGATTACAAGGCCAAGCGCGACAACCCGCTGAAACTGCACTATGGTGTGATCGAGCTTCCGGACACGGCCTGTGCGTCGAAACAGGCCGCCGCCCAACAGATCGCCGGACGGATTGGCCGCGATGGCTGGACCCTGCTGAACGTGCTGGGCATTTTTGATGAAAATGGATTGAACCAGAGGAAAGACAGTGCCGGAGCCTACTTCCTTCGCTTCTGAGAATCGCCGCCTGCCCGCGCTGACTGGCGGGCGCGTCGTCCCCCCCATAGGACTGGCAGCGATCGTTGCCATCCTGCTGGTGGCTGCGGTGCTTCTGTTCATAAATCTGCCGGATGCGAATGCATTCAATATGCGGGTAGAACAGATCTTCATCGAGAATGACGACCTGACGTCCGGAGCCGAGATCAAGCTGCTTGAGATCCTGGCACAAAGCGGGACAGCCTTCGCCGATACGCTGACCAGCTACCGCGTTGTTATCTTCGTCCTGTTGATCTTCTCGACCGCGCTGCTGGTGGCGGCGCTGGTGTTTCTGACCACCATCATCGGCCTCAACCGCCGTATGGGAGAGATCGAGCGCGCGGGTATCCAGGTCAATTCGCTGCTGATTTCGCGCGAGGAGCGCACGGTCTATCTGAACAATATGGAGTTCACCCTGACCGAAGCGGCGATCGAAACACTGTCCGTCCTGGCCGAGGCGCGCATGGATGATGAAGTCTTGTCCGGAGCCGAGCTGGAGGCAGTCGTATCCGGTCGTGATTCCAGTGATTGCGAAGAGGCCGCCGGAGCCACACGGATCAAACGCCTGCGCGATGCGCTGGGCAATCAGATGATGTCGGAACTTCTGGTCAAGACCATTGCTCGACGCGGTTACATGCTGTCAATCGACAAGGACGTGATTCGCATGGTCTGACGGGCCGCATCACAGCTCCAGGAAATAACCATCCACCCGCCGCCAGAAATGCAGAAGGTCGCGGGTGCGGGCCGGTTGGTGCCCCCCCATGCTTTCCACCGCATAGATATCACCCGCCAGGACCGCCGCCAGTTTGTAGGCCAGAGGGGGGCAACGTCCCCCCCGGACTCGCCATCGCGCACCAGGTTGTCCTCGATCATCGCGCCAGCTGAGGTCAGGGCAAAGACCAGCGATAGGGCCGGCTCCGAGGGGGGGAACTTCAGGCACATGTGCCTGACCAAGCCCCCCCTCCGCCGACCGTCTTCCCCCCCCGCCATCAACTCTTCCAGCGCATACTCGATCATCTCGTCGATCGGCGTCACGCGTTCCACTTCCACACCCACTTACGTCACGTACGGGCTTTGCCCAGCTGTTGTTTTACAGCGAAACGGACAAATGCCCCCCCAGGGTTTTTCGGGATAGGTGTATCACGCGCAATAGATAGGGCGGACGTCTTCTGCAAAACCAAGACCCCCCCAACGATCGGATACATGCCCGACCATTTCCCCCCCTCGAAGCTCGATAGCTCAAAACATCAAGAACTGTTCGCCTGAGGCATGATGATCTTGGGAAAATTTGGTGCCCAGGAGAGGACTCGAACCTCCACGTCCATACGGACACTAGCACCTGAAGCTAGCGCGTCTACCAATTCCGCCACCTGGGCAGGTGTCGTGAGGGGGGGCGATTTAAAGATGGCGGCGGGGGGGGTGTCAACGCGATTCGGGATTTTCCTTCGGTTTTTTTCACCCTACCTGCCGCGCTGCTTTGCCGCTTGTGAAAAACGCCTTGAAAAGCTAAGCAGAACGCACCGAATTCAAGGAGACCCAGCATGTCGAAACTCGTCACCATCTATGGCGGTTCGGGCTTTGTGGGGGGGCGGTACATCGCGCGCCGCATGGCGAAACAGGGCTGGCGCGTGCGCGTCGCTGTTCGTCGCCCCCCCAACGAGGCGCTTTATGTGAAACCATACGGTGCCGTCGGCCAGGTCGAACCCATCCTGTGCAACATACGCGACGACAACAGTGTGCGCGCTGCGATGCAGGGGGGGGCCGATGCGGTGGTTAACTGCGTGGGTGTTCTGGTTTCGCTGGGCAAGAACAGTTTTGATGCGGTGCAGAAGGATGGTGCCGCGCGCATCGCCCGAATCGCTGCCGAAGAGGGCGTGAGCCAGATGGTGCACCTGTCCGCGATTGGTGCGGATGCTGCCAGCGACTGTGACTACAAGCGCACGAAAGGCGAAGGCGAAGCCGCCGTGATGGCCGCGTTTCCGGGGGGGGCCGTTATCCTGCGCCCCCCCTCGCTGATCTTCGGCACCGAGGACGGCTTCTTCAACCGTTTCGCTGGCATGGCTGCGCTGATGGGTCCGGTTCTGCCGGTCGTTGGGGGGGCCGAGACGACGTTCCAACCGGTCTTTGTCGATGACGTTGCCGCCGCTGCCGAGGTTGCAGTTCTGGGCGCTGCCGAACCCGGTATCTATGAACTGGGCGGCCCCCCGATGTGGACACGATGCGTGGGTTGATGCACCGCATGCTGGAGGTGATCCAGCGCCGCCGTGGCGTGGTGAACATCCCGTTCTGGATCGCTCGTATCATGGGTTGGGGGGGCTTTGACATGGTGCAGAAGGTCAGCTTCGGTCTGGTGCCTGCCATGCTGAGCCGCGATCAGGTCAAGGCACTGCGTGAAGATAATGTGGTGGCCGAAGATGCAAAGGGGGGGTTCGAAGCCCTGGGTCTTCAGCCCACGGCGATGGGCGCGATCCTGCCGGACTACCTGTGGCGCTTCCGCCCATCGGGTCAGTATGCGGCGATCACCAACTCGGCCAAGAACCTCAAGGCCTGACCTGCCGGTAAGTCGCGCAATCCGCCGCCCCCCCAGCCGGGCGGCGGTCTTGTGTTAACTATAGGCGATCCCCCCCAGCAGGACACCGCCCAATGCAACGCGGTAAATCACATAGGGTGTGAAGTTTACCGACTTCAGAAGGCGCATCATCAGGCTCAGCGCCAGCAGGGCGGCGACACAGGAAAATCCGGCGGCGATCAACCCGTCGCGTGCGGCGGCCATGTTTGCCGTGCCGATGACCTCGATCCCCCCCAGCAATACTCCGGAGGCGATGATTGTCGGGATCGACATCAGCATAGCCAGCTTCGCGCCATCCTCGCGCGCGTATCCCAGCGCCCGTGCGCCGGAGATTGTTGCGCCAGACCGGGACGTGCCTGGGATCAGCGCCAGCGCCTGCCACAGCCCCCCCATGATCAGAGCGTCGCGCAGTGACCAGTCGTCCGCGCGCTTGATGGTGGCACCGCGCTTGTCTGCCAGCCAAAGCACCACACCGAAGGTAATCATGGTCCAGCCGATCACCGCGACCGAGCGCATGGCGTCGGCTAGGCCCGTCACTTTCAGGAGGAAACCGATCATCACAACAGGAATGGTCGAGGCAAGCAGCAGAAACGCCAAGCGAGACCCCCCCGGCGTGTCCGTCTTGCCGCGCAGCAGACGCGGCATCCCACCGACGGCTGCGCGAACATCCGCCCAGAAGAACAGGACCACCGCAACCAGAGTACCCAGATGCACCGCGACGTCGATCACCTGGCCCTGATCCTGGTAGCCTGTCAGGGCGGGAATCAGAATCAAATGGCCAGAGGAAGATACCGGCAGAAACTCGGTAACCCCCCCTTGAACCACGGCGATAATGAAGAGGTGCAGCAGTGACATGTTGACCCGTTCGCAAGAAAGCTGCCGCCAAGCTAACTGATTGAGGTAAAAAGAAAAGCCGCTATATAGGTCAGTAAATATTACCTTAAATCCTCAACTCACCTGAGCCTGCGGGCCATAAATCCCCCCCTCAATAATCAAATATAGGTCAGCACTTCTGCCTTTTCATTTTATCCGCGCCCGATTACACAGGCGCACCTAGCCATAAGATGGAGAGCGAGGGATGGCCAAGCAGCCGATGCTGAAATTCGTGACCGTGAACCGCGACATGCCTGAAAAGCGTGGGGGGGCAGAGGCGCGCGCGCAGGACTTCAACGAAATCTATGCCGAATTTGCCGCCGCCAAGGCCGAGGAGCAGGCAAGCCGCTGCAGCCAGTGTGGTGTGCCCTATTGTCAGTCGCATTGCCCGCTGCACAACAACATCCCCCCCGATTGGCTGCGCATGACCGCAACCGGTCGTTTGAAAGAGGCCTATGCCCTGTCGCAGGCCACAAACACCTTCCCGGAAATCTGCGGCCGCATCTGCCCGCAGGATCGTCTGTGTGAAGGCAACTGCGTGATCGAGCAGTCCGGGCATGAGACCGTGACCATCGGCGCGGTGGAAAAATACATCACCGACACTGCGTGGGAAGAAGGCTGGGTCGAAGACATCGTGCCCGGTGCCCAGCGTGGCGAAAGCGTCGGCATCATTGGCGCTGGCCCCCCCGGTGGCCTTGCTGCCGCGGATCGTCTGGTGCGAGCCGGCATCCAGGTGACGGTTTATGACCGCCACGACCGCGCCGGTGGGTTGCTGACCTATGGCATTCCCGGCTTCAAGCTCGAAAAGGACGTGATCATGCGTCGCTTTGATCAGCTGGAAAAGGCCGGTGTGAAATTCGTGCTGAACTGCAATGTCGGCGAGGACCTTACCTTCCAAGCCATTCGCGGCCAGCATGACGCGGTGCTGATTGCCACCGGCGTTTACAAATCGCGCGACCTGCAGGGCCCCCCCGGCGCGGGTGCACAGGGTATCGTCAAGGCGATCGACTACCTGACCTGCTCGAACCGTCTGAATTTCGGCGACACCGTGGCCGAATACGAAAGCGGCGAGCTGAATGCCGAAGGCAAGAAAGTTGTCGTCATCGGTGGCGGCGACACGGCGATGGACTGTGTGCGTACGGCCATTCGCCAGGGTGCTGAAAGCGTCAAATGCCTCTACCGTCGCGACCGTGCCAACATGCCCGGCTCGCAGCGTGAAACCAAGAACGCGGAAGAGGAAGGCGTCGAGTTCGTCTGGCTTGCCGCGCCGAAAGGCTTTGCGGGCGATCCGGTCAGCGGCGTGATGGTGCAAAAGATGCGCCTGGGTGCGCCCGATGCCTCGGGCCGTCAAAGCCCCCCCGAGGTGATCGAGGGTGCCGATTATGTTGAAGAGGCCGACCTGGTGATCAAGGCGCTGGGGGGGTTCGAGCCCGAAGACCTGCCCACTTTGGGGGGGGAGCCCGATCTTCCAGTGACCCGCTGGGGGGGCACGATCAAGGCGAAATTCAACACCGGCCGAACCGACCTCGACGGTGTCTGGGCCGTGGGCGATATCGTGCGCGGGGGGGCCTCGCTGGTGGTCTGGGCGATCAAGGACGGGCGCGATGCTGCGGACAACATCCTGGACACGCTGAACGCCCAGGCGCAGGTTGCGGCAGAGTAATCATGGCGCATTCTGTCCTCCGCTTGACCAAGGCGACGGCAGCCTTTCTTGCCTGCGCTCTGCCTGCGCAGGCGGCCGAAGAGTTTGTGCCAGAGGGCTGCGAGGCCTTTCTGACTGTGCAGACCCAAGGCTGCACCTCGCTTCTGATGTGGCGGTGCGAGAAGGCGCCCGAGGGCTACCACTGGGCCGCCGCCTTCGATGGGCAGGGGGGGCTGCTGTCGCTGTCGTCCTATGATCACCAGTATCAATGGCTGGACACCACCTACCTGTGGGACAATTCCCGCGAGGTGCTGGTGGATAGCGAAGATCCGATCCACATGGATGACCTGTTCGACACCGGGCACGATACCTTTGCCTTTACCGTACGCCGCACGATGGTTGGGCACGCACAGAACATGCGCGTGATCGGCGCGGATGTGCTGACCGGCGAAAGCGTGACCATCGACGGGATCGAGCTGGAGGAACTGGCGACCGAGCTGCGGTATTTCACCGAAACCGGTGAGGTCGATTATCAGTCGAAGGGCACGCAATACGTCAGCCGCGACCTGCGCCTGTTCTTCCCCCCCGCTTTCGACGAGGTTGTGGCACAGGACGGCGGCACCATCGAATATGACTCGCGCCCGGTGGACTTCATCCACCCCCCCGGCGAACCCGGCTTCGGTGCCACCGCGCCGCTTTACGGGTGCGAAGAGATCAAGACGGGGGGGTATCGCGATGCAGGGTAAATGCATGTGTGGTGCCGTCACGATCAACGCCGCCCTGACCGATGACCGGCTGCGGGCGTGCCATTGTCACATGTGCCGCGCCTGGACGTCCGGTGCCTTTGTGTCCGTGGCCAGCGTGCCAGGCAGCGTCAGCACCGACGGGCCGGTCAAAGTGATGCAGACTTCGGACTGGGCCCAGCGCGCGAACTGCGGGGGGGAATGTGGCAGCCCGCTTTGGTATGAGATCACCGAAGAGGGCCCCCCCGGATACGGTCAAAAGAACCTGTCCGCTGGCCTGTTCCCGGATGCGGCAGGCATGGCCCTGAAGCTGGAACTATTTATCGACAAGAAACCTGGCGGCTACGCCTTCACCGGCGACCACAGGAAGATGACCGAGGCCGAAATGCTTGCCATTTTCGCCCCCCCGAAAGACGGAGACATGACATGACCAAGTTTGACGCAGAATGGGTGCGCAACGAAGAAACCCGCCGCGCCTATATGGCCGAGCATTCGCTCTATCGTGCTGAAGACGAACACAGCTCCTGTGGTGTTGGTCTTGTAGTGTCTGTGGATGGCAAACCCTCGCGCAAGGTCGTGGATGCGGGCATTGATGCGTTGAAGGCCATCTGGCACCGCGGCGCGGTGGATGCGGACGGCAAGACGGGTGACGGCGCTGGTATCCACGTGCAGATTCCGGTGCCCTTCTTTTACGATCAGATCCGCCGCACCGGGCACGAACCCCCCCGCATGGACGAGCTGATCGCGGTTGGTCAGGTCTTTCTGCCCCCCCGCACCGATTTCGGCGCGCAGGAGACCTGCCGCACCATCGTCGAAACCGAAGTCCTGCGCATGGGCTATTCGATTTACGGCTGGCGTCACGTGCCGGTGGATGTCACCTGCCTGGGCGAGAAAGCAAATGCGACCCGTCCGGAGATCGAGCAGATCCTGATCTCGAACTCCAAGGCGCGGACGAAGAGCAGTTCGAACGCGAGCTTTACGTGATCCGTCGCCGGATCGAAAAGGCCGCGCAGGCCGCGTCGATCAACGACCTATACCTGGCGTCGCTCAGCTGCCGGTCGATCATCTACAAGGGCATGATGCTGGCCGAACAGGTCGCCGTCTTCTACCCGGACCTGATGGATGAACGGTTCGAATCGGCCTTCGCGATCTACCACCAGCGCTATTCGACCAACACCTTCCCGCAGTGGTGGCTGGCTCAGCCCTTCCGCATGCTGGCCCATAATGGCGAGATCAATACGCTGAAGGGCAACATCAACTGGATGAAAAGCCACGAGATCCGCATGGCGTCTTCGTTCTTTGGTGAATTGGCCGAGGACATCAAGCCGATCGTCACCGGTGGTGCGTCGGACTCGGCCGCGCTGGACGGCGTGTTCGAAGTGCTGGTGCGCGCCGGGCGTCCGCGCCGATGGCAAAGACCATGCTGGTGCCGGAAAGTTGGTCGAAACAGGCCGTGGATCTGCCGCAGGCCTGGAAGGATATGTATTCCTATTGCAATTCGGTGATGGAGCCTTGGGACGGCCCCCCCGCCGCCCTGGCGATGACCGACGGCCGCTGGGTCTGCGCGGGTCTTGACCGCAATGGCTTGCGCCCGATGCGTTACGTTGTGACCGGTGATGGCCTGGTGATCGCTGGGTCCGAAGCGGGAATGGTGCCGACGGACGAAGCAAGCGTCGTTGAAAAAGGTGCCTTGGGTCCGGGCCAGATGCTGGCCGTCGATATGGCCGAAGGCGCGCTGTACCACGACACGGAAATCAAGGACAAACTGGCTGCCAGCCGCCCCCCCTTTGGCGACTGGGTCGGCAAGATCGTCGACATGGATGTCGAGCTGGCTCAGGTCGAGGAACAGCCGCTGTACGCCGGTGAAGAGTTGCGCCAGCGCCAGATTGCGGCGGGTTATACGCTGGAAGAGCTGGAGCATATCCTGGCCCCCCCAATGGCCGAGGACGGGAAAGAATCGCTGGCCTCGATGGGTGACGATACCCCCCCGTCGGCGGTCCTGTCGACCAAATACCGCCCGCTGTCTCACTTCTTCCGCCAGAACTTCAGCCAGGTGACCAACCCGCCGATCGACAGTTTGCGCGAATACCGCGTCATGTCGCTGAAGACGCGGTTCGGCAACCTCAAGAACGTGCTGGATGAAAGCTCCAGCCAGACAGAAATCCTGGTGCTGGACAGCCCCCCCTTTGTTGGCAACGCCCAGTTCGAGAAGCTGGTCGAAGGCTTCAACGCCCAGATGGCGCGCATCGACTGTACCTTCCCGGCAGATGCCGGGGGGGCGGGTGGCCTGTCCGCCGGGCTGAAACGCATCCGGGAAGAGGCGGAAGAGGCCGTGCGCTCCGGTGCAGGTCACATCGTTCTGTCGGATCGTGATCAGGGCGAGGACCGCATTGCCATGCCGATGATCCTGGCCACCTCAGCCGTGCACAGCTGGCTGACCCGTAAGGGGGGGTTGCGCACCTTTACCTCGCTGAACGTGCGGTCCGCTGAATGTATCGACCCGCATTACTTCGCCGTTCTGGTGGGCTGCGGTGCGACCACCGTCAACGCCTATCTGGCCGAAGACAGTCTGGCCGACCGTATCGACCGGGGGGGCCTGTTGGACTGCACCCTGACCGAAGCGACCCGTCGCTACCGCGAGGCCATCGACCAGGGTCTTTTGAAGATCATGGCGAAGATGGGGGGGATCTCGGTCATTTCGTCCTACCGTGGTGGTCTAAACTTCGAGGCCGTCGGCCTGTCGCGCGCCATGTGTGCCGAGTATTTCCCCCCCGGCATGGTGTCGCGGATTTCGGGCATCGGCGTTTCGGGTATCCAGCGCAAGCTGGAAGCAGTGCACGCAGCAGGTTTCGGCACGGGGGGGAACGCTGCCATGCCGGTTGGTGGTTTCTACAAGGCGCGTCGCTCGGGCGAGACTCACGCCTGGGAAGCGCAGACCATGCACCTGCTGCAGCACGCCTGCAACAAGGCGTCCTATGAGCTGTGGAAACAGTATTCATCCCGCATGCAGTCAAACCCGCCGATCCACCTGCGTGACCTGTTGGACATCAAGCCTATCGGCAAGCCGGTTCCGATCGACGAGGTGGAAAGCATCACTGCGATCCGCAAACGCTTTGTCACGCCGGGCATGTCCCTGGGCGCACTGTCGCCCGAGGCGCACCGCACCCTGTCGATCGCGATGAACCGCATCGGTGCCAAATCGGATTCGGGTGAAGGCGGCGAAAGCCCCCCGAGGATTTCACGCCTGAACCCAATGGCGACAATGCGTCCGCCAAGATCAAGCAGGTGGCGTCCGGCCGATTTGGCGTAACGGCGGAATATCTGCTGCATTGTGAAGAGCTGGAAATCAAGGTCGCTCAAGGCGCCAAACCCGGTGAGGGGGGGGCAGCTGCCCGGTATGAAGGTCACCGACCTGATCGCCAAGCTGCGCCATTCGACCAAGGGCGTCACCCTGATCTCGCCCCCCCCGCCACACCACGACATCTATTCGATCGAGGACCTGGCGCAGCTGATCTATGACCTCAAGCAGATCAACCCGCGCTGCAAGGTGACGGTCAAGCTGGTCGCGTCCTCCGGTGTGGGCACGATTGCTGCCGGTGTGGCCAAGGCCAAGGCGGATATCATCCTGATCTCGGGCCACAATGGGGGGGGCACGGGTGCCAGCCCGGCGACCTCGATCAAGTTCGCCGGTCTGCCGTGGGAGATGGGCCTGACCGAAGCCCACCAGGTGCTGGCCATGAACAACCTGCGTGAACGCGTGACGCTGCGCACCGACGGTGGCCTGCGCACCGGTCGCGATATCGTCATGGCCGCGATGATGGGGGGGGCCGAGGAATACGGCATCGGCACCGCCGCCCTGATCGCTATGGGCTGTATCATGGTGCGTCAGTGCCAGTCGAACACCTGCCCGGTCGGCGTTTGTACCCAGGATGACGACCTGCGCGCCAAGTTCGAGGGCACGGCGGACAAGGTGGTCAACCTAATCACCTTCTACGCTCAGGAAGTGCGCGAGATTCTGGCCCGTATCGGGGGGGCCCGCTCGCTGGACGAAATCATTGGCCGGGCCGATCTGCTCTCCCAGGTCAGCCGTGGTGCCGCGCATCTGGACGATCTGGACCTGAACCCGCTGCTCCTGACCGTGGATGGGGGGGCGGACAGCATCGTCTACAACCGTGACCAACCGCGCAATGCCGTGCCGGACACGCTGGACGCCGAGATCGTGCGCGACGCACGTCGCTTCCTCGAGGACGGCGAGAAGATGCAGCTAAGCTATGCGGTACAGAACACCCACCGCACCGTGGGCACCCGCACGTCCAGCCACATCGTGCAGAACTTCGGCATGCGCAACAATCTTCAACCGGATCACCTGACGGTGAAGCTGACCGGGTCTGCCGGCCAGGCGTTGGGTGCCTTTGCTGCGCCGGGTCTGAAGCTGGAAGTATCGGGCGACGCCAACGACTATGTCGGCAAGGGCCTGTCTGGCGGCACCGTCGTGGTGCGCCCACCGATGGCCTCGCCGCTGGTCGCGTCGGAAAACACGATCATTGGCAACACGGTTCTGTATGGGGGGGCCACCGACGGGTACCTCTTTGCCGCAGGTCGCGCGGGCGAACGTTTCGCTGTGCGCAACTCGGGTGCCAAGGTGGTGATTGAGGGCTGCGGTTCCAACGGTTGTGAATACATGACTGGCGGGATTGCAGTGATCCTGGGCTCCGTCGGCTCGAACTTCGGGGGGGCGGGCATGACCGGTGGTATGGCGTATCTCTATGATCCGGACGGTGCCGCTCAGGACCATATGAACATGGAAACCCTTGTCACCAACACGGTCGCCAACCCGCATTGGGAAGCCGAACTGAAGGGGGGGCTGGTCGAGCGGCACTTCGAGGAAACGCGCAGCGTCAAGGCTGGCGAAATCCTGCAGCATTGGGACAGCGAGAAAGCCAACTTCCTGCAGATCTGCCCGAAAGAGATGCTGGACAAGCTGCCTGCACCTCTGGGCAGTGAAGCCGCGGCCATCCCGGCAGAGTAACCGGGATTATACGATTACCAAGGCGGCCTCACGGGGGGGTCGCCCTTTTCCATTGCTTGACCCACCCCCCCCGCCTGGCGTGGTCAGAAAGAGCCATGGCACGAGCAGCAAAGTCCAAACCTAAAGCAAAGGCGAAGCCGTCCGCTGGCGGCCGCGCCCGATGCGCTGGGCGGTGCGTCAACTGCGCCGCATTGTGTTGCTGACCATCGGTGTCTTCGCCATTGCGATCAGCTTTTATGCGATATTCGATCCCTGGACGACGCCTTACATGATTGGCGAACGCAGCCGCCTGGGCGACGTTGATTTCCAATGGGTCCCGTTGGAAGACGTGGCCCCCCCGGTCATGGCGCGGTCCGTCGTCGCCGCCGAAGATGCGGATTTTTGTGCCCATTGGGGGGGCTTTGACATGGGTGCCATCCGCGCGGCCATCGAAGAAGGCGGCGGGCGCGGCGCATCAACCTCAGCCAACAGGTCGTCAAGAACGTCTACCTCTGGCACGGGCGCAGCTGGGTCCGTAAGGCGTTGGAAGCCTTGATCACACCAGGCATGGAAATGGTCTGGTCCAAACGCCGTATCATCGAGGTTTACCTGAACGTGGCCGAGTTCGACGAGGGCGTCTTTGGTGTCGAGGCCGCCGCGCGCCATTACTTTGGCGTGGGCCCTGAAGACCTGTCCGCACATCAGGCGGCGCTTCTCGCTGCACTTTTGCCTGATCCCAAGCGTCGCTCTGCCGCGCGGCCCTCGGCTTTTGTTCAGCGCCGCGCCGCCAGCATCCGTGATGGGGGGCCGCAACGATCCGCCGGGATGGGCGCGCCGTCTGTTTCGAGGATTGATCCTCCCTGCCCTTTTGCGGCAATAGAGAGGGAACGCGCACCATCCAAGATTGTCCCATGATCCGACTGTTCCATGTCCCCCCCCTGTCCCCCCCGTTCTGTCGTAAGGTCCGCCTGTCGCTGGCCGAAAAGAAGCTGGAGGTCGAGCTGGTCGAGGAACGGTATTGGGAGAAAAGTGCCGAGTTTCTGCGGCGCAACCCGGCGGGTAAGGTGCCGGTCCTGAAGATGGACGGCAAGATCCTGTCCGAGAGCGCGGCGATCTGCGAATACATTGAAGAACGCCACCCGACCCCCCCGCCTTTGATGCCGTCTGACCCCCCCGAAGGAAAGTTCGAGGTGCGCCGTCTGGTCACCTGGTTTGACGACAAATTTCATCACGAGGTCACGTCGAAACTGCTTTATGAGCGAGTGAACAAGAAGGTGATGAAACTTGGCTACCCGGATTCGACCTCAGTGAAGGCCGGGGGGGCCAAAGCGATCAAATACCATCTGGATTACATGGGCTGGCTCCTGGATCAGCGCCGTTGGTTGGCGGGCGATCAGATGACCCTGGCCGATTTCGCCGGTGCCGCGCATCTGTCGGCGCTGGATTATATCTCGGACGTGGATTGGAACCGGAACGAGAACGTGCGCGAATGGTACGCCAAAATCAAATCGCGCCCGGCCTTCCGCGCGATTCTGGCCGACCAGGTGCCTGGCTTTCCGCCGCCCGCCCATTACGCGGACCTGGACTTTTGACCGCCGAGGTCAAAGCCGCAATCATCGACAAGGCTCTGGCAGAGGGGGGGTTCGCACAGGCAGGCGTCTGTCGCCCAGATGCGGTACCTGAAATTGCCGACCGGCTGGCGCAGTTCGTGGCCGAGGGAAAGCACGGCGACATGGGCTGGATGGGCGAACGCATGCATTGGCGCGGCAACCCCCCCGCTGCGCTGTGGCCCGAGGCACGTTCGGTCATCATGCTGGCTGAACCCTATACGCAGGACCATGACCCGCGCGACGTCTTGGGAATGCCGGATCGCGGCGCAATCAGCGTTTACGCGCAGAACCGCGACTACCATGATATCGTCAAGAAACGCCTGAAACGGGTCGGGCGCTGGTTGATTGACCAGTATGGCGGCGAGATCAAGGTCTTCGTCGATACCGCCCCCCCGGTGATGGAAAAACCCCCCCTGGCCGCCGCTGCCGGGCTGGGCTGGCAGGGCAAGCACACCAACCTTCTGTCGCGCGAGCTGGGCAGCTGGTTCTTTCTTGGGGGGGCAATTTTTACCACTTTGGAGTTGCCGGTGGATGAGCCGGGGGGGCGTGAGAACTGCGGCACCTGTACCTCCTGTCTGGATGCCTGCCCGACCAGAGCTTTTCCTGCGCCGTTCCAACTGGATGCACGACGTTGCATCTCATACCTGACAATTGAGCATCAGGGGGGCCCGTCGATCCCGAACTGCGGTCGATGTTGGGTAACCACATCTATGGCTGCGACGACTGTCTGGCTGCCTGCCCGTGGAACAAGTTCGCGGTCGAAGCGCAGGAGCTGCGTTATGCTGCGCGGGCCGAGCTGGTGGCACCAAAGCTGGCCGAGCTGGTCGCTTTGGATGATTCGGAGTTTCGCCGCTTTTTCAGCGGCTCACCGGTCAAGCGGCTGGGGGGGCGGGACCGGTTTGTCCGCAATGTGCTCTACGCCATCGGCAACTCCGGTGATATCGCGCTGATCCCGGTGGTGAGGCAGCTTGTCGCAGATTCGGCTGCTGTGGTGGCGGATGCGGCGCAGTGGGCCCTTGAAATGCTGGAAAACCAGACCGGCTGACTGGGCCATTTGATCTGGATCAATTCTCTGGAATTGTTCTAAATCAAAGTGTTTTTTTGAATAAGAATTAGAATGCTTCCAATGCGTAACTTGGAGGCTACAATGCAACGCATCATCCCCCACCCTTCTGGCATCCACCCTGTTGGCAAGCCCGGCCCTGGCCAATGACCTGCGCGACACGGCGCTGGACATGTTCAAGCCGCTGCCATCGACTGTGCCCGCAGTGGCAGACAACCCGATCACGCCCGCCAAGATCGAGCTGGGCAAGATGCTCTATTTCGATCCGCGCCTGTCGGCTTCGGGCGTGTTCAGCTGCTATTCCTGTCACAACCTGGCGACGGGTGGGGGGGACGACAACCTTGAAACCTCGATTGGCCACGGATGGCAGAAAGGGCCGCGCAATGCGCCGACGGTTCTGAACTCGGTCCTGAACGAGGCGCAGTTCTGGGACGGCCGCGCGGCTGACCTGGCTGAACAGGCCAAGGGCCCGATTCAGGCTGGAGTCGAAATGGCGAACACGCCCGCCAATGTGGTTGCCACGTTGAATTCCATGCCCGGTTATGTCGCGGCTTTCGATGCCGCCTTTGATGGCGGGGGGGATACGGTCAGCTTCGACAATATGGCCAAGGCGATTGAGGCTTTCGAGGCGACCCTGCTGACGCCCGCGCGTTCGATGCGTGGCTGAACGGCGATGATGCTGCCTTGAGCGACGTTGAGCTGGCCGGGCTGAACCTGTTCATGGACAAGGGCTGTGCCAGTTGCCATTCGGGCGTGAACGTGGGCGGCCATGGCTATTATCCGTTTGGCCTGATCGAAAAGCCCGGCAGCGACGTGCTGCCCGAGGGCGACAAAGGACGCTTTGCAGTGACCGAGACGGTGGATGACGAATACGTCTTCCGTGCCTCACCGCTGCGCAACATTGCCGAAACAGCGCCCTATTTCCATTCCGGCAAAGTCTGGGACCTGAAAGTCGCCGTGCAGATCATGGCGGAAAGCCAGTTGGGTGAGGAACTGACGGACACTGAGGCTGACCAGATCGTCGCCTTCCTGGGTGCGCTGTCGGGTCCAGTGCCTGCGGTGACCGTCCCCCCCGCGCTGCCTGCGGAAACCGGGACCACCCCCCCGCGTCCGACGGCAGAGATCCTGCCGCAGTGATCCCAGGTCACAGGTAACGTCAGGCCGGTCCCGTCGGGGGGGCCGGCCAATTACTGGGCTGACAGGTCGTTAGTCCGCAGGGGGGGGTTTCACGCTCATCCGGTAGGCCTCCACCGCTTTGTTGATCCCGTCCGAGGCTTCCGACAGTGGGTAGGGGGGGCCGATGGTCGATGGCCCGATCACATAGGTAATCCATGTGCCTGACCCGCCGGTGCGGGTGAATTGCACATTTACATGCACCCCCCCTTTGGCGCGAAATGCGTTGGTAAAGGCGCGGTGCAGTTGCGCCTGAGATTTGCCGCCCGAGTAACGTGGGTCATACGAGATCTGCGCCACAATCTCCAGCACCGGCCCGCCACCGCGTTCGAAGGCATCCAGGCTTTCACGGGTAATTCCCAAGGGGGGGCGTACGCTGGGGGGGTTCTTGGTCCACCAGTAATAGGTCAGCGCACCGGCTGTCGGGGGGGCAACCACAAGGAGGATGACGATCAGCAGATGCGTAACGCTGCGTTGCAGGACCAGCATAAGAAAACTCCTATCCCAAGCTTGACCTCAGGATAGGAGTCACAGGTTCAAAACCGGTTAACGGGCCTACGCGCGCACCAGTTTCTCATAGGCTTCCGAGATTTCGCGGGTCAGCGCACCGACTTCGAAATGCCAGTCACCAATCTGGCCTACCGGGGGGGTGACCTCGGCGGCGGAGCCAGTCAGCCAGCACTGTTCGAAACCGTCCAGTTCCTCCGGCAGGATGTGGCGTTCATGCACGGTGATGCCGCGATCCTTCAGCATGCCGATCACGGTCTGACGGGTCAGCCCGTTCAGGATCGCGTCGGGCAGCGGCGTGTGAACTTCGCCGTCCTTGACGAAGAAGACATTGGCACCGGTCGCCTCGGCCACATAACCGCGATAGTCCATGAACAGCGCGTCCGAGCAGCCCTTCGCCTCGGCGGCATGTTTCGACATGGTGCAGATCATGTAAAGGCCGGCGGCTTTGGCGGCGGTCGGGATGGTTTCCGGTGAGGGGGGGCGTCTCCATTTGGCCACGTCCAGCTTGGCACCCTTCATCTTGGCGTCACCGTAATAATCGCCCCCCCATTCCCAGGCGGTGACCGCCATGCGGACCGGGTTACGCGCGGCGCTGACACCCATGTCCTCGCCCGCACCGCGCCAGGCCAGCACGCGCACATAGGCGTTGGTCAGGTTGTTGGCGTTCAGAACGGCGCGCTTTGCCGCCTCGATCTCGTCCACCGTGTAGGGGGGGATCGGCATGTCCATCAACTCGCCTGATTTCAGCAGCCGTTCCGAGTGTTTGCGCGACAGGAACACCTTGCCTTCGTAGCAACGCTCGCCCTCGAATACCGATGAGGCGTAGTGCAGCGCGTGGGTCAGGATATGTACCTGCGCGTCGCGCCAGTCCACCATCTTGCCGTCCATCCAGATCTTGCCGTCGCGGTCCTCATATCCGCTCATGACCATGTTCCTTTGCTGTGCCACCTCGGGCGTTTCAGGTTTGCGATTGTTGCGAGGATATGGCCGGTTCGGACATAATATTTCGCAAAATCCGACGATGGGTATCAATTGATTCTTGGAAAGTCAACAAGGCTGACATAAAATCAAAACCGAAACATCAAAGGTGATGAGGCGGCAGATGAATGACGGGCGCGCGCCGGGGGGGGCAGTCACTTCTGTTCCTGACCGACGAACAGCTGCGCAAGGGAATCGAGGCGATGTTCTTCGCCTATCGTGCTTTACCGCCGACCCGGACCGTATCCTGGACGAAAAAGGCTATGGGCGCGCGCATCACCGGGCGATCCATTTCATCTCGCGCAGCCCAGGCACCACGGTGAACAACCTTCTGTCCATTCTTGGCGTGACGAAACAGAGCCTTAACCGGGTGCTGCGTACTCTGGTTGAGGACGGGCTGGTCGAAAGTCGCGTTGGCACGCGGGACAAGCGGGAGCGGCACTTGTATCTGACCGATGAGGGTGAGACGCTGGAGCGTGCGCTGTCGGATGCGCAGCGCGAACGCATGCGTGTGGCCTATCGCGAGGCCGGGCCGGAAGCGGTCCAGGGGGGTTTCGCGCAGTATTGGAGGCGATGATGGACCCGGAGCTGCGCCGCCTGTTCAACCGGTTGAAGGATGCAGGACATGAGTGACGGAACGGACACCCATCTGCTGATTGTCGATGATGACGAGCGTATTCGCGGGCTCTTGCAGAAATTCCTGATCCGCAACGGGTTCTGGGTCTCGGCCGCGCGGGACGCGGCCCATGCGCGGCGCCTGTTGGACGGGTTGGAGTTCGACATGATCGTCATGGATGTGATGATGCCGGGCGAAGACGGGATCAGCCTGACCCGCGACCTGCGCGGGCGCATTGCCACGCCGATCCTTCTGCTCACCGCCAAGGGGGGGGAGACTGAAGATCGCATCGCCGGGCTTGAGGCCGGGGGGGCGGACGATTACCTGGCCAAACCGTTTGAACCCAAGGAACTGCTGTTGCGTATCAACGCAATTCTGCGCCGCGTGCCTCAGGTGGCTGCCGACCTGGCACCGAAGATGCTGCAGCTGGGACCGGTGCGTTATGATGTTGAGCGCGGCGAGCTCTGGTCGGGCGAAGACTTGGTGCGGCTGACGGCCACCGAAAGCCAGTTGATGAAGATCTTTGCGGGCTCGGTCGGCGAGCCGGTCAGCCGGGGGGGGATCTGGTCGAACAGCTGGGCCGTTCGGAAGGCCAGGCGCAGGAACGCGCGGTGGATGTTCAGATCACCCGTCTGCGCAAGAAGATCGAGACCGACCCGAAACAACCGCGTTTCCTGCAAACCGTGCGTGGAGCAGGCTACATGCTGGCACCGGAGTAGGTGCCGCTACCGGTCCGGTCAGTTCAGATAATCCGTGCAGACCTTTGGGACGTTGCCAGACCAGGCGGTAAGGGGGGGAAGCGCGTTCATCTGGGTCGGGCGAACGATCTGGGTGCGGTCGGGGGGGCCGAGGTCGATGAAGGCCTTGCCGGACAGAAGGTTCATGTCGCAGCTGCCCTGGTCCAGCAGGTCCAGCGTGTCGTACCAGTCATAGGTATAACCCGCGACCAGAAACTGCCCGCCGCGATAGGCGATGGTCAGGGTCTCGTGCCAGCGGTTGCGCCCGATGCTTCGTTCATTGAGGTCACTTGCAGAGATCCGTGGGGGGGTGTGACCGTCAACTCCGGCTCCTGCCCGATACCTCCGACCCAGGCGATGGCGGATGCCTCCAAGACGAACTTGCCATTCCTTCAGATCTTCAGTGTCGCATCATCCCCCCCGCGCTCTATCGCGATCAACTCGGCGCGGTCATTGATCCCGTCGCCTGTAAAATCGGCCACGAGCGTGGCCGTGAACTCCAGTGACGCAGCAGGCTTGCCGCCAGGGAAAGCAGGGAAAAGAGGGGGGGAATAAGGTGTCGCATATTGATCTTTCTCAATGGTTTGCCCCCCCCGTCTATTGCCATAGGCTCCGGCCATGACAACTGCTCTCTTCACCCACCCCCCCGCCAGCTTGGATCATGTCACGCCGCAAGGCCACCCCCCCGAACAGGTGGCGCGGATCGAGGCGATCGAGGCGGTACTGGCTGCACCCGAATTCGCCGCGCTGGATCGGCGGCTCGCCCCCCCGCTGGGTGAGCTTGAGACCATCAGAAAGGGTCACTCCAAGGTCTTTTATGACCGTATCAAAGCGGCGATGCCGGACTATGGTGATGCGCATCTGGACCCGGACACCTTCATGTCACCGGGCACCTGGGAGGCCGCCTTGCGCGCGGTGGGTGGCGCGGTGACCGCGGTGGATGCCGTCATGACCGGTGAGGTCACCAATGCCTTCGTTGCCACCCGCCCGCCGGGCCACCACGCCGAGAAGGCACGTGCGATGGGGGGGTTCTGTTTCTTCTCAAACGTGGCGATTGCGGCAATCCATGCGGCCAATGAATACGGCCTGGGACGGGTGGCCGTGATCGACTTCGATGTTCACCATGGCAACGGCACGCAGGATGTGTTGTGGCATGAAAGCCGGGTGAAATTCGCTTCCTCCCAGCAGATGCCCTTCTACCCTTATACCGGCGGCATCCACCAGAAGGGCGCTTTTGGGCAGATCATCAACGTACCGTTGGAAGAGGCCACTGGCGGCGAAGTCATGCGGGCAGCCTATGACGAGAAGGTCTTCCCGGTTCTGCGCGACTATGACCCCCCCGATCTGGTGGTGGTTTCTGCCGGTTTCGATGCCCATATCCGCGACCCTCTGGCGGGGGGGCTGCAATGGGAGACCGAGGATTTTGCCTGGCTGGCAACCCGGATCTGCGATCTGGCCGCCGAATGCTGCGCCGGGCGGGTGGTGTCCTGTCTGGAAGGCGGCTATGATCTGACGGCCCTGGGCGAAAGCGTCGGGGGGGCCTATGTAAGGGTCATGATGGAGCGCGGGGGGGCATGAGCGGCAAGCCGGTGGAAGAAATGAGCTTCGAGGAAGCGATGCGCGAGCTGGAAGGCGTGGTCGGCCAGCTGGAACGCGGCGACGTGGCGCTGGAGGCCTCGATCAAGCTCTATGAACGTGGCGCGGCTCTGAAGGCGCGGTGTGAAACCACCCTGAAGGAAGCCGAAGAAAAAGTCGCGGCAATCACCCTGGATGCAAATGGCACCCCCCCCACCGGCACCAAACCGGTCGAAGGGCTGTAAATGTTCAAGGCACGGCTGGAGGAAACAACGCGGGCCGCGCGCGCCTGTCTGCATGGCGCGATCCACGCGGATGGGGGGCCCTGGACGCGGCGATGCGCTATGCGACCGGTGGCGGTAAGGGGGGGCTGCGTGGCTTTCTGGTGATGGAAACCGCGCGGCTGCATGGGGGGGTGGCTGACACCGTCTCCGTCTGGCCCGCCGCCGCAATCGAGGCAATCCACGCCTATTCGCTGGTGCATGACGACCTGCCCTGCATGGACGACGACGATCTGCGCCGTGGTCTGCCCACAGTGCACAAGAAATGGGACGAGGCGACCGCCGTTCTGGTCGGCGACGCGCTTCAGACTTTGGCCTTCGAACTGATCACCAACGAGGCCGTGGGCATTGCTCGGGTACAGCTTGTGTCAACCCTTGCCCGTGCCGCCGGGCAGGAGGGCATGGTGCATGGCCAGGCTCTGGACATCGCCGCCGAAACCGCCGCGCGCCCGTTGACGCTCAAGGAAATCACCGAGCTGCAGGCGGGCAAGACCGGTGCGCTGATCCGCTGGTCTGCGAGGCGGGTGCAATGCTGGCCGACGCGGATCCCGCCCCCCCCTTGCGTGAATATGCAACTGATCTGGGTCTGGCCTTCCAGATTTGGGACGATGTGCTGGATATCGAAGGCGATGCCGATGCCGTCGGCAAGGCGGTTGGCAAGGACGCGGACGCGGGTAAGGCGACTTTTGTCTCTCTCTTGGGGGGGTTGGACGCCGCGAAAGCGCGCGCGCGGGACCTGATCGGTGCCGCGTGCGACGCGCTTTCCCCCCCCTATGGCGACGATGCCGAAACCTTGCGGGACGCCGCCCGGTTCGTTATCTCGCGAGACAGGTAAGCCAAGGAATCCCTCATGTCCGAGCGTCCCATCACGCCCATTCTGGACCGCATCGCGGTTCCCGCCGACATGAAGGCGTTGTCGGATCGTGAACTTGAGCAGCTGGCCCATGAGGTCCGGGCCGAGACGATTTCGGCCGTGTCCGAAACCGGTGGCCACCTGGGCGCGGGCTTGGGTGTGGTCGAGCTGACCGTCGCGCTGCATGCCATTTTCGACACACCACGCGACCGGCTGATCTGGGACGTGGGTCACCAATGCTACCCGCACAAGATCCTGACCGGGCGTCGCGACCGTATCCGCACCCTGCGCACCGAAGGCGGGCTGTCCGGTTTTACCAAACGCTCGGAAAGCGCCTTTGATCCGTTTGGCGCTGGGCATTCATCCACGTCGATCAGCGCCGCGCTGGGCTTTGCCGTCGCGCGCGATCTGGGTGGCGCACCGGAACATGGGGGGGTCGGTGATGCGGTGGCAGTGATCGGTGACGGCTCCATGTCCGCTGGCATGGCCTCGAGGCAATGAACAACGCGGGTCACCTGGGCAAACGACTGTTCGTGATCCTGAACGACAACGAGATGTCCATTGCGCCCCCCCCACCGGGGGGGCGCTGTCGAGCTACCTCAGCCGCCTCTACGCAGGCGAGCCGTTCCAGGAATTCAAGGCCGCCGCCAAGGGCGCGGTCAGCCTGTTGCCCGAACCTTTCCAGGAAGCGCGCGCCGGGCCAAGGAGATGCTGAAAGGCATGACCGTTGGCGGAACCTTGTTCGAGGAACTGGGCTTCTCCTATGTCGGGCCCATTGATGGCCATGACATGGACCAGCTGATGAGCGTGCTGCGTACCGTGCACGACCGCGCCACCGGGCCGATGCTGATCCATGTAATCACCAAGAAGGGCAAGGGATACGGCCCTGCCGAGGCCGCTGACGACAAGGGCCACGCGACTGCCAAGTTCGATGTCCTGACCGGCAAGCAGCACAAGGCACCGTCGAACGCGCCCAGCTATACCTCGGTGTTTGGCAACGAACTGGTGCGGCTTGCTGCTGAAGATGACAAGGTCTGCGCCGTGACCGCCGCCATGCCGGATGGCACGGGGGGGCTTACCCAGATGCTGACCCGCTATCCCAGCCGCACGTTCGACGTTGGCATTGCCGAACAGCACGGCGTGACCTTTGCCGCTGGTCTGGCGGCGGGCGGATTGAAACCCTTCTGCGCGATGTATTCGACCTTCCTGCAGCGCGGCTATGACCAGGTCGTGCACGACGTGGCCGTGCAACGCCTACCAGTGCGTTTCGCCATTGACCGTGCGGGTCTGGTGGGCGCGGATGGCGCGACACATGCCGGGTCATTCGACATCGCCTACCTAGCGAACCTGCCTGATATTGTGGTCATGGCCGCCGCGGATGAGGCGGAACTCATGCACATGATCGCTACGGCGCATTCCATTGACGACCGCCCCCCCTCGGCCTTCCGCTATCCGCGCGGCGAAGGTGTGGGCGTCGAGCTGCCCGAGAAGGGCGAGGTGTTGGAGATCGGCAAGGGCCGTATCATCAGGCAAGGCGCGCGCGTGGCGATCCTGTCGTTCGGCACCCGCCTGTCAGAGGTCGAGAAAGCCGCTGAGAAACTTGAAGCGCGTGGTATTACCCCCCCGACCGTCGCGGATGCCCGTTTCGCCAAGCCGCTGGACCGCGAGATGATCCTGGCCCTGTCCGCCGACCACGAAGCTCTCATCACGATTGAAGAAGGCGCGGTGGGCGGTTTTGGCAGCCATGTTGCGCAGCTTCTGTCTGATGAAGGCGTGTTCGACACCGGGCTCAAGTTCCGCTCCATGGTCCTGCCCGATACGTTCGTCGATCATGCCAGCCCGGCGGCGATGTATGCGAACGCCGGTCTTTCCGCCGAAGATATTGAGGCCAAGGTTCTGCAGGTCCTGGGAATCACCCAGCTGGACAGCCGTCGCGCCTGACACAAAAAGGCCACAATTCATTAAGATTCGGCGATGTCTTGCCTACCAGGCTGGACTCGAATCACCTCAATTGGTGACTCGATGCCGTCTGCTCAAGAAAGGCGTTACCAATGAAAAAAAATCACCCTTGCTGCCGCATTGTCCCTGTCTGCCACGTCGGTTTTTGCCGATGGGTATGCTGATCCCATTGTCGAACCGGACGTGATTATCGAAGCGGCCGAAGCCTCCTCCGACCATGGCATTCTGGTCCCGATCATGATGTTGATCTTCCTGGGCGTGGCCCTGACCAGCGGCGGGTCGTCCGTTTCCTCGGGCTGATACCATCAGCCTTCGTCCAGAAGTGCGGCCAACCCTTCCCTGTAGGTTGGGTAGGCCAGCTTGACGCCCAACTCATCCTTGATCCGGTCGTTCCGGACCTTTTTGGATTCCGCGTAGAAACTGCGCGCCATTGGCGTCATCTCGGCGGTGGCGAAGTCCTCTGCCGGCGGGATTGGCATGCCCAGCATCTCAGCAGCCAAGGCCAACACGTCCTCAGGAGGGGGGGCGGCCTCGTCGTCACAGACGTTGTAAGCGGTGCCCGGATTGGGCTGCGCAATCGACTTGGCCAAGGTCTGGGCAATGTCATCCACATGAATACGTGAGAACAGCTGGTTCGGCTTGACGATACGTCGCGCCGTGCCCGCACGCACTTTAGCGAAGGGGGGGCCGCGACCGGGACCATAGATCCCGGCAAGACGAAAGATGTGCAAAGGCAGGTTCAATGCAGCCCAGGCTTGCTCTGCTCCGACACGCCATTTGCCGCGCTGCGTGGCAGGGGGGGTCAGTGGGGGGGTGCTTTCATCCACCCAGCCACCGGCATGATCGCCATAAACCGCAGTCGTAGACAGGTAACCGACCCAGTCGAAGTTTCCGGCCTTCAACGCTTCGCCATAGGCGTTCAGCACCGGGTCACCCTGTTCGCGCGGCGCGATTGACATCAAGAGGTGGCTGGCCCAGTCCAGATGTGCCGACATATCCGTTCCTGGCCACTGGATCGTTCCATTGCCATCACGCGTTGTGCCGCGTACCTCCCAGCCGTCGGCGCGTAGGCGGGCCGCCAGCGCGCGGGACGTGTAGCCGTAACCGAATATCAAAAGCCGCTTCATGCGCGGCACTATTTCACCCCCCCCAAGCGGTGAGTTCCAGCCCCCCCGGCTGCACGACTTATTTGCCCTTCCAGACCGGATCGCGTTTTTCGGCAAAGGCGCGGGCCCCCCCTTCCAGGTTGTCATCGGAACCGTAAAGCACATCCACCGTACGCAACTGTCGCTTGGTGATGCGGTTCATTGCATCCTGGAATTTGGCATCTTCGGCGTCGCGCACAATCTCCTTGATCGCGGCGTAGACCAGTGGCGGGCCCGAGGCGAGCAGCGTGCCAGCTCCCAGGCGCGGTCTATCAACTGATCGCCGGCGATCACCTCATTCACCAACCCCCCCCAGCCATGCGCCTCCTTCGCATCGAACCAGCGCCCGGTCAGCAGAAGCTCCATCGCGATATGATACGGGATGCGTTTCGGTAGTTTCACGCTGGCAGCATCCGCCACGGTGCCCGAGCGGATTTCCGGCAGCGCGAAAGTGGCGTGATCGGCTGCAAGGATCATGTCGGCGGACAGGGCCAGTTCCAGTCCGCCACCGCAGGCAATGCCGTTGACCGCAGCGATCACCGGCTTGTTCAGCCCGCGCAGTTCCTGCAAGCCCCCCCCGAAGCCCCCCCCTACGCCATAGTCGCCATCAACGGCGTCGCCATCCGCTGCCGCCTTCAGATCCCAACCGGGGGGGCAGAAGAACTTCTCGCCACCCCCCCCGGTAATGATCGCCACGCGCAACTCCGGGTCATCGCGAAACTCGGCAAAGACATCACCCATGATGCGTGAGGTCGCGAGGTCGATTGCATTGGCCTTGGGCCGGTCCAGCGTAACTTCCAGAATGGCGCCCTCACGCCGGGTCTTGATCGGGTTTGTCATGCGGGGGGGTCCTCTTTGATCAGAGCATCCGCCGCCACCGCGCGGGTGGGGGGGGTACAGATGAGCGGGTTTACTTCAACTTCTTCAAGCCTGTCAGCATTGGCAAGCACATAGGTCTGGATCGCGTCGACCGCGTCCAGAATGGCGTCGTTATTCGCGGCGGGTGCTCCGCGAAATCCGGTAAGCAGCTTGTGCACTTTTAGGCGCGTTAGAGCCTGTCTTACATCCGCCCGCGATGAGGGCACCAGCAAGGACGCACTGTCTTGCAGCAGTTCTGTCAAAGTACCACCGGCGGCCAGGGTCAACACGAAGCCGTGCGCAGGGTCGCGGGTCACACCGATGAGCAACTCGGCAACCCCCCCACCCGTGATCATCTCTTCAACCAGGAAGGAAGCAGTGGGCATCTTGGCGGCGGCTTCTGCCACCTCCTGGGCACTGGTTAGCCCCCCCAGGGCGACGGCCCCCCCGGCCTCGGTTTTATGGGCAATGCCTTGGCCTTTCAGCACCAGAGGATAACCCACAGACGACGCAAGTTCAGCTGGGTTAGGCCCTGTTTGGGCCGTGGGAATGTCCAGCCCGTGGGCACCCAGGGCGGCTTTCGCTTTGGCTTCGTATAGGACCGCCCCCCCTTGGCGTTCCGCGCCGGGCAGGCAAACCGGCTCAGACGCGACCTGCGCCATTTCGCGGCCGCTTCGGCAGCCAGGACCGCTTCGTCCAGGCCCAGGATCGGGACCACGCCGCCGGCCATCAGCCGCTCGCAGGTGGCCTCGCTCATCAACTCGGGCAAACTGGCCACCACGGCGACATTTCCGCCGGTCTTTGTCCTTACGTTCAGGGCGGCATTGGTCGCGATGTCCCAGTCGGTGGCGTCACAACGATCCGCGCGCGGGTAGTCAAGGATGATCATGGTCAAAGCCAGATCCGGGTCGACCATTCCGGACCACGCGGCGGTCATAGCCCCCCCCTCGTCGCGCCAGATATAGGTGTGGTAATCCAGTGGGTTCGCCAAGGCCACCATGGGCCCCCCAAAGCCTGGGATAGAGCCTGTTTCTGCATATCGTTCAGTGGTGGAAACACCACGTCGCGCCCGTGCGCCGTGTCGGCGGCCAAGGATGCCTCACCTCCTGAGCAGGAGATCGAAGCGAGGCGATTGGAGGGCAATGGACCCGTAATATGCAGAAGCTTCAGTGTTTCCAGGAACGCTGGCAGGCTATCCAGTCGGGGGGGAATGCCAAGCCGATCCAGAAGGGCCTGTGCGCCTGCGTCACCGCCCGCAAGGGATGCCGTATGAGATATTGTTGCAGCCTGGGCCTGTGCGGACCGCCCCCCCACCTTGAGAGCGATCAAAGGAACCCCCCCCTTGGCATGGGCCTTCGCGGCCAGGGCTTCCCAGGCGCGCAGGTCAGAAAAACCTTCGACATGTAGACCAATAGCGGTGACACGGTCATCGTCCAGCAGGGCCGCAGCAATTTCGGCCTGCCCGATCTGGGCCATGTTCCCGCAGGTCACGGTATAGGCAATCGGCAGCCCCCCCCGCGCCTGCATGGTCAGGTTGATCGCGATGTTCGAACTCTGCGTCAGGATTGCCACACCACTTTGACCCGCGTAGACCCATGTTGGTCGGGCCAAAGAAGTGCGCCGTCGATAGCGTTGATAAAACCATAGCAATTTGGGCCAAGGACCGGCATGTCCCCCCCAGCGGCAGTCAGCAGATCCGCCTGAAGGTCATGACCCTGGGCGTCCTCGGCCGCTGCCTCGGAAAATCCGCTGGCGAAGCATACGGCCCCCCCACCGGCCCCCCCGATGTCTCGCAACACGCGAACTGCCTCGATCGTGGCGTGGCGGTTGATGCCAACAAAGGCCGCATCCGGCGCAGTGGGAAGGGATTCCAAGGTGGAATAGACACTTTCTCCACCTTTTGGGTGGACCCGCCAAATCTTGCCGTTGAAGCCCATCTTGCGGCACTGTTCCACCACCTGATCACACCAAGCCCCCCCCACCGATGACGGCGATGGTTCGGGGGGGGCGGAACAGGCGCGAAAGATCGCGCGCACTCATGCGCCGAGCGGCCGCAGCAGATCGCGGCTGATGATATGGCGTTGGATTTCCGAGGTGCCGTCCCAGATCCGTTCGACCCGGGCATCGCGCCAGAACCGTTCAATCGGAAAATCATCCATCAGCCCCCCATGCCGCCGAAAATCTGCAACGTGGTGTCGGTGACCCGCGCCAGCATCTCGGACGCATAAAGCTTGGCCGAGGCGATCTCGCGGTTCGCAGGCAGCCCCCCCTGGTCCAGACGCCAAGCGGCAGCCAGGGTCAGCCAATCGGCCGCATCAACCTCAGTGATCATGTCGGCGATCTGGAAGCCCACCCCCCCCTGGAACTTGCCGATCGGTTGACCAAACTGTTTGCGTTCTGCGGAGTATTCCAACGCCAGGTCGAAACAGCGACGTGCGCGGCCGACGCAGAAAGCGGCGACGGTCAGGCGGGTGGCATAGAGCCATTCGTTCATCACCGCAAAGCCGCCATCGACCTCGCCCAGCACCTGCGCGTCGGGCAGGCGGCAATCATCAAACGTCAGGATGTAGTTCTTGTAGCCCTTGTGGCTGACCGAGTTGTATCCTTCGCGCACCTCAAACCCCCCCGGTGTGCCGCGATCAACAAGGAAGGTGGTAATGCGCTTTTTCGGGCCTTTCGGAGTTTCATCCACACCGGTGGCGATAAAGACGATGAAGAAATCCGCGTGTTCAGCACCCGAGATGAAATGCTTCGATCCGTTCACCACCCAATCGCCACCGTCGCGTTGTGCTTGGCACTTCATGCCGCGTACGTCCGACCCCCCCGCGTCCGGCTCTGTCATCGCGAGCGCGTCCATACGTTCGCCGCGCACGGCAGGCAGCAGATACCGTTTACGCTGCGCGTCGTTGCAGGCCATCAGGATGTTCTGCGGACGGCCAAAGAAGTGGGTCAAGGCCATCGACCCACGACCCAGCTCGCGTTCCACAAGGGTGAAATCAAGGTGGGATAGACCTGCCCCCCCCAACCTCCTCGGGGGGGAAGTTGCAGGCGTAGAAGCCAGGTCGATGCATTTCTGTTTGATCTCTTCGCCCAGCTCCGGCGGCACCTGGCCGGTACGCTCCACTTCGGCCTCGTGGGGGGGATAGACCTCGTTCTCGACAAAGCTGCGCACGGTCGAGACGATCATCTCCTGTTCTTCGGACAGACCAAATTGCATCGGGAACCCTTTCTGTTCGCGGTATTCACAAAGCGTAAGGGGGGGGTTGCCGGGTGCGTTCATGCGGGATTAGAAAAAAATCATGCAGAATTGGGAAAAACAAAACGCCGCGCCGCAGCGCAGTCAACGGGTGGATCTGCTTCTGTTCGACGATTTCTCTGGCCTGTGCCTGGCAAATACGGTCGAGCCGATGCGGGCAGCAAACCAGTTGTCGGGTCGCAAGCTTTATGAATGGCGGTTTGTCAGCGTGGATGGTGCGCCAGCGATATCGTCCAGTGGCATGACCGTCGCGACAGAGCCTATGGATGGCCCAGGCGATATGCTGATTGTCTTGCCTTCCTATCGCTTTGTCGGCCATGCGACACCAATGGTGCTGCGCGCGCTGAGAGCTGCGGCAAGCCGGTATCGGCACCTTGCCGGGTTTGACACGGGGGGGGCGTGGCTTCTGGCGGCGGCGGGGGGGCTCTTGAATGGACGACGCGCAACCATTCACTGGGAGGAGCTTGCGCGGTTTGAGGAGACATTTCCCGAGGTGGACGTGCAACGCAAACGCCATGTGATTGATGGCAGCAGGATCACCTGTTCTGGTGCCCAGACCGCGTTCGATCTGATGGTCGAGTTGATAGGTGCAATTCATGGCCCGGCTTTGCGGTTGGAGGTTGCGACGTTGTTCATGTCGCCAGAAGCCACCGGTCCTCAGGATGCCCCCCCATTGGCCCGCGGCAAATCGGTGGCCCGCGCGGTGGCGCTGATGCAGGAGTACCTTGAAGAGCCCTTGCCGATTGGCGAAGTTGCCCGGCGCATTGGGCGCAGCCAGAAGGATCTGGAAGCGCGGATGCGACGGGAGCTTGGGGGGGCGGGACCACAGGCGATCTACAAACGGTTGCGGCTGATTGCCGGGCGCAAGCTGGTGTTGGAGAGTGACCTTTCCGTAGCCGAAATCGCCCTGCGTGCGGGCTACCAGGACGCCAGCGCCTTTACCCGCGCCTTTCGTGCGGAGTTCGGAGAAACCCCCCCGCGCGAGATGCGTTTTCCGCCAGAATAGACCCTATTTACTGTCCGCGGGGGGGGTAAAGTTCCATTGTGGCTCAGCCTCCAACGCGGCGCGTCCGCCCATCGCTTCGATCCGGGCTGCTTGGTCGGTATGGGCGCGAGTGTTCACCACCTCGGGGGGGTCCATCCAGCGTGATAGACGGTTCAACGCTTCGGCGACCATGTCTGTGCGCGTGGCGGCCAGGTCCATTTTCTCGTACGGATCGTCAGTCAGGTTGAACAGCTGCGGCGGATGGCCTTCGGCGTAATGCACGTATTTCCAGGCCGTATCGCCCTCGTTCCAGCGCACCAGCGTGACGCCGACCGAAGCGCCGCCGTCGTGATATTCCGACAGCACGGTGCGTGATCCTTCCGGTTCCGCCCGCAAGTCCTGACCCGAGAACGCACGGCTGGGTACGCCCAAAGCGGCGCAGATCGTCGGCGCTGCGTCGATCAGGCTGACCGGGTCCGTCCGGACCCCCCCAGGCGTGATCCCCCCCGGACCCACCATGATCAACGGTACCCGCACCGCGCTTTCATACATGCAGGATTTGGTCCAAAAACCTTTCTCGCCTAGCATCTCGCCATGGTCAGAGGTGAACAGGATCAACGTGTCGTCCAGCCCGGCCGCATCGAGCGCATCCAGCACCTGACCCACCTGCGCATCCATAAAGCTGCAAAGTGCATAGTAGCTCGCAATGGCAATCCCACGAGACACTGGTGTGAAGTGGGTGTCATGATCAAAGAAAGAGACTATTTCAGCCAAAATCGGGTGATCCGGTGGGGGGGTTTGCGCCTCGGCCTCGAAGTCTTTGGGGGGGTCATAGAGATCATAGAACTCCGGTGGGGGGGCGATCAGCGGGTAATGCGGCGAAAGCCAGCTGACGAAGGCGGCCCATTCCTGGGTGTGGCGCGCGGGCTCCGCAAGCCATTCACAGGCCCGTGCGGTGACCCGCTGGTCGAATTGCAGGTACTCGCTGTCGCCGGGTCCGATCATCTGCGCCAGCTCTGCGGTGGCGTCATAGGAACAGACCGGACGGCGTAAGAGGCCCCCCCTCACCCAGCCGCGCCCGCCGGGGGGGATGTGGATCGGTTCAATTTGTTCAGCAAAGCCGGTGTCATCCGTGCCGTTGCGATAGTGCAGCTTGCCGATTGATACGGCCAGCTTGCCTGCATCGCGCAACACGTGCCCCCCCCAACTGGGCACGCGCCCGTCATAGGCTTCGGCCGAAGACCAGTAGCCGACTTCATGCACATAACGCCCGGTGGCAATTGCCGCGCGGGTCGGCACGCACATGGGCGAAGGCGTATAGGCCGCGTCGAACCGAACACCGCGCGCGGCAAGTCGGTCAAGGTTAGGTGTCTGGACCGCTGGGTTCATGTGGCCGAGCCCCCCCCACCAGGCAAGTTCATCCACCATTAGAAAGAGCACATTCATTCGAACATCCTCTTTTTGCGTGCCGTGTTTCTGCCGTGGCTTCGGGAGATCCGTCATGAAAGGTACCGAACCAGCGGTCCCAGGGCATCTCCTGGTTGCCGTAGTTGCACTCATAATAGCGGTGGTGAAGTTGGTGGTAAAACGTACCCAAAGCCAGGCGGCGTTTGTCCTTGATCAGAAGGTCTTCGTACCCCCCCGTGTGGGTCATTGCCGCGCCTGGCCCCCCCTGGAACACGATGTGGAAATACAGATGGATCGGATGGCTGGCGACAACCCAGTGGATGCACAGCGTCGTCAGATAGATGAAGTGTTCGACCGGATGCATGGAAAAGCCGCTCCACGGGCCGATGTTCACATTGCGGTGGTGCAGGGCATGTACGCGTCTGTAGAGGAACGGTTGATGCAGCAGCCGGTGCACCCAATAGAAGTGAAAGGCCGACCACATCGGGATGATCACCAGGAAGGCCAGGAACCAAACCGGGTGGCTGGCGAAGGTGATCGTGGGCGCATAACCGTTGGCCATCAACCACATGGTCACAGCCTGGAATAGGGTCAGCTGGGCGACGCCTGAGCCCAGCGACCAGAACATGTTGTCCTTCACCTGGTCGCTGAAGTTCCACAGTGCGTTGTTGCGCCCCCCCTGTTCGCGGTGTTCGAACTTGAGCTTCTTGCCCTGGCCCTTGCGCATGTAGAAATACCAATGCAATCCGCCCGCAGTGAGGGCGATGATGGCGAAGTTCACCGCATAGACTTGAGCGATCCAGCCGAAGGCGAAACTCCGTGCCACCTCAAGCGGCGGGTAGAAGAAGGAATAGAGGATCAGCGCCAGAGCGACCATCAGCACCCGTTCGGACAGGGTCAGCCAGTTGCGCACCAGCCAGCCCGCCAGATAGCTTGGGTTCGGCGGCCATTGGAAGATCGAGGGGGGTTCTGCAGCGGAAGCTCCGGGTGATAGTTCCACTCGCGGCTCATGTCCTGCTGCCGGGGGGGAGCGTCGCTCATGTTTGCCTCCTGCACGGTCAGCTGGCGTAGGTTGACGCTTCGGCGTCCAGGATAGCCTTGATCTCACGCAGATGGGCCTCGGCCTGACCGGGGGGGTAGCCCTCCAGCTCCTGAGCGGTTTTCTCGGCGATCTCGTCGGACAACACGCGCAGCGGACGACCGGTCTGAAGCGCACGAATGTAGGTCTCGGCGGCGCGTTCGAAGTAATAGAGCCGGTTAAAGGCATCCGCCGGGTCATCGCCGATCACCAGGACGCCGTGGTTGCCCATGATCATGGTCTTGACCTTGGGGGGGTCAGTCATCATGGCGGCACAGCGCGCGCCCTCGTCGTCAAAGGCCAGCCCGCCGAAGCCATCGTCGATCACATAGCGGTTGTAGAAAGTTGCGGTGTTCTGGTCGATCGGTGGCAGGTTTGAATCGGCCAGGGACGCCAGTACGGTGGCGTGGATAGAATGCACATGCATCACACAGCGCGCTTGCGGGCACAGTCGGTGGATCGAGCCATGTAGCCCCCCCCAGGCGGTCGGGTCCGGCGCGCCGGGTTTCGACATCGTGTCCGGGTCATTCGCGTCCAGCAGCAGCAGGTCCGAGGCGCGGATGCGGGCAAAGTGCATCTGGTTCGGGTTCATCAGGAACTGCGTGCCATCGTCATTCACGGCCAGCGAGAAGTGGTTCGCCACCCCCCCCTCGTGCATGTTCAGCCGTTCGGTCCAACGGAAAGCGGCGGCCATGTCCACCCGTTCCTGCCAATGATCCATGTTGGGGGGGCGCAGTTTCGTGACGCTCATCTTGGTCTCCCTGTTTGTCCTGAAACGGTGGCGCGGGAGGACGCACTTAACAAATGAAAAAAATGCGGCCATCCTATTAGTCGAACTTATGGAGAGATTATGCAAATGCGGCAAAACCTACCCCCCCCGCTGAACTGGCTACGCGCCTTTGAGGCCGCCGCGCGGCATCTGTCCTTTACCGGCGCGGCGCGGGAGCTGAACATGACGCAGAGTGCGATCAGCCAGCAGATCAAGTCGTTGGAAGGCCACCTGGGCCGGCCCCCCCTGTTTCATCGTCGGCCGAAGGCGTTGGAGCTGACCTCGACCGGGCTGACCTATCTGCGTGGTGCGTGAGGCTTTCGGTACGCTTCGGCGTGGGACCAATGCGGTGACCGGGCGGCGCACAAACCTCTTGCGCATCCAGTCGAACATTACCTTCTCGATCCACTGGCTCGCCCCCCCGCGTCTGCCCGCCTTCCGTGTCGCCCATCCCGAGATCGACCTCGAGATCCAGACAGAACTGTGGGAGCCCGCGTCGATGGCCGAAGGGGGGGTGGATGTGGAAATTCGGTACTCCCTGCGCCCGGATGAAGGCACGCGGGCAGAGCTTTTGACCCGTGATCATTACTATCCCGTCTGTGCGCCAGGGTATGAGGTTTCGCTGGAATCCCTCGCTGATCAACCGCTTTATGACTGCACGAACATGCTGGGCAGCTGGGCGGGTTGGGCCGAAGAACAGTCTCTAACCTGGCCTAATCCCGATGTGACCTTTGCGACGACTTTTACCTTTACCCTGGCGGTGGTTCAGGCGGGTGGCGGGCTGACCCTGGCCCACGACATGATTGCCGGGCGGCTTATTCGCGATGGCAGGCTGGTCGTGCCCTTTCACCACCGCGCCTGATGCCCGAAGCCTATTACCTGCTGCAAACCCCCCCACAGGCAGAGGCGAACCCCCCCCATGCGCAGGCGTTCACACGCTGGTTACGGGCCGAGGTCACAAAGGGGGGGGCTTGAAGCCGCCCCCCCCAAAAGCTGAACAATTGGTCCATGGAGAATACATCTTTCAAAACATGGCCTGAATCCGCGGCCCGCCTTGTGGCGGTGGCGGCAGGGCGTGCGCCTGCCGATACTGTGATCCGCGGCGGGCGCGTTGTGAATGTGCACACGCGCGAAGTGCTCGACTGGCAAGTGGCGATGGCCGACGGGCGGTTTGCCTATGTCGGCCCCCCCGATGCGAGCCACTGTATCGGTAACGACACCGAGGTGATCGAGGCCGAGGGGGGGCAGTATCTGATTCCCGGCCTCTGTGACGGACACATGCACATCGAAAGCGGCATGCTGACCCCCCCGGCCGAGTTCGCCCGCGCGGTCACGCCGCATGGCACCACCACGATGTTCGTCGACCCACATGAAATCGCCAATGTGTTGGGGGGGATTGAAGCGTGCGCCTGATGCATGATGAGGCTCTGATCCAGCCCATTTCGATCTTTACCCAGATGCCCAGCTGTGCGCCGTCGGCGCCGGGGGGGTTGGAGACAACGGGCTACGAAATCACTCCTGAGGATGTGGCTGAGGCGATGAACTGGCCGGGTATCATTGGGTTGGGCGAGATGATGAATTTCCCTGGCGTGATCCATGGCGATGACAAGATGTTGGCCGAGATTGCGGCGACCCAGCGTGCAGGCAAGACCGTCGGCGGGCATTATGCCAGCCCCCCCGACCTGGGCCCGAACTTCCACGCCTATGCGGCGGGTGGCCCGGCGGATGATCACGAGGCACCTGCGAGGCGGACGCCATTGCCCGTGTGCGCCAGGGCATGCGGGTCATGATGCGGCTCGGTTCGGCCTGGTTCGATGTCGAGAAACAGATCAGCGCGGTGACCGAAAAGGGGGGGCTGGACCCGCGTAGTTTCATTCTGTGCACGGACGATTGTCATTCGGGTACTTTGGTGAGTGAAGGCCACATGAACCGCGCCGTGCGCCATGCGATCGACTGCGGCTGCGACCCGGTGATTGCGCTGCAAATGGCGACGATCAACACAGCGACCCATTTTGGGCTGGAACGCGAGCTGGGTTCGGTTGCGCCGGGGGGGCGGCGCGCGGATGTGATCCTGACCGATGACCTGCGGACCTTGCCGGTGAATGTGGTCTATGCGAAAGGCATCAAGGTCGCGGAAAACGGCCGGAATAGGGTCGAATTCCCGCACCTTGTCTGGCCTGACCATGCCCGCAACACGATGCATCTTGCAAGGTGCTGACCCCCCCGTCTGATTTCCGCATCAAAGCGCCCGAGGGTGCGAATTCAGTCACCGCCAAGGTGATCGGTATTGTCGAAAATCAGGCCCCCCCGACCAAGTCCTTGCGGGCAGACCTGTCCGTGACCGATGGCATCGTACTGCCGGACCAGGTGCAGGACGTGGTGCAAGTGGCTTTGGTCGAGCGACACAAGGGCACGGGTGGTGTGGTGAACGGGTTTGTCAGCGGGTTCGGCTATCAGGGCGACATGGCCATGGCCTCGACTGTTGCCCATGACAGCCACCACATGATTGTGGTCGGGACCAATCACGGTGACATGACCCTGGCTGCCAATCGCCTGGGTGAGGTCGGCGGCGGCATCTGCGTCTATAAGGACGGCAAGGAACTGGCCCTGGTCGAACTGCCCGTCGCGGGGGGGCTGATGTCCGACGACCCCCCCGCGCCCCCCCTGGTGGCCGAAAAGGCCGAAGCCATCGTCAAGGCGATGCTGGCCTGCGGCTGCACCCTGAACAACGCGTCGATCCAGCACTCTTTCCTGGCGCTCGTGGTCATCCCCCCCGAACTGCGCATCAGCGACCTGGGCCTGGTCGACGTCAACACATTTGAAATCACATCCCTGTTTGAGGAGCCCGCATGAACGCGAGTGATCTGCGTATTCCGGTTGTGACCCCCCCGCCCCCCCCTGCGGAGCACGAGATTTTCACCGACGCCCAGGCGGCCGTTGACCGGCTGAAGGCGCTCTATGCCCAGGCCTGCGCCTTTCTGGCCGAGACCTTCAGCCAGACTGTGCATGGGGGGGAGCAGCCCCCCCCGACCCGCTACCGCGCGTTTTATCCCGAGATCCGTCTGACCACGACCAGCCACGCCCAGGTCGATACGCGTCTGAGCTTTGGTCACGTGTCCGCTCCAGGTGTCTATTCCACGACGATCACACGACCGGATCTGTTCGAAAATTATCTGGTGCAGCAGATCGGGCTACTTTTGGAAAATCATGGTGTCCCTGTGTTGATCGGCCCGTCGCAGACGCCGATTCCGGTGCATTTTGCCGTGGCGAATGATCCGTCCGTGACCGTGCCACAGGAAGGCGCGATGGCCTTCCCATTGCGCGATGTCTTCGACGTACCGGACCTGGCGACCACCCATGACGACATCGTCAATGGGCTGGGCTACTTACACGAGGACGGTTCTGCGCCGCTCGCGCCATTTACGGCGCAACGGGTGGACTATTCCCTGGCCCGGCTCAGCCACTACACGGCCACGCTGCCCGAACATTTCCAGAATCACGTGCTCTTCACCAACTACCAGTTCTATGTCGAAGAATTCGAGGCCTACGCCCGCCGCGCCCTGGCCGATCCTGACAGCGGCTACACCAGCTTCGTAGGGCCGGGAAATTGCGAGATCACGACCTGCGATTGCAAGATCGAGGTGCCCGCGAAACTGCCGCAGATGCCGTCTTATCACCTCAAGCGGCCGGACGGGTCGGGGGGGGTGACGCTGGTCAACATCGGCGTGGGTCCGTCCAACGCCAAGACCGCGACGGACCATATTGCCGTCTTGCGCCCGCATGCCTGGTTGATGGTTGGCCATTGCGCTGGACTGCGCAACTCGCAGCGGCTGGGGGGGGATTTCGTCCTGGCTCATGCTACCTGCGCGAGGACAAGGTGCTGGACGACGACCTGCCGATCTGGATCCCGATCCCGCCGCTCGCCGAAATTCAGCGCAGCCTGGAACAGGCCGTGGCCGGGGGGGTGACCGAGCTTGAGGATTTCGAGCTCAAACGCGTCATGCGCACCGGCACCGTCGCGTCCCTGGACAATCGCAACTGGGAGCTTCGCGACCACACCGGCCCGGTTCAACGCCTCAGCCAGTCGCGGGCCATCGCGCTGGACATGGAAAGCGCGACCATCGCAGCCAACGGTTTCAGGTTCCGCGTGCCCTATGGGACGCTCCTTTGTGTGTCCGACAAACCGCTGCACGGAGAGCTGAAACTGCCCGGCATGGCCTCGGATTTCTACAAGGACCAGGTGGGTCGACACCTGCTGATTGGCATCCGTGCAATGGAGATCCTGAGGGGGGCATGCCGCTGGAGCGGATTCACAGCCGGAAACTGCGCAGTTTCGAGGAAACGGCCTTCTTGTAAGGGTTCCCTGTCGTATTGACGCTGGGTCAACCCTAAAAAACAGGGGGGGAAAACCTGCCAATTTGGTCAAATTTCGGAACACAAATGATTGTGTACGCCAACCATATCCAGTTTAATGCGCGCAATCTAACCCCCCCAGAATAGGGGGGGGCCAACGAGGAGTTACTTACATGGCAAAACCGATGACCAAAACCCAACTGGTGGCCGCTCTGGCCGAAGAAATGGGCGCTGACAAGAAGGCCGCTTCGGCCGCTCTGGACGGTATCGTGTCGATCATCACCAACGAAGTGTCGGGCGGCGGTGCCGTGACCCTTCCGGGTGTTGGCAAAATCTACTGCCGCGAACGTCCGGCCCGCATGGTGCGCAACCCCCCCGCCACCGGCGAGCAGATCCACAAGGATGCCGACAAGGTCGTGAAAATGACCATCGCCAAAGCGCTGAAGGATAGCGTGAACGGCTAAGTCCGGAACTTCGGAATTCGTCAAAGGGTCGCCTTCGGGCGGCCCTTTTTCGTTGTCGCTCCGGCTTTGTCAGATGCAGTAGAGAAACTTGGCCGACCCTCAAGAATAACTGTCGTTGTCATTTGCCGGGAACTGGGAAAGTCTCGCTCAACTTGGCCGCTCTTTTCGATTGGAGACCCGGATGGACCTGCGTGCAATCTTCATGGGGGGGCTGGGATTTGCCTTTCTCTGGAGCTCGGCCTTTACCTCGGCGCGGGTGATCGTCACCTATGCGCCGCCGATGGGGGGGTCGCTTGCGGTGCGCTTCCTGATTTCGGGTCTGATCGGTGTGGCAATCGCCAAGGCGCTTGGGCAAAACTGGAACCTGATCCGCAACCAATGGCGCGCGGTGATCGTCTTTGGCCTGTGTCAGAATGCACTCTATCTGGGCCTGAACTTCGTCGCGATGCAATGGGTAGAGGCTGGGTTGGCCTCGATCATAGCATCAACCATGCCGCTGATGGTGGCCTTTGCAGGGTGGACGATCTTTGGCGACCGGCTGAAACCGCAGGCGGCCTTGGGACTGGCACTGGGCATTGCCGGGGGGGTCACGCTGATCATGGGGGGGTCGCGCCTGTCCGGCGGCGTCGATGTGACCGGTGTGGTGCTCTGTTTCATCGCCGCTGCCGCGCTGACCATCGCCACCCTGTCGGTGCGTACCGCCAGTTCCGGTGGCAACCTGATGATGATCGTAGGTCTGCAGATGTTTGTCGGTGCCTTTGCGTTGGCCATCGCTTCAGCCGTACTGGAAACTCCGCAAGTTACCTGGAGCTGGCAGCTGGGCGTCGCCTTTACCTATACGGTGCTGGGGGGGCCCGGCCTGTTGGCGACTTGGATCTGGTTCGCCCTGGTCACCCGCGTCGGGGGGGCCGTTCGCGCGGCTACCTTCCATTTCCTCAACCCCCCCTTCTTTGGTGTGGCCGTGGCCGCCGTCTTGCTGGGCGAGGCGCTGGGATGGCTCGATGGGGGGGTCGGTGTGGCGGTGATCACTCTGGGCATCCTGTTGGTGCAATTGGCGAAACAAAACCCCCCCACGCAGTCGTGAACGGTTGCACCGCCCTTGTGAGGTGACTTTCCACGCCGCCCGCATAGGGTAGCTCCATGGAACTCGTTTTTGCCTACGCTGCGGGTCTTTTGACCCTGATCAACCCCCCCTGCGTTCTGCCGGTGCTGCCCATCGTCCTGGCCACCGCCCTGAACGCAAGCCGGTTCGGCCCCCCCTTGGCAGTGGCGGCGGGGGGGATGAGTGTGTCATTCGTCATATTGGGCATGCTCGTCACCGTCGCCGGACGGTCCCTTGGCATTACCGAAGGCACCATTGCCAACGCGGGCGCGGTGCTGATGATCGGCTTCGGCCTGGTCCTGCTGGTGCCGCGTCTGTCCGAACGTTTTGCCACCGCGACAGCCGGAGTTTCCGCACGTGCAGATGCCGGGCTGGAGGAGGTCGACCGCTCATCCCTGACCGGTCAGCTCCTGGGCGGCGCGCTTCTGGGCGCGGTCTGGAGCCCCCCCTGTATCGGCCCGACCCTGGGCAGTGCGATTGGCCTTGCCTCGCAAGGTGAAAACCTGGCTTGGGCCACAGCGATCATGGTGTTCTTCGCCTTGGGTGTCTCCAGCATCATCCTGGCGCTTGGCTATGGTGCCCGCGCCGCGATCCAGCGCCGTCAGGCCGTCCTGCGGGTCATTGCCGCAAAATCCCGCCCAATCATGGGCGCAGTCTTTGTCGCCGTGGGCCTGGGCATCCTGTTCCGTGTTCACCACCTGATCGAAGCCTGGGCAGTGCAGACCCTGCCTGCCTGGCTGATTGATCTTTCCGTTTCCCTGTAAGGAGTCCCAATGATGAAACGTCGTACCTTCCTGACCCTCACTGCCGGTGCCTCGCTGGCCCCCCCGTTCGCCGCACATGCCACGTCGATGGATTATACCCCCCCCGGTTTGGTTCAGCAGGCGCTGGACAATGGCGAGACCGTTTTCCTGGATTTCAAGGCCAGCTGGTGTTCCACCTGTGCCGCGCAGGAACGCGTGATCAATGCGCTGATTGATGATGAACCGGCCTATGACGAGGCGATTACCTTCATTGACGTCGATTGGGATGCGCATGGCAACGGGGGGGCGCTGGCGCAAAGCCTGAACATCCCGCGTCGCTCGACCCTGGTGGTGCTGAAAGGCAACCAGGAGTTGGGCCGCATCGTCGCCGGCACCCGCAAGGCGGACATCAAGGCGCTGATGGACACGGCCCTGGCGGCGGCGACCGCCTGATCGTTGACCAGTAGAGGAAACACATGGGGGGGTCGCACCGGCCCCCCCCTTTCATCTTTCCGAAAATATCCCCCCCGCCGGAGGCAAAAGGCTCATGCGCAGCATGAGCCATGCCCAACCGCGCACAAGCTGAAGGCACCGGGGGGGGCGGGCGGGAGCGCTACCCGATCGGCCCACGCAGTCCGCCGGTCTGGGCGCGGTCCATCAACAGATGGTCCAGCACGACACAGGCGGCCATCGCCTCGCCCACGGGCACGGCGCGGATGCCCACACACGGGTCGTGGCGGCCCTTGGTGACGACCTCGATCGGGTCACCGGCCTTGGTGATCGAGCGGCGGGACGTCAAGATCGAGCTGGTGGGTTTCACCGCGAACCGCACGACAATGTCCTGCCCGGTGGAAATCCCGCCAAGGATGCCACCGGCGTGGTTTGAGCTGTATTCGGGGGGGCCGTTTTCCCCCCCCATGAAGATCTCATCCGCATTTGTGGTGCCGCGCAGGGCCGCGGCGGCCATGCCCTCGCCGATCTCGACGCCTTTCACGGCGTTGATCGACATCATCGCGGCCGCCAGATCAGTGTCTAACTTGGCATAAACCGGTGCGCCCAGACCCGCCGGGGGGGCACCGCGCACCACGACCTCGACCGCGGCACCGACCGAGTCATTGTCCTTGCGGATCTGTTGCAGATAGGCCTCCCATTCAGCTGCCGCCGTGGCGTCGGGCAGCCAGAAGGGATTGCCATCAATCGCGTCCCAATCGAATTTCGCCCGGTCCAGGTGCAAGTCGCCCATCTGGGTCATGTAGCCCCCCCGGACCTCGATCCCCCCCGGCACTAGGCTTTTAACACCTCGCGGGCTACGCCTCCGGCGGCCACACGTGCCGCTGTTTCACGCGCCGACGAGCGCCCACCCCCCCCGCGCGGATCGCGAATGCCGTATTTCTGCCAGTAGGTAATATCGGCATGGCCGGGGGGGCGAAAGGTCTTTTCGATCTCGCCATAGTCCTTCGACCGCTGATCGGTGTTCTCGATCATCAGCTGGATCGGCGTGCCCGTCGTCTTACCCTCATAGACGCCCGACAGGATGCGCACGGCGTCCGGTTCGTTGCGCTGGGTCATGTTCTTGTTTTGACCCGGGCGGCGCTTGTCCAACCAGACCTGGAGCATTTCCGGTTCCAGCGGCACACCCGGCGGGCAGCCGTCCACGGTTGCCCCCCCCAGAGCAGGCCCGTGGCTTTCACCCCCCCAGGTGGTGACGCGGAAGAGGTGTCCAAAGCTGTTCATCGACATGGGCGTGCTCCTTGTTAGCCCGCGTGATAGCGGCTTGGCGCGCCGTTGAAAAGTCAGCTTGGGCGGCGGTGTTTCGGTTTCGGGCTTGGCCCGGCGTCGTAACGCGGGTTCGGGTTGCGCAGGACCGGGTTGCGGTTGGACACTTCTGGCCGCGCCTCGCGCCAGACGATAAAGATGCCCGAGGCAATGATGATCCCCCCCGCGCCGATGGCCACCCACATGTCCGGACGTTCCGCAAAGAACAGTGCGCCGAAGATCGTCGCCCAGATGATCTGTGAATATTGCGTGGGGGGGGCCACCACGGCGGCGGGCGCGGCGCGATAGGCCATGATGATGCCGCCCTGGGCGACCACCGACAACAGCCCGACCGAGGCCGCCATGCCCAGGTCCGGCAGCTCCATCGGCTTGTAGACAAAGGGCAGCATCACCCCCCCCATCGCCAGAATCGCCGCCAGCATAGGATAGAGGATCATGACGGCGGACCGCTCCTCTCCGCCGATCTTGCGCACAATTATCGAACCGAAGCTCGACGCAACGGCGGCGGTCAACGCGCAGAGGTGGCCAAAGCTGATCTGTGTTACGCCGGGCCTCAACACGACGATCACGCCGATCAGCCCGACGATCACCGCGCCCCCCCAGCGTTGCAAGCGCACCTTTTCGCCCAGAAGAAGCGCCGACAGGGCCGTGATCAGCAGGGGGGGCGTGGCGAACAGCAAGGCATAGGTTTCGGCCAGCGGCAGAACGGTGAAAGCATAAAAAGCCGACGCCATCGCCAGCACCGTCATCGCCGCCCGCCCCCCCAGGATCAGCCAGGGGGGGTGGTGCGGCAGGAAATTGTCCACTTGCCGGTCCGCCAGCATCACCACCGCCATGGGCACGAAGGCAAAAAGCATGGCGAAGAAGATGATCTGGAACACCGCATATTCCATGCCCAACGCCTTGATGATCGCATCATGGCTGGCGAAGATCGCAAAAGCACCAAATGCGGCGCCCAGGCCCTTGAGGGGGGGGATTGGGAGGTCTCGGACATCTGTCTGTTCCGGCAGTTTTGGGTTGTTAACGCTCACATTGCGCCAAATGCGCCCAGCGTCAAGGGGGGGGCTTGCCTTTAGAGGCGCAAAGGTTCACACACGTGCCACCTCGGGGGGGTGCCTGGAGTTTTCCGGCTGAGATGCGATTGCGCGAACCCGTAGAACCTGAACCGGTTAAGACCGGCGGAGGGAAGGTGATCCTCACCCGAACACCGTCCGGCGAAATGGAGGATGACATGAAAACCCTTCCCGTTATCGCAGGCGCTCTGATGGCGACGGCCGCGCAGGCCGACACCCTGACCGTCTACACCTATGACAGCTTTACGTCGGACTGGGGGGGTCCGGGGGGGCCGAAGGTCGAGGAGGCGTTTGAGGCCGAATGCGGCTGCGATCTGGAGTTCGTGGCTGTGGGTGATGGTGCCGAGCTGCTCTCGCGTCTGAAGCTCGAAGGCGCGCGTACTAATGCTGACGTAGTGCTGGGCATCGACACCAACCTGACCGCTGCCGCCGAGGTGACCGGTCTGTTTGCGCCCCCCCATGGCGTGACTGGTGACTGGGCCTTGCCGGTCGAGTGGACCGACCCGACCTTCGTGCCCTACGACTGGGGGGGCTATTTCGCCTTCGTCTACGACAACACCAAAGTCTCTAACCCGCCCAAAAGTTTCGCCGAACTGGCCGAAAGCGATCTGTCCATCGTGATCCAGGACCCGCGCAGCTCGACCCCCCCCGGTCTGGGGGGGCTGCTTTTGTGGGTGAAGTCGGTCTATGGCGACCAGGCGAGCGAGGCTTGGGCCGGTCTTAATGACCAGGTCGTGACCGTGACAAAGGGCTGGTCCGAAGCTTATGGCATGTTCCTGGAGGGCGAGGCTGACATGGTGCTCTCCTACACCACCTCCCCCCCGGCCTATCACCTGATCGCGGAAGAAGACGGCACGAAATCCGCTGCCGCCTTTACCGACGGGCATTACCTGCAGATCGAAGTGGCGGGAAAGATCGCCTCGACCGACGTGCCGGAACTGGCGGATCAGTTCCTGGCCTTCGTGGGCTCGGACGCCTTCCAGTCGATCATTCCGACCACCAACTGGATGTATCCGGCGGTGATCCCGGCGGATGGGCTGCCCGAGGGGGGGTTTTCGACCCTGATCCAGCCGGAAAAGGCTCTGATCGTGCCGGCCGCAGACGCGGATGCCGTGCGTGACGCGGCGCTGGCGGAATGGCTGGCGGCCTCGGCCAAATGACACGGACCACCACCCTTGGCGCCCTCGCACTGGGGGGGGTGGTGGTCTGCCTGACGCTGGGCACGCTTGTGGCGGTCGCCTGGCGGGCCGAGGGGGGGGCCGGTGGCTTCGGCCCAGCCGATTGGGCCGCGATCCGGTTTACCCTGTGGCAGGCAGCGCTGTCTGCCGCGCTGTCGGTCGCCCTGGCCGTGCCCGTGGCCCGCGCGCTTGCGCGCCGCAGCTTCCCCCCCGGGCGGGGGGGCATCCTGATTACCCTGTTGGGTGCACCTTCATCCTGCCGGTCATTGTTGCGGTTCTGGGTCTGCTGGCGGTCTTCGGGCGGGCTGGCATCCTCTCTCAGGCACTGATTTGGGCCGGGCTAGAGCCTGTTTCCATCTATGGCTGGCATGGGGGGGTCATCATTGCCCATGTCTTTTTCAACCTGCCCCCCCTGGCGACGCGGCTGATCCTGCAAGGCTGGTTGGCGATCCCCCCCGCCGAACGCTTCCGCCTTGCCGCCTCATTGGGGGGGTTCACACCGTCCGACACCTTCCGCGTGCTCGAACGCCCCCCCATGTTGCGAGAGGTGGTGCCCGGCGCACTGTTGGTGATCTTCCTGATCTGCCTGACCTCCTTCGCCGTGGCGCTTGCCCTGGGTGGCGGTCCACGTGCCACGACGGTGGAACTGGCCATCTATCAAGCCTTCCGCTTTGATTTTGACCTGGGCAAGGCCGCGATGTTGGCGCTGGTTCAGTTCGCCATGGGCGCGGGCGCGGCGTTGATCGCCTTTCGTGTTGCGATCCCCCCCGGCGGCATGGGGGGGAGCGGGCTGGACCGCGCGGTCACGCGCTGGGATGGTGGCGGCTGGCTGGTGATCCAGGATGCACTCTGCATCGCCTTGGCAGCTCTGTTTCTGGTGCTGCCCCCCCTGTCGATGATCGTTGCTCGCGGCGTGCCTGACCTCCTGACACTGCCTGCAGCGGTGATTGAGGCCGCAGGCTTGTCCATCGTCGTTTCGCTTTCTTCCGCCACCTTGTGCCTGACGCTCGCCTTGCCGATCGCTGCCCTCGCCGTAAAGCGCGGCTCGACCCTGGTCGAAGGCGTGGGGGGGTATTTGACCATTGCAGCTTCGCCTCTGGTGGTCGGCACCGGGCTTTTTGTTGTTGTCTTCCCGATCATGGATCCGTTTGCCTTGGCCCTGCCAGTCACGGCCCTGGTGAACGCGGCCATGGCGCTGCCCTTCGCCTTGCGTGCGCTCACGCCCGCGCTGGCGGGAATCGAGCGTGACTTCGGCTCTCTGGCCGACCAGATGGGTCTGACCGGTTGGGCTCGGCTGAGACGGTTGTGGCTGCCACGCCTGCGCCGTCAATTGGGCTTTGCGGGCGGTCTGGCTGCGGCACTCAGCATGGGCGACCTTGGCGTGATCACCATGTTCGCAGACCCGCAAACCGCCACCTTGCCCCCCCTGCAGATGTACCGCCTGATGGGGGGGGCCTATCGCATGGGTGACGCGGCGGCGGCGGGGGGGCTTTTACTGCTGTCACTGTCGCTGGCGATGTTCTGGATTTTCGACAGGGGGGGAGGCCGCGTGAATGCTGACGCTTGAAGACATGCGCGTCGAGATGGAGGGCTTTCGGCTCGACGCGAGCTTGACCATACCCACCGGCGCGCGGGTGGCGGTGCTCGGGCCCTCCGGCGCAGGTAAGTCCACGCTTCTGGGCGCAATCGCCGGGTTCCAACCGGTGACAGGTCGGGTTCTGTGGAACGGAGCCCCCCCTATGCCTGCCACGCCCGCGAAACGGCCCATAAGCATGGTGTTTCAAGACAACAATCTGTTCCCCCCCCATCTGAGTGCCTTCGACAATGTTGCACTGGGCTTGTCGCCTGCGCTGCGCCTGTCTGCGGCGGATCGGACCCGCGTTGGCGGGGGGGCGTTGGAGCGCGTTGGCCTGAACGGGTTCGGGGGGGATCGTAAGCCCGGCCGCCTGTCCGGCGGCCAGGTGGCCCGTGTCGCGCTGGCACGGGTGCTGCTGCGCGATCGGCCTCTGTTGCTGCTGGACGAACCCTTTGGTGCGCTGGGTCCGGCCCTGAAGGCGGAAATGCTGTCCCTGGTGGCGGAACTGCTGGACGAGACCGGCGCGACCCTGGTGATGGTCAGCCACGAGCCTGAAGATGCCCGGCTGATCACGGATCATGTGGTGTTGGTGGCGCAAGGCCGCGCCCATGCGCCAGTGCCAACGGACGAGATCTTCGCCAACCCACCGGATGCACTGCGCGACTATCTCGGTAAGCCGTAAGCAGATCGGCCAAAAGAAAAGGGCACCCCCCCGAGGGACGCCCTTTTGTCTTTTGTGAAGCGGATCACAGATCCAGCTTCTTGCCCTTGTGCGGGGGGGCCCAGAGCTTCTTGTTCGTCAGGTAGAGCAGAACGGTCAGCAGGGTCAGCAGCATGACGGCGACAAAACCAGCTTGCTGGCGCGCCATCATCTTGGGTTCGGCGGCCCACATCAGGAAGGCGGCAACATCAACTGCTTCGTGGTGGGCGTCGTTGGCGTGACCATCGTCGAACTCAACGTCTTCGCCGTAAAGCTGCGGTGCCATGGCCGTCCAGCCACCTGGGAAGGCGGTGTTTTCATACAGGATCGCCCCCCCTGCAACTTCCTTTTCCTCACCGGTAAAGCCGGTCAGGAACGAAGCGATGTATTCCGCGCCACCGATGCCTTTGACCAACTGGTTGATGCCGGTGCCGGCCGGGCCCGAAAAGCCCGCCCGCGCCTTGGCCATCAGGCTCAGATCCGGTGCCAGCGGGTCGGTACTGGCAGGGAAAAAGTCGGTCGGCTTGGCTTCGCGGTAGTCCCCCCCGTCGCCGTCTTCCAGCTCAGGATCCCAAACCTCGAAGTTCTCGGCCGCATAGGCGCGGACCTGATCTTCGGTGAAGCCGACACCGCCCTCATCGGACAGCGTGCGGATCGGAACGAACTTCATGCCATGGCAGGACGAGCAGATCTCGGTGTAGACCTTCAGGCCGCGTTGCAGCTGGTTCTGGTCATAGGTTCCGAAGGGGGGGCCTTCGAACGAGAATTGCTCGTCATGGATCGCTCCGCCACCACCGGCGGCGATGGCACCACCAGCGGTCAGGGAAAGAGCCAGGGCGGCGGTTGCTGTGAGTTTCTTGATCATTGTTCTCGATCCTCTCACTCGGCTGCGCCGGGATAGTGGGCGTTGAAGTCTTCCTCGATGGTCGCCGGCGGCGTCTCGGGCTTCTCGATGAGGCCCAGGATCGGCAGGATGACCAGGAAGTAGGCGAACCAGTAGGTCGCACCGATCAGCGAAATCCAGTCATGCGGGAAATTCGTGTCACGGGCACCGACCCACATCAGCACCATGAAGTCGACCAGCAGCAGGCGATACCACCACTTGAACAGCGGGCGGTACTGACCCGAGCGGACCGACGAGGTGTCGAGCCACGGAGCCAGGGCCATCACGCGATGGCGCCGAACATGGCCAGCACGCCGAAGAACTTGGCGTCGACAATGCCGCCGGTGATGAAGCTGACCGCCTGAACGGCCCAGACATCGGCGGTGAACGCACGCAGGATCGCATAGAACGGCAGGAAGTACCATTCCGGAACGATATGTGCGGGCGTCGCCAGCGGGTTCGCTTCGATGTAGTTGTCCGGGTGACCCAGGTAGTTCGGCATGAAGCCGACAATCGCGAAGAAGATCAGCAGGATCAGCGACAGGGCGAACAGGTCCTTGATCACGAAGTAGGGCCAGAAGGGCAGGGTGTCCTTCTCGGCTTCTTCCTTCGAGCCGCGACGCACTTCCACACCGGTCGGGTTGTTGTTGCCCGTGTGGTGGAAGGCCCAGATGTGCAGCGCCACCAGGGCGGCAATCACGAAGGGCAGCAGGTAGTGCAGCGAGAAGAAGCGGTTCAGCGTGGCGTTGTCCACCGCCGGGCCGCCCAGCAGCCAGGTCTGGATCGGTTCACCGATGAACGGGATCGCGCCGAACAGGCCGGTGATCACGGTTGCGCCCCCCCAGAAGGACATCTGACCCCCCCAGGGCAGGACGTAGCCCATGAAGGCGGTGCCCATCATGCACAGGTAGATCAGCATGCCGATGATCCAGGTCACTTCGCGCGGCGCCTTGTAGGAGCCGTAGAACAGACCGCGGAACATGTGGATGTAAACGGCAACGAAGAACAGCGATGCGCCGTTCGCGTGCAGATAGCGCAGCATGTAGCCGCCGTTCACGTCACGCATGATGTGCTCGACGCTGGCGAAGGCATAGTCGACATGCGGGGGGGTGTAGTGCATCACCAGGATGATGCCGGTGACGATTTGCAGCACCAGGCAGAACGCCAGGACGATGCCCCCCCAGATCCACCACCAATTCAGGTTCTTGGGGGGGGTGGGGGGGATCATCAGCGTGTCATAGGCCAGGCCCACGACGGCAGGCGCTGATGCAGCCATTTCTCGATACCCGTCTTGGGCTCGTAATGATCGTGCGGAATTCCGGACATGTAAGCCTCCCTTAGCCCAGTTTGATCGTCGATTCGTCGACGAACTCGGCGACGGGGGGGACGGGCAGGTTTTCAGGTGCCGGACCTTTGCGGATACGGCCCGAAGTGTCGTAGTGCGAACCGTGGCAGGGGGGGCAGTACCAGCCACCGTATTCACCGGCACCGTCGCCCAGGGGGGGCACACAGCCCAGGTGGGTGCAGACACCCATCATGACCAGCCACTCGCCAGCTTCGTCCATAGAACGGTTCTGGTCGTCTGCGGACAGGTCGGCGGCACGGTTGTCGTTGCGGGCGAAAGCGTCGATCATGTCGGGCGCGTTGTTTTCCGCGCGGGCCTGTTCGATTTCTTCAGGGGGGGTGCGGCGGCGGATGAACACCGGCTTGCCCAGCCATTTCACCGTGATCTGGCTTCCCACTTCGATCCCCCCCGAGATGTCAACCCGGATCGAGCTGAGCGCTTTCACGTCAGCGGATGGGTTCATCTGGTTCACAAGCGGCCATACCGCGGCCCCCCCGGTCGCCACAGCGGCGGTCCCGCCGGTGGCATAATACAGGAAATCCCGACGGGTTCCCCCCCCTTGGTCGTCAGCGTGTGACACGTTCGCATCTCCCTAGCTAGGTCGCATTTCGCGACCGACACGACGGAAGGCCGCGCTTTCGCGCAGCCCATTGAGGCGCTGTTTAGCCAAGGAAAGAAGCTGCGTCCAGCGGTCAATAGGGCGCAGGGGGGGCCGAAAAGCAAGGTCGGCAGGTTTGAAAAATCACCATGTTCAGCACTGGTTAGCGCAAACGAGCCGAATCGCCCTTAACATGCGTCAAGAAACCGCGACCACGGGTCAGGCCCTTGGTTCCCCCCCGCGCGAGTTTGGCATCATTTCGAAAACCGGGCGCGAACGGTCTCGATATCGAGTCGATGTTCAGTCAATCGTTCGGGCTCCCACTCGCTTCGTTCAGCTTCGAAGAAATCTCCGCCATAGACATGCAGGGCGGCGGTGAGTTTCGGGATCGGGTTTGTGACCGAATGGATGATGTTTGGCCCCCCCATTTCACAGACGTCCCCCCCTGTGGACAGCGCCTTGGCGCCAGCAGCTTCGATCCTGCCATTCGGATCATCCTTTACTCGACGCCAGAAGATGTTGTCCTCGCGGCCTCCCAGAATCCCGATTACCGCCCACATTTCGTGGTTATGTGGGGGGGGAATGGTCATGGAAGGCGTCTAGGCCAGTTTGAGGATGGTCAGCTTGTCAGACTGGAAAAGAGGCACGATCCCCCCCGGCTCCGTCGGCTCGCCCAGTTGTGCAAGCACCGCACTGGGGGGGTCGGCTAGGGCGCGCCGAACGGTTTCGGCAACCGAAACATGTGTGGGATCCTTTTCAACGGCGGTTTTGCAATCCACAATGAAGGTGTCGAGGTCAAACATGTGCGCCTCCTTCCTCAGGCTAGGAAGGATAGCACGAATGATAGAAATACTCACCCATGCCCCCCCCGGTGGGGGGGCAAAGGCCAGCCCTTTACCCGACAGGCTTTGTCGCCTGCATCGCGTCCCGCTGCGCAAACACCGCGAACCAGTCGTCCAGCGCGTCGCGCCCCCCCTTGCGCCATTCGCGATCCTCGTGGCGGAAATCCAGGTAGCCCAGGGCGCAGGCCACGGCGATCTGGCCCATGTCGAGCGGGCCGGAGAGGTGGCTCATCCAGCGTTCATTGAGCGCATCCAGCGCGCCTTCGATCTTGGACCATTGCGCGTCCAGCCAGCCCTTGTCCTGCTTGTCCTCGGGACGGCAGCGGCCTTCGTAGACCATCAGCACGGCGGCATCCAGCAGCGCGTCGGCGGTGGCTTCCAGCGTCAGCACCTCCCAGATGCGGTCGGACGGGTACAGATGCCCGCCCGCGCGGGCGTCCAGGAACCGGGTGACCACGCGGCTGTCATAGAGCGTCGGCCCATCCGGGCGGATCAGCGCGGGGGGGATTTTGGACAGGGGGGGGTTGGCGGCGGTGACCTCGGCGGCCGGCGCAAGCGGTGTGGTCGAGACGTCGATCTGCTCCACATCCCCCCCCTCCTGGCCGGTTTCAAGCAGAACCACCCGCACCTTGCGCACGAAGGGCGAGGCGGGCGAGGAAATCAGTTGCATGGGATCAGACCTTTCGGAAACGAATGCGGGTAAGCGTCGTGGCGTCGATCTCGATGGCCGGACCGGTGGAGCCCAGCCGGATCACCCGGCAGAACCGATGCGTGGCATTGACCTGTTCGGGGGGGTCGCGCCGGGCGGTCAGGCCTTCTGGGACCTCGTCCAGCGCATCCTCGGCCCGCTGATCGCGGCGGCCTTTCTCGACGGTGCGCGCAATCGCATATCCGGCCAGCGCGACGGTACCATAACGCAGGGCAAAGGCGGCGACGGGGGGGGCAAGGGGGGGCAGGGCCATGACGTTCTCCTCCTAGATGAAAATGTAGGAACGCGGCGGGCGAAAGTCCACTTATTCGGGCGGCATGCGCATCAGGGCGCTCAATGCGGCCAGCTCTTGGCCGACCCCCCCGTCCGGCATTGCCTCGGACGCCCCCCCCATGCGGGCCGCTTCCGGCTTGTTCTGGTTCAGCTTCCAGGTGCCGTCCACGTGGCCGATCTCCAACTTCACCGGCTGGATCATGCGCATCATGCGGTTCATCGCCTCCGGTGTTACCTTGGCGCTAAGCCAGGCGGGTTTCGGGGGGGCCAGGCGGGCTTCGAATTCGGCCGACAACAGGTCCAGCACCTCGCGCAGCCGGATGTCGGCCATGCGCGTCAGCGATCCGCGCAGGTGCACGGCAACATAGTTCCAGGTTGGCACCTGGTCGGGCATGTCATACCAGTCTGGCGAGACATAACCATCCGGCCCCCCCGACACGGCGAGCACGGCGGGCAAGTCCTGCTGCAACGCTCGCGCGATGGGGGGGTTGGAACGCATGAGGTGCAGATAGGCCTCGGTCCCTTCGTCATTCACCACGAAGGGCACGTGGGCCACCAGGGGGGGCCCGGACCCACCGTTAACGGACAGCATGCCAAAGCCGCGCTCCCGCGCAAAGGCTAGGTTGCGGGCGGTGGGTGTGTCGCGAAAAACGGGGGGGTTGGGGGGGTGCATGCGGCCTCCTGCAATCGGAGGCAGCCTGTCAGACGGTCAGCTGTCCGTCCAGTATCCCTTTGACGCAGGCGTCAACGATCTGCCCCCCCTCGGGCTGGTCGCTGTCGAACCGCACCTCGGCGAACTGTTCCGTGCGGCCCATGCGCGGGTTTTCCATAAGAATGCGGTGGCTCTTGCCGATCTGCGCAGCCAGGTGGCGGTCGACCTGTTGGGCCCCCCCCGCCTCGCGCAGGCGGGCGGCGCGGGCCTTGATCACATTGCCATTCACCGTGTTGCGGATCTTGGCCGCCGGCGTGCTTCGCGCGCGGAATAGGGGGGGAAGACATGCAGCCAGGTCAGGTCGCAATCGGTGACCATCCTGACCGAGTTCTCGAAGGCCTGGTCCGTTTCGGTCGGGAAGCCCGCGATGATATCAGCGCCGAAGGTGATGTCGGGCCGCAGGCGGCGGGCCTCTTCGGTAAAGGCAATGGCGTCGTCGCGCAGATGGCGGCGTTTCATGCGCTTCAGGATCAGGTCATCGCCGTGCTGCAGGGACAGGTGCAGATGTGGCATCAGGCGCGGCTCGGTTGCGATGGCCAGCATCAGGTTGTCATCCGCTTCGATCGAGTCGATCGAGCTGATCCGCAGGCGCGGCACGTCGGTCAGTTTCAGGATTCGCATGACCAGGTCGCCCAGGCGCGGCTCCCCCCCCGGCAAGTCGGCCCCCCCCAGGAGGTCAGATCGACCCCCCCGGTCAGCACCACCTCGTTGAAGCCGCGATCCACCAGGCGCTTGATCTGGTCCACCACGACTCCCGCAGGGACAGAGCGCGAGTTGCCCCCCCGACCATAGGGAATGATGCAGAAGGTGCAGCGATGGTCGCAGCCGTTCTGGACCTGCACATAGGCGCGGCTTCGCGTGCCGAACCCGTCGATCAGGTGGCTGGCGGTTTCGGTCACTGACATGATGTCATTGACCTGCACCCGCTCGGTGTCGCCGATCAGGTCCGGGGGGGCCAGGCCCGCCCAGGTCTCCGGTGCCATCTTCTCCGAATTGCCGATGACCGCGTCGACCTCATCCATGCCTGCAAAGGTCTCGGGTTCGGTCTGAGCCGCGCAGCCGGTGACGATCACCTTGGCGTCGGGATTATCTCGGCGCAGCTTGCGAATTTCCTGCCGCGCTTTGCGCACAGCCTCGGCGGTGACGGCGCAGGTGTTGACCACCACGGCACCCTGCACGCCCGCCTCGGCGGCCAGGCGTTTCATTGCCTCGGTCTCATAGGCGTTCAGGCGACAGCCGAGCGTCGCGAAGATGGGGGGGGCTTAGCAGTCATTACAGCGCGTCCAGAAAGGCGGGGGGGGTCAGTTCGGCTTCGAAAACAAAGGCGGTCGGGCCGGTCATCCAGACGCCGTCCTCGCGCCAGTCCAGCGTTAGCCAGCCGCCGTCGACCTCCATGCGCACCTTGCGGTCCGTGAGGCCCCCCCTTTGCGCGGCCGCTACGGCGGTGGCACAGGCGCCCGAGCCACAAGCGAGTGTAATGCCGGTGCCGCGTTCCCAGACCCGCATGCGAATCTCGTCGCGCGAACGCACTTCGGCAAACTCGACATTGGTGGCCTCGGGAAACAGTGGATCTTTCTCGAACTGCGGGCCGATCCGGGCCACGTCCACGGTTTCGGCATCCTCGACGAAGAAAACGCAATGCGGGTTGCCCATGCCAACGGCGACGGGGGGGTCGCCATCCAGCGGCAGATGCTCAAGGTCCACGTCTTGCGCCAGCGGTACCTCGCGCCAGGTCAGCTGGGGGGGCGGACCCATGTTCACCGTGACCAGATCGCCTTCGCTGCGCGCTTCCAGGATGCCGCGCGTGGTGCGGATGGTCAGCTGGTCTGTGCGCGCGCGATCCATCATGTAGCGCGCCACGCAGCGGGTGGCATTGCCGCAGGCCCCCCCGGCGCGCGAGCCATCCGCATTCCAGAAGTCCAAGTCGATATCCGCCACATCCGAGGTGCGGATCTCGGCCAGCTGATCGAAACCAACCCCCCCGCGATGCCGATCGCCCAAGGCGGCGGCCAGCTCGCGACTCACAATGGGGGTCGCGCCCCCCCCGTGAATCGATCATCACGAAGTCATTTCCCGCCCCCCATGCCATTTCATGAAACGCAGGGATTCTGTCTGGTCCGGCCTTGTCATGAAGGGCGATATACGCCCCCCCCGACCAAAAATTTGCCAGTGATCGAGTAGATTCCCGCAAAAATGTGCTTGACCCGCCCCCCCGCCCCCCCGGGTTATAGTCACCGCCTCCACAGAGTGGGCCGTTAGCTCAGTTGGTAGAGCAACTGACTTTTAATCAGTGGGTCGTAGGTTCGAATCCTACACGGCTCACCACTGAACCTCATGACAATTGTCATCTCAATGATGTCTTGAGCGTTCCGACCACCGCTGAGAACTTGGCCCGACACTTCTTTGACTGATGCCAAATGCACTGGCCTGAGACAAATTCTGTTCGCGTATCTGAAACTCCAAAAAGCTTGGGTGGAACTTCGACCTTTAGCCTTCGGATATCCAACCTGAAGAACGTCTTTGGCAAGAACAAGGGCCAAGACGAATGTGTCCGGTCTGTCGTGATCCAATCTTTGCAAGATGTGCGCGGGCAGATTGACCCGAAAGCCGAGCTTGACCTGGATGTTGTGTTTGAGGCCGTTAAGCGGATCAATGACACTTACAACGACCCGCGCCTGAAATCATCCACCGCGCAAGGCCTGTTTGCCGCCTTCCTGTTCTACCACCTCACCGAAGACCGCAGCCGTGGCAGTTACGAGCAATTCACCAACTGGGCGCTACGGACCCACCAATACGAGTTGCGCTCGATCAACGCCGCGGACCTGATCAAGATTTTCAGCAAGATCGCACAATCGCGAAAGCGGCAAGTGTTCGTGTCAATGCAGTTCAGTGAAGATACGAAGCCCAACTTCGAGGCCATCGAAAGCGCGATCAAAGATCTGAACGGTGAGCACAACCTCGATATCGCTATCACGCCCATTCGGATTGACCAATTCGACACGGGTTATTCCTATGAGATCAACGCCGAAATTCTCAGGCTGATCGAGGACTCCGGGCTGTTAATTGCGGACCTCACGTTGGGAAACAAAAACGTCTATCATGAAATCGGCTACCTGATGGGCCTTAATCAGGGGGGGAAAGGGTTGAGCCATGAGAATTTCTTGCTCGTCCACAACGCTTCAATTGGCGATTCAAGAGCGGACATTGGTTTCAATATCTCTGGTATCAAGCAGCTCCGCCTGAACGATACCAACGCGCTACGCGAAGCCACCAAGGAGCAGGTTTCGAAGTTCTACGGACTGGTGTGACATAGATTTGAAAGCCAGGGACCTCCCAGCACCGATCACCGCCTCGAAAGCGGACTGGTTTGCCGGGACAACTTGACTTGGTTTAGATACATAACGATCCAGGACTTCGCCCTGCTGTGTCCGACATGCCAAAGCGTCGAACACGCACGGATCAAGCTTTCAGCGGCTCCGACGCTCAGAAAGGCAAACTACCATACAAAAAAAGGTAGCGTATCGACCACAACTGCAAAATTGGATGGGGGGGATCGACAATTGAAATTATTGGTCGGAGTGAGAGGATTCGAACCTCCGCCCCCCCCTGCCTCCCGAACGCGTTAGGACATGTCAGCCATTCTTACCGCAGCTTCAATTGCTTGCGCTTTTTTCCTTTAAAAAAAACATAGTGTTACGGATGTCATTTTACCGCACTTTGTGTCGTGTGGTGTCACGGAGAGTGACCAAACTGCGGTAAAATGGCTGATTTTGCGGTAACTGCGGTAAAAATCCAGCGACTTTGACCGCGTTAAAGTGGTCGTGAACTACAAGTGGTGTAAGCGATACCATCCTAATCCATTTGGTTGCGAACCACCTCAGGCTAACCGGGAAACACAGTGGCTAGTCGATTTCTATCGCCAAGCATGACGCATCATCGTCCAAGCTCTCATCAGAAAGTTTATCCTTCAGTGCACGCCAGAACTCGTCGAAATCCGGCGTCTCTGCCGACAAGCTTGCTAACTGAGGGCGTAAAAGCTTGCTATGGAATCCGTCGCTGGTCAGCAGGACACGGTCGCCGACTTTGAGCGAGAACGTCGCCTCATAAAGATCGTATTCGCGCCCTGCAGACATGGCAGACAGGAGCACATTGCGCCTCGGGTATCTTCGGGCTTGGTTCTTTGTAAGCACTCCATCGTCGAGCAACTTCTGCACCTCAGTCTGGTCCTTGGTTCGCGTCATCACGCCACCACCGCGATAGTGGGTAATACGAGTGTCCCCCCCGACATGACCAAGATGCGCCTTGTCCCCCCCTTCAATACACAGCAAGGAGAGCGTCGTGCTAAGCGACTTCGGATTGCCGTGCTCCGCGGCAAGTTCTGCCAGCTTTCGAGCAACCCTCGCGAACAGTTCACCCATTGGTACTGCGGTGGCTATGCCTCTGACCTCATCGAGTCCTGCGCGCGCAGCCATGCCGCCGAGCGCAGCAGACCCTACGCCGTCCGCGATTCCGCACCATGTTGCATCAAGTACTTGGAAAGGCTCAAGTATTTCGTCTTGATTCTTGCCTTTTGGTCCCGTGATGCTGAGCTTCCTGAACTTCATCCCGCACCTTATACCAATAGCTCATGCAGGATCGGATGCACCCTGTCAGGCTGGACATTGATGGAGCGGTGAACGTGCTCCATCCGCTGTGCGAAAGGCATCCCGCTTGCACGAACTTCAATCTTGATCCGCTCTGCAAGCGCTGGATCGCAATCGTGCCCCCCCGCCATGCGGATGAACTGCCGCTCGACAACCCAGCGGTTGTGGCTTGTACCTAGTTCAAGCATTGCGAGAGCAATCTTTGCTTTCAGGCTCAGGTCGCCGAGCTGAAAGAATATCTCCGCCTTGTCGGAGATAACGTCGCAGTAGTCGAAGCCGAAGACTCCGGTGGCAGCGAAGTCAGCGTAGAGTTCACCCAGCCCTTGGAACATGTCAGGTGAACTCTGATAGATTGAGTTGATGTGCTGGAGCGAGAGCGCACGCATGATGTTGTCATTGGAAACGTTCTTGTCCGCGTTATCGTCGATCAGGTTGAATGCCCGATCCCACTCGTCGTCTGACAGGTCGCCTTTCGCGTGGAGGATCGCGATTACGTCCTGCTCTTCGGCCGAGAAAAACTCAACGACGGTGTTGTCCAAGACAGCGAAAAGGTCTTCGCGCAGTGCGGCGATTGAGGCGTAGCGCCTGCGAGGCTGAGTCTTCGTGCACTTCTCGATAATCGGGCCAAGAGGGCCAGCAACCGTCAGCTCGCCATGCGGAATGCGTCCTCCGCCCGAGAAGATGTCATGCAAGATCGATCCAAAGGAGTAGATATCGGCCTGCGCTGTCGCTCGTCTAAAGTTGTTCGCGCACTCAGGCGGTCGATACAGAGGGGGGGTGGGCCTGCGCTTATTTCCTAGGCCCTGCCCGAAATCGATGTACGAACCTTTAGTTATCGATGCTCCTAGATTTTCGGAAATTTCCGCCTTTGTGTATGCGAATGGGCTTGTTTGGGGGGGGATGGTGCAAGTGCAGTCAACTGCGATAGAGAGCGCCAGCCTGCCTCTGGAATTCGCACTTGCTCCCACTTCAAAGAAAGTATGGCTTCGCGTCTCGCAGCAGAGCAAAGGCCGATGAGGAGAAAGCCGAGTACGTGTAGCCTGTCAGGGCGCGTGTAGCACCTGCGCAGGACGCGTCGCATTTGCTCTTGGGTTATCCAATCTGTGCGCGTACCTGCGACCAAGCCTCTGATCTCAATTCGGCATTCGTAGGGCACGATGCGGTTTAGGTGTGCATGGCGCAAAGCTGCTCGTAGGACTTGCAAGTCTTTGATGATGGTGCCGTCGCTGAGGCTCCTCCGTTTTTGGTTCCAAGCGGTCAACGTTCTCGCGTGATCGATGTAGTTCTCGACGTCCAACTGCGAGAATTCCTGCCACTCTAAAGGTCCCAGAAAGCCCTTTAGACGGGCCACTTTTGATTCGTATGGTACCGTGGTCTTGATCGTGTATTTGCGCTTTAGGTGATGAAGGTACAAGTCCAGCAGGAAACCGATCCGAACGTCAATCGGGACATCGAAGGTACCACTAGAGAAAAGCAGTGACAGCTTTCTTGCCGCGACAGCCTCTGTGCGAGTGCTGCAACTCTTTCGAATGCGCTTTCCGGTTTCTGGGTCGCGCCACACGATTTCCCAGATGCCATCTGTTCTACGCCGAAGTCTGTACTTGGAAGGTCGACCACTCATCCAAATAGGATACACTGAGCGGATACCGCATCAAGTATATGATATTAAATGACAAAAGCCACTCTGAATGTCACTTTGAATTACGCCGCCGGAAGGTTTTACGCTTCAAGTTAGCGCTATCCCTCCAGATTTTTTTTGGTGCATTGGGCCGACGCTAACAATTCTAGCAAGGGGGGGCAAGCAGGCCTTTGCTTTTGTCCTCTGATTCTGTCGAAGGAAAAATTATCGCGTAGCCCTGCATGCCGCGTTTCTGGAAGACAGTGGTACAAGAAGCGTATTGGGACGAGTTTAGTGTGCAAATCTTGCACACCAAGCACAGCGCTAATTTTGCGTCCTGGCTTTTAAGTTATTGATTTTACTCAATAAATTGGTCGGAGTGAGAGGATTCGAACCTCCGACCCCCCCTGCCTCCCGAAGACAGTGCTCTACCAGGCTGAGCTACACTCCGACCGTGGCGGATCAGATAGACTCATATGGGGGGGGTGGTGGCAAGCCCCCCCATTCTCAAATGAATCCGCCTTGGTTGAAAGGGTTTCTCTTTGGGAAGAGGATGCAGGTATTTTGGTCCGATCTGTGGAGGTAACCAAACACACCACACCCCCCCCTTTTCAAGGGAAACAGCGCAATACTTGAGCGGCCGTCATTCCCTTGTCACCTTGCCAGTCCTGAGATTGCATCCTGACATGAAAACGGCCCGCGCAAGGCGGGCCGTTTCGAAACACGTAGCAGTGGATTACAGGCTGGCTTCCAGTGCCGCGATCACGGCGTCACCCATGTCGCTTGTGGAGGCCGGCGCGACGCCTTCCTCGTTCAGCAGGTCCCCCCCGGTGCGCACGCCGTCAGCCAGAACTTGCTCCACGGCGGCTTCCAGGCGGTCGGCCTCCACGCCCATGTCGAAGCTGTAGCGCAGCGCCATGGCGAAGCTGAGGATACAGGCGCAGGGGGGGTTGGCCTTGCCCTCACCGGCGATGTCCGGGGGGGCGGAACCGTGCACAGGCTCGTAGAGCGCCTTCGGACGGCCATTGGTCATCGGTGCGCCCAGCGAAGCGGATGGCAGCATGCCCAGTGAACCGGTTAACATGGCGGCGGCGTCCGACAGCAGGTCGCCGAACAGGTTGTCAGTGACGATTACGTCGAACTGTTTCGGTGCGCGGCACAGCTGCATGGCACCGGCGTCGGCATACATATGCGACAGCTCCACGTCCTGATATTCGGCTTGATGTACTTCGGTCACGACATCGCGCCACAGGATGCCCGATTCCATCACATTGGCCTTCTCCATCGAGCAGACCTTGTTGCCACGCTTGCGGGCCAGCTCGAAGGCCGAACGCGCCACGCGGGCGATTTCCGACTCGGTGTAACGCTGGGTGTTGATGCCGACGCGCTCGTTGCCCTCTTCGATAATGCCGCGCGGCTCACCGAAGTAGATGCCGGAGGTCAGTTCGCGCACGATCATGATGTCCAGCCCGGCAACCACGTCCTTTTTCAACGACGAGAAATCAGCCAGCGCGTCAAAGCACTGCGCCGGGCGCAGGTTGGCGAACAGGTCCATTTCCTTGCGCAGGCGCAGCAACCCGCGTTCGGGCTTCACGCTGAAGTCCAGCACATCGTATTTCGGGCCACCCACGGCACCCAGCAGGACGGCGTCGGCCGCCTGCGCCTGGGCCATGGTTGCGTCGGTCAGGGGGGGGTGCCATGCGCGTCGTAGGAGGCACCACCAACCAGCCCCCCCTCGGACACGTCGAATTTCACGTCGCGCTTATCACCGAACCAGTCGATGATCTTGCGCACCTCGGCCATGACTTCGGGGGGGCGATGCCGTCACCGGCAAGGATGAGGAGGGAGGGGGGGTTCGTCATGGGGGGGGCGTTCCTTCGCTGAAAAGACCTTCCGGCGTTGGGTAAAGCCTTGCGCGCAGGGGGGGTCAAGGGATGGTCAGGGCAGGGTGACGTCCACCCAGACCAGATGGTGGCGTTTCTGGCTGCCCTCGGGCCAGAAACGCCGGAGTCCACGACACTCAACCGGGTGTCCGGCAGAACATAGTCAAGGCGCAGGTTGCCCGGACGCGGGTCCTTGAAATCGGCGGTGTCCAGCGCCGGGTCGCCGCGGTGGCCAGGGGGGGTGGCCTGCGCCGCGCCACCGGTGCTGCGAGGTTCGGGGGGGTCCTGCAGGCGTGGATGGTCCAGAAGCGCTCGGATGCCGTCCAGCCGTCCAGCCCCCCCATCAAACGGGTCAGCATTGGCACGCCCCCCCAGCACCACAACGGGCTGCAGTGGGGGGGCGGGCCAGGGAAGGTCACCATCCAGGTAGCGGGCCCAAAAGGTGATCTCATCATGATTGCGTCGGCCGTTGCGGTCTTCATCGCCGTCATAGAGCGGCGTTCCGGCGGCAAAGGCCAAGAGGCGCAGGGAGCCATCAGGCGTTAGAACCTCCACATCCCAATGTCCGACCGAAGACAGGCGCTGGGCGGCGAAAGCCTCGGCAGACGGAAAGGGCTGTCCATCCACCAGGGGGGGGATGGCACCGGGCAGGTCAGCCCAGAGGAAGGTGCTGAAATCCTGCACCCCCCCGCCGATTGGGTGACGTGACAGCACCGCCATGCCGCTGTCACCGGTAAAGCGCCCATAGCCCTGGGCGTCGCGTGCTTCACCCAGCGCGCCGTCGCCATCCATGTCCAGCCCTGTCGGAAGCCCACTGTTGGGTTGGGCGGAAAAGGCGTGGGTATAGTCCAGGCCAGCTTCGGTCAGTGCCTGTTGGAGGGCACCCAGCGCATGGCCTTCGATGTCGTGATCCAACCCCCCCATCAGATGCACCACGTCCGGGCGCACTTCGACAAGGGTGGCGATCACGGCAGCGACGTCATCTTCGCCGCGCAGGATATCACGCAGCAGAAGGCCCGGACCTTGCGGCCCAGCTCGGTGTCAAACGTGGCAATGCGGATGGTCTCCGCCGAGGCGGGTGAGGCAAGGAGGACGAAAGCCAGGATCAGGCGTGCAGCAAGCTGCCGTCCTTGGACGTGGCTGAATTGCGCTTGCGCTCGGTGCTGATCATCGTGGCAATCCGCCCCCCCATGGCGATGCCGCGCATGAACAGGCTGGCGGGAAGAAAGGCCCATGCTGCCACCGTCCAGATCAGGGTTTGCGAATTTGCCATCGACACGGAGCCGAACAGTGACGCGGCGGCCTTGACGACGGCGGGGGGGGTGAGAAAAGGAAGCAAGAAGCCCAGGGCGATGTTGATGCGTGCGTCGCGCTCCAACCGGTCGACCACGTCGCCGCCGGCGGTCGGGTCGAAGGTGGGCAGGTTAACCCACACGTTGAACCCGCCGAACTGCGCAGGCCACCCCCCCATCACGCGCAGCGCCGCAACGAAGGCGGCCAGCGACAGGAGGGAAATCAGATAGCTCATGCCCGCCGCTGTGCGCAGGGTCTCAACCTCGGCGGCCTGGGCGTCGGGCGGCAGCATCAGCACCAGCAGGCGCACCGGCGAATAGGGGGGGAAGTCCAGCGCCTGGCCGATCAGGTGACCAACTGCAGTGATGAACTGGGTCGCTGTTGTCGGCAGAACATGGCCGCGCGCGATAACCGACAGAAGGAAGACAGTGGTGAACAGGCTGAGGAAGCGGATGCGGTTAAAGGGAGGGGGGGCGTCGCGGAATTCGACCAGACCGGGATAGGTCGAGGCGTATTCGAACAGCGTCAGCGCAGCGGCGAAGATCGCCACCAGCGCCGTGATCTGTGCCGTATCCGCGCTGGTGCCGGGCACCAGAAGCGACGGGGGGGTGGCGACAAGAATCACCATCAGAAACGCGCGCACGAATGCGCCTGTCAGTTGTGAGATCACTGCTCTACTTTCCTCAACCTGGACGGGCGCGATACGCTGCCGAACCCTTGTTCCGTGTTGATGCCGCCAATTGTGACGGCCTGCCTCATCTTTGCCACATTCTTGCCCACATTCCCTGGGCGCTTCAAGTTCTTGTTTAAGCTTCGGAAACTATTTGGGCAGGATCGTGGGGGGGGAACTGGTGCTTTCCTGCATCAATGGCGCGGCAAGAAAAAGGCCGCCCTGCTGGGCGGCCCATCATCTTGTATCTGTGCCCGATGAGGGCACAAGTCGCGCGGGAGCTATACCCAGGGGGGGCGCGCCTGTGCGGCCTGCTGCTCGAACGCGTCGATCGACGCTTTCTTCTCCATCGTCAGCCCGATGTCATCCAGCCCGTTAAGCAGGCAATGCTTCTTGAACGCATCGACGTCAAATGGGATCACCTGGCCATCCGAGGTGGTGATCTCCTGCGCTTCCAGGTCAACGGTCATGCGGGCGTTTTCGCCCTTTTCCGCATCAGCCATCAAGATGTCGACTTGGTCCTGCGGTAGCACGATCGGCAGGATGCCGTTCTTGAAGCTGTTGTTGAAGAAGATGTCGGCGAAGCTGGTCGAGATGATGCATTTGATGCCGAAATCGGCAATCGCCCAAGGGGGGGCGTGCTCACGCGACGAACCGCAGCCGAAGTTGTCCCCCCCGGCGACCAGGATCTCGGCCTTGCGGTACTGCGGCTTGTTCAGCACGAAGTCGGCGATTTCGGTGCCGTCGCGGTTATAACGCATCTCGTCGAACAGGCTGACACCAAATCCGGTGCGCTTGATCGACTTCAGGAACCGCTTGGGGGGGATGATCATGTCAGTGTCGATATTCACCAGCGGCATGGGCGCCGCGATACCGTGCAGTTTTTCGAACTTTTCCATTGTCTCGACTCCTCAGATCAGGTCACGGACATCGGTCAGGCGACCGGTCAGCGCGGCGGCGGCGGCCATGGCAGGGCTCACCAAATGGGTGCGGCCCTTGTAGCCCTGACGCCCCCCCTCGAAGTTGCGGTTCGAGGTGGAGGCGCAGCGCTCGTTCTCGCTCAGCTGATCGGGGGGGTTCATTGCCAGGCACATGGAACACCCCCCCGCCAGACGCCATTCGAAACCGGCGTCCTTGAAAATGTCGGCCAGGCCTTCCTCTTCCGCCTGAGCGCGCACCAGGCCAGAGCCGGGCACGATCATGGCGCGGATGCCGTCCTTGATCTTCTTGCCTTTCACGACCTCGGCCACGGCGCGCATGTCTTCGATGCGGCCATTGGTGCATGACCCGATGAAGACGGTGTCGATCTCGATCTCGGACAGTTTCTGACCGGGGGGGGTCAGGCCCATATATTCGATCGAGCGACGAGCCGCTTCGACCTTGCCGCCTTCGAAATCTTCGGGCGAGGGCACGACGCCAGTGATCGGCAGAACGTCCTCGGGCGAGGTACCCCCCCAGGTGACGACCGGTTCGATGTCCTCACCGCGCAGGGTGACGACCTTGTCGAAATGTGCGCCTTCGTCAGTATAGAGCGTCTTCCACCAGTCCAGGGCAGCTTCCCACTGCGCACCCTTCGGGGGGGCGTGGGGGGGGCGGCCTTTGACATAGTCGAAGGTGGTTTCGTCCGGCGCAATCAGCCCGGCACGGGCACCGCCTTCGATCGCCATGTTGCAGACGGTCATGCGGCCTTCCATCGACAGGTCGCGGATCGCTTCGCCACAGTATTCGATGACATAGCCGGTGCCACCACCGGTGCCGGTCTCGCCGATCACGGCCAGGGTGATGTCCTTGGCGGTCACGCCCGGCTTCAGCTTGCCGGTGATCTCGACCTTCATGTTCTTGGACTTCTGCTGGATCAGCGTCTGAGTGGCCAGAACATGTTCCACTTCCGAGGTGCCGATGCCGTGGGCCAGCGCGCCGAAAGCGCCGTGGGTCGCGGTGTGGCTGTCGCCACAGACGACGGTCATGCCGGGCAGGGTCCAGCCATTTTCCGGGCCGACGATATGCACGATGCCCTGGCGGATGTCCGATACCGGGTAGTAATGCACGCCAAATTCCTTGGCGTTCTTGTCCAGCGCTTCCACCTGGATGCGGCTTTCTTCGGTCATCTGGGCCGGGTCTTCGCGGCCTTCGGTGGTCGGCACATTGTGGTCCGGCACCGCGATGGTCTTGTCCGGCGCGTGTACCTTGCGACCCGCCATGCGCAGACCTTCAAAGGCCTGGGGGGGGCTGGTCACTTCATGGACCAGGTGGCGGTCGATATACAACAGGCAGGTGCCGTCTTCGGCTTCGTGGGCGACATGGGCGTCCCAGATCTTGTCATAGAGTGTCTTGGCAGACATACGGAGTGCTCCCGTAGTTTGGCTGTGGAATGTCGTGGTCTCGGCAATGCGGGCAGGGCCGCGCCGCTCATAGCAGGGCGAGGATCGTCAGCGTCGCGCCATGAAAGCGCCAGGGCAAGCGCGCGCGGTCGTCCATGTCGATAATCCGAGTCATGGCCACCAGATACTCTTTTCACGTCAGCGTCGCAAGGGTGGACGCCCATGGGGGGGGACCGGTGCATCATGGATTCAATAGGAGAGCACATGGAGCAGGACGCCCCCCCCGGTCGAAACAGGTGAACCGGTCGATGTGATCGAAACGGTCGCAACCCTGCGCGAGCAGGTCGAAGGGCTGTTGTCTGACCTTATCGCTTTTGGGCAGACCCTGTTGTTGCCCTGGCGGTTCTACCAGCTGGCGGCCATTGTTGCGCTGGTTGGTGTCGCCTTCATCGGCAACTGGTATCTGCGGCCCAGGGTTGAAGCGTGGCTGCGCAGCCGTGAAGGCTGGCCCAAGTGCGTTTGCGCCTGGCGATTCACATCCGCAAACGCATTCCGCTGATTGTATTTGTTGTTGTGGCGTGGGTGACCGTTGCGGTGATGCGCGAGTTGACTTGGCCCTCGCGGTCTTACCTGATCGGGCTGGCCGCCACATTGGCCACGGCCTGGCTGTTGGTCGGCGTGGCCGCCTGGTTCGTCCAGAACAAGTTTTTAAGGCGTCTCGTCACCTGGGGGGGCCTGTGGATTTATGTCACGCTTTATTACCTGGGCCTGATCGAGGCGGTGGCGCAGGTGCTGGATAACCTGGCGCTTGAGGTGGGGGGGGACATGCGTGTCTCGTCCCTTGATGTAATCCGCGCCCTGGTGATTACCGCCGTGCTGTTTACCGCCGCGCGTTTCGTCTCCAAAAGCACCTCTTACCGGATCGAGAAGAACGAGGATATTTCGCCCTCGATGCAGGTTCTGGTGATCAAGTTTGCGCAGGTTCTTTTGTACGGTGCGGCCTTCTTCATTGGTTTGAAGGCAATCGGAGCGGACTTGACCGGACTTGCGGTCCTGTCGGGTGCCATCGGTGTGGGCCTGGGGGGGTTTGGTCTGCAAAAGGTTGTGTCGAACCTGGTGTCGGGTGTGATCATCCTTTTGGACAAGTCGATCAAGCCGGGCGACGTGATTTCCCTGGGTGAAACCTTCGGTTGGATTCAGTCGCTGGGTGCGCGCTATGTCTCTGTGGTGACGCGGGACGGGCGCGAATATCTGATCCCGAACGAGGATCTGATCACCGGGCAGGTGGTGAACTGGTCGCATACCAACGCTTTTGTTCGGCTCGATATCTTCTTTGGCACGGCCTATCACGATGACCCTCACAAGGTGCGCAAGATTGCCATTGGGGGGGCGGCTTCGTCGGTGGATCGGGTGCTGAGCTTCCGCCCCCCCCTGTCTGCCATATTGTCGGTTTCGGGGGGGATTCGTCGGTGGACTACATCCTGCGGTTCTGGATTGATGATCCCACCGGCGGGCTTACGAACATTCGCGGCAACGTCTATCTGGCGCTCTGGGATGCGTTTCAGGAAAACGGCATCTCGATCCCCCCCTTCCCACAACGCGAATTGCGCATGTTGGAGGATGTTGATCCCGCCGGGCAGGTCGCGAAGGACTGAGCTGCCTATTCTGCCGCCAATGGCAGGCTGCTTGCGACGGTCGACATGAAGCGATGTGCGGCGTGGCCACAGAGATGGGTCAAGGCACCGCCCGCGATGGTTGCTTCGACCGTGCGGGTTTTCTTGTTCACGACAACCAGATCCGCACGGCGGCCATATTCGACCCGGCCGCGATCAGTCAGACGTTTGATCTCGGCCGGGTTGGTCGAGATCATCGCCCATGCGCTGGGCAGGTCCAGCACGCCATCATCAACCAACCGGAAGGCGGCCTGTGCAAGCGACGGGTAGTGGTAATCACTGACCAGAGCCTGGCAGAGCCCGTCGCGGATCAGATCAGCGGCAGCAATGTTGCCACTTTGCGAGCCGCCGCGCACCACGTTGGGGGGGCCCCCCCATCAAGACCGGATCGCCGATGGCCCGGGCCACGGCGGCCGGGGGGGCGCGGGCGGTGGGGGGGAACTCACAGATCTTCGCGCCTATCGTGGAAAACCACTCGCGGGTTTCTGCGGTTTCATCGTCATGGCTGCCATAGGTTACGCCGAGTCCGTCAAAGGCCTCGGCCAGACGGCAGAGGAAGCGGGGGGGCACCTCGCCACTGCGCTCCTTGGCCTCCCTGACCTTGCCCATCAGTTCCTCGGGGGGGCTGACACGATGCTGTGCGGCCCAGGTGGCGATCACGTTGGGCTTTATGTCCCAGGCGTTCACGGCTTCGTCCAAGTGGTTGTTGAAAACGACATAGTCGATGCCATGGCGGCGTACTGCGGCCAACAGGCGGTCCCCCCCGCTGTCGAGCATGTGTGTTTCCACACGCAGCTGTACATGCAGGTCGGTCAGTGCGTGTCTGCGGTAGATGTCGAGATCCTGCAGCAGTTCCTCGGCATAGTCCGGGCTACGCTTGCCGCCCTCCCAGGACCAGCTTTGTGCCAGCCAGGCTGTGGTGACCCCCCCGTTTGCTGCCGCATCCCGGTCCACGCTGGCCAGGCCATTGGCAATCGGGAACGGGGGGGCTGAGGGGGGGCGCGGCGCAATGTGGCGTTCGAACGCATCACCATGCAGGTCGATGATACCAGGCAGAATCCAGAACCCTTCCAGATCGACCGCCGGGTGCGGGCCCTTGGAAATCCGTCCGTCTTCGATCACGAGGGACCGATCCTGCAGCCTGCCCTCCCGCAGGATCGTGGCACCCGTCAGGCGCAGTGGGGGGGGAAGTTTCTGGGGGGGCATGGGGGGGCCTGCTCCGCCAAGTTGCTTTGGCAGGTGTTCTACGCTCCGTCTGTATCGCGCGTATGACAGATCAACGGTCGTCGACCACCAGGGTCATGCGATCTCCGACGAACCAGGTGCGCCCGTACTCCACGGGCCGTCCGTCCGGATCCACGTTAACGCCCACGGTGCGCAGGATCGGGTCGCCTTCTTGGATGTTCAGTTGCACCGCCTGCGGTCCGGTTGCACGCTTTGCGGTCAGTCGAGTGTGGGCACGTGTATAGTCTCTAACCCCCCCGCCTAATTCTAAGGCCGACGTCACAGATCGTGTCTCTTCCAGATCCCGCAGCAGGTCCGGAAAAGGTGCGGCTGGGAAGACAGAGCGGAACAGCGCCACGGGCACGTTGTCGGCCAGTGACAGGCCGTCGTAACAATGGACCAGGTCGCCCGTGCCCAACCCCCCCAAGGCTTCCGCTTCGCGCGCGTCCGAAGCGCGGGTTTCCAGCGACAGGATACGTTTCGCGGGCAAGCGGCCTGCGGAGGTCAGGTTTTGGTGAAACCGCACACGCCGACCGATGGGGGGGTATTCCGTGGGTTCGGCCAGAACAAAAACACCCGACCCACGCCGGGGGGGCTGCACCAGGCCACGGTCCGCCATATCGGCAATGGCACGGCGTATTGTGTGCCTATTCACACTGAAACGGGCAGACAATTCTGCCTCCGTCGGCAGTTTATCTCCGGGCGCGTAGCTCCTGTGGCGATGTCGCCGCTCAGGGCTTGGGCGATGGATTTCCAAACGGGTGTGCGGGCCCGAGTTTTGGTCATGTCATGAAACTTTCACACGGTTCTTCTGGACTCGGCCACCTTGGCAGGCCTATGATTTGTCTAGTTGTATAGATAAATCGGGAAGTTGTCCAGATGGACCAATCAACACGAAAAGCTTGGGTGAGCCTCTTGGCAAGGGCACCATCTGATCTGCTCAAAACCCTGTGGGAGGGCACAGGCCTCGCTCCCGACCACACGACCTTGCGCGCGCCGGAAGTGGGCGGCGTCATGTTGCGGGGGGGGCGTATGGGTGGGACAGGTGCGCCTTTCAACTTGGGCGAAATGACCGTGACCCGCTGTTCGCTGAAGCTGGCACAGGGCGCGGTGGGGGGCATGCTTATGTGCAGGGACGCGACAAGGATAAGGCGCGGATCGCCGCTCTGATCGACGCATTGATGCAGACGGAAGCGGCGGCAACCCTGCGTGGGGGGGCGGTTCTGGTACCGCTAGAAGCCGCGATGGCCGAAGCAAAGCGTTCCCGTGCGTCCAAGGCCGCCGCGACCAAAGTTGATTTTTTTTCACCATGGTTCGGGGGGGAGAGGATTGATGGATGCAATGTCCCTTGAAGGCGGGTTTGAAAATGCGCCCATCGACGCGGCCCACGCGTTCCGGGTAGCCATGCGCGCCATGGCACGTCCTGGTGAAATAGAGACTATTCTGGGCGCAAAACCGCCCGAACCCATGTCCGTGGCGGCAGGTGTTCTGGTCCTGACGCTTTGTGACCCGGATACGCCGGTATACTTGGCTGATAGCCATGATACGCAGGAGATACGCGACTGGATTACCTTCCAGACCGGTGCTCCTTTTGCTCCACGTACCGAAGCGATGTTTGCTATCGGCAGTTGGGACGCGCTGGCACCGCAGACCGATTACCCGATTGGCACCGCGGAGTACCCCCCCGATCGCTCGACCACGCTGATTGTTGAGACGGATCAGTTGGACGCGGCGGGCAGTACGCTTACCGGGCCAGGAATTCGCTCAGAAGCGGCTCTATCCTTGCCAAATTCGCCCTTCTTTTCCCAAAACCATGTTCTGTTCCCACAGGGTCTGGACATGTTCTTTACCAGTGGCTACCGCTTGGCCGGCCTGCCGCGCAGCACGAAGGTGACCTGATGTATGTGGCCGTGAAGGGTGGCGAACGTGCCATCGACAATGCACATGCCTGGCTGGCCGAAGAGCGGCGGGGGGGCGATACCTCCGTTGCCGAACTATCGGTCGAGCAGATCCGCGAGCAACTGTCGCTGGCAGTGAACCGGGTGATGGCCGAAGGTTCGCTTTATGATCCTGACCTTGCCGCACTGGCAATCAAACAGGCGCGGGGGGGGACCTGATCGAGGCGATCTTTCTGATCCGTGCCTATCGCACCACCCTGCCGCGCCTGGGTGCCAGCCGTCCGGTGGAAACCGAAGACATGGCCTGCGACCGCCGTATCTCGGCGACCTTCAAGGATGCGCCGGGTGGGCAGGTGCTCGGTCCAACTTTCGACTACACCCATCGTCTGCTGGACTTTAAACTCATGGCCGAGGGCGAGCTACCCGACGTATCTGAGGGCGAAGCCCGCACTGAGGCAACGCCCCCCCATATTGTCGAGTTTCTGAATCGCGAGGGGGGGCTGATTCAAGACGAAGTTCGCACAGACCAAACCCCCCCGCCTGACCTTACCCGCGAACCATTGGAGCTGCCAGCCGAGCGGGCGCTGCGACTTCAGTCTCTAACCCGTGGGGGGGATGAGGGTTTCGTACTGGGTATGGCCTATTCCACGCAGCGCGGATATGGGCGCAATCATGCTTTTGTGGGCGAGCTGCGTATCGGTACCTGCGCGGTCGAGATGGAGATCCCCCCCGAACTGGGTTTCGCAATTGAGATCGGCGAGGTCGAACTGACCGAATGTGAAACGGTCAACCAGTTCACGGGTTCTAAAACGGAACCTCCGCAGTTCACCCGTGGCTATGGGCTGACCTTTGGGCAATGTGAACGCAAGGCGATTTCGATGGCTTTGGTCGATCGGGCGCTGCGTTGGAAGGAACTGGGTGAAGAAGACTCCGGCGCGCCCGCCCAGGATGAGGAATTCGTGCTGAGCCATGCAGACAACATCCAGGCCACCGGGTTTCTGGAGCATATCAAGCTGCCGCATTACGTGGATTTCCAATCTGAACTGGAATTGATCCGCAAACTGCGTGCGGAGGCAACCCCCCCAATGCAGGAGGCGGCGGAATGAGCGACTACAACTTCGCCTATCTGGACGAACAAACCAAACGCATGATCCGCCGGGCGATCCTGAAGGGGGGGTTGGCGATTCCTGCTACCAGGTGCCCTTCGCCAGCCGCGAGATGCCGATGCCCTATGGTTGGGGGGGCACGGGGGGGGCGTTCAGGTGTCTGCCGCGACACTGATACCTGACGACCGGATGAAGGTGATCGACCAGGGGGGGGCTGATGACACCACGAACGCGGTATCTATTCGCAAATTTTTCGAGAAAACTGCCGGAGTAGACACTGTTGAAGCCACATCAGAGGCCACGGTGATCCAGACCCGCCACCGCATTCCCGAAGAGGATCTGACCGAAGATCAGATACTGGTTTATCAGGTGCCGATCCCGGAACCGCTGCGCTTTCTGGAACCCCCCCGCGAGACCGAGACGCGCAAGATGCACAGCCTTGAGGAATACGGCTGATGTATGTGAAACTCTATGAAGACATCGCGCGGCACGGGGGGGCCATCGCAACGGCCTATGCCTACCCTGTCATGGTCGAGGATCGTTATGTGATGGACCCGTCGCCAATCCCCCCCAAGTTTGACAATCCCAAGATGGAAATGGCCGCAATCCAGCTGTTCGGCGCAGGGCGTGAGCAGCGCATTTATGCCCTGCCGCCTTACACCAAAGTGGTCAGCTTGGATTTCGAGGATTATCCGTTCGAGGCCTCCAAGGCGGATCATGACTGCGACCTTTGTGGGGGGGCGTCGGACAGCTATTTGGACGAGGTGATCGTGGATGATGCCGGTGGGCGCATGTTCGTCTGTTCCGACACCGATTACTGCCAGTCGCGTCGCGCGGCCGGGCACATGGGTGCCCAAGGCGCCCCCCCTTACGAGGAGGGCGCGGCATGATCCCGCTTCTGCAGGTTCGCGATATCGCGAAACACTACGGTCTGCGTATCGGATGCACCGATGTCAGCTTCGATCTCTACCCAGGTGAGGTCATGGGCATTGTCGGTGAAAGTGGTTCCGGCAAGTCGACGCTTTTGAACTGCCTGGCGGGTCATCTTGAACCGGACCGGGGGGGTGCCGTGCTGTTTGACACCCGTACAGACGGTCCGCGTGACACCGTGACCATGTCCGAGCCTGAGCGTCGAATGCTCGGTCGCACTGACTGGGCCTTTGTGCACCAACACGCCCGTGACGGGCTGCGCATGGGGGGGGTGTCCGCTGGCGGAAATGTCGGTGAGCGCCTAATGGCAGTGGGTGCAAGGCACTATGGCGATATACGGAATGACGCCATTGATTGGCTCGCGCGTGTAGAGATCAGTGAAGACCGGGTGGATGATCGGCCAAGCGCTTTCTCGGGCGGCATGCAGCAGCGGTTGCAAATCGCGCGAAATCTGGTGACGGGGGGGCCGCGGTTGGTGTTCATGGATGAACCCACAGGCGGGCTGGATGTGTCCGTTCAGGCACGACTCTTGGACCTTCTGCGTGGGTTGGTGCGCGAAATGGGGGGGCTGTCAGCGATTATCGTCACCCATGACCTGGCCGTAGTGCGCCTTCTTGCGGACCGGCTGATGGTCATGAAAGATGGCCATGTGGTCGAAACCGGCCTGACCGACCAGGTGCTGGACGACCCGCAGCACGCCTATACCCAACTTCTTGTCTCTTCCGTTTTGCAGGTGTGACCATGATCCGTATCGAAAACCTTGGCAAAAGCTTTACCCTGCATAATCAGGGCGCAGCTGTGATCCCCCCCGTGATGGAGGGTGCCCACCTGGCTGTTGCACCCGGCGAATGTGTGGCGCTGACTGGTGCGTCCGGGGGGGCGGGCAAATCGACCCTGATGCGCATGATCTACGGTAACTATCTGGCGGAACAGGGTCACATATGGGTGGGTGACCTGGATGTCGCCACTGCCGAGCCACGCGAGATCCTGGCGCTCAGGCGCGAGACGCTGGGCTATGTCAGTCAGTTCCTGCGCGTGGTGCCCCCCCGAGTGCCGACGCTGGACGTGGTGGCCGAGCCCCCCCTGCTGGCGGTAGGCACGCCTGTTGATCAGGCCCGCGACAAGGCGCGCACCCTGTTGGCGCAGTTGAACATCCCCCCCGAGCGGCTTTGGGCGCTTTCGCCCACCACCTTCTCGGGCGGCGAACAGCAGCGGGTGAACATCGCGCGTGGCTTTGCCCATGACTATCCCGCCCTTTTGCTGGACGAACCTACCGCCAGCTTGGATGCCACCAACCGCGAAGTTGTTTTGTCGCTGATCGAGGCCGCCAAGCGCGCGGCGTGGCGATCGTCGGCATCTTCCACGACGAACCTGCCCGCAACCGTGTGGCGGATCGTGAGGTCGATGTTACCGGTTTTACCCCCCCGGGACTTGCCGCATGACGGGCTATTTTATCGCTGTTGTTGGCCCTTCCGGCGTTGGCAAGGACACCTTGATGGCGGCAGCCGCGGCACAGACCGACATGGTTCTGGCGCGGCGGGTCATTACCCGCCCGTCGGAAGTGGGTGGCGAAGATTTCGAGGGTGTCAGCGAGGCGGAGTTCAACAGTCGCCTGGCTGCCGGGGGGGAGTTCGCTCTGCATTGGCCTGCGCATGGCCTGCGTTATGCAATTCCGACTGAAATAGACACGGTTCTGGCCCAGGGGGGGCGGAATGTGCTGGCCAATCTGTCCCGCGCTGTTCTGCCTCAACTGGCCGCCCGGTTCAAACACCACCGTATCGTTCTGCTTACCGCTAAACCCGAAGTGCTGGCCGCCCGCCTGTCTGCCCGTGGGCGCGAAAGCAAGGAGGAAATTGCACGCCGCCTGAAAAGGCAGATTTTCAGGTGGAACAGGGTCTTTTGCCGGTGGTCGTCGAAAACAACGGCACTCTGGATCAGGCCCTGGCCGATTTCATCCGTGCCTGTCAGCCGGTGAGGGCGTAGCGATGGATCAGGTGGAACATTCCGACCTCGTCCTCACCGACCAGGCAGAGGCTTTCGATCATGAAGGGTTTCGTGAGCAGCGGCTTGATGCGCTTCTTCAGCACCTTGCGCAGGGCCTCGCCGTTGGCCTCGTCCATCTTGCCGGTCAGGGTGATGTGAAAGCGGAACTCGTCCATCACGTAAGGGTAACCCCCCCAGCGCTCCAGCAGCTCATCTTGGCGGTTGGTCAGCCCCCCCGCCGCGCGGTGCCGGTCGATCTGGGCTTGGCTTTGCGGCGCGCGAAAGTCGTCCAGCCCGGACACCGCCGCTGCGGCCAGCAGCGAGAGCGCGTTGGTATCCCCCCCTTTGGGAACCAGCGCCAGGAAACCGCCCAACCGCGCCACTTTGAGACCATCCAGCATCACCGGCTCCACACTGGCGCAAAATGCGCCCATGGCGGCGTCCAGTTCTGCAACCGAATGGCTCTCGGCAAGCGGAAAAGGCGGCTTGATCGTGCCATGCGCGCCGTATTTGCGCGGCGTGTCGGTCAGGGCGGGCACATCCCAGCCGTCAATGACAGGATGCGCCACCGGCTGGCCGGTCGTAATGTCCCAACCCAGCCAGGACGCCAGCTCATCTGCCAGCGCGCCCGGTTCGGGCAGGTAATAGACCGCGTATCTGCGAAACCCTTCCATGGGTGCCTCCAACAAACCTACCGGCAGCACTGCCGTGAAAGCGTGACAAGACCATGACAAATCAGACGATCTTCGCCAATGCCCAGGTGGTTCTGCCCAATGAAGCCTTTATAGGGCAAGTGGTCATTCAGGGTGGAATAGTGACTGGTATTTCGCGTGCACGCACCGTGCCGACCGGGGGGGCTATTGACTGTACCGGCGATCTGCTCATGCCGGGCTTGGTCGAGCTGCACACAGACAACCTGGAACGTCACATCCAGCCGCGCCCTAAAGTAGACTGGCCCCCCCATGCGGCCGCCATCGTCGCCCATGATGCCGAGCTTGCCTCGGTCGGGATCACCACGGTGTTTGACGCCATGCGCGTGGGATCCATTCCCAAAGGGGGGGCGGCGCGCTATGATGCCTATGCGCGGGACCTGTCCTGGGAGCTTTTGGAACTGCGCAAGCAGGGGGGGGCGCTGCGCATCAGCCATTACCTGCACCTGCGTGCCGAGGTCTGTTCGCAGACGCTGGTGGCCGAGCTGAATGAGTTCGGCCCCCCCGAAGACCGCGTGGGCATCGTCAGCCTGATGGACCACACGCCCGGCCAGAGGCAGTTCCGTGACATGGAGAAACTGGCCTCCTACGTGATGGGCAAGCATTCGATGACCCCCCCGGCGGAGTTTGACGACCATGTCGCCCGCCTGCGCAAGCTGCGTGATACCTATGGCGACGATCACGAGGCCGCCGCCGTGACCGAAGCGCGCCGGTTCGGTGCGGTGTTGGCCAGCCATGACGACACGACCGCCGATCACGTGATGACCTCCAGGAGCTACGGAATCGGCCTTGCCGAGTTCCCGACCACGGTCGAAGCCGCGCGCGCCTGTCGCGACCACGACATCAAGGTAATGATGGGCGCGCCCAATCTGATCCGAGGCGGTTCGCATTCCGGCAATGTCGCTGCGCGTGAGTTGGCGGAGCTGGACCTGCTGGATATCGTGTCTTCCGACTATGTGCCTGCGGCACTTCTGGCCTCGGCGCTGATGCTGGGTGACTTGTGGGGGGGCGACTTGCCGCGCGGCATTCGCACCGTGACGAAAGCCCCCCCGGCGCAGGCTGCTGCCTTGCAGGATCGTGGGCGCATTGAAGTAGGGGGGGCGCGTGCTGACCTGATCCGGGTCGCGCAGGTGGGCGGTGCGCCCGTGGTACGCAGCGTTTGGGTGCAGGGAAAACGTGTCGCCTGACTTTCGCTGCACTGCCGAAACCGGGCCGCAGAGAACCCCCCCTCTGCGGCCTTTTTTTATGTTTCAGATCAGATCTTTGCAAAGTTCTCGAACTGCTTAAATTTTACCAATTGATAAAAAAATAAACCTGTGCCACGCTGAAAAGAAAACAACACCAGAGCCAACAGAGAGAAAGGGAGGTTCCCTTGTCCAATTCCCAGCAAACGCCAGGAATTGTTCCGAACCGACTGCCCGCAGAGGCATATCAGGACAATTTCAGCGACCTTCATCCCCCCCGTTTTGACGATCACGAGGCGCTGGTCGCCGCTGATCGCTGCTACTTCTGCCATGACGCGCCCTGCATGGAGCCTGTCCGACCACGATCGACATTCCGCTGTTCATCCGGCAGATTGCGACCGGTACGCCGGAAGCCGCCGCGCGCACCATCCTGGAACAGAACATCCTGGGCGGCATGTGCGCCCGTGTCTGCCCGACCGAGACACTCTGCGAAGAGGTCTGCGTGCGTGAAACCGCGGAAGGAAACCCGGTCGAGATCGGCCGCCTGCAGCGTTACGCCACCGATACGGTGATGGGTGCCCACCCGTTCACCCGCGCCGAGCCGACCGGCAAAGTGGTTGCGGTCGTGGGGGGGGCTGGTCCCGCGGGCCTGTCCGCCGCGCACCGTCTGGCGATGCACGGCCATGACGTGGTGCTGTATGATGCGCGTCCCAAGGCGGGCGGGCTGAACGAATTCGGTATTGCCTCCTACAAGAGTGTCGACAATTTCGCCGCGCGCGAGGTTGATTGGCTGCTGTCCATCGGTGGGATCGAAGTCAAGCTGGGCCAGGCGCTTGGCAATGGTTTGCAACTGGATGAGCTGCAGAACCGGTATGACGCGGTCTTCCTGGGCATCGGTCTGGCTGGCGTAAACGCGCTGCGCTGTGACGGTGAGGACAAGGAAAACGTGTTGGACGCGGTCGAGTTTATCTCGGACCTGCGCCAGGCGGATGATTTGAGCGGTCTCCCGGTGGGTCGTCATGTCGTCGTCATCGGCGGCGGCATGACGGCTGTGGACGCTGCCGTGCAGGCGAAGCTGCTGGGGGGGGCCGAGGATGTGTCGCTGGTCTACCGCCGTGGACGCGACCGCATGGGCGCGAGCGCGTTCGAACAGGACCTCGCCGCCTCGAAAGGGGGGGTGCGGATCATTACCCATGCCAGCCCCCCCAAGGTGATCCACGGCAATGGCGCCGTGGCCGAGATCGAATTCGCTTATACGGCGGATGGCGCGAACGGGCTGGAGGAGACCGGCGAAAGCTTCCGCCTGAAGGCCGACCAGGTGTTGAAGGCCATTGGCCAGACCCTGGGCGACGCTAACGGGCTGGACATCGACGGTGGCAAGATCACCGTGACGGATACTGGCCGCACCTCGCGGGGGGGTGGCGTCTGGGCCGGGGGGGGCGATTGTGCCAGCGGTGGCGACGACCTGACCGTGACCGCCGTGGCCGAGGGCCGCGATGCCGCCGAAGACATTCACGCAACTCTGATGGGGGGGGCTGAGACATGGCTGACCTGCATTCCACCTTCCTGGGCATCGAAAGCCCGAACCCGTTCTGGCTGGCCTCCGCGCCGCCCACCGACAAGGAATACAACGTCCGCCGCGCCTTCGAGGCCGGCTGGGGGGGCGGCGTGGTCTGGAAGACCCTGGGCGAGGCCGGTCCGCCGGTGGTGAACGTGAACGGCCCGCGCTATGGCGCGATCCACGGGGGGGCTGACCGTCGGTTGCTGGGGGGGTTGAACAATATCGAACTGATTACCGACCGGCCGCTTGAGGTAAACCTTGAGGAAATCACCCGGGTCAAGAAGGACTACCCGGACCGCGCTGTGATCGTGTCGCTGATGGTGCCTTGCGAAGAAGAGCCCTGGAAAAACATCCTGCGCGAGGTCGAACTGACCGGCGCGGACGGGGGGGTTGAGCTGAACTTCGGCTGTCCGCATGGCATGGCCGAACGCGGCATGGGCTCGGCCGTGGGCCAGGTGCCCGAGTACATCCAGATGGTGACCGAGTGGGTCAAGAAACACTCGTCGCTGCCCTGCATCGTCAAGCTGACGCCGAACATCACCAATATCCTCGGTCCGGCGCAGGCCGCCAAGGCGGGCGGTGCGGATGCGGTGAGCCTGATCAACACGATCAACTCGATCACCTCGGTAAACCTGGACATGATGAGTCCCGAGCCGATGATCGACGGCATGGGTACGCATGGCGGATACTGTGGCCCGGCGGTCAAACCCATCGCCATGAACATGGTGGCCGAGATTGCCCGGAACGAGAAAACCGCAGGCATCCCGATCTCCGGCATCGGCGGTGTGACCACCTGGCGTGATGCGGCCGAGTTCATGGCGCTGGGTGCCGCGAACGTGCAGGTTTGTACCGCGGCCATGACCTATGGTTTCAAGGTGGTACAGGAGATGATCTCGGGCCTGTCCCAATGGATGGACGCGAAGGGCTACACCAGCACGGCGGACTTTGTCGGCATGGCCACGCCGAAGGTCACCGACTGGCAGCACCTGAACCTCGACCATGTCACCAAGGCCGAGATCAACCAGGATGACTGCATCAAATGCGGTCGCTGTTATGCCGCCTGCGAGGACACCAGCCACCAGGCGATCGACATGTCCGAGGATCGGGTATTCACCGTGAAGGACGACGAATGCGTGGCCTGCAACCTCTGCGTCAATGTCTGCCCGGTCGAAGGCTGCATCACCATGCGCCAGCTTGCGCCGGGTGAGGTGGATGAACGCACCGGCATGGTGGTGCCTGCCGTGGATGACAAGCGCACCTGGCTGCAACATCCCAACAACCCGTCTGCCGACCCGAATATGTGCATCGTTCGGGGGGGACAGTAATCGTTTGACGAACCCCCCCGACGCTGTGCTAGCGTCGGGGGGGTTGACCACTTGGTCAAAAGAAGAATGACGCGCCAGACCCCCCCATAAAAACAGGGGGGGCCCCCCCATATAAGAGGGACAGGCGTAAACACAGGGAGCCAGGGCGATGAAGATCCGCCCCCCCATAGCCACCCCCCCGGTCCTACCGGTCACTTTCTCCCCCCCATGGGGGGGGAAATCCGCTCTCTGTTGTGCTGAAAATCATGGCAAGCTGCTCAGGCAGGCAGCATGCCCCCCCCGCATTTCTGACAGGAGAGCAATCCATGGCCGCAAAGACCAACGCGCCGGGTGAAAACATGAAGGTGAACGGCGACCGCCTGTGGGAGTCGCTGATGGAAATGGCCAAGATCGGGCCGGGCATTGCCGGTGGCAACAACCGCCAGACCCTGACCGACGAGGATGCCGAGGGCCGCGCCCTGTTCCAGCGCTGGTGCGAGGACGCGGGCATGACCATGGGCGTCGACACCATGGGCAACATGTTCGCCACCCGCGAAGGCACCGACCCCCCGACGCTTTGCCGGTCTATGTGGGCTCGCACCTCGACACCCAGCCTACCGGGGGGGGCAAATATGACGGCGTGTTGGGCGTTCTGGGCGGGCTGGAGATCATCCGCTCGATGAACGACCTGGGCATCAAGACCAAACACCCCCCCATTGTGGTCACCAACTGGACCAACGAAGAGGGCACACGCTTTGCCCCCCCTGCCATGCTGGCCTCGGGCGTATTCGCGGGCAAGCATACGCAGGACTGGGCCTATGATCGCGTCGATGCCGAGGGCAAACGCTTTGGTGATGAGCTGAAGCGCATCGGTTGGGTCGGCAGCGAAGAGGTCGGCGCGCGCAAGATGCACGCGATGTTCGAATTGCACATCGAACAGGGGGGGCCCATTCTGGAAGCCGAGGGCAAGGATATCGGCGTCGTCACCCACGGCCAGGGGGGGCTGAACTGGCTGGAAGTGACCATAGTGGGCAAGGAAAGCCACACCGGGTCCACCCCCCCCATGCACATGCGCATCAATGCGGGCCGCGGATTGGCCCTGATCACCGAGCTGGTCCACGAAATCGCAATGAAACACCAGCCCAACGCGGTGGGTGCCATCGGCCATGTCGACGTCTATCCGAACAGTCGCAATATCATCCCCCCCGGCAAGGTCGTCTGCACCGTCGATTTCCGCTCGCACCTGCAGGAGGTGATTGACGCGATGATCAAGGAATTCGATGACCGCGCCCCCCCGAAACTCTGCGCGGATATCGGCGTTGAAATGAGCTGGGAAATGGTCGGCAGTTTCGACCCGCCCGCCTTTGACGAGGGCTGCGTCGCCGCCGTGCGCAATGCGGCCGAGCGGCTGGGCTATAGCCATATGGACATCGTCTCGGGCGCGGGCCACGACGCCTGCTGGATCAACGACCTCTACCCCCCCACCGCCATGGTCATGTGCCCCCCCTGTGTGGATGGGCTGTCGCATAACGAGGCCGAGGAGATTTCCAAGGAGTGGGCCACCGCCGGCGCGGATGTTCTGATGCACGCGGTGATCGAGACGGCGGGGGGGATTGTGGAGTGAGGTTAGCGCGGCAACATATACCTGATTTCAAAGGACGCGCCGTCCTTCTTCAGGGCATTGGGCATGACTTCATCGCCGCGTCTCAACACATCTCTCATCGCACCACAGCAGACCGGCATACGATGACCCTTGCCAGGGTAATCCCCCCCGACCCTGCGATGCAAGTTCCCTGCTCGCACTCGGACCTCAACAAATCCGAGCTCATCAGCCTGTTTGAGAAGGTTGCTAAGCTCATTCAGAAAATCATCTCTACTAGGCATCAATCAGTTTCCGTTTCCTCTGGTTTCAATGCCCTCTGTTTAGCAGGAGAAAACCAATGACCACAGTCATCAAGAACGGCACAATCGTCACCGCCGACCTGACCTACAAGGCCGATGTGCTGATTGATGGCGGCAAGATCATCGAGATCGGGCAGGGGGGGCTGTCCGGCGACGAAACTCTGGATGCGACCGGCTGCTACGTCATGCCCGGCGGGATCGACCCGCATGTGCATCTGGAGATGCCCTTCATGGGCACCTATTCCAGCGATGATTTCGAAAGCGGCACTCGCGCGGGGGGGCTGGCGGGCGGCACCACGATGGTGGTGGATTTCTGCCTGCCCAACCAGGGTGAAAGCCTGTTGGACGCGCTGAAGCGTTGGGACAACAAGTCGACGCGGGCGAACTGCGACTATTCTTTCCACATGGCGGTGACCTGGTGGGGGGGTGAACAGGTCTGGAACGACATGGAGACCATCGTCAAGGATCGCGGCATCAACACGTTCAAGCACTTCCTGGCTTACAAGGGTGCCTTGATGGTGAATGATGACGAGCTGTTCCACTCGTTCACTCGCTGCGCCGACCTTGGTGCGACGCCGCTGGTCCATGCGGAAAACGGCGATGTGGTGGCGGAACTGTCTGCCCGTCTGCTGGCCGAAGGGAACACCGGGCCCGAGGCACATGCGTACTCCCGCCCCCCCAGCCAGGTGGAGGGCGAAGCAACCAACCGCGCGATCATGATCGCCGACATGGCGGGAGCGCCCTTGTATGTGGTGCATACCTCCTGCGAGGAAGCGCATGAGGCCATCCGCCGGGCGCGCATGCAGGGCAAGCGGGTCTGGGGGGGCGAACCTCTGATCCAGCACCTGACCCTGGATGAGCGTGAGTATTTCGTGGACGACTGGGACCACGCCGCGCGGCGCGTCATGTCGCCGCCCTTCCGGGATGCGCGCCATCAGGAATCGCTCTGGGCTGGTCTGCAGTCGGGCAGCCTGAGCGTCGTCGCCACCGACCACTGCGCCTTTACCACCGAACAGAAACGCTATGGCGTCGGCGATTTCACCAAGATCCCAAACGGCACCGGCGGGCTTGAGGACCGGATGCCGATGCTCTGGACCCACGGCGTGAACACGGGCCGCCTGACGATGAACGAATTCGTCGCCGTGACCTCGACCAATATCGCCAAGATCCTCAACTGCTACCCGCAGAAGGGCGCGATCCTGGTCGGCGCGGATGCCGACCTGGTGGTCTGGGATCCCGAAAAGGAAAAGACCATCGGCGCGGGCACTCAGCAATCTTCCATCGACTACAACGTCTTCGAGGGCAAGCATGTGAAGGGCATGCCGCGCTATACCTTGACCCGCGGGCAGGTTGCAGTGATGGATGGCGAGATCGCCACGCAGGAGGGTCACGGCAAGTTCGTCTCGCGCGAGCCCAATGCTACCGTGAACCGCGCCCTGAGCAAGTGGAAGGACCTGACCGCGCCCCCCCGACCAATCGAACGCTCGGGCATCCCCCCCGCTACCGGAGTTTGACGTGACAGAAACACCCGTGATCGAGGCCAACGACCTCGACCTGACCTTCCAGACCAACGATGGGCCGATCCATGCACTGAAGGGCGTGGATCTGAACATCAACAAAGGCGATTTCGTCAGTTTCATCGGCCCGTCGGGTTGTGGCAAGACCACTTTCCTGCGCGTGGTGGCGGGGGGGTTGGAGCATCCCACGGGCGGCTCGATCACCGTGAACGGCATGACGCCGGACGAGGCGCGCCAGAACCGGGCCTATGGCTATGTGTTCCAGGCGGCGGGGGGGCTTTACCCGTGGTGCACCATTGGCGGCAATATCAAGCTGCCGCTGGAGATCATGGGCTACGCTAAGTCCGAACAGGATGCGAAGGTGGAAAAGGTGTTGGAACTGGTGGACCTGGCCGGGTTCGAGAAAAAGTTTCCCTGGCAGCTATCCGGCGGGATGCAGCAACGCGCGTCAATTGCCCGTGCGCTGGCGTTCGACGCGGAAATCCTGTTGATGGACGAACCCTTCGGCGCGCTGGACGAGATCGTGCGCGACCACCTGAACGAACAGCTCTTGGAGCTTTGGGCGCGCACGGAAAAGACCATCGGCTTTGTCACCCACTCGATCCCCCCCGAGGCGGTGTACCTGTCGACCAAGATCGTCGTGATGTCGCCCCCCCGTCCGGGCCGCATCACCGATGTGATCGAAAGCCCTCTGCCCAAGGAGCGCCCGCTGGACATCCGTGATACGCCGGAGTTCCTGGAGGTCGCCCATCGGGTGCGCGAGGGTCTGCGCGCGGGGGGGCATGCCTATGACTGATGCGGACAAAGGCCTGACCCCCCCGGAGCAGATCAAGCGCGTGCGCTCGGCCTTTCTGTTCCGCATGGGCTATGTCGCGGTCCTGTGGCTGGGCTGCGTGGTGATCATGAACAGTTTCGTCACGGATGGGTCGAGCTTCGGCGGTGTCATTACCGTCCTGACCTTCGCCCTGCCGGTGGTCATGGCGCTAATCGCGCCGATGGACTGGCGCTGGCTGAACAAACACCCCCCCAACAGCGTGAACCGCTGGGGGGGACTGCGCGCAGGAGGGGGGGACGGATGACCAAGGTCCTGCCGATCCTGACCGTTGTCGCCGCCATCGTGGTGATCTGGTACGCCGCCGCCGTGGGCATGAACAAGAAATGGGCGCTGGACCAGGCTGCCCGGGCCGAGGTCACTTTGACCACCGGCGAGTTGGTCGCCGACACCTGGAGCCAGGACCGCCCTCGTCTGCCCGCCCCCCCCATCAGGTTGTGGCGGAGCTGTGGAAGACCACCGGCGGCATGGTGCTGAAAGGCAAGCCGTTTTCCAAGCGCAGCCTGATCTTTCACGGCTGGATCACCCTGTCGGCCACGCTGGCGGGCTTCGTGATCGGCACCGGTGCGGGCATCCTGCTGGCCGTGGGTATCGTGCATAACAAGGCCATGGATATGAGCGTCATGCCGTGGGCGATTGCCTCGCAGACCATCCCGATCCTGGCGATTGCGCCGATGATCATCGTGGTTCTGAACTCGGTGGGTGTACAGGGGGGGCTGATCCCGAAGGCCATCATCTCGGCCTATCTGAGTTTCTTCCCGGTGGTCGTGGGCATGGTGAAGGGCCTGCGCAGCCCGGATCACATGCAGCTGGATCTGCTGCGCACCTACAATGCCTCGGGATCCGAGACCTTCTGGAAGCTCCGCCTGCCCAGCTCAATGCCTTACCTGTTTACCTCGCTGAAGATCGGCATGGCAGCCTCGTTGGTCGGTGCCATCGTCGGTGAGCTGCCGACCGGCGCGATCCGGGGGGGCCTTGGCGCGCGGATGCTGACCGGCAGCTACTATGGGCAGACGATCCAGATCTGGTCGGCGCTCTTTGCCGCCGCGATCCTGGCGGCCACGCTGGTGGGCATCATCAGCCTGATTGAACGGCGTATGTTGAAACGAATGGGGGGGGCCGCGTGATGGGTTGGGTTGTCTTTGCCGTCGCCTTCTGGCTGGCCACGTGGTTCCTGAACGCCTGGATCGCCAATGGCCCGCAGGCAGGCACCCGTGCCGCCAAGCTGGCGGTGCCGGTGATCTTCGGCGTGACAGTGATTGTCGTGTGGGAGGCCCTGGTGCGCGGGCTGAACGTGCCCGGTGTGATCCTGCCGCCGCCTTCTGCGATCTGGGTCAAGCTGATTTCGGCCACAGATATCCTGTGGGAGGATTTCGTGCAGACCTTCGTCAAAGGCGCGCTGAGCGGCTATATCATCGGCTGCGGGGGGGCGGCCTTAGTCACGGCGGTGCTGATTGACCGCTCGCCCTTCCTGCAACGGGGGGGACTTCTGCCCGTAGGCAACTTCGTTGCTGCCCTGCCGATCATCGGCACTGCGCCGATCCTGGTCATGTGGTTCGGTTTCGACTGGCAGTCGAAATCGGCCGTGGTGGTCGTGATGGTCTTCTTCCCGATGCTGGTGAACACCGTGCAAGGGCTGGCCGATACGACTGCCATGCAGCGCGACCTGATGCACACCTATTCGGCCAGCTACACCCAGGCGCTTTTGAAACTGCGCCTGCCCGCCGCCATGCCCGCGATCTTCAACGGGCTCAAGATCGCGACCACTCTGGCGCTGATTGGGGGGGCCATTGTCGCCGAGTTCTTCGGCAGCCCGATCAAGGGCATGGGCTTTCGGATCTCGACCGAGGTCGGGCGGCTGGGGGGGCTGGATATGGTCTGGGCGGAAATCACCGTCGCGGCTTTGGCGGGATCGGCTTTTTATGGCATCGTAGCATGATCGAGAAGGGGGGGGTCACATTCTGGCACCCCCCCTCACAAAGAGGTTGAGCAAAAACAATCAACCAACACACCAACTGGGAGACTGAAACATGATGAAATTGATGAAAGGCGCGCTGGCCGGGCTGGCGATGACAGCCGGGTCGGCCATGGCGGCGGATGATGTCACGCTGCAACTGAAATGGGTAACTCAGTCGCAGTTCGCGGGGGGGTATTACGTTGCGCTGGAAAACGGCTTCTATGAAGAGGAAGGCCTGAACGTCACGATCAAGCCTGGTGGCCCCCCCGACGTGGCCCCCCCGGTGCAGGTGCTGATGGGCGGAGGTGCCGACGTGATGATCGACTGGATGCCCTCGGCCCTGGCTGCGCGCGAACAGGGTGCTCCGGTGGTGAACATCGCCCAGCCGTTCAAATCTTCGGGCATGATGCTGACCTGCCGCAAGGACACCGGCATTGCCTCGCCCGCCGACTTTCCGGGCAAGACCCTGGGTGTGTGGTTCTTCGGCAATGAATATCCGTTCCTGAGCTGGATGGGGGGGTCGCTTGGCCTTGGGACTGAAGGTGGCGATGGCGTGACGGTGCTGAAGCAGGGCTTCAACGTCGACCCGATCCTGCAAGGCCAGGCCGATTGTGTGTCGACCATGACCTATAATGAATACTGGCAGATCATCGACGCGGGCCTGTCCGCCGATGAGCTGGTGACCTTCAAGTATGAAGACCAGGGCGTCGCCACTTTGGAAGACGGGCTTTATGTGCTCGAGGCCAACTTGGGTGACGAGGCCTTCAAGGACCGCATGGTGCGTTTCGTGCGTGCGTCGATGAAGGGCTGGAAATGGGCAGAAGAAAACCCCCCCTCGGACGCCGCCATGATCGTGCTGGAATATGACGAGACCGGCGCCCAGACTGAGGGCCACCAGGTCCGCATGATGGGCGAGATCGCCAAGCTGACTGCCGGATCAAACGGCGCACTGGACATCGCGGATTACGAGCGCACGGTGTCCACCCTGCTGGCTGGCGGTTCGGACCCGGTCATCACAAAGGCCCCCCCGGAAGGTGCCTACACGATGGAAATCACTGACGCCGCGCTGAAGTAAGTCGCGCCGACGACAGTAATGGGGGGGCCGCCGGTTTTGGCGGCCCCCCCTTTTGCGTGTTCACTTGACCAATGTCTCGCCCTTGAGGTGTGGGGGGGCCAGCTAGCATACCCTCTAAAGGATAGCGCATTGCGAGGCGAGTGACGGGTGGAAGCCAGGGATTCCAGAACCAAGGGCAGCGGGCGAAGTGGCTGGCTGCACTTTCTGCGCAGCTATCTGCCTTCTGTCTATGTGCTTTTTGCCGTGGTCCTTGTCGGGTTTCTGATCGACCGGCAATACGTGGTGATTGATCAGCAGGATGAGCGTGATGGCGTGCGCCGTCAGGTCGCCACGATCCGCGCCCAGCTTGAAGGGCATTTGAATGCACCCATTCAAGCCGTGCGCGGTTTGGTGGCCACGCTTTCCACCGAGCCCGACATGAACCAAGCGCGCTTTTCGATGCTTGCTGAACAGGTCACTGACCGTAACTCCGGCATCCAAAGTATCGCGGGGGGGGCACGTGGAATGGTCATCAATCTTGTGCACCCGTTTGACCCGAAAGCTTCGGCTCTTGGATTAGACTACAGCCTGAACGATGCACAACGCGAGGCAGCCTACCGCGTGCGTGACAGCGGCCAGTTCATCCTGGCCGGACCCGTGGATCTGGTGCAGGGGGGGGCGCGGCTTTGTCGGCCGCTTTCCGGTATTCGTGCCGGGGGGGGAAGGCAACCGCCTGAGCTTCTGGGGGGGCCTGACCTCTGTGGTGATCGACCAACCCTGGCTGTTTGAGAAGGCGGGCGTCCTGGACCCGGACAGCCCCCCCCTTGACCTTGCCATTGTCGGTGCAGATGGCACCGGGGGGGCTGCGGGTCCGCTGTTTCATGGCCGGCCGGAAGTGCTTGCGCAGAACCCGATCTCGACCGACATTCTTTTCCCGAACGGAAGCTGGGTGCTCTATGCCGTACCAAAGGGCGGTTGGGGGGGCAGCACGCATCTTGCCGCCATTCGGTCCTGGCGGGCGGTCTTGATTGTCTTCGGCGCGACGGTGGTGGCGATGACGCTCCTGGCAAATCGCCTGGCCTCGCAGCGCGAAGGTATGATCGAACAACTCAGCGAACGGGAGCGCCAGCTTGAGGAAATGAATCGTCAGGCCGAGGTCCAGGCCCTGCATGATCACCTGACCCAATTGCCGAACCGTCGGTTCCTTGACCGTCGCCTTGCCGAGCTTGCGCATGAACGCCGCCCCCCCTTTCCGGGTTGATCCAACTGGATCTGGACGGGTTCAAGGATGTGAACGACCAGTATGGTCATGCTGTAGGCGACACGCTTCTGACCCAGATTGCCGATCGGTTCCGAGCCGTTCTGGAGCCCGAGGATTTCCTGGCGCGGATCGGAGGGGGGGACGAGTTTGTGGTTCTCTGCTTTCCCAACGAGAGTGCGGAGCAAATTGGTGCAAGAAAGTATCTTGAGGCCACGGCGCGACGTTTGATCGAAAGTGTTGGCCACCCGTTCCTGGTCGCGGGACAAAGTCAGCGGATTGGTTTGTCTGCGGGCATCCTGCCGGACCCTCAAATGAGCACATTACCCGCCGATTGGCTCAGCCACGCTGACCGCGCCATGTACTTGGCCAAGCAGGAAGGCCGCAATCGTTTCGTCACCTTCCAACCCGCTCAGATTGACGCAGACCAGACACCGCGTGATCAGGCAAACGCCTTGCTTGAAGCTTTGTCCGAGAACCGCATCCATCCGTTTTTCCAACCCCCCCAGTTTGCGGCGGATGGAAGCACCCTGGTGGGGGGGGCTGAAGCCCTGGCTCGTTGGGATCATCCGGAGCTGGGTCTGATCACTCCGTCAGGCTTCATGGCAACTGCTCGCAACTTGAAAGTCGAGAATGAGATCGACCAGGGGGGGATATTCAACAACGCGACCGCCCAGATGGCCGCCTGGGACGCCGAAGGGCTGGTCCTGCCGCGCCTGTCGGTCAATGTCTCGTTTCGGCAGTTAAATGATCCTGGGCTTATCCCACGGCTCATGGACCTGCCGGTCCGTCCAGACCGCGTGGCAATGGAGCTGTTGGAATCGGTCTATCTGGATGAAGGAAACGCGCAGCTGACCGCGAATGTAAATGCGTTGGTCGAGAAGGGATTTCAGGTCGAGATTGACGATTTTGGCACTGGATTCAGCTCGATTGTCAGCCTGCTGAAATTACGTCCCCCCCGACGGCTGAAAATCGACCGTATGCTGGTCCAGGGGGGGGCCGTCCGCTCACCCGAGAACCGCCGCTTGTTGGCAACCATCGTCGAAATGGGCCGCGCGCTGGAGATCGAGGTCTGCGCCGAGGGGGGGATCGAAACCCGTGCCCAACTGCTAACAGCCCGCGCGGTGGGGGGGTGCACTGTGATGCAGGGCTTCTTCCTTGCCCGCCCAATGAGCGCAGACGACATGGGACGTTTTCTACGAGAGCGGCAAGGAGTGGTGACGCCAGCGGGCTGACGTGGGCAAGTGGCGACCCCCCCGGCAGGATTCGAACCTGCAACCTGCCCCCCCTTAGGAGGGGGGGGCTGCTCTATCCAGTTGAGCCACGGGGGGGCCGTGTTGACCGACATAGAATGCCGGGCGGGGGGGGTTGTCTACGGCTTGTCTACCGGCGCTTGAGGGTGTCGCCGGGCTCGATCTTCGGGCTGAGTTCGATGCGCTCGCCACCGCCCATGCCGTTTTCGGCGTCGGCGCGGGCGGCAATGATCTGGGCGGCGGCGCGACCGATTTCCGACCGGCAGGCGTCCATCGTGGCCAACTTGCGCGGTAGACCGTCCAGCAACTCGACGCCATTGAAGCCAGCCAGACCAACCTGGCCGGGCACGTCAATGCCCTTGTCGAGACAGTAGAGCAGCCCGCCAGCCCCCCCGATCATATCGTTGGAATAATACAGGAAATCCAGTTCCGGGTTGCGGGTCAGCATGGCTTCGGTCATCTCGCGGCCCTTGGCCAGGGCCGAGCCGCCCTCGTAGAACTCCTGGTCCATGATCTCGATGCCTTCCTTGGCCAGTGCCTCTGTAAAGCCTTCGAACCGTTTGCGGGCGCGGTGGTCCAGCGGCATCTTGGTGCCGAGGAAACCAATGTTGCGATAGCCTGCCTTCAGGATTGCCTTGGCCATCTTTCGGCCCGCCCGGCGGTGCGAGATGCCCACGGCCGCGTCGATCGCGTGGCCGTCGGTGTCCATGATTTCGACCACCGGAATACCGGCGGCTTTCAGCATCGCTTTCGAGGCCTCCGAATGCTCCAACCCGGCGATGATCACGCCGGAGGGGGGGCGCCAGGACAGCATCTCGTACAGGACCTTTTCCTCGCGCTCCGGCTTGTAGTTGGTCACACCGACGACCGGTTGCAGCGGGGGGGTTTCGTCCAGCACCTCACTGATACCGGTCATGACTTCGGGAAAAACCATGTTCGACAGCGACGGGATGATGACCGCCACCAGATTGACCCGTTGGCTGGCAAGCGCTCCGGCGATCTTGTTGGGCACATACCCCCCCAGTGATTTTGCGGCGTGCAGGACCTTCTCGCGCGTTGCCTCTGATACGTCCCCCCCCGGTTTCGCAGCACGCGGCTGACGGTCATTTCGCTGACACCTGAGGCTTCGGAAACATCACGCAGGGTCAGAGGACGGCGGGGGGGGCGAGGGGGGGGCTTGGTCGGTCACGCGCATCACTTTCTTTTATTGTCCCTTACTTGTTAGCGGTAATTTGCCCCCCCTTGTCCAAGGGTGAAGAAAACAATATGTTTGCGCTAACAGTATCCCGAACCGCAAGGATTCGGCAAAAGGGGGGGGACCGGTGGGCCAAAACCGTCCCCCCCCTTTTCTTATGGCTCCGGTTGAAGCCTTGCCACGATGTGCGGCTGTACTGCGCCGCCTGCGACAACGCCCCCCCGCAGACGCGGTCCTCGCGGTTGAAGACCAGCGGCCCGCCGGTTTGGTCAGTGACGCGCCCGCCGGCTTCGGTGACAATCAAAGCGCCGGCGGCCACATCCCATTCCCAGGTTGGGCGCAGGGTCAGCATGGCGTCAAACCTGCCCTCGCCGACCAGGGCCAGGCGATAGGCAAGCGACGAGCGGAAGTTGCGTTTCAACTTCGGCACCTGGGCGTCTTTCCAGCGCCAAGGCTCGAACGTGGGCTTGGCGGCCAGAACCTCTGCGCCGGTCAGATCCACGCGGTCTGAGGCGGTCAGCTTCCAGCCGTTCAACGTGGCCCCCCCAACATTCTTGGCTGCGCAATAAAGCTTGTCGCGCATGGGCAGGTAGATTGCGGCGGCGGTTACCTTTCCATCAGTCACGACCGCCAGGCTCAATGCCCAATGCGGCGCGCCCTCGATGAAGGCACGCGTGCGTCGATCGGATCGACGATGAAACAACGAGTCCTGGACAGGCGGACGGGGGGGTTGTCTTCGGTTTCCTCGGACAGCCAGCCATAGCCTGGTCGCGCTGCCGTCAGGTTCCGGCGCAGCAGCGTGTCCACGGCGATATCGGCCTCGGTCACCGGGCCCTGGCCGTCGTCCTTCTCCCACACCTCGGGGGGGTTGCGTTCGAAGTGGTGACGGGCCAGTGCGCCAGCCTCTTTGGCGGCTTCGGCCAGAAGGGTCAGATCGTCGTCATGCACCGGCCAAAGTCATCCCTTCGATCAACAGCGATGGCACCTGGCGCGAATGGTGCGCCTTGGCGTCGTTTGCCGGGGGGGTGATCCGCAGGAGCATGTCCAGAAGGTTGCCTGCGATGGTGCATTCGTTGACTGGGTAAGTGATCTTGCCATTTTCGACCCAGAACCCGGATGCGCCACGGGAATAGTCCCCCCCGGTGGTCGGGTTGATGGTCGATCCGATCATCGAGGTGACCAGCAGACCGGTGCCCATCTGTGCCAGCAACGCCTCGCGTGTGGCTTCCCCCCCGGGTGTCAGGGTCACGTTCGAGGTGGCGGGCGAGGGCGGCGCGCTGGTGCCGCGAGCCGCATTTGCGGTGCTTTGCAGGCCCAGCTGACGGGCGGTGGCCAGATCCAGGGTCCAGCCGGTCAGAACGCCCTTGTCCACGATGGCGCGGCGCGCGGTGGGCAGGCCTTCGCCATCGAAGGGTCGCGAGCCGCCGATACGGGCGCGATGGGGGGGGTCTTCAATGATCGACAGATGTGCGGGCAGGACTTGTTCGCCAAGTTTGTCGCGCAGCCAGGAGGCCCCCCCGCGGACAATGCTGGACCCATTGGCGGCCCCCCCTAGCAGATGACCGATAAGTGAACCCGAAATACGCTCGTCAAACAGCACCGGAAATGCCCCCCCGGTGGGCGGTTGCTTCGCGCCAATGCGCGCGGCGGTGCGTTCACCGGCTTCGCGCCCGATCTTTTCCGGGCTGGGCAGGTCGGCCTGGAACGTGCGACCCTCGCCAGCCCAATCGCGTTCCATGCCAGCACCTTCGCCGCTGATCGCCGCCAGGGACAACGACCGCGAGGTGCGTGCATAGCTGCCAGAAAATCCGTTCGACGTGGCCAGGTGAATGGCGTTCTCGCCATAGCCGGTCGAGGTGCTTTGCACCTGACTGACGCCCTTGACCGCCAAGGCCGCAGCCTCGGCGCGGCGCGCGTGGTCTTCCAGCTCGGCCGGGTCGGGTTCAGCGGTGGGATCGGCCAGTTCCAGTGCATCCAGGTCCCAGGACGTGGCCAGCTGATCTGCGCTTGCCAGCCCGATATAGGGATCTTCGGGCGCTTCGCGGGCCATGGCGACGGCGCGTTCGGCCATCGTCCCGATGGTTGCCGCAGACACATCCGAGGCGGACACACAGGCCTGGCGCTGCCCCCCCAACATGACCCTGAGCCCGATATCCACCCCCCCTTCGGAACGTTCCGCGTGCTCCAGTTTGCCTTTCAGCACGTCAATCGACACCGAAGTGCCGCGCACGGCAAGCGCGTCGGCCTGATCGGCCCCCCCCGCCTTTCGGGCGGCGTCCAGAAGCTGTTCGGTCAGGGCAGAGAGGCTGGCGGTCATGGCGTTCCCGTGTGGCTGTGGTTCGTCCGGGGGGGTACCCGTCCGGGCCCCCCCATCATGCAAGACGCGGGCCATGGGACCCGCCGTCTGATTTTTCGTGATCGTGGTTACTGAAGGCGTTGGCCGTTGGCGGTGACCTTCCCATCTGCCTCAACCTCGATGCGCGAGGTCAACGCATCTTCCTCGCCATCAACGGGACGGGCAAAGAGGCCCATCATCATGCGAATGCCAAGGGCTTCATCCTCCGGGACCGCCCCCCCCATGGCGATGAGCTTGTCCAGCAGGGCATTGCCGCCGGTCAGTTTCAGTTCAACCGCCCCCCCATCGGGGGGGGCGGGCAGGCCGTCGAAGGTTTCCAGATCCTCATTGTTGAAGGTGAAATCACCGGTGCCTGTCAGCTCGGCACCAGCCAGTTTCAGCTGCAGGTCGTTCAGGGTCAGGGCGTGCAACTCGGCCGGAACCTCGTCAGAATCCTCAAGATCCGCCTGCACGGCGGGGGGGTCCATGATATCGACCAGCCAGTTGGCTTTGCCTGCCAGATCCAGCACCAGGGTGGCCGGATCATGGGGGGGCACCGCGCCGGCCGGGTCGATCAGCATCCAGACGACATCGTCCACCGCCAGATCGCGCAGGCTGAGTTTCAACCCGAAGTCCTGAGGTGTCTCGGATTGTACCAGCGGCATGGTAAAGCCCATGCCGAACTCGGCAGCTTTCAGATTGATCGGGAAGGGGGGGAGTTCGCTGCCCTGGATCGCATAGTCGATATCCCGGCTGGTCCCTTCGATGTGCATCCCGTCGGATCCCATTGCCAGGCAAAATCGCCGCCGCTGCCGCTGGACGTGCCGTTCATCAACTGGCCATCGGCTGGATGTTGAAGCTGCTGGCGCTTGCTCCGATCTGCGCGGAGCCTTTCATATCAAGCCCGGCTGCCATGTTTGCGGCCATGTCGATCGGATCCCAGTCCAGCGGGAAGGTGCCCGAGAACCCGGCGGTCATGCTGTCCATCCGGCCGTCCATTTGAACGTTGGCCTCTTCCTCTGGGTCGATGAAGGAGAGGGAGTAGGACGTGGCCCCCCCCATGTCGTAGGTGGTGTCGAACACATAGGTCGTATCGGTCGTCACCATGCGCGACACGCTGCCGGGGGGGTTGGCGACCTCAAGGTTGAACTGCGCGTTGCCGACGGGTTCGCCATTCACTGCGACGCTGTCCAAGGCCATGCCGGCCAGAACTGCACCATAAGTGGTGGTCATGTTATCGGTGCTGCCCGAGATCACCACCGACGGGCTGTCGTGGCTAAGTGACAGGACAATGCGCACATGTTCGCCGTCCCCCCCGGACAGGGTGTCAACTTCGTCCATCGCGCCGCCTGTATCCGAGGCCACGTCATCCCCCCCGGATGCATCGCCGTCATCCCCCCCCTTTTTATCCCCCCCTTCCTTCACGCGTTCTCGCCCATGGAAGTGCCGTCCACGTCGTTGGCGGTGTCCGATTCCACGCCTGGTTCGACGATATCCATGGTCAGGATCATCGGTTCTGCCCAGGACATTGACACGGTGCCATCCGGCTGATCCGTCAGGGTGAAGTCGGATAGGGACATGGTCACATCGGGCCCCCCCTCTTCCACCTCTTCCGGGGGGGTGGTGAACACCAGGTCTGACAAGGTCAGGCCGGTGTCGGTGACCGTTTCGGTAACAGTCATGGTCACGCCCTGCACCTCATAGTAGGCGCGCATCTTGTCCCAGACCTCCTGGCTGGTGATGTCGGCGAAGGCTGCGGATCCGGCACAGGCAAGGGCCAGGACCGAACAGGAGAACAGGGAAGCGTGTTTGGGTTTCATCAAAGCACCTCTGGCAAAAACTCCCTTTGAATGTCGGGCCAAAGCAGGGGGGGGCATTCAACCCCCCCCAATTCGGGTGGAAACCGGACGGGGGGGGCTGCGTTAGGTCTGAGAAAAGCGAAGGAGGCACGACATGATCGACATGACAGGCAAGACTGTGCTGATTACCGGTGCCAGCCGGGGGGGTATTGGCGAGGCTGCCGCGCATATATTTGCAGGGGGGGCTGGGGGGGCCAATGTGGTCCTGATGGCGCGTGGCACGCAGCAGATCGAGGCGATTGCCGATGAGATCGGCGAAAAGGCGCTGGCCGTGCCCTGCGATGTGGCGGATTGGAACAGCGTCAAGGCCGCAGTGGACGCGGCGGCGGCGCGGTTCGGCGGTGTTGATGTGCTGATCAACAATGCGGGTGTGATCGAACCGATCGCGTCCCTGGCGGAAAGCGATCCGGTCGAATGGGGGGGCCGGGTGATAGATATCAATACCAAGGGTGTCTACTACGGGTTGCGCGCGGTCCTGCCGTTGATGGCCGCCAAGGGCGGGTCGATCCTGACGATCAGCTCGGGTGCGGCGCATAATGCGCTTGAGGGGGGGTGGAGCCATTACTGCACGTCCAAGGCCGCTGTGCACATGCTGACAAAATGTGCCCATAAGGAAGCGGCAGGTCGGGGGGGGATCCGCGCCATGGGGGGGCTGTCTCCGGGCACCGTGGCCACCAAGATGCAGCGGGAAATCAAGCGTCGGGTGTGAACCCGGTGGCCGCTTTGGATTGGTCCGAACACATCCCACCCGAATGGGTGGCGCGGGCGCTGTTGTGGATGTGTACGCCGGACGCGGATGATTTCCTTGGCGAAGAGATTTCCTTGCGGGACGAAGCGATCCGCAAACGTGCGAAGGTGCATGGATGATCGACCTTTCCAAGGATGACGGGCTGTGGGTCGCGACGATCAACCGCCCGGACAAGGCCAATTCCCTGACCCGGACGATGTTGTCCGACCTGGCGGATATCGCCGAAGCTGCGGCGGGTGACGCGCGCGTGCTGGTTCTGACCGGAGGGGGGGGCCGTGTCTTCTCCGCAGGCGCTGATTTGGATGAGGCACGTGCCGGTCTGGCCACGGACCCGGTCTGGGAGCGCCTGTCCGGTGCCCTTGCCGCCGCGCCCTGCCTGACCATTGCCGCGCTCAATGGCACGCTGGCGGGCGGTGCGTTTGGGATGGCATTGGCCTGTGACCTGCGCATCGCCGTGCCCAAGGCCAAGTTCTTCTATCCGGTGATGAAGTTGGGCTTCTTGCCGCAGCCCTCCGATCCTGCACGCCTCGCGGCATTGGTCGGGCCTGCGCGGGCCAAGATGATCCTGATGGCCGGCGAGAAGATCGAGGGCCCCCCCGAGGCCCTAGCCTGGGGGGGGCTGGTGGATCGCTTGGTCGCGGACGAAGACCTGATGCAGGCGTCGCTTGACCTCAGCGCCGATGCGCGCGGGGGGGCCACGGCGGCACATGTCGCGGGGGGGATCAAGGGCTTGGTGCCGATGGTCACAGGTTGATTGCCGGGGGGGCTCCGGTTCGGTCGCCCAACTGCGAGCCCTGCACACCCTTTTCTTCATACATCGCCCGATCCGCCGCCGCGAGAAGGCCGTCGGGATCCGGATAGGCACCGGGCGCAGCGGTCGCGATGCCGCTACTGAAGCCAAGACGATGGTGGCCCTCTCGCTTGAGGACATCGAGTAAGGTCTCGGTCAAATGGTGCACCTCGCTCGTGCGGCGTCCGCTTGCAGGCCCGGTAGCAGCAGGCAAAACTCGTCTCCGCCATAGCGGAACCCCCCCATCTGTTCAGGCGACATCTGGCTGTTCAGGACCTGCCCGATCAGTTCCAGAATACGGTCCCCCCCCTCCTGATGACCGTGGGCGTCATTGACGGACTTGAAATCGTCCAGGTCGATGAAGGCCAGCGACAATGGGCTGCCGTCACGCTCTGCCTTTTTCAGAAGCAGATCCAGCTGCGTGACAAAGGCGCGACGGTTCCACAGGTTGGTCAGGTGGTCCGTCTGTGCCAGCCGCTCAATTTCAGCCGTGCGTTCGGCCACTGTCATCTCGACAACCCGTTCCACGTCCTTTCCCTGGCGCTCGCCCTGCAGCTCGGTGGCCCGGGCCGTGTCGATGAAACTGTCGATCGCCAACTGGATATCCAGCATGACCAGCTTATGCAGCCCCCCCTCCAGCATCAGCTTGTTATCCATCAGTTGGCGCAGCTCTTCTGCCAGCAGCGTTTCCATCTTGTGCAAGGCAGAAACGTAAAGACGTACCGGCACTCCGACCGCGCCATGGATTCGCCCGATGCGAAGCCGTGCGTTCATGTAAGCCCGGTTGTAGCAACCACCAAAGAATCCCAGCACATAACTGCGCGTGACACGTTTGAGATTGTCGAGCGAGTCGTTGTTTTCAATGATCTCGGCAATGGCCGGGATGCTCATCTGGCTGGAGAAGAAGCGGTCAACGACGTCCTCGACGATGGATTCGGCATGCGGCAGTGCGGCCAGCAACGCCCTATGATGGTCACGGGTCAGGCCCAAGAGGGCCTTGCGATCTTCAATTTCCTCGTCCGCAATTGCGACCGGTAGGACAAAGGCAATCATGCAGTCCACCCCCCCGGCCCCCCCATCATGTGGGGGGGCCGCCTTAGTGTGCTTGAACTCGAATGGACGCACCAAACGATGAAACGTTAACAAATGGTTAATTGTCGCCATCAGGTTGAACGACTCTCTGCCACAGGCTCATTTTTCGCGTCGGCCTCTGCGTGGACCAGGGCTGCGTGATCTGAACTCAGGAGGGCGCTTTTCCACCCAGGCAATGAACTTCGTCAAGTGCGGATGACGACGCAGCGCGGCTATTGTGAAGTACTTGCGCGCCAGCTCCGTCTCGCTCAAGGTGGCGTGGATTTCGGAATGGCAGATCTGGTGTAACAACACCGTTTCACCCCCCCCTTGCCACCGCGCAGGCGTGGCACAAGGTGATGGTGGCTTTGCGGCACATCCGGGGGGGGAATCACCCGTCCACAGAGCGGACAGCGGGGGGGAATGCCCCCCCGACTTGTTTCACCTTGCCGTTCCATGCCACAGGAGGAACAGGTTCAGGGAACAAGTGCAAGGGGGGGTGGGCCATGGACGGGCAACCGGAGATCGTGACGCAGGCGTTGGGTTTTGCCCAGCAGGGATGGGACTTTGCGAAAGGGTGGCTTTTGTCGCCCGCTGCCTGGTCACAGTTTGCGCTGCTGGTGGTGGCCTATGTCGCTGCCGTCTATGCCCATCGTAAGCTGACGCCGTTGATCACCCGACTGCTGACCCCCCCGTCAGGGGGGGACAAGTCCACCTATCTGTCGCGTGTGCGCCTTTTCGTTCTGATCTTTCTTCCCCCCCTGACCCTGCCGCTGTTGGCCTACGGGTTCACGGCAGTTGGCGAACAGGTCACCCGGTCGATTTTCGGCTCAGGTGCGGTGATTGCCTTTGGCAAGCGGGTTTTCCTTTTCCTGGCGGCCCGCATTCTTGCGCGTGAGATCATTTCCGACCCCCCCTTCCTGAAACTGTTGGGCAAATACGTTCTGGTACCGCTTGCGGCAGTCTATGCGCTGGGCTTCCTGGATGTCGTCACGCAGAAGCTTGACGAAACCGTCGTGCCGCTTGGCAACATGAGCTTTTCGCTGCTCTTTGCCCTGCGCTTTGCGGTTCTGGGTGGGGGGGTTGTCTTCTGGCTGGGGGGGCGTTGGTCGAATGACCAGACCGCCCAGGCGATCAAGCAGCAAGAGGACATGCGCCCGGCGACGCGGGAACTGGCCGCCAAGGCTGCCGAAATCGCCATTTTCGGCGCGGCCTTCCTGATCCTGATGAATATCATGGGGGGGGTCAACCTGACCTCGCTCGCCGTTCTGGGCGGGGGGGCCATTGGTGTTGGCCTGGGCTTCGGGTTGCAGCAGATCGCGGCGAACTTCATCTCTGGCGTGATCCTTCTGATCGAAGGACAGGCGACCGTGGGCGATTATGTCGAACTGGACGGAGGCGAGGCGGGCACGATCGTCAAGATGACCGCCCGCGCCGCCATTCTGGAGACGTTCGACGGACGCTGGATCGTGGTGCCGAACGAACATTTTATCACCACCCGCGTGGTGAATTACTCGGACGCGGGCAGCGCCAACCGCTATGAAGCCCCCCCGTTCAGCGTTTCCTATGATACGGATATCGAGGCCGTGCCGGGGGGGATTATCGAGGCCGCCGTGGCAAAGCTGGATTTCGTGCTGACCGAGCCCGCCGAACAAGCGCCGGATTGCGAGCTGCGCGCCTTTGGCGACTCCGGCGTTGATTTCGCGGTGGAGTTCTGGGTGAATGGCATTGATGACGGCAAGAACAAGTTCACGCCCAAGGTCATGATGGCGGTGTGGAAGGCCCTGAAAGAAAACGAGATCGAGATCCCCCCCTATCCCCCCCACCGTGTGGTCGAATGGAAGGGTGCACAGCCCATGCCTGAGGCGTGAAGACGGCACTGGTCATTGGGGGGGCCGGTCCTGCGGGTCTGGCTGCGGCAGAGGAACTGGCCCGCGCCGGGCTTTCCGTCACCGTCGCCGAAGCCAAACCCTCCCCCCCTGCGCGCAAGTTCCTGATGGCGGGCAAAAGCGGGTTGAACCTGACCAAAGATGAACCGCTGGAGGCTTTCCTGGCCCATTATGGTGACCGGCCCGTGTTGTGTGAAATCGTGACAGGCTTCGGCCCGGATGCAGTCCGGGACTGGGCGCGGGCACTGGGGGGGCAGGCGGTGTTTACCGGCTCGTCGGGTCGGGTTTTCCCTGAGGTGATGAAAGCCTCGCCGTTGCTGCGGACCTGGCTGGGGGGGCGGCTCGATGGGTTGGGCGTGGAGCTGAAAACCCGTTGGAGCTGGACCGGTTGGCAGAATGACGCGCTGCGGTTTGAAACACCAGGCGGCGTTCATTCATTCACCCCCCCCGATGTAACCATCCTGGCGTTGGGCGGGGGGGCCAGCTGGGCGCGTCTGGGCTCGGATGGATCCTGGGCCGAGTGGCTGGGCGACAAGGGCGTGGCGCTGGCACCGTTCAAACCGGCCAACGCTGGTTTGGTGGTGGACTGGTCCGACCACATGTCCCGCCATTTTGGTGCGCCGGTAAAGGCTGCGTCCCTGCGTGCGGGGGGGAAAACGGACGTGCGTGGCGAGTTCGTGATTTCCGCGCGAGGCCTGGAAGGGTCGGCGGTCTATGCGATCTGTGCTGATGTGCGCGATGGAGCCACTCTGACGCTGGACTTGTGCCCGGACCTCTGTGCTGACGACATTCGCGCCCGGCTGGCAAAACGTGGCAAGGCCTCGGTCGCCAACCACCTTCGTAAGGTGTTGAAGTTGGACCCGGCGCGGCTGGCGTTGTTGAACGAGTTCGGTCGACCATTTCCCGAAGATCTGACAGGATTGATCAAGGCGCTGCCGGTGCGTCATGCGGGGGGGCTGCGGCCGATCGACGAAGCAATTTCCACTGCGGGTGGCGTGTGTTTTGATGCCGTGACGGATGGCTTGATGTTGCGCGATGTGCCGGGTGTCTTCGTCGCGGGCGAGATGCTGGACTGGGAGGCCCCCCGACCGGGGGGGGCTATCTGTTGACCGCCTGTCTGGCGACGGGGGGGCGACACGCGGGCCGGGCCGCTGCGCAGTACGCTGTCTAAGCCCACGAAAGTTCAGCGTTTGCTGCGGCTCATCATTGCGAGGCGGATAAGCGCGCGTTCCATCAGGCCATCTGCGGGGGGGCCTTTTGTGAGCTGCGCAAAGCCAGATCGGTTTCGATCAACAGTTCCAACGCCTGTTCCAGCCTTGGCGTGCCCCCCCAGGCCTGGGCCTGGCGCACCATGCGGTCGCGGGACTTGAAATGTACCGGTGGCCGCAGGCGAGTGATGCCTTGGGCAGGGCCGGACGGGTCGGCGCAGGCGGCGAACAGGTTGCGGAAATGCCGCGTGGCACCAATGCACAGGCCGACCGGCTGGGTGCCCTGCGCCGCGAGCTTTGCCAGCAGCGGGCCGATTTCACCCGCGCGGCCTTCGGCCACCACATGGATGAGGTCATCCAGTTCGGCCTCGGTCGAAGCCGGGGGGGCCATGGCTTCGACATCCGCAGGGGGGGTCAACGGGGGGGAGGGATCAGACAGTTTATAAAGCGCAATCTTTTCCAGGGTCTGGCGAAAATCGCCCGGATCAAGGCTGCGCGACAGGCCGGTAAGGTCGTTCATCGCCTCTGGATCAATCTGGGTCAGGCCGGCGCGGGCCAGTTCGGCCTGGATTTCGTCCCGCGAGGGCGGATCGTCATAGATGCCGGCGGCGTAGGCGTTCGGATGTTTCTCGAAGAACTTGCGCAGGGAGGAAGTGGGTTTCAGGTTGCCCGCCGTGATGATCACCTGGCGTCGCCCTCCTGCCAATCCTCAAGCGCGGGCAGGATCTGTTTCGCCACTGCTTCGGTCGCCTCTTCGACAAAGGCAACACGCGGGCCGGGGGGGAAAAAGCCCTGTGCCTTGATGGCGTCGGACAGCATGGCCGGGTCCTTGCGCAGATCGCTGGCGGGAATGCGGGTCAGGCGCATTTCCTCTTCGCCTTGCGGGCCGATCAGGTTTTCGATCAGCTCCTGGCGTTTCAGGGCCACGCGCATGGCATCCACACCGAAGATCAGCGCGCCGGTGCGATGCGCCTCGGGTTTCGAGAAGTATCGAGAGGCATCGCGCGGGCTGAGCTTCATTCCAGCCAATCCGTGGCGCTGGCCATGAGGCGGGTGGCGATCTGATCGGCAAGTCCCGACATCAGACGACGGCGCGCGTCATCTTCCACCGCAGAGGTCGCGACAGTCGAGCCTTCGGCCGAATAGGAGGTAAAGGTCGAAACAGATCCCGTGTCCACCACCTGATCGGTCACCGTATCGGTCACGGTATAAAGCACCGCGCCGCGCAGCTGGACGCGGCGGGTCACCTGGTCAGGCGTCACACCCAGGCCTTCTTCGCGCACCGTGATTTGGTATCCAAGCGCGTAGCGCGCGCCAGGCCGTGTGGCGAGGCGTTCGTCCAAGCGTTTCACCAGCTCATAGGCGTCGCGGTTGTCAGGCGCGTCAACCTCGATCGCGCCACGAAGGCCTTGGGCGGAGCCGCCCGGCCCGTGCACAGGCGTGAAGCCGCAGGCCGCGAGGCTCAGGGCGGACAGGATGAACGAACGTTTAGACCACGACATTGATGATGCGACCCGGAACCACGATGACCTTTTTCGGCGCATTGCCTGCAAGCGCCTTCTGCACAGCATCGGTCGCCATGGCGAGCTTTTCAACCTCATCCTTGGCCATGTCCTTGGGCACGCTGATTTCAGCCCGGCGTTTGCCGTTGATCTGGATCGGCATTGTCACGCTGTCTTCGACCAGCATGGCCTCGTCCGCAACCGGCCAGGGGGGGGCGTTCACCACCAGGCCTTCGCCGCCCAGCATCTGCCAAAGCTCTTCGGACAGGTGCGGGGGGGTCATTGGCGACATCAGCTGCGCCAACACCCTCGCTGCTTCGCGTTTGGCCGCCGTGCCCGCCTTGGATTTCTGCAACACGTTGGTAAAGGCATAGAGCTTGGCGATGGCCGCGTTGAAACCAAAGCTTTCCACGCCGCCGGTCACCTCGTGAATGGCCTTGTGCATCTCGCGCAGCAGGTCGTTGTCGCCCTGACCGTCTGCGTCATTTGCGGCGATCTCGGACACCACGCGGTGTACGCGCGACAGGTGCTTGGCGGCCGCTTCCGCACCGGAGGCGGTCCATTCCACGTCACGCTCGGGCGGCGAATCGGACAGGACGAACCAACGCGCGGTATCGGCGCCGTAGGCGCTGATGATGTTCAGCGGATCGACCACGTTGTTCTTGGACTTCGACATCTTGGCCGAGGGAATCACATTTACCTTCTCGCCGGTCTCAGAGACGACGGTCTGGCCGTCGCGTTCTTCGACCTCGGCGGGGGGGTAGTGATAGATCGTGCGCCCGTTCTCGTCCTTGCGTTCCGCGTTCTCATAGATCGCATGGGTCACCATGCCCTGGGTAAAGAGCGCGTTGAACGGCTCGCGTGCCATGTCCGGCAGGTGGCCGGTGATGTTCATCGCACGCGCAAAGAAGCGCGAATACAACAGGTGCAGAATCGCGTGTTCGATGCCGCCGATATATTGGTCGACATTCATCCAATAGGCAGCTTCGTCCAGGTCGGTCGGCGTTTCCGCGCGGGGGGGCGCGGTGAAACGGGCGAAGTACCAGGACGAATCGACGAAGGTGTCCATCGTGTCGGTCTCGCGGGTGGCGGCACCACCACATTCGGGGGGGCAGGTCGCCGCGCGCCACGAGGGGGGGTTACGGTCCAGCGGGTTGCCGGGGGGGATGCTGAAATCAATTGCCTTGCCGTCTTCATCGTAAGGCAGCTCGACCGGCAGGTTCTCGGGCTTTTCTCCGACCACGCCGCATTTCTCGCAATGGACCACGGGAATCGGGCAGCCCCCCCAGTAGCGCTGGCGGCTCAGGCCCCCCCAGTCACGCAGGCGGAATTTTTCCACGCCCTTGCCCCCCCAGCCGTGTTCCTCGGCATAGGCGATGGTGGCGTCAATGGCTTCCTGGCCGGTGGCCTCGTCCAGACCGGCGAAGTGGTTCACCCATTTCACCTTCTGCTCCTTCGGCGGCACGAAGGCCTCGTTTTCGACCGGTTTCGGATCGTCCAGGTCGAAGAAGGTGTCGATTACCGGCAAGTCATACTTGCGACAGAAATCCAGGTCACGCTGGTCATGTGCCGGACAGGCGAAGACCGCACCTGTGCCGTAGCCCATCAGAATAAAGTTCGCGACCCAGACCGGCAGCTCGTCCCCCCCTGTCAGTGGATGTTTCACACGAATGCCGGTGTCATAGCCCAGTTTCGGCGCGGTCTCGATCGCTTCTTCGGTGGTGCCGCCCTTGCGCATCTCGGCCACGGCCTTGGCCAGCGCGGGGGGGTCGCCCGCTTCCAGCTCCTTGGTCAGCGGGTGGTCGGGGGGGCTGATGCCCACAAAGCTTGCGCCATTCAGCGTGTCCGGGCGGGTGGTGTAGACGGTGATCGGCGCGCCGCCATCCACGCGGTCAAAGGAAAACTCCAGCCCGCGCGACTTGCCGATCCAGTTGGCTTGCATCAGCTTGACCTTGGCGGGCCAGTCATCCAGCCCGTCCAGTGCATCCAGCAACTCACCCGACATGTCGCTGATTTTAAAGAACCATTGGATCAGTTCGCGGCGTTCCACCTCGCACCCGAGCGCCAGCCCTTGCCGTCGATCACCTGTTCATTGGCCAGCACGGTCATGTCGACCGGGTCCCAGTTCACCACGGCGTTCTTGCGATAGATCAGCCCGGCCTTCCACATGTCCAGGAACAGGCGCTGCTGCTGGCCGTAGTATTCGGTGTCGCAGGTGGCGAACATGCGCGACCAGTCCAGTGACAGGCCCAGCGGCTTCATCTGGTCGACCATCGTGTCAATATTATCGTAGGTCCAGTCCTTCGGGTGCCCGCCGCTGGCCATCGCGGCGTTTTCGGCGGGCATGCCGAAGGCGTCGAATCCCATCGGATGCAGCACGTTGTGCCCGGTCGACATCTTATAGCGTGCGATCACGTCGCCCATCGTGTAGTTGCGCACATGGCCCATGTGCAGCTTGCCCGACGGATAGGGAAACATCTCAAGCACATAGTACTTGGGCTTGTCGCCCTCGCGCTTGGCGGTGAAGACGTCGGCGGTCTGCCAAGCTTCCTGCCATTTCGGTTCGATGCTGGCTGCGTCGTAACGGGACATGTGTCTGCGGTCCTTCGGATATGAAAACGCCGGGCGAATGGCCCGGCGCAGGTGTACTGTCATGCGTTGGCGGGGGGGTCTAGAGGTTCCCGTCAGCGATGCGCATCTGGCGGGCGCGGGTCAGGATCGCATCCTCGATCGCGCGGGTGGCCTCGCCGCTGGCGGTGCCACCGCCGCGGGTGATCAGCGCCACGTTCAGGGCGCGAGCGTCCAGCGCCGGGTCGGTAATGTGCACAGTGGCCTTATAGGCGCGTCCGCCACCCGGCGGGGGGGTGCCGTAGCCAAAGACGATGATGCCCGAGAAGGGATCGGCGGCCTCGACCGGCATGAAGTTCAGCACATCCATCGAGGCATTCCACAGATAGCGGTTCACCTCGACCGTGGTGTTGGGGGGGTCATCCACATTTGCGAAGAGATCCCAGATCGTATCGCGGTGCTCTTCCTCGGCAGCCGGTGCCTGCGGTGCACTGTTGCCGGAACTGCCGCCGCCAAAGATCTTGCCCGAACTCAACGAGCCGCCGCCACATGCCGAAAGGGCCAGTACGGCCAGAATCGTCGATCCGGTTGAAATGATACGCTTCATGCCCATGAGGATAAGGCCCCCCCGCTTCCCTAGAATTCCCTTCTGACTACCCAAAGCCCAGAAGGCGGGCAAGCCCTTAGTCCCATTGCGGGAGTTTTCGGGCACTATAAGGTGTTTCGGCGGGGGGGTTCCGCGACCCAGGCGGGCGACTGTGACATGTCTGCATCATTGCAAAGGGCAATAACAAATCCGCGTTTCGGGTCGCTTGCAATGCGAGGTCGGGTGGTGGAAACACACTGCCATACTCAATTCGGATTCCCCCCCGATTTGAGGTTACCTTTGGAAATACGAGGGAAAACGAAATGAAAAAGGTTCTCTTTGCTACCACCGCGCTGGTTGCTTCGGCTGCTTCGCCGCTGCTGATGTTGATCTGTCGGGTTCGGCTGAAATGGGTATCGCCGGCGGCGACTACCTGGGTGCTAACGCTGACGTGCAGTTCTTCAGCTCGATCGACGTGCGCTTCACCATGACCGGTGAGACCGACAACGGTCTGTCCTTCGGTGCCACCATCGATCTGGACGATGCTGTCGACCACGCCGACAACCACTACGACCACGTTGACAACGTCAACGGTGAGTTCGCCGACTACACCGTGTTCATCTCGGGCAACTTCGGCACCATCACCATGGGTGACACCGATGGCGCGTTCGACTGGGCCATGACCGAAGTCGCTCTGGCTGGCGGCACCATCAACGATGCCGAAACCGAGCATGACGGTTACTCGGGCAACTCGGGTCTGGACGGCTTGTACGACGGTCAAGTCGTGCGCTACGATCACTCGATCGGTGACTTCTCGTTCGCCGTGTCGGCCATGCTGGACGACACCGGTGCCACCCAAGACGATGCCGTTCTGGCTATCGGTGGTAAGTACTCCGGCGATCTGGGTGGTGTGACCCTGGGTGTTGGCCTGGGTTACCAAACCTCGGAGTTCAACGACATCTACGGTATCAGCCTTGACGTCGCCATGGACAACGGCCTGTCCGCTGCTCTGAACTACTCGGATCTGGACGGTTTCGGCGGTAACGAAAGCCACATGGCGATCGGCGTTGCCTACACCATGGACGCTCTGACCGTTGCTGCCAACTACGGTCAGTACGACCGTACCGTTGGTGCAGACCGTGATGGCTTCGGCATCCTGGCCAACTACGACCTGGGTGGCGGTGCTGTTGTGCAAGCCGGCTACGGTTCGGGCTACTCGGACGCCGAGCGCTGGTCGCTGGGTGTTGCGATGTCGTTCTAATCCTTCCGGATTATTACAGGGAAAGAGCGGGCCTTGCGCCCGCTCTTTTTCTTTTGGGCGGATGACGATAGACAGCGTTTATGGCGACGTTGGATGATATTCAAAATCTGCTAAAGCAGGGGGGGCAGGCGGGCAAGGCGCTGCCTTTGGCGCAGGCCATGGTGCGGCGGCGCGGACGCGATCCGCATGCGCTCAACCTGCTGGCGCGTTGTTTCACGGCGGATGGGCAGCACCGCAAGGCCCTGGCCACCTATGATCGGCTGATCAAACTGGCCCCCCCGAAAGCCCCCCCAGGCCCTCTGGCCGACAAGGCGCATTTGCTGCAATTGCTGGGCGAAATGGCACCGGCCGAGGCCGCGTTGCGCAAGGCGCTGACCCTGCAACCGCTAAACGGCAGCCTGTTGCGTATGCTGTCGTTGAGCGCGAAGCTGTCCCCCCCCGATGATCCCGCCGTGGCGCGCATCGCAAAGGCCTGGAACAACGGCACCCTTCCGACTGATGACCGCATCCATGCGGGCTATGCCCTGTTCAAGGCATTCGGACGTGACGGGTTTGTCTATCTGTCCGAAGCCAACCAATTGCAACAGCGTAAATCCCCCCCGTGGTCGGAAGCCGAGCGCCGCAAGGAGGTTTCCGCACTGCAAGCCGCCCTGCGCAGCGCGCCCTGGCCCGAAGCGGGAGAAGGCGTACCGGGCCGTCTGCCGATCTTCGTCACCGGCATGCCGCGCTCCGGCACCACGCTGGTCGAACAGATCCTGTCCTGCCATCCCCCCCAGGTCAACGCGACCGGTGAAACCGGCCTGCCCCCCCTGCGGGCCGCCTATTCCGTGCTGGCCAAGGGTGGGGGGGCGTTTCAGCCTGTGTCCGGCCTGCGCCAAGGTGATCTTGACCTGATCGGGCAGCGCTATATCGACGGGATTGACCATTTTCACGGACCCGGCGCGGGGGGGTTCACCGACAAGTCGATCCAGACCTACATGGTGATGGGTCTTTTGCACCATATCCTGCCGCAGGCCCGCACAATCGTCGTGCGCCGCGACCCGCGGGACGTTGGCTGGTCGATCTACCGCAACCATTTCGCCGACGGCACCCATGGTTATTCCAGTGGGCAGGTCGAGATTGCGCAGATGCATGCCATCATGGAGGACATGATTGCCTTCTGGCGTGAATTGCGGCCCGACTGCTTCATTGAGGTGCGCTACGAAGACCTTGTGCGTGATCCGGAACCGCAAATCCGGCGCATGCTGGACTATTGCGGGTTGGATTGGGATCCGGCTTGTTTGGAGCCTGAGAAAAACACCGCCATGGTGCGCACCCTGTCCGCCGATCAGGTGCGTTCACCGATCAGCCCGAAGGCGATCGGTGGCTGGCGGGCGTATGCCGAGGAACTGGCCCCCCCTATGATTGAGGCATTGGGAGATCTGACAGAACCATGGGACTGAGTGATGTTCAGGCGTCTGTGACGCAAGCCTGCAAGGCGCATGACAAGACACCCGAGGCGGTGTCTCTGATCGCGGTATCAAAGGTTCAGCCCCCCTGGAACGGGTGGTGGCCGTGTTGGAAGAAGGTCACCGTGTTTTCGGTGAAAACAAGGTGCAGGAGGCTGCTGGCAAATGGCCGGAGTTGAGGGAACGATTTGACGGTGTCGAACTGCACCTGATCGGCCCCCCCTTGCAGACCAACAAGACCCGCCAGGCGATGAAACTGTTTGATGTGATCCACACGGTGGACCGGGTAAAGCTTGCCCGTGCTATCGCGCGTATCGCCGAGGAAGAAGGGACCTGCCCGCGTCTGTTCATTCAGGTGAATACCGGCGACGAGGTGCAAAAGGCCGGGGGGGTGTCCCTGGAAGAGGTAGATGCGCTTGTGGCGGAATGCCGAGAGTTGGGCCTGCCGGTCGAGGGCTTGATGTGCATCCCTCCGGCGGATGAGGAACCGACACTGCATTTCGCGCTTCTGGCCAAGATCGCCGCGCGACATGGGTTCGACAAGCTTTCGATGGGTATGAGCGGTGATTTCGAACGTGCCATTGCCCAGGGTGCTACACATGTGCGTGTCGGGTCTGCCATCTTTGGCGCGCGCGCTTACGGATAGGGACGGCTCCCGCGCCTTGTCGTCCTTATGGACGCGCAAGCCTTGGGCATGGCTCACTTCGTGAGCCTGATGGGGGGGCTTCGCCCCCCCTCGACCTTGCGGCCTCACCCCCCCAGGATGTTTCCGGCAAGATAAAGAAGATTAGCGCACGAAGATGCGGGACTGCGGGGGGGTCCAGTGGGAAAGAATCCAGTCAAGATCGTTGGGCGCAAAGGCGATGCAACCTGCGGTGGGATGACGTGGTTTCCGCCACTGGTGCACGAATAGTGCCGATCCTTTGCCCGGCGTGGCATCCGGGAAATTCTGATCGCTGACCAGAAAGACGTCGTAAAGCGGTGGCCCCCCCATGCGCAGCCGTTCGTGGCTGAAGGGGGGGTGGGCATGGGCGCGCAACCCTTGGTTATAGGCTGGATCGGTGGGGGGGTCGTCGGACCAGATATCGGCCGGGCCGATGGCTCTCACGAGGAACGGCGCGTGCGGAGGCAGACGGCGGTCGGCGCGAAAGCCCCCCCCGCCGAGCAGGTGCCAGATCCCGGCGGGGGGGGTAACGCCGTCGCCTTCTTGTTTGGTGCCCGAGATACCTCCGCGCCCGATGGAGCAGGGAAAGCGTCGTCCCATGAACCGTGCGCCCCCCCAGCGGGTAACCACCATGTCGGCGCGGCGCGGGATCACAGCAGATGCCCGGATTTTGCCGCCTTGGTGTCCAGATAGGCTGCGTTATGCGCGCCGCGTCCCACTTTCAGCGGCACACGTTCGGCGACCTTGACGCCCGTGGCCTCCATCATCGCGACCTTGTTGGGGGGGTTGTTGGTCATCAACCGCACGGATGAGAATCCCATGCGCTTCAGAATCTCGGAGCCCAGGCGGAAGTCACGTTCGTCGTCCTCAAAGCCCAACCGGTGGTTGGCCTCGACCGTGTCGAATCCCTGATCCTGCAGCGAATAGGCGCGCATCTTGTTTGCCAGGCCAATCCCGCGCCCCCCCTCCTGGTTCATGTAAAGGAGCACGCCCGCGCCTGCCTCGCCCATCGCGGCAAGGGCCGCGCGCAGCTGCGGGCCGCAGTCGCATTTCAGGCTGCCCAGAATATCGCCGGTGAAACAGGCCGAATGCAGCCGTGCGAGTACGGGGGGGGCAGACCGCGAGGGGGGGCGGCCAATCTCGACGGCGTAATGCTCTTCACCTCCGTCTCCGGGGGGGCGGAAGATGTGCAAACGACCAGCTTCCGAAGCCTCCAGCGGGACGCGTGCGGCGATGACCGGTGCCAGCGAGGTTCCGTCGGGCAGGGTGGTGCCCGTCAGGTCCAGCAACGTAAGAAAGAAATCGCGGGCCAGGTCGAATGGGCTCGCCACGGGCACCACAAGGGCTGCGGGCAGAAGCTGCGCGGCCTTGCACAGGCGGATGGCGGTATGGGCCAGACATTCGTCGCCGCCGCGTTCCGTGCGCAGGGGGGGGCCTTTCATCGGCATCGCCAGATCATCGGCCGGGTCGGCAATATTGCGCGCCCAGCCTGCGTCAGCGTCAGTCGGCAACACCACCCGCGCCACGTGATCGCTGTATGCCCGTGCTTTCAAGGTTTCGGCGCGGCGTGGGGGGGTAATGCCCAGAACCGGCGTGCCCAGCCCGCGCAATTCGCGCAAGCGGGCGTCTGACAAGGTCTCGGCCGACGCCACCATCGCCGCCTGATCGCCATCGACCAGCAGCACCGGCACCCCCCCCATGCGCAGGTCGGCACGGGCGCGGGCAATCAGCTCGGTCAGGTTCGGGGGGGCCAGGGTCATGCGTTTTTCTCCTATCCCCCCCTGTCATGAACTGAAACAATTCCGGGTGCAAGGACACGAGCACGTGAGGAAATTGTTGCAAATCTTGCCAAGGACGCGAGGCGCACGCATGTCTTCGTGAAGAAAGCGAGAGGAGCCCGCAATGAGCAACGTGAAAAAGATCCTGCTGGTCGATGATGACGAGGACCTGCGCGACGCCTTGGCCGAACAGCTTGTCATGACCGAGGATTTTGACGTCTTCGAAGCGGGCAATGGCGCCGAGGCGATGGTGAAGGCCAAGGAGGCGCTGTATGATCTTGTGATCCTGGACGTCGGCCTGCCCGACACGGATGGGCGCGAGCTGTGCCGGTTGATGCGCAAGCAAGGGGGGGTGAAATGCCCGGTCTTGATGCTCACGGGCCATGATAGCGATGCGGACACCATCCTGGGCCTGGACGCGGGTGCCAACGACTACGTGACCAAACCTTTCAAGTTCCCGGTTCTTCTGGCCCGCATCCGCGCCCAGCTGCGCCAACATGAACAGTCCGAGGATGCGGTGTTCCAGCTGGGGGGGCCGTACACGTTCAAACCGTCGATGAAGATGCTAATCCGCGAGGATGACAGCAAGATCCGCCTGACCGAGAAGGAAACCAACATCCTGAAATTCCTCTACCGCGCGACCGAAGGCGTGGTGGCGCGCGATGTGCTGCTGCACGAGGTCTGGGGGGGCTATAACGCCGGTGTCACCACCCATACCCTGGAGACGCATATCTACCGCCTGCGCCAGAAGATCGAGCCCGATCCCTCGAACGCGCGTCTGCTGGTGACCGAATCCGGCGGCTACCGCCTGGTGGCCTGAGGTGCGGCTGCCAAAAAGCTGCATCCAAGGGACATATTTTCGGCAGACTTGACCGATATCATGTCTGGGCAGACTGCCTCATGGCAGTTTGCGTGTGAAAGTTCCCCCCCTTCCGTGTCGGGGGGGCGATGACACGGGTATCCTCCCTGTTGGACTGGCCCGGGCATTGCCCGGGTCTTTTTTTGTTGGGATCAATCCAGCAGCGGGCTCAGGAATTCTGCCAACGTTTTCCCAAGGCCCTCGGGGGGCCATGAATGCAGATGCTGGTCGGGTAAACGGCGCTCACGTCCTGATCCAGCCCGATCCCGGCACACGGAATGCCTTCCTGCTCCAGATCCTTGACCACTTGTTTGGCGTGGTCCCACAGAAAGGAGGGTGGATTGGCACCAAGCGTGCTGTCATCCACTGGTGCTCCGTCCGAGACGACCAGGATCAGGCGTTTGTCAGCGGTTTGCCCTCGCAGGCGTTCAGCGGCCCACAGCATAGCTTCCCCCCCGTCGACGTTTTCCTTCAGAAGCTCCGGGTGAAACATGTAGCGTGCGGAATGGCCCAGGACAGGCGAAGGCGCGTCGAAGGGGGGGCGGTAAACCACGTGCAAAAGCTCGCATAGCCGCCCCCCCGGCTTATGTGGGCGGCCTTCGTTCAGCCACAACAGGCGGGGGGGTTGCCCGCCTTTCCAGCTTGTGGTGGTAAAGCCAAGAACCTCGACAGAAGCCCCCCCAAGCCGCCCGAGACCGTCGGTCAGAAACTCGGCTATGGCGCGCGCCAGCTGGATGCGCTGGCCGCGCATCGACCCGGAGTGTCGATCAGGACGGAAACGGCGACACTTTCGGAACCCAATTCCGGACCGGCGGTCAACCATTCCGCATTGGCTGCGGCCAACCAGCCTGCGCTTTCCTTGCGATAGGCAGCTTCTGCGGCGTCGATGTCGGTCTTGGCGCTGCCCAGAAGCTGCGGCAGGTCCTCTGCCGGCATTTCCTGATCGAACCGGGTTGTATAGGCCCAGTACCCATCCGCGGGCATTTCGCGTTTGTGTGGTGACGGTGGTGCCCGCAACAACGTTTCAAAGAACGCGCGCAGGTTCATTCCGGCAACTCCACACCTTCCAGGAACGGATAGGCCCGGTCGACCAGGGCGCGTTGTTCGGTCGCTTCGATGCGCAGCAGAGACCAGGTGCCGTTTTCATACAACGCCAGGGTGGGGGGGGCGGTGGTTTCAATGCGTTTCTCGCGCCAGATCAGGGTCCAGTCGAGCGGGACTGAGGTTTGCACCACCGGGCTGCCATCAACTTCTCCGTCCAGCGCCTCTAGTCCGTCGGGGGGGCGGAAGGCCACGCTTTCGACCGTGACGGTCATCATCTGGTGGGACATGCGCTGCACCATGGCGGCGCGAATTTGGTCGGCGGTTATATCGCCTTCCGATGCCATCAGCTCCAGAATGCGCGGTGGGATGGTTTTGCCAATTTCCTCCCAGTCGCGCGCCTCCATCGCCGTGGTAAAGGCGTCAAGCTGCGCCTTCAGGCTGGTCTGCTCCGCCTCGGTCAAGGGGGCGGGCCAGGGCCGGGGGGGTGGCCAGTGTCAGCAGAAGAAGGGCGATACGCAGCATGGGCGACCTCGTTGAAATGCTGTCGGACGCTACCCTTGTCAGCAGTCTTCATCAATGACCGAGGTCAAGCGCTTGTGCCCCCCCGGCGCGGCCCCCCCGCTTACCTTCGCCCTACGCTTACAGGAGTACCCTTCGCATGTCCTTTACCCTTGCCACCTGGAACATCAACTCGGTCCGCCTGCGCGAACCCATTGTTTTGAAGCTGATGGAAGAGGAAGCGCCCGATGTGCTCTGCCTGCAGGAATGCAAATCGCCGGTGGACAAGATCCCGCTCGAGGCGTTCCATGCGCTGGGTTACACCCACATGGTAGCGCGCGGGCAGAAGGGCTATAACGGCGTCGCCATCCTGTCGCGCCTGCCTATGGTCGAGGTCGAGAGCTTTGATTTCGCCGGGCTGGGACATGCCCGCCACATTGCCGGACGGCTGGAGAACGGGGGGGTCACGATCCACAACTTCTATGTGCCTGCCGGGGGGGGCGATAAGCCCGATCGCGAGGTGAACGAGAAATTTGGGCAGAAGCTCGATTACCTCACCGACATGCGCGACCATTTCGCGGCCAATGCGCCTGAGAAATCCGTTCTTGTGGGGGGGGATTTGAACATCGCCCCCCCGCGTGAGGATGACGTGTGGAATCACAAACAGCTTTTGAAGATCGTCTCGCATACACCGATTGAAACCGACCATCTGGCAGAGGTCATGGAGGCGGGCAAATGGTTGATATCACCCGCCAGGACATTCCTGAGGGGGGGCTGCTTTACAGCTGGTGGTCCTACCGCGCCCTCGATTGGGATGCGGCGGACAAGGGGGGGCGGCGGCTGGATCATGTCTGGGCCACGCCGGATATCTCGAACGCCGGACATGGCTCGCGCATCCTGCGTGATGCGCGCGGGTGGGAGAAGCCCAGTGACCACGCGCCGGTCTTTGCAACGTTTGACCTCTAACGCGCGGGACGCGCCCAGGCGGCATAGTCTGCATGAACCTGCGCCATCTCGTCATAAAGAAACGTCATCCGGTCGACGAACCATGTCTTGGCCCCCCCCATCGACAGTGCTAGGCCGGTGACCACCCAGCAAGATCGCCGACCCAAAGCCCCCCCCAGACCAGTGGGATCAAACCGAGGCCCGCCAGAACGGACAGGCCATAGCCCCCCCAGCGGATGTGATGTGCCGGGATCGGAACCGTGTGGCGGTTGAGGAAGACCCGTTCGCCCATCACGCCGCGGGCGGCCCAACTTTCGGTATGTGCGGGTGCCTGGAATAGGCGTGGGTTCAGCCAGGTCCAGAGCAGGACCAGTGTGACAGGCAACAGGGCCCACCAGCCCAGCCAGAACCGCGACAGCACCGCCGCACACAATAGCGGCAGCGCGGTGAAGCGCGTGTAGACGCTGGCCGGATTTGCGTGACGGGCCCAGGTGGCCTGATCCATCCCCCCCATCAGCCGTTCCGAGGTCTTGAAGATATCCATATGCAATATGTGGCGTGCAGAGAGGGGGGGCGTTGCAAGCGCCGGGGGGGCCAGCGTCCATATAGGGCGCAACACGCTAACCGGAGATAAGACATGCTGGAACTCGGCGGAAACGGTGCGGCCCCCCCTGCCGCAGATCTGATCAAGGACATTTCTGAGGCCACGTTCATGCAGGACGTGGTCGAGACCTCGAAAGAGGTGCCGGTGATCGTTGATTTCTGGGCCCCCCCCTGGTGTGGCCCCCCCTGCAAGACCTTGGGCCCGGCGCTGGAACAGGCCGTGACGGCAGCGGGCGGCAAGGTTCGCATGGTCAAGATCAATGTGGATGAAAACCAGCAGATTGCGGCGCAGCTGCGCGTGCAGTCGATCCCGACCGTCTATGCCTTTGTCGACGGCCAGCCCGTGGATGGGTTCCAGGGGGGGGCGCAACCGCCCAGCGAGATTGCCGCCTTCGTCGACCGTGTCTCCAAGGCGGGGGGGGCAATGGCGGCTTGGATGACGCTCTGGCCGCTGCAAATGAGATGCTGGAAGCTGGGGGGGAAGTGGCTGATGCTGCCCAGACCTATGCGGCCATTATTGAAGCTGACCCCCCCAATATGGCGGCCGCCTATCTGGGCCTGGTCCGTGCGCAGCTGGCGCTGAATGAGGTCGATCAAGCCGAGGCCGTGCTGGCCGGTGTGCCCGCCGAACTTGCCGACAGCCATGACATCGAAGCGGCGCGTGCCGCGATTGAACTGGCCCGTCAGGCCGCGGATGCGGGCCCGGTGGCCGAGCTGCGCGGCGCGGTTGAGGCCGACGCGGACAACCATCAGGCACGGTTTGACCTGGCCGTGGCGCTGAATGCTGCAGGTGACGTCGAAGGTGCCGTTGCGGAACTGCTGGAGCTGTTCCGCCGGGATCGCGAATGGAATGATGGGGGGGCGGCGAAGACGCAGCTTTTCACCATTTTCGATGCGCTGCCGCCGCAGGACCCGATTGCATTGAACGGGCGGCGGAAACTGGGATCCATGATCCTGGTTTGACCTATGGACCCGTCAAGGTAAGCTGAGCCATGTTCCCTGCTGCTGATCTACCAGACGCCTTGCCGATTTTCCCCCCCTTGCCGGGGGGGGCGGTCGTATTGCCACGCGGGCGGTTGCCGCTGCATATATTCGAACCCCCCCGGTATCTGGCGATGTTCGATGATGTCCTGAAAACCTCCGGGCGGCTGATCGGCATGGTACAACCCGTGGAGACTCCGGCAGGGGGGGAGGGGGGGTTGCATGCGATCGGCTGTGCTGGACGGATCACGTCGTTCACCGAGACCGAGGATCACCGGTACATGGTCACCCTGACCGGGATCTGTCGCTTCCGGACTGGTGCGCTTGTGGATGGGTTCACCCCCCCGTATCTGCGCCACCAGGTGGACTGGTCCGGTTTTGACCGTGACCTGGGCAAGGCCGAACGCGATCCGCGGCTGGATCGTGGCACGTTCCTGGACCTTCTGGCGCGTTATTTCCTGGCCGAGGAGCTGGAGACCGATTGGGACAGCTTGAAAGAGGCGGAGGACGAGCTGTTGATCAACTCGCTTTCGATGATGTGCCCCCCCTTTGAGCCCGAAGACAAACAGGCGCTGCTGGAAGCGCCCAGCCTGCAAACCCGGCGTGAGACGCTGGTCACATTGATGGAGTTTGCCCTGGCCAGCGGTGGTACGGGCAGTGGAGAGGAGCGGGTGCAATGAGCGAAGAACAGGCGTTCGACCGCCGTATGATCGAAGCGCTGATCTGTCCGGTCACGCATCAACCGCTGAGCTATGATGCCGACGCCCAGGAACTGGTGTCGAAGGGCGCGCAACTGGCCTTCCCGATCCGTGATGGCATCCCGATCATGCTGATCGACGAGGCCCGAAAGCTGGGTGACTAGGCGTTCCCAGCTGGTGTCGCTTGCGCGACACAGGTTGGCGTCCGTTCGGGCCTCCAGGGCCTTGGGGGGGGCGTTGCCTCCTCTCGCGGCCACAAGGGCCGCTGTCGGTCGATGCCCGAACCCCCCCCAGGATCTTTTTGGCAAGATAAAGAGCTGATCAGATCTGCCTGCCTTGCAGGAGTTTCGGCAGGTCTCCGGTCAGGCCAGCGGCTTCGCGGATAAAGCCCCCCCGGCGTAGGCCAGGCATCGCGTTGACCAGGCCAAGCCCGACATCACGCACTGTGCGCAGGAACGGGTTATCGTTGGAAAACAGCCGGTTGGTGGCCTCGGTCGCTGCCACCATCTGCGCCACGTCGAAGCGGCGCCATTGCTGGTAGCGATCAAGCACGTCGATACGGCCATAATCCTCACCACGGCGCTTGGCTTCGGTCAGCACTTCGGCCAGCGCGCCTACGTCTTTCAACCCGGCGTTCAGCCCCCCCTGACCCGCAATCGGGTGCATACCGTGGGCCGCATCCCCCCCCACCAGCGCCAGACGGTCTGCGATGAATTCGTTCGCGACGGTCAGGGTCAGCGGTAGGTGAAGCGTTTGCCCGCCAGGCTGATCCCGCCCAGGAACGACCCGAAGCGGGGGGGGCGCAATTCGGCCAGATAGCCCTCGTTGTCCAGCGCGTGGATGCGCGCGGCCTCGGTATGGCTTTCGGTCCAGACGATGGAGCTTTGGTTGCCGGGCAGGGGGGGCAGGATCGCCAGCGGACCCGGCGGCATGAAGAACTGATGCGCCGCACCACCATGGGGGGGCAGCTCGTGGTCGATGGCGCAGACCAGCGAGGTTTGGCCGTAATCATGCCCGGTGCGGCCAATCCCCCCCGCCCGTTCGCAGGTGCCGGAGCGGCGTCCGTCGCAGCCCACGACCATACGGCCGGTGAGTGTCTTGCCGGAGCCCAGTGTCAGGGTGACCGAGGCTGGCCCCCCCACCTCCTGCGCAACGACGGTTTCGCCGTCGAGAAGGGTGACTTTCGGGTGTGCTTCTGCGGCTTCCAGAAGGGCGCGCGACAAGAAGCGGTCTTCGATCATATAGCCCATCGGGCCTTCGTCGATCTCGGCATGGTCGAACTCCAGCACAAAGGGGGGCCGGGACCTTCGCCGGCACGGCCGTCCGATATGCGGATATCCAGCAGCGGTTGCGCGTGATCCCCCCCCACGTGGGACCAGACGCCGATGGCTTTCAGAAGCCGCTGCGAGGCCAGGGCCAAGGCATATCCGCGCCCGTCAAACGCCTCTTCGCTGCGCGCGCCCCCCCTGGGCAGGGCGTCCACTACGGTCACGTTGAAGCCGGTATCGCCCAGGGCGAGCGCCAAGGCAGGGCCGTTCAGCCCACCGCCGACGATCAGGATATCGCTGTCGAGTTTCATGCCCCCCCCTTTTTGACGCTCGCGCGGGGGGGGATTGTCCATGCGCTCCGGGCTCGTTACCGTCGCCCGAAATGGCGGAGGGCAAGATGAGCGCAAACTGGTTGAGCATGAGCATGGCAGGGCTGGGCCGGGGGGGCATTGGCGCGGGGGGGCAGATCGACCTGTGACGCTGGCTCAAACCTACTTGAAGGCGATTGCCACAAACCCGATTGCGGATCGTATCTATACCCGCGTGACCCCCCTGAGCGCGCGCTGGCCGAGGCCGGGGGGGCGGCAAAGCGTCGCGCTGAGGCCGGGCAGCGGCTGGGACTGCTGGATGGGGGGGTCCCAATCAGTTGGAAAGACCTGTTCGACACGGCGGGTGTGGCGACCGAGGCGGGATCGGCTCTGTTGAAGGGTCGTGTGCCGACGCGCGATGCAAGGGTGCTGGCCAATGCCACAGCCGCCGGTCTGGTTTGTCTGGGCAAAACACATATGAGCGAGCTGGCCTTTTCCGGCCTCGGGGGGGTGAACCCGATCACCGCGACCCCCCCGCCCTGTGTAAATGATCCCGGAGCCGCGCCCGGTGGCTCGTCCTCAGGCGCGGCGGCATCGGTGGCCTTCAATCTGGCACCTTGCGGGATCGGCTCGGACACGGGTGGGTCGGTACGCATCCCATCGGCCTGGAACGACCTTGTGGGGGGGCTGAAGACCTCGCACGGGCGGTTGAGCTGCGAAGGCGTCGTGCCGCTGGTTGCCAGTTTCGACACCGTCGGGCCGCTGTGCCGGTCGGTCGAAGACGCGGCGTTGATACTGGGTGTGCTTGCCGGCGCGCCCGCGCCGGACCTTCGGGGGGGCGCTACGTTGCAAGGTGCGCGCTTCCTGGTATTGGCGAACGGACTGGACGATGTGCGCAACGGTCCGCGGCAAGGCTTTGAGCAGGCGGTCAAGCGGTTGGAGGAGGTTGGTGCCGATGTGCGGCAGGAACGGCTGACCTGCGTTGACGAAGCGCTGTCGCTCTCGGGCGTTCTGTTCACCACCGAAGCCTACGCGACCTGGCGTGACCGGATCGAAGCGCAGCCGGATCTGATGTTTGGCGAAATTCGCGAGCGGTTTCGGGCAGGCAAGCAGTTTTCGGGGGGGGTCGAGTTCATTCGCGCCTGGCAGCGCCTGCGCGTCCTCAGGGCGGAGTATTATCAACGCACTGCGGGTTATGACGCGGTGCTTCTGCCCAGTTCGCCGATCTTGCCGCCCAACCTCGACAGGCTGGAAACCGACAGCGATTATTACGTGACCGAAAACCTTCTGGCGCTGCGCAACACCCGCGTTGGCAACCTGATGGGGGGGTCGGCCGGATTGAGCCTGCCGACTGGGGGGGTCCCATCCGCAGGATTGATGATCCTGACCCCCCCACCAGGCAGCGAACATCGCCTGCTGCGTCTGGGGGGGGCGGCTGCCGAACAGGCTTTGGCCTAAAAGCCACAGGCTGCGGCCCCCCCAAGCCGCGAAATTTGCGGGCTTTTTCTGGACCCTGCCGCCGATGCTCGCTATCCTTGGACAAAACGGGGGGGCGACATGACCCCCCCGACACACGAGGCAGTATCAGGCGGTCAAAATGACCTATCCCAAGCGGTTCGCCGCTCTACCGGAATATGCGTTTCCGCGTTTGCGGAGCCTTCTGGATCATCACGATCCGGGTGGCGAGGTCGTGCATATGACGATTGGCGAGCCGAAACATGCCTTTCCCGCATGGGTCGCCGATGTGTTGGCGGAAAACACTGCAGGTTTTGCCAATTACCCGCCCAATGACGGCTCACCCGAGCTGTTGGGGGGGGCGATCTCGGACTGGGTGAAGCGGCGTTATGGTGTCGGGTTGGACCTGAACCAGATCATGGCGCTGAACGGCACTCGCGAGGGGGGGCTGTTCAATGCCGCGGTCGCCCTGTGCCCCCCCGAGGAAACCGCGCGTGGCGAACGGCCTGTGGTGCTGATCCCGAACCCATTCTACCAATCTATGCCGTGGCCACGGCCACCGTAGGTGCCGAGGCTGTCTTTGTGCCCGCGACGGCGGAAACCGGCCACTTGCCGGACTTCGCGTCCCTGCCGCCGCAAATCCTGAACAGGGCCGAAATCTGTTACATGTGTTCACCCGCCAACCCGCAAGGCGCGGTGGCGGATCGTGACTATTGGGCCAATCTGATTGCGCTTGCCGAGAAGTATGATTTCCGCATCTTTGCCGATGAATGCTATTCGGAAATCTACCGTGACACTCCCCCCCCGCCCGGCGCGCTGGAAGTGCGCGGGAAGGCGGTGCGGACCCTGAGCGGGTAGTGCTGTTCAATTCGCTGTCGAAACGCTCGAACCTGCCAGGCCTGCGCTCAGGTTTCGTTGCTGGCGGGGGGGCGGAGACGATCCGCCACATCCGCCAGCTGCGCGCTTACGCCGGTGCGCCCTTGCCGCTGCCCCCCCTGCAGCGGGTGGCCGAGAAGGTCTGGGCCGACGAGGCCCATGTGGAAGAGAACCGCGCGCTCTACCGCGAGAAATATGTGATCGCGGATGAGGTGTTCGCCGATGTGGATGGCTATGTGCCACCCGAGGCGGGATTTTTCCTGTGGTTGCCTGTCGCAGATGGTGAGGCGACCGCGCTGAAACTGTGGACCGAGACGGGGGGGGTGCGGGTCCTGCCCGGCGCCTACCTGTCGCGTGATACCGACCGGGGGGGCAATCCCGGCAAGCAATACATAAGGGTCGCCATGGTGGCCCCCCCGAAACAAGAAATGCGGAACGGGCTGATCCGGCTGCGTGACTGCATCTATGCATGAGGACGAGGTGAATTATGGCGTTTCAGGCCCGGCAACGTGATCCGATTTTTGATGCGGCCACCCAGGCGGTGATTGAACGACGCGGCAAGGAGTTGATTGGCGTCGGCCTTGTGCTGCTTGGCCTGACCATTGCGCTGATCGTCGGCAGCTATGCGCCCGAGGACCCCCCAGCTGGTTTGCCGCCACCAATGGACCCGTGCAGAACTGGTTGGGTCTGCCAGGTGCCTACCTGGCCCCCCCGATCCTGAAAATCGGCCTGGGCCACGGTGCCTGGGCGCTGGCCCTTGGCATTGCGACCTGGGGGGGGCTGCGCTTCATCCTGCATTGGGGGGGCGAAGAACGCCTTCTGCCGCGCGCGCTATTCATCGTGCCGGCCGTGTTCCTTGTGTCGGTCTATGCCTCGACCCTGGTTCCGGGTGCCCACTGGAAGATCAGCTTCGGCCTTGGCGGCGCGTTGGGTGACACGATCCTGGGCATGGTTCTGAATTTCCTGTCGGTGAATTTCCAGTTCGGCGTCAAGGCGATGTCCGTCGTGTCTGGCCTGGCTGCGCTTGCACTGATGGTCTATGCTCTTGGCTTTACCGGGCCGAACTGAAACGCTTTGGCCGCATGCTGCTGGGTGGCATGATCCTGATCTATGACACGGTCATGAAACTGATGGGCAAGGGTATGCGTGGTGCCGCCGTAGGTGCTGTGGCCGGGGGGGCCGCTGGGGGGGCCGCGAAAGGGGGGGCCAAGGGCCTGCGCGCCCGCATGGCGCAACGTCGTGCAGAACGTGCCGCGATGGCCGAAACCGTGACGGATGATGACGAGATCCTGTTCGAAGATGACACCGACTTCTCGGCCCCCCCGCCGCCGCTGCGTGCAAACCGTGTTGTGCGGGCCGAACCGCCGCTGGAGGCGACCCAGGCCACTGCCACCCCCCCCGTGCCCGAAGCTCCGCCTGTCATGGCCGCACCTGCGATGGAGCCGCAGGTTGAAAGCCCGCGCACCGGTCTGCTTGGTCGTATCTCGTTGCTCAAACGTTCGCCTGAGCCGCAGATCCCCCCCGAACCCGAGCTGGTGGAGACCGCCTTTGCCGGTGAGCTTCCTGAAACATGGGCGACGAGGACCGCATCAAAGCGAAGGTCGCTCAGGCGCTGAAACAACGCGCGCGGGCCGTGCCGACCTTGACTGCAACACCGGCGGCCACCGCCGCGTCGGCACCTCGGTTGGAGCCAGCCGTGACCCGTCGCCACCCGCGTGGGCCGCATCCGATGATTCTGGACACGTCGGTCCCGGCCCAGCCGCTGGTCGAGGAGCCGAATATCTTTGCTGCCGACATGGCTGACCCCCCCACGGTCGATTCGGTGATCGACACTGATGAGCAGATGGCCAAAATGCCCGCTCAGGATGCCTATGACGTCGGTGCTGATGACGCGTCGGACTACGGTGAGACCTTCGCGGAAGACACCCAGCCCATGGCAGCCCCCCCGCGCGTCTATACGCCTGCGCCGAAACCAGCCCCCCCCGCGCCGGAGCCCAAGCGCGTGGTGCAGCATCAGGCCAAGAAACCTGCCGTGCCATCGGCCCGCGCCCAGGCCGAGGCCCAGCCGAGCCTGCAATTCGAAGAGAAGGCGGTTGAATATGAACTGCCGCCGCTGTCTCTGCTAACCAACCCGGTGTCGATCGAGCGTCATCACCTGTCCGATGAGGCGCTGGAAGAAAACGCGCGCATGTTGGAAACGGTGCTGGATGACTACGGCGTAAAAGGCGAGATCGTATCGGTTCGCCCCCCCGGCCCCCCCGTTGTGACCATGTACGAACTGGAACCGGCTCCGGGCCTGAAAGCCTCCCGCGTGATCGGTCTGGCCGACGATATCGCGCGGTCGATGTCCGCCCTGTCCGCCCGTGTCTCGACCGTGCCGGGTCGCAGTGTGATCGGCATCGAACTTCCCAATGAGAACCGCGAGAAAGTCGTGCTGCGCGAGATCATCTCGACCCGCGACTTTGGCGATGCGAACATGCGCCTGCCGTTGGCATTGGGCAAGGATATCGGCGGCGACGCCATTGTTGCGAACCTGGCGAAGATGCCTCACCTGTTGATCGCGGGCACCACCGGGTCGGGTAAATCCGTGGCGATCAATACGATGATCCTGTCGCTGCTCTATCGTCTGACTCCGGACGAATGCCGCCTGATCATGATCGACCCAAAGATGCTGGAACTGTCCGTCTATGACGGTATTCCGCACCTGTTGTCGCCCGTCGTGACGGACCCGAAAAAGGCGGTTGTTGCCCTGAAATGGGTCGTGGGCGAGATGGAGGAACGGTATCGCAAGATGTCCAAGATGGGCGTGCGCAACATCGAAGGTTTCAACGGCCGGGTTGCCGACGCGCTGGGCAAGGGCGAGATGTTCGAACGCACCGTGCAGACCGGGTTTGACGAAGACACCGGCGAGCCGATTTTTGAGACCGAAGAGATCCAGCCCGAGAAGCTGCCGTATATCGTCGTCGTCGTGGACGAGATGGCCGACTTGATGATGGTCGCGGGCAAGGAGATCGAGGCCTGCATCCAGCGCCTTGCGCAGATGGCGCGTGCCTCGGGCATCCACCTGATCATGGCGACGCAGCGCCCGTCTGTGGATGTCATTACCGGCACGATCAAGGCGAACTTCCCGACCCGGATTTCCTTCCAGGTCACGTCAAAGATCGACAGCCGCACCATTCTGGGTGAGCAGGGTGCCGAACAGCTTCTGGGCATGGGGGGGGACATGCTCTACATGGCTGGCGGCGCGCGCATTACCCGCGTCCATGGACCGTTTGTGTCGGATGAAGAGGTCGAGGAAATCGTCAGCTATCTGAAGAGCTTCGGTCCGCCCGAATACATGAGTGGCGTGGTTGATGGGCCGGCGGATGAAAAGGCCGATGACATTGATGCCGTGCTGGGCCTGTCCACCGGGGGGGGCAATACCAATGGCGAGGACGCGCTTTATGATCAGGCCGTGGCCATCGTGATCAAGGATCGCAAGTGCTCGACCTCCTATATCCAGCGCAAACTGGCGATTGGCTACAACAAGGCCGCGCGTCTGGTTGAGCAGATGGAGGACGAGGGGGGGCTGGTGTCTGCCTCGAATCACGTGGGCAAACGTGAAATTCTGGTGCCGGAGCAGCAATAGGGGGGGTGCAAATTCGCGACGGTTCTTCGGCGGGTCTCTGCCTTGTGAGCCGCGGGGGGGGTGTCAAGCGGGCCGACAGCGACTATGTGATAAGCATGAAAATGTTTCGTATTGCATTCACGGCCGCCCTTTTTGCGGCCTCCGCCCTGCCTGCCGCCGCCGAGAAGCTCTCGATGGCTGAAATCTCGACCTATCTGAATGCGATCAAGTCTGCGCAGACACGGTTCGTGCAGGTCAATGCAGATGGCTCGCAGTCCACCGGCACCCTGTTCATCAAACGCCCCCCCGGTCGGGCGCGGTTCGAATATGATCCGCCGGTTGAAGCGCTGGTCATGGCCGGGGGGGGCAGCAGGTGGCGATCTTCGACCCGAAATCCAATGCGGGTCCCACGCAATACCCGCTGAAACGCACCCCCCCGCTGAACCTGATCCTGGCGCGTCGGATCGACCTGAGCCAGGCCCGCATGGTGGTGGGGGGGCATGGGGGGGAACAGGACGGCATGACAACGATCACCGCCCAGGACCCGAAGAACCCGGAATACGGCACCATCCGGCTGTTTTTCTCACATGCGCCGGTCACACTGCGCCAATGGATCATCACCGACGGGGGGGCCGGGGGGGATCAAACCAAGGTGATCCTGGGTGATCTCGACCGCGATGTTGACCTGGGCAGTGCCATGTTTTCCATCCCGACCGAGACGCGTAAACGCCTGGGTGATTGATCGGCCTCGCGTTGCCCGCGCCTTAACGGCGCGAGCAGTTTGCGAGCTGAACACGGTAGGTTTCCGCCCGCTCTGCCACGCGGTTGGCCACGTTCAACAGCCAGGGTTTTGACCTGTAGGTACCGCGCGCATAGCCGCCGCGCCCATCGTGGTAGGCCAGATACTGGTTGCGCGCATCCGACAGCGGAATGCCCAGTTCCTCGTAGCTTTGGGTCATGTACCAGCCATGAAATCGGTTGCGTCGCGAATGTCGTCGCGCTTGGCCCCCCCACGACCGCCCTCGGCACGCTGGTATTCCTTCCAGGTGGCATCCAGTGCCTGTGCGTAACCATAGGCCGAGCTCTGCCGCCCCCCCATTGGCAGCACGCCCAGCACGTATTTCACCGGCGTGCGATTGTCGCCGATGAACTTTGATTCCTGATGGATAATGGCCATCTGCACATGAACCGGCACCCCCCCCACTTGCGTTGGGTGCGTTTCATGGCCTTCAGATAGTTTGGCCGCTGTTTCACGATGCTGCACGCATTGTCCAGATTGCGCGGTGCCTTGCTGCCCCCCCCGCCGGAACAGGAAGCCACCAGTAGAATGACGATGCATGCGCGAAGAAGTCTGCTCATCTGCCCCCCCTCGCTTATGTTTTGTGGGTATTCTACCCCCCCAGCGCGCGCGACGAAGAAAGCCGGTTCAGATCACAAAAGCGAGGATGAGCGGAAGCGCGGTCACCGACATCAGGGTCGAGACCACGACAAGCCCGGCAACCGCATCCGCGTCTGCGCCGTATTTCTCGGCTAGCAGGTAGGAGGTCACCGCCACAGGGGGGGTTGCGATCTGCACCACCAAAACGCCGAAAGCCACGCCGGTCAGGCCGAACCACAGGCCAACGCCCCCCCAGGCTGCAACAACACAGATCACGACCTTGAGCGCGCTCAGCCAGACCGCCCGTGATACCGCACCAGGATGCAACCGGGCAATCGCCACACCCAGGGTCAACAGCATCATCGGAATGGCCAGTTGACCCAGCAGCTCAAGCGTGTTGGTCAGAAAACGCGGGGGGGTTTGCCAGCCTTGCCACAGGAAAACCGCCCCCCCCAGCACAGTGGCACCAACAATGGGCTCCTTCAGGACTTTCAGCAAAGAACCGCCCCCCCCGAGACCAGCCAGAGCCCGAAGGTAAAGCTGCCAATTGCCATCACCGCGAAGACCACCACCGCGAAACCCAGCCCCCCCTCGTCTCCGAAGGCGAACAAAGCCAGAGGCAAACCCAGGTTGCCCGTATTGCCGAAGATGATCGGGTTCAGATAGGTGCGCATGTTCAGACCGGCCAGCTTCAACACCACGAAACTGATCACGGTGACCAGTGCATAGGCCGCCAGGGCGGCCAGCGATACGGTGGTCAGGGCGGCGGGATCAACTTCGGTTTTCATCAATGCGGTGAAGATCAGCGCGGGCACGGACAGGGTCATCGCCAGGCGCGTGATGAACTGGATTCGGTATTCGAACCCAAGTTTGACCCAGGCAAAACCGATGCCCGCCAACAGAAATACGGGGGGGGCGGTGATCTCCAACACTGTCAGGACAAGGTTCACAAACTGTTTCCCATTTTCTTGGCCCGGCCACATGGACAAGCCTGCTCCAGAAGGAGTACTAATTGTTAAGGGGGGGCTGTAAAACCATGCTGAAAACACGCGCAAAATACGCTTTGGGACAGGTCGTCCGTCACCGCAAGCACCCGTTTCGCGGGGGGGTTGTGTTTGATGTGGACGCGATGTTCTCAAACACTGAGGAATGGTATCAGGCCATTCCCGAAGAGGCGCGTCCGGCCAAGGATCAGCCCTTTTACCACCTGTTGGCCGAAAACGATCAGTCCTACTACGTGGCCTATGTGTCTGAACAGAACCTGGTTGCGGACTATTCCGGCGAGCCGGTCAGCCATCCCGATCTGCCCGACCTGTTTGGGGGGGAGTTCGAAGACGGGCATTACCCGCTGGAATTCCAGATGAACTGAGCGCGTCGTGCGTTCCACCCTTCGCGTTTGTCCACCCTCAAAAACCAAGCGCGCACCCGTCCTTGCGCGGGTCAGATGCGCCAATCAGAACGCCGCCCGCGTGATCAATGCGAATGGCTTGGCCCCCCCCGCCTAACGGCCCTTCTGGCACTTCGATCCGGTGGCCCATGTCGGCCAGCTCGGCGTGCACCTTGTCGCAATATCCACGTTCCAGTTTCAACGCACCCCCCCCATCGGCAAAGCTGCGCGGTGCGTCCAATGCCTCCTGCAAGCCCATGGCGTGATCTACCAGGTTGGTGGTGAATCGGGAATGTCCAGCGGGTTGATATGCCCCCCCGCCCATCACGCCGAAGCTTGTGGTCACTTTACCACCTTCCGCCAGCATGCCGGGGGGGATGATCGTATGCATGGGCCGTTTGCCGCCGCCTGCCTCGTTCGGATGGCCGAGGGTAAGGTTGAAGCCCGCGCCACGGTTCTGGAACAGCAAGCCGAACTTGTCCGAAGCCAGGCCAGACCCGAAGCTGTGGTAGATTGAATAGATCAGGCTTACCGCCATCAGATCACGGTCGACCACGGTCAGGTAGACCGTGTCCTTGTGGACTGCCTCAGTCAGCGGGGGGGCGGCGGCGGTCATCGCCCGGTTCGGATCGATCAGCGCCGCCAGGCGCGCGGCTGTCTCAGGGGGGGCCAGCATGTGGGCCAGCCGTGTTGTGTGATCCGGGTCCGCAATGACCCGGTTGCGGGCGTCATAGGCAAGTTTGCTTGCCTCCGCTTCCAGGTGGACACGTGCTGCCGACAAGGGTGGAGCCGGATCGAAATGACCCAGAATATTGTTCAGAAGGATCGCGGTGGCACCCTGCCCGTTGGGGGGGGTGTTCGATCAGGTCCACGCCTTTATAGGTACCGGCAACCGGGGGGGTGGGCTCCGTGCAGCGCGTGGCCGCCAGATCGTCCAGCGTATGTGTGCCGCCCAGGGCGCGCAGGCTTGAGATCAGATCCTCGGCCACCTCACCTTCATAAAATCCGGCGCGGCCTTCGCGGGCGATGCGGCGCAACACCTCTGCCTGACCAGGTGCCCGGAACAGATCGCCGGGGGGGTCATAAGCGGCTCGTCCCGTTTTCAGATACAATTCTTCTGCACGCCCGCTTAAATGCCCGTCGCGGGCTGAAATCGCCCAGTCAAATGCCACGCGCGGAGCGACCGGGATACCTTCGTCAGCATAGTGGATTGCGGGGGGGGCGAGCACTTGCGCCAACTCCATTTGACCATGGCGCGTGTGAAGTCTGCAGAAAGCATCGACCGCCCCCCCAGGCAGAGTGACCGACCGGACATCACGGATCGGCATGGCCGTGTGCCCCCCCTCCGCCCGCAAAGCATCCGCGTCAAGCGCCGTCGGAGCCTTGCCGGAACCGTTCAGCGCGATCACCTGCTCTCCGCCTGCGGGTTTCAAAAGGACAAAACAATCGCCACCCAATCCGGTCATCTGTGGTTCGGCAATCCCCCCCAAAACCGCTGCGGCGGCTATGGCCGCATCCACCGCGTTCCCCCCCCGTCGCCCATTATTTGCACCGCGACCTGCGCGGCCAGCGGGTGCGACGTGGCACAGAGTCCGTTTGTGGCAAATATGGGGGGGGAACGGCCGGGCAAGTGGAAATCGCGCATGAGGTTCTCCTTGGGGGGGACATGGATCGAAGTTGAGCCTAGGGGGGGCCTCAGCGAAATCTGCAACCATGTGGGGGGGAAGAAGCCTCGGTGCCACGCACTGGGTGGGGGGGGCTGTTCAACGCAGCACCGAGGGAAGCCTATGCAGCTACAGCACTGTTGTGACTCTTGTTTCGGGCCGGGATTGGGACTCAATGGGGGGGCATTTTCACGGCATGTCCCGAGGCGCAGCCTGTGGGGGGGAGTGCAGAATGCAAAAACGCGCCCCCCCAAAATGGGACGCGCCAGAAACATACATTTGCTTTTTCAGTTGGTCAGCGGTTTGCCTGACAGGGTCATTCGGAAGGTCAGTTGGTTGCGGCTGCCATCCCGGCGATACGTCAGGTCCCGCGTTAGCTCGCGGATCAGAAACCAACCGAAACCGCCCTCTGGCAGGTCTTGCTCGCCGAGGGCATCCAGGTCATGGGGGGGCAGGCCCTGTGGCATCTCACCACCGGGCATCGGCACGCCATCGTCCAGGATTTTCACCTCCAGTTCGTCCCCCCCGCGCCGTACAACGTCGAGCTCGATCACACCAATGTCGCGTTCTTCATAAGCGTGTTCGACCACGTTGTTTAGCACTTCTGCCAGAACCAGTTCCACCGAGGTCTTGTCGTCCTGGCCCATCTCCAGATGGGCCAGCCCTTGCATGCAACTCTTCAGAGCCTTTCGTACAGATAACTGGTTGCCGGGAAATACCAGATGCACTCTTTGCATCTGCGCCATCATTCCCTCCCGATGCAGGTCACGTGCGTGGCCCATGAAAGCGAACCTTTCAGGACGCATTGGCCACGTCGTCGCTCAGGACGCTCGCCGCACTCGCGTGGATGGTGAATACGGTGTCCATGCGGGTCAGCTGAAACACTTTCTTGACCGTCGGGCTTAGCCCGGCCAGTTCCAGAACCTTGCCCTTGCCGATCTGCTTCATTGAGGCGACGACGGCACCCAGGCCCGAACTGTCGATGAACCCGACCTGCGCCATATCCAGAACGACCCGATCAGGTCCGCTTTCGCACAGTTCGCGCATGCGGTCCTTGAAGGTGATGGCGACGGCCGCATCAATGCGGTTTTCACCGACGGTAATGAGCCGTATGTCCTTGGTGTCATTGTAGTCAAGTTGCACGATAATTCTCCTTCCCGAGGGCATCCTTGGAATTGAGGCTAGACGGGTATCGTTACCATTCGGTAAGCGTGGGTCCGAAATTCGGGAGATTTGGAGGACGTAATGAAGACTGTTGTAATCGCAGGGGGGGCGGCGCGCACGCCGATGGGTGGTTTCCAGGGGGGGGCTTTTTCCGGGGGGGTGACTGCTTCGGATCTTGGCGGGACTGCGATCAAGCCGCGCTGGAAAATGCGGGTGCCGGGGGGGTTGGGGGGGACGTCCAGGAGTTGCTGATGGGTTGCGTTTTGCCCGCAGGCAGGGTCAGGCCCCCCCTGCGCGCCAAGCTGGCTTTGCTGCCGGGCTGGGTGAAGAGGTGCCCGCGACGACGCTGAACAAGATGTGCGGATCGGGGGGGATGAAGACCGCAATGATCGCTTATGACCAGGTCGCGTTGGGTGACACCGATGTGATGGTTGCCGGCGGCATGGAAAGCATGACCGAAGCGCCATATGTGCTGCCGAAAATGCGTGCGGGTGCGCGGATCGGCCATGGCGCGGTGGTCGACCACATGTTCCTCGATGGGCTCGAGGATGCCTATGACAAGGGTCGCCTGATGGGCACCTTCGCCGAAGACTGCGCCGAGAGCTTCCAGTTCACCCGCGAAGCCCAGGACGAATATGCGCTGAAATCGCTGTCCAACGCTCTGGAAGCGCAGAAATCCGGCGCTTTCGAGGGCGAGATCGCCCCCCCGGTTACCCTGAAAACCCGCAAGGGCGATGTGGTGGTGGGTGAGGATGAACAGCCCGGCAATGCCCGCCCTGACAAGATCCCGACGCTGAAGCCCGCCTTCCGCAAGGGGGGGGCACTGTGACGGCTGCCAACAGCTCGTCGATCTCGGACGGGGGGGCTGCGGCTCTGGTGATCGCCTCGGAAGAGGCGGCGAAGGAGAAGGGTTTGACCGTGCGCGCCCGCATCCTGGGCCATGCAAGCCACGCCCAGGCCCCCCCAGGCCTGTTTACCACGGCCCCCCCGGTGCCTGCCGCGCAGAAGCTGTTGGAGAAACTGGGCTGGACCAAGGACGATGTAGACCTTTGGGAGGTGAACGAGGCCTTTGCCGTCGTACCCATGGCGTTCATGCATGAAATGGGGGGCTGGAGCGCGACAAGGTGAACGTGAATGGCGGGGGGGCCTGCGCATTGGGCCACCCGATTGGTGCTTCCGGCACGCGCATCATGGTCACCCTTCTGAACGCGCTTGAAAAACGTGGGCTGAAACGCGGTGTGGCGGCCATTTGCATCGGGGGGGGTGGCGAAGGCACGGCCATCGCGATCGAGCGGGTCTGACCTCTTTATCTTGCCCAAAATATGCTGGGGGGGTCCGGGGGGGCAACGCCCCCCGGTCCTCTGCTTTCAAGGAGCGCCAACATGCGTGTGACCTACCCCCCCGACCTGGCCAAGCAGATTTCCGCCCTGACCGAGGGTGAGAAGGACGAGGTGGCCCTGATGGCGACGCTGGCCTGCGAAATCCACCATTCTGATGACCGTTTTGATTGGACTGGTTTCTACCGCGTGGTCGCACCGGAGCTGTTGAAGATTGGCCCCCCCTATCAGGTGGGCACGGCTGCCTGGTGATCCCCCCCTTCTCGCGTGGCGTCTGCGGCGCTGCAGCGCGCACCGGTGAGGCGCAGCTGGTCGCCGATGTCGATGCCTTTCCGGGCCACATCGCCTGCGCCAGTTCCACCCGGTCGGAGGTCGTCCTGCCCGTGTGGAACAAGGCGGGTGAGCTGATTGCGGTGCTCGATATCGACAGCGACCAGCCGGATGCCTTCACCGAAGATGACGCCACGCAGCTTGCCGCGATCCTCGCAGCCACTTTCGCGCACTGACATCCGGATTGCTGCTCCGCGGCGAGGAATTCTCTTGCCGCGAATCACTCTTTGCGCCCATTTATGAAAAAAAATGCGTGAAAATTTCACGATGAATTTCATACAAGGCGGCGCAAGAGGCCAGAATGCTGCACAGCGATCCAAACAGCACCAAGACGCTCGGCGCGGATATTCGCGCCCTGCGCAAGTCGCGTGGATTGACATTGGCTGACCTGGCCGAGACGTTGAATCGCTCGGTTGGTTGGCTTAGCCAGGTGGAGCGTGACAAGTCCGAACCCTCTATCTCGGACCTGCGCGAAATTGCGGGTGCGCTGGGCGTGCCGATGTCCTTTCTCTTCGCCCATACCTCTGCCCCCCCGGTGACCGAACAGGGTTATGTTGTGCGTGCAGGCACCCGGCGACCGATGGGCGCGGGTGAGGAAGGGCTGACAGAAGAACTGCTCTCGCCCGACCTGACTGATGATTTCGAGATGGTGCATTCGACCTTCGCGCCCCCCCGTTCGGCCATGCAGACCCCCCCCGCCAACCGACCGACGCAGGAGGTGGGCTACATGGTCTCCGGCAAGCTGGATCTGGAAATCGGCGGGCGGCAGTTCACCGTTGGACCGGGCGATAGTTTCCGGATCAAACACGAGCCCTATCAATGGGCCAACCCCCCCTATGACGAACCCGCCGTGGCGATCTGGGTGATCGCCCCCCCGCCGGTCTATTGAGGAGCGAAAGATGAAGGGCCATTGCCTCTGCGGAGCTGTCTCCTTTGCCACAGATGCCACACCGCAGGGCGTCAGCATGTGTCATTGTGGTCAATGTCGTCGTCAGTCGGGGGGGGCATCTGGTCCTCGGCCTACGTCAAGGAAACCGACCTGACCATCACTGGCGAGGTGCGTTGGTTCGCGGCCAGCGCCAAGGCCCGACGCGGTTTCTGTCCCACCTGCGGGTCGTTCCTGTTCTGGCAAGCACGGGGGGGGAGGACACCATCAGCTTCGCGCTCGGCGCGGTCGACAACCCGACTGGCGTGACGTTGGAGAAACACATCTTCGCGGCAGACAGGGGGGGCGATTACTACGACATCGCCGATGGCCTGCCGCAGAGCAGGTGAGGAGGGGGGGCGATGCTGTATTCTAGAGCCTGTGAATGCGGTCGGGTCGCCTATGAGGCCGAGGCAGCCCCCCACGTGACGTGACCATCTGCATTGTGGCCAGTGTCTGCGCACCAGCGGGCACGCCTGGGCGTCGGTCTCGGTCCCGGCGGACACTCTTTCCGTAACAGGCGCGGAAAATCTGACCTGGTATCGCTCCTCCGACATCGCGCGGCGCGGGTTCTGTAAATACTGCGGATCGAGCCTGTTCTTTGAGCGTATCGGCAAGAATCGCATTGCCATCGGCGCGGGCACCCTGAGCCAGCCCACCGGTCTTGCGACCGCGAAACACATCTTCACGGCGAACAAGGGGGGGGATTACTACGAAATCACCTGCGCCGCCCCCCCGCAATTCGAATTTTACGACTAACGGAGACCTCTATGTCCGATTTCCCCCCCACCAAGGCCCGCGTGGTCATCATCGGCGGCGGCGTCGTCGGTGCCTCGACGCTCTATCATCTGGCAAAGAAGGGCTGGACCGACTGTGTTCTTCTGGAAAGAACGAACTGACAGCCGGGTCCACCTGGCACGCGGCGGGAAATGTTCCGACCTTTTCGACTTCCTGGTCGATCATGAACATGCAGCGTTACTCGACCGAGCTATATGCGCATCTGGGTGAAGAGGTCGACTATCCAATGAACTACCACCAGACCGGCTCGATCCGTCTGGCGCATACCAAGGAGCGTATGCAGGAGTTTGAACGCGCCTGTTCCATGGGGGGGCGTTATCAGGGCATCGAAATGGAAATCTGGACGCCCGAGCAGGCCAAGGAACGCTATCCGTTCCTGGAGACCCACGACCTGGTTGGTGTGCTCTGGGATCCGTCGGACGGTGACATCGACCCGGCGCAGGTCACCCAGGCGCTGGCCAAGGGCGCGCGCGACATGGGCCAGAAGATCATCCGCTTCTGCCCGGCCACCGGCGTGACCCAAAAGGAAGACGACAGCTGGATCGTGCACACCGACAAGGGCGACATCGCATGTGACTATGTGGTCAACGCGGCTGGCTACTATGCCCAGCGTGTGGGCGAGATGTTCAAACCCTATGGCGGGCGCACCGTGCCGATGATGGTGATGGAGCACCAGTATCTGTTGACCGAACAGATCCCCCCCGAGATTGAAGCCTGGTCCAAGGAACATGGTGGCAAGCTGCCTCTGATCCGTGACGTGGATGTCTCCTATTACCTGCGTCAGGAAAAGGCGGGCTACAACCTTGGCCCCCCCTATGAACCCAACTGCAAGGCGCATTGGGTCGATGCCGATGACGCCATGCCCGAGGACTTCAGCTTCCAGCTGTGGCAGGAGGACCTGGACCGGATCGAGGATATCGTCGTGGACGCCATGGCCCGCGTGCCGCTGATGGAGACCTCGGGCGTGTCCAGTGTGATCAACGGCCCGATCCCCCCCTACGCCCCCCCCGACGGGCTGCCACTGATGGGCCCGATGCCTGGCGTCAAGAACGCCTTCGAGGCCTGTGTCTTTACCTTCGGCATCGCGCAAGGTGGAGGTGCCGGCAAGGTCATGGCCGAATGGATCGTCGATGGGTCCACCGAGTGGGACATGTGGGCGGTCGATCCGCGCCGCTACACCGACTACACCGATCAGGATTACTGCAACAAGAAGGGCATGGAAGTCTACGGCAACGAGTACGCCATGCACTTCCCGCACCACGAATGGCCCGCCGCGCGCGACAAGAAACTCTCGCCAGTGCATGACAAGGTCATCGCCGCAGGCGGTGTCATGGGGGGGGCCTACAATGGTTGGGAACGCGCCAACTGGTTTGCGCAACCGGGCGACGATACCTCGCTGGAGGCCACCCACACCTGGGGGGGCCGGTCCGGCCCGTGGGAGCAACGCATCAAGGAAGAATGCGAAGTGGTGCGCGATCACTGCGGCGTCTTGGACCTGCCCGGTTTCTCGCGCTTCATGGTCAAGGGCGACGGTGCCGCCGAGGCTCTGCGTGGCCTAATCACCGGCGGTCTGCCCAAGGTCGGCCGCATGAACCTGGTCTATATCGCCGAACACCGCGGCCGCATCCTGACGGAAATGTCCTGCATGCGTCTGGGCGAGGACGAGTTCGTCATGATCACCGCAGCCACCGCGCAATGGCATGACCGCGATATCCTGGTGAACGCCATGCCCGCCGGTGTGACGGTCGAGGATGTGACCACCACACGCGATACGCTGATCGTGACCGGGCCTGCCTCGCGCGAGATCCTGTCGGGTCTGACCGACGCAGACCTGACCATAGGTTGGCTGACCCATCAGTCTGCCACCGTCGCCGGTCAACCCGCGCACTTGGTGCGTGTCTCCTTCGCCGGGGGGGAACTGGGCTGGGAAGTCCACGCGCTGAACGAACACATGCCCGCGATCTACGACGCCATCACCGGCGCGGGGGGGGCCAAGCCCTTCGGCATGTATGCGCTGAACTCTCTGCGTCTGGAGAAGGGATATCGCGCCTGGAAGGGTGACCTGTCCACGGATTATTCGATGCTGGAAGGTGGGCTGGAGCGTTTCGTCAAGCTCGACAAACCACAGGACTTCCCGGGTAAGGCGGCGATCATGGCCGAGAAACAGCAAGGTATCGCCAAGAGCTTCGTCACCCTGCTGGTCGAAGCGGGTGATGCCGATGCCCCCCCCTATATGTCCTGTGTCTGGTCGGGTGATCAGATCGTCGGCGAGACGACCTCGGGCGGATGGGGGGGCTACCGGGTGAACAAGTCCATCGCCCTGGGCATGGTCCGGGCGGACCTGGCCGTGCCCGGCACCGAGTTGGAAGTCGAGATCTACGGTGAGAAATGCAAGGCTGTGGTGCAGGAAGACCAACCGCTTTGGGATCCCGAAAACACCCGAATCCGGGCCTGATGAGATCAGGGTGTCGCCCTTGATGGAGGGCGGCACCCGGCTACGCCGCGCGAAATGACGGAACTTCGCTAACGCTCGTTGTGGAGTGAGACCATGAACCAACCACTGCGCCACGCCACCTCGGCGGTAGACACGATCCGCTTCGATATCCTCGTCAGCGACGGTTTCGTCCTGATGGAACTGGCCGGCGTGGCGGAGCCTATTCGCATTTTGAACCGGGTCACATTGCAGGATGGGGGGGTCTCTTTTCGCTATCTCAGCCGTCACGGTGGGCGCATTGCCTGCCGGGCCGGGATCGACGTGGATACGGTTCCCGTACCTGAGAAGCCGGATGCTGACTATCTGGTGGTGATCGGCAACACCAACCCGGCCGCGCCTGGCTTGTCGGTTCAAGACGTGGTGCGGCGTTATACACATCGCGGTGCCAAGGTGGTCTTGCTTGCCGAGGCCGCCAGCCGCCACATTTCGGAAACCACACCCGACAGCCCGCACACGACCCATTGGGAAAACTCCACTGTCTTGGGCGAGACGCCGATCAGCTTTGATCCGAAATTCGCTCTGGCTGTGGAAGATGGCGCGATCCTGACCTGCGCCGGTATGGGCGCGACCGTCGATCTGATCCTGTCGCTGCTGACACGTCACGTGCCAACCGCCAAGGTCATGGCCGTGGCGGGTATCCTGCTGCATGACCGGATCCGCGACTTTGCCACCCAGCAGCCGATCGGCGGCCCGACGGTGAATGCGACCGGGGGGGACCGCGATCTGGATGCGGCGATTGAGCTGATGCAGGCCAATACCGAAGAACCCATTCCGATCCACGAGCTGGTGGCGCTGTTGGGCCTCTCGAACCGCTCGCTTGAACGCAAGTTCAAGCAGCGCTTGGGCACCACACCGCATCAGTTCTACCGCGCGCTGCGCCTCAACAAGGCCAACAACCTGCTCCTGAACACCTCCATGTCGATCCAGGAGATCGGCATCGCCTGCGGTTTCCTGGGTGGTTTCTCTGGCCCGTTCAAGGTCATGTTCGGCACCACGCCGCAACAGGTGCGCGCCCAGCGGACCCGACACGGCTGACGCTTTTGCCCGGATTTGGGGGGGGATTTCTGCCGCTTTTCGCAATATTGTCTCCCTTGAACCGTGCCACCGTTCACAGGTCTCCGGACCACGATCAACTCTTGCATTCTCTAGGAGCGCCCCCCCATGGCCGATCTTCCCACCCACGCCCGTGTCGTCATTGTTGGCGGCGGAGTCATCGGCTGTTCGGTCGCCTATCATCTGGCGAAACAGGCTGGACCGATGTGGTCCTTCTGGAACGTAAGCAGCTGACCTCCGGCACCACCTGGCATGCCGCCGGTCTGATCGCGCAGCTGCGCGCCACCGCGAACATGACCAAGCTCGCGAAATACAGTCAGGAGCTCTATGGCAATCTGGAGGCCGAAACCGGCGTCGCCACAGGCTTCAAGCGTTGCGGTTCGATCACGGCGGCCCTCACTGACGAACGGCTCGAAGAGCTGCACCGCCAAGCCGCCATGGCCCGCGCCTTCGGCGTCGAGGTCGAGGAGATCTCGCCCGCCGACGTCAAGGCGAAGTATGAACACTTGAACATCGACGACGTGACTGGTGGCGTCTATCTGCCGCTCGATGGTCAGGGCGACCCGGCCAATATCGCGCTGGCGCTGGCCAAGGGCGCGAGGCAGAACGGTGCCGTGGTCAAGGAACGCATCAAGTCACCGGCGTGGCCAAGGCGGGCCGCCGCGTGACCGGGGGGGTGGATTGGGTCAGCGATGATGGCACCGAACAGGGTCACATCATCTGCGATCACATCGTCAACTGCGCGGGTATGTGGGGGGGACATGAGGTTGGCCGCATGATGGGCACCAACGTGCCGCTGCACGCCTGTGAACACTTCTATATCGTGACCGAGAACATCCAGGGCTTGGCCCAGATGCCGGTGCTGCGCGTGCCGGATGAATGTGCGTATTACAAGGAAGATGCGGGCAAGATCCTACTGGGCGCCTTTGAGCCCAACGCCAAGCCCTGGGCGATGAACGGCATTCCCGACACGTTCGAATTCGACCAGCTGCCCGAGGATTTCGATCATTTCGAGCCCATTCTCGAAGCCGCCTGCAACCGGATGCCGATGCTGGCCGAGGCAGGCATTCACACCTTCTTCAACGGGCCGGAAAGCTTTACCCCCCCCGACGACGCCTATCATCTGGGTCTTGCGCCCGAGATGGACAATGCCTGGGTCGCTGCCGGGTTCAACTCGATCGGCATCCAGTCGGCGGGTGGCGCGGGGGGGCAAGCGCTGGCGCAGTGGATGGAGGATGGTGAAAAACCCTTTGACCTGGGGGGGGATGTGGACATCAGCCGGATGCAGCCGTTCCAGGGCAACAAGACCTACCTTTATGAACGCTCGAAAGAGACGCTGGGCCTGCTTTATGCCGACCACTTCCCGTTCCGCCAGAAAGCCACTGCGCGCGGGGGGGTGCGCCGCACGCCGTTCCATCATCACCTGAAGCAACAGGGCGGTGTCTTTGGTGAAATCGCCGGGTGGGAACGTGCCAACTGGTTCGCCAATGAAGGCCAGACAGCGGAGTATGAATACACCTGGGGGGGCCGTCCGAACTGGTTCGACAATGCCGCCGCCGAACATCGTGCAGTGCGCGAGAACGTCGGCATGTATGACATGTCTTCCTTCGGCAAGATCCGCGTCGAAGGCCCCCCCGATGCAGAGGCCTTCCTGAACTACGTCGGCGGCGGCGACTATCAGGTCGCCAATGGCAAGATCGTCTATACCCAGTTCCTGAACTCGCGCGGTGGGATCGAGGCGGATGTGACCGTCACCCGTTTGACCGAGACCGCTTATCTGGTTGTCACCCCCCCTGCCGCCACGCGTCTGGCGGATCAGACCTGGATGGAACGCCACAAGGGTGACTTCCGTGTGGTGATCACCGATGTCACCGCAGGCGAAGGCGTGCTGGCCGTTATGGGCCCCCCCAACGCACGTAAGCTGCTGGAAGCCGTGTCACCCAACGATTTCTCCAACGCCACCAATCCCTTTGGTACCGCTCAGGAGATTGAGATCGGCATGGGCCTCGCCCGCGCTCATCGCGTGACCTATGTGGGTGAGTTGGGGGGGTGGGAGCTCTATGCCTCCGCCGACATGGCCGGGCACATGTTCGAAACCCTGTTTGAAGCGGGGGGCAGGACATGGGGGGTTGAAGCTCTGCGGCATGCACATGATGGACAGCTGCCGGATCGAGAAAGGCTTCAGGCACTTCGGCCATGATATCACCGCCGAGGATCATGTGCTGGAGGCTGGTCTGGGCTTTGCCGTGAAGACCGACAAGCCTGACTTCATCGGTCGCGATGCGGTGCTGGCCAAGAAGGAATCGGGGGGCTGGAAAGCCGCATGGTGCAGTTCAAGCTGACCGATCCGGAGCCGCTGCTTTACCACAACGAGCCGATCCTTCGCGATGGTGAGATCGTGGGTTACCTGTCCTCGGGCAGCTATGGTCACCACCTGGGGGGGGCGGCGATGGGTATGGGCTATGTGCCTGCAAAGGCGAGAAACCCGCCGATGTTCTGGCCTCGACCTACGAGATCGACGTGGCCGGTACCCGCGTAAAGGCCGAAGCCTCGCTCAAGCCGATGTACGACCCGAAAGGCGAACGCGCCAAGGCGTGATTCAGCGACCTCGAAAGGTTTGTTAACCTTGACCGCTTACCCTCGCCCTGCGCGCGGGTGGGTGTAGTCCCTTGTGCGATGGAACAGAACGGGCCTGCGGGGGGGGCAGCATGAAGCACGATACCAACCTCACGGATTTTACGCTGGCTGAACATCTGCGCATCACGGAAGCGGAGGTGGCGGATCGCAAGCGCATGCTGGGTCTGACGCCGAAACTGGAGCAAGTGTTGGCAGGGTTCGACAAGGCCATTCGCGAATGCGCCGAAGGCTTGATCGAGGATTTTTATCTGCAGCAGACCGAGTTCACGCAAATTCAGAGCATTATTGGCGATGCTGATACGCTCAAGCGGTTGAAGGCGTCGATGCGCGGCTATGTCATCCGGCTGTTCAGCGGCAATTATGACGCGGACTATGTGAACTCCCGTCTGCGCATCGGCAAGGTCCATGCCCGCATCGGCGTGGCACCCAAAACATACGTGGCGTCGATGCATAGGCTGGAAAACCATCTGTCGACTGTGCTGTCTGAAAGCTATGGCTATGACCCGGCCTGCGGGGGGGCTCTGGCCAAGTTGATGCTGTTCGATCTGGGGGGGCTGGTGTTCGACACCTATATCCAAGGCCTGGTGAGCGAAGTTGAATTGACCCGTGACGAGCTTTTGCGTCACTCGGAGGAACTGGAACACACTGTGCGTGCGCGCACGGCCGAGATTGAATGCATGGCGCAAACCGATGATGTCACCAGTCTTCTGAACCGGCGACATTTTCTGAAACTTGCCCAAGGTGCCTATGACAAGGCGCGGCGGGGGGGGCGGACGTCTCTTTCTTTCGTGTTCATTGACCTTGAGCGGTTCAAGTGTGTGAACGAAGCACTGGGGGGGCACCAGGAAGGGGGGGATCGGGTCCTTGCCCGGACCGGGGGGGAGATAATCGCTGACCTGCTGGGAACGGAGGGGGGGATTGCGGCCCGCCATGGTGGGGGGGCGAATTTCTGGATATTGTTGCCCCCCCGTACCGATGCGGATGGGGGGGCTCAGGACTTTTGTGACGCCCTGTCCTCCGCGCTGCCCGAGGTCAACGGTGCCCGCTTGTCCGCGCGCTGTGGTATCGCCGCGGCAGGGGGGGATGGCAGCTACCCCCCCTCGCTGGATGAGCTGATCGCAATTTCGGACGGTGCTCTGCACGCCGATCTGAATGGGCAGGCCCCCCCAGCTGAGGCGGATGCGTCGCCGGTGGTGTTCCAGCGCAGTGTCGTGGCCGCACCCTAATGTCTGCTTTTGTGATACCCGGTATCAAAAACTTCATGATCCATGTCGCGCGTGGGACTTCTGAACATGTGAAAAGCTGCCATAAAGGCCGCATGAACAAGCCACATACCGTTCAGAATCAGGACACACCCCCCCAGGGATTGGTCTTTGCCATCTCTGCCTATCTTCTGTGGGGGGGGTCCTTCCGCTCTACATGAAGGCGTTGGCGCATATCCCGGCCCCCCCCGAAGTGGTGGTTCATCGTGTGCTGTGGTCCGTGCCGGTGGCAGGGGGGGCGCTCTTGGTTGTCCTCGGGCGCACGCGGGATCTGGCAACGGCGCTGCGTTCGCCACGCACCTTGGCGATGGGCTGCGTCACCGCTGCGCTGATCTCGATCAATTGGGGGGGCATCTATGTCTGGTCCATTGCGGTGGACCGGGCGTTGGATGCGGCACTGGGCTACTATATCAACCCTCTCTTCTCGATCTTCCTGGGGGGGGCGGTGTTGCTGGGTGAGCGTCTGACCCGTGCGCAGATGGCCGCCATTGCGCTTGCCTTCGCCGCCGTGGTTGTCTTGACCGTCGCAGCCGGAAGCCTGCCCTGGCCCGCGCTGGCCTGATGTTCAGCTGGGGGGGGTTCTATGCGCTGGCAAAAAAGCAACTGCCCATTGGCCCGAACCAGGGTTTCATGTTGGAGGTGTTGATTTTGACGCCACCCGCGCTGGGATACCTTGGGTATATGATCGCAACCGGACAAAGCCACTTTGGTGGCACGGCCTATGACAGTTGGATGCTTGCTGGATGTGGTGTGGTGACGGCCGTTCCGTTGATCATCTATGCCAACGGTGCGAAGCTGTTACGCCTGTCCACGGTGGGTATCCTGCAGTACATCGCGCCGACGATGATTTTCCTGACCGCTGTCTTCGTTTTCGGAGAGCCTTTCGGCGGCGCACAAGCGATCGCCTTCCCGATGATCTGGATGGCGCTGGTGATTTATTCCTGGTCCATGGTGAAACAAGTGCGTCGAACGGCCTGAGCCTTGCCCCCCCGGCAGCCCCCCCGTCCCGCTATCTCGCGCCCTATGGACGTCTACAGCCCCCCCCGATACGCCGCTTGATATTTTGCACCAGGACCACGAACTTCTGATCGTGAACAAACCCTCCGGCCTGCTTTCGGTGCCCGGACGGGGGTGAACATCTGGCCGACTGCCTGATCGCGCGCATCCAGGCGGTCTTTCCCGAGGCGCTTTTGGTGCACCGGCTGGACCGCGATACCTCTGGCGTGATGGCCTTTGCGATGACACCGCATGCGCAGCGCCATCTTGGCCTGCAATTCGAGAAACGTCAGGTAAAGAAGGCTTATATTGCGCGTGTCTACGGCGCAGTTGCTGGCAGTGAGGGCACCGTGGACCTGCCGCTGATCGTCGACTGGCCCAACCGTCCGCGCCAGCATGTGGACCATGAGAATGGCAAACCTGCGGTGACCGACTGGAAAGTTGCCAAACGCGGGGGGGTCGGCGAGACCCGCATGCGTCTGTTCCCGCAGACCGGTCGCAGCCATCAGCTGCGCGTGCATATGAAGGAACTTGGACACCCGATCCTTGGCGACCCGTTCTACGCGACCGGTGCCGCGCTGGACGCGCCACGGTTGATGCTGCATGCCGAAAGCCTGCGTCTGCGCCATCCTGATGGCGGGCGGGGGGGCATGACATTCAAGGCGAAATGCCCGTTTTAGGCACCTGCCCATGCGTCAACCACCCGCCCGCCGCTTGCCCTTCCCACACGGACCTGTTTGACTGCGAAAACGTTGTAAACAAGGGGGGGCTGTGTCCATGTTCAAACCTGTCATCTCCGGCACTGGCGTCTTTACTCCGGACCAGATCATTACAAATGCGGAACTGGTCGTCGCCTTCAACGCCTATGCCGACAGGCAGAACGCTCTGAACGCGGATGCCATCGCGGCGGGCGAGATGGAGCCGATGGGCCATTCGAGCGAGGAGTTCATCGTCTCGGCCTCCGGCATCGAACGGCGTTTCGTGATGGACAAGTCCGGCGTGCTGGACCCGGATCGCATGTACCCGGCGCTGGCGGAGCGGGCGGATGACGCCCCCCCGGGTATCATGACCGAAATGGGCGTGGATGCCTGCCTGAAGGCGTTGGCCCAGGCCGGGGGGGTGGACGCCAACGAGGTCGACTTGGTGATCTGCGCCGCCTCGAACCACGAACGCGCCTATCCGGCCATCGCCGTCGAGATCCAGCAGGCCCTGGGCGCGGGCGGCTTTGGCTTTGACATGAACGTGGCCTGCAGCTCGGCCACCTTCGGCATTCAGGCAGCGGCGGACATGGTGCGGTCGGGCTCCGTCAAGAAGGCGCTGGTGGTCAGTCCCGAGATCTGCTCGGCTCATCTGGAATGGCGCGACCGGGACTGCCACTTCATCTTTGGCGACGTGGCGACGGCAACACTGATCGAACGCCAGGAAGACGCGCAGGGGGGGGATCATTTCGAGATCCTCTCGACCCGTTGCCTGACGCAGTTTTCCAACAATATCCGGAACAACAACGGCTTCCTGCGCCGCACCCGTGAAGACGTGGGTGCCCTGCCGGATCGCCGCGATATGCAGTTCATGCAGAACGGTCGCAAGGTGTTCAAAGAGGTGCTGCCGATCGTGTCCAAACACATCCTGGGCCACATTGCCGAAGAAGGTGTCAGCCCCCCCGATCAACTCAGCCGCCTGTGGCTGCATCAAGCCAACAAGACGATGAACGATTTCATCGGCAAGAAGGTCCTGGGCCGCGTGCCTGAAGAGGGCGAGCAGCCCAACATCCTGCAAGACTATGCCAACACCTCCTCGCTGGCTCGATCATTGCCTTTGACAAGTATTCGGACGATCTGGCGCCCGGTGATCTGGGCGTGATCTGTTCCTTTGGGGGGGCGGGTTATTCGGTCGGGTCTGTGTTGGTGAAGCGGGGGGGCTGATCTTCAGCGCATCGGGGGGCGAACCCGGCAAGGGCTCCAGGTCGATCTGGCCAGAGGCGGTCCTGATGAAGTCCAGCCCGGATCCATACCTGGCAGGAAGCGCCTGCACGATGCTGTGGTCCCCCCCCTTGTCCAGGACTTCAACGCGCAACCCGGCCTCCTTGATTGCGGCTTCCAGATCCGGCGCATCCTCGGCGTTTGCGAAACCTTCCAGCAGGGCTTCGGCTGCCGCGCGGGCGTTCGCCTCCCGGTCCAGCTGATCGCAGCGGTAGGTGTGCGAAAGGCCAACATCCAAAACGATGTATGCGCGGGTGGCGTAATGGGAGGTCAGGCCGCCAAGCAAAAGACCGGTCATGAGAATGGTGATTTTCTTCATGATGACACACTCACTAGTTGATCGCGGCAGAATAGAAACAGGGCCCGCGAAACGCGAGCCCTGTTTCCGCTGTCTGAAGTCGGATCAGTCGTTGAACCAACCCGAAGCTGCCTTGACTTCCAGGAAGTCCTCGATCCCGAACACTCCGCCTTCGCGGCCATTGCCGGACTGTTTATAGCCGCCGAAAGGCGCGCCGGCACCGCGGCTCTGGCCGTTCACTTCGACCATGCCCGAACGCAGTGCGCGGGACACGCGGTTGGCGCGGGCACCGTCCTGGGTCTGGATGTAGTTGGTCAGCCCGTAGACCGTGTCATTGGCGATCTCAATGGCTTCCTCTTCCGTGTCGAAGGGGGGGATCATCGACAGGACCGGGCCGAAGATTTCCTCGCGGGCAATGGTCATCTGGTTGTTCACGTCGGCAAAAACGGTCGGTTTGACGAAATAGCCCTTGTTCAACCCGTCGGGACGGCCGGTGCCGCCGGCGACAAGGCGCGCGCCTTCGTCGATGCCTTTCTGGATCAGATCCTGGATCTTGCCCCCCCACTGCAACTCGGACACGACCGGACCGATGTGGCGACCTTCTTCGCTCGCCGGACCCACGCCGACGCTTCGGCAACTTCACGGGCAGTTTCGACCGACTGGTCATAGATCTCGCGCTGCACCAACATGCGCGAGGGGGGGGCGTTACAGCTTTGACCCGTGTTCTGCATCATGTGCAGCACGCCGCGTTTCACGGCCTTCTCGTCCGCGTCCGCAAAGAGGATATTCGCCCCCCCTTTGCCACCCAGCTCCAACGAAACGCGCTTCAGCGTATCAGCGGCGGCTTTCGAGATCGCAATGCCTGCACGGGTCGAGCCGGTAAAGCTGACCATATCCACGTCGGGGGGGTGGGTCGACAGCTGCGTGCCGACACCCGCTCCGTCACCATTGACCATGTTGTAGACACCCGCAGGCACGCCAGCGTCATGCATGATCTCGGACCAGACGATGGAGGACAGAGGCGAGATTTCGGACGGTTTCAGAACCATGGTGGAACCCGCCGCCAAGGCCGCGATGACCTTCAGGGAAACCTGGTTCATCGGCCAGTTCCACGGCGTGATCAGGGCGCAAACACCGATCGGTTCATAGAGAATGCGATCATTCGGCGCGTGGCTGCCCAGCATGCGGTCGAATTCGAACCCTTCGAATGCCTTGATGAAGTTCTGTATGTGCCATGCTCCGGCACCGACCTGGCCTGTCCGCGCCAGGTTGATCGGTGCGCCCATCTCCTGGCTCATCGCCTGGGCCAGATCTTCGCCTCGCTTGCCGTACTCCTTGGCGATGTTTTGAAGCAGGTCCAGCCGGTCCGCCTTGGACGAGATGCCCCCCCAGGTCCTGAATGCCGCCTTGGCCGCTGCGACCGCCGCGTCGGTATCGGCCTGACCGCCCAGCGAAATGGTGGCGAAGGCTTCCTCGGTCGAGGGGGGGTTGATGACAGGGAAGTCATTGGCAACGGCCGGGGGGGCGACCCACTGGCCGTTGATATAAAAGTCGCGTTTCTCGATCATGTCTCACTCCGTTTCGGATTTGGCAGCACTCTGTCATTGAGATTCGGCAGGCGCAAGCAATCTTCCAGACAATATGATCAAAAAATCGCGCTGGTGGAAATGGCCAATTATTGGATTGGTCAGCGGACCAATTTTCCCGCCTCTCTGAGCTGAAATCCTAAGAGGACGCCTGCCCAGTAGGCGTCAGAACCGCCCTGAAATGCGCCAAAGATCGAGCGGCCCGCCGAGTAATCTCGTCCGGCGAAGGGGGGGTGCTGGTTTGACCAATCGCGCGGCGGATCTGCTGATCGCCGACCAGCAGGTCCAGAAACAGAGAAACCGCATCCTGCGTGTCTTCAAAGGCCAAGTCGCCACCTGCGCGGGCTCGTTCAAGCACTTGGGCAATCAGCGGTGCGATGGTCTCGCGTCCAGACCGGCTGATCGCCTGCCCCCCCAGCGTTCCCGTGCTGTCTGCGGCTGCGGCCCTGTTTAGGGCGATGGCCCGGTCGCCCAGAAGCAGTGCTAGGAGCGCGGGCGCAAAACCATCCAAGATTTGCATCGGGTTGGTTTGCGCGTCCAGCCCAGCTTCCAGCATTTGACGGACCTCGGTGGCATTGCCTTCGACCAAGGCAGAAAAGAGCCCGATCTTATCCCCCCCATACCAGCGATAGAGCGTTTCGTTCGATGCCTTCGCCGCCTTGGCAATCACCAGCATTGATGCGCCGGCAAAGCCCTTTTGTTCCAACACCTGATAGGCGGCGGTTTCGATCTGCTGCTGTCGGGTTTCCCGTTTGTCCGGTTTCACGGTGGTCTCCAAACCTGTTGACACAATCCGTACATGCAGTTACGGATTTATTCAAGCGTACACATAATTACGGATTTGGAGGCCGACATGAGAGAAGACGAAAACACAAGGATCGCAACTGCCGGGCTGGCGATGCTGATCATTCTTCAGGGGGGGGTCATGCTGGCCTCGCTTTATGCTGGAGTGCCGCCGTACCCACCGGTCACAATTCCGCTGGGTGCGGTTGCGCCGATCCTGGCGGCTGGCTTTGCTACGGCGGTCGCAGGTATCATGCTGCGCCCGACCTCATCGCTTGGTCGGGTGTTTGCCCTGCTGGCGGTGGTGACTGCGCTCCTGTCTTTCGGGCCGCAGAAATACTTCAACGCCCAATTTCCATTGATCTGGCCCGCGGTGGTGCTTGGGCAGGTGGCGGCCCTGATGGTGGTGGCAGGAGCATTGTCTGCTTTGCGCGGGGGGGTGCTTCGCCCGGCTTGAGGCGCGCTCAAGAACAGAAAGCCCGGCCAAAGGCCGGGCTTTTGCGTTGTCTTGTCGGGCAGTTCAGCCGTCCAGCTTGGCGACTTTCAGGGCTTCGCTCAGCACCTCGCGGTCGCCGACATGGTTGGCCAGCACCAGCACAAGGCGGGCATTGAGCGCATCGCTGCCTTCTTTCGACAGGCCCTCATGGGCAGCCAGAAGTTCAGCGTAGAAGTCATCCGCGCCAGCGATGTTCGGCTGCAGGTTCAGATCGGACATATTGGTTACTCCTTGCCGGTGGCGCGGCGGATCGCGGCGCGGAACAGGTTTTCGTCAAAGCTCGGGCGGCGGGCCGCCACGTGCTGGTCAGGACGGATCAGATAGACCGCACTTTCCTCGTTGCCCAGGTAGCGTGCCTTGAGCATCCCGGTGGTGTCCGCCTTGGCGGACAGGGCCAGGCGGGTGACTTCGATCCCGTCCTCTTCCAGGCTGTCAGGCGCATCCGCGTCGATGGTCAGCAGAGTGAACTTGTCACCCAGTTGGCGCAGCAGGTAATCGTCACCCAGTTTCACGTCCGGGCAGGGCGAGCCGGGGGGGCGGGTACGTTCCGGTCCGTCCAGTGCATCGGCGGTGTTCAGGGGGGCGAGCCGTCATAGGTGCAGGGCACCGACAGGCGACCGGCATTGACCAGCGGGCGGGCGAATTCATGCGCCTCGGCCAGGTCCAGAACCGCGTCCCGCAGAATGCGCGACATCGCTGATTTCGGCGTGATGAAGTCGGTCGAACGCGAGGAGTTCATGATGTTCTCATCCGCGCCATGGATCCGCTCCATGTCATAGCTTTCCAGCAGACTTTCCGGTGCCTTGCCGTCCATCACCAGCTTCAGCTTCCAGCCCAGGTTGTCGGTGTCTTGCAGACCCGAATTGGCTCCGCGCGCGCCGAAGGGTGAGACCTGGTGCGCCGCATCTCCGGCAAAGATCACCCGGCCGTGGCGGAACTTTTCCATCCTGCGGCACTGGAAGGTGTAGATCGAAACCCATTCCAGTTCGAACTGCACATCGTCGCCCAACATCGCCTTGAGGCGCGGGATGACGTTCTCGGGCTTTTTCTCTTCTTCCTTGTCGATGTCCCAACCCAGTTGCAGGTCGATGCGCCAGACATTGTCAGGCTGTTTGTGCAGCAACGCAGACTGACCCTTGTTGAAGGGCGGGTCGAACCAGAACCAGCGTTCGGTGGGGGGGAAGTCGGCTTCCATGATCACGTCGGCGATCAGGAAGTTGTCTTCAAACACGCGGCCGACGAAGTCCAGGCCCAGCATCTGGCGGGTCGGGGGGGACCCTGCGCCGTCACAGGCGATCAGCCAGTCGGCTTCGATGTTGTAGGGGGGGCCTTCGGGGGGGGTGTCGACTTCCAGCGTGGCGTGGGTGTGGTTGTTGCTGATGGCCGAGACCTTGTTCTTTCCGCGGATCTCGATCTGCTTGCCTTCGGCCTGCAGCTCGCGGACCCGGTTCACCAGGTATTCCTCGAAGTAATACTGCTGGAGGTTGATGAAGGCGGGGGGGCGCTCGTGCCCGTCTTCGGGCAGAAGGTCGAATTCGTAGATTTTGCGTTCGTCGAAGAAGACCTTGCCCAGGTTCCATTCGACGCCCTTGTCGACCATCGGCTGGCCACAGCCCAGGCGGTCGAGGATCTCCAGCGGGCGTTTGGCGTAGCAGACGGCGCGTGAGCCGAAGCTGACCTTGTCATTGTCGTCCAGGATCACCACCGGCACATCCTGTTGCGCCAGGTCGATCGCCATGCCCAGGCCGATCGGGCCTGCGCCGATGATCACGACGGGGGGGTGGCGGACGGCAGTTTCGCTGTCCTGATCCGGGCTACGCTCATAGGCATAGAGCGGTACTTCGAAAATCTTGTTCTCGGCGTTCATGTGGTCTCCTCCGGCGACGGACAGGGTTTCTGCCCTTAGCTTAGACTGTAAATTTCATTGCGTTTGCAACGATAGGTGTGGCCGCTCGCCGCATGTCTCCTCAGGATGCGACGGGCGTGGGTCGTATCAGCCTTGCAGCGCTTCCCACATGTCCAGATCGCGCTGAGCGGTCCAGATGCGGGGGGGGTGTCGATGCCGCGGGCTTCGTCATAGGCGCGGGCGACGTTGAAGGGCAGGCAGTGTTCATAGATCGCGTAGTCGGCGAACTTCGGGTCGCATTCGGCGCGGGCGGCGTCCCAGGCTTCCTTCAGCGAGCCACCGCGCGCGGCGACTTGGCAACGGGGGGCGATAGGTGCTTTCGACGAAATCACGGGTGCTTTCAATGGCTCGGTTCACGGCCTCCTTGCCCACCAGCGCTCCACCCCCCCGGCCCGGAGCGATGGCGTCGACGTCGAACCATTTGATGTTGTCCAGCGTATCACCCCCCCAGTCGTTGAAATGCCCATCGCCGCAGTAGCAGGCCGAATGGTCCTCGACGATGTCACCGGTGAACATGACGTTCTGATCCGGGACGTGAATGACCGCATCGCCCGCGGTATGGGCGCGGCCGACCTGCATGATATCGACACGGCGGTTGCGAGGTAGACGGTCATGGACTCGCTGAACGTGGTGGTCGGCCAGGTCAGGCCGGGAATCGACTCATGCCCTTCGAACAGGCGCGGGAAGCGCTGGAACTCGCTGTCCCAATCTTCCTGCCCGCGTTCCACGACCATGGACCGGGCGACGTCCGACATGATGATCTGCGAGGCCCCCCCGAAGGCCGAGGCACCCAGCACACGCACGGCGTGATAGTGGGTCAGAACCACGTGGGAAATCGGCTTGTCGGTCACGGACCGCACGCATTCGATCACCTTGCCCGCCAGGCGCGGCGTCGCCTGCGCCTCGACGATCATGACGCTTTCGTCGCCGATGATCACGCCCGAGTTCGGGTCGCCCTCGGCTGTAAAGGCATAAAGCCCCCCCTCGCCAATCTCGTCGAAGGTGATCTTCTTTTCGGTCATGTCGCCTTGCGACGCGAATGCCTTGGCCATGGTTGTGTTTTCCTTCCTAGACATGGGCGGGGGGGAGGCGTGATTCCATCCCCCCCGCATGTTTGATCGTCGTACTCTGCCCTATTGGGCCACGTTCGTTGTCTTTGCCGGCACTTTGATCATCCTGTGGATGATGGGCCGCAATGTAATCTGCCCCCCCTGTGGTGATATCCGTATCTGGTACAGCGGGGGGGATGACAGTGGGCAGGGGGGGTCGCAGCATTTGATGGACTGGTACACGCCCAGCCACCTGATCCATGGCTTCCTGTTCTATGGCGCGACCTTTCTGGTCTTGCGAAAACTGGCGCTGGGCTGGCGTCTGCTGATCGCCACACTGGTCGAATGCGCCTGGGAAATCGCCGAGAATACCGAAGCCGTGATCAACCGCTACCGCGAGTTCACCGTGTCGGGTGAATACTGGGGGGGCGATGCGGTGATCAACTCGGCCGCAGACGTGGCGGCGATGTTCGTCGGTTTCTGGCTGGCGCTGCGTCTGCCGATCTGGCGTCGCTTCTGATTATCGTCGGCTTCGAGCTGTTCACCACATGGCTGATCCGCGATGGATTGGCGCTGAACATTATCATGCTCATCATGCCCAGCGAGGCGATCCTCAACTGGCAAAGCGGGATATGAGGTCCAGCGCCGCATGAGCCTTACTTCGGCCAGCTCTTGGCGGGCAGGATCTGGCCAACGCAATCACCAAACCCGATCTGGAACCCGTCGCCCTTGGCCGCCCCCCCGCGCAGGGTCAGGGTATCGCCGTCCTCGATGAAGGTACGGGTCTCGCCGGTATCCAGAGTGAAGGGTTCGCGCCCCCCGCCCAGCTCATTTCCATCAGCGAGCCATACTCGGTCTTGGTCGGCCCGGAAATGGTGCCTGACCCCCCCAACAGATCCCCCCCCACATTCATTGCACAGCCGCCAACGGCGTGGTGGCACAGCTGTTCGGCGGCCGAGTAGTACATCCGGCTGTAGTTCGTCTGGCCAATGACGCTGGCTTTGTCCGCGCCTTCCGGCTGCATCAGCACCTGAAGTTCGATATCATAAAGCCCGTCTTTGGAGCCATCCAGATAGGGCAGCAGCTCTTTCTCGCGCTCGGGTGTCGGGGGGGCGCGGAAGTCTTCCAGCGCGGCGGCGGTGACGATCCACGGGGGGGAAATCGAGGTGCCGAAGGCCTTGCCCTGGAACGGACCCAGCGGCTGGTATTCCCAGCCTGAATGTCGCGCGCGGACCAGTCGTTCAGCAGCACATAGCCGAAGATCATGTCATCGGCCTCGTCCACCGTGATGGGCTGGCCGAACTCCGAGGGTTTGCCGACGATGGCACCCATTTCCAGCTCGATATCCAACCGCATGGAGGGGGGGCCGAAGCTGGGCATTTCCGCGTCCGGTGCCTTGCGCTGACCATTGGGGGGGCGGTGGATCGGCGTGCCCGAGACGACCACGGAGGACGCACGCCCGTTGTAGCCAATTGGGATATGCAGCCAGTTGGCCGGCAGATCGGGCGAGCCGCGCAGGATCGCGCCCATGTTCGCCGCGTGCTGACGACCGGCGTAGAAGTCGGTGTATTCCGACACCAGGAAAGGCATGTGCATGTCGGCATCTGCCCGGACGACCAGATGGGGGGGTTCGACCTTGTCACGTTCGGCGGCACCTTCGGCCAGCAGCTCAACCAGACGGGCACGCAGGGCGGTCCAGGCCTCGGCACCCAGCTCCATCAGCTCGTTCCAGAAGGGCACGTCGAAGACCGGGAACTCGCCGATCTCGATCAGCCCTTCTTCCTCCAGCGCGGTGACGTCCAGGATCATGTCGCCGATTGCCACGCCGCAATGGCCATCAACCTCGGCGGTCGAGAACACGCCGTAGGGCAGGTTGTTCAGCGGGAAGGGGGGGGTCTCGGCGGAATTGGCGCTGTCGACCCAGGATTTCATCAGGCTCATAAGTGTTCTGTCCTCTCAACGGGTCCGGGAGTTTCGATCAATCCCGGCAAGAAAAATCACGATCTTCTTGTGCCCTATTTCTTGCCCGGCATGCCATCGAATTTCTTTTCGATATCGGCCCAACAGTCGATGTAATCGTCCTGCAGCGGTGCCTCGTTTGCGGCGAAGGCGGTCAGGTGCTGCGGGAAGCGGGTTTCGAACATGAAGGACATGGTATTGTCCAGCTTGTCCGGCCCCCCCAGGTTCGCGTTTGAGGCCTTTTCAAAGGCATTCTTGTCCGGCCCGTGCGGCAGCATCATGTTGTGCAGGCTGACCCCCCCGCCCGGCACGAACCCGTCCGGCTTGGCGTCATATTCGCCATAGATGTTGCCCATTAGCTCGGACATGATGTTTTTGTGGTACCAGGGCGGACGGAACGTGTCCTCAGCCACCATCCAGCGCTCACGAAAAAGCACGAAGTCGATGTTCGCGGTGCCGGGGGGGTCACCCGAAGGCGCGGTCAGCACCGTAAAGATTGACGGGTCCGGGTGGTCGAACAGGATCGCGCCAACTGGGCAGTAAGTGCGCAAGTCGTATTTGTAAGGTGCGTAGTTGCCGTGCCAGGCGACCACATCCAGCGGTGACTGGCCGATCTGGGTCACGTGGAATTGCCCGGCCCATTTGATGGTGATGGTCGAGGGCACTTCGCGGTCCTCGAACGCCGCGACCGGTGCCTTGAAGTCACGCGGGTTGGCCATGCAGTTGGCACCGATCGGGCCACGGCCGGGCAGTTCGAACTTCTTGCCGTAGTTCTCGCAGACGAACCCACGCGCTGGGCCGTCCAGCAGTTCGACACGATAGACCAAGCCGCGGGGGGGGATGATGGCGATTTCCTTCGGCTCCAGATCAATGATGCCCAGTTCCGTATAGAACCGCAGGCGGCCTTCCTGCGGCACCACCAGCAGCTCGCTGTCCGCAGAGAAGAAGTAGTCATCCACCATCGATTCGGTGACCAGATAGATGTGCGAGGCCATGCCAACCTGGGTGTTCACATCTCCCGCCGTGGTCATGGTACGCATGCCGGTCACCCAGTTCAGCCCCCCCTCGGCCACCTCGACCGGGTTCCAGCGGTATTGGCCCAGGCTGATCACGTCCGGGTCCACGCAAGGCGCGGATTTCCAATAGGGCACGTCAATCTTGGTGTACCGCGCCGAATGTTTCACCGACGGGCGTATACGGTAGCACCAGGTGCGTTCGGGCGGGTTGGCGGTAAAGGCGGTGCCCGACAGTTGTTCGCCGTAGAGGCCATAATTGCAGCGCTGTGGGCTGTTCATGCCCTGGGGGGGCAGAGCATCAGGCAGGGCCTCGGTTTCGAAATCATTGGCCCATCCGGGCATGTAGCTTCGGTCGTGCCCACCGTGGTGGCCGCGGTGATCATCTGGCGTGCGGCGTCTTGCGTGTTCATTCCGTCTCCCCCCCCAAATTGACCTGCGATAGGGTGCAGGTGAATTTGCTGCACATGTTATGCATTTCCTGTTGCGTGGTTCGGAGGATATTGTTTCAGATGCAACGAAGTCAAGGAAAACTGGACTGTGCAATGGTGAGAAGCCGGCATAAACCCGCCCCCCCAACCCTCGAAAGTCCGCACAATTTGAAAGGTTAAGTCGATCTTTACGCCCGCTTGCTAGGGTCGTCCTTGGGTGAAAAAAATGAGGTGGTGGGATGGCTGCGCAATCAAATGCGCCCATCATCATCAAGAAGGTCAAAAAGGGTGGTGGCGATGGTCACCACGGTGGTGCCTGGAAGGTGGCTTATGCCGACTTCGTGACTGCATGATGGCCTTTTTCATGTTGATGTGGCTGCTCAATGCTACGACGGAAAAGCAAAGAAAAGGTATCGCGGACTATTTCAGCCCGACGATCCCGGTGAACCGTGTGTCTGGCGGCGGTGATGGCTCCTTCGGTGGCGACTCGGTGTTTACCGAAGAAACTCTGGCCCAGACCGGCCATGGCGGATTGCCCCCCCGTCATCCCGGCGACAGTGGTGAGGGAACCAGTGCGGGTGATACGGGTGCAAAAGCCGCCGAAACCGCGATGCTGGAAGAGATTGATGAAATGCTTTCAGGCCAGGCCGGAGAAAGCATGATTGGCGACAAGGCAATGCGCCATATCGTAACCCAGGTGACCGATGAAGGCCTTGTGATCGAGCTGTTTGATCTTGCGGGCGAACCTCTGTTTGAAAATGGCAGCGCCGTTCCCATGCCGGTCCTGGCTGAGCTTGCGGGCATGATGTCCCGGGTCTTCGCGCTGGTGTCCAACGATGTGGCGCTGGGTGGCCATGTGCGTGCGCAGCCGATCGTGGTGGCGGACAATCCATCCTGGGATCTGTCGGGGGGGCAGCGAGCGGCAATGATGCGAAAGCTTTTGGAGACCGAAGGGTTTGCGCCCGAAAGGATACAGCGGGTGACCGGCCATGCTGATCGTGACCCCCCCGTGGCGCGCAACCCCCCCATGGCGGTCCGCAACAATCGGATCGAACTGATCCTGCTCAGGTCGGACCTGAAGGATGAGTGAGAGGCGGAAAGATCGGATTTGAGATGTTAGGGGGGGGCTGTTAAGGGCTGGTTGCTATGTCTGGACATTGACTAGGGGGGGTTGATGCAGCAGAAAGGCGCACCTTATGACGATTTCCTCCTCGCTGAGTGCCGGCGTGGCCGGCTTGAACGCCAATGCCACCAAATTGGCAACGATCTCCGACAATATCGCGAATTCCTCGACCTTCGGCTACAAGACCGCCACGGCGGACTTTGAAAGCATGGTGATCGGTGGGATTGCCGGGGGGGCAGGCACCTATTCCGCTGGTGGCGTGCGTACGACAACCCAGCGCCTGATTGATGAACATGGTCCGTTGATTTCGACCTCGAACCCGCTCGATATTGCGATTGCCGGCAACGGCATGCTGCCTGTCACGCAAGAGGTTTATCTTGGCACGGCGTCTGGTGATCGCCCGATGATGATGACGACAACCGGGTCGTTCCGCACCGATGCAGATGGCGTGTTGAAGACGGAAACCGGCCTGGTGTTGCTGGGCTGGCCTGCGGATGCTGATGGCACAATAGGGACCTTCCCGCGCGATACGGCCAATGGATTGGAACCTATCGTGATAAACTCCAACCAATCCGCCGGCGATCCGACCACGCAGATGAACCTGGGGGGGGTAAACCTGCCCGCCGTCGATACCGAGGCTGGGTCGACGGGTACCGCCCTGCCGCTGTCGGTTGAGTACTTTGGCAACCTTGGCACGTCGGAATCGCTCGATATTACCTTTACACCAACTGTTCCGGCCACAGGGTCTTCGAACGAATGGACCATGGTCATCACTGACAGTGCGTCTGGTGGTGCGACCATTGGGGGGGAATACGTTCTGACCTTTGACGACACTCGCGCCAATGGCGGCACACTCGCATCTGTGACTGTAACCTCGGGTGGTGCCTATGATCCCGCGACGGGCGAGCTTGCGTTGACGGTGGCCGGTGGTCCGCTGGACGTGACAATTGGGCGGATTGGGGGGGACACCAACGGCCTGACCCAGTTGTCGGACAGTTTCGCCCCCCCGACTCAGATCACGAAGGACGGGTCACCCGTTGGTAACCTGACTGCGGTTGAAATCGACGAAGATGGTCTGGTGACTGCCACCTACGACACCGGATTTACCCGCACGATCTATCAGGTGCCTCTGGTCGACGTTCCCAATCCGAACGGGCTACTTTCGCTTTCGAACCAGTCCTATCAGGTCTCGGTGCAATCGGGTTCCTTCTTCCTTTGGGATGCAGGGGGGGACGGCCCGACCGGTGAGGTGATCGGCTTCGCCCGTGAGGGTTCGACCACGGATGTGGCGGGTGAGCTGACCAATCTGATCCAAACCCAGCGGGCCTACAGTTCCAACGCCAAGGTCATCCAGACCGTGGATGAGATGCTGCAGGAGACCACGAACATTAAACGCTAACGCTCCGGGGGGGTGGGACACGGAGGTTAAGGCATGACCATTGCCGGTTCACTCAACAACGCTTTGTCCGGGCTGACAGCCACGGCACGCGCGACCGAGGTCGTCTCGTCGAACGTCGCCAATGCCAATACGCCCGGCTACGCCACCCGCCAGCTCGAAGTGTCCTCCCAATACCTGGGCGGCACGACGGGCGGGGGGGTGAAGGTCAATGGCGTGGTTCGCAATGTCGATCAAGGTGTGATTAACGATCGTGTTCTGTCTGATGCGAGCGCCGGGCATGATAGCGCGCTTTCGGCTTTCCTGAACGATCTGGAAGGCATCCTGGCACGCCTGAAGCGGCCCATTCTCTATCCGGTCGCCTTGCCCAGTTCGAGGCAGCCCTGGTCGAAGCCAGCTCGCGCCCCCCCGACAGCGAAGCGCGCCTTAACGCGGTGTTGGATGCGGCTCAGGATCTGGTCGGCCATATCAATGGCGCGACCGATGGGATTCAGCAGGCACGCATGGACGCCGATACCAGCATCGCGAACCAGGTTACGGCGCTGAATGACGGGTTGAAGCGGGTCGAAACGCTGAACTATGAGATTCAGGAGACCATTGCCCGCGGTCTGGACCCGTCGTCGTTGCTGGACCTGCGACAGCAAGAGATCGACAAGCTCTCGCCCATTGTTCCCTTGCGTCAGGCTCCGCGCGACAACGGCATGGTTGCACTCTATACCGATGGCGGCGCGATCCTGTTGGATGGCAAGGCGGCGACGATTGGATTTTCGCAGGTTGGCAGCCTGATTGTACCCGAGATGACCCAGGCTTCCGGTGCCCTATCCGGATTGACGTTGAACGGCTTGGCCATGCCTTCACCAAATGGGCAGGGTCGCAATGCCTTCGGAGGTGGAACCTTGGCGGCCGCCTTTGAGATCCGGGATGTATTTGCCGTGGATGCTCAAAGGATCTGGACGCCTTTAGCCGCGACCTGGTCGAACGATTCCAGGATCCAGGCGTGGACGCCACCCGCGCGGTCGGTGCGGCAGGCCTGTTCACCGATGCGGGCACTGCATTTGACCCGGCCGATGAGGTTGCCTTGTCCGAGCGCCTTTCCATCAACACCGCGGTTGATCCTGCCCAGGGTGGTGCCATCTGGCGCTTGCGTGACGGGCTTGGGGGGGCAGCCTCGCCAGGTGAGGTGGGAAATGCGCAGCTTTTGCAAGACCTGACCAGTGCCTTGACCGACACGCGTACCGCCGCAAGCGCAGATTTCACCAACGCGGCACGGTCTTCCAGCGGGTTGGCGGCGGACCTTCTGTCCTCGGTCGGGGGGGCAGAGCGGTTGCATGCTGAAAACATGCTCGCGTCGTCAAGTGCCCAGAACGCTAGCCTGAAGATGATGGAGTTGGAAAACGGTGTCGATACCGACCATGAGATGCAGAAACTTCTGCTGATCGAACAGGCTTACGCCGCAAACGCGCGCGTGATCGCGACGGTGGATGAAATGATCCAGCAACTCTTGAGCATGTGAGGAAGAAACGATGACCAACCTGACCATAGGTGACATGGCTCGCACCTTCCAAACCCAACGCCTGACCCAGCAACTGAAATTGGACCTGACCCGGCTTTCCACCGAGTTGACAACTGGCATGCGGGAAAAGACAGCCTCTAAGGTGACCGGCGACTTTGGCCCGATTGCCGGGATCGAACGTACCCTCAAGGCGCTGGACGCCTACAAGACTGCCACGACCGAGGCGGCCAATGTGACGGACACCGTGCAACTGTCGCTGGAGTATGTCCAGACCACCAACCAGGAGCTGGCCCCCCCGGGACTTCTACAGGCCAGTTCTTCGCGAAATCCGACGCTTCTTTACAATACGGCTGCCGATGCGCAGCAGAAATTTGCGTCTGTCGTGTCCCATCTGAACACGCGGATCGCTGACCGGACCCTGATGGCCGGTGCCGCAACGGATGGGGGGGCGGCCCTGGCGGATGCGGATACGATCATAGCAGACCTTCAGGTGGCTACGGCCAGTGCCGCTTCTGCCGCCGATATCTCGGCCGCCGTGGATGCTTGGTTCGATACGCCCGGTGGCGGCTTTGAAACCCTGGCCTATCTGGGCTCGACCACTGACATGGGTCCAATTCGTGTCGGGGGGGATGGAGAGATTGTTACGCAGCCCGTTCGTGCCGATGATCAGGCGTTGCGGGACGTGATGAAAGCCTATGCCAAATCAGCATTGATTGCCGAGGGGGGGCGGCTCAATGGCGATGTGGATGCGCAAGCGGAACTGATCAAGATTTCTGGAGAAGGCCTTCTGACGGCCGACGGGGGGGCATTGACCACCTTACGGGCCGAGATCGGCACGCAACAGGCCAGGATCGAGGATATCTCGGTACAAAACGCGGCTGAACAATCGGCATTGCAGATTGCACGCAATGATCTGAGCGGTGCCGACCCCCCCTATGACACGGCCACCGAGCTGGAAGCGGTCTATAGCCAAATAGAAACGCTTTACACGATCACGGCCCGTATCGCGCAACTCAATTTCACGGATTACATGCGATGATGAAAATGATTCTGACCTTCCTGTGGTCCCTCTGCCTGACCCTTCCCGTCTTTGCCGGTGAAGTCCGGATCAAGGACCTTGTGGAGTTCGATGGCGTGCGTGGTAATGACCTGATCGGGTATGGCCTGGTGGTTGGCCTGAATGGCACCGGCGATGGGATTCGCAATGCGCCGTTCACCGAAGACATCATGGCCAACATCCTTGAACGGCTGGGCGTCAACGTGACCGGTGAACAGTTTCGCCCCCCCAAGAATGTTGCAGCAGTGTTTGTCACCGCAAACCTGCCGCCGTTCGCGCGTGCTGGGTCAAAGATTGATATCACCGTGTCTGCCATTGGTGATGCGAAGAGCCTGTTGGGTGGCACGCTTGTCATGACACCGCTGAATGCGGCGGATGGGCAAATCTATGCTGTTGCCCAAGGTACGGTGATCGCGGGCGGTGCTTCTGCGGAAGGGGGGGATGGGGGGGCCAGTGTAATCCAGGGCGTCCCGACCGCAGGTGTCGTGCCCAATGGCGCACGGGTCGAGCGCGAGATTGACTTTGACTTTACCCAGTTGGAGTCGATCCGTTTGGCGCTGCGGACGCCGGATTTCACGACAGCAGAGCGGATCGAAAACGCGATCAATCGCAACTTCGGCCGCGTGGTGTCACGTATGCTGGACAGTGGCACGGTGCTGCTGGATATCAAGGCCACGCGTGCTCTGTCGCCAGCCCATGCGATTGGAGAGATCGAGAACCTGCCGGTCGAACCTGAGCGCAAGGCCCGTGTCGTGGTTGATCAACGTTCCGGCACCATTGTCATGGGCGCGGACGTGCGCATCAGTCGGGTCGCCGTTTCTCAAGGGAACCTGACACTGCGGATTCAGGAACAGCCCTTGGTGGTGCAGCCCAATCCGTTCTCTGGCGGGACACCAATCGTGGTTCCACGTACTGAAGTTGGGATCGAGGAAGAGCCTGGCATTGGCTTGGCTGAGGTGCCAGGGGGGGGCACGAACCTCTCAGAAGTGATTGCGGGGGGGTTGAATGCGTTGGGCGTCTCGCCGCGCGACATGATAGACATCCTGAAGAGCATTAAGGCAGCAGGTGCGCTGCATGCGGAGTTCATAGTCCGCTAAACCACGTGAGAACTATGGCTCGAAGGTCGGGGGGGTGTGTTGCGCAGACACCCCCCCGGCTTCTTTTTGTTTTAGGCGTTTGTGTGATTGTGCGACGCATTCACGATGTTCGGATCAACGAAAATCCGTCTTTTACGTAGACAATAAGGGCGCGGAGGTTGTCCGCGCCCTTTGAACCGGTTTGCCGTGGATCAGAAGTAGCTTCGAACCAGGGCACCAGAGACCAGGCTCCATCCATCCGCCACCACGAAGAAGGCGAGTTTGAAGGGCAAGGAGACAATTGCAGGCGGCACCATCATCATGCCCATCGACATGAGGATTGCTGCAACCACCAGGTCGATGATCAGGAAGGGCAGGAACAGCAGGAAACCGATCTGAAATGCGCGCTCTATTTCCGACAGCAGGAATGAGGGGGGGACCAGAAGGGACAGCGGTGCTTCGGGCACCGGGGGGGTTGCGTCAACGGTTGCCTCACGCAGGCTGGCGAGGTTCTGAAAGGTCTCAGCATCTATGCGCGCAGACATGAAGACGCGGAACGGCTCCAGCGCGGCCATGAACGCAGCCTCCAGTTCCATATTGCCTTCGGAAAATGGGGGGGCAGCTCCCCCCCGGGTCCAGGCCTCGGTAAAGACAGGTTCCATTACGAAATATGTCAGGAAAAGTGCGAGGCTGATGATCAGCATGTTGGGCGGGGGGGATTGCTGCAACCCGATTGCCTGACGCAGGATGGACAGAACCGTGACGATAAATGGGAAGCAGGTGATCATGATTGCCAGGCCGGGCACCAGACTTAGCACGGTGACCAGGACCAGAAGCTGGATCGAACGCGTGGCAAGCGAGCCATCATCGCCTAGAGAAATGGAGATATCCTGGGCGAACGTTGGGCTGGCCAGAAGAATCATGGTTAACAAAGCGGCCGCGAAAAGCCCCCCGGTGTGCGTGTAATGCGGGCCATGATCAGAGCCTGATTTCAGGTCGGCCACTTCAGTCAGGCGCACGGCCAGCTGACCTCCGGGGGGGTCGCCTTCGATCTCTTCCAGCTCGCCACGGGCGATCAGCTTGTCGCCAATATAGAGTTCGACCGGATCTTCGACCTTCTTGTCCAGAGGCAGGACCGAGTCGGCCTTGAGTTTCAGCAAGTCGCGCACCATCGGCCGGGCTTTGCCTACCGAGATGGTGATCTCGATCGGCACCTGCGTGAACGGGTTCGAGGGGGGGCTGTTTTCGTCGGTTGGTGTCATATCATCCATTCTGGAACGCCTTCTCGTTGAGTTCATAAAGACCATTGATTGCGCTGCCGATCCGATCGACAGCGCCGGTCAGGTCGAGGTGTTTTTCAGTCTTGCCGGAGCGCAGGAAGACCTGCCCTTCGGCCAAACTGTCTTCTTCCTGCAGCACAATTGGCACGCTTGTGGCTTCCGAGAGCAGCGCTTCGAGCGCGGGGGGGCGGCTGGCCGGGCAAACGACAACCTCAATCGGCGCGTCGGCGGCTTCTGAAGCCAGGGGGGGCAGCAGCTCCTCGACAATTGTCTGGCCGATGGTTTCAGACACAATGCGTGGCAGGACTTTCTCGACCATGCCGGTCAGGAGCGGTTCCAGTGCATGCATCACATGGCTACGTGCTTCGTGAAAGGTAAAGCCAAGGTCTTGCAAGTTGCGGGCAAACTCGGCACCGATGCGGCTCTGGTCATCGGAGTCCGCGCGCCTCGCATCATCCCACCCTGCCTGGTACCCTCCCTCGTAGCCCTCAAGTCGCGCCTTTTCGAGCTGCTCGACAGAGATAGCGGGTGTCGCAGGAGCGGATGCGACCGGCGCGGATACGGGTTTAGCCCGTTGTGCGCTTGACGGCAGGTCCGTCGCGTCAAATTCTTCAAGCGGAAACAGAGACTTCATTGCACTGGTTCCTCCTCATCTTCCATCCACCCGCGCAGGACCTCGACCATTTCGCCCTGCCGTTCGTCAATCAGTGCGCGCAAGCGCTCAACAGGATCGGCGCTGTCCCCCCCATTCAGGGCAGGCAGATCGCCGTCGTCGAAATCGATGTCGGATACGACCGCCATCTCGGGCGGGTGGAAACCTCCGTCATCAATTTCGCCAGTGAGGGGGGGCGGCAAGTCGGGGGGGATGGCACTAGGATCCGGAAAGCCCGTGGCCGGTGCGCCGGGTGTGGCAGGCAGACCCGACGGCACCGGGGGGGCAGGCCCCCCCGGCAGTGCACCGGCGGTGGATGATGCGGCAGAGGCGTTCGCACCGAATATCGGGCGCAATACAAAGAGGCCCAGGACCACCGTCACCAGGGCAAGCACGCTCAGTTTGATCAGGGACATGACATCGATGTTCAAACCGGACATCAGGCCAGCGTTCGCTTCGCTGCCCTCGGCCACGATAGGTTCGAACTCCATGGTCTTTAAGGTCACGCTATCCCCCCCGCGCGCTTCGTTGAATCCAACGGCGGATGCGACCAGTTCGCGTAACGCAGTCAACTCTTCCTCGGGACGGGGGGCTCCCAGATCGGGTTGCCGTCTACATCAACAGTGCGAATACCATCCACCAAAACTGCCACGCTGACCCGTTTGATCGTGCCCGGTGTGCGTAGAATTTCACGAGTGGTTTCGGAAACTTCATAGTTCACACGCTCGCGCGTCTCCGAGTTCGTTGAGGACGAAGCCCCCCCGTCGCCTCCGGCTGCCTCTCCAGACGGAAGGTTCGAGGCGACCGACACGCCACCGGCTCGGGTGTCGCGGGCGGAGTTGGTGGTCTCTTCCGTTTCGGTCGAGATGGCGATTCGGCTGTCTGGATCGAAGCTACGCTCCAGGATCGACTCGCGTTCGGTTGCGGTTTCGACGTTTACTTCGACCACGGCATTGCCGTAGCCAACCCGGGCTTCCAGAAGCCGTTCGACATTTCGTTTCAGTTCTTCGGCGCGATCCCCCCCGCCGTCCGCCGACCCTGTCGCGACCTCATCGCCCGACATGATCAAGCCACCGCGCTGTCGATGATAGAGACATCTTCCGCCGACAGGCCGGTCACTGCTGAGGCAACCAGAAACTTCAGTGCTTTGGCATGTTGCGCAGAGAGTGCGCCGCTTGACGTGGCTACGGTGACGGATGCAGTCGGTGTGCTGCGCTGGCGAAAACCCTGTGGGGGGGAGGGGGGGTTCGCAATATGTACACGGGCTTGTTGGATCAACGGAGACGACACGATCGTGCGCGCCAGTTCCCCCCCTTCTTTCGCACGCCAATAGGCAGCATCGAACATCTGCGATGTGGTTCCGAACCCGGACAGGCCATCCAACAGCTCGTAACCTTTCGAGGAATTCGCCGGCAGCCCTTCGCTGGCAAGTGTCATGCGCAG